>Ga0209573_1000248_pt1 | contig 132925 bp, 119 predicted proteins | sample TNRBio252014_DNA_FD_185870 | JGI IMG/M metagenome (GOLD analysis project Ga0209573, IMG submission 185870) | Wastewater treatment Type I Accumulibacter community from EBPR Bioreactor in Madison, WI, USA - TNR Reactor_6/25/2014_ DNA (SPAdes)... | ecosystem: Engineered > Bioreactor > EBPR >...
CCGCCTCGAACATCTCGATCGAGGCGATCCGGTCGAAGCGGCCGCGGACCTCGCGGTAATCCTCGACGTCGATGGCGACCCGGCCGTCGAGGCCGCGCTCACGCATCCGCTTTCGGGCGAACGCCGCTTGTGCCTGCGACAGGGTGAGGGCTTTGACGCGGCATCCGGGATCGAGCGCCACATGCTCGGCGAACCCGCCCCAGCCGCAGCCGAGTTCGAGCACGTGATGGTCGGCGCGCAGGTCGAGCATCGCCGCGAGCGTCCGGTACTTCTCGTCCTGCGCATCCGGCAGCGACTGAGACTCGTCGCGGAACAGCGCGGAGGAGTAGCTCATGCCGGGATCGAGCCAGAGCGCGTAGAAGTCGTTGCCGAGGTCGTAGTGCTCGGCGATGTTGCGGCGGCTGCCGCGCAACGAGTTGGCACGTGATCGATGCTGCAGGCGGTGCATCAGCCGAACCAGCGGCAATCCTGCCGCACCCTCGCCGAGTGCCGACTCGTTGCGTGCGGCGAGTTCCAGGAACGCCGCCAGATCGGGGCTGTCCCAGTCACCGTCCAGATAGGCCTCGGCGAAGCCGACGCTGCCGCCCAGCAGCAGCCGGCGCGCGGCGCGGGCGCGGCGGATTTCGACGGTGGCGTGCAGCGGCGACGGATCGCCCGCCACTGTCACCTGTCGGCCGTCCGGCAACCGGATGGCGCAGTGGCCGAGCCGGATGTGTGCGGCGAGCCGCAGCATCGCCCGCATCCACGGGTTCCACGAGCGGACGTGTTCCGGTGCGGTGGCGCCACGCCCGGACGAGGACGTGGCCGTGAATTCGGAGATCATGGTCATGAGTTCGGAGCGACGATCGTCACGGGTTGCGCCGGCGGCGGCGGGCGATGGATCAGGGGAATGCCTTTCCACCACAGCCGCAGAGCCTCGACGTGGATGCCCGCCATGATTTTCAGGGTGAGAAGAGGGTACCGCACCAGGCATTTCGCCAGGGTTCGGTCGTCGAGCGGCGCGCGACGACCGTCGAAACTCGCATGCAGCAGCGGCCCGCCTTCGCTGTCGTGCTGCAGGATACTCAACGAAAGGTCGCCGGCGGGCATGGTCACGCGGAACCGGTAGCGCCCGCCGACGGCGATGAACGGCGAGACATAGAAGAGCTTGTCGCACTCCTGCCGCACCACGGTGCCGGCGTCGCCCTCGACCGGGATCAGGTAGCAGTGGCGCTCGCCGAAGGTGTTGTTCACCTCCCAGAGCAGCGCCGCCAGCCGGCCGCGGCGGTGGTGGCAGAACCACACCGTCAGTGGATTGAACACATAGCCGAAAATGCGCGGATAGCAGAGCAGGCGGATCGGCCCGCCGTCGATGTCGATGCCGGCGAGCGCGAGTTGCCCCTCGATCCAGGGCCGCAGCGGCGCGTCCTGGCCCGGGCCGTGGTCGCGGTCGCGGAAGGCGATGGCCGCAGGCCGGTTGTAGCCGAACAGGCGGAGCCGGGCGTCCATCTCGGCCAGTTCGTCCAGATCGAGAAGCGCGCTGAACACGCGATAGCGAAGCGCATGCCGCTTCGGCCGAAAGCGCTGGTGCGCCACCGTTCCGAGGTAGAGGCATGACGTGAGGCCGGTCATCCTGCCGCGCTGTCCAGGGTTGCACGGACGTCGCCGTCGAGGGCCGGCGCCTCGGCCGCCCAGGGACGACGGACCCCGCCGAGCGCCTCGGCCACCGCGAGGCCGGACGAGAGCGCGTCCTCGTGAAAGCCGGCGCCGAAGTAGCTGCCGCAGAACCAGAGGTTCCGCTTGCCTTGCAGCGTCGCCAATTTCCTCTGCGCCTGCAACGCGCTGCAATTGTACGTCGGGTGATCGTAGAGGAACGTGCCCTCGACCAGGTCCGGTTCCTGCTCGCGAGAAGGGTTGAGCGTGACGAACAGCGGGACGCGCGCGTCCAGGCCCTGCAGCGAGTTCATCCAATAGGATACGCACACGCGCGACCGCTTGTCGTCGGTGCGGCGGCTGAGGTAGTTCCAACTGGCCCACGCCCGCTTGCGCTGCGGCATCAGCCGCGGGTCGCGATGCAGCACCGCCCGGTTCCGGCAGTAGGTGAACGCTCCCAGCAGGCGGCGCTCGTCGAAGGTGGGATCTTCGAGCAGCGCCAGCGCCTGATCGGCGTGGGTGGCGACGACGACGTGGTCGTATGTCGCCACGTCCCCGCCGATATCCTCGACCACGAGCCCCGGCCCGGACCGGGATTGCCTGACGCTCATAACCGGGTTGCCGGTGCGGATCCGATCGGCGAAGGGCGCGGTCAGCCGCCGGACGTAGGCACGGCTGCCGCCTTCGACCGTCTTCCATTGCGGCCGGCGGCCGAGCCGCATCAGCCCGTGCGACATGCAGAACTGTACGAAGGCGATGGCCGGGTGGTCGCGCATCCCGTCGGCCGGGCTCGACCAGATCGCCGCCGCCATCGGCAGGAGATGGTGGTCGATGAATTCGCCCGAGTAGCCTTCCTCGTCCAGATACTCGCCCAGCGTCAGCCGCTCCACGTCCGCGCGTCCCAGCAGCGACGGTCCGGTACGATAGAAGCGAACGATGTCGCGGAGCATCCGCCAGAACGCCGGGCGCAAGATGTTGCGCCGCTGAGCGAACAGGCTGCCGAGCCCCGCCCCGCGATACTCCAGGGCGCCGTCGCCGATCGATACGGCGAACGACATCGAGCTATCCCGCGTCGGCACGCCGAGTTCGGCGAACAGCGCCGTGAGGTTCGGATAATTGAGCTCATTGTAGACGATGAAGCCGGTATCCACCGGGATCGGGCCATCCGGCCCGGCCACGTCGACGGTATGGCTGTGACCGCCGATGCGCGGATCCTGCTCGTAGACGGTCACCCGGTGACGCGTGTTCAGCAGCCAAGCCGCCGAAAGGCCGGCGATGCCACTGCCGACGACGGCGATGTCCAGAGGTCGAGCGAAGCGGGCATGGTCGCGTGGCATGGATGTCCGCTGTCCTCTTGTTGGCGGTCGGCCGCCGGGTCGATAGGCTTACGCGCACATCCCACCCGCGGATCATCTTCCGCGGGTTCTCCGTGCAGCCTTGACGATGATCAGATGTCGACGCCTGCGACCGTCAGCAGGCTGACGACGCCGAAGCCGATGACGATGACGCCGAGGACGACATTGAGCCCGACGATCACCTCCATCGAGAGATGGCGGCGCACGGTAAACGCGGTGGCCGTGAGGATCGACCACCACAGCATCGAGCCGCCGAACACGCCGAGCACCACGGTCCAGGCCTGCAGCAGCCCGTTCGGCCGGTCTTGAAACAGCCCCAGCCCGGCGAACACGCCGACGAAGGCGAGGAGCGTCGCCGGGTTGACGATGGTCAGTGCGAAGCCGGTGGCGGTCGCGCCGGCCCACGCCCGCCAGCGCTGGCCGTTCGACGCGGGATCGTCTTCCTCGGCGTGCAGCTCCGGCCGACGTTTGAGGATCATGCGGACGCCGACGACGATCAGGAAGACACCGCCGACCAGCAGCACCGGCGTTCGATTCTCCAGCAGATAGTGCGTGAGCAGGGTCAGGCCGAACATCGCCGCCATCGCCAGCACCGCGTCGGCCACCGCGGCGCCCAGACCAGTGACCAGTCCAGCCACCCAGCGGCCATGCAGTGCCCGACGCAGGCACATCGCCCCGATCGCACCGATCGGTACGGCGACGATGAATCCGGCGAGCACCGACTTCAGAAGCAATACGAACGTTACCACACCGATACCGTGTCTCGTGCCTCGCCGGCCGCACCCGCGCCGGCCCTCTATAGCCGCCCGCAAGCGCGCCCGCCAGCCAGGATGCGCACCGGGTCCCCCGAAGCGGTTGCACAGCCACGCGGACTTCGCGTAAACGTCCAGCCAGGCGGGGCGTTCATCGAACGGCGGCCTTGCAATCGGAGGCAGCACCTTGGCCCGGCGATCGCTTCTGCGAACACGATCTGCGGCTCTGCTGCTTTACGTCGTCGGGGTGCCGCTCGTTCCGTCGCTGGCCCACGCCGAACAGCCGCTCACCCCGCTCCAGACGACCGTCTCCGACTCCACCCTCGATCGGCGGATTCGATTTCTGGAGGAGCGGCTGAACGGCAGCCGGACCCACGGGCAAATCTGGTACTGGAGCTGGATGACGGTCGACTCCGTCTCCGCCGTCTTCCTCGGCGTCTCTGCCGGGCTGGCGAACCACGAGGACGACGCCGTCAACTCCGGCGTCAACGCCGGCCTGAGCGTGATCGGTATCGCCGACCTGCTGCTGCGCCCGCTCGAAGCGCGCCATGGCGCCGATCCGATCGAGAACCTGCCCGAGGCGACGCGCGAGGAGAAGATCGCCAAGGTTCGCGCCGCCGAAGAATTGCTTCACGCCAATGCCCAGCGCGCCGAGGAGCGGACTTCGCTGGCCCTGCACGCCGGCAACGTCGGCCTGAACGCTGCCGCCGGGACGATCGTCGCTCTGGCGGGCCGGCAGACCGACGGCCTGATCACCTTCGCGACCGGCACGCTGGGCGGGGTGATCAACCTGCTGACCGCTCCATGGGCGCCCGCCCGCGACTGGAAGGACTACGAAGCCTTCGCCGGCGGCAGCGCGACCGTGCCGACGCGCTGGGACGTGGCACTCGCGCCGATGGTGGACGGTGGCGCGCACATGGCGTTGCGGGTGACCTGGTAGCGCAATTCCTGCCCGGTTCGACGATTCGTCGAAGCCGAACCTGTGCCGTGCCAGGCGCGACCGAGTTCGGCGTCCGCCCGGATGAAACCCAGCCGCGTTCGCACGTGGCATTTCCGCCGAATCTACCCGCGATGGTAGGTGTTGCGCGCGGATTTCGCATCGGCGGTTGATCCACTGCGAAAGAGACGTAATATGCGCCGCGTTGGGGAAACGATCCGTGTTCAAAGAAATGGCGATCGTCCGCGGTGACTTACGTGACGATGGAGATCGATGCGCCCGGGCAGGCGACGCAGGTGCCCGGCACGGGTTGCGGCCGACACGCCAAAGAACGGGCGGAACGTCCGCCTCGGGGTCGATACGAATAGGGAGTCTTTTATTATGAACAGCATGTCTCAGCGTCTGGGCGCCGAGTTTCTCGGCACCTTCTGGTTGGTGTTCGGCGGGTGCGGCAGTGCCGTTCTCGCGGCCGGGTTTCCCGAACTGGGGATCGGCTTCACGGGTGTCTCGCTCGCGTTCGGACTGACGGTGCTGACGATGGCGTATGCCGTCGGCCACATTTCCGGCGCACACTTCAATCCGGCCGTGACCGTCGGCCTCTGGGCCGGTGGCCGTTTTCCGGCGTCGGACATCCTGCCGTACGTCGTGGTCCAGGTTCTGGGCGGTATCGCCGCGGCTGGCATCCTCTACCTGATCGCCAGCGGCAAGGCGGGCTTCGATCTGGCCGGCGGCTTCGCCTCCAACGGCTTCGGCGAACACTCCCCGGGCGGCTATCCGCTGTTCTCGGCGCTGGTGGCCGAGATCGTGCTCACGTTCTTCTTCCTGCTGGTGATTCTCGGTGCCACGCATGGGCGCGCGCCGGTCGGCTTCGCACCGCTGGCGATCGGCCTGGCACTCACGCTGATCCACCTCATCAGCATTCCGGTGACCAACACGTCGGTCAACCCGGCCCGCAGCACCGGCCCGGCGCTCCTCGTCGGCGGCTGGGCTCTGGCGCAGCTCTGGCTGTTCTGGCTGGCACCGATCGTGGGTGCCATCATCGGCGGCTTCGTCTACCGCTGGCTCGGTGCCGATTCGGCCACGAAGATCGTCGGCGAACCGTCCAAGGCGTCGCGCGCCTGAGAAGACGCTCGCTGTTCGCAGCGGCGGAACGAGGCCTCCGGCTTCGCTCCGCCGCCCTTCGCAAACGCTACAGCCGCGGTGCCGGCACGTTGCGATGACGCGGTCGGCTGCAAATCCGGCGCGGCTCTGCTAGAGTTCGAATCCTCCGGGGCGGGCGGATCACCGAGATGCGTCGCCGCCGCGGGCGTTTCGTCCGACCGTGGAGCGCCCTGCCGCATGCGTGCCCGCCTTTCCGCCCTGCTGCTGGTTCTCGCCGTGGCGCCGCTCGCGTGCGTGACGTTGGCACCAGCCTTCGCCTCCCCGTCCGTGCTGGTGATCGACGCCGCGAGCGGACGCACGCTGCGGGCGGAGGATGCCGACGAGTCCCGCTATCCGGCCTCGCTGACCAAGATGATGACGCTCTACCTGCTGTTCGAGGCGATCGACGCGGGCCGGGTGAGCTACACGACCCGCCTGCGGGTTTCCCGTCATGCCGCGGGACAGGCGCCGTCCCGCCTCGGCCTGCGCCCGGGGCAGACGCTGCTGGTGCGCGACGCCATCTTCGCGCTCGCGACCAAGTCGGCCAACGACGCGGCGGTGGTCGTAGCCGAGGGGCTGGCCGGCAGCGAGCCGGCGTTCGCCCGGCGGATGACGGCGAAGGCCCGCGCGCTCGGCATGCGCCGGACCACCTTCTACAACGCCTCCGGACTTCCCGACGGTCGGCAGCGCACCACTGCGCGCGACATGGCCACCCTCGGCCGCGCGCTGGTCCGGGATCACCCGCGCAGCTATCGGGTGTTCGCCACCCGCAGCTTTCGCTGGGGCAAGGCCCACAACCCGAATCACAACCGGTTGCTCGGCGTCTATCGCGGCATGGACGGGATCAAGACCGGCTACACCGATGCCGCCGGCTTCAATCTCGTCGCCTCGGCGGTGCGGGACGGGCGGCGCCTGATCGCCGTGGTGATGAAGGCGCCGACCTCCGCGCGGCGCAACGCGCTGATGGTCCGCCTGCTGGACCAGGGCTTCGCCGACGCCGCGCGCGCACCGGTCGCGGTCGCTCGATCGGACAAGCGTGGCGGGCGGGCGGTGGCGACGCGATGAGCGGGCCGGCTGCGGAGCCGTCTCCTGCCGTCGTACGCCGCGACGACGGGGCGGCCATCGCCTACCACCGCACGCCCGGAGCTTCGCCGGGCGTCGTCTTCCTCACCGGCTACAAGTCCGACATGACCGGGCAGAAGGCGGTTGCGCTGGAGGGTTGGTGCCGCGAGCGCGGCCGGGCGTTCCTGCGATTCGATTATTTCGGCCACGGCGCCTCCTCCGGCGCCTTCGTCGACGGCACCATCGGCCGCTGGGCGGACGACGCGGTCTTCGTTCTCGACCGGCTGACCGAGGGGCCGCAGATCCTGGTGGGATCCAGCCTCGGCGGCTGGATCATGCTGCTGGCGGCGCTGGCGCGCCCGCGGCGGGTGGCGGCATTGCTGGGCATCGCCGCCGCACCGGACTTCACCGAGGACCTTCTCCCGCAGGCGCTGTCGCCATCGGAACGCGCCGTGTTGGAGCGGGACGGCGTGGTGCCGGTCGGCAGCCCCTACGATCCGGAGCCGACGCCTGTCACCAGGCTGATCCTGGAGGAGGGGCGCCGACATCTGCTGTTGCGCGCGCCGATCCCGCTCGGCTGCCCGGTCCGCCTGATCCACGGACTGCGCGACCCGGACGTGCCGTGGCGGACCTCGCTCCGGCTGGCCGACCGGCTCGAATCCGACGACGTGGAAATCCTCATGGTCAAGGCCGGGGACCACCGCCTGTCCGAGGCGCACGACATCGACCGGCTGTGCGACACGCTGGAGTTGCTGCTGCGGCGGCTACAGAGCGCCGGCTGAGCCGGGCCGCCCCGACCGGCGGCGCGCCGACCGGAAGGCGGTTGAAAACGGTCTAGGGCAAGGACCGGATCAAGGCTATTTTCTCGCCAACAAGGGGGAGGCACTCCCTCGGACACGACCAGCCCGCACGAGCGGTTCGAGGAGACATTCATGTCGGCGACGGAAGCGTTTCTGGAGGCGCGCAACTTCCTTCTGGCGCAGCGCAACGACTACGACCGGGCGTGCGCCAAGTTCGTCTGGCCACAGCTCGAGACGTTCAACTGGGCGCTGGACTGGTTCGACGTCTACGCACGGAACAACTCCCGGCCGGCACTCTGGGTGGTCAGCCGTGATTCCGGCGAGACCAAGCTCTCGTTCCGCGAGTTGTCGGAGCGGTCGAATCAGGTCGCCAATTTCCTGCGCGGCCACGGCGTGCGGCGCGGCGACCACGTCTTGCTGATGCTCAGCAACGTCGTCGCCTTCTGGGAGACGATGCTGGCGGCGATCAAGCTGGGCGCCGTCGTCATCCCGGCGACGACGATGCTGACGCGCGACGAACTGGCCGATCGATTCGAGCGCGGCGACGTTCGCCACGTGGTCGTCGCCGCCGGCGACGCCGGCAAGTTCGCCGACATCAGGGGCGACTACAGCCGCATCGCCGTCGGCAACGCGCCCGTCGGTTGGACGCGCTTCGACGAGGCCTATCGCGCCTCGCCGATCTACTCGCCGCACGGCCCGACGCCGGCGCACGCCCCGCTGCTGCTGTACTTCACCTCCGGCACCACCGCGAAGCCGAAGCTGGTCGAGCACACGCACGTCAGCTACCCGGTCGGCCACCTGTCGACCATGTACTGGCTGGGGCTGAGGGAAGGCGACATCCACCTCAACATCAGCACGCCCGGCTGGGCCAAGCACGCCTGGAGCGGCTTCTTCGCGCCGTGGAACGCCGGTGCGACGGTGTTCGTCTACAACTGGCTGCGCTTCAATGCCAAGACCATGCTGGACGTCATCGTCGCCCACGGGGTGACCACGCTGTGCGCGACGCCGACGGTCTGGCGCCAGCTCACCCAGCAGAACCTCGGGGCGTACCCGGTGCGGCTGCGGGAAGTGGTCAGCTCCGGCCAGCCGCTCAATCTGGAAATCATTCGCGACGTGCAGGAGCGCTGGGGGCTGACCGTGCGCGACGGCTTCGGCCAGACGGAGACGACGGCGCTGATCGGCAATCCGCCCGGCCTGAAGATCAAGCGCGGCTCGATGGGCAAGGTGCTGCCCGGCTACCGCGTCGCCCTGCTCGATGCGGAGGGCCGGGAAGCGGAGGAGGGGGAGATTGCGGTGTCCGTCGAACCGCGCCCGACCGGACTGATGCCGGGATACCAGGACGACTGGAAGAAGACCGTCGACCCGGCGAGCGGCGGCTACTACCGCACCGGCGACGTGGCGATGCGCGACGCCGACGGCTACTTCACCTACATCGGCCGCGTCGACGACGTGTTCAAATCCTCCGAATACCGCATCAGCCCGTTCGAGCTGGAGCGCGTGCTCAACGAGCACGAGGCGGTCGCGGCGTCCGCGGTCGTCCCCAGCGCCGAGACCGGTGGGCTGATCGTCCCCAAGGCGGTGGTCGAGGTCGCAGACGGTTTCTCGGGGAGTGCTTCGCTGGCCGAGGAAATCCTGCGATTCACCGGCCACAACCTGACGCCCTACCACCGCATCCGCCGCATCGAATTCGCCGAGCTGCCGAAGACGCTGACGGGCAAGATTCGCCGCGTCGAGTTGCGGCGGCGCGAGCAGGCGCTGCGCTCGTCCGGCGGACGAGGTGACCTCGAGTTCTGGGAGGAGGATTTCCCCAGCCTGCAGCAACCAGGCTGAGGCGCGCTCCCGCATGAGCGGAGTGAGCAACAAGTCGCTGATGCTGGCGGGCGAACTCTACCTCGCCAGCGACCCGGAACTGGTGGCGGACCGGCTCTCCGCCCGCCGGCTGCTGCAGGCGTACAACGGCACACGACCGGAGGAGACCGAACGCCGGCGTGAGTTGCTGCAACGCCTGTTCGGCCGGATCGGGCCGCGCTTCGAGATCGAGCCGCCCTTCTTCTGCGATTACGGCTGGAACATCGCAGCCGGCGACAACCTCTACATGAACACCGGCTGCGTCGTACTCGACTGCGCACCCGTCACCATCGGCGCCAACGTCCTGTTCGGCCCCTGCGTGCAGGTCTACGCCGCCTCCCACCCCCTCGACCCGGAGAGCCGGCGAGCCGGCTGGGAGCTGACAGCGCCGGTGAGCATCGGCGACGACGTCTGGATCGGCGGCGGCGCGATCCTGTGCCCCGGCGTCAGCATCGGTGGCGGCACCACCATCGCCGCCGGCAGCGTCGTCACCAGGGATATCCCGGCCGGCACCGTCGCCGCCGGCAACCCGTGTCGCGTCATCCGCAGGCTGGACCAGCCGATCCACTGAAGGTCGACGACGCCGATCAGTGATGAGGGGCCGGACTGCTGGTCAGCGGTACGGTGAAGATGAACGTCGAGCCTTCGCCGGGCTCGCTCTCCACCCATATCCGGCCGCCGAGGTGCTCGACGATCCCGCGGCAGATGGCGAGCCCGAGGCCGGAGCCCAGCGGGTTGCCGGTGCGGCCGGCGCGGACCTGGTGGAACTTCTCGAAGATCTTTTCCTTCTCGCTCGGAGGAATGCCCGGGCCGTTGTCTGCGACGGTGACGAACACGGTCGAGTCTTCGGATTTCAGCGAGACGTCGACGCGGCCCGTCCCCTCCGGGCAGAACTTCTGCGCGTTCGACAGCAGGTTGATCACCAACTGGATGAGCTGGTCGCGATCGGCCCGGACCGGCGGCACCATGTCCGGCAGGGTGACGGCGACGGTGATCTCGCGCTCTTCGAACAGCCCGCGCAGCGACGTCACCGAGTGCTCGATCACTTCGCTGAGATCGACCTGCGTCATCTGCCACTTCATCCGGCCGGTCTCGATCTTGGTGAGGTCGAGCACCTGGTTGATCAGGCGGGTGAGCCGTTCACTCTCGCGGATGATGATCGTCAGGAAATGCTGGCGCTCGGCGATGTCGAGGTCGGGGCTGTCGTGCAGGATCTCCGAGAACGACCGGATCGAGGTCAGCGGCGTCCGCAGCTCGTGCGTGACGGTGGAGAGGAAATCGTCCTTCATGCGGTCCAGGTCGGTCAGCCGGTCGTTGGCCGCCTTGAGTTCCGCCGTGGCTTTCTCCAGCGCCTTGGATTTCTGTTCGAGCTGCCGGCTGTACTCCAGCACCTGGCTGGTTTCGTCCAGGATCTGCATGATCGCATCGATGCCGACGCCTTCGCCTTTGATGGTGGAGGCGACCATGACCCTGGCCGAGGCGGCGCCGATCGCGCCGGCCAGCCGCCGCTCGACGAACTGCACCATCTCACCGTCGGCGAGAGCGTCGGAGCGCGGGTCGAGGCCCCGCCGGGTGGCGTACTCGGCGAACACCTCCTCTGTCCGTTCACGCCCGAGGAACCGTTCCGCGAGCGCGCGCAGTTCGCGCCGCGAGACGGTGTGGTGCAGCAGGTTGGCGACGGCGCCGGGTTCCCCGTGCTCGAACACCTCGACGAACAAGGTCGCCTGGATGCGCTCGATGGTGCTCTGCCGATCCAGCAGCGAGATCGTGACGAACGCGCCGATGTTGGCCGCGAGGCTCCAGAACAGCGAATGCGCCGTCGGCCCGAAGCCGTGCAGGCCGAACAGGGCGTAAGGCCGCAGCAGTTCCAGGCCGAAGGGGCCGGCATCGACGAAGCTGTCCGGCAGCCATCCCGACCGGGCGAACGACGGCAGCAGCAGTGTGTAGGCCCACAGCACGAAGCCGGCGATGATGCCACCCAGCGCGCCGCGGCGCGATCCTCCCTTCCAGAACATCCCCAGCAGCAGGGCGGGGGCGAACTGCGCCGCCGCGGCGAAGGACACCAGGCCGATCGAGACCAGCGCGTAGGATTCGCCGATGAGCTGGAAATACAGCCAGCCGATCAGCAGGATGAAGCAGATCGCCCCGCGCCGGATGCCGAGCAGCAGGCCGGACAGGTCGCGGCGATCGGCGAGCCGCAGCCAGGCGAAGCGCAGCAGCATCGGCATCACGAGGTCGTTGCAGATCATCGTCGACAGCGCCACGGTCTCGACGATCACCATCCCCGTCGCCGCCGACAGGCCGCCGATGAACGCCAGCAGGGCCAGCGCCGGCTGATGCCCCGCCATCGGCAGTGCGAGGACGAACGTGTCGGCGTCGACCCGCCCGTCCGGAAAATGGATCAGCCCGGCGAGCGCGATCGGCAGCACGAACAGGTTGATGAGCAGCAGATACAAAGGGAACAGCCACAACGCCTTGTTGAGGTGGCGCTCCTCGACGTTCTCGACCACCGTCACCTGGAACTGCCGGGGCAGGCAGATGATCGCCAGCATCGACAGCAGCGTCAGCGGCATCCAGTCGGTGATCGGCTCCGTCGTCAGCAGGCGGGATGCGGCCGGCAGCGAGGCCGCCTGCGCGAACAGATCGCCGAATCCGTCGAACTGCCCGAACGTCACGAACAGGCCGACGCTGATGAACGCCACCAGCTTCACCACCGATTCGAAGGCGATGGCGGCGACCAGCCCGTGGTGATGCTCCGTCGCGTCGATGTGCCGGGTGCCGAACAGGATGGCGAACAGCGCCATCGCCGCGGCGATCCACAGCGCCGTGTCGCCGAGAACCGGAACCGACATCGTCGCCACCGAGCCGGAGACGTCCGGGTAGTGCATCAGCACGACGAAGCTGGACGCGACGGCTTTCAACTGCAGCGAGATGTAAGGCATGATGCCGATGACGGCGATGATCGTCACCACGCCGCCGAGCAGGTGGCTCTTGCCGTACCGCGACGAGATGAAGTCGGCGATCGACGTGATGCGGTTGACCTTGCTGATGCGGATCATCTTGCGCAGCACGACCCAGCCGAGCGCGAAGGTCAGGGTCGGCCCCAGATAGATCGTCAGGTACTCCATCCCGCCGGACGCGGCCCGGCCGACCGAGCCGTAGAACGTCCAGGCGGTGCAGTAGACGGCGATCGACAACGCGTAGATCCAGGGATTGGCGACCAGCGTGTGGCCGCGCGCCGCCCGGCGGTCTCCCCAGTAGGCGACGGCGAACAGCAGGGAGACGTACGCCAGCGACGTCAGCACGATCAGCCATGTCGGCAGCATGGCCGCGTGTCCGCTCACGGGCGCCCGTCCCCGTCGCCAGCTGGCCGGCCGGGTGCCACGCCTCGTGCCGGGCGGTCGGGCTGGCGTTCGATCACCCAGGCGAGCAGCCCGATCAACAGGGCCCACGCCGAGAACAGGTAGAAGTAGAGCAGCGGTATGCCCAGTACCGTCCTTCCGTTTCCTCCGTCGAAGATGCCCATCATCAGCGGGCTGAACAGGACGACGCCGAGGACGAAGATCGCCACGAGACGGTCGCCGATTCGTGCACCGCTCAGGCTTCCGGGCCAGGGTCGTCCGCGGTCGCCGAATCGGTAGATGGCCATCTCAGAAGCTCGCCTGTTTCGTCTTGAGCTGCAGCACGCGGGAGGAAGCGGCGAGCGCTTCGTCGAGGGTCCGCACCCCTTGAACCTCCAACACGTCGAGCATCTTCAGAAAGCAGCCCGCGGTGACCAGCGTGTCCCCCAGAGCCGTGTGCCTGCCCTGTATCGGTATGCCGAAGCGCTGCGCCACCACATCCAGGCTGTGCTTGGGCGTGTAGTCGTAGAGGAAGCACGACAACAGCATGGTGTCGAGCACTGCCATGTCGAACGAGACGCCGCACTCGGCTTCCCGCAGTTCCAGGAATTTCAGGTCGAACGCGGCGTTGTGCGCCACCAGGACCGCATCGCCGACGAACGTCCGGAACTGCGGCAACACGACCTGGATCGGCGGCTTGTCCTTGACCATGTCGTCGGTGATGCCGTGGAAGCGGATCGACTCGGGGGGGATCCCGCGGCGCGGATTGACCGTCCGTTCGAACGACTCGCCGGTGAGGATGCGGCCATTGACGATCCGTACGCCGGCGATCGAGACGATCTCGTCGCCGGCCGAAGGCTGGAGCCCGGTGGTTTCGGTATCGAAGACCACGTAGGTGAGCGACTTCAGCGACCGCGGGCCGAGGTCTCCCAGATGCAGCGGGCGGCGCAGCAGCGCGAAGTCGTAGAATTCCGGGCGGGGCGGCTGCGCCTGCATCGGCTCGCCCGTCGGCTGGCGCGCCGGCGGTGGCAGGGGAAGCCGCAGGCGCGCCTGGCCGGGTCGATCCGGCAGGCTCCAGACGTCGGTCTTGTGGCGCTCGGCGATTTCACGCAGCGACAGGCCGCCCAGGACGTCTTCCAGCGGTTCTTCCATCCACGTGTTCAGTTCGGACGACGGCAGCACCGGGCCGGTCCAGATCAGGTCGAGGTAGACGCGCCGCTCCTGCGCCGACGCCTCCAGCTCGAACGTCGTCGTGCCGACCCGCTCGCTGACGCGCTGAATGATGCGGTCCAGCAACTCGACGAGGGAATAGCTGTCGCCGTGCAGCCACTGCGGCAGGCCGACGATGGCGGCCGCGATGCCGCGCTGCTCACGCAGCCGGTCCGCGAGGTTCTGGAACAGGTTGGACGAGTAGATGTCGCTCATCGGCCAATGGCCGGTGACGACGTCTCGGTACTGCGCCGCCAGCGTTTCCAGCCGCCCGCAGACGAACTGGCTCTCCTGCAGCATCACCTTCTTGAAGCTCGCCTGCACTTCGGGGCTGAGATTGCCGTCGCCGACGAGAATCTCGGCCGCCGCCCGCAGGTTGCCGACCGGCGCGCGCAGCCCCTCGGTCGCCTCGCGCAGCAGCCGGTCCCGCAGGCCGAGCGCCGCCAGTTCCTCGGTGTCGTCCTCGAAGGACAGCACGTAGCCGGTGGCCGTCACCTTGCCGGTGTCGAGGATCAGGCTCACCCGGCCTTCCAGGGTGTGCTTCCCGTCGGTCGTCGAGCCGACGAAGGCCACCGTCGGGCCTCCGAGCGGGCTGTCGTAGCGATTTTGTGCCAGCCGTGTCTTCAGCCGGCTCAATGCGTGCAGGATCGGCCGCCGGGACAGAAAGTGGAAAAGCGACCGGTCGAGGCCGATGTCGCCGGCGATATGCAGAAGTTGCACCGCCCGGTTGTTGTACAGCAGGATTCGATGGTCGAGCGTGCAGACGATGACGCCCTCGTGCAGGTCGAGCAGGACGGTGGCGAGCTGGTTCTTCTGCTCTTCCAGGCTCGCGGTCGCCTGATCGATCGCCTCGTTGACCGAGGTGCGCGCCATGCCGAGCTGTCGGATCAGTTCATTGACCGCGCCCGGCAACCCGTCGAGCTGGTGCATCTCCTCGATGTCGATGCGGTAGTCCGACTTCGCATGCACCACCGTCCGGATGCCCTTGACGATCGCCGAGATCGGCTGGGCGATGGCATAGTCCAGGTACGCCCAGAGTACGGCGATGATCGCCACCAGCAAGAAGGCGATGGCGCCGCCGTAGACCATGACGATGTCGCCGAATTCGGTGCTCGTCTCCGGCGGAAGGCGGTCTTGGATCAGCCAGATGCCGACCCCGGTCGCGCCGAGCGCCGCCGCCGCCAGGGCCGAGAAGCAGAGGATGAGGAAGAGGCGCGGACTCATCGAAGGCGTCGACGCGCCGCCGAGGCGAGCATCGGCATGGTGCCGCCTCAGTGCACGGAGTTGTCTAGGATTTGCCTGACCTTGTCGGTGAGGTCACGGGTGGAGAACGGCTTGGTCACGTAGTCGTTGGCGCCAAGCGCGATGCCCTTCTCGCGATCGACCTCACGGCCTTTCGCCGTCAGCATGATGATGTAGATCCCCTGCCAGTCCGGGTTGGCGCGAATGGTCTGGCAAACGTCGTAGCCGTCGCGCTTCGGGATCATCAAATCCAGCAGAATGAGGTCCGGCGCTCTGCTTTCGACGGCCGCCAGCGCCTCGTCGCCGTCGCGGGCCACGCGCACGTCGAAGCCGGCCTTCTTCATCAGGAACTGTAACGACAGGACAATATTTGGTTCGTCTTCTACGACGAGAATGGATTTCACCATTCTCTTTCCTCCCAGAACGCCGGCCGGGTCACCGGCTCACGCCGCCGGCACCTTAGCCATGACCGCAGAGTATAGCACGAATTCGCTGGTGCGCCGCCTTTTGGGCGGTCGCGTCCCGGTTGTCAACGACGATCGCGCTGCCGCGCTTGCGGGCGTGGAGAGGGCCTTGTAGGAACGGCGCAACTCCGGTTTCCAAGATCGGAGAAAAGCGAGTGTGCGATGATCGAGGTCTTCGACGACCGCGGCCTTGTCTGCGGTTTCCGCCTGCACGCGGGCGCCGCGGCGGTGCCCCTGGACCGGCGCGAGTCCGCGCTTCTGCCGGATGGGCGGGACGGCGGGGCTGTCTGGCTGCATTTCAACCTCACGGACGCGCGCGCCCGGAACTGGCTGGCGAACACGCCACGGCTGCGTTTGCCCCGCTGGTGGTCCGACCGGGACAAGGCCCGGCTGCGCGAGGCGGTGGAACGGCTCGAGGCGATCGCACGGATTTTGGTGGGTGATGCTGGCCATGGGAATCACGCTGGCCATCGTCCTCGGCGTGCTGCGGTGGCGGCGCCTGGTGTGAAAGACCTGTCATCGCAAGCCCGAAAGGGGGCCGGAGTGCGGCCCCTCTCCAGTTCGATCTGACGGACCGCTAGCGCGAGCCGCCCGACTTCTTTTCTTTGGTGTCGGTTTCTGTTTCGCTCTCGTTTCCGTCGCCGCGATGCGAGGCTTGCCCGCCCTTGCGGCCAGCTTCACGCGCCAGTTCGTGATCCTTCGAAAAACTCCGGTTCTCGGCCGGCACGCTCTCGCCGCCCTTGCGGCCGGCTTCCGCCGCGAGTTCCGGGTCGCGCGCGAAGGTACGCTTCTCGGCGGGCACGCTCTCGCCGCCCTTTCGCGCGATCTCCCGTTGCTTGTCTTCGTCCATGGAAGCGAAGCCTCGGTTCGAGGTGTCCTTTAGTTTGCGATTCGGCATCGGTCGTCTCCTTGCGGTGCGAATTGAGCCTTGGGAACGGCCTGTTATTCGGATGGTTCCTGAGAATGATTGACGGATGGTCCGGCCGTCTGCCCTACAGCGGAGGCTCGGCGTTGCGGCAATCGCCTGCTTTCGCTGGTCCGTCTGCGGCACGCGACCCTTGCGTCGCGGCTGGGGCCGGTTTGGGGCCTGGACCCCGCCGCCACGGCTGATGCACGCCGATGGGTGATCGGTCGGCGCTTCTGCGATATAGTCGCCTGCTTCGGGACGAGGGGTGGTGACGATGCCGATCGGGTTCGTGACGGCGGATGCGTTCGTGCCCGAGGCGGCGCCCTGGGTGCCCGTGGGCGCGATCGGCGCGGTCGAGGTGCAGGGCGCGGAGTTTCGGCTGTCGCTGCGGGACCCTCCGCTGGTGATCCGCCTCGGTGTGCTCTCGGAGACCTGCGTGCGGGTCCGCTTTCACCCGCGGCCGGAGGCCGACGGGGCGGCCGATGTCTCGCACGCCATCATCGATCGGCTCGCGGCGCCGCTGGATGTGCAGGTCCTGGAGAACTCGGCGGAGCGGCTGATCGTCGCCGCGGGCGCGCTGCGGCTCGAGGTCGACCTCGGCGCGTTTGCGCTGCGCATCTTCCGCGGCGGCCGACTGGTCTGCGCCGACCGGCCGGGCCGCGGCATCCTCTGGCGGCCGGGCGAGCACGGCATCGCCTGTATCAAGGCCCGGCCCGCCGGCGCGGTGCACTGCGGCTTCGGCGAGAAGGGGGGTGCCACGCTGCTGAAGACCGGCAGCCGGCTGACTAATTTCAACTTTGACAACTTCATGTACGCCCGCGCGCCGATTCCGCCCGGCGGCGAGGCCGGGCCGCTCAACGTCGAGGAGCCCCTCTACGCCTCGATCCCGCTGCTGATCGAGATCAACCGTGCGCCCGAGGGGGAGCACGCCGGGCCGGCCTACTGCTACGGCCTGTTCCTCGACAACGTCTCCCAGTCCTACTTCGACCTCTCCGGCGGGGCTGAAGCCGAGACGGGCGATGGCCGCACCGTCTTCGGCGCGCTGTTCGGTGCGCTGGACTACACCGTGCTGCTGGGTGACGGCGTGCCGGACATCCTGGCGGCGTTCACCCGCATGACCGGACGCAGCGGCATGCCGCCGGCGTGGGCGTTCGGCTTCCACCAGGGCTGCTACGGCTACTTCGACCGGGCGCGTCTGGAGGCGGTGGCGCAGGCGTATCGGGACGCGCGCATCCCGATCGACGGCCTGCACATAGACATCGACCTGCAGGACAACTACCGCGTCTTCACCCACAGCGAGGCGAAGTTCCCGGACGCCCCCGGCATGCTGGCCGGCCTGCGCGCGGCGGGCTTCAAGTGCTCGACCATCGTCACCCCGCTGGTCACCACCAACCCGCTCGACGAGACCGGCGCGATGGTGCCGTTCGCTCAACGCCAGGCGCTGCTGGAAGCCGGCTGCCTGCTTTACGACGTGCGCGCCGGCCGGCCGCTGGACACGGGTCCGCCCGACCCGGAGATCGGCCTGTTCTCCGCCGCCGTCTCGTACGGCGCCAATCGCGGGTTCAACCCGTACCCCTATCCGCCGCTGGCCCCCAACCGCGACGGCGTCACGCCGCTGGGCGCGGAGATGAACTATCCCGACCTCGGGCGCGCCGAGGTGCGCGAGGTGTGGAGCCGGCAGTACGCGCACCTGCTCCAAGACCTCGGCCTCGACATGATCTGGCAGGACATGATGTGCCCGGCCGCCGCCGTCTCCGCCGCGACGCCCGAAGGCACGCTGCCGCTCGACCTGATGACGCACGACGGCCAGGGATGGGTGCCGCACGGCGTCTGCCACAACACCTATTCCACGTTCCTGCTGCAGGCGACGGACGCGGCATTGCGCACGCTCCGGCCCGACACCCGCCCGTTCATCCTCTCCCGCGGTGGCTACGCCGGCCTGCAGCGCTATGCGGCCCTGTGGACCGGCGACAACGCGTCCAGCTGGGATTTCCTGCGCATCACCGTTCCGCAAGTGCTCGGCATCGGCCTTTCCGGCATCCCGATCTCGGGCGCGGACGTGGGCGGCTTCGCGCCGGGGCCGGTGCCGCAGGGCACGACCACCGCGTCCGTGATGCGCGACGGCCGGGTGGTGGGCGGCGTCACCGATCCCGAACTGTTCGTCCGCTGGATGCAGGCCGGCGCGTTCCTGCCGTGGTTCCGCAACCACTACCTCGGCTACGACAAGGAATACCAAGAGGTCTACGCGTTCGGCGAGCCGGTGGCGGCGATCTGCCGCCGCTGGATCGAGTTGCGCTACCGGATGCTGCCGGTCTGGTACGACGCCATGTACGAGTGGACGCAGACCGGGATGCCGATCGCCCGCGCGCTGTTCCTGAACGACCCGGAGGACGGGGAGGTGTACCGGCACCTGGACGACCAGTTCTTCGTCGGCCGCGATATCCTCGTGGCGCCGATCCTGTTCCCGGCCACGCAGGCCGGGGCGACGGCGACGCGCGAGGTGTACCTTCCGGCCGGCAGCGCGTGGTTTCCGCTGGCGCCCGAGGGGCCACCGCTCCTCGCGCCGCTGGGGCCTGCGATCGAGGGCGGGCGGAGCGTGCGCATCGAAGTCGCGCTCGACGAGATGCCGGTGTTCGTGCGTGCCGGCGCGGTGCTGCCGCTGCGCTCCCGCGTCGAGCAATTCGTGGGCGAACTGGCGGCCAACCCGCTGGAGATCGTCGTCTATCCCGGCCCGGACGCGACGCGGCCGCTCTATCAGGACGACGGCGTGAGCATGAAGGCCGAGCGCGAGGCCGGCTATCGCACCACCCGGATCGAGAGCACCGCCGTGCGGGGCGGCCGGCGCGTCCGGGTGCGGCGGCTGCATGACGGGTGGACGCCGGCGGAGACCTACCTCCTGGTTCGCTTCCCCGGCGTGCCGAAGCCTGCGAGGGTCACTGTCGCGAATTGCGAGGCGCCCGCCGTGCCGACGGTCGCGGCGCTCGACGACGTGCCGTGCGACGCCTGGGCGTGGGACGAGGCGTCGGCCTCGGCGGTGGTGAAGGTGTTCGACCGGGCGGCGGAGATCGAGATCACCGTCCACGCCGCCACTCCACCCGCCCGACCCGCCACCCGGAGGACCGCGCGATGAGACGACGGCTGCGTGCCGGCACGCCGGCGGAGATCACCTTCACCGCCGACTTCCACCAGCTCGCGGCGGGGGACCTGCGCGCGGGCGCGCCGGTGTTGCTGCGGTACGATCCCGACCGGCTGGTGCCGGCGGGCGAGCCGTGGCGCTTCGGCGATCCGGACCGGCCGGTGCAGGCACACCTGCGCTTCCGTGCGGACGGCCCGGTGCGCGAGGTGGCGCTGGCCTCGGAGGCCGGCCTCGTCGCCTGCCCGGACCGGGACCCGACCGGCCAGGGCTCGATGCTCTCGGCGCGCGTCGACCTGCCGGAGGACGCCGACCGGCTGGTCGTCTGGTTCTCGTGGGAGACCGCCGCGGGCGCGACCGTCTGGGACAGCGCGCTGGGCGCGAACTACCGCTTCGGTTTCGTCTGCCGCGAACTCGACGTGCTGCACGCGACGGTGACGCGCCGCCCGGACGCCGCCGCCGACCGCTTCGAACTCGCGGTCCAGGCGACCGCCGCGGCCGAGGACGTGACCGCCCCCTTCGTGCTGGCGTCCGACCCCGCCTGCGCCCGGCACGAACTCCGGCTGCACCGCACGGGCGGGGACGCGCCGGACGGGAAGGCGCGCTGGGAGGGTGCCATCGACGTGCCGCACGGCGCCATCGCCCGCTTCAAGCTCCGCTACCGCCTGGGCACCCGCCGCCTCACCGACGACAACGCCACCGCCTGGTACCTCGCCCCGGCACCGGCGCCGGACCGCCCGCCACCCCCGCCGCCCGCGCTACTCGCGGCGGCCGCGGCGTGGCGGTGAGGGGGAATACAGGATGGGTGGGAGCGGCAAACTCCCATAGGGCGCATTGCGCTTTGCTTGGAAACCGGGCGACGCGGGCTAGAGCGTTAGTAAGCCTGCTTCTTGAATAGCAAGTCCTGTTAGTATAAGCACGACGATCGAAACAACTACTATCGCACGAACGCGGGCAATATGATATGCTGCAGTTGCTTTTTCGATCGGCTCCTCAGCCAGTTGCTTAAAATCGTCCGAATCCATAAAAGCATATAGCTTTGATTTCCAAGACTTCATAATTTCATTAGACACGTTCATAAATTCTGCATTTGTACGCAGAGTCATGCAAAAAGAAGAAGCTAAGTATATCGCGACTATAATAAATATGATTGAAAAGCCATCGTTTGTTTTATTTTTTGTTGTTGCATCCAATGAGTATCGCACAGCAACAACGCCGATTGCGACTGCAACATCCCGCCAAACGGCAGTCGCCAGATCTCTAGTTTGCTGGGCAAGCTTTTGGACCTCGTCAGCCAGGGTTTTGCGGAGATCTGCCAACGCCTTAAGTGTATCCTTAGCTCCGCTTTTCAAGTGTGCTTTGTATAGAAGACGCGCGGATTCAAGTGCAGATTGGAGTCGTGTTCCGATCCCCGGCGCATACTTGAGGCCGTCGGGCCAGCCGCGAGCGAGTTCATTAGCGAAAAACGTGTGTCGCACCTCCACATCCCGTGCCCCTGGCGTTCCACCTAAAAATATCCATCTCGCAGCAGCCTGTACAGCATCCCAATGGATATCATCCATATCAACTAATTGGCCAAACGGTATTCGCTTTAAAGACTGACCGGCCAGCAACGCGAACTCACGTCCATCGTCTTTATAAAGCTCATTAGCAAATACTCTGATCAAGTATACGCCCGACATCTGCCTCCATACATAAAACGCATCATTTTGATGGTCGGGTTTTTCACGAAGTAACCACGGCTCTATGTCCTGAGGTGGTCGAATGTCAGTATCTATTACACGGACAAACCGCCGTGGATTACATTCAGAGCTGCTTTTGTTCTCTGCCGCTGGGCCAGGGCATCCTTTCCATTCGACGAACTCAACGCTCTCAGATGAAAAACTTCTGCCCAAGCCAGCAAGTCGCACTACAGACTTTGTGGATAGGCAATCTGGATCTTGAAGAAATGAATTAAATCCGACGTTTGAGTATAAATGAACAGCTCCAGCAAATTCTGATGTCTTTATAACAATCCTAATTTTGGTATTAGCTATATCAGAAATGTTCCCAGCCAAAAAATCAAATGTGTCATCAATATTATCTAAGCAAGATATTTCTATCCAATCAACTTTGCTACATTCAGTAACAAGTAGCCGCCATTCTGTTAGCTGATGTATAGACCATGCGCCATGGCAAAATAGCTTTCCTGACGATTCTTGCATGGAGAAACCGGCTTCACCCGCCCTGCTTCCAATGAGCGCAGCTATCCTTTCAGGTATCGACATCGTCCTGCACTAACCGTGAAGTTGTGATCGTGATTTTTAGACCACCGTCTGCCGTATTGTCTTGCTTAATAGTACCTTGCGAATTATCATCATAAGTAATTTTTACCCCCTCTGCTGTTTCTAGTATTCTTTTTTTTATCACAGGAATTTGCGTTCCCGATACTTTAAATACTTCTTCGTCCATTCCAGCCTTTTTTAGTTCCCTGCGAAATGTTGAAAGTATTTCAGATTTATTTTCGGGAAGGCCAAATAAAGCTATGAACTGCGATTCGTCGTGTGGATCGAACTCACCAATATGCCGCAGCATCTCGTAGACGTGAGAAACAGCGCTTCTTTTTATAGCTTCAGGAAGTAATGAACGATGCGTACGCAGCGTACTTCTGCAGACGTCTACCAGTTTTTTTGTTAAGTCATCGGAAGACTGCTGCCTTCGAACATCCAGAAATCGCGCAAAGTAATCTGAAATATGCGATTGATTAGTCCGGTCACGCACCGAAATAGAGCCACCACGGCCATTGTCAAGGCGGACTAACGCTACTTTTTGCATCGCCTCAGGCTTCTTAACAAACGTTTCTTGAAATCGCTGAAGTTGTGCTTGCTTACGCCCGTTACTAGACTGTATTAGATACCGGACAACATCTTCATTGTCATACTTGATAAGACAAAAAAAGTTAGAGCCGTTGGCCGCTAGCCGAAATACAAAAAATGCGCCGTCGCTCGATCTTTTTACGTGAGCCCGGTGAAATTCTCTTGCAAGAAACTCTGATTCTTTGGCAAACCGTGACGGGTCTGCCTCTATTCGCCTCAGGCATTCCTCTGTACTGGACTGAGTCTTGAAAAGGAAGATGTTTCCGCCAGAGGCCGAGCGAACTCTCTCCAGAAAGAAATCCGTATATACTGGTGGGGAGATCTCCTCAAGCAGCACAGGTTCGTTGTGCCCCGGCCCGACGACGTGGAAGACCATTTGCTCGATGTAAAGCGCGTCTTTTTCGCTATCTGAGAGAAGTGCCATTTTGCCCCCGTCTGGTTCTCAATCCATAGTCAGAGGCTTAATTTTTCAAGGCAAGGAAATTTTAAAGAAATCCGCGGATCGCCGATCTCGGTGCCTCAGCCTTCGAACATGGTCGTGTGACTCGGAAGGCAGCGCCTCCGGTACTCGTGCCGGGGGTCGGCGTCATAAGGCGGAGTGGCAAACTCCGGATGGCGCTGGCCAATGGCGATGCCGATGGCGATGGTGCCGCCGCGGCGATCGCATTAACCTCCGGCGCGCCTTTCATCATGGGAGCAGTCCATGCCCGCTGACGCCGTGCCGGCCGCCGAAAGCACGCCACCGCCCCGTCGGCGGCGCTGGGGCAGGCTGTCGGTCGGCCTGTTCGTCGTCGTCGTCGGCCTCGCCGTCGCGGCTGCGCTCGCCGTCCGCTTCGGCCCGCAGCTCGTCGCCCGGCAGGTGGTGCGCACCTACCTCGACGGGCTGAACATCGACACCAGCGGCGTCGAGACCCTGCGGGTCAGGCTGGCGAAGGGGGAGTTCTCGTTCGGCCCGGTGACCTTTCGCGGCGCGGACGCCGAGATGGGCGAGGTCGGCCGGATCGGCGTCGGCATCGACGTGAGCCGCCTGCTGCGGCGCCAGGCGCTCGTTCGCTCGATCGTCATCGAGGGGGTGCGCTTCGAGGTGCGCCAGGCGGAGAACGGAAGCTTCAGCCTGAACGGCATCCCGCTGGGAGAGATTCTCGCCGTTCGCAAGGACAGCCCCGAGCCGCCGGCTTCCGAGGGGGAGCCGCAACCGGCACCGCCGAAAGGCCCGCTGGATCTGCAGAAGGACCTCGGCTGGGGAGCCGGGCTCGACCTGCTGGACATCCGCGACAGCCGCATCGCCTTCGTCGATGCCCGCGGCGGCGAAGCGGTGATGCACGTGCACGAACTGGAGCTCGGCGGTTTTCGCACCTGGGCCGCCGATCGCCCCGGCCACTACCGGCTGAGCGCGGAGCTGAACGAGATCGGCCTGACGGCGTCGGGGACCGCCAAGCCGTTCGCCGACAAGATCGAGGTCGAGGCCGAGGCGGCCGTCACCGGCATCGAGGTGACGAAGATCGAGCGGTTCCTGGGCCCGCTCGGCTTCACCTCGCGGGGTGGGGAGATCGATCTCGTCGTGCAGCGGGCGTGGATCGGCGTGTTCGCCCAGGGCCGCGTCGATGCCCGCATGGCGGCGACGGGGACGTTGACCGGAGTCGATCTCGCCCATCCGCTGTTCGGCAGCGGCCAGCTGGCGGGAGGAACGCTCCGGCTCGACGACATCACCGCCTCCTACGACGCGGCGCGGCAGACGACCGTGACCGGGGATCTCGGGATCGACCTGCAGGCGAGCACGCTGCGGTTCGCCGACGGCAGCGAGGTCGCGTTCTCCCGCGCCGGGTTCGTCCTGCCGGGAACGCGGATCAAAGCGGCACCCGGGCTGCAGCCGGAGGTCAGCGTCGCGCCGCGCCTGGACGTGGACGGCCTGCGCCTGGGCGGCGCCGGTCTGCGCGGCGACATCGGCACCGCTTCGGCCCAGCTCAGCGGCTTCAGCATCGAAGGCCAACAGCCGGGCGCGCCGTTTTTCGTCACCGGCAAGGTGGCGGCCGAGCGCATCGACCTGCTGCTGCCGCAGGCGACGCCGGTCGGGATCGGCGCCGAGCGGATCGAGATCGACCTCGCCAAGACGCGCCTCGCCTTTCCGCCCGGCCGGGGAGCGCAGATCGAGGGCGGGGTCGTCCTCGATACCCGGAATCTGTCGGTCTCGGTGGAGGGTGCCGCGACCCCGGGGGGAAGGCCACCGCCGCCGACACGCATCGGCGCCGGCCGCCTCGTCTTCCAGCTGCCGGCGCTGGCGTTCGACGACACCGGCGGCGGCGGCCCCTCGTTGAACGCGCGCGAGCCGCTGCTGAACGTCGACGCGCTTCGCCTCGACGGCCCCGCCGTGCGCGGAAGCGTCGATCGCGCCGCCGTCCGGCTGAGGGACGTGAACGTCGCGGGCGCGGGCGCGCCGCTGACGGGGAGCGGCACGGTGACGATGGATCGCCTGGACCTGCTGGTTCCGGGGGTGGAGCCGATCACCTTCGCCGCGGGATACGCCCAGGTGGACCTCGTCGAGACGCGCGTCGCCCTGTCGCCGGGCGCGCCCCCGCTGGCCGGCGGCCTCGTGCTCGAACTGCGCGACGTGCTGGGGACGCTGCAGGAAATCGGCCGCCGCGGCAACCCGCCGCCGCCGCTGACCACGGCCGAGATGGCGCGGCTCACGGCGACCGTGCCGGCGGTGACGGCCGCCCGGCCTTATGCCACCGCCGGGTCGATCGGGGTCGCCGGCCCGATCGTCAGGATGGACCGGCTGCGCCTGGGCGGCGCCGACATCCAGGGGACGGTCCGCAGCGCCGACGTTCGCTTCGACGACATCGGCGTCGAGACCGCAGCGCCGGGTCCCCCCATCGTCGCCACCGGCAAGATCATGGCCCGCGATCTCGACCTCGTCATTCCCGACCTCGATCCGATCGGCATCGCGGCCCGCGAGTTCAACGCCGACCTGAGCCGCACCCGCTACGCCTTTCCCAGCCAGCGTGTGCTGATCGACGGCGACTTCGGGCTGGATATGAAGGACTTCGGGCTGCGCCTCTACCAGCATGCGCCGGAGGGCAAGCCGGCGCCGCAACCGACGCGCATCTCGGCCAGCCGCTTCGCCGGCAAGCTCCCCCGGCTGGTCATCGCCGAGCGACGCAGGACCAGCCTGAAGATCGACGTCGCCACGCCGGGCCTGACCTTCGACGGCTTCGGCCTGGAGGCGGCGGCGGGTTCGGACGCCCTGGTGCGGCTGGCCTCTTCGGTGCTGGCGCTGCGGCGGGCGGAGGTCGGCTACGACTCCGCGACGACGACCATGGACGTCGCGGTGAAGGCGGGCGTGACGGCGCCCGATCTGTCCGTGGTGATGGTGCCGCAGAACGGTTCGACAGGGGCGCAAGCGCAGATCGGCGGGCTGGATGTGGACCTGCGGCGGGTCGCCTATCACCGCGAGGGAGAGGCGAAAGGGGTGGGGCTGCAGGGCCGCATCGGCATGGGGTCGATGCAAGGGCAACTGCCGCCGCGCCGGCCGGGCGAGGCGGCGGATCGCCTCGCGCTCACCGGCTTGAAACTCGACCTGACGGACGTGGACCTGACGACGCGCGGCGACCGGCCGGCGTGGCGGGCGCGTCTCGACCTCGCGCTGAAGTCGCTGGCGGCGACGCTGCGGCAGCCGTTGCCGCTGACCGCCTCGGTCGACGACATCTCGGTCGCCGGGCTCGCCGCGAACTCCGGCGAGGAGTACACGGTCGGCGATCTGACGCTCGGCCGCTTCGACGCATCGGTGACGCGCGAGACGCCGCCCCGCCCACGTCCGGTACACGAGCCGGCCGAGGCTGCCGGGCCTTCCGCCTCCTGGCCGCCGGCCGATCTGCCGGTGGTGCGGATCGGGCGCGCAGCTCTGCTGCAGGGCGGGCGGATCGCCTTCCGCGACACCACACTCAGCCCCACCGCCGACGCCACCCTGGCAATCGATACCCTGTCCCTCGACAACCTCGACACCGCCGATCCGGCCGCGCGCACCCGGTTGCGGCTGAACGGCCGGCTTGACGACGCCGTGCTCGCCGTCGACGGCTGGGCGGAGGCTTTCCAGGCGAAACCCAGCTTCGCGATGCAGGGGAGGATCGACGACCTGCACCTGCCGAGCCTGTCGCCGTTCCTCGGTCCGCGGCTCGGGCTGGACTTTCTGCGCGGCGACCTTTCGGTCGACGCCACCGTCGCCGCGACGGGCGGGCAGTTGGACGGCAACGCGCGCATCCGGATGACGGACGTCAGGGTGGCGGATCGGCCGAGCGCCGGCGGCGACGAGATCACGCGTTCGATCGGCGTACCGCTCAGCACGCTCATCCGCCTGATGGAGGACGGCGACGGCGGCATCCGCGTCAACCTGCCGATCCAGGGCGACCTCGCGTCGCCCGGCGTCGACACCCGGCGGGTGATCTGGGGCCTGCTGCCGCGGGTGGCGCGGGCGTTCGTCCGCTCGCCGGTCGGCTTCGTCTCCTCGGCCCGGTCACTGGTACGGGCGACACGGACCGAAGGAGCGGCACCTTCGGCGGCCCCGGTCACCCAGCCCGACACGGCCGGGCTCGATGTGGCTCCAGCCGCTGGCCGGCTCGCCGCCGACGGGCTGCCGCGGACCGATTAGGCCACGGCAGCGAAGGACGCGCGCATGCAGTTGAACTGGGACGACCTGAAGGTGGTGCTGGCGGTGGGACGCGCCGGCTCCCTGACCCGGGCGGCGCAGCAGCTGGGCATCGACCAGTCGACCGCCGGGCGAAGGCTGTCGGCTGCGGAGGCGGCGCTGGGGGTGGTGCTGTTCCTCCGCTCGAAGACCGGCTTCGCACCGACCGAGTCGGGCGAGCAGGCGATCGCGCGAGCCATCGAAATCGAGAACCGCGTGCTCTTGCTGGCCGAGTCTCTCACGGACGGGGGGCAGGGCCCTGCTGGCACGGTGCAACTGGTCGGCCCGCCCTGGGTGCTGGCGCGGCTCGCCCACGGGGCGCTCGAAGTCCTGCTCTCCCGCCATCCGCAACTGCAGGTCAACGCGATCGCAGGTCCGCGCCCGCCGATGCTGGCGAGCGGCGAGCCCGTGGTCGCTCTCTCGTTCGACAAGACGCCGCGCGAGACCGAGTTCGCGGTGAAGCTGGGTGATGTCGCCTACGCCCTCTACGCGCCGCACGGTGCCGCCGAACGCACGCTCGACTGGCTGGCGCTGGCCGAGGACGACAGCGGGCAGGGGGCGCCGGAACGCTGGCTGCAGCGGCTGCGCGGCGAGGGCGGAGCCCTCCGGCTGACCGCCAACTGTGCGGGGGTGGTGCTGGCGGCGCTGCACGCGGGGCTCGGCCGTGGGCTGCTGCCGGTCTGCGTCGGCGACGGCGATCCGCTTCTCGAGCGGCTCGAAGACGGCGGCCCCGACCTGGCCCGCACCCTCTACATGCACGTTCACCCGGACACGGTGCAGACTGCCCGCCTGCAGGCGACGATGGCGTGGCTGCGGGAGAGCTTCCGCCGGGCGTTCCCGGCCCCCTGAGCGATATGCCTGCATTTTCGCATGGCGACCCTGCGGAGATGCGGGCTATTATCGCTTGCATTCGCCATGAATCGGCTGGACTCGACCCCGTGCTGAGCACCGACGACGTCGACCTGCTGCGCGCCAGCTTCCGGGAGGCGGCCAAGGGCCGCACCCGCCTCACGACGCTGTTCTACGACCGGCTGTTCCACAGCACTCCCGAGGCCCGGCTGCTGTTCGCCGCCGACCTGGAGGAGCAGCGAGCGAAGATGATGAGCACGCTGGGCTCGATCGTGGCGCAAATCCATGCGTTCGACACCCTCCGGCCGATCGTCGGCGATCTCGCGCTGCGGCACGTGCAATACGGCGTGCGCCCCGAGCACTATGCGCCGGTCGGCGAGGCTCTGCTCTGGGCGCTGCGGCAGACTCTCGATGCCCGGTTCACGCCGCAGGTCGAAGCGGCGTGGACCCGCGCGTACGAGGCGCTGTCGGCGGCGATGATCGAGACTGCGTATCCCCTGAACGGCACGCGCCCCGCCTAGCCGGCTGGACGCGGCGAGGACCTGGGACTCGACGACGCGCCGGCGCGCGGCGGAGCCTCCGGCTTCGTGTCGGTTCGCGTATTCGGGGTCCCGTCGCACGACGGATCAGCGACGTCGACGGCGTCGCAAGCCCTTCGCACGACTCCGGACCATCTTCTCCCGCCCGCGATCCCCCTACCCCCGCCCCCTGTGGCGTCTTCCTGCATTCCTGCATTTTCCATGTGCGAGCGTTCGGGTTCGCAGGAAGTCTTGTTTCGGTTATACCGATTGGGCCTTTCCGGAATCGAACACCAAACTCGTGCAAACGGAGAGGTTCTGGAGCTCATTGCAGGAAGGGGAGCGTGCACATCTTTGTGTACGAGGGAGAAAGTATTATACCTATACAGGATATTGACATGCCAATGACGAGCAATATTACGTGTGAGTCAGCCAGCGGTACTGAAAGCATAGGGAACATACCGAAGGCATACCGCAAAATTCGGGCCGCGCTGCTGGCGACGACGGCGCTCGCGGCGATGCTGGTCGCCGGAGCGCCAGAGTCCGCCTGCGCGCAGACCCGCTACGGCAGCGGGTACGCGAGCCTGGCCACCCGGATCGACCCGCTGGTCCGGACCTTCATGCAGGACGAGGACACTCGCGTCCTGGGCCTCACCATCGCCGTCTCCCGCAACGGCAAGCTGCTTTTCAACTCCGGCTACGGGGTTGCCGATCAGGCGGCGGAAACGCCGATGTATCCGTGGATGCGCTCCAACATCGGCTCCGTTTCGAAGGCGGTGGTCACCGGGCCCGTCGGGTGGAAACTGATGGCGGAAAAGGGCATCAATCCGAAGACCAAGCGCCTCTATGGAACCAACGGCGTCTTCGGGTCGGACTACCAGCTTTCCCAGGACATGGGCGACCTGCGCTACAACCCGATCGTCTCGATGGCCATCGGTCCGCAGGACAAGGTCTACACCTGGTACAGCGACCAGACGATGAGCATCGGCACCAGCGACGACCTCTCGGCCCATCAATCGCCGGTGCACTACGACATCCCCTTGAATCGGACGCCGGCCGACATCCGCGCCATCGACATCGCCGGCAACGGCCGGGTCTACGTCTGGTACGACGATCGGACGCGCAGCATCGGGACGCCGACGAACCTGGGGGCCCATGAAGTTCCGCAGTTCGACGAGAACGGCAAGGCCGTCAATCCGGTGAGCGTCGCGCCCGGGCGCTCGATCCTCAACGTCATCGACATGGCGATCGCGTCGAACGACCACGTCTATGCCTGGTATGACGACGGCACGGTGAGTTCCGGCACGTCACTCGACCTGGACGCGTATCGGGCACCGTACGCCTTCACCGCGCCCAGTGTCAGCCGCTACCGCATCCGCGGTATCGGGATCGCCGCCAACGACCGGGTCTATGCCTGGTACACGAACAACCACACGACGAACGGGACGAGCGACGACCTCGATCGGCACGGCGGCAGCGGCTACACCATCCCGCTGGGTCCGCTGCTCGACAGCCCCAGCCTGCTGCCCTGGTACGAGGACATCACGCTGCAGCACCTGCTCGACCACAAGGCGGGATTCGCACGCAGTGGTGACCTCCGAGGCGCGGCGCGGCGCTACGGGGTCAGCGAGGCGAACGTCACCTACGATCAGCTGCACCGCTACATGCTGCAGACCCGCAAGCTCGAGTCCGAGCCGGGAAGCACCTACAGCTATTCCAATCACGGTTTCGGGTTATGGACCCTGATCGTCCCGCGCCTCGAGCCGGGCGTTTCCTACAAGCAGTACGCGGTGAACTCGTACCTGAAGCCGCTCGGCCTGCACAACAGCGTGAAGGAGCGATCGGCAACCCTGGATTCCGCAATGTCTCGCGGATACGCGTTCAGTCAGGACACGGGCTCCTTCGTCGAGCGGGCGCTGGCGGGCGATCCTCAGGGTCTCGCGTCCGGTGGCTGGACAGCGTCGGCCCAGGCCCTGGTGCGGATCACCAACCACCTGATGACGACGTACGGCGCCACGGCCGTCGACGACATGGGCTGGACATACAAAGCGCCGGGCAAACTCTCCAAAGACGGGGACACCGGCGGAGGTGCGGCGTTCGTCGCGATCTTCCCGCAAGGCTATACCAGCGTCAGCGGCAAGAACCTGTCCAACGTGCACGTCGCGATCGCGGCGAACACCGAGGTGGGTTCCAGCAAGCTGGATTCGCTGGCCTCGAGCATCGCGCTGGCGGTTCCGGACTCGAACGTGCCGGCCAACTACGACCTCTGGTGAGGCTGGCTTAGACGGCCCTCGAGGCGGGCGCGTCGCCGAGCACGCCGAGCACGCCGAGGCCGCAGGGCTTCGGCGGGGACGGTGACGCGCCTCGTCTCATAGTTCGTGGACGTTCCGCACGCGGGTCAGCGGAACGGCAGGCACTTCACCTGACGGTCGAGCATCCCCGGACCGCGGAGCATGAGGACGATCGTGCGCAGGGCGATCTGCAGGTCGAGGGTCAGCCAGGCACGCGGGCGACTGAGGGCCAGCGCATACGCGTGATCGAAGTACAGCTTGACCCGGACGTCGTCGAGCGTCAGGTCGGCGTTCTGGTTGACCTGAGCGAAACCGGTGATACCGGGCGGCGCGCCGTAGATGCGTTCGCCGTAGAACGGGATGTCGTTGTCCAGCCTGCCGAAGAAGCACGGCCGTTCCGGCCGCGGGCCCACCAGCGACATCTCGCCGCGCAGCACATTGATCAACTGTGGAAGCTCGTCGAGGCGCGTCCTGCGCAATACTGCGCCGACGCGGGTGATGCGCGGGTCCGCGGCGGAAGCCCACACGGCCCCGGTCACCGCTTCCGCATCCTCGCGCATCGTCCGGAACTTGATGATGTGGAACAGGCGGACGTAATCCGGCGTGCTCTCGCCGATGCGAAGCTGCCGGAAAAAGACCGGACCCCGGCTGTCGAGCCTGACCGCCACGGCGATCAGCAGAAACAGCGGCAGCGCCGGGATCAACAAAACCAGCGCGGCGGCCACGTCCAGGAGCCTCTTGAACCTGCGCACCGCCGGATGAGCGTGTCCGCACACCGGGGCGGCATCGCCGTGGTCGGCGGGCGCGATCGCCGCAGCACCCCTTGTCGTGTCGTCGGCCGTCCCCGACCAGCCGTGCCGGCGCTGCGTCAGCAGATATCGGGTCGCCCCGAGAAGTCCACACAGATGGCCGCGCACGAGGTAGGTGATGCTGGCGACAGGTGCAGGCCAAGCCCGGGCGGGGAATAGCATCGGCAGCAGCGCCGTCGCATACAGGAGAGCCTGCACCCCTGCGGCGAGCGCGAACGCCACGTGGGTGGGCGCCAGCAGGATGGAGCCGACGAACGCCTGGATCATCAGGAACGGCATGATCGTGCGCAGCGCTTTGCCGGAGGCGAACGCGAAGGCGATGCCGCGATACCGAGGATGCAGAAGGCGCCGCAGACGCACCAACTGTTGCAGGTTGCCCGCGGCGATCCGCCGCCGCCGCCGCCACTCCTGCGCGGCGGTCGTCTGCTCCAGTTCCACGGCGACGATCCGGCGATCGTAGGTGCCCCGATGTCCCGCGGCGATGATGCTCATCGGCAGGACGAAGTCGTCGTTGATCGTGTCGGTCGGCATCGGCCGGAACAGCTCGCGGCGAAACAGGTAGAAGGCTCCGTGTGCGCCCTGGGGCGCGCCGATCGCCGCTTCGCGTTCCTTGATGCGCACCTGCTGCGCCCAGTAGACCGCCTCGCCGGCGTTGCCCGGGCGCAGCAGCCGGTATGTTCCGCAGACCACGCCGGTTCGGGGGTCGGCGAAGTGGTCGGCCGCCAGCAGCAGCGCGTCGATCGACGTGAGCGCGGAAGCGTCGCTGAGCGCGATCACCTCGTCGTCGACCGTGGGCAGAACGTGGTTGAGGATCGCGAGCTTGCCGCGGTTGGCGGCCAGTTCGCGAATCTCGAGGCGAAGATGACGGCATTCGATCTCGGCCGCCGCGGCGCGTGCCACGGCGGCGGTATCGTCGGTGCAGCCGTCGCAGACGATCAGCACGCGAAATCGGTCCGCCGGGTAGTCGAGAGCCGCGAGGTTGCGGATCTTGTCGGCAATCACCGCTCGCTCGTTGAAGGCGGGAATGACGAAGGTGACGGTGGGGAGTTCGGCATCGAACGCTTCGCGTGCGCTATAGCCTCGGCTCGGAGTGAGCGGGAGCGCCGGCGGGCGGCGCCGTGCCAGCCCCTCGAGAATCACCGGATAGAACAGGTGATGATAAAGAACGAGTGCGATGCTGACGCACGTGATTCCTACCAGGACGGACACTTCAATACCCCTCCGTCGTCGATGGGTTAGCTGATCAACAGCCGCCGATACGCCGCCGCCATCGCCGGCGCGCCATATCCGTCGAGGACGAACGGCCGGGGATCGGATGCCGTCACCCGGGCGAGCACGGTGGCGATGGCGGCGGCCAGCCGTGCCACGTCGCCGGCAGGAACGCCGAGCGAGATCCCCGGCGCCAGCACCTCACCGACTCCGCCCACGTCGGTCGCCACCGCGGGTACGCCGCAGGCTTGTGCCTCCAGTAGCGCCAAGGGAAGACCCTCCGCCCGCGACGGCAGGCAGAAGACGTCGAGGCTGCGATAGAAGGCGGGCATGTCCTCGATATGCCCGAGGAAGTGCACGCGTCCGCGCACGCCGAGCGCCGCGGCGAGTCTTTCGAGCTCATCCCTGCGACTGCCGTCACCGGCGATCGCCAGCCCGACGTCGCTCGGAAGCGCCGCGAAGGCTTCGATCAGCAGATCCTGCGCCTTGACATGCTCCAGGCGACCGGCGGTGCCCACCAGACGGAGCGCCTGCGGCAGCCCGAACGTCCGGCGCGCTACGGCAGGCTCACCCGGCGTGAACCGTTCGACGTCGATGCCGTTGGCAATGAGCCGCGGTCGGCTGGATGGGATCGCACGCTGCAACGCCGCCGCCACGGCCGGCGCGTCGGCGACCAGTCGTGGACGGAACAGGGCGAGCGCAGCCCGCTGCAGGCGACGGTGATTGGCGGAGTCCAGGTGCCAGGCATCGTGCTCCGTATGGACGAGGCGGCGGACGCAGGCGACGCGCGCGGCCAAGCCGCCGTGCAGCAGCGGGCCGATGTGATGGGTGTGCACGGCCAGCGGCCGCAAGCGGGCCAACAGGCGAGTCAACCGCAGGGTCGTCGCAGGGTGGACGCCCGGCGCCTTGGCGAGGGCGTGCAGGCGGTCGCCGAGCGAGGCGGTGCGCGGCCATGCCGACCGCAGGCCGTCGACGGTCCCTTCGAGGCTGACGACGTGGACCTCGAACTCGGCGCCGAGCCAGCGTTCCAGTTCGAGCACCATCACCTGGATGCCGCCCGGCGTCAGCTCCTGGACCACCTGCACCAGAACGGGCCGGCTCATGACGTCTTGATCTTGATGGGGTGGACGGAGGCGGAGAAGCGCGGCTCCGGCGCGACCGGGGTTGCGACCGGGGGCGCGGCGGCCATCGGTGGCGTGTCGGGATCGACGGCGGCGGCGGCGTCAGGCGCGAACCGGGCGATCCGCGCCAGCACCGGCAGCCCGGTGATACGTTCGACCTGGTCCCGCCGCCGCATCGAGTCGTCGCCCATCTCGGCGGTGACGGCGAGGCCCAGGCCCAGGGCCAGCCCGCCGACGATTCCGGCCAGGAGGAAGACGGTGGACGATGGGCCGACGTCGATCGGGTGTTCCGGCGGTGCGATGATCTTGACACGTTCCCCGGCTTCGAATGATCCGAGGGCCCCGCTCACCTGCGCCATCTCGTAGCGCTTGACCAGTTTGTCGTAGAGTTCCTTTTCGGTGGCGAGATCGCTCTCCAGTCTGGCGAGGTCGCTCTGTACGTCGGTCTGTACCGCCGCCGCCTCTGCATCGGTGACAGCGCGTTCGAGTTGTGCGACCTCCACCTGTAGCGAGAGTTGCTGCGCTTTCGCAGCACGCAGCGGCTCCGCCTGGGATGCGGAAACGGCGGACGGCGGCGGATCACCCGGTCGACTGCCGGAGCCGACCGCCGCGCGCTGCTCCTCCAGGGAACGGAGTTCGGCCTGGGCAGCGCGAAGCGCCGGATGGTTTTCGGTGTACCTCGACCGCAGATGTGCGACTTCCCCGGAAAGTCGGGCGACCTCCTTCTCGATCTGGTCGAGAAGTGGGTTCGTGTTCAGGATCGTCGCTTGCAGAGCCGACAGCGCGGCCGTTGCACCCGCCAGCGCTCTGCGCCGCTCGTCGAGCAGATCACGCAAGCCCGCGAGACGGGCGCCATCGGCGGCCCGGGCGTCCGGCAATGCCGCCGCATTTCGCGCCCTGAATTCCGCGAGGCGCTGGGAGGCCGCCTGCAACAGCGGCCGTCGGCCGTCGATCTGTCGTTCCAGAAACTCTACGGTTCCCGCGATCGACTCGCGCTCGGGCGCCGTCAACTTGTCGATGAAGCGCGCGGCGATCGCCGCCAATTCCAGCTCGAGAACATCCGCGGTGTCCCCCGCCAACCGCAGCTCGACCAGATCCGTTCCGATGAGCTGGATCGTGAGCCCCTTGGACAGCTTGCGGATGACGTCGTCCCGGACAGGCTTGGGCGTGTCCGGCGAGATACGGCCCAGAGCGAGCGCGACGTCCTCCAGACCGCTCGGGTTGCGGACGAGCGAGGTGATGACCGGCATTCGCTCCTGAAGGCGCGTTCCGACCGCGAGATCGCCGAGATAGGGGTTGAGCTTGGCCGGCTCCTGAACGAGCAGCGTCATATGCGTCACGTAGGTTCGCGGCGCGAACATGCCGACCGCGAACCCGACCGCCGGGAGCAGCAGCAGCGGAACGCAGATCAGGAACCTCCGCCGCCAGGCGACGGAGACGAGGAAATGGACGATCTCCGATCGAGACCTGTGCATTCGTACTGTTCCCTGTCCGAACTCGGCCCTCGGGGAGGGCCGGCACCCTCGATCCCGGCCGTGCCCCTGGCGAGTTGGCTGTTCAGGATCGCCGCTCTCCACGTTCCCAACGGTCGGCCAGCCTCCGCAAGCCGTGGGCCAACCAGCCGACACGGTGTCGCGCGGGACGATTCGTCGCCGGAGCCGGTCGCCGCGGCAGAAGGGCGCTCCAAGGAGAGGCGGATGCCGGTTTCGTTCGGTTTCGGATCGCCGCGGCGGCACCCGTGGCTCCGGGAGCAGCGCTTCGACGTTTTGCGTTTTGCGACGCATATCGCCGCCGGCACAGCCGCTTCTATCCGATTCGAGGCAACGCTCGGCTCGATCGCCGGCCTCGTGTGGGCGGTCGATCCCGCTGCCGGCGCATTGCCGCGCTCCTCCGCCGGATGGTCACCTCGCGGAGCAAGCCGCGGGCTACGGTGCGCCTATGCCGCGGACAGACTGTCTTTCTCGAGAAGAGGTTCCGCGGATGCCGTGGCCCGTGGTGGCACACGCCTTCGTCTGCGTGTGCCAAGTCCACGAGCCACGGCGGAGACTCCGCTAAGGGGTGACGATCGTTCCCATCCTGACCACCTCGAAATCGCCGGCCTTGAGGTAGCCGAGCCACCGAAGGTCGTCGTTGTTCCAACGGGGATCAGGCGCGCCGGAAACGAACCAGTTGCCGCCGTTGTCGGCCATCAGCATTCCGTAGCGCTTGAGGGCGCGAGCGATGACCTGCACGACCGGTGGAAAACCGGTGATGTCGACGTTCGCCTTCAGTCGAACCCGCATGCCGAAGGGAGCGTACTGGGAGCCGGTATTGGAACTCGCCCAGTGCCGCGCCGGATGCACGTAAGCCTTTCGCGTGTAGCCCGGAGCCAGGGTGAAGCGCAGCGCGTGACGGATTTCGCCCGCCGCCACCTCGTCGTATCGAACCAGACCCGGGAAGATCGGCAATCCGGCGGCATCGGCCGAGGTCCATCCCGCGGGGCGCGAGCCATTCGAATTCAGATCGAAGACAGCTCCGTTCTTGGCTTCCCAGGAGGTGACGGAGGTCGGGTAGTTGCCGACCGGCCACGTCCCGAACGTCTCGAACAGTTTGCCGAGCCGGTTCGGCTTCGTGCAGTCCCGTTGCACCACCAGCACGTGGCGATCGTTGTAATCCGTGGCACCCAGGCCTTCGATAGGCGCGTTCGGCGGGAAGGGATAGGGACCGGGATCGCTTTCACCCGGCCACGCGGTGAAAGCGATCGGCACCAGCGGCTGCGTTTCCGCGACGACGATGTAGGGAATGCCGATCGCCGTACCGGCATAGAGACCCGATCCGAAATCCGGATGCAGACTGGTGCCGAGGTTGGTCGTCGACAGGATCGACGCGGAGTTTGGGTCCACCGCGGCGGTGGAGACGTCCAGGTTCCAGGCGTTGTCCCCGGGGAACGGCAGGTTTCCGGCCAATCCGGCCCCGGCGCCGAGGCCGACGCTGCAGGCGGGCTGCCCGGTGTTGGGCGTGGTGGCAGTGGCCGTCACCGTGGCCGACCGGTTACCGGCATCGTCGAATGCGGTTACGCCATACGTGTAGGCGGTCGCCGGCGGTAGCCCGGAATTGAGGTAGCTCACGCCATCGGTGGTGGTCAGCACTGCTCCGCTACGCTTGATCTCGTAATGGACCACGCCTTTGTTGTCGGTCGACGCTGTCCAGGAAAGGGCGATCTGTCCCGTGGCAGCCACCGCAAGGAGTCCGCCGGGAGTGGTCGGCGGCTGCGTATCCACGGCGACCTGCGGCGAGACGACGACATCCACCCAGTAATTGCTCGCCTGCCAGCTCTGATTCGGAAATGTGGGTGACGAAGAATACTTGTAGACGCCGTTACCGCCCGCCGCACCGCTCGCCAGCGCGTGCAGCGACCCGGAGTTCGCACCTGTACTGAAATAATTATGATCCGTGCTATAGAAACCAGTGGTATGATAACTTGCAACGTATTGCTGCTTGGCGTTTATTGCGACTGGCTTCGGGAACAATACCTGCTGCCAACCACTCGCCGTCTCATCGGCGGACGCGGCGCTCGCCAACAGCGTGCCGGTCAACGTCCACAAGCTCACCGTGTGCGTTCCGGTGTTCTGCGGACCTTTGTAGAACCGGATGCCGAGCACTTGGCCGGCCACGTCGCTGTAGAATTTGAAGCCGAGTTCGACGGGGTTGCGATCGGCTTCCGTGACGATCTTCGGTGTGACGGCGGAATTCCAGAAACTCAGCGACGTGCTGGCTATGGTCAGCCGAACGGTGGCTGTGCTGGCGCCCCCGGCTTCGTCCAGGGCGGTGTAGCGAAAGCTGGCTCCGCCGGTGGCGCCGCGCGATGGCGTGAAGGTGATCATCCCGTCGGGACCGGCCGCGACGGTTCCTTTGACTGCACCGCCGACCGATGCGATGCGGAGGGGGTGGCCGTCCGGGTCGACATCGTTTCTGAGTAGGTGGGCTGCCGGAATCCTCAGTGATGTGTTGGAGGGCGTCGAGAACCCACCATCGTCGGCCGCTGCCGGTCGCTGGTTGCCTGCGTTTGCGGGGGCAGCGCAGACTGCGGCACAGATGCCGAGGCTGAGCGCCCCAAACAAGCCATATTTCGCCATTTCTTCCCCTCTTTCTGGCCGCCGAATGGTCATTGTATAACCCTAATTAGGCGGTTTTAAGTGATTGCGCCCCGCGATGACATACCCTAACGGGGCAATTACGTTCCGAGGCGCGGAGTTTCTGCTCAGTGACGGTAACTAGTCCGGGGATCCGGCAAAAAAAGGGCAGCGTTTCGCGAAGCTGGCGGGGCCCGCCGTCGCGACGGCCCCGGCCTCTATGACCTTTTTGCCTCGTGGGCGCTTTGGAAGCGGGCCAGGAGCAGGTCCACGTCCTGGGCGCGTGCTTCCCACGTCTCGCCGGAGACGCGATCTTGCCGCAGGCCTTCCCGTTGCCGGCCTTCGGCGCCGGCACGGCGGATCGCGGCGGCAAACTCCTCAGGCGACCGCGCGACCTCCACCAGGTCACGATAGCCGTCGAGCGCCGGGAAGTCGGTCGTGACCAGAGGCGTGCCGGCCGCGAGATACTCGCGCAACTTCAACGGATTGAATGCCTGCGTCATCGGCGACTGGCGGAATGGCATCAGCGATACCTGCCAATGCCGCACGTAGGCCGGCAGCGAGGCGTGCGGTCGCGGCCCGGCGAGAACGACGTTGGGCAAAGCCGCGAGCGCGCTCACGTCGGTACGCACCGGACCGATGAGATAGATGAGCCAGTCGGGAAGAGCGGCCGCCACAGCCGCCAGCAGATCGGTGTCCATCCATTCGGACAGAGTTCCGTAATAGCCGGCGATCGGCGGACCCGAGGGGAGATCGGCCGGCCGCGGCGCATCGCCCGCGGTGAACTGCGCAACGTCCGCCCCGTGCGGCAGCAGCACCGTTTTTGCGGCCGGAAACTTCGCAGCGATCACGGCACTCGCAGCGAGGATCAGATCAGCCTTGGCTGCGAGTTCCCCCTCCAGGAAGGCGACGGGTGCATGATCCACCCCGGGCATCGCAACCCAGTCGTCCCCGCAGTAATAGACGACGGCACGCTCGCCGAGGCTGCCGACGACGTCCACCGCCGTCGGGACCGAGATCCAGAGGATCGGGCGCGACAGCCCATGCCGGCGCATCATCCGACGCACCAATCCGGCCAGCAGGTTCCGGTTCAGGTATCTGACCAACGAGTGCGCAGACGCGGGAATCGCCAACGGGTCGATGATGTGCAGCCGCGGCATGTCCGGCGCAGGCACTGTGTCGGCGCCTTGACGATCACGGCGGTCGACGATCGCCGCCGTCAGCTTCGCCGCCATGCGCTGCAGATCGTGCACGGTCGGCCGCGGCCACCTCAGGCCGATCGAATTGACCCAGATGATCGTTCGGTCCGCTGCCAATCTGCGGATCAAGTGCTGAGTGCTGCTCGGATGCGATCCCCAATCTTCGCCGAACACCACCAACGGCGTGTTCATCGGCGTTCCGTGTTCTTACCGGGCGCGATCGTTCGCACGACTTTCGCCGGCGCCCCTGCGGCGAGCACACCCGCCGGCAGGTCGCGGGTGACGACACTTCCGGCGGCGACGACGGTGCCGCGACCGATGCGCACGCCGGCGCCGACCGTCACCCCGGTCGCCAGCCACACGTCGTCCTCCAACACGATGTCGCCGACCTGATCGTCGGTTTCCGGCTGTCCGGCAGCGCGGGCCGCGGCGTCCAGTGGGTGGCCTGGATAGCCAGCGAGGAACGCTCGTCCGGCGATGCGGCAGTTGTCGCCGATGATCACGCGACGGCCGACCGCAATCGTCGTCTGCCAGCCGATATCGACGTTGTCACCGACGACCAGATGCGGAACTTCCGCGCCGGCCGACCGGCCGGTGAATGTGGTTTGCGCGGATATGCGGCAATCGGAGCCGACCCGGATGATCAGCGGACCGAGGATCATGGGCAGCCCGCCGCCGGAGAGACGAAGGCGCGGCGCCGGCGCTGCGAGGCGGGATTTGAACAGCGGCGTCCACCAGAGGATGCGCGTCACCGCCGCCAGCGCATTGGTCACGCCGAGCCACCCATAATATAAAGGCGCATGCAGCGGCTGGATGACCGGGACCTCGGCGTGGCGGATGGCCATCACCAAGCGATAGGCCAAGTCCGCGGCCGTGCCGTCGCGACCCTTGACCCAGCGCCGGAGCTGGAGCGAAACGGTCTCCACCGACGCGGTCGTGTCCCGGCCCCGGCTCATTGTCGGTTGTTCCGAGGCGCGGGAGATGGTGCTGCCGCGACCGGGGGTGCCCACGCGCCGGGCGTGTGCGGCGTCCCGCCGATGTTGCCCGACGCCCCGAAGCGCGATATCGCGATGCTCAACGCCAGCAGGAGGAAGGCGGGCCAGCCGTAGGCCTGGCTGAGGAAGGTTCCCGAAACGGCGAACCCGGCCAATCCGGCGACCAGGGCCGAGGCGATGGCGCGGACGGCCGGGTCCGCATCGCGGCTTTGCAGCCGCCGGCCGGCTCTGAGCAGCTTGGAGGCGGTCACGCCGAGCATCGACAGGTAGACGGCGAGGCCGACGAAGCCGGTTTCGCCCAGCACCTGAAACCAGACGCTGTGCGCCGCGAGCCCTTTCCCTGCCCATTGATCCGTGAAGAAGTAGTACTGGCCGGCGAAATTGTCGACGCCGACGCCGGTCAGCGGCCGGTGCAACGCCATGTTGAAGGCGGTCTTCCAGGCGTTGAGCCTGCCCATCGCCGACTCGTCGATCTCGCTGACATCGCCGACCGTCGCGCGGTCGCCGATGTCGGCCGCGACGAACAGCACGCCCCCGACCGCGATGGCGACGACCACCAGCAGCATCTTCGATTTCACCCGCCGTCCCACGAACGGAACCAACACGGCGAGCAACCCCATCACCCCGCCGCGACTCTGCGTCGCCAGGATCGCCAGCACGAGGATGATGAAGGTGGCGGCTCCGAACCAGCGCCCGGCCTTGGGAATGCCGTGCGTGAACGCGAGCCCCAGCGCGAACGCGGTCGGAAACAGCAGCGTCAGGGCGAGGTCGTTGGGATCACCCAGAATCGAGCCGATATCGCGGCCGATGGTGACCCGCGTCCCTTCGACCAGGCCGATCCCGTGGATTTTGTTCCACAACGCCACGCAGCCGACCGCGAGGCCGGCGAGAGTGACGGCCCAAGTCACCGTCGCGAATTCCTTCGGACCGCGCGCGAGCCAAGCCACGGCAAAGGTCATTGCCGCCACTTTGACGAAGTAGCCGGACCAGAACGCCAGCGCCAGAGGTCGATCGACGGCGGTGACGACGCCGATGGTCATCAGCACGAAGAAGACCGTGATCAGCGTCAATTCGGAGCACCAGAACAGCCGGATCCGGCGGGTCACGGCCAGATGCCAGATCAATGCCGCCAGACAGGCGATCGCCGCGAGTTCCGGCAGGCGGAATGGCCGCAAGACCGGGAACACCTCCGGGAGACGGAAGTGCGATAGGACGATGAAGCCGAGGCAGAGTTCGAACGGAGCGTTGAAGAGCGGCAGCGCAATCAATCCGAAGGCGACGACGCTGCCGACCGGCTCGCGCGTCAGGAACCAGACGATCCCGACCGCGGCGCTGCTCGCCGTCGCCAGCGCGATCTGCGGGCCGGGCCGCGACAGCATCGGAAGCCGATGAAGCGGCGTCATCTTCTGCCGGCGAAGGAGAGGCGTTCCCGGCCGAAAGATCGCCGCCACCGACCCACCCTGGAGCGCAACCAGTGCGGAAGCAGTTGCACTGCCGATCCCCAGCGTCCAGATGGACCGGAACGACGGCCGCGTAAACTCACCCAGTGTTTGAAGCGATCTGGGGCGGGCATTACGCCCAACTCGTCCTCGATCAGGCGATCGCGGCAACGTTCCCTGTCGTAGGTACCGCCGAACACGCTTTGGATGAAGACGTCCGGTTCGCCCAAATATGGCGCCTCGATCGTATCCGCCGAACAATGGATGGGCCCGAGCGTTCGCGCACGCTCATAAATCGCCTCCAATGCTAGTTGCCACGATGCCCCACAGTGATGGTTTAATATATCCTTCCTTATTGCATTCCCGATACGCTCCCGTTCCGTTTCCTGGTCAAGCAAACGGCAAAGTTGATCCTGATATTCGCCGGCGCTTCGGGTAACGACGAGATTCCCGTCCAGCCCCGGCATGTCCGCACCCAAGATACTACTTGCCGCCGAGTATGGGAAGCGAGTGACAAGAGGGACGCCAAATGTCCCAGCCTCTAAAAGGGAGGTTATCGAAACAAATGGAAAAGAATCAACATAGACATCGGCTGCTTGGAAATACTCTTCGACATTTTGTCGCTCTTCGAGCGAAATGATTCGACCGCGACAAGTCTGTTTCGCTTCGTCCCACTCCGGGCGAACTCCAGCGCCGACTACGACGAGTATCGCACCTGGATATCTTTGGAGTACGGGTACGTGTACGCCAGCGTAAGTTTCGTGTCCAACGCTTTGATACTTTATGCTCCTGGCCACGGAAAGCATCACCAAGCTGTTTTCCGGCAGACCCAATTTATACTTGGCTTTCTCGCGGGACACGACGCGATCCGATGCGCAAATCAGCGTCGGTAGCAGCATGTTCCGCTCAGGAACTATACCTCTGCGTTGCCGCGAAAGTTGATCGCCAGACCGGCGCAGGTTTGCGACGATGTTCGAGACTGACGACCCCAACCAGAATTGATGATCAGCGTGATTCACGAAAATGACCGGCGGGTACGTGTGGTTGCCTGCGAAGGCGAGGAAGGCCACAACGTCCCCGGCGGCGATGTGCAGAACTACGTAGTCAAACGACGAAGCGATGCGGCGCAGTTGCGCGGCCCGGGCAACGAGTCCCCCGACCACGCCGTCCAGGAAATGTATTTCACCGCCCTGGTTTGCTAGCGCCTGACTCAGGCTGATCGGTATCGCCCTTGTCGACTGGCTGGTGAGGGCAATTGAGTGTTGCCGCTCGACATCGTGAACAATCCAGCGATGCAACATTCTGGACAGACCGCCTACCGCTCCGATCTCCGTTGCAACGTGCAACACGCGTTCAGCCTGGCGCTCAGCCGCACCGGCCGGCAGGCAGGCCAGCGGCGGCAACGCATCCTCTGCGAGTTCGGTGAGAAGACGTTCGAGATCATGACTTACGAATATGCCCGCATGACCGGAACAAGCATGCCTGGCGGCAATGGCAGCGCTGACGGCGGCCATGTCGTACCGGCCTCGCCGAAGATGGTCTTCGGCGACCGCCAGTAGCTCGCGGAAGTGACGGTAATGGACAGGAATCTCCGCCACCCCTCGCGCCCGCCACGTCTCGACGAAGTTCTCCGCCATCACCAAGCCTCGTTGGTGTCGCTACTCACCAACTGAAGATCCGGAGCGGCAGGGCGGACAATATCTTCCCGCCAGCGGGTCCAGCTCGACGGTTCGTGAAACACTCCGAAGTGGGCGTCGAAGAGATCATGCCGAACGTGGAAGGTGCCGCCGATTTGCAAGCAGAGAAGCTTCTGGAAGCCGCGCTCGCGGACAAGCACGTGCACCGTGTAGAGTTCGGCCACCAACTTCAAAGGCGGCGTCAGCAACTCCAGCATGTCCTCGCCCTCGAGGCGGCCGAGCCGAAAGCCATCCGCCTCGCTACTGTAGTTGCAGCAGGCGACTCCGTCGGAGCGGATGAAAGCCACGATAATCCCCGGATCCGTGATGGCTTCGCGCGCATCCCACTGCAGACGCAGGCGCATTCTCTCGCCGTAGTCGAATACCGTGCGGGGGAGGCCTTTTTCATCCGTGATACTGACGTCCGTGAACACGATCGGCCAGTCTTCGGCCGCGTCCTCGGCTTTCAGAACCCCCAGCCGGCAGTCCTTCTCGTACATCCCGATGGCATCCTCGGTCGGTCCATCGAAGCATATCCGGCCGCGCCGTAGGTAAAGCGCCCGGCTGCACATGCTCTTGATGCTGAACATATTGTGGGACACGAAGAGAATGGTGGCGTTCGAGCTTTGCAGTCGCGCTGCAAAGTCCATGCATTTCTTTTGGAATGGCATGTCGCCGACGGAAAGCACTTCATCCAAGAGTAGAATATCCGGCTGAAGGTGCGCCGCGACGGAAAACGCCAGCCGCACGTACATGCCGCTGGAGTATCGCTTCACCGGCGTGTCGACGAAGTTTTCGAGCCCGGCGAAGTCGACGATGGCATCGAATTTACGTGCCACTTCGTCACGCCGCATCCCGAGGATCGCGCTGTAGAGATAGATGTTTTCGCGACCGGTCAACTCACCATGGAAGCCCGTGCCGACTTCCAGCAGGGCGCTGATCCGCCCGGATATCAGCGCTCGGCCTTCGGTCGGTTCGGTGATGCGCGACAAGAGCTTCAACAGAGTACTCTTGCCGGCGCCATTGAGACCGATGACGCCGACGCTCTCCCCGTGCCGGATGCTGAAACCGACATCGCGAAGCGCCCAGAACTCCCGGCCGGACCCGGAACTGGGATCCCGTCGCAGCATAGAGCGGAAGCCGGCGCTCAAGACATCTCGGAGGGTGTCGTTGCGCCGCCCATTGCCGACACGGTATCGCTTCCCGAGACCTTCGACGTCGATGGCTATTTCAGAGCTCATATCACATCCGCAAATATTCGTTCCATGCGCCGGAAGTAGAAAGCGCCACCCGCGAGCAGGAATAGTACCAGGACAAGCCCGATCCCCATCGCCATGAAGTCGGGGCGGGTGGAGCCCAGCAGAGCCCACCGGAAACCTTCGATCACCCCGACCATGGGATTCAGGCTGTAAAGAAGCCTCCACGGCTCGGGGACGAGGCTCACGGGGTAGACGATCGGGCTTGCATACATCCAGATTTGAATGAGGAACGGCACCGCATGCTTGATGTCGCGGAAGCGGACGTTCAGCGGGCCCAGCCAAAGCGCGACTGCCAGGGCCAGTAGCATCGCCGCAATAATAAAGAACGGCAGGAAGATGATGTTGGCCGTGGGCGCGTAACCGAACCAGATGAACAGGCCGATCAGAACCAAGAAGGACAAGAGCAGATCGACCAGCGGCGCCATCACCATCGCCAGCGGGATGATAAGCCTCGGAAAGTAGATCTTACGGATCAGTTCAGCGTCTTCGACCGGGCCGAGCGCGCCGCGCCGCGTAGCCTCGGCAAAGTATGTCCAGGGGAGCAAGCCAGCGTAGGCAAACAGTGCATATGGGACTCCGTCCGACGGGATCTTTGCGAAATATCCGAACACGGCCGTGAAGATCAGCATTGTCGTAAGCGGCTGGATGATTGCCCAACCCGCGCCTATCAACGCCTGTTTGTAGCGGATTTTGACATCACGCCAAACCAGGAAGTACATCAACTCGCGGTAGAACCAAAGCTGCCGCAGGTCGAGATTGAAAAGTCCTCCGCGCGGAGCGACGACGATCAGCGGCGACGCGGTCGGTACGGTCATTCTGCCGACCCCGTCGATGAGACGGACGCTCGCGCCAAATTCCAAACGGCCGATCCGTGGGCCGGGCGCGAGGCCGCTTGCACCAACGCGGACAGCAGACCCGCCGAGCCGGCCGTCGAAAACTGGGCGATCACCCGCGCACGCGCGCGCCCGCCGATCGCTCGGCGTTCGTCAGGATCGAGTTCCGACACCCGCAGGAGCGCCTGGACCAGCGCCGCCGGATCGCCTGGCTCCACCAGGAAGCCGGTGCCGGAGGAGACGATTTCCGCCAAGCCCATCACCCCGGTCGCGACTACGGGCAACCCCATCGCCATCGCCTCCTTCACGACGACCGGACCGGTGTCGCGGTCGCCGTCGGCGGCGATCTTGAAGGGCGCGACGAAGGCCCGGTAGGCCGGCCCTTCGGCGGCAATCCATTCAGCCGTGCGAGGCCCGAGAAAACGCACGCAGCCCGGGAGGAGCTCCCAAGCCTTTTTGCGCAACTCGTCCTGCAGCAAACCTGCGCCGACGATATCGAGTAACGGACGTTCCTCCGGCTGCAACGCCGCGAGCGCCGCCAGAAGATCGTTGACGCCCTTCTTCTCGACCAGTCGGCCGACGAACAGCAGGCGCCCGTTGTCGGCAACATCCTGCGGGCTCGACCGGAAAAATTCCGGATCGACACCGACGTGCACCTCGTGAACTCTTGCGCTCTGTGCCTGCCGGCGCAGATCGGCCGCGAGATCGCTACAAACGGCGACGGTGAAGTCGGCCGCCGCCAGCTTCAGCGGCAAATCCTCCGGATGGACGTAGACGTCGGCACCGTGCGTGGTGAACGACACGGTTGCGCCGATCATCCGCGCGGCGACGATGGCGTGTGCCGCCGCCGCCCACCCGAAGTGGGCGTGCAGATGCTCGCAGCCACGAGCCCGCGCCACGCTCGCGATCTTGGCGGCGTTCCAGATCAGCGACCGTGTCCGTAGTCGCCGTTGGCGCAAGGCGAAAAGGAAGCCGGCGGGGGCGCTCCTCGATGGGTGAAGGAGGGCGCGGGTCGCCCTCCGTGATGTGACCTCGCTCAGCCAGACCGCGCGCTCGCCCAGGCGGACGTGGGACGTCTGGGCGGCCTGAACCTGCGATCCGGCGAGAATGATTGGAACGACGTCATGGCCGAGATCCGCCATGGCGAACGCTTCCGTGGAGATGAACGTCTCGGACAGCGCCGGCAGGCTCGCAAGGATGTAAGCGATCCGTTTCATCGTGACATCTGCCGCTGGCCTGGAAGCTGCACCTCGCCGGTCTGCCCCCCTCGGGCGGCCGACCGGCATCCGCCAGTCCAGCAGCAAAGCCGGGGCCAACCCGCGACCACGAGGTCCGATGACCATGTCGACTGTCGATCCGGCGCAATCGCACATCCCGGCGGTGGCGGTGGTGATCCCGGCGCGGAACTGCCTGTCTCACCTCCCCGCGGCGTTCGCCTGCGTCGCCGCGCAAGGGGTTGGAGACATGGAGATCATCGTCGTCGACGACGGCTCGGACGATGGCACCGGCGACTGGCTGGAGAGCCGGCGAGACCTCGTGCCCGGCCTGATCACGTTGCGCGGCGAGGGAGACGGCCCGAACGTGTCACGCAACCGGGCGATCGCCGCCGCTCGCGCGCCGCTCATCGCGTTTCTGGATGCGGACGACCTGTGGATGCCGGGGAAGCTGGCCGCCCAGCTGGCGTTTCACCGGGCGAACCCCCACGTCGCCTTCAGCTTCACCGACTATCTCCATGTCGATCCGGGCGGCCGGGAACACGGCACCTCCTTCGAGTTCTGGCCACGGTTCCGCCGGAGCGCGGTCTCGGGCGGGGACGGGTATCGCATTCTCGATCGCGCCTACGCTCAAATCCTGGCGGAGAACGTCGTCGGCACCTCCAGCGTCGTCGCGACGCGGATCGCCTTGCAAACTGCATCGGGCTTCGATGCGTCGTTGCGTTCTGCCGCGGACTGGGACCTGTGGCTGCGACTCGCGCGGGCGGGGGCGGTGGCGTTCACGCCCACCGTCGGCATGCGATACCTGATGCAGCGGCCGGGTTCGGTGAGCGGCAATCTCGGTTTGCGCATCGAGTGCATGCACCGGATCGTCGCCGCCCATGCCCCTGCGGTGCTTGCGTCCGGCGAGATCGAAGCCGTCCGTCATGCGCAGGCTCACCTGCGGACGACGGAGGCGGAATTGGCGCGGTCCGAAGCCCGCTATGCGTCCGCGGCGGCGGCGAACTTGCGCGCGCTTCTCTCCGTGCCTTCGGCGCGCAGTGCTCGCGCCTGCCTGCGAGACCTTCTCGCGGCGGCGACCACGGGGCACGTCGGCCCGCTATCCGGCCGTTGACGGAGGCGGCGACACAGCCCCGAGGGACCGCCCGAGAAGATCGCGTGCTCAGCGCCGCGCCGTCCGATCCAGGGCAGAGGCGTAGACCTCCAGAACGCGCGCGATCCCGACCTCCGGGGAAAACCGTCGTTCGACCGTGGCCCGTGCGGCGGCGCTCACGGCAGCTGCCGCCGCATCGTCTTGCGATTTCCATGTCTGAACGGCTGCGATCAGCTGCGGCAGGTCTCCGGCCGGGGCGAGCCACCCGTTCAGCCCGTGTTCGATGACCCTCGGCAGTGCCCCGACCGCGAAGGCTGCCACCGGAACGCCATGAGACATGGCCTCCAGGGCGGCCATCGGCAGCCCCTCCCAGCGCGACGGCATGCACAACAGCCCGACCCGCGACCAGTGCTCCCGCATCCCGGCGACCATGCCGTGAAACCGGACCCGGCCGGCATACCGGGCTTCCAGCGACGGGCGCATATGCCCGTCCCCGTAGAGTTCGAAGGCGATACCCGGCAAGGCTTCGGCAAGCTGGCAGAAGGTGTCGGGCCCTTTCTCTTCGCTGAGACGTCCGACGAAGGCGACGGTGCATGGTCGCCGCAACGGATCGACGACCGCGGGCGGAAGTTCGACGAAGTTGTCGATCAGGTCCGCCCGACACGGCAGCGTCTGGCGGATCGCCTCGCTTACGGCAATGCAATTTGCGAGCGGCGCGGTGATCCGGTCGAGCGCCGCGTACAGCTTCAGCCGCCCGCTTCCGGGTTCGCCGGAATGATAAGTGGAGACGACCGGGATGCCGAGCACCCGGGCGGCCGCCCGGCCGAGGATCCCGGCCTTGTAGCCATGCGTGTGCAGCAACCCCGGCCGGCCGGTGCGCAGCGCGGCAAACAGGCCGAACGAACCCGACAGTGTGGAGTGGCGCTGCGCCGCCCGGTCCAGCTGCGATCGCAGCGGATGTGGGCCATGGTCGGCGAGAAAAACGACGAGAACACGCAATCCGGTGGCCGTCAGGCCGGTTGCAAGCGACAGGATGTGGGATTCGATCCCCCCCGGACGGCTGCTGTCGACAAGCAGCCAGACCTCCGCCGCTCCACCGAGCAATGGATGCACGTCGGTTCTCGCGGCCGGGCTGTGCGCTGTCATGGGCCTCCGTTCCTCGCCAGGGAAACGACAGGACCTACGCAACCTCCGCTCCACGGCGACGCCGGGGGCGGGGGACCATCGCTCCGCCGCCGCGGCTCGCCGCCCGCCTAGCGAACCCTGGCAGGGCGATTGCCTTGACCCCCGCCGGACGCCACCGAAGGCGCAGAGACCTGGGAAGGGGGAATTGGATATGCGCAAGTATCTCGTGACCGGCGGCTGCGGCTTCATCGGCTCACATTTGGCGGATGCGCTCTGCGCCGCTGGACACGGTGTGCGAATTCTCGACGATCTCTCGACCGGACGGCTGCACAACGCGCCGGCGGCGGCCGAGGTCGTCGTCGCCCATGTCGCCGATGCCGCGCAGGTCGGGCGCGCCATGCTCGGCGTCGACGGATGTTTCCACCTGGCCGCCGTGGCGTCGGTGCAGCGCTCGAACGAGGCCTGGATGGCGACCCACGCCATCAATCTCGGCGGCACGATCTGCGTTCTCGACGCCGCGCGCGCGGAGCGGGTCCCGGTGGTCTTCGCCTCCTCCGCGGCCGTCTACGGACGACAGAACGCTCACGCAGTCGACGAAACCCGGAGCCCGGCGCCGCTGACGGCGTATGGGGCGGACAAGCTCGGCAGCGAGTTGCACGCTCGCGTGGCGGGACTGGTGCATGGCGTCCCGACGCTCGGCTTGCGCTTCTTCAACGTTTTCGGACCGCGCCAGGACGGTCGCTCTCCCTATTCGGGCGTGATCTCCATCTTCGTCGATCGGCTGGCGCGGGGCGCGCCTCTCGATCTCTACGGCGATGGACGCCAGGCTCGCGACTTCGTGCACGTCAGCGATGTCGTCCGCTTCCTGCTCGCCGGCATGCAGAAGGTCGACGTGACGGGTCCGGTGTTCAACGTCTGCACCGGGACGCCGACGTCGATCCGCGATCTGGCGACGACCATCGCCCAGATCTGCGGCGTACGGGCGGTGATGCGCTTTCATCCGCCGCGCATGGGCGACATCCAGTGGTCCCTCGGCTGCCCGGAGCGGGCGGCGCGGCATCTCGGGCTCGTCACGAGCGTCCGGCTCGAGGAGGGGTTGCGCAATACGTTGCAAGGCATCGCCATACGGCCGGAGGCGGCCTGATCTCGGCGGTCGACGTGCCGGCGCGGCTGTAGCCCCGACATCCGCTCGCCCGTCGGCGGCCTTGTCCCAGTGTAACTCATGCGCAACAGCAGCCGCGGTCGACGGGCCGCCGCCCCCTTGTGCTCGGCCGATGAACGCCCAATTGAGTTGATTGCCGTGTCGCCGTTCGCGCAAAACGTGCGGTGCTCGGCTGAGAGACTTCGGATCAACTGAGCGATTGGAACTGAAATGGCCAAGCGGCTGCGATGGCGGGCCCTACTCCTGGCCGGGTTCATCCTGGCACCGGCGCTGGCCGCCGATGACGAGGCCCAGGCGCAGCGCGCTCCGTCGGTCTACGTCCAGCGCGGCATCGCCTCGTGGTACGGCCCCGGCTTTCACGGGCGGAAGACCGCGAGCGGCGAACGCTTCGACCAGCGCCGGATGACCGCGGCCCACCGGAAGCTGCCGCTCGGCACGTACGCGACAGTGGTGAACCTCGCCAACGGCAAGTCGGTCCGCGTCGAAATCACCGATCGCGGACCATACTACGGCGGGCGTATCCTCGACCTGTCGAAGGCGGCGGCGACCCGGCTCGGCATGCGGGACAGCGGGACGACGCAGATCCGCCTGGAGGTCGACGAGGACGACTGGGCCGGCCGCGACGGCGGCGCCTGAGCGGCGTCGTGTCGTCGGTGGCCCCGCCTACCCGCTGCCGTCGCCGGCCCCCGCCGGGCGTGCGGCGGCGGAGAGCGGCGGGAATTCCGGGTCTTCACGGTCCTCCCGCCGGACGGCCGGATTGTATTTCAGGCAGTTGGGCACGCAGTGGCATTCCGCGCCGATGCGGATTCCCTTGATGCGCCCCTCGTCCCGCAGCTGGTATAGGCGCGGCACGACCTTGTCGCGCAGGCCTTCGGGGTCGACGGTGTTGACGTAGATGCGCGTCCCGCCCTCGAAGCCGGCGGGGTTGGAAATTCGCCACTTGATCAGCACCCGCCACGGCATCGCCAGGTCGGAATCCGGCGGCTTATAGTGCCACTCCTCGTTACACGGAATGGCCGAGCCCATCGCCGCGTGGCACGCATGCACCAGGTCGGAGACACCGCGGAGCTGTTCGGCCGTATGGTTCCACGGCTGGCTGCGCTCGCCCTTCGAATAGATTTCCAGCGTCGGGAAGCGGTGCCCGAAGCCGGCGAACGCCACCGCGTATTCGTTTTCCGCGAACACGAGGTTGCGATAGGCGGCGAAGTTGACCGCAGCCTCGTTGTAGATGTTCGGATTGGCGCGGGCGAGGCGGATCTCCATGTCGTTGTAGACCCCGCGCTCGTCGATCGCGACCAGCTGCTTGTGCAGGTGATCGAACGACGCGCCGGCCGGCGCCAGCCAGTTCTGAAAGACCGCGACGTAGCGGACGTACCGGTTGGCGAGATAGATGTCGCGCACGGCGTCGATGGTGAAGCGGAAGTACTGGTAGTGCTCCTCGGCCGAGAGCGCGCCGGAGGAGGCGAGCTGGCTGTCGTGCACGGCGCCGTCGACGAAATGCCGCCGGCCGATGATGAGTTCATGGCCGCCGGCGAAGAACGCGTCCGCCGCCGCCAGCTTGTCCTCGACCGGAAGCGCCGCCACGGCCGGTGCGCTCATGCCGGAGAGGTGCATGCGATTCTCGATCACCTCGAGGACGTGCCGGCGCCCGGCGTCGGTGGCGGTGTAGGCACGTTTCCGCGCCGCGATCGCCTCGGACAGCTTGCAGCCGAAGTTCTTCCGCCAATACTCCCAGGAGACGATTTCGAACAGGTTCGGCACCCGCCGGAACTCCGCCCGGGTGGCGAACATCTGCTCCGCACCCAGATGTTTGAGGGTTTCCCAGCCGCTGCCGCCACGCACCAGCCGGGCCTTCTCCGGCGGCGTTTCCAGCATCCGTTTGGCGCAGAACGCGCAGTACGCGTCCTCTTTCTTCGGATCCGGCGGCGTTCCGGAGGTGGCGTGGTTGCCGAGCGGGCGATGGCCGCGGCCGGGTACGGTCCAGACTTCCGTGCCGGTGAACGGGTTCCTCTGCTTCACGGTGCCGTCCGGCATGCGGATCAGATAGTTCGAGGGATGGATCATTTCCGGGATCATTCCGCGCGGCCCTTCTCGTCCCAGGGTTCATCGCCGGGTGTTCCTTCCGCACCGGGCTCGACGCGCAGCGGCTCCGCGACGAACCGCCCGGCCTCCGGCGCCCAGCGGAAAGCGCGGATCGCACCCGCCCGCCCCGCCGCCACCGGGACGAGCAGCCACAGCAACTCGGGCTCGAACGCCATTTCGGCATCGCGTGCCGACGGCCAGGCCGGCGCGTCCGGATGGGAATGGAAGTGGCCGACGATGTCTTCCGATGTTCCGCGCAGCCGGCGCATCAGGCTCAGGCGCAGCGCCGGATCGACCTCGAAGCGATCGCGGCGTGGCGGCGGCGCGACGTTGCGGCTCGCGATCGCCTCCGTGACCGACACGGCGCCGCGGTCGCCGCGCGTGCCGATGAGCAGGCCGCAGCACTCCTCGGGGTAGCTGGCTTCGGCCGAGCGTGCGATCGCCTGCGCACACCGGCCGGGCAGGGCGATCACGGCGCGAGGACGATGTCGCCGAGCAACCGGCCGGTGGCTGCGTCGATGATCAGGATGCGCTCGCACAGGCCGGTCGGCCCGGTGCGCACGTAGATCCGGTCGCCGTGCGGCCGCATTTCGACGGCGGTGCATCCGGCCGCGAGCGGAATGCGCACCTCGCCGATCGACGGGCCCGGCGACGGCGATGCAAGGGGAGCGCCGCGCTCGTCGGCCGACGGAGCGACAGGCGGTGACGCGGATTCGTGTACGCGGGTGTAGATTCCCCAAGCAAGCAGGCCGACGCTGACGATAATCAGTGCGCCCAGGGCGATAACCAGCGTCTTCAGGACCTGCATCGAGGATAACCTGCGGCAATGACCGAACAGGCTTCCACTTACACTGTGACCACGCCGACCGACAAGGCGGGAAGCCGCCTCGACCGTCTGCTCGCCGATGCCATTCCCGAATTGTCCCGGACGAGATTGCAGGCGCTCATCCTGAGCGGCCTCGTGACCGATGCGGACCACCATCGGGTCGTCGACCCCTCGGCGCGGGTCAGGGAAGGGCAGTCGTTCCGTGTGGCCATACCGCCTGCGCCCGAAGCGCTGGCGCCGCAGAGGATTCCGCTCGACGTCGTGCATGAGGACGACGACCTGATCGTCATCGACAAGCCCGCAGGCCTGGTGGTGCACCCCGGTGCCGGCAATCCGGACGGCACGCTGGTCAATGCGCTGTTGGCGCTCCTGCCTGGTGGCCTCTCGACGATCGGCGCGCCGCTGCGCCCGGGGATCGTCCACCGCATCGACAAGGATACGAGCGGCCTGCTGGTCGTCGCGAAGACGGACCTCGCCCACGTCTCCCTCGCCGCGCAGTTCGCCTGTCACTCGGTCGAGCGGGCGTATCACGCATTGGTGTGGGGCAATCCGAAACCTCCGTCCGGCCGTATAGAAAAGCGGATCGGACGAGGAGCCAATCGCGTTCAAATGGCAGCGGTGGACCAGGGCGGCAAGACGGCGGTGACTTTTTACGAGACGCAGACCAGGTACGAATCCGTTGCGAGCCTGTTGCATTGCCGACTGGCGACGGGGCGGACGCACCAGATCAGGGTGCACATGGCATCGATCGGCCATTCGCTGATCGGCGATCCGCTCTACGGCAGGCGCGGCGCTCCGCACGGACCGATTTCCGGGACGGTTTCGGCTCTCCACGCCTTCCCGCGGCAGGCTCTTCACGCTTTTTTGATAGGGTTTAAGCATCCAAGAACGGGAGATATCTTGCGTTTTTCATCCGCACTCCCGTGCGATTTCAAACGGTTACTCAACTTATTAGAGCCGGTGTAAGTCGCACTATTGCGAAGCTGCCGAGTAGGTTACCCTAGTTGCAATCGTGGTGCGAAGAGCGGAGAGCCAAGCACCGTCGAGCGAGGAGCAGGAGATGGCCGGAGCCTTCATGGAACTGAGCATATCACCGGACCGCAATCTCGCGCGGTACCTGCAGCACATCCGCAAATTCCCGATGCTGGAACCCGCCGAGGAGTTCTCGCTGGCGAAGCGCTGGGCCGACAGCCAGGACGAGGAGGCGGCACATCGTCTCGTCACCAGTCATCTTCGGCTGGTCGCCAAGATCGCCATGGGCTATCGCGGCTACGGGCTGCCGCTGGGCGAGCTGATCTCCGAAGGCAACGTCGGCATGATGCAGGCAGTGATTCGCTTCGACCCGGATCGCGGCTTCCGACTCGCGACGTATGCCATGTGGTGGATCCGTGCGGCGATCCAGGAATACATCCTGCACTCCTGGTCTCTCGTGAAGATGGGTACGACGGCGGCGCAGAAGAAGCTGTTTTTCAATCTGCGTAAGCTGAAGGGTCAGATGCAGGCGATCGAGGAGGGTGACCTGTCGCCCGAGCACGTCACGTCGATCGCGACGCGGCTCAACGTCTCGGAATCCGACGTCGTGCAGATGAACCGGCGCATCGGCAGCCCGGACGCGTCCCTCAATGCGCCGCTGCGTGAGGACGGCGACGGCGAATGGCAGGATTGGCTGATCGACACCGACGAGGGACAGGAAGTGCGTCTCGGCTCGTCCGAGGAGCTGCAGAGCCGCCGCCGGATGCTGGCCGGGGCGATGCAGACGCTGACCGATCGCGAGCGCCAGATCCTATCCGAGCGCCGGTTGAAGGAGAACCCGACGACGCTGGAGCACCTCAGTCAGCGCTACGGCATCTCGAGGGAACGGGTGCGGCAGATCGAGGTGCGCGCATTCGAGAAGTTGCAGCGGTCGGTGAAGAACGCAGTGATCGAACAGCACGTCTCGCACTAAACCGCAGTCCATAGGGCGGGCGGCGCCTCAGGTGCCGTCCCGCGCCATGGGGCGGCGGATCTCCAGGCCCCATTCCTCCTCCAGCTTGTTCTGCGCGCGACGAGCGCGCTCGCACCGTCCTTTGACGAGGCTACCCTCCAGCGCCTCGACCAGCGGCGGCAGCAATGCGACGAGGACCCAGCCCACCGCTGCCGCCGCGTAGATCACGATCAGCGAGATCGTATTCGGCAAGAGCGATGCGATCGGTGCGCCGGCAGTGCTTCGGAGCCACACGCCCGGAAGAAAGGGCATGACCGCGGCGGCGTTGAGAGCGCCGACGGTGTAGCCGGTGGTGTTCTCCTCGCTGACGTCGACCAGCATCGCCACCAACGTCGGCAGCATCCCGCAGGCCAGGACGAGTGCCATCGCCGGGCAGGCCACCGTGAGGGCCGCCAACACGAGCCCGCGGGCGGTCAGCGACAGGACGTGGCCGACGCCTCGGCGAGCCTTCTTTTTCGCCGGTGCCATTGTCTTCCTCTCAGCGCAAGGCGTGAAGCAGGCTCAGGCCGGCGGAGATCGCCGCCGTCGAGACCGCCACCGCCGCCGCGACGCGCCCGCCGCGCAACGCCGATCGGCGTCGACGCTCCGGCTCCCACGCCTGCAGGCGGTTGATCTCCAACTCGGCCTGCTCCCAGGCCGCCGCGGCCGCCGCGAAGCCTTCGCGGTCCTGCCGGCGTCGGACAGGATCGGCGACCAGCGCTTCCAGCCGGCACAGGTCGCCCGACGGGATCTCGCGACGCACCTTCCGCTCCAGCGCGTCGCGAGCGGCGCGCTGGCGGACGGATGCGATCACCGGCGGTAACAGCCGCCCGACCCACGAGGTCAGGTTCGGCAGCGCCCCCCCCGGATGACGGGATTGGACGAGCGCCAGCAAATCGAGCATCGCCGCGGCGGAGGCTGCGGCATCGCTTTCCGCCAGGGCCGGCAGCATCGCTTGCGCTTCGGCTCCGCCGCGCGCCGCGATGAAAGCCGCGATATGCCGGTCCAACGGGCGGCCCCCCGTCGCCTCGGTGGAAGCAGCCTCCTCCAGCGCCGGGAGAAGATCCGCAAGCTCGAAGACGCCTCCGTCACGCACCAGCGGGCTCAGGCACGCCTGGCCGGGGTTGGTCTCGTAGAGGCAACGTTCGATGCCGAAGCCAATCCGCGGATCGCGAAGCTGCGGCGCGAAGTTCGGTGCGTCCGTCTGCATGCCGGGGACAGGGTTCTCCGGACGGGATTGCCGGCAGAACGCGGGCAGGTCGAGCAGAATCGCCTCGACCAGCGCCTGCGCGGTGGTCCCCGCGGCAAACGCGGCCGACAACGCCGGGCCGATCCCATCGGCAGCGAAGGCGACGCCGCGATAGCGGATCGGTGCGCTCGGGTCCAGCATCAGCGCCGCGCGGGCGACCAGCGCCTCGTCCGCGTTGGCCGGCGTTCCCCAGGCGCCGCTTCTCGCGCCGGCGGCGAGGGCGCACATGCGCTTGGCCAACGCGTCGTCGTGCAGCGCGGAGCGCAGCCAACTCGCCAGGCCGCCGCCGCGGATCGCCCGCGTGGCTTCCGGGACGTTGCGGGTCAGGGCCGCGGCCAGGGCTCGCGTGTCCTGCTGCGCCTTGCCGTCGAACACGAACGGCGCCTCGGGGCTCGGCTTCGGTCGGGCGATCGGCGTCCTCGGCCGCCCGCCGTCCACCCATATCGACAAATCGCGCGGCGACCAGCGATTGACCGGATCGTCGGCCAGCATCCCTCGCAGAGGCTCGACCAACGGAACCGGAACCCGAAGGCCCTCCGTCAGCGCCAGGTAGCTGCCCTTGTGCAAGCGGGCCGCCAGCAATTCATCCTCGGTGCGCCCGCGACCCGGCTCTACCCCCGCCGCCACCGCCAAGGCGGTGACGCCCAAGGCGAAGACGTCCTCCGGCGATCCCCCTTCGCCGCGGGCGGCCTGGTCGGCCATTGCGCGCTCGATGGTCTCGAATGCCGGCGGCTGGTCGTAGCCTGCCGGGCCACAGAGGCCGTCACCGAACAGGATGTCCCCTTCGGCACCCCCCAGCGACCACAGGTTTCCAGGACGGATGCCGCGATGGGTGACCCGGAGCCCGGCCAGCGCACGCAGCGTCGCCGCGGCACCTTGCAACAGCCGGCGCCAGGGTTCGGTCTCGCGTCCCCGCGCCTCGCCGCCGCACGCGGTCAGCATCACGGCGCCGGCGGGCGGGCGATCGTAGACGAGCGCCATCGCCGCCGGCCGGTCGGGATCGGGCCGGAACGGGCCGAACCACTGCAGCTTCAGCAGGCCCGGGACCCGTTTGCGGGCGAGAAGGCGCGCCGGGGCCGCGCGGAACGGCAGGCCGGTGACGCACAGCAACGCCACGAGCGGACGCGCCGGCGCTTGGCGATCACGGCAGTCGAAGGCCTGTGCGCTCGCGCGGTCGAACTCCGGGGCTGGTGCCGACAGGTCGATCTCCCACCGGTCGGCGAGGACAGCCGGCAGGCGTTTTGCCGCCACCTGTTCCCGCCGGGGCGCCGCCTCGGCCGCAGTCATGTATGCTCTCCATCCCCGCCAGGGAGGTTCACGCGCGAAGGATGAGCCCCGGATCTTACCCGCCGGTTAACGTCCGGACGCCAGCCTTGCGCTGCGGCTCGCCGGCCGCACGCGGACCGCCTTGCCACAGCCCTGCCCTGCGCGGTTAATTGCGGCGCCGCCGAATCCAGCGCGGAGCGCCCTGCCATGGGAGGAATGCCGGATGCCGCTCACCGTCGCCATTCAGATGGATCCGATCGAGGCGATCGACATCGACGCCGACTCGACGTTCGCCCTCGCGATCGAAGCGCAGCGCCGCGGGCATGGCCTGTGGCACTACCTGCCGCAGTCCCTGCAGTTCTCCGCCGGCTCGGTGTTCGCCCGCGCGCGGCCGTTGACGGTCCAGCGGGCGCGTGGCGATCACTATCAGTTGGGCGAGCCGGACGTCATCGACCTCGGCGCCGTCGATATGATCCTGATGCGCCAGGACCCGCCATTCGACATGGCCTACATCACCGCCACGCACATCCTGCAGCACATCCATCCGCGCACGCTGGTGATCAACGACCCGGTGGAGGTGCGCAACGCGCCGGAGAAGCTGTTCGTCACCCACTTTCCCGACCTGATGCCGCCGACGCTGATCACGTCGGACCGCGAGGCGATCGGCGCCTTCCGCGAGGAGCACGAGGACATCATCCTCAAGCCGCTGTTCGGCAACGGTGGCGCGGGCGTCATTCACGTCGACCCCGACGACGACAACCTCAATGCGCTGCTGGAGATGTTCACCCAGTTTTATCGTGAGCCGATCGTCGTCCAGCGCTATCTGCCGGAGGTCCGCGAGGGCGACAAACGAATCATCCTGATCGACGGCCGGGCGGCCGGGGCGGTCAAGCGGGTGCCGAAGGCGGGCGAGGCGCGCGCCAACCTGCACGTCGGCGCACGCGCGGAGAAGGCGACGCTGAGTGCCCGCGACCATGAAATCTGCGAGGCGATCGGGCCGGAGCTGAAGCGCCGCGGCCTGGTGTTCGTCGGTATCGACGTCATCGGTGACTATATGACCGAAATCAACGTCACCTCGCCCACCGGCATCCAGGAAATCGGCCGTTTCGACGGCGTGTCGCTGGAAGCGCAGCTTTGGGACGCGTTCGAGGAGCGCTGGCAGGCGAGCCGGGGCTGAGGCGTGGGGGCGGGGCGGACGCGGCGCGAACGCGGGCCGTTCACGTCCGCAAGTTGCGTTGATCGGTCGTTGCGCGTCGGATAATTGCTTTTTCCGAGAAATGGCCTAAATTGGCCGAGACGAAGTCGCCGAAGCACGGCGAAGGCACCAGCGGGGGGAGTCGACCATTCTCTACGGCGTGCCCCGACCGGCCCGTGGACGGGCCAAATGACCGGCGAGCCGCCGGCCACCGCCTTGGCGCTGATCCCCGATGTGCCGGAATTCTGCCGCAGCCTCACGCTCGTTTCCGTCGCCGTGTTCACCCGAGAGGGAGACCTGCTGGATGCCAATCCCGCATTCCTGTCGTTGCTCGGCGATGAAACGGTCGTCGACGCCCATCCGAACGTCGAGGGCGTCTTCGTATCTCCCCGCTTCGATGAGATCGTAGGCTCGCCCTCTGCCGAACCGGGCACGCTGGTGTACCGCGGCCTGCTCGACCTCGGCGCCCTGGACGCGGACCCTTCCCGCTTCGTCGGCTACCTCTACGACTACGGCTGCCGCCTGTTCCTGGTGGCCGAACGGACGGCAATGCCCGAACTGGCGTAGACCGGGACGCAGCGCCGTTCCGTGCGTTATCCTGCGTATACCGGTCAGGAGGCCATCCGCATGCCGCTGGAGTTGTCTTTCCACGAGTACGGCAACGGGCCGCCGCTGATCATCCTGCACGGGCTGTTCGGCTCGGCGCAGAACTGGCGGGCGATCGCCGAGCGGCTCGCCGACCGCTGGCGGATCTTCGCCTGCGACCTGCGCAATCACGGCGCGTCGCCGTGGAGGCCGACCATGAGCTTCGTCGAAATGGCCGACGACCTGGAGGCGCTGATCGCGGCGAAGGGGCTCGCGCCGGCGATCATCCTGGGGCACAGCGTCGGCGGCAAGGTCGCGATGCTGACGGCGCTGCGGCACGCCGAACTCGTCGATTCGCTGGTGGTCGTCGACATCGCGCCGGTGGCCTACGAGGAGCCGTTCGCCGAATGGGTCGCGGCCATGCGGGCGATCGACCTGGAGCACGCGACACGCAAGGCCGACGTGGACGAGGCCCTGGCTTCGGTCGTCATCAACCCGGCGACGCGGATGTTCCTGTTGCAGAACCTGGAGGAACGCGACGCAGGCGGCTTTGCCTGGCGCCTCAACCTCGCGGCGATCGCCGAGAACATGGACGCGCTGCTGGGCTTCCCCGACGTCTCCGCGTTGACCTACGAGGGCCGCGCGCTTTTCGTCAGCGGCGCCGGCTCGGACTACATCGGCAAAGTCCACCACGGCGCGGTCTGGGACGTGTTCCCGCAGGCGGAGTTCGCCGTGATCGACGGTGCCGGCCACTACCCGCACGCGGAGCAGCCGGCGGCCTTCCTCGCCCGCCTCGAGCTGTTCCTGGAGAGCAACTACGCGTGAGCGCCGACAGGCGGGTTTGGCCGGGACGAAGCCCGGCCATGACCGGAGGCGTCAGCTGCGCGGCAGGGTCACCACCCAGATGCTCTGGTTTCCGGCGTACTCGAGCACGTAGATGCGGTTGCCGATGATCTCCGCGTCGATCGGCCGCCGGAAGCCCTCGACGATCTTCGTCGCCCGCATGCTGTAGGTCTGCCCGGTCTTGGTCAGGTCGAGGTGCATCAGGTCCTCGCCAGGGTCCTTGAACGGCCCGTTGACGGTGTCGCCGGTGGGATCGCCGGTCGTCCAGCTCAGCATGAAGGCGTCGCCGCGGAACTCGGGTATGAGACCGCCGGTGGTGTCGAAGACGAGGCCAAGCGGGCTGCGATGGGCGGTGAAGCTCCCCACCGGCACGCCCTCGTCGCTCCCGTCCTTCACAATGCCGTCGACCGGGTCGCGATACTTGTCTGCGTCCGGGCCCAGATTGCGGATCGGCTCGATCAGCGGAACGCCGGGGAGCGGCGGAAAGGCCGGATCGTTGTAGTAGAAGCCGCGGCGGACGGCATCGAACAAGGGGTTCAGCAGCCGGTCGATGGTCGGGTCGTAGTTCCGAAACCGCATCGGGTTGTCGGTGCCGCCGATGCGCCACGGAAAGCCGTAGTGCCGCCCCTGCCGCAGCCAGTTCAATTCTTCGGAATTGTCGCGGCCGGGACCGTTCTCGGTGCCGAACAGGTCGCCGTTGGGGGCGAACCGCATGTCGAAGGTGTTGCGAATCCCTTCGGCGAAGATGTAGCCGTTGTCGCGCAGCCACTGCCGGTTGTTGCGCAGGAAAATGCCGTTGCCGGATGTCGGCAGCCGCAGGATCAGGGCCGTCAGCCCGGACTCGCGAACGCCGGGGAAGAGGCCGCCCGTGTTCTGCTCCTCGCCGTGATCGGTACGCGAGCCGCTGTTGACGTAGATGTGCGTCCCGGCCGGATTGACGACGATGCCGTTGAAGTTGTGGTCGTAGGCGGTCAGGCTCTTCGGATAGGGCGCCGTCACGGCCAACTGCGTCCAGATCCGGCTGCCGTCCGCCTGCGGAACGCCTTTGGCGATCCGGCCCCGTGTCCGCGTCTCCTGGTATTCCTCGTTGCCGACGAGGTACATCGTGCCGTCGGGCCCGATGGCGAAGCCCTGCACGTCGGTCAGGCCGTGATCCGCCGTCGTATAGAGCCGGGTGCTGGTGCCCGCCTGTCCGCGGATGATGAAAACGTCCCCCGACAGCTTCAGATAATAGATCGCGGAATTGCGGGGGTCCTTCGCCAGCCGGACCGCGGGCGAACCGGTCTGCGTCGTGTCCAGCAGCTTGGTCACCTGGATGTCCGAACGAAGCGGTCGCGGCCCGGTCTGCGCCGCAGCCAGCCCTGGCAGGGAGGCGAGGCACGCCACGGCGAGTGCGGCGCCGCAATGCTTCCGCCAGGCGCGCGATGCCCGAGGGCCACCCTTCGGACGGTGGTCCCGCGGATTGATAGGCATGAAAGCGTCTGCTGATTGCGACATCGTGTTCCCCCTCGCTATCTCCGGACGATCGTCCGGAGCCGCCTGTTCCAAACGGCGCGCCTTTCGCCTGAAGTCGGCTCCGACCGCTCTGCCGAGCCGATCAGGCGGTTCCACGGGTCCCTGGCCGCCAGCCTGCCGGCGCCATCTCGAAGCCCTCGAAGCGGAATGCCGGGGCGACGGTGCAGCCGAGCAGCGCCCAACTCTGACCGAGAGGCTCCGCGGCCTGCCATGCGCCCGCGGGAACCACCGCATGCGCTTGCTGGCCCGCGGCGAAATCGACACCCAGGACGATATCACGCGTTCCGCGCTCGGCCATGTGAACAGAGAGCGACACGGCGGCCCCCTGGTAGAAATGCCAGATCTCGGCGGCGTCCAGGCGATGCCAGCGCGAGCGCTCTCCCGCCTTCAGCAGAAAGTAAATCTGGCTCACGGCGCCTCGCCCACCCGCCGGCGGCGTGTCCCGGAAGGTCTCGCGATACCAGCCGCCTTCGGGGTGCTGCACCAGCCCGAGCCGGGCGATGAGCGCGTCCGCGTCGGTCGTGGCCGGAGGGGGGCCTCCGTCGAGGGGCTCCGGCTCGGTCCACCACGGCCTGGCGGGTTGCATCCTCGCGCTAGAACCTGTAGCCGACGAAGACCCCGCCGAAGCCCTGGTTCTTGTTGCCGGCGTCGCGCGTGACCGGGCTGGAGCCGGCGTCGCCGATCATCCGCTCGTACGTGGCGCTGGCGCCGGTGAACCAGTGCGCGGCGAACTGCCAGTTGACGTTGAGCGTCAGGCCCACGTCCTTGAAGCCGGCGTCCGCGTTGTCCTGACTGAGGCCGCTGCGCGCCGCCTGGTTGGCGTCGATGCCGAAGAATGTCTGCATGTAGTCGTCGTTGGCGTAATCGGCGAATACGCGGCCGCCGAGGCTCACGCTCTCGCTGACCCCCAGCTTGTACGCCAGCCCCGGCTGGATCCACCAGCCGTCGTAGGCGCCGCTCACGTCGGCGGCTCCCGACAGGTCGAGGGAGATCCCCTGGCGCGGCAGGTCGAGCGGCAGCCACCAGCGGGTGAAGCCGCCGACTTCGACAGCGTTGTCGGTGTTCGGCAGGCTGCGCACCGCCTTGTTGCCGACGTGCTTGCGTCCGCGCCGATAATCGATCATCGGCCCCAGCTCGATGCCCTCCCAGGGCAGCACGTTGAGGCGCGCCTGATAGGTGCGGCTGCCGGGGTTCGGCCCCAGTTCGAGATATTGCTGGTGTTCCAGATAGCTGAAGCGGCCGAACGGCACGAGCCCGAACTCGTAGACGTCCGAGCCCTCGTAATCCGGGGAGATGCCGACGCCGAGGCCGATGACGGCGTTGGACCGGCCGAGCCCGGTGCCACCGCCCCCCGATTCCGTCGCCTCGACCGCGCCCACGTCGGCGATCTGCGCGAACGCCGGCGTAGCACCCGTCAGAACCACGGCCGCAGCCGCGGCAACGATGCTCAGTCGCATCGAGCTTCCCTCTCCCTGATTGTCCCGGGGGGATTTACACACCCCATAAGTTCTTTTACTACGGCGTTGGGAAACTTCCAAGCTCCCCGTCTGCAGCGGTAGCGACCGTGCCGGGGTGGTGCGTGAAGGTAACATGCCGACCGGGGCCGGTGGGACGGCATCTCTACTTGGGATCGATGCTGTTGTCGGCCTCGGCACGCTGCCGGGCCTGAACAAAAGCACGAAGCACGGCGTTTATCCGCGTCTGGTAGCCGGGCCCATAGGCTTTGAACCAGCGCAGAACTGGGGCGTCGAGGCGAATATGGACCGCCTGCTTCGCCTCCGGCACGCCGACTTCGACCGTTTGTTCCCAGCCCTCGGGCAGGGGACCTTCGTCCTCGTCGGCACGCCGTTCCACTTCCGCCTGAGACATCGCATCGACACGCCGCCAATCCGTCCTGTCTTCACCGCGCGCGACCTTCCGCGATATCTCCTCAGCCGAAAAGCTCACGATATTTCCTCTTTTCTCCATCGCGCGCCCTCCTGAGGGAAATCAGCCGAATCGCCGCGGACCGCTCCGTCCAGACCACGGCGACGAGCACCTCCGACACCCGTCCGACTGTGACGAAGCGCGGTTCATCGGCCCGCGGGGACTCGTAGCTGAATACGGGACGATCGTCGAACAGCGCGGCCGCCGTCATCAGATCGAGACCGTGCTTGCGCACATTGGCCTCGCGCTTGATTTCATCCCACTCGAACTTCACCGCATATTGTAGCCACGCCTATGTACATACTCAAGGAACGTTGACGATGGAGAATTGGCCACCCCCTCCCTGGCCGCTTCACCACCTGCATGCCCCTTAAGCATTCCGTAGCGCCTCCGCGCGTACAGTGCCGCATGGTCGCGCGCATTCACACGGTCGCGTTCAACGGCATCGACGTGCTGGACGTCGATGTGCAGGTGCAGATCTGCCAAGGTCTGCCGTCCTTTTCCGTCGTCGGCTTGCCGGACAAGGCGGTGGCGGAGAGCCGGGAGCGGGTGCGGGCGTGTCTGGCGGCGATGGGCCTCGCCCTGCCGCCGAAGCGCATCACCGTCAATCTGGCGCCGGCCGACCTGCTGAAGGAGGGCAGCCACTTCGACCTGCCGATCGCGCTCGCTTTGCTGGCGGCGATGGACGTGCTGCCGCGCGACGAGATCGGCGGCTACGCGGCGTTGGGCGAACTCGCACTCGACGGCGTGCTGGCGCCGGTCGCGGGCGTGCTGCCGGCGGCGGTGCACGCTTCGGCACGCGGGCTGGGGCTCATCTGCGCGCGGGCGCAGGGCGGCGAGGCGGCCTGGGCCGCCGGCATCGAGGTGCTGGCGGCGGCGTCGCTGCTGGCGCTGGTCAATCACTTCAAAGGCACGCAGGTGCTGACGCCGCCCGAGCCGAAGGTGTGCAGCGATACGACGGCCTATCCGGACCTTTCCGACGTCAAGGGCCAGGAGACGGCGAAGCGGGCCCTGGAGGTCGCGGCGGCCGGCGGACACAACCTGCTGATGGTCGGCCCACCGGGCTCCGGCAAGTCGATGCTGGCGCAGCGCTTGCCGGGCCTGCTGCCGCCGCTGGACCCGGGCGAGGCGCTCGAGGTCAGCATGATCCATTCGGTCGCCGGCATTCTCGCCGAGGGCGGGCTGATGCGTCGCCGGCCGTTCCGCGATCCGCACCATTCGGCCTCCGTGGCGGCGCTGGTCGGCGGCGGGCTCCGTGCCCGGCCGGGCGAGGTGTCGCTCGCGCACCTCGGTGTCCTGTTCCTGGACGAACTGCCCGAGTTTCCGCGCCCGGCGCTGGAAGCGCTGCGTCAGCCGCTGGAGACCGGGCGCACCACCGTCGCCCGCGCCAACAACCACGTCACCTATCCGTCGCGCGTCCAGCTGGTGGCGGCGATGAACCCGTGCCGCTGCGGCTGGCTGGGCGACGCCGGACGGGCGTGCGCCCGGGCGCCGAAATGCGCCATCGAATACCAGTCGCGCCTGTCCGGCCCGGTTCTCGACCGCATCGACCTCACCGTCGAGGTTCCCGCCGTCTCGCCGGCCGATCTCGCCCTGCCGCCGCCGGCCGAAGGCTCGCTCGCGGTCGGTCGCCGCGTGGCGGAAGCTCGGGGCCGCCAGCGGGAACGCTACGCCAACGATGGTCATGCCGGGCCGCCGTTGCGCACCAACGCGGAGGCGGACGGCGCCGTTCTCGATCGGGTGGCGACGCCCGACGATCCCGGCCGACGGCTCCTCGCCGAAGCCGTCGAGCGGATGCGTCTGTCCGCCCGCGGCTATCACCGCGTGCTGCGCGTCGCGCGCACGCTCGCCGACCTCGACGGCAGCGAGGCCGTCCGCCGCATCCACGTCGCCGAGGCGCTCGCCTATCGCCGGCCGGCGCACGCGAACCCGGCGCCGCGCCGGGCGGGCCTGCGCGATCCCGTCTCTTCCTCCGGCTGAGGATCGTCGGCTCGGCGGTGCGGGGGAACGGTGGCAGTCAGGCGCTTGCCGGTATCGTATTCGACCGTGTAAGTTAGTTCCCCGTCTGGGCTTGGTTGCTTATCGTCGAGACGCCATGTGGGCAGCTCGGGGAGATGTGCTGTGGCGGCGACGTGGACTGGCGCCTTGTTTTGGATCGCTCCCGAGAACCCGCGGCCAGGCGGTCGAACGACTGGCGTGCGCGCGTTGGTGCATGCGACGAAACCTGTTGCGCATCGCAGAGACGTAGACGCGAGATAAGCGGGTTACCGCCTCCGCGGCCGTGATATAGTGGAAGAGCGCAGGAGGTTTCATGGGATTCAGGCCGAACTACAACCAGCAACGAGTCGAGCGCGACCGCGCCAAGCAGCAGAAAAAGCAGGAGAAGTTGAAGCAGCAGCAGGAAGAGACAGCGCGGCGTAAAGCGGAGAAGGACGAGCAGCCAACCGGAGACGGGGACGTCGAAGGGGACGCCGTCGGCGGCGGCCATGCCGACGGCGACGACGGAAAATGACGCGAACAAGGTGATTACGAGCAATGATGCGAAAAGGTAAGGGATTTCGGGAGCCACGGCGGCGCGGGTTCGACGATGACGAGCCGTTCTCCCGGGAAACGAAGGGCCTCCGGCCGGCTCGGCCGTTCGGCGAAGCCCCACGCGACGCGACGCCGATGGATGGACCGTCGGTCGAAGCGACGGTGAAGTGGTTCAATCCTGAGAAAGGTTTTGGTTTCGCCGAATTGGCGGACGGATCCGGTGACGCCTTCATCCACGTGGCGGCCGTTCAGGCGGCCGGCCTGGAAACCATTCAGCCGGGCGCGAAGCTGAAGGTCCAGGTGGGTCAGGGAGCCAAGGGGCCGCAGATCACGCGGCTGCTCGAGGTCGACGACAGTGGCGTCTCCCAGGCACCGCCGCGCCGCGCCGCCGGTCCCGGCGGTGGACCGGGCGGCTCACGTCGCACCGCGGACCTCTCCAGTGCCGTCGAAATGGTCGGCACGGTGAAATGGTTCAACACGGAGAAGGGCTTCGGTTTCGTCGCCTGCGACGATGGCGGAAAGGACGTGTTCCTGCACATCTCCGTCCTGGAGCGGTCCGGAATCGGCAGCCTGCCCGAAGGACAGCGCGTCGCCATGGGTGTCGTCGACACCCCGAAGGGACGTGAAGCGGTGACGATCGCGCTGGCCGCCGGCTAGCCCATCGACATCGGCGCCCGACTGACCGCGATCGGCTGAACGCCGGTCGGACCCGCTCGGCTCCGCCAGCGGTCATATCGACGTGCCACATCTGACGGGTGTGGCACGTCGTACTTCCAAAATCACAAAAGAACGGATCGGGACATGGCAAAGAGAAAGCCGGAGAGCGGCGGTCGCAGGAAGGTCGGCGACAATGCGTTCGTGCTGTTCGACGTCATCTACGAGGATGGCTCACTCAGCTCCAACCGCAAGATCGCCCGCGAAGAGGTCGAAGGCCTGGACGGCGACAAGCCGGCCCGGTGGCTGATCGAGGCGCAGGATCGCAAGATCGCCGAACTGTCCGGACGGCCGCGCGGGCCGATCAAGACGATCGTCCGTTCGCCGAACCAATAGCCGAAGTCCGACGGGCCTATGGGCGCAGCGGCCCGGCACGACCCGCAGCATCAAGCCCGGCCCGCGGACGCGGTTTCGACGACGAACGCGTGACGACCCCAGGCCGGCATGTCCAGGTAGAGGCCCGGGGCGATCAGCGCGCTGCCGTCACGGTCGTAGACGGCGGGCCCCAGCAAATCACGCAGCCGCACCGGCCTGTGCGCCAATTCCGGGAACGGCAGGCGCAGGTAGCACTGCCCGTCGTGGTGCGCATAGTTCACCACCGCCAGAACGATCCTGCCGTCGCCGTCGCGCCAGGCGTGGGCGATGAAGCCGTCCCACGACGAATTGCCCTCCCAGGCGGCACGCGGCTCCAGCCGGAACCAGTGCCCATCGCGCATCGCCGGCGACCGCAAGGCTGACAGCAGCCGGGCGTAGAACGCTGCCAATTCTTCGTCCAGCGGCTCATCCGGCCAGCGACGTAGATGGGTCGGCACGTGGGCGCGGCGGCCATGCATCTGCCCCTGATGAATGAGGTGCAGCCCCGGCGAGCATAGGGCGGCGACCGCCGCCGCTTCGTGTCGGTCCCGCGGAAACACCGAGGCCGCCCGCGGTTCGTCGTGGTTTTCGATGAACCGGGCGAGCCGCGACTGGAAGCCCGCATCGGCGAGCAGGTGCTCGCGGACGCCGCGCGAGTCGCCGTCGCGCAGGCGGTCGTAGAGGCGCTTGTCGTAGGTGTAGTCGAACCCCTGCTGCTGCAGCTCCCACTCCAGGTCCCAGTACACCTCGGCGAGGAAGCGGAACTCCGGGTAGCGGTCGTGCACCGCGGCGATGGCGCCGGGCCAAAAGTCCGGTGCGTCGCGGTTCCATGTGCGACGAAAGACGTGCGGCAGGATCAGCATCGCCATGTCGCAGCGGACCCCGTCGCAGCGCTCGGCGATGCGCATCAGCTCCGTCTGCATCGCCGCCTGCAGCCCCGGCTGGCTCCAGTCGAGCTGCAGCGTATCCGGCCACGCCGGAAAGTAGGGATCGCGGCCGTGGGCGAAGACCGCCGAGCCTCCGGGGCCGACGATCCGCAGCCACGACGAGGGGTCGCGCTCCAAATCCTCCTCCGTGCCGGCGATCAGCCATTCGGGGTGCAGGAGGGTCCATGGGTGATCGGGTGCGACGTGGTTCGGCACGTAGTCCAGCATCAGCTTCAGGCCGCGCGCCGCCAGCCGCTCGCGCAGGCGCTGCAGCGCTTCGTCACCGCCGAGATCGGCGTGCGTATCGTAGCCGGTCAGGGCGAAGCACGACCCGGCGATGTCGTCTTCGGCGAGGTCGGGCAGGGTGCGCCGGTATTCCGCCACCCAGTCGGGATTGGTGCGCGAGATCTGCCGGCCCGCCCCGCCGGTCTGCCAGACGCCCATCATCCACACCCAGCCGAACCCCAGCGCAGCGATAGGGTCGAGAGCGTCGTCGCCGAGATCATCCAGCGTCGCCGGCCGGCCGAGCCGCCGGCCGATCTGGGTGAGCCACGCACGGGTGTTCGCCTGGTAGAGGAGGGGAAAGCTCGGCTCCGTCCGCATCGTCGTCACCCCCGTGTCGCCCAATTCGCGTAAGGGAGCTTGCGCCGGCCCGTGCGCAGGGGGAACAGGAATTTGACGCAGCGCGCCTTCGTGATCGGCGCGCCGCCTCACCCCCGTTCCGGCGGCAGCAGCGCGCGCAACGCGTAGAGCGCGTCGAGCGCGTCGCGGGGGGCCAACGTGTCCGGGTCCAGCTGTCGCAGCCTCTCCTCGACCGGTGTCGGGCGTGCGGGCGGCGGGCGGCGGGCGGCTGCGAACAACGGCAGGTCGCAGGCGAGCCTGACCACCGCCGAGGACTGCTCGCCGGTCTCCAGCGTCTCCAGCACCTGCTGCGCGCGGGCGACCGCCGCGTCGGGCAGGCCGGCCAGCCGGGCGACGTGGATCCCGTAGGACCGGTCGGCCGCGCCCGGCGCCACCTCATGCAGAAACACCACGTCGCCGCGCCACTCCTTCACCCGCATGGTGTGGCAGGCGAGGCCGGGCAGTTTCGCCGCCAGCGCCGTCAGCTCATGGTAGTGGGTGGCGAACAGTGCGCGGCAGCCGTTGACCGCATGCAGATGTTCGAGCACGGCCCAGGCGATGGAGAGGCCGTCCCACGTGGCGGTGCCGCGGCCGATCTCGTCCAGAATCACCAGCGCGCGTTCGCCCGCCTGGTTGAGGATGGCGGCCGTCTCGACCATCTCGACCATGAACGTGGAGCGGCCGCGGGCGAGATCGTCGGCGGCGCCCACCCGCGAGAACAGCCTGTCGACGACGCCGATCCGCGCCCGGTCGGCCGGCACGAACGAGCCCATCTGCGCGAGGACGGCGATCAGCGCGTTCTGCCGCAGGAAGGTGCTCTTGCCGGCCATGTTCGGCCCGGTCAGCAGCCAGATGCGCCGCTCGGCATCCAGGGAGAGGTCGTTGGCGACGAAGGCCGCCTCTCCCCCTTCGGCCAGCGCCGCCTCGACCACGGGATGCCGGCCGCAGACGATGTCGAAACCGATCCCCCGATCGATCTCCGGGCGCGCCCAGCGGCGAAGCACGGCGATTTCCGCGAGGGCTGCGGCGAGATCGAAGCCGGCGATGGCGGCGGCCACCCGCGCCAGGTCGGTCGCGACGGCCAGCACGGCTGCCACCAACTCTTCGAACACCGCCAGTTCGTGCGCCAGCGCGTCGTCGACCGCGCGGGCGATTCGCGTTTCCAGGTCGGCGAGTTCGACCGTCGCGTACCGCTGCGCGCCGACCATCGACTGTCGCAGGATGAAAACGGCGCCGGGACCGGACGGCATCTTGTCCGAGTGCTTCGCCGGCACCTCGACGCAATAGCCCAGCAGGTTGTTGTGGCGGATCTTCAGGGTGCCGATCCCCGTCTCGGCGACGTAGCGCGCTTCCAGCTCGGCCACCAGCTTGCGGCCGCCCTCGCGCAGCCTGCGGAGCTCGTCCAGGTCGGGGCGGAAGCCGGGCGCGAGGAAGCCGCCGTCGCGGGCCGTCTGCGGAAGCTCCGGGGCCAGCGCTTTACTCAGCAGCGTCGTCAGCCCTTGGTCGGCGGTGAGGCGCCCGGCCAGCGCAGCCAGACCGGGCGGGACGACGGCGGGAGCGCCGGCGACGGCGGCTTCGGCCAGCGCCTTCAGTTCGCCCGCCCGCTGCAGCGCATCGCGCACCGCGGCCAAGTCGCGCGGGCCGCCGCGCCCCAGCGAAAGCCGGGCGACGGCTCGTTCCAGGTCCGGGCATCGACGGAGCACCCCGCGCACGCCGCCGCGCAGCCGTTCGTCGGCGACGAAGGCCTCGACTTCGTCCAGGCGACGGCCGATTTCCGCCGGATCGGTCAGCGGGGCGGCTAGTCGCGCCAGCAGCAGCCGGGCGCCGGCCCCGGTGACGGTCGCGTCCACCGTGCCGATCAGGCTGCCCTTGCGCTCACCGGCCAGCGTGCGGGTGAGCTCGAGGTTGCGCGCCGTCGCCGCATCGATCTGCATCACGGCGCCCTGCTCCAGGCGCCGCGGCGGGCCGACGCGCGGCAGCCGGCCTTTCTGCGTCAGCTCGATGTAGTCGACCAGTGCTGCCAGCGCCGCGACCTCGGGCGGCGTGAACGCACCGAAAGCCTCCAGCGCCTCGACACCCAGCACAGCGTGCAGGCGCCGACGTGCGGTGACGTCGTCGAGGCGCCCCGCAGGCAGCGGCGTCAGCCGTGGCGCCCCCTCGCCGACGCCGCCTGCGAACGGCAGGCGCTGCCGAAGCGCATCGGCCACCAGCAGTTCGCCCGGCTCCAGCCGTGCCAGCGCCGCGCCGATTTCGCCGCCGCCCAGCGGCTGCGCCAGCAACTCGCCGGTGGAGATATCGGCCCAGGCCAGCCCCAACCCGCCCCGCACCTCGACCAGCGCCGCCAGGTAGTTTGGCCGGCGCGCATCCAGCAGCGTGTCCTCGGTGAGCGTGCCGGGCGTGATGACACGGACCACGTCGCGCGCCACCACCGCCTTGCCGCCCCGCTTCTTCGCCTCGGCCGGGTCCTCGATCTGCTCGCAGACGGCGACCTTGAAGCCGCGGCGGATCAGCCGGGCGAGGTAGGTTTCGTGCGCGTGCACCGGCACGCCCGCCATCGGGATGTCTTCGCCCTCATGCTTGCCGCGCCGGGTCAGCGCGATGTCGAGCGCCGCCGCCGCCTGGACCGCGTCGTCGAAGAACAGCTCGTAGAAGTCACCCATGCGGTAGAACAGCAGGGCGTCGGGGTACTGCCGCTTGATCGCCCAGTACTGCGCCATCAGCGGGGTCGTCGCCGCCGCGAGCGTCGCCGCCGTGAGCATCGCCGGACCGAGGTCGGCCGCGACCGGAGCGGGACCGTCGATGGCGGGTGGCGCTTCGGTAGGGGTCGTCGGGGTCGGCGGGCGGCGGGACAACGGCGGCTCGGGCACGGTGGGAACGATCGATCCCCTCAGTCTTAGCACGGCGGCGCGGGGGAGGGGCTAGGCAACCGCTGCCGCATTGCGGCAAGATGCCCCGACAGCCAAGAGGATCCGGACATGCCGAACGACAAGACCGAAGGCGCGGGCGAGGTCGTCGGACTGTTCGACGGTCGCGAGAGTTTCGACCGTGCGGTCGAGGCTCTGCTGCACGCCGGCTTCGAGCGCGCCGACCTCAGCGTCCTCGCTTCGCACGAGTCGCTGGAGGCGGCCGGCCGTCCCGGCAAGCCCTGGCGCGAAGCCATGCTGGCGCTGGTGGGCGAGCTGAAGTACGAGGGGCCGCTGGTCGCCTCGGGGGCGATCTTCCTCGCCGGCGGGCCGGTCGCAGCCACGGTGGCGGGCGTGATCGGCGCCGCGGTCGGCGGCGTGGCGGCGAAGGATCTGCTGGGCGAGATCACCTCCCAACCGCACACCGAGGATTTCGCGCGATCGCTCGCCGCCGGCAGCGTCATCCTCTGGGTGCGGGCCGGCGATGCGGATCGGCGCGCCACCGCGTGCGCGCTCCTGCACGCCAACGGCGCGGCCAACGTGCACGCGGTGCAGTCACCCTCGGACGAGCCGGCCTAGCCGGTGCTCTCCTCCAGCGCCGCCAGCGCCGCCAGCGCCGCACGGTGAAGTTCGGCCGACTCCGCGCCGAAGCAGCAGAAGATCACCGCGCCAGGGATCGTGTGGCGGGCGATGAAATTCATGACGACCCGCACGGCGATCGGTGCCGCCCGATCCGCCGGGAAGCCGTAGACGCCGGTGCTGATCGCCGGGAACGCGACACTCCGGCAGCCGAACCGCTGCGCCAGCTCGAGCGACTCGCGATAGCAGGAGGCGAGCAGGGCGTCCTCGTCCGAGCCGCCGCCGCGCCAGACCGGGCCGACCGTGTGAATCACGTGCTTCGCCGGAAGACGATACCCTCGAGTGATCTTCGCCTGACCCGTGGGGCACTTCCCCAGCATTCGGCACTCCTCCTGCAGCGCCGGCCCGGCCGCCGCATGGATCGCGCCGTCGACGCCGCCGCCGGCGATCAGCATCTCGTTCGCCGCATTGACGATCGCATCCACCTCGAGCCGGGTGATGTCCGCCTCGACGATCTGAACTCGTGCCGTCACCATTCAGCCTCCCGTCCTCGAAAGCTCACACTGCCAGGTAAGTCCGCAGCACCGCCTCGTCGGCCAGCAGGGTCGCCACCGTGCCGTCGAAGCGGATTTTCCCTTTCTCGATGATCGTCGCCCGGTCGCTGACGGCGCGGGCGAACCGCAGGTTCTGCTCTGCGAGGAGTACGCCCAGGCCTTCGCGCTTCATCTCGATCACGGCAGCCGCCATGCGCTCGACCACCAGCGGCGCCAAGCCTTCCGAGGGCTCGTCCAGCATGATGACCTGCGGGTTGCCCATCAGCGTGCGCGCGACGGTGAGCATCTGCTGCTCGCCGCCGCTGATCCGCCCGGCCGGCCGCCGGCGCAGCTCTTCGAGGTTGGGAAACAGCGCGTAGAGACGCTCCTTCGTCCACAGCGGCGCGCGCGGCCGCGGCGGCTGCCGGCCGACCTCCAGGTTTTCCTCGACGCTGAGGTCCGGGAACACCCGTCGATCCTCCGGCACCCAGCCGAGCCCGCGGCGAACGATCCGCCCCGTGGCCATGTCCGAGATGTCGCGGCCGTCGAGCACCACGCGGCCCCGCACGCCGGGGATCAGCCCGAGGATCGCGCGCAGCGTCGTCGACTTGCCGGCGCCGTTGCGCCCGAGCAGCGCCACCGCCTCGCCGGACTCGACCTTCAGCGTCACGTCGAACAGGATCTGCGCCCGTCCGTAGAAGGCGTCGAGCGCGTGCACTTCGAGCTTCATCGCGCGCCGCCGATCGGTCCGCCCGCGTCCTCGCCGAGGTAGATCGCGCGCACCGCGGCGTCGCCCCGGACCTGTCGCGGTGAACCGGTGGCCAGCACCCGGCCGCGGTCCAGCACCATCACCCGCGTGGCGTTGGCGAACACCACGTCCATATCGTGTTCGGTGAACAGCACGCCGATCGCCCGCTCCCGGGCGATGTCCGCCGTCAGCCGCATCAGCTCGATCCGCTCCGCCGGCGCCATGCCCGCGGTCGGCTCGTCCATCAGCAGCAGCTTCGGCGCGTTCGCCAGCGCCACGGCCAGTTCGACCCGCTTCAGGTCGCCATACGCCAGCACACTGCACAGCCGATCCGCCTGATCGGCCATGCCGACCAGTTCCAGGAGGCTATAGGCTTCGTCCGTATACAGCCGCTTCGACCACGGCCGCAGCGAGCGCAGGCGGCGATGGAAGGAGAGCAGCGCGATCTGCACGTTCTCCAACACCGTCATCGACAGGAACGTCGCGGTGATCTGGAAGGTCCGCCCTACGCCCATCCGCCAGATCGTGCGCGGTGGCAGGCCGGTGATCGCCCGGCCCTGGAGGACGATGTGGCCCGAGTCGGCACGGAGCTGGCCGTTGAGCAGGTTGAAGCACGTGCTCTTGCCGGCGCCGTTCGGACCGATCATCGCCAGCATCTCGCGGGCCCCGAGATCGAACTCGACGCCCGCCACCGCCTCGAAGCCGCCGAACGCCTTGCGGAGCCCGCGGACCGACAGCAGCGGGATCAACGGTCCCGCCCCGGCCGATCCAGCAGCGGCGCAAGACGTTCCTGCGCGTAGCCGACGATGCCGCGTGGGAACGCGACCACGAGAGCGATCACCACCACGCCGACCAGCAGCCGCCAATAGTCGGTCCACGTGGCGAGCGAGACTTGCAGGGCGCGGTAGACGGCGGCGCCGACGACAGGCCCGGTGAGGGTCTGCAGGCCGCCCAGCAGCACCATCACCAACCCCTCCACCGACAGCGGAATGGCGAGCACATCCGGGAAAACGCTGCCTTTGAGGAACGCGTACAGCGACCCGGCGGCCCCGGCGGCGGCGCCGGCGATGACGAAGGCGAGGCGCTGGTGGCCGATCCGATCGATGCCGATCGCGTCCGCCCGCAGCGGCGAATCGCGACAGGCACGCAAGCCCATGCCGAACGGCGCGAAGACGAACTGCCGCAGCAGAACGATGCCGCTGCCGGCGACCGCGAGCGTCAAGTAATAGAAGGCGCCGGCCGAGGTCAGCGGCGCCGGTGGCCAGACGCCGAGGATGCCGTTGTCGCCGCCGGTGACGGCGTACCACTGGAAGGCGATGGACCAGGTGATCTGCGCGAACGCCAGCGTCAACATCGCCAGATAGACGTTGCCGAGCCGCACGCAGAACGAGCCGAAGGCGAGCGCGGCCGCTGCCGCCAGCGTGACCCCGGCCAGGGCCGCCACCTCCATCGGCAGGCCGAGGCGGGTGGTCGCAAGCGCTGCACCGTAGGCGCCGAGGCCGAAGTAGGCGGCATGGCCGAACGTCCCCATCCCGCCGACGCCGGTGAGGAAATGCAGGCTGCAGGCGAACAGCGCGAAGATCATGATCTCTGCGAGCACGCTCAGCATGTAGTCACCGGCGAACACCGGCAGCACGGCCAGACTCAGCGCGAAGACGAAGACGCTGTCCCGCCGCCCGCGGGTCATCGGCCGGATCGGCTGGTCCCACGAGGCGCCGCCGCTGCGGGGTGCGGTCTCCTGTTTGCCGAGCAAGCCCCAGGGCCGGACGATCAGCACCACCGCCATCACCAGGAACGCCAGCACCAGGCCGATCTGCGGCAGCACGACGATGCCGAACGCGTTCAACACCTCCAGCAGCACGGCGGCGAGATACGCGCCCGGAACGCTGCCCAGCCCACCGACGACGACGACGACGAACGCCTCGACGATGATCTGCAGATCCATCGCGTGATGCACCGAGGCGCGCGGCAACTGCACCGCGCCGCCGAGACCGGCGAGGAAGGCGCCGAGGACGAACACCCCGGTGAACAGCCGGCTCTGCCGGACGCCCAGGGCCTCGACCATCTCGCGATCATGGGTCGCCGCCCGCACCAGGGTGCCCCACCGGGTGCGCCGAAACAGCACCGTCAGGGCCAGCAGGATAGCCGGCCCGAGGACGATCAGGCCGAGGTCGTAGACCGGGAACGAAGAGCCCAGGATTTGCACCGCTCCCTCCAGCCCCGGCGCGCGCGGGCCGAGCAGATCCTGCGGCCCCCAGACCAGCAGCACCACGTCCTGGACGATCAGCACCACGCCGAAGGTGGCGAGCAGCTGAAACAGCTCGGGTGCGCGGTAGATCCGGCGCAGCAGGACGATCTCCACCACCGCACCGATCAAAGCCACGGCGGCGGCGGCGAGCAGCAGCGAGGCCCAGAAGCCGCCGGGCATCACCTCCATCAACCGTGCCGTCAGTGTGTAGGCAATATACGCGCCCAGCATGTAGAACGAGCCGTGCGCGAAATTGAGGATGCGCGTCACCCCGAAGATGATCGACAGGCCCGAGGCGACGAGAAACAGCTCAGAGGCCGAGGCGAGCCCGTTGAGGAACTGGACGACGATGAAGTCAGCCAATGACCATCACTTCCGCAGAGAATGCGCCCGGGGCGCGGCTCAACCCGCCGGCCGCAGCTTCTTCGCCACGTCCGGTGGCGGCAGGAAGGCGGCGCCGTCGGCGTAGTGCCAGTCGACCATGATGCCTTTGCCGTCCTTCAGCGCGGTGCGGCCGACGAAGGCGCCCATCGTCGACTGGTGGTCGGCGGCGCGGAAGGTGACGGGGCCGAACGGCGTCTCGAAGCCGATGCCCTCCGCCGCCGCCACCAGCTTGTCCGTCTCGGTCGAGCCGGCCTTGGCGAGGATCGCCGCGATCGCCTGCATCGTCGAATAGCCGACCACGGAGCCCAGGCGCGGATAGTCCTGGAACTTGGCCTGATAGGCGTCGAGGAACGCTGTGTGCTCGGGCGTCTCGATGGCGTACCAGGGATAGCCGGTCACCAGCCAGCCGATCGGCGCGTCGGCCTTCAGCGGATCGAGGTATTCCGGCTCGCCGGTCAGCAGGCTGACGACCTCGCGCGGCTTGAACAGGCCGCGCGTCTCGCCTTCGCGGACGAACTGCGAGAGGTCGGCGCCGAAGGTGGCGTTGAAGATCGCCTGCGGCTCCGCCAGTGCCAGCGCCTGGACCGCCGGCCCGGCGTCGATCTTGTTCAGGGTCGGCCACTGCTCGCCGACCCACTCCAGGTCCGGTCGCGGCTTGCCCATGATCTCGCGGAAGGCGGCGACGGCGGATTTGCCGTACTCGTAATTGGGCGCGATGCTGGCCCAGCGCTTCGCCGGCCACTTCGCCGCCTCCTGCGCCAGCATCCCGGCCTGCATGCTGACCGAAGGTCGTAGCCGGAAGGTGTAGCGGTTGCCCTTCTCCCAGACGAGCGCGTCCGACAGCGGCTCGGCGGCGATGAACAGGATCTTCTTCTGGTTGGCGAAGTCGGAGACGGCGAGGCCGACGTGCGAGAAGAAGGTGCCCATCAGCAGGACGACGCCCTCGCGCGCCACCAGCTCGTTGGCCGCCGTCAGCGCGTCGCCCGGCTTGCCGGCGTCGTCGCGCGAAATCACCTCCAGCGGTCGGCCGAGCACGCCGCCGCGGCCGTTGATCTGCTCCAGCGCCAACTGCCAGCCGTTGCGGTACGGCAGGGTGAACGCCGGCAGCCCGGAATAGCTGTTGATCTCGCCGATGCGGATCGGATCGGCGGCACGCGCCGACCGGCCGCGGCTGGACAGCGCCGCTGTCGCGGCGGCTCCGGTGAGCAGAAAGCGTCTGCGGTCGAGCATCGTCGGTCCCATCCTCTTCTGTCCCTTCGCCGGCCCGGTTTTCCGGTGCGTCGGCATTCGTTTGATCGCCTCGCGCGCACTCGAGAGGGTTCTCTCTGTTTCCAGCGGCTACCTGAGCCCGTCTTCGCCCTTGATCTGCTCCTTGGTCAGCCCGCCGATGCGGGGCAGCGGCCGGCCGGAGTCGGTGACGCAGACGGCGACGACGATCTCGCCGGCCCGCGGCGCATCGACGACGCGGACTTCCATCGCGTCGAAATGGCTGCGCACGAACGCCGCGTCCTTGTGCCCGAGCGGCACGTCGATCGGCGTCCCCGGCCCGCCCGCCTTCTTCGCCGACGGCACCAGCGCCGCGCCCTTCTCCACCGCGCGGCGCAGCGGCGCGCCCAGGCGGGGATGCAGGATGGCGGCGGCATGTTCGAGCTCGCCCGCTTCGCCGACGATCGCCGCCTTGCCGAAGCTCTCGATTTGCGAAGGCGCCACGCCCAGCGCGGCCACCGCTCTTTCACCCAGCAGCAGGCCCAGTTCCTCGCCGATCGCCATCAGCGGCTCCAGGTCGGCCTCGTAGCGCCCGGCGAACAAATTCTCGATCACCGCGATCGCCGCGGCCTTGCGGGTGGCGGGCGCGATCTCGTGGCCCATCTCGCGGCGCGTCTCCTCGACGACGACGACGAGTTTACGGATGACGGCCAGGCTCACCGGTGTCCTCGCGACATATCCTTCCCGCCCCTCTCTCAACCTCGGGCTCTCGCGGCGATCGCCACCTGCAGCCCGGTCGTTCGATGCCGCCCACGCAGCGCGAGATACGCGCCCGCGATCATCCCCGCCGCCCGCATCCGCTCCGCCTCCGCCAAGCCGGCGTCGAGAGCCGAGTCGACATCATGCGGGGCGAGCGGGCCGACCGCAACCACCACCGGCAGCGAGCCGAGGTCGGTATCCTCCTGCAGGGTGCGCGCGGGCCGGCGCTCGACCGCCGGGCTGTCGATATCGACGGCGTTGGCGATCAGCGTCGCCGCCGCATCCGCCGCGGCGGCGCTGGCCGCGAGTACGGTCACCGCATCGGCGATACCGAGCGAGAAGCTTCGCCCGCCGCAGCCGCTGGTGGCGATGCCGCGCACCGGCGTCGATGCGTCGATCGTCGTCGTCGCGTCGATCTGCGGCCGGTCCAGCGAGCCGACGAGGCCGGCGGTGAAGCGCTCGCCCGGGTGAAGATGCAGCGCGATGTCGCCGCCGTTGTTGACGTAGGCGCGGGACAGGCGCCGGTCGTCCGTGAGCATCGCCGCAAGCACCTCGTCGGCGACGGCCCCGGCCACGGCCGCCATCGGCGTGATGAACACGCGCGCGTGCGGCGCGCAAGCGGCTACCATCCGCCGCGCCACGGCGCCCGCGACCATCGGCGGCTCTGCGCCGAGCGGCGCGCGCAGCAGCGGCAACTCCTCCACCAGCTCTTCGAGGACGGTGGCGAAGCATTCGGTCGCTCCCGCGTAGGCCGCGAGCACGGCATCGGCCGCGCCGAACGCCTCGATGATCAAATCGATCGGCCCGTGCTGCAGATGCAGGCGGCGGCCGTCCGCGAGCATCGCCGCCCGCGCTGTCGGCCCGAAGGTCGTCAGTCGCTGCGGCTCCAGCGGAAGTGCTCGGGCGCGAACGGCCACGGATTGCCGGGCTGCCAGCCGATCGCGCGCTTGCGCTCCTCGCTCGCCAGATCCTCGGCCCGCTGCACCGCATCGACATGTCCACCCAGCGCCGCGTAATCCTCCAGCCTCAGGGTGAACTCGATCGGCGCCACCAGCGCCGGCGTCGGCACCCAGCCGAACGAGCCGGCCGGCATCCGCAGCACGTCGACCATGAAGGTGATGCCGCCGCCGGGCCAGACCCAGACCGGCGCGCCGCCGCTGGTCACCCGGGTCAGCGCATCCTTGACGGAGCGTGTCAGGCGTACCGGATTGCGGGTGACGCCGGCGCGTAACGAGCCGCCGGCGCCGGCCATGAACACCACCGAGCACAGCGCCGGCTCGCAGTTCTCCCGGATCAACGCCACCGTCGCCGCGAGATCGTCCGGCATCGGCGCCGGCTCGGGGCGCAGGGCTTCGTCGAGCACGAAATAGGCGGCGTCTTCCCCCGTGGTGCTGACCATCAGCATCCGCAGGCCGGGCCGCGCCTCCTTCGCATTGAACGGGCCCAGGATCGCCAGCGGCTCGGTCACGTCGGTGCCGCCCCAGCCGGAGCCCGGCTCGGCCACCCGAAAGTAGCGGCCAGGCGTCGACCGCCGCCCGCGCATGTAGAGGCCCGTCGGCGCCACGCCGAGAAACTTGCCCGCCTCATGCTCCGAGAGCACGCCGGTGATGTGGTCGTCGACCACCACCACCTCGTCGACGCGGCCGACCCACTCGGGCGCGAACATGCCGATCGTCGCCGAGCCGCAGCCGACGCGCATCCGCTCTTCGGCGGCGCCGTCGACGACCGGCGGTTTGCCGGCCTCGACCACCACCGTCGAACCGCCTTCGATCGCGAGTTCCACCGGCTCCCGGTTGCACAGCTTCAGCAGCGTGTCGCAGGTGACGTTGCCCTCGCGCTTGCTGCCGCCGGTGAGGTGACGCACGCCGCCGAGCGCCAGCATCTGCGAGCCGTACTCCGCGGTCGAGACGTGGCCGACCGGCTCGCCGTCGACGCACACCGCGGCGGTCTCCCGGCCGATGTGCCGGTCGGTGTCGATCTTCACCTTGACGCCGCAGTAGCTGAAGATGCCCTCGGTGACGACGGTCACCATGTCGACCCCTTCGTGCGTGCTGGCGACGATGAACGGGGCAGGCTTGTAGTCGGGATAAGTTGTCCCGGCGCCGACGCCGGTGACGAACTGCTCCGGCGCGCGCAGCAGCCGGCCACTCCAATCACCATCGCCGAGAAACGGCACCATCGCCCCCTCGCGCGCCGCCCAGCGCTCGGCGACCAGCAGCGGATCGACCCGAACCAGCACGCCGTCGGCGTTGGCGTAGCGGTCGCAGGCGCCGGCCTGACCGGTGCGGATGCGGCAGCGGACGGGGCAGGCGTCGCAGACGACGATGGCCGGCGCTTCGCTCATGCCCCCGCTCCCGTGTTCCGCGCCGTCAGGATCGCCGCCCGGACCCGGTCGGGCGTCGCCGGCACGCGGCGGATGGTGACGCCCGTGGCGTCGCGGATGGCATTGAGGATCGCCGCCGCGGTCGGGATCAGCGCCGGCTCGCCGACGCCCTTGGCGCCGAACGGTCCCAGCGGCTCCGGATCCTCGATCAGGATCGTCTCGATCGGGGGAACGTCGCCGACCGTCGGAATCAGGTAGTCGTGCAGGTTGTCGGTCCGGCCCGGCACCCATTCCTCCATCAGCGCCATGCCGATCCCCTGGGCGATGCCGCCCTCCACCTGGCCCTCGATCAGCATCGGGTTGATCGCCTGGCCGACGTCGTGCGCGGCGGTGACCCGGGTCACCTCGACCGTTCCGAGCTCCATGTCCACCAACACTTCGGCCACCTGCGCGCCGAAGGCGTAGGTGGCGTACGGGATGCCCTGGCCGTCGGCATCGAGCGGTGTCGTCGGCGGATCGAAGGTGGCCTCGCCCGCGACCACGTCGCCGGCCGCATCGGCGGGCAGCGCACGCAGGTCGATGCGATGGAGGATCTCGCCGTCGCGCACGCCCACGGTCGGTCCGTCAAACACGACCTTGGCGTCTTCGCCGGCGTTCGCCAGCCGAAGAATGGCCGAGCGCAGGGCGAGTGCCGCCCGCTGCGTCGCCCGGCCCGAGACGAAGGTCTGCCGCGAGGCCGAGGTCTTGCCGGCGTCGGGCGTACGCCCGGTGTCGCCGGTCACCAGCGTCAGCCGGTCCAGCGGCACCCCCAGCGTTTCGGCGCAGATCTGCGCCAGCACGGTGTTCGATCCCTGGCCGATGTCGACCGCGCCCTGGTAGAGCACCAACTTGCCGTCCGCCTGCAGCGCCACGCGCATCGTCGAGGGATTGGACATCGAGGTGTTGCCGCAGCCGTACCACATGCCGGCGATGCCGATGCCGCGCCGGGTCCGCCCGCCGGTCGCGTTGTGCCGGTCCGCGGCCTCCCGGCCCGCCCGCCACGCCGGACGCAGCGCCTCGAAGCACGGCGCCATGCCCGCGCTGGCGTCCAGGACCTGCCCGGTGGCGGTGGGCTGCCCGACCCGCAGCGCGTTGGTCAGCCGGAATTCCAGCCGATCGAGACCGAGGCCGTCGGCGAGTTCGTCCAGCAACGCCTCGGTGGCGATCGCCGCCTGCGGCGTGCCGAAGCCGCGGAAGGCGCCGGCCGGGACGATGTTGGTCAGCACGGCGCGCGATCGCGCCTCGATCGCCGGCCAGAAGTACGGGCCGGAGCAGTGCACCGGCACCCGGTTGGCGACGGTGGGTCCCCACGACGCATAGGCGCCGGTGTTGAAATCCCCCTCGAACCGCATCGCCAGCAGCCGGCCGCCGCCGTCGGCGCCGGCCCGCACATGCATCCGCGCCGGATGCCGCTTGGTGGTCGTCGCCATCGACTCCGTGCGGCTGTAGAGGCAGCGCACCGGCCGGTCGAGCAGCCACGCGGCCAGCGCCACCTGTGGCTGCAGCGACATGTCCAGCTTGCCGCCGAAGCCGCCGCCGCAGGCGGTCGGCACGATCCGCACGCGCTCCGCCGGCAGTCCGAGGACGGCGGCGACCTCGTCCCGGTCCATGTAGGGCGTCTGCGTCGTCACGTGCACCTCCACGCCGTCGCCGACGCGGCGCGCGTAGCCGGCCTCCGGCTCGATGTAGGCGTGCTCGACGAAACCGGTCTCGAACGTACCCTCGACGACGTGTGCCGCGTCGGCGAGCGCTGCCGCCGCGTCGCCCCGCCGGACGTATCCCCGGACGAGGACGTTGCCGGGCCGGCCGTCGTGCAGTTGCGGCGCGCCGCCATCGAGCGCGTCGTCCATCGACGCCAAGGCCCGCAGCTCCTGCCACGTCACCGGGAAATCCGCTGTCTCGAACCGGGCGATGGTCTCCGCGTCGCCGACAACGGCGGCGATCGCTTCGCCCTGGAACCGAACGCATCGCTCGGCGAAGACCGGCTGGTCGCGGAAGCCGGGGAGCACGCCGAACGCGTTGACGCCCGGCACGTCGGCGGCGGTCAGCACGCGAACCAGCCCGGGATGCCGGAGGTAGAGGGGGGCGAGATCGCCGATGGTGAACGACGCGGCCGCGTGCGGCGAGCGGACCAGCCGCAGCCACAGCGCATCGGTGGGCGCGACGTCGTCGCCGAAGCGCTCGCTGCCGTCGACCCGGGCGACGCCGTCGACGCGCGCGGCCCGGGCGCCGACGATGCGATTGCCCGGCGCCTCGACCGGATCAGCCTCGAACCGGTGCGCCTCGCACACGGCGGTGATGATCTTGCGATAGCCGGTGCAGCGGCACAGCACCCCGCCCAGCGCGTCGCGTACCTCCGCCTCTTCGGGCCGGGCGACGCGCTCGATCAGCGCCGAGGCGGCGAGCAGCATCCCCGGCGTGCAGATGCCGCACTGCGCCGCGCCGTGATGGTGGAACGCGCGCTGCAGGCGCGTCAGCGTGCCGTTGGCCAAGCCCTCGACGGTGAGCACGGAACGGCCGGCGGCCTGGGCGACCGGTGTGAGGCAGGCGCAGACGGGCGAACCGTCGATCAGCACCGTGCACGCGCCACAGTCGCCGGCGTCACAGCCGACCTTGGTGCCGATCAGCCGCAGGTCCTCCCGCAGCACCTGCGACAGACGCCGCATCGGCGGCGCGTCGACCCGGACGGCGCGGCCGTTGACCGTCAGCGTGAGGCCCGGATCGCCGCTCACCGCAACCGCTCCTGCACGTCTTCGAGCGCGCGGCCGATCAGCAGACGGGCGGCGTCCAGGCGGTATTCGGCGGTGCCGCGGATATCGCTCTGCGGCGAGAGCGGAGCGAGGTGCGCCTCCTCGACGCGGCTCGACAACAGCTCGGTCGTGAGGTCGCGGCCGAGGAGCGCCTGCTCCAGTGCCGGCAGCCGTTGCGCCACGGCCGAACATGCGCCGACGGCGACGGCCGCCGCGGCGACCCGGCCCGTGCCATCGGCTTCCAGCACGGCAGCGACCATGACGATGGAGATGACCTGATAGGCCCGGGCGCCCAGCTTGAGGAAGCGGCTCGCCCGCCGCCCGCCCCGCTTCGGCACGAGGATCGCCGTCAGCAGTTCGTCGGGGCGCAGCGCCGTCCGCCGGTTGCCGAGAATGAACCGGTCCAGTGGCAGGACCCGTGTGCCTGCGAGCGAACGAAGCTCGACGGCCGCATCCAGCGCCAGCAGCGGCGGGACACCGTCGGCGGCCGGCGAGGCGTTGCACAGGTTGCCGCCGATCGTCCCGGCGTTCTGGATCTGAACCCCGCCCACCTGCCGCGCCGCCTCGCGCAGCGCTTCGTATTCGCCGGGTAGCGTGGCGGCGCCGACCTCCGTCCACGTCGTCAGCGCGCCCACGCGAACGTGATCCTCCGCCTCCACAATGCCGCGCGCCTCGGCCAGACCGGTCAGGTCGAGCACCGGGTCGGTCGTCGGTCGGGCGGAGGGGCGACAATAGTAATCGGTACAGCCGGCGACCGCGACCCAAGGCTCCGCGGCGATGGCGGACAGTGCTTCCTCGATGGCGGCGGGTCGCAGATATCGGCCCAAGGCGTTCAATATCCTCGTGCGGCACGGAAACAGCACGGCCCGTGCATCGAAAGAATGGGGTGCGTGGACGCGAAATTCACACCAATCGCCTTCGCCGTGTCAAACGATTAGCCGAGCCAGGGCCGGCCCGCGAAGCGCATCGCCCCGGCTTTGACGTGCGGCGAAGGCGAGCCCATTTGAAACATATGGGTGGCGTGCTCGACCGCCGCGGTGGAAGGGGAATGGCGGTGGTGGCGGTGATGAAACTGGCCGTAGCGGCGTCTGTCGGGCTGCTGCTGCTCGGCGCCCGGCCGGCCGCGGCCGACTTCCGCAGTTACGCCATCGTCCAGAACGACGCGACGCTGCTCATCCAGAACAAACTCGTGCGTCTCTACGGCATTTACGTTCCGGAGGCCGGGCAGTTCTGCCAAACCAACCCGCGACCGGCCTATTGCGGCAATCGGGCGGCCGGCGCGCTCAACTTCAAGATTCAGGGATTCGTCACCTGCCGGGAGATGGGCGCCTACGACGACGGCTCGATCAGCGCCATCTGCTGGGCGGGGCGAAGCAGCTTCGACGATGGGACCGACCTCGGCGCCTATCTGATCCGCAATGGACTCGCGGTGGCCGGGCCGGATGCGCCCTTCGAATACCGGACGCTGGAGCGCATCGCCGAGGCGAACAATCTCGGCGTCTGGGGCTTCCAGGCGGACTCTTTCGGGTTCCGCTGAGGCTGACCTGCCGCCGCCGCCCCATCGTCGCCGCCGACGCCCTTGGAGCCGGGCCGGTGCGGGCGTATGCATACGGCCATGCTGGCAGGCGGCGGCGTTGACGGTCGATGGCGGACGTTCTTGCGACAAACTGGTGGATGCTTCTGATTCTGGCGCCGTTCGTCGGCAGTTTCCTGGGCGTGCTGATCGTTCGGCTGCCACGCGGCGAGCCGGTGGCGCTCAGTCGCTCGCGATGCTCCTACTGTGGCCACACGCTGGGCATTCGCGATCTGGTGCCGCTGGTGAGTTGGCTTTCGGCGCGGCGGCGCTGCCGCTACTGCGGCTCGCCCCTCTCCTGGTTCTATCCGAACATCGAGGCCGCGGCGCTGCTCGTGGCCGCGTGGGCGGCGACCGAAGTCTCGGGACCCGAGCTGTGGGTGAGCTGTCTCCTCGGCTGGGGACTGCTCGCCCTCGCGGTGATCGACGCCCGCCACCTGGTCCTGCCCGACAAGATCACCCTGCCACTGTTGGCCGCCGGGCTCTGCGCCACGGCACTGCTCGACTCGCCGCGACTGGCGGAGCATGCCGCGGCCGCCGGGCTGGGCTTCGCGGTGTTCTGGCTTGTCGGGCGCGGCTATCGTATGTTTCGGGGGCGAGAAGGCCTCGGCCGCGGTGACGCCAAGCTGCTGGCCGCGTCGGGCGCGTGGGTCTCCTGGCAGGGGCTGCCCGGCGTTGTTCTGCTCGCGGCCGCGGGCGGCCTTGTCGTCGTGCTGCTCGCGGCAGCGCTCGGATCCAGGCCGGATCCGGCCCGCCGCCTGCCGTTCGGCCCATATCTCTGCCTCGGCACCTGGGTGATCTGGCTGTATGGGCCGATCGTGTTGCACTGACGCGAATTGGTGACGGGCATCTGCCCGGACCGGCGGACATGGCGATGAACGTGGATCTGAGCGAACCGGAACTCGCCGGCGGCGATCCCCTGGAGGATCGCGTCGCCGAACTGCTGATACGGCGCGGTAAGCTCGACGAGGGCGGCCTGCAGCGGGCCCAGCGCATCCGCGCGGGCGCCGGCGAGCGGCTGCACGCGCTGCTGGTCAAGCTCGGGCTCGTCTCCGAGATGGATGTCGCCGAGGCTTTGGCGGAGGTTCTCGGTCTGCCGACGGCGGCGGCGGCGGACTTTCCCGATCAGCCGCTGCTCGACGGCGTCCTCAGCACCAAATTCCTGAAGGACAGCCGGGTGCTGCCGATGGCGGAGACGCCGGACGGCATCGTCCTGGCGATGGTCGACCCGCTGGACGACTTCGCGGCGAGCGCGGTCTCGGCTGCCAGCGGGCGGAATGTCGAGCGGCGGGTGGCCACTCCGGCCGACATCGAGAAGGCGCTGGAGCGCCTGTATGGCCGGGCCGGCAGCGCGCTGAGCGAAGTCGTCGACACGATGGGCGAGGGCGGCGAGGGCGCTGGCGACGATGCCGAGCGGCTGAAGGACATGGCCAGCGAGGCGCCGGTCATCCGCTTCGTCAACCAAGTGATCGGCCGCGCGGTCGAAGCCCGCGCCTCGGACATCCACATCGAGCCGTTCGAGAACAAGCTGCGCGTCCGCTACCGGGTCGACGGCATCCTGCAGGAGGTGGAAACCCCGCCGGGCCGGCTGACCGCCGCGATCGTCTCGCGCGTCAAGATCATGTCGAAGCTCAACATCGCCGAGCGCCGGCTGCCGCAGGACGGGCGCATCAAGCTCGCCATCCGCGGCAAGGAGGTCGACTTCCGCATCTCCACCGTGCCGACGCTGCACGGCGAAAGCGTGGTGATGCGTATCCTCGACCGCGGCGGCGCGGTGTTCGATTTCGCCGCCCTCGGCCTCGACGAAGGCGTTCTCAAGCCGTACCTGGAGATGCTGGAGCGCCCGAACGGCATCCTGCTGGTCACCGGGCCCACGGGCAGCGGCAAGACGACGACGCTCTACACCTCGCTGCTCCGCCTCAACACGCCGGACCGCAAGATCCTGACGGTGGAAGACCCGATCGAATATCAGCTGGAGGGGGTCAACCAGGTGCAGGTCAAGGCGCAGATCGGCCTGACCTTCGCCAGCGTGCTGCGCTCGCTGCTCCGCCAGGACCCCGACATCATCATGATCGGCGAGATCCGCGACCTGGAGACGGCGCAGATCGCAGCACAAGCGGCGCTCACCGGCCACCTCGTGCTGTCGACGCTGCACACCAATTCCGCCGCCGGCTCGATCACCCGGCTGCTGGACATGGGCCTGGAGGATTACCTGCTCGCCTCGACGCTGAACGGCATCGCCGCGCAGCGACTGGTGCGCAACCTGTGCGTCCATTGCCGTGAGCCGAACCCCTCCATGGCCGAGATCGCCGAGGAACTCCGGCTGGAGCGTTTCGCGGGAGGCGAGCCCATCCGGCTGTACCGGCCGGTCGGCTGCCCCCGCTGCGCCGGCACCGGCTACTACGGCCGCTCGTGCATCGCCGAAATGCTGTCGCTGTCGGACGAGGTGCGCCGTCTCATCCTGCGCCGCGAGGATGCGGGCGCGATCCAGCGGGCCGCCATCGAAGCCGGCATGCGGACGCTCTACGAAGACGGAATGCTGAAGATCGTGCGCGGCATCACCTCGCTGGAAGAGGTGCTGCGGGTGACCCGGGAGGCCTGAGCATGCCGAACTATCGCTTCAAGGCGGTGAGCGGCCCGGGCGAGATCGTCGAGGGCGAGATGGAGGCGGTCAGCCAGGCGGCGGTGCTCGATCATCTGCGAGGCCAGGGCTACCTGCCGATCCGCGCCGACGAGGCGAGCGGCCGGACTTTGGGCGAACTGCTGCGGATGGACGTCGGCCGGCGCGGCGGGATCGGGCGCAACGATGTCACGGCGATCATCCGCGAGTTGGCGAGCTTGCTGCGCGCCGGCCTCGCACTCGATCACGCGTTGGCGGTTCTCATCAACTTCACCGAGAAGGAGCCGGTGAAGAAGACGATGGCGCGCGTGCTGGAGCGGGTCCGCGGCGGCTCCTCCCTGGCGGACGCGATGGCTTCCCAAGGCCGCCTCTTCGACCGCTTCGTCCTCGGCATGGTTCGCGCCGGCGAGGCGGGCGGCGCGCTGGACGCGGTGCTGGCCAAGACCGCCGAGTTCCTCGACAAGTCGCACCAGTCGAAGCAGGCGCTGAAATCGGCGCTGATCTATCCCGTGGTGCTGTTCGCGTCGGCGTGCATCTCGGTCGGCATCATCGTCACCGTGGTCATTCCGAGCTTCAAGGAAATCTTCGATCAGGCCGGGTTCAAGCTGCCGCTGTCGACGCAGATCGTCGTCGCCGTCGGCGATGCCGCATCGGTCGGCTGGTGGATACCCCTGGCGCTCGGCCTGTTGACGGCGCTGGTCATCAGCCGGCAACGGCGCGACCCGGATCAACGCCGGCAGTGGGACCGCCGCCTGTTGCGCATGCCGCTGATCGGCGGCCTGATGGCGCGGGTCGAGACCACCCGCATGACGTATACGCTGGGCATGCTGCTGAACAACGGGGTGCCGCTGGTCTCCGCCTTGGGCGTGGTCAAGGGAACGCTCGGCAACGCCGCGATGGAGCAGGCGTTCGAGCAGGTGGAAAAGCAGGTGCGCGAGGGCAAGACCTTCGCCGGGCCGCTGGCCGACACCAACCTGTTCCCGACGCTGGCGACGCACCTGATCCGCATCGGCGAGGAGAGCGGGCGGCTGGAGGAGATGCTGTTCCGCGTCGCCGACACCTACGAGCGCGAGGTGCACCAGTCCATTCAGCGGCTGATGGCGATCCTGATCCCGGCCCTGACTTTCGGGATGGCGTTGTTGATCGGCGGCATCATCGTCTCCATACTGGTGCCGATGCTGAGCATCAACCAGCTCGCCGTGTGATCCCCGGGGAGGTCCACTTTCATGAGAATTCAACATCTTGTCGCCCGTTATCTGGACGGGCGGCGGAAAGCGCCTCGCCTCCGGCACGAGGGGCAGGAGGGCTTCACGCTCCTCGAGGTGCTGGTCGTCCTGGTGATCCTGGGCCTGCTGGCGGCGGTCGTCGCCGGCCCGCAGATCTTCAAGTATCTCGGCACGGCGAAGTCCGAGGCGGCGAAGGTGCAAATCCAGCAGGTCAGCTCGGCGCTCGACCTCTACCGCCTGGAGATCGGCCGCTACCCGACCCAGGAAGAGGGCGTGGTCGCGCTGATCGAAGCGCCGGGCGGGCTCACCAAATGGAACGGTCCGTACCTGAAGAAGAAGGAAGCGATCGTCGATCCGTGGGGTCGGCAGTTCCTTTACAAGGTGCCGGGTGACCACGGTGATTTCGATCTGTACACGCTCGGGGCGGACAATGCGCAGGGCGGCAACGGGGAAGATCAGGACATCACGAGCTGGTAATTCCGGAACTGACGCCGGGTTCACGCTTCTCGAAATCCTGATCGTCCTGGTGATCCTGGCGTTGTTCGCGGGCCTCGCCGGCTCGCGGATCCTCGGCACCGCCGGGCGTTCGTCGCTCGGCACCGCGACCACGGAAGTTGCCTCGCTGTTGCGCCGGGCGCGCAGCGAGGCGATCGTCAGGAACACGCCCGTCGAGGTGCAGATCGATGTCGACGCGGCGAGCTTCCGCATCGTCGGCGATCGTTCCTACAAGGCGCCCGATCGGCTGAAGGTGACGCTGTTCGCCGCCGCGACCGACCGCACGACTTCGAACGTCGGGGAGATCCGGTTCTTCCCCGACGGCAGTTCGACCGGCGGTGAAGTGACATTGGCCACCGACGATGCACGCCAGTATGTACAGGTGGATTGGCTCACGGGACGGGTCGCCGTCTACGAGGAGACACCGCAAGCGCCGCAATGACGGTGGTGCCGGCGGCTTCACGCTGCTCGAGGTCCTGATCGCGTTCGCCATCCTGGCCGTGATGATCGTCCCGGTTCTGCAGGTGTTCGGCGGCAGCCTGGGCGGCACCGACACAGCGCGGACGTATGCGGAAGCCACGATGCTCGCGCGCTCCAAGCTGACCGAGGTCGCGGCGGCCGAATCCTTCGAAGAAGGGGAGGAGTCGGGCAGTTTCGAGGGAAGTCGCTTTCGCTGGCGGTCGACGGTCGCGCGCGACACCTCGGAAGTCACCCTGCCGGACAACACGGTCGTCGGTGCCGCCGTTCCCCGGCGGTCCCGCTCCGGCTTCGGGAGGGACGCCGCGGGTTCCGGGCAGAGCGGCTTCGCCAGCCGGTCCGGGTCCAGTGGCTTCGGTGCGGGGTCGAGTGGCTTCGGCTCGGGCAGCCGCACGTCGGGCGGCAGCGGCCTCGGGCAGAGCAAGAGTGGGTTCGGGAGCGGCGGTTCGGGCGCCGGCGGGAGCACGACGAAGCGCCCCGGCGCGGCCGGCACGGCCACGACCACCGGCACCGCCGGAGGTGCTACGTCGGGCGACGACATCGAGGGGGACATCACGGCCGCGCTGGTCCCCTACCGGGTTACGGTCACGGTCGAGTGGGGGCAGGGCCGCAGCGGCGGGGAGACGTCGCTCTCCACCGAGCGCATCGCCCGCGAGGCGGCACCGGTGAGCGAAGGCAACCGCTGATGAGCGGCAGCCGCGGGTCCGCGTCCGGCTTCACCCTGCTGGAATTGCTGGTGGCGATCACGGTGCTGGGCGTGCTCACCGGTCTGCTGGCCAGCGGGCTGAGCTTCGGTGCCCGCGTCTGGGAGCGGCAGCGCGGCCGGCTCGAAGCATCGACCGACCTGCAGATCGCCCAGGACGTGCTCCGGCGCTCCTTGACCCAGGCGATTCCGCTGCCGACCTCTCCGGACGATACCGAGGCGCAGCCCTCGTTCCAGGGCACGGAGACCTCGCTGCAGTTCATCGGGCCGCCCCCGGCGCAGAGCCTGACCGGTGGCCTGTTCGTCTACGATGTCGATGCGGAGGGCAATCCGCCGACGATGCGGCTGGTGCTGCACTGGCGGCTGCGGACGCCCGACGGCAAGCCCGTGAAGCGGCGCGTCACCAACGCGGCACCCGGACCCGAGGAGATGCTGCTCACCGGCAAGGAGGTGGTGCTCCTCGAACGGCTGGAGAGCGTCGAGTTCGCGTTCTTCGGTGCGGCGGAGGCCACCGGTGCGGCCTCCTGGGCGAGCACCTGGACCAGCCCCGAGAAGTTGCCTCGCCTGGTCCGCGTGCGGGTGGCGTTTCCGCCGGGCGATCGGCGGAGCTGGCCCGACCTGATGATCGCTCCCAAGCTGACGGCGACCGTCGAGGAGTGACACGCTTTCGCGAGGGTTTCGCCAGCAGGCTTGTCGTCGACGGGGGGAGTGGCTAGCTTGCCGCCGATACGAAGCGGACACGACGCGGTCGCCGGCCGTTGTCGGCCCGTTTCGTCGCGCGCACCGCTCCCAGGAGCACGGTCTTGACCCAGCCTCGGTAGCAACACGTGGCATACGCGCTGGCCAAGGTCCGTAGGACCGTCTCGGACTTCTTCGCCTGGTGGATCGGTCAACTTCGCGGCATGCTCCCCGCGCGGTTGAGCACGCTACTGTCGCCTTCGGTCAACGAACTGATGTTGGAGTTTGTTCCGCCGGCACTGCTTCTGCGCCGGCGCAACGGCGCCAGCGTCCAGGACCTCGGCAGGGTCGAGGTCGAGGGCGTCGAGCCCGAAGCGGTGCGGGCGGCGTTGCGGCCGATCCTGGCGGACCTGGATCTGGACCGGATGCGGGTCTGTCTCCGGCTCCCGGCCGGGCGCGCGCTGCGCAAGATCGTCGATCTGCCGGCGGCGGCCGAGGAGAACCTCCGCCAGGTCGTCGGCTTCGAGATGGATCGGCTGACGCCGTTCAGCGCCGAGGTGGTCCATTACGACGTGCATGTCGTCGGCCGCGATCCGGAGACCCGGCGGATCAGTGCGGAGCTGATGGTCCTGCCGCGGGCGGCGGTCGACCCGAGCGTCGAGCTGCTGCGGCGCATCGGCCTCGAGGCGGACGCGGTGGCGCTGCCGCGCGGGCCGGAAAACCCGCTGGGTACGCCCTGGCGCGTGCCGCTGGAGACCGCGGCGCCCGGCCAACGGCGCCTGACCGGCTGGCTGGTCCCGGCGCTGTTCGTCGTCGCCGCTCTGCTGTGCGTGGCCGGCATCGCCACGATGTTCCAGCGGGCGAATGCGCGGCTCGAGGCGTTGGATCGCGAGGTCGCCGCAGCCCGGAAGGAGGCCGAGGAAGGCCGGGCGCTGCAGGAACAGATCGCCCGGCTCGGCGCCGACAACAACTTCATCGTCCGCAAGAAACTGGAGAAGCCGGCGACGGTCGAGGTTCTGAGCGAACTGGCCCGCGTCCTGCCGGACGACACGTGGCTGTACCGCGTGCGGCTCGTGGGCACCGAGTTGCAGACCTTCGGCTACTCGCCCAACGCCTCGGCCTTGATCGGCCTCCTCGAAAACTCCTCGATCTTCGGCAACGCCCAGTTTCGTGCGCCGCTCACCCGCGACCAGCGGATGGAGGCCGAGCAGTTCCACGTCGCCTTCGCGGTCGGCCGGAAGGGCCAGTCGTGAAGACGCTCTCGCCGGCGGCCGGCCGTATCGTCGCGCTGGCCTTGCTGGTGGCGGCCGTGGCGCTGCCGTACCGCCTCGTCGTCCAGCCGCTGCAGGCCGAGTATGCGAGCCTGACGGAGGCCGCGGCGTCGCGGCAGGACATGCTGGACCGCTACCGGCGCCTGGCCGACAGTCGGGAGGCGCTGCGGGCGCAACTGGCCCGGCTGCAGGATGAACCGTCGTCGCAGGGCGGGTATCTGTCCGGCGAGAGCGAAACGCTGGTGGCCGCCGAGTTGCAGAACCTGGTGCGCACGATCGTCGAGCGCAGCGGCGGCAAGCTGGAAAGCACCCAGATCCTTCCCGCAACGACCGAAGGCGCCTTCCGGCGGGTCACGCTGCGGGTTCGGATGGCCGCCGACTCCGAAGGCCTGTTCCGCATCCTCTACGATCTGGAGTCGATGCTGCCCTACCTGTTCCTCGACAGTCTCGACATCGTCTCCCGCGACCGCCGCGGAAGCGGTCAGGCCAAGTCCCAGGGCGCCGGCACGCTGAGCATCAGCTACGACGTCTTCGGCTACATGCGGTCCGGTTGAGATGGCGAAGCGGCGCGTTCCCGCGACACGTTGGACCTGGGCGGCAGTGGCGGCCTGCGTGGTCGCGGCCGCCTTCCTCGTGGCCACGTTGCGGGCGGGCGATCCGTCGCCGGGTCCGGGCTCCGCACCCCGTTCCGCCGAGCCGGCGAAGGCGGACGCCGCGGACGATGCCGCTGCGGCGTTCTCGCTGAAGCCGGCCGAGGATTACGCGGAGATGGTCGAGCGGCCCCTGTTCGTCCGCGGTCGCAAACCGGCGGCGGTGGAGGACAGCAAGACGCCCGGGCAGGGCCCTGGGGAAGACTCGCCCGCGGCGCAGATTTCGCTGACGGGCATCCTGCTGGTCGGCAAACACCGGGTGGCGCTGCTGCGGCTCGACGGCGATCCGAAGGTGATGCACGTCGCCGAGGGCCAGGAGGCCGGCGGCTGGCTGATCGAGCGGATCCGTCCGGACCGGGTGATGTTGCGGCGGGGGGACTCGGCCAGCGAACTCGTCCTCGACTTCCGCCGCAAGCCTGAAAACCTCCGTGCCGGACATCCGGGACCGGACCGGTCGCTCATGGATCGACCCGGGTCACATCACGGCGAGCCTCCGCCGAACGAGGACGAGGATCTGGGGGAGTGAACGCGGGGTCGCGGGCGTCGACACAGGGGGGAGCCGGCCGCGGTGCTGGTGCGACTTTCTTCGACTGTGCTATAGGACGGCAAAATCGTCGTCCGTCGCCCGAATGAATCCCCAAGAACGCGAGGCATAATCGTCGTCATGGACCTGTAATGGGTAGAGGGGAACGCGGATCATTGCTCCGTAGGCGGAGCGTTCGCCTGATCATCTTCGCGTCGATGGTCTTGATGGCACAGGCTTGTGAACATCGGCCATTTTTTGACCCTGTGACGCAGGCGCCGCCACCGGCGCCGGTTCCGGTCGAGGCCACCCCGGCGGAGTTGGCGCAGGCGGAGCCGGCGCCGCCGCCCGCCGACGCGACTGCGCGGGAGCGTACTCCTGTCGGAGGCATTTTTCGTGGCACGGACACCTTTACCCGTCGCGGCGGACCGGCACCCAGCGGGGCCGTGCGCACGCCGCAAGGGGAGGTCACGCTCAATTTCGTCGACGCCGACGTCCGCGAGGTGGTGAAGGCGATCCTCGGCGACACGCTCGGCGCCAACTACGTGATGGACCCCCAGGTGCAGGGGACGGTGACGCTGCAGACCAGCAATCCGGTCGCCGGCACGGCGCTGATATCGGTGCTGGAATCCATCCTCGCCGTGAACAACGCAGCGATGGTGGAATCCAACGGCTTCTACCGGATCGTGCCTTCGGAGCAGGCGACCAAGGGCGCCGGCGGCATTCGCTCGTCGCTGGCTCCCGCCGGGCAGTCGCCGGGCGCACAGGTGGTGGCGGTGCCGCTTCGCTACGCCTCGGCCACCGAGATCGAGAAGATCCTGGCGCCCTTCGCCCCCGCCGGCGGCATTTTGCGCGTCGACCCGAGGCGCAGCCTCGTCGTGTTGGGCGGCAGCCGGTCCGAGGTGGCGGCGATGCTGGACGTCATCGAGACGTTCGACGTCGACTGGCTGGCCGGGATGTCGTTCGGGCTGTTTCCGGTGAACTCGACGGCGGCGAAGACGATGGTCGAAGAGCTGGAGAAGGTGTTCGGCGACCAGGCCGAGGGGCCGCTGTCCGGGGTGGTGCGTTTCGTGGCGATCGAGCGGCTCAACTCGGTGCTGGTCGTCTCCCCGCGCTCGTCCTACATCGATCGCGCGCGCTCCTGGATCGACCGGCTGGATGTCGGCGAGGACGAGCGGCAGCGGCTCTACGTCTACTACTGCGAAAACAGCCGGGCCGAAGACCTGGCGGCGGTGCTGGCGCAGGTGTTCGGGCAACAGACCGGGACGACCGCAGCACGGCCCCTGGCGCAACTGGCGCCGGGCCTGTCGCCCGTCACTCTCGATGGACAAGGCGGCGGCGCGCAACCCACGCCGGGGCCGGTGGGTGGCGTGCGTGCCGCCATCCCGGCGGCCGCTGCGGCGGTGCAGAATATCCAGAGGGCCGGCGGCGACAGCGGCGTGCAGGTCGGCGGCGGCAGCGATCAGGTCAAGATCATCGCCGACAAGGTGAAGAACGCGCTGGTGATCCTCGCCAAGCCCAGCGACTACCGTACGGTCGAGTCGGCGCTGCGCCGGCTGGACATCGTGCCCTTGCAGGTGCTGATCGAGGCGACGATCCTCGAGGTGACGCTGAACGACACGCTGAGATACGGCGTGGAGTGGTATTTCAATTTCGGTGGTGGCAACAAGGTCGCGTTCAGCAGCAACGCTTCGGCCCTGACGACGCCGGCGCGAGGCGTCGTCGACGCCGCCTTCCCCGGGTTCTCTTATCTTCTCTCGGCCGGGGGCACGCGCGCCGTGGTCAACGCGTTGGACTCGGTGACCGATATCAACATCATCTCATCACCGCAGGTGTTCGTGCTCGACAACCAGACGGCGACGCTGACGGTGGGTGACCAGGTGCCGATCACCACCCGGTCGCTGGCATCGCCGATTTCCAGCACGACTTCGGACGCGTTCGCCACCAGCAACAGCATCGAGTATCGTGATACGGGTGTCATTCTGGCCGTCACGCCGCGCGTCAACGCCGGCGGTCTGGTGACGATGGAGATTTCCCAGGAGGTCAGCGAGGTTCGTCCCGTGGCACAGACGGCATCGACCACCTCTTCGCAGGAGACCTCGCCGACCATCAGCCAGCGCAAGGTCGAGACGACCGTCGCGGTCCAGGGCAGCGAGACGGTGGCCCTCGGCGGGCTGATTCGCGACAGCCGCACCAACTCCTCCGACGGCGTGCCGTACCTGTCGCGCCTGCCTTGGATCGGCTGGCTGTTCGGAGCCAAGGCGGAGAGCGCCACCCGGACGGAACTTCTCGTGTTGATCACGCCCCGTGTCGTGGGCAGTACGGAGCAGGCACGCCAGGTGACCCAGGAACTCCGCAATCGCCTGCGCACCATTTCGCCGCTCGAGCAGCGGATACAGTAGACGGAGAGGTATCTCTTGCGGCGGGAGCGCGGCTTCGCCCTGCTGATGGTGCTGTGGACGCTGGTCCTGCTGGCGTTCCTCGCCGCCGTGGTCGGCAGTGACGCCCGAACCGAGATCTACCTCGCGCGCAACCTCGTCGAATCGGCGCGCGCCGAGGCGCTGGCCGACGCCGGCGTCTACCGCGCCGCCTCCGGCCTCGCCAAGCCGCCGCGCGAGGGCGGCTTCCGCGGCGACGGACAGGTCTACGTCTGGAGACAGCAGGACGAAGAGGTCCGGTTCACCGTTCGGGACGAGGGCGGCAAAATCGACCTCAACCAGGCGTCCGATGCTCTCCTGCGGGAACTGTTCATCGGTGCCGGCGTCGACCCGGTCGCCGCCGCCGAACTGGCCGACGCTGTCGTCGATTTTCGTGACGAGGACGACGAGAAGGGCGCGCGTGGGGCCGAGTTCCGCGAATACGCCGCGGCAGGGGTCGGCTGGAAGCCGAAGAACGCGCCGTTCACCTTCGTCGACGAACTCATCTACATCCTGGGAATGACCCCCGAAATCTACCGGAAAGTCACACCGTTCGTGACCGTCTACGGCGAGCAGGAGCTGCCGCACGAGGATACCGCCGCGCCGCAGGTCGTGGCGGCGATGACGGCGGCGGAAAAAGCGCCGCGCAGCCGCTCGAAGCCGGCCGCGGGAGGCGGGAGCGGAGCCGGCCGGTCGTCCGCCGGCTCCTCTACGATCGACGGCTCCTCGTTGGACGACGAGTCGGGCGGCTTCGGCAACCGGCGCTCGGGCTCGCAGAGCACCAGCCCGCGCAGATCCGGATTCGGCGCATCCTCGGACGGGACCATTCGCGGATCAGGGCCGGGCAGCGGCCTCCAAGCCGCCGGAAACGCCGACCGGACCGACGAAGAACAGGATCGCCGCGACCGCTCGGGCGCAACGGCGTTCGCGATCCACGCCGAAGGCCGCACGCTCGACGGCACGGTGTTCGCCCGCGACGCGGTCGTCGACGTGGCCGGCACCGAGAACGCAGGGGTGGCCATCCGCTCGTGGCGGCAGGGCGTCCGCACATTGTTTCCGCCGGAGCCGGCCTCGGGCGGCTGAGCACCCCGGCGCGGATACCGGCTTGTCCCCGCGTTGACGGTCGCCGGCCGCGCGAAAGGGGTGTCGATCCCCGGTGCGCCGCGACGGCCGGGCGCCGGACCGGGCTCAGACGAGGGCCATCTGCCGTTCGAACTCTTCGTTCGGCCGAAACTGTTCGTCAGGGCGCAGCAAGGTCGGCGCGCCTTCGAACCAGCGTTCGACCGCGAGCCGCACCCGCTCGGCTGCCCGCCCGTCGCCGAACGGATTGTTCGCCGAGACCATCCGGCGGTAAGCGGCCTCGTCCTCCAGCAGCAGCGACGCCTCGGCGACGATCGCCTCCCGCGAATTGCCGACGACCTTCGACAGCCCGGCCTCGAACGCCTCCGGCCGCTCGGTGAGCTTGCGCAGCACCAGCAGCGGCTTGCCCAAGGTCGGCGCCTCCTCCTGCACGCCACCCGAGTCCGTCAGGATCAGGTGGCTGCGGCGCATCAGGTTGACGAAGGTGACATAGTCCAGCGGCGCGGTCAGATGGATGCGCCCGGCGTCGCCGAGCAGGGCGTTCACCGTTCCCTGAACGTTGGGATTGAGGTGCACGGGGTAGACGACCAGCAGGTCGGGGAAGCGCTCGACCAGGTCTCGCAGCGCGAGACAGGTGTTTTCCAGATCCTGCCCCCACGATTCGCGGCGATGCGAGGTGACCACCAGAACGCGGTGCCCATCCAGCGGCAGGCCGGCCAGCGGCGTTCCTTCGGCGGTGAACGGCACCTGCAACAACTGCTTCAGCGCATCGACGACCGTGTTGCCGGTGACGGCCACTCGGTCGGCCGGCGCGCCCTCGCGGAGCAGCTCGCGACGGGCCAGCGGGGTCGGCGCCAGGTGGAGTGCCGTCAGCACCGAGGTGAGCCTACGGTTGGCCTCTTCCGGAAACGGATTGTAGAGCTGGTGGCTGCGCAGGCCCGCTTCCACGTGACCGACGGGGATCTTCAGGTGAAACGCGGCGACCGCGGTCGCGAACACGGTGGTGGTATCGCCTTGAACCAGCAGCAGGTCGGGCTGGACCTCGCGCAATGTGGTGTCCATCGTCGTCAGGACACGGGCCGCGAGGCTGGACAGCGACTGGTCCGGGCGCATCAGGTCGAGATCGACGTCGGGCCGGATGCGGAAGATCGACAGCACCTGGTCCAGCATCTGCCGGTGCTGGGCCGTGGCGATGACGACGGTCTCGAAGCGGTCGGCCTGCGCACGAAGCGCGTGCACCACCGGCGCCATCTTGATCGCTTCCGGCCGGGTTCCCATCACCACGGCGACGCGTTTGCGCCCGGCGTTGTGCGTTTCTGCGACGGTCATGCTGCCCTCTCGACGATACGACCGATACTACGGCCGAACGCCCGGAGATTCGCACGCCGCCGCCGTGGCCGCAGTGACCCGGCGCACTTTCGCCGTGCCGCACGACCGGCCGGAAGCCCGATCTCGCCCGGCCTCGCTCAGTAGAGCCGGCCGCCGTCCGGAACGTGTCGATCCGGCTGAACGAGGACGACTTCGCCATCGGCGTCCGGAAAGCCGAGGACGAGGACCTGGGACAGCACTTTGCCGATTTGGCGAGGGGGGAAGTTGACCACCGCCGCGACCTGCCGGCCGATCAGCGTCTCCGCATCATAATGGCGGGTGATCTGGGCCGAGGTCGTCTTCGTGCCGATGGCGGGGCCGAAGTCGATGACCAGCCGCAACGCGGGCTTGCGTGCCGAGGTGTTCGGCTGCGCCTCGACGATGGTGCCGACACGGATGTCGATGCGGAGAAAATCCACGAAATCCGTCGGCTCGGCAGGCGGCTGTGGACTCATGAAACGCAAAACGGCCGCTCTTTCGGAGCGGCCGTCTTTTTCGATCGCAGAGCCAGAGCTAGGCGGCCGGCTGCTTCATCTTCAGCGCCAGATCCTTCATCTCGTCGAGGCTCGAGGAGATGCGGGTGTTGATCGTGGTGGTCGCTTCGTTGTTCGCCTTGGTGACCATCTCGGCGAGTTCGCGCATGTTGGCCAGCGCGCGCTCGAACGCATCCTTGGTCAGCTCGGCCTGCTTCGCGGCGACGTCCGTCGGCGAGCCGGCCTTCGACAGCGAGTCGACAGCCTTCGAGGCTTCGTTCATCGTCTGCTGCAGGATCTCCGCCTGCCGCTTGGCGACCGCCTGCAGGCCCTCGAACGCAGTGCGATTCGCGCTGGTCAGAGCTTCCAGATTCTTCTTCTGGCTGGCGACGATGGAGTCCACGTCCACGCCCGGCAGCTTGTATTGCTTCATCATGTTCGACAGCTCGCCGACCATCTTCGTCGGGTCGAATTCCTTCATCAGCTTGCTGACGTCGAAAAACGCTTCGGGACCGATTGCCATTTTACTCTCCTACCCTCCCGCGATGCGGCGAGGCGCACATGATGTTTCTGGACGGGAGTATCGTCGGGCGCAGGGCGCACGTCAACGACTTTTGTGCACTGCACAATAAATGAATATGCTATTGAGACTCATAGACGAATCCGAGTCGGTGACGCTGTCTAGAGGGTCGCCCCTCCGGGCGCCGGGCGATCGCCGGACGGCAGCGGGGCCATGAATTCGTCATGCCGCGTCCGTGCGGGAAACAGCCGCGCCGCCTGTTCCAGCCGGCCCAGGCCGCGATCGACCGCGGCCATGGTTCGCGCCATGTCTGCGGTATCGTCGTCGAGCCAGACGCGGAGCGCATTGGCGTACACGAGCCCGAGGGCGTTGATTCGCATACTGCCGACCAGCCCGCCCGCCGGGATTCCGGCCGCTTCCAGCATCCAGCCGAGCGATGCCGCGACGGCGGGCGACAGCCGCAGGAGCGACAGCGGGTCGGACCGCAACCCTCGCATGATCGCGAGCATCCCGGCCCGCCGGCGCTGCAGGGCGTCGAACCGCCGCATCACCACGTCGAACAGCCGATCGCGGGGGGAGTCGGTCCGGTCCGCAGGCCCGTCGCCGAGCACGGCGCGGTCGGTCATGGCGACGAACAGGCCGAGAAGTTGCGCTTTGGTCGGGACTGCGCCGTAGACGTCGATCAGCGGCAGTTCGGCGTGCCTCGCCACCTCGACCAACGACAGGTGCTGCCAACCTCTCTCGGCAGCGACCGCCAGCGCCGAATCGACGATTCTCTCGGCGACATCGTCCGAAGCTCTCATCACCCCTCCGTTCGATCCAATTCTGTAGAAATCAGACCCGCCGGACCGGCCTCTAGCCGGCCAGCTCGCGTGAACGCCGGACCGCCGCCTCGACCGCGGCGCTCAACAGCGGCTGCAGCCCGGCGTCGCCGCCCAACACCGACAGCGCCGCCGCCGTCGTTCCGCCCGGACTGGTGACGGCCTCGCGAAGCTGCATCGACGAAAGGGGAGAGCGCGCCAGGAGTTCCCCGGCTCCCGCCACCGTTTCGCGCGCCAGCCGCTCCGCCACCGCCTGCGGCAGGCCTGCCTGCGTGCCGGCGCGGGCGAGGCATTCGGCGAGTAGAAAGACATAAGCCGGGCCGCTGCCGGACACGGCCGTCACGGCGTCGAGCAGTGCTTCGTCCTCGACCCACAGGACACTGCCGACCGCCGCCAGCAGTTCGTCGCAACGCGCCTTCTGCGCGCCGGTGGTGTGTTCGTTGGCACAGGCGACGCTGATTCCCCGGCCGATCGAAGCCGGCGTGTTCGGCATCGCCCGTACCAGCGCGGTGCCGTCCCCGAGTCCGCTCCGAAGTGCTTCGATCGTCCGGCCGGCGGCGATCGACAGCACCACGGCGCCCGCGCCCGCGAAGGCCGCATATCCGCCCAGAACTTCGGCCAGCCGCTGCGGCTTCACGGCGAGAACGACGACATGCGGTGCCGGCATCGACGCCAAAGCGTCCGCCGCGGCGACGACGCAGACGCCTCGTGCCGCCGCCGCCGCCGCATGCCCGTCATCGGGCTCGACGACGACGATCGAGTCAGGCGACAGGCCGCGCGCGAGCCAGCCCGCGAGCAGCGCACCGCCCATGTTGCCGCAGCCGACCAGAACCACTGTGGCCGTCATGCCCGGGATCAAGCCTCGCCGACGGTCTCGATCATCGCCGCCGCCAGCGCGTCGGCCGCCGACTTGCCGCCCCAGACGACATACTGGAACGCCGGATAGAACCGCTCGCAATCGATCAGCGCGTTCTGCAGCAGGTCTTCCACCTGCTCGAAGCTGGGCCCGGTGCAGCCGCGCAGCGGCAGCGCATGGCGGTAGGCGAGCAAGCCTTCATCCTGCCAGATCGCGAAGTGGCCCATCCACAGCTTGTCGTTGATCAGCGCGAGCAATTCATGGATCGGGCCGCGGCGGCCCTTGGGCACCCGGGTGTCGAACGCGACGGTGAAGTGCATCGCGTCCAGGGTGTCGTTCCAGGCACAGAAGACGTTGTAGTCACACCATTTTCCCGGAACCTGGACGGCCATCTCCTGATCGTTCGGCCGGTCGAAGACCCAGTCGTTGGCCGCGACGATCTGCTCGATCACGTCGAGGGGACTCGGCTCCTCGATCTCCGGCATACGGATGACGGTCATGACTGGCCTCTCCTCGCCCAGTATTGGAGTCGGTGGTCGGACGATTTCCGTCGAGCATCCTCCCGAACGGTCGCCGTCCAGCATCTTGGGCCCGTCTGCAGCAGCCATACTAGTTATAGCGTGCCAGATTTCGCGACACCGCGCAATCCAAGAGAGCCCCATCTGCGGACCCGGCTTGCGAGTCCACGCCGCAGAGGGTGCCGCCGACGCTCCGGTGCCGCCGCGCTCGCCCTCGTCAGTCGCCCTCGACGGGAGACGGATCGCCCGAGGTCGACGGCTCTTGGCCGAGCTTCGCTTCCAGGGCGGCAATGCGCTCCATCAGCCGCTCCTGCTCGACCCGGGCGTTGGCGGCGAGCGCCTTGACCGCCTCGAGTTCGTCACGGCGAACGAGGTCGAACTCGCCGACGAGGCGCTCCACTTGCTGACGCACGACCCCCTCGACTTCCTGCTTGATGCCGACAAACGTGGACGCGGCGCCACTCGCCACCTTGGCGAGGTCGTCGAAAAAGCGGTTGCTGGTCTGCATGAGTTTGCCCCGCGATGCACAGGCGGCGAAGTGATGTAGCGTAGTCTGCATATTATTAGGGGCGGAACCGGCCTGATGCAACGATATCGCCGGAAATGGGCGACGACGAGCTGCAGCGGAAAAGCCCGCTCAGCCGTAGCGAAACAGGCTCTGCCCGTGTGACCGCAGCCACTTGCGCGCCTGGGACACATCGCCTGCGAGCTCGCCTACCGTCCGCCAGAACTCAGGCCCGTGACCGCGGTGCACCAGGTGGGCGATCTCGTGGACGATCACGTAGGAGAGGACCTCGGGCGGTGCCAGCACCAGCCGCCAGCTGAACGACAGCGCACCGGAGGCCGAGCACGAGCCCCAGCGCGAGCGGGTGTCGCGGATGACGATGCCGGAGGGAGAGCGGCCCAGGCGCCGCGCCGGCTCGGCGATGGCGCCTTCGATGATCCGACGGGCTTCCCGCCTCAGCCAGGCTTCGAGTCGTGCGCCCGGTTCCCCCTTGCCGCCGACCCGGAGTTCGTCACCGTCCAGCCGAACCCCCGGCCGCGCCGCCTCGTCGTGGAGGACGCGGAGGAGCCGGCCGTGCACCGGCAGCACGGCTCCGTCGACGAGCGGCACGCGGCGCGGCACTGCCGCCAGGCGCTCGCGGATCCAGGTCGCATGCGCCGTTGCGATGGCGAGCGCATCCTCGGCACGGGCACGGCCGGGCAGGACGACGACGACCTCGTCGCCGGCCGTGGCGATGCGGAGCGACACCCGCCGGGCGCGAGGGTTTCTGCGCACCACCAGCGCCGCTGTCGTGGTTCCCAGATCGAGGACGTGGCGGGACATCTCGACCCGCCCCGGGGAGGACCGGATCGGCCTCTTCGTCGAGGCGCGCGCTCTCAAATGATCGCCGCCGGGGCGAAAGCGAGCCGGTCCAGCGCGCCCAGCAGCGCCTCGGCGCTTTCGGGCGGCAGCGGTGTGAGCGGCGGGCGGATCCGCAGCCAGCCGCCGCGACCGCTGTGTCGCGCAAGGACAGCCTTCAACGCGGCCGAGAGCGGGAAACCCAGGAAAGTCGCGCGGACCGCGGCCAGGTGGGCGTGCGCCTCGGCCGCGGCCGCCTCGTCGCCGCGAACCCAGGCCGCGTGAACCTTCGCCGCCAGTGGAGCCGCGACATTGCAGACGCCGGTGATGCAACCGGCACCACCGCCTCGCAGCAGCGGCAGCAGCAGTTCGTCCGCGCCGCTGAAGACGTCGAAGCCGGGAAAGCGTGCGGCGTTGGCGAGCATGTTGGCGAGATCGCCCGAGCTGTCCTTGATGCCGGCGATCGTCCCCGGGTAGCGCTTCAACAGCCGTTCGATCAGCGCCGCGCCGAACGGCACCGCCGTCATCTGCGGGAAATGGTAGAGATAGATGCGCAGCCGGCCTTCGCCGACGCGCTCGATCACTTCGGCGACGGCCGCGAACACGCCGTCCTCGCTCACGCCTTTGTAATAGAACGGCGGCAGCAGCAGCACCCCGGCCGCCCCGAGCTGGACCGCCCGCTCTGTCAATCGAACGGTATCGGGGATCGCGCAGCATCCGGTGCCGGGCAACAGCACGCCCGCGGGGATACCGCCGGCGACGAGGCGTTCGAGAAGGTGAAGCCGTTCGTCGACGGTCAGGGAGTTGGCCTCGCCGGTGGTTCCGAGCACCGACAGGCCCTCCGAACCGTTCGCCAGCAGCCAGCGACAGTGGAGAGCGAGCGAACCCACGTCCGGCGCGCCGGTCTCGTCGAACGGCGTCAGGACCGCGGTGAAGACGCCCGAGGGACGATCGGGATCCAGGGTCTGCATGGCTGCCGGTGCTCCGCTCAGGTCCTCGATGTCCGCCGTCGCGCTGCGAATGCCGCCGTCTGCCACCCCGGGCCAGGGTTCAGGCGGCCAGGGTTCAGGCGGGCCAGGTGACGATGTGGTGTTCCAGCGGCCCGGCGCGCGATTCGGGAACGGCCCGGCCGCGGACCGAGGCGCCGACGCGGTGCACGAGCTGCCGGTCGCCGGACAGCAGGTGGTGCCACCAGGGGAGCTTCCGCCCCTCCGCCAGCAGCCGGTACGCGCACGTGGAGGGCAGCCAGCCGAAACCGAGGATGTTGCCGGCGTCGAGCTGTTCGCAGTTCGGCACGAACCGCCGGCGCTCCGCATACCGTGTGCAACGGCAGGAGCGCACGTCGAGCAACCTGCAGGCGACGTCGGTGAAGCTCACCTCGCCGGTGTCGGCGTCCTGCAGCTTCTCCAGACAGCATTTGCCGCAGCCGTCGCACAGCGATTCCCATTCGGCCGAAGTCATCCGGGCGAGAGGTTTCGCAACCCAGAACGGCGCCGTCTCGGAGGCTTCCTCGGCCGCCGTCGGATAGGGGCCGGTGTCGGCTTCGGCCGATCGCGGGGGCGCACGATCGATCATGAGCCGATCACCTGACGCTCACCGATCAGCCGCCGCAGGATTTGCAGCCCCGCCTGATGATCGGCATGGCCCGAGGCCGAGCCGCAGGCATGGGCGAGAACCACCGGCTCGATCCCCTCCTCGAACAGGCCGACCGCGCTCAACAGCACGCTGCTGTCGGTGCCGACGCCGCACAGGTGCACGCGGGCGATTCCCTCCGCGCGGAAACGATCGACGAGGCTTTCGTTCACGCAGCTGTAACTCGACTTGTCGACAATGGTCGCTCCGGCGTCCGGGGAGAAAGCCAATTGCGTATCCACCGATCCGAGGGAGAAGGCCGTCCAGCCGACGAGCTTCCGGTACAGCGATTTCCGGGGATTGTAGAGACGCGTGACCAGGACATGGTCGAAACTGTCCTGCAGCGATGCAACCCGCGCTGGAACGTGCGACGTCCACTCGTTGATGAAGCCGGTCTGTACGTCGATAATGACCAGCTGGCTCGCTGTCATGAACCCTCGAAGCAGGAAAATCCGACGAATGCCCGCCGGCCGTCTATATACAGGGCGAAGGAGCGCGACCGCCATGTACCGCATTCATAATCGCCGCGCCATCGTCAATCGCAAGGCCCTCATCGGCGAACTGGAGGAGCAGGTCCGCTGGGGACCGGCGACGCCGCGCGGACGGGCGAACGCGCTGCAGGTGTTCAAGGCGGCTCTCTACCGCGGAGTGGGCGAAATCCGCGGCCGGTTCGAGACGGACGTGATGACCGGCGCCGAAGTGGTCCAGGCGAACGCCTTCCTCGTCGACCAACTCGTCCGCTGCATCCACGATTTCGCCTCTACGCACGTCTACCCCGAGGAGCCCGGCCGTGACGAACCGCGGATGGCGGTCACGGCGACCGGCGGCTACGGCCGCGGCGAACTGGCGCCGTTTTCCGACATCGACGTGATGTTCCTGCTGCCGGGCAGCCAGACGTCGCGGCTCGAGCAGATCGTCGAGTACGTCCTTTATATGCTCTGGGATTCCGGGCTCCAGGTCGGGCACGCGACGCGCACCGTCGACGACTGCGTGCGCCTGGCGCGCTCCGACCTGTCGATCCGCACCTGCCTGCTGGAGGCACGCTGGCTCTGGGGTGAGCGGGCACTGTTCTGCGAATTCGAGCGGCGGTTCGGCAACGAGGTGGTCGCCGGCACCGGACCCTCGTTCGTCGAGCAGAAGCTGCACGAACGGGACGCCCGGCACGAGCGCATGGGCGACTCGCGCTACGTGCTGGAGCCGCACATCAAGGAAGGCAAGGGCGGCCTGCGCGATCTGCAGACGCTGTTCTGGATCGCCAAGTATCTGTATCAGGTCAAAGGGGTGGGCGACCTGGTCGAGCGCGGCGTCTTCACCGAAGCGGACGTCCGCGAATTCCGCCGGGCGGAAAACTTCCTGTGGACCGTCCGCTGCCATCTGCATTACGTCGCCGGCCGCCCGGAAGAGCGGCTGACCTTCAACGTGCAGGAAACCATCGCCCAGCGCCTCGGCTATGCCGACCGGCCGACCGGCCGCGGCGTCGAGCGCTTCATGAAGCACTACTTCCGTGTCACCAAGTCGGTGGGCGACCTCACGCGCATCCTCTGCGCCGTGCTGGAGGACGAGCACAAGAAGACGCGCATCCGCTTCCGCCTGCCGTCGCTGTCGCGGGCGTTCTTCCGCCGCCTCGCCCCTGGGCTGAGGGCCGATGGCGACCGCCTCACGCTGGAGTCGCCCGAAGCGTTGCACAACGACCCCGTGCTGATGCTCCGCCTGTTTCACGAGGCGCAGCGCCAGGGGATCGACATCCATCCGCAGGCGCTCCGCCTGGTTCATCAGAATCTGCGGCTGCTGGACGCGCGCGTCCGCGCATCGGCCGAGGCCAACCGCCTGTTCATCGAGATGCTGACGCATACGACGCGCGCGGAACAGACCCTCGGGCGCCTCGGCGACGCCGGCGTCTTCGCCCGGTTCATCCCCGACTTCGGCCGGGTCGTGGCGCAGATGCAATACGACATGTACCACGTGTACACCGTCGACGAGCACACCATCCGCGCGATCGGCATCGTCAACCGCATCGAGCAGGGCCTGCTGAAGGAGCAGCACCCGGCGGCGACCACGGCGATCGGCGAGATCCGCTCGCGGAAGGCTTTGTACCTGGCGGTGATGCTGCACGACATCGCCAAGGGGCGCGGCGGCGACCATTCGGAGCTGGGCGCGGAGATCGCACTGACCCTGGGCCCGCGGCTGGGCCTCGACGAATGGGAGACGGAGACGGTTTCGTGGCTGGTGCGCTGGCACCTGTTGATGAGCCGGACCGCGTTCAAGCGCGACATCGACGACTGGAAGACGGTGTGCGACTTCACCGACCGCGTGCAGTCCCCCGAACGGCTCCGCTTGCTGCTGATCCTGACCAACGTCGACATCCGCGCCGTCGGGCCGAGCATCTGGAACGCCTGGAAGTGCGGGCTTCTGGACGAGCTCTACTATAGAGCGCTGGAGACGATGGAAATGGCCGCGGGCCAGCCGGCCGAGCGCCGGACGATAAGGGTCGCCCGCGCCAAAGGAAAGCTGCGTGCGCGGCTCGTCGGCTGGAACGACGAGATGCGCGAGGCCTACATCACGCGCGGCTACTCCGAGTACTGGCTCGGCTTCAACACCGACGAGCACATCCGGCATTTCGAGCTGATGCGCCGCGCGGACGCCAACGCCAAGTACCTGCACGTCGAAGCGCAGACTCACCCGTCCCGCGACGTCACCGAGATCACGATCTACGCGCCGGACCATCCCGGCCTGTTCGCGCAGATCGCCGGCGCCATGTCGCTCTCGGGCGCGTCGATCGTCGGCGCCAAGGTGGTGACGATGGCCAACGGCATGGCGCTGGACGTCTTTCACGTCCAGGATCTCAGCGGCAGGCCTTTCAACAGCGACGATCGCCTGCCGAGGCTGAGCCGGCGCATCGAGGCGTCGATCGTCGGCAACATCCACCCGGCGCGCGAACTGCAGCAGATGCGTGATCGCGCGATGCCGAGCCGCACCCAGGTATTCAAGGTGCCGCCGCGGGTGATTTTCGACAACAAGGCCTCGGCCAGCCACACCGTGATCGAGGTCAACGGCCGGGACCGCCCGGGCTTTCTGCACGACGTGACCTCGACGCTGACCGCGCTGGGCTTGCAGATCGTCAGCGCGCATATCTCCACATACGGCGAACGGGTGGTGGACGTCTTCTACGTCAAGGACGTTTTCGGCCTGAAGCTGGAAACGTCCCCCAAGCTCCACAAGCTGGAGCAGCGGTTGCTGGAGGCGATCGCCCCGCCGGAGGATCGGCTGCCACCCAGCGCACAGGAGGCGGAGTCCGCCGCGGCGGAGTAATGCGGCCGCGCACCTGCCAAGCAGGGCCGCGGTGGTTTCGCGATCCATCGGCGGCAAAGGGATCGAGTGTGGAGATGATGCAGGATCGAGCGATACGGGATCGGGTGCTGGAGGTGTTGAAGCAGATCGCACCGGAGGCGGATTTGCCGGGCATCGATCCGGCCGCCAGCTTCCGCGATCAGTTCGACATCGATTCGATCGACTTTCTCAACTTCGTGGTCGGGCTGGAAGAAGCGTTCGACGTGCGAATCGACGACGCCACGTATCCGCGATTCTCCAGCCTCGACGGCTGCGTCGCGTACCTGGCCGAGGCGATCGGCAGGCCCGCCTCTCCGGTCGGGGAAGGACTTCTCCCATAGGCACAGTCACTTGCCGGCGGCGTTCCGGTCCGTCGCCGGGCCGGCGACGGGGGCGCGGCCATACCGTGGCGGCACCCGCGGCGGCTCCGTATATTTGCGGTCTACCTCGAAAACGGACCGGGCCATGAAGAACGTCCTGCTGCTGATCGCCGCCTTGACCATCACGATCGCCGCTTCGGCGAACGCCGACGCCGCCGCCCAGGCCGCGCCCGTCTGGGCCGACCGCGTCCTCGTCATCAAGAGCCAGCGCCAGTTGTATCTGATCCGTAACGACGAGGTGGTGGCGTCCTACCCCGTGGCGCTGGGTCGTTCGCCGGTCGGCCACAAGGTGTTCGAGGGCGACGGGCGCACGCCGGAAGGGGTGTACTCGCTCGCCGCAAAGAATGCCGGGAGCCGGTTCTACCGATCGATCCGCATTTCCTATCCCAGCCCGCAGGATTACGCCGAGGCGCGCAAATGGGGCCAGCGGCCGGGCGGCCTCGTGATGATCCACGGTCAGTCGCCGTCGGCCGGCACCGGCTATTATGGGAGTCGCTCCTGGGACTGGACCGAGGGCTGCATCGCTGTCAGCAACGCCGATATGGACCAGATCTGGGCCGCGACCAGCGAGGGAACACCCATCGAGATCCTGCCCTGACGCTATCCCTGTCGGCCGCCGGCCCGGGGCGGCGCACACGTCGCGCTTGATTTATCGCGGCAGTCTTCTACACATTCCGCGGGCGCGGAGACCTCCGCGTTCGTTTCGTCCCATGTCTCAGGAAATCTCCGCGGAGGGGAAACATGAAGATTTCATTCGGCAAAGTTCTGCCGGCCGTGCTCCTGGCGAGCACCTTCGCCGTCGGCGCCTGTGCGTCCTCGAGCGAGGTCGACGACCTCAAGGCGAGTGTCAACTCGCTGCAGCGCGACGTAGCGTCGCTGAAGACCGATACGGCCGCGGCGCGCGCCGAGTCGGCGAAGGCTTCGCAAGAGGCGCGCAACGCCGCCGCCGCCGCACAGCAGGCCGCAGCGGAGGCGAAGGCCGCCGCGAATGCCGCCACCGCCGCATCCGACAAGTCGGATCGCATGTTCCAGAAGTCGCTGCGCAAGTAGTCCAGCGATCGGACGGCGGCGCATCCCGCCCCGGCTGCCTCGCAGCCGGGGGGACGCGTCTCCGGGCGCCATGCCGCGAAGTGTCCCCTTCGCGGCCTCTGACGGAATGGCGCGATCAAGACCAAAGCGTCGCGAGCCCTGCCTGCACCTGACGGAACGCTTGACCCAGGGGGCGCCGCCGGGTGTGGTGTGCCCCCCTGCGGCTGACGCCGCCGCTTGCGAGCCCGCCGCCGATGCCGCCCACGCCGCTGCTGACACTGCAGAACATCCGCCTCACCTTCGGCGGCACCCCGTTGCTGAGCGACGCCGCCATCGCGGTGGGCGCCGGCGAACGTCTCGCCCTGATCGGCCGCAACGGCTCGGGCAAGTCCAGCCTGTTGAAGATCGCCGCCGGGCTGCTGGAGCCGGATGGCGGCAGCCGCTTCGTCCAGCCGGGCTCGACCGTGCGCTATCTGCCGCAGGAGCCGGACCTCCGCGGCTATGCCACGACGCTGGCGTACGCCGAGGGCGGCCTCGGCCCGGGCGACGATCCCTACCGGGCGCGCTGGCTGCTGGAACAGCTCGGCCTGACGGGCGACGAGGACCCGTCGACGCTGTCCGGCGGCGAAGCACGGCGGTGCGCGCTCGCCCGCACGCTGGCACCGTCTCCGGACATCCTGCTGTTGGACGAGCCGACCAACCACCTGGACCTGCCGGCGATCGCCTGGCTGGAAGAGGAACTGGCATCGCTGCGCTCGGCGCTGGTGCTGATCAGCCACGACCGCCGGTTCCTGGAGCGGCTGTCCCGCGCGATGGTCTGGCTCGACCGCGGGGCGACGCGAAGGCTCGACCGCGGCTTCGCCGAGTTCGAGGCGTGGCGCGACCAGACGCTGGAGCAGGAGGAGCGGGACGCGCACAAGCTGACGCGGCAGATCGCCCGCGAGGAGGACTGGCTGCGCTACGGTGTCACCGCCCGGCGCAAGCGCAACGTCCGCCGCGTCGCCGAACTGCAGGGGCTGCGCCAGCGGCACCGCGAGCGGGTGGGGGCGACCGGCCGGGTGACGATGGCCGCCGCCGACGCGAGCGGCTCCGGCAGCCTGGTCATCGTCGCCGACGGCGTGAGCAAGAGCTGGGGCGAGCAGACGGTGGTCCGCGACTTCACCGCCCGCGTGCTGCGGCGCGACCGCATCGGCATCGTCGGCCCCAACGGCGCCGGCAAGACCACCTTGCTCCGCCTGCTCACCGGCGAGCTCGCGCCCGACTCCGGCCTGGTGCGGCATGGGACGGGGCTGCAGATGGTCACGCTCGACCAGCGGCGCGAAAGCCTCGATCCGGCGCTGTCGTTGGCCGACACGCTGACCGGCGGGCATGGCGACACGGTGTCGGTCAACGGCGAGCCGCGGCACGTCCTGAGCTACATGAAGGACTTCCTGTTCATTCCGGCGCAGGCGCGGACGCCGGTGGGCGCACTGTCGGGCGGTGAGCGCGGCCGGCTGCTGCTGGCCCGCGCGCTGGCACGGCCCTCGAACCTGCTGGTGCTGGACGAGCCGACCAACGACCTGGATCTGGAGACGCTCGATCTGCTGGAGGAACTGCTGGCCGACTACGCCGGCACGCTGCTGGTCGTCAGCCACGACCGCGATTTCCTCGATCGCGTGGCGACCGCCGTGTTCGTCTGGGAGGGGGCGGGCAACTGGCAGGACTACGCCGGCGGCTACACCGACATGCTGGCGCAGCGTGGCCGCGGTGTCGAGGCGAAGCCGGTGGCGGCGGTCGCGAAGCCGGCGTCGGCCGATGTCGGCATGGCTACCGCCATCCCGCCCCGCGAGGCTGTGCCCATCCGCCGCCGTCTCAGCTTCAAGCAGAAGCACGCGCTGCAGACGCTGCCGGCGCGCATCGCGGCACTGCACGCCAGCATCGAAGAGCGACGCGCGGCGATGTCCGATCCCGGACTCTACACCCGCGACCGCGCCGCCTTCGAGCGGACCTCGGCGGCGCTGGCCACGGCCGAAGCCGAGTTGGCGACGGCCGAGGAGGAGTGGCTGACGCTGGAGATGCTGCGCGAGGAGATCGAGGGCGCGTGAGCCTCGGGTGCCGTCGTCACGCGATCCACAGTCCGTGCTGCCGGTGCCACTCCTCGATCGACAGCGGCGGAAAGTCGTCGAAGCATTCGTCGTCCGGTCCCACCTGCGGCTGCACCCAGGGCGCCTTGTAGCGTAGCATCAGGTGCACGCTGCACGGCGGCGCGGGCAAGGCCGTGTCGATCGCCGAGGCGAAGGGGTGGATCAGGTCGGGCCAGCTCGCATCGAACAGCCACAGCGCGCACCCGCAGACCGGACAAAAGTGACGTTCCGCCGGGCTCGGCTCGGCGTCCGACGCGTTGCCGTCTCCGGCGATCCGCGCGTGGTAGACGTGCGTGGCGATCGGGCCACGGACGTGCATGCTGCGCGCAAGGCCCATCAGGTTGATCGCATACCCGCCGCCGCCCGCGGTCTTGCGGCAAATCGAGCAGTAGCACCGCTGGTACGGGTACGGCGTATGACTGTCGACCGTGAACCGGATCGCCCCGCAACGGCACGATCCTTCGAGGTGCATCGGCATCGGCTGCGCTCCCCTGTTTTTTCAGCAACGTCAACGCTCGAATGCGGCGGGCGATCCCTGCGGCGACCACGCTGCGATCGCGGACGACCGGTCCCGTCGAACACTCGTCCGCTCCCGGCCGGTCTTGTCCAACCCGCCAGGGTGAAGCCGTCGTGAAGGATGGATCAGGGCCGGCTCGGCCCGATCGGCTGTCTGCATACCGTAGCGCTCAGCCGATCGTGGGGAACGCCCCTGGAGACGTCGTCGTAACCCTACAAGGCGCCGTCACAGCCCCAGGATTGCCGCTTGCGGTAGATCGTCGACGGGCTCACGCCGAGCGCTGCCGCTGCCCGCGCGATGTTGTTGCCGCTCATGGCGATCGCACGCTCGATCGCCTCCTGTTCGAGTTGTGCCAGCGGCGTGATCTCGGGTTTGAATTCCGCCGTGATCAATCTCCCGTCTCCCTCGTCGGCGATTGCCATGTCTTCGCCGGCGGGGTCGCCGGGATCCAACTCCGGGCGTGAGCAGAACCCGACGAGTTCCGGAATGTCCGCCGCCGTCAGTTCCTCACCATCGTTCAGCACGACGGCGTTGCGCATCACGTTCTGCAACTGGCGCACGTTGCCCGGCCAGGAGTATCGGGCGATTGCCGCTTCAGCGCACGCCGACAGCCGTTGGAAACGCTTCCCCTCTTCTTGTGAATAGAGGGCCAGCAGCGCACGAGCGATCTCGACGGCGTCGTTGGCCCGCTCGCGCAGCGGTGGCAGGCGGACCGGGATGACGTGCAGGCGGTAGTACAGGTCTTCACGGAACCGGCCGGCCTTCACCTCTCGGGCAGGGTCGCGGTTGGTTGCGCATATGATGCGGACATCCACCTTTTCCGTGTTGGCGGCCCCGACTCTCCGGACCACTCCAGCTTGCAGAAATCGCAGCAGCTTGGCCTGAAGGTCGATATTCATCTCGCAGATTTCGTCGAGGAACAGCGTCCCCCCGTCGGCCTGCAGGGCCGCGCCGCGATGATCGCCGACGGCGCCGGTGAAAGAGCCTTTGATGTGCCCGAAAATCTCGGACTCCGCCAAATCCTTGGGAATGGCGCTGCAATTCAAGGCGACGAACGGCTTGGCTCCCCGGCCGCTGCCTTGGTGGATCTTTTCCGCGATCATCTCCTTCCCGGTGCCGCTCTCGCCGGTTATGAAAACGGTCGCCTTCGACGCCGCGGCGGTATCAACGAGCCGATGGACCGCCTGCATCGCCCTGGACGAGCCGATGATCGATTGTTGCGCAGCCGATGGACCGGCCAGGTCGCCGACTTCTGCGGGCCGCGCATTGTTCAGCGCGTCCTCGACGGCGGTGATCAACCTGTGGTTGCTGAACGGCTTGACGAGATAATCGTAGGCGCCGCAGCGGACCGCCTTGATGGCGCTACTCAGCGAGCCATCGGAGGTGGTGACGATCACCGTCGGAGGATTGCGCAGTTCGCGGATGTTCGCCAGCAGCTGCAATCCACTGATTTCCGGAAGCCCGAGGTCGAGCACGACCAAGCGTGGCTGCAGCTGCGTCAGCGCCTTCAGGGCGGCATGCCCGCCGGAGACGGCTGTGACCTGAAGCCCGGCGGCGCGCATCGATCGAGTATAGGTGTCGGCATAGCTCGACGATCCCTCGGCGAGCAGTATCGTACGGTTGCCGGCGGCGCTGGTGCCGGTTTGGGCGGGGGCACGGACCGTGGTGCCCGCCCCGACACCTCCACCGGTCACGTCCTCCCTCGAGTTTCGCATCGTGACCCCCCTCTATAGCTACAAGGGCGAAAGAAGATTCATCCTTGCCTCAACTGGGACGATTCTGCATTTTGCAACCGAAACTGCAACCAATAACACCACAGGTTGCTTCAATCGGGGCACAAAAGACTCGCTAACGGGCGCAGTTATCAAGTGAATCGGCCCAAACAGGGGCCGTTATGGTGATACTCATCCGGCAGCCCACCGAGTGGCGCAGAGCTTGCTGAGGCGAAGGCGCCGACCGGTTCGCGATCGGACAATGGGCTCGCCAGCGCGACGCAGATGCGGAGGAAACATGCCGATCAGCGAAGATGTCATCCTGGAAAGCGGAGTGATCATCCACCATCCCAGTCTTGTGAATCTCTACGGATGCAAAATAGGGCAAGACACGAAGATCGGCGCGTTTGTCGAAATACAAAAGAACGCGACCGTCGGTGCGCGCTGCAAAATCTCCTCGCATTCTTTCATTTGCGAGGGTGTGACCATAGATGATGAAGTATTTATAGGTCACGGTGTGGTGTTCACCAACGACCGGCATCCCCGGGCGACCGGCGAGACCGGAGCGGTCAAGACGGATGCGGACTGGACGTTGGAGGCGACGTCCGTGCAGCGGCGGGCATCGATCGGCTCGCACGCGACGATCCTGTGCGGCGTCAGCATCGGCGAAGGCGCCATGATCGGAGCGGGCGCGGTCGTCACCCACGACGTCCCCGCGCATGCGGTCGTCGTCGGTGTGCCGGCGCGGAGGATCGGCAGCATCGCACCTGACGGATCCGGCGGCGCAGCAGGCGACGCTTGCACGGCGTCGCCTTTGCGGGTAACGCGATGACGATGCTGCGGAAAGGAGCAGGCGCCTGAGCAACGTTCGCCGGACACGCCGCGGGGCAGGGCCATCGCCGGCTGCGACGCCCCCCCGCGCGGTGCACTCGCCCCACGCGCAAGGGAACAGCGGGCGGCGACCACTCGGCTTCGCCGCGTCGGTTGCATGGGCCCTGTCCCTGTCGGCCGCGCTTGCCGTCGGCGGGTGTGCGCGGGATTCCGGTCCGACCTCGCCGACGCTGCCGGCGCAGACGGCGCCGTTCTACCGCATCGGACCCGGCGACTCCCTCGAGATCTTCGTCTGGCGGAACGAGGACCTGTCGAGGACGCTGAAGGTCCGGCCGGATGGGCGGATCACCGTACCGCTGATCGAAGACGTCGACGCCGCCGGCAAGTCGCCCACCGCGCTCGCCCGCGAGATCGAGCGACGGCTCGCCACCTACATCCGCGAGCCGCAGGTGACGGTGATGATGGTCGAGTTCCTGGGAACGTTCGATCAGCAGATCCGCGTCATCGGCCAGGCGCAGAAGCCGCAGGCGATCCCTTACCGCGACAACATCACCGTTCTCGACGTCATGATCGAGGTCGGCGGCCTGACGGAATTCGCCTCGGGCAATCGGGCGGTGCTGGTGCGCCGGTCCGGCGACGGGCATCAGGAGTTTCGCGTTCGCCTCGACGACCTCATTCGCGACGGCGACATCAGTGCCAACATCCAGATGCTGCCGGGCGACATTCTGATCATCCCGCAGCGTTACCTGTAACCCCACGGCCGCGCCAGGGCTGGACAGGCTTCGTCTCAGAACCGGTGCGTCAGCCCCACCAGGACCGCGTTCTCGGTGAATTCGTCGTCGCTCGAGCCGGCGAACCGGTGCTGGATCTGGTAGCCGACCCACCCGGACAGCTCTTTGGTCAGCTCGCGCGTGAGCCTCAGGCCGAAGCTGACATCCTCGAACTTGCCGGACGAAGCCTGTGCGCCGGTGTCCTGCTCCTGCTCCTGGTCCGTCACCTCGAAGGCCATCCCGCCCGACAGCACCGTTCTGCGGTCGATCGGCCGCTCCAGGGCCAGACTGAACCCGTAGGTGGTCTGATCGGCGCCGCCACCGCCTTGCGTCGAGGAACGATCTTCGTCGATCCCCCGCTGGGCCGCCACGTACGCTGCGAGACGAAGCTGGGTGCCGCCGAGGCGCTGTTCGAGGCTCACGGTGCCCTGGCGGGTCTGTGTCAGGGCATTGTCGATGTCGAGGCCCTCCAACGAGGTCTCGTACGGCAGCGAGGACTGCTGCCTGACAAACCGGTGCGTCCGCGGGTCATAGTCGAGTTCGCCCACGGCGCGCAGCAATGTCGCCTGGCCGAAGCCGACGCTGTCGGTGTAGGCCGCGGCGAGCTGCGTCGCCGGACCCGGCGCATACTGCAGCGTCACCTGCGCTTGCGGATACTCCAGTCGCCAGCCGCCGAGGGCACGCACGTTCAGCGCGGGCGAGGGGTGGTAGGCGAAGCCGGCGGCGATCTCCGGTCCGCTCAGGCGGGTATCGCCGGTATCCAGCATACCCCAGCCGGTTTGCGCCAGCAGTGACAGCCGGGGATCGACGCCGAACTCCGGCGTCGCCGAAAACCCGGCCGCGTCGACGTCGGGTGCATCGAAACGGAGCGTGCGCGAGCCGTAGAGCAAGCCCTGCCACTGCAGCAGCGAATGCCGCTCGGGCGGGCTGAAGAAGCGCATCTGCGCCGCGTTGGTGACGCTGTCTGCGAGCGTCGAACCGCTATCGGTGCCGTTCTCGCCGCTTCGGTTCCCGCTGTCGCCGGCGACCGTACCGGAGAGCGCGTAGCGGGTCTCCACGTATGCGATGTCGCGCAGTCGCGAGACGAGGTAGGGGCTGACCTGATAGGTCTGCACCAGCGTGCTGTCCGCAGACTGGTTCACCGCCGATGCCGCGGGCGCGGCGGCGTCGAGCTGCACTTGCGAAACCACCGCGGCCGCATCCACGAAAACGGTGTCGCGCTTCAGTTCGGCGGACGAAACGGCGAGCAGGCTCGGCAGCAGGCGCGCGCCGCTGTCCGACAGGGCGACGTACTCGCCTGACAGCGACGCCGCCATCGCCCCTTCGAAACGCGCGCCTTTGCCGGCGATCTCCAGCGAAGGGGTCACCGCGGTGACGATAGCCGGGCGTTCACGGCCGGCGGGATCGAGATCGTAGTTGTCGGTGAACCCGGAGCCGACGGAGAGCGACAGTCGCCGCTGCCAGTCGCCGGTGAAGAAACCCTGGGGAACGACGACGATATCGCCGGGTGCCGTGGCCAGATCCGCCGACAGGTCCCCGGCCGAGAGATCCCCGAGGCGGAGCGGGATTTGCTGCGGCGCCTCCGGGTCGTCGCGCAGCAGGACGGCCGCGTTGCCATCGGCGACCGGCGTCAGGCCGCCCGTCGCCGTCAACAGATCCATCGTCCGCATGCCGCTCCGGAACGGGATCGACCGCGGCGTGGCCGCGGCCCCGATCACCCTGACCTGCTCGGACAGCTCACCGACCGCACGAACGACCTCGACGGTGACGAAGGGGTCGGCGAGGTATGTCCGCAGACGCTCACGCACTCGGGCCGCCAGCTCCGTGGGCCGAAGTCCCGCGGCCCGGACGTCCTCGGCGAGAGGCAGGCTGATGTAGCCGTCCGGTCGCACCGGCAACCGCCGCGACAACTGCGGCTCGCCGTAGACGTCGACAGCGAGAACGTCGCCGGCGCCGATGCGATAGCTCCCCCCGCCCTCCGCCTCGGTCGACGCCGCGGCGGCCGTGGGATCGACGACGGGATCCAGCGGCTCGGCGGATACCCCGGCGACACTGCCGCCGCAGACGATCGCAGCCGTCAGCAGCCGCATCCAGCCCGCGCTCGGCGGCCGGACCGCAGGCCGCTTCGGCATCGCCGGAACCAGCCGCAGCCGCGACGGCACGGAGCTTGCGTCGGCAGGTCGCGATTCGCGGACCAAGGAAGCGGAGAAGAAAATCATGAATATCAGGATCTACAACATAGCAAGCGATGTCCTGATCGCTCTCGACGCGGAGGCGTTCGACGCGGTTTCAGTAGCAAAATTTCGGCCTCTCATGGAAGAAATTCCCGAGCAGCCGAGAGGTGACGTTTATCTGGATCTTCGGAGGGTCGAATCGATGGATTCTTCCGCCGTCGGAGCCATCGCATACTTGTTCAAGCGGCTTGCAGCCAAGAAGAGGCGCCTGTCTCTCATCGGACCTACAGGGCAGCCGCGACAGCTACTGCAATATCTGCGCATCGACAAGGTGATCGACATCCGGGACGACCTTCCTTTTCCGATGGTCGAGGACGCGTTCCGTCACCCCGTCCGCTCCGATGCCGTCGTTTGACCCGGCGCCTCGGCTCGAGCCGGCAGGGCGCCCGGGCGAGAGGACATCGAACATGCTTTCGGTTCACGATCCGGAGATCGACGCGATCTATCGGCAGACGGTCGGCAAGCGGGCGCGGACCATCTGCGTCGCGGCGGCCAACCCCGGAGACGGCGTGACGACCTTCGCTCTGGCGCTGGCTCGCCGCGGCGCGGCCGGCGGCGTTCGCACGCTGTTGTTCGATGCGGAGGTCACACGAGCCTCGGCGACGACGGCACTGGGGGCGAGCCGCGCGCGCTGGTCGCCTGACGATCCTTCGCTGCGAAATGCCGTTCGGCCGACGGAGTTCGCCGGTTTGAGCGTGCTGCCGGCACCCGCGGGCGTCGAGCCGATCGCTTTCCGCGACCCGGACACGCTGCGGCGGATGTTCGAGAATGATCTGGAGAGCTTCGGGCTGATCGTGACCGACACGTCGGCGATTCCGACCGGTAGCCCCTTCGCCATCCCGGCGGAAGTCGTCGCCGCCGCCTGCAGCGTCACCCTCTTCGTCGTGCTCACGGGCGTCACGTCGGAGCGCGCGCTGCGCGTCGCGCTGGAGCGGTTGCAGTGCGCCGGCGCCACGCCCTGCGGGGTGATCATGAACGACCGGTTCGCGCCCTCGATCGCGGACGAACTGTGTCGCCAGGCGCGGCGGCTCGAACGCTTCGCCCCCGGTCCCGCCGCCTGGATGCAGCGGTGCATCCGTCGCACGTCGATTCTGAATTTGCAGGATGGATGACGGCCGTGCTCGCAGAATGCGAAGACATTTGGGAGAGGCCGGTCTCGCGGCGGCAGGCGCACGCATGCGCAGGGTAGTCCGCGGTCCCCTGCACATGCTGCATCGGACCGGGGCGATGCGGATGCTGCACCGGATGCGGCCGCGGCGGATCACCGTTCTCGCCTACCACCGGATCGCGGATCCGCACGACCCCGCCTTCCGGGGGCTGGTGGCCAACGTCAGCGCGACGCCCGACGGCTTCGCACGGCAGTTGGATCGGCTGGCCCGGTCCTTCAGCGTCATCTCGCTCGATCAGCTACTGAACTGGTTGCGCGGCGCGGGCGCGCTCCCCGAGTACCCGGCACTCATCACCTTCGACGACGGCTATCGCGACGCCTTCGACAACGCCCTGCCGGCGCTGCAACGCCGGGGACTACCGGCCGTGCTGTTCGTCGCCACCTCCTGCATCGGCAGCTCGCGGCCCTTCTTCTGGGATCTCGCGGCCTGGTGCTTTCGGGAAACCCGGCGAACGCAGGGGCTGCTGCCGCTCGTCGGGCACCGCCGCTTCGCCGACGAGGCGTCCCGGTCCGCCGCACTCTCCGCTTGGCTGGGCGCGGCGAAGCGTCTGCCACAGAAGGAAATCGGCGTCGCTGCGGAGGCCCTGCGGCAGGCGCTGGACGTTGCGGTGGACGACGACACCTTCGCCGGCCAGCACCTGTCCTGGGACGAGGTGCGAGCGCTGGCGCGGGGCGGGGTGGCGATCGGTGCGCATACCTGCAGCCATGCGATCCTCAGCCGCCTCCGCCGGAGCGACGTGCGCTCCGAGGTGGTGGGCTCGAAGCGGCTGCTCGAGTCCGAACTCGGCGTGCCGGTGACGGCCTTCGCCTATCCGAACGGCCTCGCGGAAGATTATGGAGCCGATGACGCGGCGCTGCTCGAGCGCGAAGGCTTCGCGTGCGCGTTCACCCTCGCCCCCGGCCCCGCCAGCCCCGCCGAAGTGCGCCGGGAGCCCTGGCAGATCCGCCGGGTGCTCGTCACCGGCGGTGACGACGATGCGTCGCTGTCGGCGAAAGTGTGCGGCCTAACCCGGATGGGGGAGGTACTGCGACGATCGTTTTCATCGCGGGGCCGACCGGCACCGCGATTGCAAAGCGGGACGCGGTGAGTTCGATCTGCTGCAATTGAAGACAAGGATGATGGCCGTGCTCGAATCCGTTCCAAGCCTGCAAACTCATCCGAAGACATCCAAGGTCGGAATTGCAGTCATCGGCTATGGCTACTGGGGTCCAAACCTGGTCCGCAACTTCGCCGATTCGCAAGATGCAGCCGTGGTCGCCGTCGGCGACCTCAGTTCTACGCGACTGGATGTGGCTGCACGACGTTACCCGGGCATCCGGACGACGACCAACGTCCGCGCACTTCTGACCGACCCGTCGGTCGACGCGGTCGCCATCGCCACGCCGGTGCGAGACCACTTCGAACTCGCGCTCGCGGCGTTGCGGGCCGGCAAGCACGTGCTCGTCGAAAAGCCGATGACGGAAACATCCGAGCAGGCGCGACGACTGATCGACGAGGCGGCGCGCCGGCGTCTCGTTTTGATGGTCGACCACACGTTCGTCTATACCCCCGCCGTCCAGAAGATCCGCGACATCGTCGCGGCGAAGACGCTGGGGACGATCTACTACTACGATTCGATCCGGGTGAACCTCGGGCTGTTCCAGAGGGACGTCAACGTCATCTGGGACCTCGCGGTGCACGACTTCGCGATCATCGACTATGCGCTCGCCGAGCGTCCGCTCGCGGTCTCCGCCAACGGCGCGAGCCACGTTCCCGAAAGCCCGGAGAACATCGCCTACATCACCGTCTTCTACGAAAGCGGGATGATCGGCCACATCAACGTCAACTGGCTGGCGCCCGTGAAGGTGCGCAAGACGCTGATCGGCGGAAGCGAAAAGATGATCGTGTTCGACGACCTGGAGCCGAGCGAGAAGCTGAAGATCTACGACAAGGGTGTGACGGTGCGCGACGATCCCGAGCGCCTGAAGCAGATGCTGATCGGCTACCGCGCCGGCGACATGTGGGCACCGCAGATCGCGACCCGGGAAGCGCTCAGTACCGAGGTCGAGCACTTCCTCGGGTGCATCAAGAGTGGTGCCGCGCCGATCACCGACGGCAATGCCGGCCTGCGCGTCGTCGAACTGTTGGAGGCGACGACGCGCTCCATGCAGCGTCGGGGCGACCCGGTGGAGTTCGCCGTTCTGCCGAGGGCTTCGTGATGACGCCCGCCCAGCCGATCCCGTTTCTCGATCTGCGGGCGCAGTACCGATCGATCGGCGCGGAGGTGAGTGCCGCGGTCGTCGAGGTGCTGGAGAGTGGCAACTACGTCCTCGGCCCGAGCGTTGCGGCGTTCGAGTCCGCGTTCGCGGCGTATTGCGGGACCCGTCATGCCGTCGCGGTCAGCTCCGGCACCGCCGCCCTGCACCTGGCGCTGCTCTCGGCGGGCATCGGACCCGGGGACGAGGTGCTGACGGTGCCGATGACCTTCGTCGCCACGGTCGCCGCGATTCTCTACGCGGGCGCCACCCCGCGCTTCGTCGATATCGATCCCGTGACGTGGACGATGGACCCGTCGGCGCTGGAGGCGGCGATCACGCCACGGACCAGGGCGATCGTTCCGGTCCACCTGCACGGCCGGCTCGCCGACATGCCGCGGATATCGGCTGTCGCCGCGGCGCATGGCCTGACGGTGATCGAGGACGCGGCGCAAGCGCACGGTGCGGCGCGCGGGGCCCGTGCCGGCGCCGCGGGCGATCTCGGTTGCTTCAGCTTCTATCCCGGAAAAAACCTCGGTGCTTGCGGCGAGGGGGGGGCGGTCGTCACCGACCGCGACGACCTCGCGGATCGCGTGCGCTGCCTGCGCGATTGGGGCCAGGCGGAGCGTTACAAGCACGTGCTGCAAGGATTCAACTACCGGATGGACGGAATTCAAGGGGCGGTGCTCGCGGTGAAGCTGCGGCATCTGGAAGCGTGGACGGAGGCGCGACGGACCTGCGCGCGACGCTACGACAGGCTGTTGGCCGGCATCCCGGTCGGGCGACCCGCACCCGGCGACGCGGACCACGTGTGGCACGTCTACGCGGTGCGCGTGCACGAGCGCGAGCGTGTTCGCGCGGCGCTGGCCGAGGCGGGGATCGCCACCGGCATGCACTATCCCATTCCCGTGCACCTCCAGCCCGCGTACGCGTCGCTCGGCGAGTGCGAAGGCGCCTTTCCGGTTTCAGAACGCCTCGCCCGCGAAACCCTCTCCCTGCCGCTCTACCCGGAACTGAGTCCCGAGGCGATCGATCGGGTCTGCGAAACGATTGCGGCGGCCGGCGAAAAGATGCGATTGTGCGATGCCGACGCGGCTTGAGCGGGAAGGGAGCCGTGTCGTCCGGGCGGTGAACGGGCTCCGCGCGGTAGCGGCCGACCCGGCGTTCGAGGGGGACTTTTCGTCGGATCTGCGCGATCGGCTTCGGCCGGAGGAAATCGCCGATCTCTACGTCCGCTTCAGCCAGGGCGATGCCTACGTGGACGGGTTGATGCGGCGGTGCTGCGTGCGGGCGTTGGCGAAACGATGTGGCGACGGTCTCCGGATCGCGCCCAACGTCTCGTTCAAGCACCTGGAAACCTTCGAGATCGGCAGTGGCCTCGTCGTCTCGGAGGGCTGCGTGATTCATGGACGCTTCGACGGACGATGCGTCATCGGCGACAAGGTGTGGATCGGGCCGCACGCGTTCCTCGACGCCCGGGATCTCGTGCTCGGCGACTTCATCGGCTGGGGACCGGGCGCCAAGGTGCTGGGATCGGAACACTCCGGCCGTCCGGTCGACGTGCCGATCATCGCGACCGACCTTCGCATCGCCCCGGTGCGAATCGAAGATTGGGCCGACATCGGGGTGAACGCCGTGCTGCTGCCCGGCGTGACGATCGGCCGCGGCGCCATGGTCGGCGCGGGCGCGGTGGTCACCCGTGACGTCCCCGCGATGACCAAGGTCGCCGGCATTCCGGCGCGTATCGTCGGCACACGGACGCCCGAGGACGGCGATCTCGGGGCGAGCCGGGATCCGGACACTGCGGACAATCCAGAAAGGTTGAGCCAATGACCGTCAGAATCGATTGGCCGGTAGCGAAGGTCCTGGTGACGGGCGGCGCAGGCTTCGTCGGCTCGCATATCGTCGACCGGCTGATCGACGCCGGGTGCCGTGACATCGTCGTCGTCGACAACATGGTGCGCGGCCGTGCCGAAAATCTCGCGGCGGCGGCGCGACGCGCCTCGGTGCGCCTCGTCGAAGGCGATATCCGCGATCGCCTCGTGATGTCGGATCTGGTGCGGGGCCGTGACGTCGTCTTCCATCAAGCCGCCATGCGCATCACCCATTGCGCGGAAGATCCGCACGCGGCGATGGACGTGATGGCGAACGCCACCTTCCAGCTGTTCGATCTGTGCGTGCGCGAAAGGGTGAGCAGGGTCGTCTACGCGTCGTCGGCGTCCGTGTACGGCATGGCGGAGGAGTTTCCCACAGACGAGCGCCATCACGTCTGGAACAACCGCACTCTCTACGGCGCGGCAAAAGCGTTCGGCGAAGGCCTCTTGCGCGCGTTCAACGACACGGCCGGGCTCGACTACGTTGCCCTTCGCTACTTCAATGTCTACGGCCCACGCATGGACATCTACGGCCGGTACACGGAGGTGATGATCCGATGGATGGAACGGCTGGCGGCGGGGGAGCCGCCGATCATCTTCGGTGACGGCGAGCAGACGATGGATTTCGTGCACGTCGAAGACGTGGCGCGGGCGAACGTGCTGGCGGCCGCAGCGCCGGTGAGCGATGCCGTGTTCAACGTCGGCAGCTCGCGGGAAACCAGTCTCAAGCAACTGGCCGAACTCCTGGCGGCTGAGATGGGGCGCCCGGATCTCCGTCCGGTTCACGTCGAGGAACGCGCCGTGAACCCGGTGCCTCGTCGATTGGCGGACGTCTCCGCCGCGCGCCGGCAGCTCGGCTTCGAAGCCGAAATCGACCTGGAGGAAGGGCTGCGTGGGCTGGTGGCGTGGTGGCGCCAGTCCGCCATCGCCGACCGCAGCCGAATTCTGTCGGGGAGAGTGCCGGCATGATCCCGATCGCGAGGCCGATGCTCGGTCGCGCCGAGGCGCAGGCGGCGGAGGCGACGATCGCCTCCGGGTGGCTGGCGCAGGGGAGGCAGGTCGCGGCATTCGAGCACGAGTTTGCGGCATACGTCGGGGCGACGCACGCGTGCGCGGTCTCCAATTGCACCGCCGCCCTGCATCTCGCGCTGCTCGCGGTCGGTGTCGGCGCCGGGGACGAGGTGATCACCGTCAGTCACTCGTTCATCGCCACCGCCAACAGCATCCTCTACTGCAACGCGACGCCCGTGTTCGTCGATGTCGACCCGGTCACCTACAATATCGATCCGGTGCGGATCGCCGCGGCGATCACCGGGCGGACCAAGGCCATTCTCTGTGTCCACCAGATGGGAATGCCGTGTGATCTCCGCGCCATCGTCGCCATCGCGCGCGCCAACCGACTGCCGGTGATCGAGGATGCGGCCTGCGCCATCGGCTCGCAAATCCAGACGGACGGTGGACAGTGGGAGCGGATCGGCCGGCCGCACGGGGATATCGCCTGCTTCTCCTTCCACCCGCGCAAGATCATCACCACCGGCGAAGGCGGTATGCTCACCACGGCCAATCGCGAGTGGGACCAGAAGTTCCGGCTTTGGCGGCAGCATGGGATGAGCATCTCGGATGTCGTTCGGCACAGCGCGAACGACGTCATCATCGAGGACTATCCTCTGGTCGGCTTCAACTATCGCATGACCGACATGCAGGCGGCGATCGGCCGTCGACAACTCGAGCGCCTCGACGATATCGTCCCGCGACGACGTAGGCTCGCCGAACGATACGCCCAGCGCCTCGAGGCGATGCCCGAAGTCGAGACACCCCTCGAATCCCCGTGGGCGCGATCGAACTGGCAGAGCTACTGCATCCGGCTGAGCGGCGGCGCCAGCATGCAGTACGCCGTGATGCAGGCGATGCTGGAGCAGGGCGTGGCGACGCGTCGCGGCATCATGTGCGCCCATCTCGAACCCGCCTACAACACGCGGCCGCCGCGGTTTCCATTGCCGCATTCGACGCAGGCGCGGGACGAGTGTGTGCTGCTGCCGCTTTATCCGGACCTCACGGTCGACGAACAGGACCGGGTGCTGGACGCGCTCGAGCTGGCGCTTCACCGCGTCCATGCCCGATCGCTCCCGTCGGCGGTTCAAATCCTGAGCGCTGCCGACAGCCGGCCCGGTTAGGCGCGGTCCAGCGGCTTGCCGCCCGGCCGGACCAAGGTCGTCTCGACGATCTCGGTCCCGGGCGGCCGTTCGCTCACGAACTGCGCCTCAGGGCGGTGTAACCCCTCGGCGCGCCAAGCCCAGTGCGTCGTTCGCCGACGCGGCCGTCCTGCTGTCTCAGGACACGACAATTCTCGGCGCCTGTACCGCGCGCGCCGAGCGGCCGGCGCCCACTTTGTCCCACACGCTCGCGGCGATGGCGAGGTAGGCGCGGGCGTGCTCTCCGCCGGGCTCGGCGGCGACGATGGGGTGGCCGGCGTCGGACGTCTCGCGGATCACCATGTCGAGGGGGATTTCGCCCAGGAAGTCCATGCCGAGCCGCTCCGCCTCCCGCCTGGCGCCACCGTGCCCGAAGATCTCGGTGCGGTGCCCACAGTTCGGGCAGCAGAAGTAGCTCATGTTCTCGATCAGCCCCAGCACCGGCACGTCCACCTTGCGGAACATGTTGAGGCCCTTGCGGGCGTCGATCAGTGCGATGTCCTGCGGCGTCGAGACGATCACCGCACCGGCCAGCGGCACCTTCTGCGCCATGGTCAACTGGGTGTCGCCGGTGCCGGGGGGCATGTCGACCACCATCACGTCGAGCGGCCCCCAGGCGACGTCGCGCATCATCTGCTCGAGCGCCGACTGCACCATCGGGCCGCGCCAGACGATCGGTGTCTCCTCCTCGACGAGGAAGGCCATCGACATCGCCTTGATTCCGTACTTCTCCATCGGATCGAGCCTGGCTCCGTCGCTGGAACCGGGCTGCCCTTCCATGCCGAGAAGGCGGCGGACCGACGGGCCGTAGATGTCGGCATCCAGCAATCCGGTCCGGTGCCCGAGCGAGGCGAGGGCGATGGCGAGGTTGACCGCCGTCGTCGACTTGCCGACGCCGCCCTTGCCCGAGGCGACGGCGATGATCGCGCCCACGTCCGGCAGAAGAGCGGTCGCACCGCGCGCGTCCGCCGCATGAGCGTGCCCGCCGTGGGCGTGCGCGTGCGAAGGCTGGCGCGGCTCGGGCCCGCGCGGCCGCTCCGCGGTCAGGACGACGCTCGCCGTGAGAACGCCGGGGAGACGGTGGATCAGCGTCTCGACCTGCTTGCGCAGCGGCTCGAGCGCCGGGCCGCGAGCCGGATCGACCTCGAGCGCCAGGGTGACATGCCCGTCCTTCGCCCGGAGACCCTGCACCATGCCGAGCTGGACGATGCTTTCGCGGCGATCGGGGTCGACGACGCAGGCCAGCGCGTCGAGAATCTGCTTTTCCGTAACCTCGGTCATCAACCTCTCCCGCCGCGTTTCACGTTTCCCGCGAGGCCGGGCCGTGCGTTGCGCCCGGTCCAAGCCTCACCTATATACGGCTCGGTACGATATATGGGTGGTCTATCGATTGGCCAAGCGGCTTCCGCAGCGAGGCCTCCCTCTCGAGCTGGAGAGATTTTCCTGAATGGCTTGGAATCCGAAGGGTGGCCCCTGGGGTGGCGGCGGTGGTGGCGGCGGTGGGCCGTGGGGCAACGGTTCGTCGTCTTCTCCCCCGCCGAACATCGAGGATATCGTCCGGCGGACGCAGGACCGGATGCGGCAGATGGTGCCGGGCGGCCTCGGCACCGGCCGCGGCATCATCCTGGTCGTCGCGGCTGTCCTGGTGATCTGGATGGCGACCGGCTTCTATCGCGTGCAGCCCGGTGAGCAGGGCGTCGAGCTGTTGTTCGGACAGTTCGTCAAGACGACGACCCCTGGTCTGAAGTACTGGTTTCCGGCGCCGATCGGCGAGGTTCTGACCCCCAACGTCGAACAGACCAACCAGATCACCGTCGGCTTTCGTGGCGGTGGCGACGGTCCGCGCACGGTCGTCGCCCGCGACGTCGTGCAGGAAAGCCAGATGCTGACCGCGGACCAGAACATCATCGACGTCGATTTCATCGTCCAGTGGCGGATCAAGAATGCCGCCGACTTCCTGTTCAACATCCGCGATCCCGAAGGCACGGTCAAAGTCGCCGCCGAGAGCGCGATCCGCGAGGTGATGGGCCAGACCTTGCTGGAAGATGCCCTGACGCTGAAGCGCCAGGAAGTCGATGACCGCACCAAGGAATTGCTGCAGCAGATCCTGGACAGCTATGGCGCCGGGATCTACATCGCCGAGGTCAAGCAGCTCAAGGTCGATCCGCCCGCGGAAGTGATCGATGCCTTCAACGACGTGCAGCGGGCCCGCCAGGACCAGGAACGCTCCGTCAATGAAGCGACGACCTACCGGAACGACATCGTTCCAAGGGCGCGAGGCGAGGCCGAGCGGATCATCCAGGACGCGAACGCATACAAGGAAAAGTTGATCCGCGAGGCGGACGGTGAAGCGAAGCGCTTCGACTCCATCCTCGAGGCCTACCAATCGGGCCCCGCGGTGACGGCTCGGCGGCTTTATCTCGAGCGGATGCAGACGATCTTGCAGAATACCCAGAGCGTGATCATCGACTCCAACGGCACCGGGCAGAACGTCGTTCCCTACCTTCCGCTTCCGGAAGTCCAGCGTCGCCGTGAGGAGGGCGCCCGATGAACAAGCGCATTTTGATCATCGCCGGCGTCGCCCTCGCGGTGGTGGCGTTGCTGCTGGTGAGCTCGGCGTTCACCGTCCGGCAGACGGAGCAGGCCCTGGTCCTGCAGTTCGGTGACCCGGTCCGGGTGGATCGTGACCCTGGACTGAAGTTCAAGGTGCCGTTTGTTCAGAACGTCGAATTCTACGACAAGCGCATTCTCGACCTCGATCCGCCGGTTCAGGAGGTACTGCTGGCCGATCAGAAGCGGATCAACGTCGATACCTACGCACGGTATCGGATCATCGATCCGCTCCGCTATCGCCAGCGGGCGCAGACCGATGCGAACTTCCGCCAACTGTTCGGCAGCCGGATCAACTCGGCGCTGCGAACGGAGGTCGGCCGTGTCGGCCTGGCCGAAGTGCTCTCCGATCAACGGGACGAGTTGATGGGGCGTATCGCCGATCAGATCAAAGCGGCCGCACCGGAGTTCGGCGTCGAGGTGGTCGACCTGCGGATCGGCCGCACCGATCTGCCCGAGGCGACCAGCCAGGCGGTCTACAACCGCATGCGATCCGCCCGCGTGGCGCAGGCGGCGCAGCTTCGCGCCGAGGGCGAACAGCAGAAGGCCCGCATCCAGGCGGAAGCCGACCGCGAACGGACGGTGATCCTCGCCGAGGCGACGCGGCAGTCGGAAATCCTCCGCGGTCAGGGAGACGGCGAGAGAACCGTGACCCTCAACCGCGCCTACAGCAAAGACACCGCGTTCTTCGACTTCTACCGTTCGCTCGAGGCCTACGGCGCTCTCGGGCACGGCTCGACGCTGGTGTTGAAGCCGGATGCGGAGTTCTTCCGCTACTTTTTCGATGAGAAGGGCGTGCAGCCCAAGCGCGAAGCGACCCGCTGACCAGCGTTGCCGGCGGCGCGGATCACCCGGAAATCGAGGCGAAGGGGAAAAGCAATGGCGCGAACGACTGTGGCCGGTGCGGCGCCGGGGGGACGAGACAGCCGGGTCGTGCGGGGCTCGCTCCCGTCGGTGCGCGGCGTGGCGCTGGTGGTTCTGCTCGCGTTCACGGCGGCTCCGGCGTCGGCGCGCACCGCCCCGGAAAGCTTCGCGGAGTTGGCCGACCGGCTGCTGCCCGCCGTCGTCAACGTCTCGACGACCCAGGTGGTGGAGGGGAACCCCGGCATCGAGCTGCCGCAGATGCCGCCGGGCTCGCCGTTCGAGGAGTTCTTCAAGGAGTTCATGGAGCGCAACCAGTCGAACAAGTCGCAGCGGCGGCGCGCGACCTCGCTGGGCTCCGGCTTCTTCATCGACACGCAAGGCCACATCATCACCAACAACCACGTGATCCAGGACGCGGACGAGGTCTCCGTCATCCTGCACGACGACACCCGCCTCGAGGCCAAGGTCGTCGGGCGTGACGCGAAGACCGACATCGCCGTTCTCAAGGTCGCGCCGCAGAGCAAGATCGTGCCCGTTCGCTTCGGCGACTCGGACGTGATCCGCGTCGGCGACTGGGTACTGGCGATCGGCAATCCGTTCGGGTTCGGCGGCACGGTGACCGCGGGGATCATCTCCGCCCGCGGCCGCGACATCAACGCCGGCCCCTACGACGACTTCCTGCAGACGGACGCCTCGATCAACCGCGGCAACTCCGGCGGGCCGATGTTCGATCTGGACGGCGGCGTCATCGGCATCAACACCGCGATCTTCTCGCCGTCCGGCGGCAGCGTCGGCATCGGCTTCGCCATTCCGTCGAACAGCGCGCAGCCGGTGATCCGGCAGTTGATCGAGCATGGCGAGGTTCGGCGCGGATGGCTCGGCGTGCGCATCCAGACCGTGACCGAAGAGATCGCCGACGCGTTGGGGATGAAGGAGTCCGGCGGCGCGCTCGTCGCCGGCGTCATCCCCGGTGGCCCGGCGGAGAAGGCGAAGCTCAAGGACGGCGACGTCATCGTCGAGTTCGACGGCAAGCCGATCACGCAGATGCGCCGCCTGCCGCGCCTCGTCGCCGATACCGAGGTCGGCCGAAGCGTGCCGGTGAAGATCTGGCGCGAGGGCCGCGTGATGACCCTCGAGGTCGAGGTCGGCGTCCTGGACGAGCGGGAGGAGAAGGCGGCCGCCGCGAGCCCGGGGCCGGAGACACCCAGCAGCGGCGAGGCTGTCGAAGCGCTCGGCGTCTCCGTCGTCGCCATCGATGCGAAGGCCCGAGCGCGCTACGGCCTGGAGGCGGATGCACGCGGCCTGGTGGTCACCAGCGTCGATGCGAACGGGCCTGCGGCCGAACAGGGCATCCGCGTCGGTGATCGCATCGTCGAGGTGGCGCAGGAGGCGGTCTCGTCGCCGTCGCAACTCGCCGCGAAGATCAAGGCGGCGCGTGGCGCCGATCGGAAAGCGGTGCTGGTGCTGGTCGAGGGCGAGGGCGGCATGCGCTTCGTCGCCATCAAGCTCGGCAAGGGCTAGGCGCCGTGTCCACGGAGGAGACGAGGTTGGTCGGTCCGTTCGCGGCGATCCGCCCGGCGGCGGGTCGCGCCGCCGAAGTCGCGGCCCGGCCCTACGACGTGCTGTCCACCGCCGAGGCGGTGGCCGGCGCCGCGGGGCGGCCGTTCAGCTTTCTGCACGTCTCGCGCGCCGAGATCGACATGCCGCCCGGAACGGACGAGCACGCGGACGAGGTGTACCGGCAAGCCGGCCGCGCCTTCACCCGGATGCTGGACGAGGGCGTGCTGGTCCGCGACGACACGCCGCGGTACTACGTCTACCGGATGACGCGCGCCGGGCATGTGCAGACCGGCGTCGCCGCCGCCGGTTCGGTCACAGCCTACCTCGCCAACAGCATCCGTCGCCACGAGCACACGCGACCCGACAAGGAACTCGACCGCACCCGCCAGATCGAGGCGGTCGGCGCACACACCGGGCCGGTGCTGACGGTGCATGCCGCCGATCCTGCGCTCGCAAGCATCCTGGAAGGCGCGACCGCGGCCGAGCCGATCGCCGATGCGACGACCGACGAGGGGACGCGGCACCAGATATGGCCGCTCGCCACCGCCGCCGAAGTCGCCGCGGTCTCGGAGCGGTTCGCGTCGATGCCGGCGATCTGGATCGCCGACGGCCATCACCGGTCGGCCGCAGCCGCGCGGGTCGCGAGCCAGAGGGGCGGCGGCGGGGCGGAAGGCGGTGGCCGCTTCCTGCTGGTGAGCTTTCCCGCGGATCAGGTCCGCATCCTCGACTACAACCGCGTCGTTCGCGATCTGTGCGGCCGGACGGAAGAGGCGTTCCTCGCCGCCGTCGCCGAGGCGTTCATCGTCTCGCCGGCGGCCGGCGCCTTCCGCCCCGAAGCGCCGGGGGTGTTCGGCATGCTGCTCGGCTCCCGCTGGTTCCGGCTGGAACTGCGCCAGCCGCCGGACGCGTCCGCCTCGCCCGTCTCCCGCCTCGACGTGAGCCTGCTCAGCGATCGGCTGCTGGCGCCGATCCTCGGCATCGGCGACCCCCGCACCGACCGCCGGATCGATTTCATCGGCGGCAGCCGCGGCCTGGACGGGCTGGAGCAGCGCGTCCGCTCGGGCGAATGGGCCGTCGCCTTCGCCCTCCACCCGACCCGCCTGGAAGACCTGATGGCGGTCGCCGACTCCGGCGCGGTCATGCCGCCCAAGTCCACATGGTTCGAGCCGAAGCTCGCGGACGGACTGTTGTCGCTGGCGTTGGACTGACCCTCGCCCGCGCGGGAAGAGGGAGTTCGTAGGGTGTGGTGAGCGGAGCGAACCGCACCACGCCCCGGCCCGGCGGAAGTGGTGGAGTTCGCTCCGCTCACTCCACCTACGGGCTCAGCGGATCGTCTCGATCCTCACGCCGATGTCGAGTGCGGCCCAGGCACGGTCGGCGGTGAGCACCGGCAGGTTCGCGACCTGCGCCAGAGCCAGGCACGCCCGGTCGCCCAGCGAAAGCCCGAGTGCGCGTGTCGCCGGCCGCAATTGCCCCGCCCGGTGCGCCATCGCGACGTCGAAGGCGATCGTCTCCAACGCCAGCGCATCCACGGCGGAACGGATCTCGGCGTCCGCCATGCCGTAGTCCGCCAGCTTGGCGTGGACCTCGGCCAAATTGACCGCCGATATCAGGGCGCCCGCGAGCCGGGCTTCGACCACCGTCGCCCCCGGCTCGGCGTTGAGGAGCGCCAGGACCGCCGAAGCGTCGACCACGACCCTGCTCATGGCGTTACTCGCGGTCGCTCTCCGCGCGCCGATCGGCGATCAGCTCGTCGGCGAGGCTCCTGTCGGCGCTCACGTATCGGCGGACGAGTTCCTGCGCCCGACGCACAGCCTGCGCCCGCCCCATGATCCGGATCTCGCCCGCCTCCAGGCGCAACACCACGTCGTCGCCGACCTCCAGGCCGACCGCCTTGCGGAACTCCGCCGGAATGACGATCCGGCCACTCGGCCCCATCCGCGTCGTCGTATCTGGCATATGCCACATCCCATCTGGAGTGTCGCATGGTAGCCCGTCTGCCAATCCCGCGTCTAGATGCTAAGCACAGCGGGTTGCGCTGCCTGTATCGCACGACCTTCGATCTTGATCCCCTTTTGTAGGTTAAGGAGCCCGTTCCCCCTATATCCAGAGGGTGCGCCCAGGGTTGTCCACAACATGTGGAACCTTGAGCTTGATTCGCTTTTGACAGCACCTTGTTCGCGTGCAATAAGGATTGATACGACGCTTGTAAACCAGACCGGTCTGATGAGTGCATTGACTGATGCTTTCAAAAGGCAAGATGGTTGAGATGGCGGAGGCGGTGGGATTCGAACCCACGGACCCCGTGGTGAGCGTAGCAACTCGTAGGGTCACCTGATTATCAGTCAGGCCCGTTCGGCCACTCTGGCACGCCTCCGCTGTCTCTATGGGAGAGGTGCATTGCCGTGCACCTCTCCCTGATTCTCGATCAGGTTCTAACGGCTCATCATGAACACCCCGTCGTGCTCCCGCACGTCATGCACTTCATGCACGTCCCGTTGCGCACCAGCGTGAAGTTGCCGCATTCACCGCACGAATCCCCCTCGTAGCCCTTCAGCCGGGCGATGCGCGCCGAGTCGGTGTGCGCCTCGAAGCTCTCCGCGATCACCGCGTTGCCGTCGACCATCAGCGTCGCTTCGCCGGCGAAACCGCGTGCGGCCTCGGCCCGCACGCCGCCACCCGCCGCCGCCACACCGCCGCCGGCCCCCTGGTAGACCTTGAAGCGTGAGCGGACGTAGCCCTTGGAGGTGAAGCGGGCGACCACCGGCATCGGGTCGTAGGCGTTGGGGCTGCCTTCCGCTTCGCCGCGGCCGACGGTGTCGGGCGTGATGTCCTGCGGGACGTTGTGGGCCAGGTCGTAGCGGCCGAGGTAGGAGACGCCGAGCTCGCGGAAGATGTAGTCGAGGATCGAGGTCGCCATCTTGA
>Ga0209573_1000249_pt1 | contig 132545 bp, 106 predicted proteins | sample TNRBio252014_DNA_FD_185870 | JGI IMG/M metagenome (GOLD analysis project Ga0209573, IMG submission 185870) | Wastewater treatment Type I Accumulibacter community from EBPR Bioreactor in Madison, WI, USA - TNR Reactor_6/25/2014_ DNA (SPAdes)... | ecosystem: Engineered > Bioreactor > EBPR >...
AACCATCGCGCCCCTGAGCGATACTCCAATCATCGGGCTGCCCGCCGTGGCGACCTGAACAACCCGGCTCTGGCCGGTGAGCGTGGCGATCAGCCCGCAAAGTTACACCACGCTGTGGGACACGATCTTGATAGGCTGAAGCTGGCGCTGGGTGAAATGGTGGATGTGGGCCGTGAACGCTATGGGCTCACATGGCCGGGCAAGGCTGATTGCTTCAAAACCATTCAGGCCCCATCACTGGGCACCCTGCGCCCCGCACGGGACGAAAGCGTGAACTTCGACACTACCGAGAACCTCATCATCGAGGGCGACAATCTGGAAGTGCTGAAGCTCTTGCAGAAGTCATACCTTGGCAAAGTGAAGATGATCTACATCGATCCGCCCTATAATACGGGCAAGGATTTCATCTATCCGGATAATTTCGGTGAGAACCTTCAGACTTACCTCGAATACACTGGGCAATTGGACAGCGAAGGCAGAAAATTTAGTACCAATACGGAGACTGAAGGCCGCTTTCATTCCAAGTGGCTAAACATGGTTTACCCAAGGCTTTATCTGGCGCGAAATCTACTCAGTGACGACGGCATGGTCGCGATCAGCGTGGACGATACCGAACTTCAGAACCTGCGGAGATTGTGCGATGAGGTTTTTGGAGAAGACAATTTTGCGGCGCAGATAGCGGTTGTTCATAATCTAAAGGGTCGCAATGATCGCAAACACGTTGCGACGTGTCACGAGTACCTAGTTCTATATTGTAAAAGTGATCAGGCTGAACTGGGTGGCCTGCCACTGACTGAGGAACAGCGGGCAGAATACAAATTCGAAGATGAAAGAGGGGAAAAATATGCACTGCGTGATCTCAGAAAGCGTGGGAGACCTGATCGTCGGGAGGATCGACCGAAGATGTGGTTTCCAATTTTTTGGAACGAAACGACTAGAAAGTGCTCCCTCACACGTACGACCACGAGTGACATAGAAATCACGCCGCTAAGGGGCGATGGAACTGACGGACGTTGGAGGTGGGGCAAGGAAAGGGTTGAAGCAAATTTAGCGATACTGGAACCGCGCAAGTCGAAAAAGTCCGACAAGTGGGAGGTAGAGCACCGTGTCTACCTAAATGCGACCGCGGCTTCCGAGGTTGAAGATGATGAAGACGAGGCCGATGAAGCGACCGAAAGAAGCTCAAAGTCCAAATCGTTCTGGATAGGTGGCGAGCTTTCTACAGACACGGCCCGCCGCACGTTGCTTGAACTATTACCGGATTGTGGGTTCGATTATCCGAAGTCAGTTGAACTTCTGAAAAGAGTTCTGAATGTGGCGTCGGATCAGAACTCTATCGTCCTAGATTTTTTTGCTGGTTCCGGCACCACAGGGCATGCAGTTTTGGAGCTAAATCATCAGGACGGTGGCAATAGAAAATTCATACTGGTGCAGTTGCCAGAACCTACCGACAACTTGCCGCTTCGAACCATCTCGGAGATTACCAAGGGTCGAATTCGTAAGGTCATTGAGAGGCAAACCGCTGCTGATGCCGATAAGCTGGATCTTGCACATGGTATAGGTGGGAGCCTTGGATTCCGTGTTTTCAAACTCGACCAGTCCAACTTCACGGGCTGGGATGCGGAGGCATCCAAGGACGCCGAAGCACTTGGCAAGCAGCTTGAGATGGGCATTGACCATGTGCGGCAGGGCCGCAGTGAAGATGACCTGCTCTATGAGCTTTTGCTCAAAAGTGGCTTCCCGCTTACCACGCCTGTTGAGAAGCTCTCGCTTGCAGGCAAAACTGTCTTCAGCATTGGCGGCGGGGTTTTCCTGATCTGTCTTGAGCGTGAACTCAACAGCGAAGTGATCAAGGCCATGGCTGAGATGAAGCCTTCCCGCGTGGTGTGTATTGATGATGGCTTCCGGGGCAACGACCAACTGAAAACCAACGCTGTTCTCACCTTCAAGGCCAAGGGCGTGGCCAAGTTCCAGACGGTTTGACGATGGCTGCAAACCTCACACAGGTCACGAAGTGGGCAACTTGTAAGGAACGCTTACAAGTTCAAAGGATGGCAACCATCCGGAATTTCCGGATGGATCAGGGCGGTATCCCCGCATGAAGCTTCAGTTTGACCCGAACCAGACCTTCCAGCTTGACGCGGTGAACGCCGTTGCCGACCTTTTTGATGGCCAGTCGCAAGCAGCCGGGGATTTTTCCGTGATCAAGCTATCCAGCGGTGATGGATTGTTTGAGGGGCAGGAGCGCACCGAGCTTGGCATCGGCAACAGGCTTATTCTCGACGACGATAAGCTGAGGATCAACGCTCGCCTTGTGCAGGAGCGCAATGACATTGAGATTGCCGACGAGGCAACGGCTCTTGAAAGCTGGGAACTTTTCGACGTTCCCGCCAACGCCTCCCGCAAGTGCCCGCATTTCAGCGTGGAGATGGAGACGGGGACGGGCAAGACCTACGTTTATCTGCGCACCATCTTTGAACTCTCCAAGCGCTATGGCTTTCAAAAGTTCATCATTGTTGTGCCGAGTGTGGCAATCCGCGAGGGTGTGACCCATTCCATCGCCACCATGGCCGAGCATTTCAAGACGCTCTACAACAATGAGGCTGTCTCTTTCGTCTATTCGGCCAAGGAAGTGAACAAGCTGCGGCAGTTCGCCACCAGCAACACGTTGCAGATATTCGTCATCAACATTGACGCCTTCCGCCGCAATTTCACAGGTACGGAAGCGGAAGTTCGCTCTAACGTGATCTACAAGGAGATGGACCGCTCCATGGGTGGACGCGCACCCATCGAGTTTGTTCAAGCTGCAAGGCCCATCGTGATCATCGACGAGCCGCAATCCGTTGATGCGACCGACCGGGCGCAGGAGGCCATCAAGGCCCTGAACCCACTTTGCACCTTGCGCTATTCCGCAACCCACAAAAATTCATATAATATTGTCTACCGCCTCGACCCTGTTCGCGCCTTCGAGCTGCGGCTGGTGAAGCAGATCGTGGTGGCGAGTGCCGCTGGCGAAGGTGCCGCCAATGATGCCTACATCAAGGTTGAGGCCATCACCAATGTCGGCGGCATCAAGGCCAAGCTGCGCATCCACGAGCAGGGACCATCCGGCCCCAAGGAAAAGCTCGTCACCGTGAAGCGCGATGCTGACCTGTTCTTTGTCTCCAAGGAGCGCGCCCAGTACCGGGACGGCTATTCCATCGCGGAAATCCATGCCGAGCCGGGAGCCGAGTTCATCCGCTTCACCGGCGGCAAGATCATGCGCTTGGGCGATGTTGCGGGCGGCGTTCAGGATGACGTATGGCGCGTGCAAATTCGCCATACAATCCGCAAGCACTTCGAAAAGGAAATTCAGGTCCGTGATCGCGGCATCAAGGTTTTGAGCCTGTTCTTCATTGACCGCGTGGCCAATTATCGCACGGAGGATGGAAGCAAGGGCAAGTTTGCCACGGTTTTTGAGGAAGAGTTTGCGGCTATCGCCAAGGACGAACGCTACAAGGATTTGCCTTGGCTGAAGCATTCTCTCGACAAGCTGCATGATGGCTATTTTTCGCAGGACAAGAAGGGCGGCCTGAAAGACACGTCCGGCAGCACACAGGCGGATGATACGACCTACGAGCTAATCATGCAGAAGAAGGAGGAGCTGCTTTCGCTTGAAACACCGCTTCGCTTCATCTTCAGCCATTCCGCCCTGCGCGAGGGTTGGGACAATCCGAACGTCTTCCAGATTTGTACCCTCAACCAGACGCAATCCGGCATCAAGAAGCGCCAGGAAATTGGCCGTGGCCTGCGCTTGCCCGTGGATAGCACAGGTGCGCGCGTGTTCGATGAGGTCGTGAACCGCCTCTATGTCATGGCAAACGAGTCCTACGAAGAATTCGCCGAGAAGCTTCAGAAGGAATACGAGGATGATTGCGGCGTCACCTTCGGCAAGGTGCCACTGTCTGCGCTGGCCAAGATCACGCGGGTTGTTGACGACCAAGAACAGGTGATCGGCAAAGAAGTTGCCGAAACCATCCGGGCAAAACTGGTTGAGCAGAAGATGCTGGAAACAGATGGCCGCATAGCACCAGCCTTTGACCCCAAGAAGCCCGGATTTGCGCTGGCCATGCCAACAGGCCTTGAAGATTTGGCAACGGCAGTGATCGACGTTCTGTCAGGCCATCAAATCCAGCGCCATGTCCGCCGCGACAGGGACGAAGGACCGAACAAGCTCCGCAAGGAGATCGTCGATCACAGCCCCGAGTTCAAAACGCTATGGGACAAGATCAAGCCGCGCACGTCCTATCGCGTCGAGTTCCAGACAGATGAACTTGTGCACCGTGCGGTGCAGGCCATCTCACAGATGGAGAAGGTTGTGCCGCCCAAAATCACCGTCACGGCTGGCAAGCTGGACGTGGTGAAAGGCGGTGTCGCCACGCAGGAGATCAGCGCGGCATCCGAGCGCGTCAGCGTCACCACCAAGTCGTTGCCGGACGTGCTGGCCTACCTGCAGAATGAAACAGAACTCACGCGATCCACGCTGGTCCGCATCCTAAAGGAGTCCGGGCGTCTAGGCGACATTTTCGCCAATCCGCAGAAGTTCATGGATCAGGTCGCCGCACACCTGAAGCACGTGCTTCACCGCCTGTTGGTGGACGGCATCAAGTATGAGCGCATCACAGGCAGCGGCCCGGAAGCAGAATGGGAAATGATGCTCTTCAAGAACGAAGAGCTTATCAATTTCCTTACAGCGGAACGGGTGACCAAGGCTCCATATGAATATGTGGTCTATGACTCGGAGGTTGAGCGGGAGTTTGCGCAGAAGCTTAACTCGCGGGACGACATCAAGGTTTTCATGAAGCTTCCCGGCTGGTTCGAGATTGAGACGCCCGTGGGCAAGTACAATCCCGATTGGGCTATCGTGAAGCACGACGACGCCACGCTCTACCTTGTGCGCGAAACCAAGGGCACTAAGGACTACCTGAAACTCCGCACCTTGGAAGCCGACAAAGTCCGCTGCGGCAAGGCACATTTCGAAGCCCTGCAAGTTCCGTTCGAAGTCGTGGTGAGCGCGAGCGAGGTGTGATGATCGACATTGTGAGGAGAGGCGACTGGTGAAGGTATGCTGAGCGCAATTGCCAGAATAATGCTAACTGCATCGGCCATTGCCCCGATTGCCTTCACCTATGCTTGGGTTGCCTACACACAAGACGAGAAGACAGTGGCCTTTGTCGCATTGCTGTCCGGTGCCATTGCGGTTGCAGCGTGCATCACGGTCCTGCGCTCTGCACAGAAGAATTTGGAGCGAATGAGCTTCAAGCCAAAGTCGATTGAAGCGGCAGACCGTGAAAACATCGGGTTCATGGTGTTGTATCTTCTCCCGCTTTTCACAGACAAGATAAACACATTGAATTGGGCACTGTGGGTTCCAACGGTGCTTGTGTTCTCCGTGATAACTGCATTTGGCTACAGTTATCACTTCAACCCACTGCTTGGGATTATCGGTTGGCACTTCTACAAGGTCGAGTCCGACGAGGGAGTGACCTACGTTGTCATTACCCGCAAACATCTGCGAGCAGCATCCCAAGTGCTCACGGTCGGGCAGCTGACAGAATACATTCTAATAGATTTGGAGGGACGATAATGCCGATCAATCTCTATGCGCTGTGTCGTCCGAATGATCAGTTACAGGTAAAGCGCGTCAGCCTGACCCAGCCGGTTCAGGCCAAGATCGAAGGAATTTTCCAAGCACAAGCAAGTGCGTTTCTAGACGGCATTGGCGAAGAGGTCGATTTCGGAGGCGATTGGAAGCCTGACGCCGATGAACTTCTAGTGATTGAAGCCCCTGCCGAGATTGCAATAGTTCAAGCTGCGGTGGCTGCCAATCCAGTGAGCCTCGAAAGCATTGACTCCGCAAATTTCGAGAATGAGGGCATCAAGGGTCTTTTCATCAATCTTCAGAGCGGAGGTCAGTCGCGCATACTAATTCAGTCATTTTCAGCTCAACAGATCTTGGCCCGCCGCTTTTCGCTAATGCTCGATGGAAACACATTCAAGGAGTTGACCGAACCTGCCTTCACTCTGGACAATTACCTAACTGCAATTGTCGAGGACAACAAGCTCAAGTTCAAAAGCTTCTTCAACGTGAAGCGGATTTTCGAACTCAATCAGTTCTATCAAGAGGCGTCAGACCAGCAGATTGACGGGTTCTGTGGCCACCAGAGCCTACAAGTGGCAGACGTAGCCGCGTTTAAAGCAGTGGCGGATCAACAGATCAGGAAAATGGTTCATGCGATTGTAAAGGCTGGTGTGCTCGACAACTGCAAAGTATCCGACATCGTTGCCCAAGCTGCCTCGCTTGGTCTGAACATCGCCGAAGCGAATGGCAAATTGGTGTTTCCAAGCGAGCGTAAAGACATCAAGACCCTTCTAAGGTTTCTTGATGATGGCATTTACCAAGCGCCGTTGAGCGCCACAAAGTACGTGACAAATTCGAAGCGACCGTTTGCTCGCTGAAAGAGCTGCGGTTGTGGAAAGCTGAATGCGCGCGGAACAGATGGTGCTTATTGGAGGAGAATTGGGTTTATGAAGCTAAGTAAAGAGCGCTATCCCGTTTCTGTTCTCAAGGAGATGCAGGACAGCATTGATGTTCGGCCAGAATACCAGCGCCCACTCGTTTGGAGCTTGAAACAGAAACGGCTGCTGATTGACTCGATTTTGCGCGGTTACGATGTCCCCAAAATGTACTGGCATCGCCAGCCCAACGACGCGAAGTATGAGTTTCACGTAATCGACGGTCAACAGCGCCTTTCCACCATTTGGGAGTTCTGTAACGGCGGCTTCTCGCTCGGCAAGGACGGTGACGACATTGAAGGCCTATCGACCAAGAACCTTACCTATGCCGATTTCAAGACCGATCTGAAGAAGCGCTTCCACCTCTACTCGTTCGACATCGTCATCGTCGAAGACGCCATCCAGAGCAAGGAGGAAGATGAAGTTCGGGAGATGTTCCTGCGCTTACAGAACGGGACCAGCCTGAAGGCACAGGAGAAGCGCAACGCCATGACGGGGAGTATGCGCAACTTCGTCAAGGAAGTGGCCAAGCATCCATTCTTCGAGAGCTGCAAATTCGCGGATACCCGGTTCACCTACGATCACGTTGCCGCACAAATGGCGTGCCTTGAGCTGGCAGGGGCGACGGTCAGCGTGCGCGACAGCGACCTCAACCGTATGTACGAGGACAACCGGGACTTTGACGTTCAGGGCAAGACCGCAAAGAAAATGCGGCGCACGCTCGACTATTTGAAGCGCGCGTTCCCAGAGCATACCCGCGAATTGGAACGCTACAATGCCGTCACGCTCTACAGCCTCGCCTCATCACTGATCGACAGCTACGTGCATCAGGGGACGGAACCCAAGCTGGCGGATTGGTTCATAGCCTTTGAGGCGGAGCGGCGGGCGGATATGGATCGCCCCGAGGATGAGCGCGACTTGCAGCTTGTCGAGTATCAGCGGCTCACGAGCTACTCAACCGACGCCGAGGAGTCACTTTCCAAGCGACTTGAACACATGCAGCGTCGGTTCTTCGCTGCTGTTCCCGACATTGAGCAGATCGACGCAACACGCATATTCACCGAAGAGCAGCGTCTGGCGATCTACAGGCGTGACAACGCGACTTGCCAGTTACGGATAAGGTGCGAGGGCGTTGAAAAGCTGAAATGGGGGCATTGGCATGCCGACCACGTGAAACCGCATTCGCTTGGCGGCAAGACGACTGTTGCGAATGGGCAAGTGGCCTGCCCGGATTGTAATATCGCGAAGAGCAACAAGCTTGCGACGACGACAGCAGTGGCGCAGGTGTGAACAAAACGTGGCAAGCAGCGCGACAGGCTTTGCTCCTGCTCACCAAGGAAAGCCCGTTCGTCCGCTTCCCTCCTCGCCGCCTTCCTTCGCTAGGTGCGAAGGCGGCTCCGAGGAAAGCGAACTCTCTCTATCTACAGCTATCTCTATCTTTATAGAGGAAGAGGGGCGGCATGATCGGGATGCAGCGGGGAATCGACAGCGCCGACGCGCAGACAGCGACTTCTGAAAAGCTGCTACCTATGTGCTACCTGTGACTTTTCGCCAACGGGCAAATATAACATAACTATTTGAAATCATTGGCGCACCCGACAGGATTCGAACCTGTGACCTCTGCCTTCGGAGGGCAGCGCTCTATCCAGCTGAGCTACGGGCGCATCGGCGCGGGGCCTTGCGCCGCGCCTTGCTCTCATAGCCGATCCGCGATGGAGGGGCAACGCCGCGCTTCGTCCGGCGTGGTTAACGGCGCGGGCCTTCCCGCAGTGGTGATTCAACGGGCGTTAGGGATGCCGCAAGGTAGGGGCGATCGTTAAATTGCGTGTTAGCCAACCTGCCCCAATGTTCGCGGGGAAAGGCCGGGATCGGTTCCGAAAAGGGCCGTCGTCGGACGTTTCGCGGGAACAAGGCCGCCCATCGGGCGGGGCAGGTGTGAGATGCGGCGATTGATCATGTCAGTTCTTTCGGCGGCGGCGGCCGGGGCGGCGCCGGCGGCGGCGGCCGACTGGTATACCGGGGTCAAAAGCTCGGAGCCCGACTACAGCAACAATATCGTCCTCGACGCTTCGTTGACGGCGACGACCAAGGGGTCGAAATTCGTCGACGTGTCGGTGACCGTGGCGCCGCAGGACTCCCTCGACAAGACAGGCTTCCGCGTGCGCGCCGACGGCATGCTGGGCGAATACAAATACAAGACGGACAAGGGCGTGCAGATCACCGCGCGGCAGGAGCAGGCCTCGGTGATGGGCGGCTATGAATGGGTGTCCCGCAACTTCACCTACGCCGTCTACGCCGGCGTCGCCGGCCAGAGCGACACATTGTCGCCGGCCGATCCGTCCAATTCCGTCCAGGGCAAGCATATCGGTCTGAAGGTTTCGGGCGAGTTCTACGACACGCGGCGCAAGAACACGCTGCTGATGGGCTATGCGTCCTTCTCCACCAACGCCTCCTCCTACTACGTCCGCCTGAAATATGGCTGGGCCGTCGGCGAGCGGGTCTACATGGGGCCGGAGATCATGGCGCTCGGCAACACGTTCTACCAGCAATGGCGCGCCGGCGTGCATCTCACCGGCTGGAAGATGGGTCCTGTGCAACTCGGCGTCTCGGGCGGCTATCTGAGCGACGCCAAGCTCGGGTCCGGTCTTTATACCGTCGTCGACGCGCGCGTCGGCTTCTGAGGCGGCGGCGTTAACCCGTTGTTCACCCTGTTCGCGAATTGCTCCGCCCGCGTCCGAAGCCCGGCCGCGGGCGGTTCATCGATCCGGGTCGGCTGCCTCGGCCGGTCCGCCGAAAAGGCGCTTCAAGCGCCTCGCAATGCAGCGGTTTTCTCCTCCGCGGCGGGGTGCGGGCGGGGACGGGGCCGGGCCGGACCGACTCGATCCGAGGAATTGCGGTGACGCAGCGTTAACTCCGTCGTTATCGGTGGCCGCTACAGTCGAAGTGCAAGGTGCGTTGGGAGCGTAAGCGTATGGCGTCGGTTGTGCGGATTGCCGCTTGGGGCATGTCGGGCGTGCTCGCCCTGCTGTTCCTGACCTTGCCGGTCAGCGTGCAGACGCAGCTCATTCTCGCCGTGAGCGCCATCGCCCTGATGGCGGGCATCTGGATGTTCGGCAAGGGCCCCCTGGCGCGCCAGGCCTTCCTCGCGCTCGGCTCCTTCGTCGTCATCCGCTACATCTACTGGCGCACGACCTCGACGCTGCCGCCCGTCGCCGACACCACCGGGTTCTCGATCGGCCTGGCGCTGCTGATCGCCGAACTTTACTGCCTGCTTATTCTCGTCATCAGTCTGGTCATCAACGCCGACCCGCTCAAGCGCAAGCCGCTGGAGCAGGATCCCGACGACAAGCTGCCGACCGTCGATGTCTTCATTCCGTCCTATAACGAGGACGAGTATATCCTCGCCACAACCATCGCCGCGGCGCGGTCGATGGACTACCCGGCGCACAAACTGACGGTCTGGCTGCTTGACGACGGCGGCACGGACCAGAAGTGCAACGACAAGAACCCCGAGAAGGCGGCGGCCGCCTGGCGCCGCCGCATGGCGCTGCAGAAGCTCTGCGCTGAAATGGGCTGCCGATACCTGACGCGCGCGCGCAACGAGCACGCCAAGGCCGGCAACATGAACAATGCGCTGAAGCACTCGACCGGCGAGGTGATCGTCGTGTTCGACGCCGATCACGCGCCCTTCCGCGCCTTCCTGCGCGAGACCGTCGGCTATTTCCTGCGCGACCCGAAGCTGTTCCTCGTTCAGACGCCGCACGTCTTCCTCAATCCCGACCCGATCGAGAAAAACCTGCGCACGTTCGACCGCATGCCGTCCGAGAACGAAATGTTCTATTCGGTGACGCAATGCGGCCTCGACAAATGGAACGGGTCGTTTTTCTGCGGTTCGGCGGCGCTCCTGCGCCGCGCCGCGCTGGATACGACGGGCGGCTTCTCGGGCGTCACCATCACCGAGGACTGCGAGACCGCGTTCGAACTGCATTCGAAAGGCTGGACCAGCGTTTTCGTCGACAAGCCGCTCATCGCCGGCCTGCAGCCCGAGACGTTCACGTCGTTCATCGGTCAGCGCTCGCGCTGGTGCCAGGGCATGTTCCAGATTCTCATCCTGAAGAATCCGGCGCTGAAAAAAGGCCTGCACTTCATCCAGCGCGTCGCCTACCTGTCGAGCATGACCTTCTGGTTCTTCCCTTTGCCGCGGCTGATGTTCATGCTCGCGCCGCTGATCCATATCTTCTTCGACATCAAGATTTTCGTGTCGAACATCGACGAGGCCATCTCCTACACGCTCACCTACATCATCGTGAACGTGATGCTGCAGAACTATCTCTATGGCTCGGTGCGCTGGCCCTGGATTTCCGAACTCTACGAATATGTGCAGGGCGTATTCCTGTCGAAGGCGATCGTGTCGGTCGCGCTCAGCCCGCGCAAGCCGACGTTCAACGTGACGGCCAAGGGCCTGACGCTCGACAACGACCATCTGTCCGAACTGTCCTGGCCCTTCTTCGCCATCTGGGGGCTCCTCGTCGTCGGCGGGCTGACTGCGGCCTATCGCTATATGTTTGAGCCGGGCGTCACCAATCTGATGCTCGTCGTCGGATTGTGGAACGGGTTCAACCTGCTGATCGCCGGCGCGGCGTTGGGCGCGGTCGCCGAACGCAAGCAGGTCGATCGTCATCCGCGTCTTGGCATCGACCGCCAGGGCAGCGTCCGCATCGACGGCGTTGATTATCCGGTGCGCGTCAAGAACGTGTCGGCCGGCGGCTGCGGCGTCGCCTTCGAGGGCGATCCGCCGCATATCGTCGCCGACAAGACGCGCGGCGTGCTGTCGATCGTTCCGGCCGGCCATATCGTCAGGCAGGAGACGATCCAGATCGTCTTCAAGCGGCAGGCGGAAGTCCAGGAAGGCATTTTCGGCGCCGAGTTCGAGAATATGGACCCGCAGGCCTATTACGCGCTCGCCGACCTGATGTATGGCGATTCGGACGCGCTGCCGCGCTTCCTCGCCGGCCGTCGCAAGCACAAGAATATTTTCGCGGGCTCGTTCGAGTTCGTGCGCTGGGGGTTGTTCGAGCCCATCCGCGCCTTCGCCTATCTGTTCAGGCGCGGGCCCGAGATCAAGGCCGAAACCGCGCCCGAGCCGACATTGCCCGAAATTCCGACCGACCTGCTGAAGATGATGATGGAGACCGCCTCCAGGCATTTGAAGGACGATCTCGACGCCAAACCCAAGATCGAGGCTCCGGCCAAGGCCGTTTGAGGACGGCGCCCAACGAGAAGCTGCGTGTTCATGAAAGTCTTTTTCCATCGCGCCCTGGTTGTCAGCGCCCTCGCCCTGGTGGCGGGCGCCGCCGGCGCGCATGCGCAGACGATCATCAGTTTCGGCCCGCTCAATCGTCTCTCGACGCCGCCGGAGGTCCGCAGTCAGCGGCAGCCGATGGTGCTGCCGGCCGACGTGTCGCCGCTGCCGGTGCTGGTGCGGCCGCTGACGACGCCGACGGGCGCATCCTCCGCCGCGCCCGCGACGCCCGAGCAAAGGCCGGTCGCGCCGCGGGGCGCGCCGGCGTCCGCGCCCGTTCCGGCCGCGCCGCTGCGCGCCGTCGCCGCGCCGGACCTGCCGCCGCCTTCCGCGCAGACGCCTGTCCTCGCGCCGCCGCCGATCCCGGCGCCCGCGCCGTTCCACCGCCAGACGCCGTCGTCGGGCCCCGGTCCCGGCGGCACGCAGCCCCGCTTCGCGGCGCCGGCCCATCCGTCTCCCGCCGCCGAACCCGCGCTCGCGACCGCGTCGCGCGCGGCTCCCCAGACGTTCACGCCATCCGCTCCGCAGCCCACCGCCCAACCCGCCGTGGCGTCGCGCTCGACGCCGGCTGCGATGACGCCGTTCGTCACCCGCCACCTGCCCAACAACACGCAGGGCTATCGGCTCACCGGCGAGATCGGCGTGTCGGAATGGCCGATGTTCCTCACGGCGGCGCAGGCGCGGGGCCGTTTGCGCTTCCGCGTCGGCTATCTGTCGGCGGTCTCGGTGATGCCCGAGGCCTCCACCCTGACTCTGTCGATCAATGACGAGCCGATCGGCCAGACCCGCATTTCGGCCGCCAATTCAGTGCGCGCCGCCGAGTTCGACGTGCCGCCGGGGCTGCTGAAGCCGGGCTTCAACGCCATCCGCATCGGCGTCGAACAGCGCCACCGCGTCGATTGCTCGCTGCAATCGACCTATGAATTGTGGACGCAGATCGATCCGACGCAGACCGGCCTCATCATTCCGCGCGGCGAGGCCGCCGTCAGCAATCTCACCGAGATCGGCGGGCTGATGCCCGATCCGCAGGGCGCCCTGCCGATGCGTGTGACGCTGCCCTCGCGCACCAGCGCGGCCAATATCGAGCGCGTTGTGCGCGCGGTGCAACTGATCTCGCTGATCGGCCGGTTCGAGCAGCCGACGGTCGACATCGGCCCGCTGGCCGACGGCGATTTCGGCCTCAATCTTGTGGTCGGGCTCTCGGCGGACGTGCTGAAAATGCCGGGTCTCGACCAGATCGGCGTCATCAACGGCGCCCGCGTCGTCGTGCTGCCGGCGAGCAACGGCCGCCGCACCACGGTGGTCATCACCGGCACGACGGAGGACGAGGTCAACAAGGCGCTCGGGCAACTCGCGGTGGCGGGCGAGCCGAAGGGTGCGCTGCCCGGATTGCGCGCCGCCTCGGCCTTCCCCGGCATGCGCGTCGACGGCGCGCAGCGCGTGCGCCTGCGCGACATCGGCGTTGCGACGCAGGAATTCTCCGGCCGATTCTTCCGCACCGGCTTCAACATCATCATGCCGCCGGATTTCTACGCCGCCGATTACGCCAAGGCGCAACTGGCGCTCGACGGCGGCTATGCGCCGGGCCTGACCAATCAGGCCGAGATCGTCGTCAACATCAACGGCCGCAACGCGGTCAGCTACAAGCTGCCGAAATCGGCGGGCGACGTGTTCAAGCAGAACGAGGTGCCGCTGCCGCTCGGACTGATGCGGCCTGGCCTCAACCGGATCGAGATCGAGGCGCTGGTGCCCAACGAGTCGGATGCGAGCTGCGATCCGCTCGGCGCGATAAGGGCGCGCAAGCGCTTCCTGTTCCTCGACACGACGGAGCTGATCCTGCCGCAGATCGCGCGCATCGCGCGCATGCCCGACCTGGCGGTGACGGCGACAGGCGGTTTCCCCTATACCGCTGGCACGGTGCAGCCGAAGCTGTATGTGCCGTCGCCCGATCGCGACACCATCGGCGCCGCGGCGACGCTGGCGGCGCGCATGGCGATTTCCGCCGGCCGCGCGCTCGATTTCCGCTTCACGGTCAACGTGCCGCCGAAGGGCTCGGGCTCGACGCTGGTCGTCGGCGCCTTGCGGACCATCGATCCGAGCATCCTGAAGGCGACGGGCGTCGACCCCGAGCAATTGCGCGATCTGTGGGCTGACGTCGCCGCGGCGACGAGCCGGGCGCCGGACGAGATCCAGACGAGGTTCGAGGCGCGGGCGCGCTATCGCCAGGCGTTGCAGAACAACTTCCCGGCGACGTGCCGGGCGCGCAAGCCGCCGATCAGGACGGCGCGGGCGGCGCCGGTCGCCGAGTCGGCGGATGCGCGCGCCGCCGCCGCCGCAACGCCGACCATCGACACCGGCGTCAGCAAGCGCGACCTCTTCGACGAATGGCAGACCGACGTGCGCGGCACGAGCTGGCGCGCCCGGATCGGCGCGGCGCTTTCGAGTCTTGGCGCGCGGGCGCAGACGGCGGCCTCGACCGCCCGCGTCTGGGCCGAGCGGCGCACGCGCGACAATCCGGAAGAGGCGATGTTGACGGAGCGCTCCTCGCTTCTGGTCGCCCAGAACATCCTCGGCGAGACGAGCGACGACGTCTGGACGGTGGTGACGGCGCCCAACGCCTCGATTCTCGAAGAATCCGTGGCGTGTCTCGTCGACCCGCGCGTCTGGCGCCAACTCGAAGGCCGCGCGTCGGCGCTCGATCCGTCGGAGGGCGCGCTGCGCTCGAAGGCGGCGGACAATCCGCGTTTCATCGAGACCCAGCCGCTGTCGGTCGGCAATCTCCGTCTGATCGCGGCGAGCTGGCTGTCGACCAACCGCTATTTCTATCTGGGCTTCTCGGTCTTCATCGCGCTGTGTCTGGGCGCGGCGACGACCTGGTTTGTCCGCAATGTGGGACGAAAGCCCGAATGAGCCCGCGCGCCGTCCTCATCGCCCTCTGCCTCGTCGCCGCGTCGGCCGCCGCCGCGCAGCAGCCGGCGACGCCCGGCATGAGCAACCCGGCCGCTCCGTCGCCGCGCGCCGCGCCGGCCGCGAACGCGCCCGAGGCCGCGCGCGCCGCCGCGCCGTCCCGCGCGCCCGCGGCCGCCGAGAAGCCGCTCGACCCTCTGCAACTCGACGCGCGCGTCATTCCGCTCGGCGGCGCCCTGCGCAACACGGCGCTGTGGCAGGCCTACAAGGCGCGCTTCGTCACCGATCAGGGCCGCGTCGTCGACACGGCCAACGGCATGATCAGCCATAGCGAGGGGCAGGGCTACGCCATGCTGATCGCGGTGGCCGCCAACGACCGCGCCGGCTTCGAGAAGATTTGGGGCTGGACGCGCGCCAACCTCATGGTTCGCGACGATCAGCTCGTCGCCTGGCGGTGGGAGCCCAACCAGCGGCCGCCGATCGCCGATATGAACAACGCCTCCGACGGCGATCTGCTGATCGCCTGGGCTCTGGCCGAGGCCGCCGACGCCTGGGGCGAACAGGCTTACAAGATCGCCGGACGCCGCATCGCCGTCGAGGTCGGCCGCAAGCTGATCCTGCTCAAGACCAAGTTCGGTTCGCTGCTGCTGCCGGGCGTCTCGGGATTCGCTGGCGAGGACCGCAAGGACGGGCCGGTGGTCAATCTGTCCTATTGGGTGTTTCCCGCGCTGGCGCGGTTGCCGTTGGTGGCGCCCGACGTCGACTGGGCCGGCCTGACGCAGAGCGGGCTCGACCTCATCAAGATCGCCCGTTTCGGGCCTTCCGGCCTGCCGACCGAATGGCTGTCGGCGGCGGGCGGCGAAATCAGGCCGGCTGACGGCTTCGCCAGGACGTTCGGCTACAACACCATCCGCATTCCGCTCTATCTGGCCTGGGCTGGCATCGGCGAGCGGGAGCACTATTCCGCATTCGCCAACGCCTGGAGCTCGCGCGGCATCGCGGTCGTCGACTCGCAGACGGGCCGCGCCATGGAAACGCTGTCGGAAGGCGGCTATTCCGACCTCGTCGCGCTGACCATGTGCGTCACGGCCGGCAAGGCCTTCGGTCCGGAGTTCAACGCCACCCGGGCCACGGAAAACTATTATCCCGCGACGTTGCACCTGATGGCGCATATCGCCGCGAACATGAGGTATGGGTCATGCTTGCGAAGCTGAGTCCCGCCCTCCTGATGGCCCTGGCCGCGCTCGCCGCGGCCGATGGCGCGCGCGCGCAGCACGGCGGCGCGGCGCCGGCTTCCGCCGCGACGGCGGCCAACATTCCGCCGGCCGTCGTTCCAGGCGTTCCGCGCGAATCAGCGCAGTCGAACGACGGACCGGACGAGAGCGGCCTGCGCTATTACGCGCGCCTCGGCCAGACGGCGCGCGTCGCGGCCGAAACGAAACGATTGCAGCATCTCTATCCCAACTGGCGCGTGCCGGACGACATCTACGCCCCGGTCGCCAGCGACGGCGTCGACGAGGAGCCGCTGTGGGATTTGTTCGCGGCCGACCGTGTCGACGAACTCGTCAGCGCCATCGAGCGGCGCATCGCCGGCGAACCCGGCTGGCAACCCTCCAGGGATCTGATGAACAAGGCGCAGGCCAAGGTGCTGCGCCGCAAGATCATGGCCTATTGGCAGGACGGCCAGTGGCGCAATCTCGTCGAACTGGTCAAGGGCGCCAATGTCATCGGCAGCGCCGACGTCGACATCCTGTGGGCGATCGCCGAAGCGCATTCCAGGATCAAGCAGACGACCGAGACGCTGGCGATCTACGAGACGATTCTCAAGACAAACAAGAATTCTGACCAGCGCCTTGCCACCGTGCAGAAGGCCATGGGCACGCTGCGCATGGCCGAGGTCGAGACGCTCGTCGCCCTCGCCAAGGTCGGACCCGACGGCAAGGACGAGTTCGCCCCGATCAGCATCGACCTGACGCGCGCCCGCATGTCGGCCTTCCTGCACGACGAGGCGGCGCGCGAGATCACGGGCCCCGAACTCGAGGAGTTCAAGGCCTATGCCGAGAAGGATCCTGACCCCAACCAGCCGGCGCTGGCGGCCTGGTATCATTACAAGCGGCGCGAATATCGCGACGCGCTCGACTGGTTCAAGCTGGCGCTGGAGCACGGCGGCGACGCCATGGTCGCGCACGGCCTCGCCCTGACCCTGCAAAACCTTGAAATGAAGCGCGAGGCGGAGGAGGTCGCCTATGCGTGGCGTGAACCGCTGGTCAACAACTCGATCCTGTTCATCGACATTCTCGAACGCGACCTGACCAAACCGATCCCGCCCTATATCGAGCCGGCGCGCCTGTTGCGCTACGGCCAGGTGGCGATGGAGACGACCTCGGGGCAAGGGGCGCAGGCGCTCGCCTGGTACGCCTACAATTCCTGCCAGTTCGAGGTGGCGCACGAATGGTTCCGCCGCGCCGTGGCCTGGCATCCCAAGGAGCCGACGGCCTACGGCTATGCGCTGGTGCTGAAGCGGCTGAAGAAGAGCAAGGAATATGTCGAGATCATCAATCGCTACGATGGGCTCTACCGCAAGGTGATCGATCTCGTCTTCCCCGACGATCTCTATCATCCGCCGACCCCCTGCGAGACCGACCTGCGTCAGGCCGGTATGGCGGGCGCGGCGGGAATGTATGGCATGGCGGGCATGGCCGGGCAGGCCTATGGCGCGCAGCAATTCGCCGGCGCGGGCTTCACCGCGCCGCAGCCCTACGGCCAGCCGCCACTGCAATTGCAGAACACGGTTCAGGATCCCGCGCGCCTCTACGCCTGGGGCCGCGTGCCGCTGCCCGGCGCCCCGGGCGCAATGGCCTTGAATGGCGCCAATGCGTTCGGCCAGCAGCAACAGCCGGTGAAGCTCAATCGCGCCGAATTCCCGGTCTCGGTCTCGCCGGAGAACGACCTGCGCTATCCCTCGCCGGGCGCCGCCGCGACCGGCGGATTCGCCGGCGCGATGGCGCGCGAGCCGTTGGGCGGGCCGTGGCCCCTCGTCGCCCGCCGTGTCCCCGGCATCGGTCCGATGCCCTATGAGCGCTATGGCTTCACGTTGTTGCCGGGATGGCAGGGACAGACGACGGCGTCCAATCCGCCGGCTTCAGCCCAGATCGCTCCCGCCGGCACGCTTTGGGCCAAGGAGCCGCCGGAACAGGCGCCCATCGACGCCCAGACCGGCATGCCCGTGACGGGCGCCGGCGCGGCGGCGGGCGTTGTCCCGCCAGGCGCCGCCCGGCCGGCCGCGCCGATCTATCTGCCCGGCGCGCCTCAGCAAGGCTGGCGTCCGGCCGATGCGAAACAGCCCTTCCGCCGCGGCTGACGCGACGGCAACAAAATATTTGCAATTCTTGTTCATCATGACGCTGCGGCGCCTCGTTTCTCAAGACGAAGCCCGCCGATGACGCCGCTTCCCCGCGGGGGCGGAGTCGGGTGTTCCCGCGTTCCGCGTCAAAGGCGTATTTCGATGTCTCGCCGATTGCTCGTCATCCCTCTGATCGCGGCGCTGGGCGCTTGCGCGCGGTCGAGCGGCGAAACGACGTCCAGCTTGCCGGCGCAACCCGTCGGAGGCCAGGCCGTCACCGCCGTCTCCTCCGGCGAAATCGCCGCTCCGGCCATCGTCGTTCTGCCCGAAGGCGCCGGCGCTGTGACGGCCGTGCGCGAGCAGAGCTATTCCAACGGCGCGGCGCAGCAAATCACGCTCGCTGTCGAAGGGCGCAATCTCGGCGAAAACCGCGTCGATGTTTCCGTGCAGACCGGCCCGCCGCAGACCGTCAACGGCGTTCCGATCTGGAAACCGAGCGAATCCGGCGTGAAGTCGGAAATTCTCAACCGCATGCGCGGCGTGCAGATGAGCATCGTCAATCGCGATTTCACCAACGCCTATGGCCCGTTCGGTCTCGCCATCGGCCGCATGGGCGATAACGCGCGGTGCGTCTTCGCCTGGCAATATATCGCCGATGTGAAGGTCAAGGCGTCGCGCGCCTCCTCGAACCCGGCCCTGATCCGCGTCCGCTTGTGCCAGACCAACACGACGGTCGATGAACTCGCCTCCTATGTGCAGAACATGCGCATCGTGGTTCATGACTCGTTCGGCGCCGCGCGCGTGGCGGCGACAACCGATGTTCGCGGCGGCGCGACCCGCGTCGCCGGCGGCGGCGAACTCGATTCGCTCGTCGCGGTCCGGCGCGGCGAACCGCGCGTAGCGGCGGAGCCCGCTCCCGCTCGCCGCGTCGCCGGCCGTCGGGCCACAAAGCGCGCCGTCGCCCGGGCCGCGCCCGCCGCGCCGCGTCGGCAAAAGGACGAGAACGTCGTTGTGCAGCAGCCGTTCTACGGCGCCAATCCCTACGGTCAGCGCTATCTCGCGCCGGTGGGCGGCGCGGGCGGCGGCGCGATGACGCCGATGAACATGCCGGCGCAGGCCTCCGCGCCGCTGTCGGGCGATCTGCCGGCGCGCGCCTATCGCGGGCCGTCGGGGCAGGCGGCGCGCGCGTCGCAAGCGACCACGGCGGGCGATGTCACGCATTCCATCCAGCGCGCGCCGCAAAGCGTCTACTATACCGGCCCGCAGATCCGCTAACCGGCGGAGCGGCTGCGGCTGCGGCGTCGGCGAGGCGCACCCTGCGTCAGGCCGGGGCGTTCCTTTTCGCGCCGAGGACAAGCGCGAGGGCGCCTGCCGCCATCGAAATCGACGAACCGAGCAGAACGCCGATCTTCGTCGCCGCCTCGAGATCGGGTTTGCCGGGATAGGCGAGAAGACCGATGAACAGGCTCATGGTGAAGCCGATGCCGCAAAGCAGGCTCATTCCGTAGAACTGCAGCGCGCCGACGCCCTCGGGCCGGCCCGCGAGGCCCGCGCGGATCGCCAGCTTCATGAAGCCGAACACGCCGGCCTGCTTTCCCACAAACAGGCCTGTCGCCACGCCGAGTGTGACCGGATGGGTCAGCGTCGCCCATGTCATGCCCGCCAGCGAAACGCCGGCGTTGGCGAAACCGAAAATCGGCACGATCAGGAAGGCCGACCACGGCTGGAGCCCGTGCTCGAGCCGATGCAGGGGCGACTCCCCGGCGCCTTCCGCCTTCAGCGGGATGGACATGCCCAGAAGAACGCCCGCGATGGTCGCGTGGACGCCCGAGCGCAGCACGAAATACCAAAGCAACACCCCCAACAGCAGGTAGGGCGACAGTCTGACGACGCCGGCCCGGTTCAGAATCGCCAGCGCGGCGAGCGTCGTGACGGCGAGCCCGAGCATGAGTCCGGACAGTTCGGTCGTGTAGAACAGGGCGATCACCGCCACGGCCGCCAGATCGTCGACGATGGCGAGCGCCGTCAGCAGAATTTTCAGCGAGGTCGGAACGCGCGGGCCGAGCAGGGACATGACGCCAAGCGCGAAGGCGATGTCCGTCGCCATCGGAATGGCCCAGCCGCTCAGCATCGCCGGCTCTTTCCACGTCAGCGCGACGAAGATCAGCGCCGGGCCGATCATGCCGCCGAGCGCGCCGACGCCGGGCAGGACGCGATCCGGCCAGGTTCGCAATTCGCCCTCGATCAGCTCGCGCTTGATTTCCAGACCGACCAGCAGGAAGAACAGCGCCATCAGACCGTCGTTGATCCAGTGCAAAATGCTCAGGCCTCCGACATGGGCCGACAGCGTCGACGCATAGACCGCAGCCAGCGGCGAATTGGCGACGAGCATGGCCAGGACGGCGCTCAGCATGAGGACAAGGCCGCCGCCCGCTTCGCTCCTGATCAGCGAGATGATCGAGAAACGTTGCGGCGCCGATCGGTTGGCGGTCATGCCATTCTCCTGAGGTCATAAAGCGCCGTCAGCGCCTCGCGCGGGCTCATCGCGTCCGGGTCCAGCGCGGCCAGCGCCTCGCGCAGCGCGTCGATCTTAGGGGCCGGCGCCGGCGCGGCGGCGAAGAGCGGCAAATCGGCGATCAGTTTCTCGACCGGCGCGCCGCGCTGGCCCGCCTCCAGTTCGGCGAGAATGGCGCGGGCGCGTTCGACGACGTCGGCGGGCAGTCCGGCGAGCCTCGCCACCTGAATGCCGTAGGAGCGGTCGGCGGCGCCGGCGACGACCTCGTGCAGGAAGATCACCTCGCCGTTCCAGTCGGCGACGCGCATGGTCAGGTTCCTCACGCGCGGCAGCTTGTGCGCGAGTTGGGTCAATTCATGAAAATGCGTGGCGAACAGGGCTCGGGCGCGGTTCCTGTGGTGCAGGTGCTCCATCACCGCCCAGGCGATCGACAGGCCGTCGAACGTGGCCGTGCCGCGCCCGATCTCATCCAGAATGACCAGCGCGCGCGGACCGGACTGGTTCAGGATCGCCGCGGTCTCGACCATCTCGACCATGAAGGTCGAGCGTCCGCGCGCCAGATCGTCGGCCGCGCCGACGCGCGAGAACAGGCGGTCCACGACGCCGATATGGGCGGCGCGCGCCGGGACGAAGGAGCCCATCTGCGCCAGCACGGCGATGAGCGCATTCTGCCGCAGATAGGTCGATTTGCCCGCCATGTTGGGGCCGGTGACGACGGCGATGTCGCCGGCCGTGGCGGCGCTGTCGCCGAGCCGGCAGTCATTGGCGACAAAGGGCTCGCCACGCGCGCGCAAGGCCGCCTCGACGACCGGGTGGCGGCCGCCCGCGATCTCGAAGGCGAGCGATCGGTCAACGGTCGGACGCGTCCAGTCGCGTTGCGCCGCGAGTTCGGCCAGGGCGGCGGCGACGTCGATGCGCGCCAGCGCATCGGCGCAGGCCCTGATCGCGCCCGTCCGCGCCAGCGCCTCGGCGCACAGCCGGTCGAAATGCGCCAGCTCCAGCGCCAGCGCGCGGTCGGCGGCCGAGGCGATGCGGCTTTCGAGATCGGCGAGTTCCGTCGTCGAGAACCGCATGGCGTCGGCCATGGTCTGGCGATGGATGAAGGTCGCGTCGAGCGGGGGCTTCAGCAGCCGCTCGCCGACGGCCTGCGGGACTTCGAGAAAATAGCCGAGAAAGTTATTGTGCTTGATGCGGAGCTGCCGGGCGTCGGCCAGATCGCAATATTTCTGTTGCAGCGAGGCGACGACGCGGCGGCTCTCGTCGCGCAACGCGCGGGTCTCGTCGAGCGCTGCGTCGAAGCCGGCGCGGATGAAACCGCCGTCGCGGCGGTTGAGCGGCAGATCGTCGTCGAGCGCGGCCGTCAGCGCGGCGCTCAACGCGGGATCGATCGCCCCCGCCTCGCGGGCGGCGCGCGCCAGTTCGTCAGGCAGGTTCGGCCAGGCCGACAGCCGGGCGGCGAGTTCGCGCGCGGCCGCCGCGCCGTCGCGCAACGCGGCGAGGTCGCGCGGCCCGCAGCGCTGCAGGGCGATGCGCGACAGGGCGCGGGCGAGATCGGGCGCGCGTTTGAGCGCTGTGCGAAGCGTTTCGCGCAAATCGCCCGCCTCGACAAGCGCGGCGACCGCGTCCAGACGCCCCGCGACCTCCTCCGGCCCGGTCAGCGGGCTCGCCAGCCGTTCGCCCAGCAACCGCCCGCCCGAGGGGCTGACCGTCATATCGATCGCCGACAGCAGCGAGCCGGCGCGTTCTCCTGACAACCGGCGCGTCAGTTCGAGATTGGCGCGGGTGGCGGCGTCGATCTCCATCCGCGCGCCGCGCGCGCCGCGCGTGGGCGGCGAAAGGGCGGGGCGGGCGGAAAATTGCGTGCGCTCGACATAGAACAGCGCCGCGGCGGCGGCCGCCAGCTCGACGCGGGAGAAGACGCCGAAGCCCTCCAGCGTCGCGACGCCGTAAAAATCGCGGATGCGCCGCTCCGCCGAGGCGGCGTCGCCGGGATCACGGCCGAGCGGGGCGATCGGAACGGCGAAATCTCCAAGCAGGGCGGCAAGGCGTCTGTCGGCGAAGAGCGATTCGGCGGCGACGATCTCGGAGGGCTCCAGCCGGGCGATCTCCGCCGCAAGGCCGGCCTCATCCGTCTCCAGCACGACAAAGGCGCCCGTGGAGATGTCGACGGCGGCGAGCCCGTAGATCCATTGCTCCTCCGAGGCGCGGTTGCGGGCGACGGCGAGCAGCGTATTGGCGCGGCCGGGATCGAGCAGCCGCTCCTCGGTGATCGTGCCGGGCGTGACGAGACGCACGACGTCGCGCCGCACCACGGATTTGGGCCCGCGCTTCTTCGCCTCGGCCGGATCTTCGATCTGCTCGCAAACGGCGACGCGATGGCCGAGACCGATGAGCCGCTGCAGATAATCGTCGGCGCGCTCCACCGGAACGCCGCACATGGGAATGTCGGCGCCCTGATGCTTGCCGCGTTTGGTCAGGACGATGCCGAGCGCGCGCGCGGCGATTTCCGCGTCCTCGAAGAAGAGTTCGTAGAAATCGCCCATCCGGTAGAAAAGTAGACAGTCCGGATTGGCGCTCCTGATCTCGACATATTGCGCCATCATCGGCGTCGCGCGGGGCGACGGCTCTTCGGCCGAAATGGGGGGCTTGCGCGCGTTCGTCATGGGGCGACCCTAGCAAAGCCGGCGCGTCGGAGCGACGCCGCCGCCGCCGCCGTCCACCGGATAAAGACCCCGCGCTTTCAGACAGAAGGGGTATGGACCTGCGGACGCAGGCCTTTATTGTCGCAGCCTCGCAGCAAAGACCCGAACGACCGGAAATCCCATGTCCGAAATGAAGCCGAAAGCCAAGCGCCCCACCTTCACCGATCAGGAGGCGCTGGCCTTCCACGCCCAGCCGCGGCCCGGCAAATTGTCGATCACGCCGACGAAGCCGATGGCGACGCAGCGCGACCTGTCGCTGGCCTATTCGCCGGGCGTCGCCGTGCCGGTTCTGGCCATCGCCGAGGATCCGAGCCGCTCGTTCGACTACACCGTGCGCGGAAATATGGTCGGCGTCATCACCAACGGCACGGCGATTCTTGGCCTCGGCAATCTCGGCGCGCTCGCCTCCAAGCCGGTCATGGAAGGCAAGGCGGTGCTGTTCAAGCGATTCGCCGACGTGGATTCCATCGACCTGGAGATCGCGACCGAGGATCCGGAAGAATTCATCAACGCCGTCAAATATCTCGGGCCCTCGTTCGGCGGCATCAACCTTGAGGACATCAAGGCGCCGGAATGTTTCATCATCGAGGAGCGCTTGCGCGAGATGATGGATATTCCCGTTTTCCACGACGATCAGCACGGCACGGCGATCATCGCGGCGGCGGGCATGCTCAACGCGATCAAGCTGACCGGCCGCGACATCAAGAAGACGCGGCTCGTCTGCAACGGCGCGGGCGCGGCCGGCATCGCCTGCCTCGATCTCGTCAAGGCGATCGGCTTCGCCCCTGAGAACGTGACGTTGTGCGACACCAAGGGCGTCGTCTATCGCGGCCGCACCGAGGGCATGAACCAGTGGAAGTCGGCGCATGCGATCGACACCGACGCGCGCACGCTGGCCGACGCCATGAAGGGCGCCGACATCTTCTTCGGCCTGTCGGCCAAGGGGGCGCTGACGCCGGAAATGGTGCAGACCATGGCGCGCGATCCGATCATCTTCGCCATGGCCAACCCCGATCCGGAAATCACGCCGGAGGAGGCGCACGGCGTGCGCTCGGACGCCATCGTGGCGACGGGGCGATCGGATTATCCCAACCAGATCAATAACGTGTTGGGTTTTCCCTATATTTTCCGCGGCGCGCTCGACGTGCGCGCCCGCACGATCAACATGGAGATGAAGATCGCGGCGGTGACGGCGCTGGCCGAACTCGCCCGCGAGGACGTGCCCGACGAGGTCGCCTCGGCCTATCAGGGCTCGCGGCCGCGATTCGGGCGCGAATATCTCATCCCCGTGCCGTTCGACCCGCGCCTGATCTCGGTGGTGCCGCCGGCGGTCGCCCAGTCGGCGATGGACACCGGCGTGGCGCGCAAGCCGATCGTCGACATGAAGGAATACAGGCACGAATTGTCGGCCCGGCGCGATCCCGTCGCCGGCGTGCTGCAGGCGATTTTCGAACGCGTGCGCCGCGCGCCCAAACGCGTCGTTTTCGCCGAGGGCGAGGAGGAGCAGGTGATTCGCGCCGCGCTGTCCTTCGTCAATCAGGGGCTGGGGACGGCGATTCTCGTCGGCCGCGAGCGGCGCATCCGCGAAACGGCGGCCAACGCCGGCGTCGATCTCGAGGACAAGGACATCGAAATCCAGAACGCCGAGAAATCGCAGCATAATTCGGCCTACGCGCAATTGCTCTACGAGCGGCTGCAGCGTCGCGGCTTCCTGCTGCGCGACTGCCAGCGAATCATCAACTACGACCGCAATCATTTCGCCGCCGCCATGGTGGCGCTCGGCGACGCCGACGCCATGGTCTCGGGCGTCACGCGCAATTTCTCCATCGCTCTGGAGGAGGTGCGCCGCGTCATCGACGACAAGCCGGGGCATCGTCTCATCGGCGTGTCGATCGTGCTGGCGCGCGGCAAGCCGATCATCGTCGCCGACACCGCCATCACCGAAATGCCCGGCGCGGAGGATTTGGCCGACATCGCCGTCGAGGCCGCCGGCATGGCGCGCCGCCTCGGATATGAGCCGCGCGTGGCGATGCTGGCCTTCTCGACCTTCGGACATCCGGCGGGGGAGCGCTCGTCGCGCGTGAAGGAGGCCGTGCGGATTCTCGATCAACGCCGCGTCGACTTCGAATATGACGGCGAAATGGCGGCGGACATCGCGCTGAACCGCGAATTGATGCGGGCCTATCCCTTTTGCCGGCTCACGGACACCGCCAACGTGCTGATCATGCCGGCGTTCCACTCGGCCTCGATCGCCACGAAAATGCTGCAGGAGCTGGGGGGCGCCACGGTCATCGGCCCGCTGGTTGTCGGCCTCTCCAAGCCGGTCCAACTCGTGCATCTCGGCGCCAAAGATTCAGAAATTGTTAATATGGCTGCGCTTGCGGCGTTCAATATTGGCGGATGAGAGTGGTAGAATCGGAAATTCTTACCTGATCGTTACTTTGTTGCGGAAATTCCGTTGCGTTTTTGCATCAGGCGCTTTGGAATTTACGCGACGAACGGCGAACGAGCTTGCGGCGATGGCGTTTCCGATTTAAAAACCATGCTAGGCCGACGAATGGGCTGATTTGTTGTTAAAACGAGCAGGCAAAAAATGAGCTTTTCCATCAAGACCCTCATCGCCGGCGGCGTCCTCGCTGTCGCATCCACCGCCGCGGTAGCGGCCGACCTCCCGAGCCGCAAGGCTCCGGTTTACGCGCCCGTCGCGGCGCCGATGTTCACCTGGACCGGCTTCTACGTCGGCGCCAACCTCGGCTATGGCTTCACGCAGTCCGACCGCGTCGGCGTTTGGGATCCGGCGTATCTCGGCAATATCGGCAAGGCCAACAGCAAGGGCCTGCTCGGCGGTCTGCAGGCTGGCTACAACTGGCAGGCCGGCGCCATGGTCTATGGCGTTGAGGGCGACTTCAACTGGACCGGCATGAAGAAGACGGTCGGCGTCCTTCCCTTCTATGGCGCGACCGCCAAGATCCCGATGTTCGCCACGCTGCGCGCCCGCGTCGGCTACGCCATGGGCAACGCCCTGGTCTACGCCACCGGCGGTCTCGCCGTGTCGGACGTCAAGTATCGCCTCGTCGACTTCGGCACGGGCACGGCGACGTCGCACGACAACTGGCGCGCGAGCTGGACGCTCGGCGGCGGTCTGGAATACGCCTTCACCAACAACTGGTCGGCAAAGGTCGAGTATCTCTACGTCCACACCGGCAAGCACTGGATCGGCACGCCGGCGCTCTCCTACATCACCAAGGAGACGCAGGGCTTCCACACGGTTCGCGCCGGCCTGAACTACAAGTTCGGCGGTCCGTCGGCGGTTGTCGCCAAATACTGATCCGCTCCGCCGTCGGGCGAATCGAAAATCTGGAAGCCCGGCCGTCGGCCGGGCTTTCTTTTTGCGGCCCCCTCGGTCTCTCCTCGCGCCAACGGCCTATCGGACCGGGGGCGAGATGGGCTAATCCCTGAGCGGCGAGGGTGCAGCCGTCGCAACGAATCGGGGGGCCTCATGAAAATCGCAATGATCGGCTCGGGCTATGTCGGCCTTGTCTCAGGCGCCTGCTTCGCCGATTTCGGCCATGTCGTCACCTGCGTCGATTCGAACAATGACAAGATCGTCGCGTTGGAGGCCGGGCAAATCCCCATCTACGAGCCGGGTCTCGACGCGCTTGTCGCGACGAATCGCAAGGCTGGCCGGTTGTTCTTCTCGACCGATCTCGCCGCCGCGACGCGGCAGGCCGACGCCGTGTTCATCGCCGTCGGCACGCCGTCGCGCCGCGGCGACGGGCACGCCGATCTCACCTATGTCTACGCCGCGGCGGAGGAGATCGCCCGCGCGGTGGACGGCTTCACCGTCGTCGTCACCAAATCGACGGTTCCGGTCGGGACCGGCGACGAGGTGGAGGCGATCATCCGGCGCGTCAATCCGGCCGCCGATGTCGCCGTGGTCTCCAATCCGGAGTTCCTGCGCGAGGGCGCGGCCATCGCCGACTTCAAGCGGCCCGACCGCATCGTCATCGGCTTCGAGGATCCGCGCGCGCGCGAGGTGATGGATGAACTGTATCGGCCGCTCTACCTCAACCAGGCGCCGATCCTCTACACGTCGCGGCGCACGTCCGAGCTGACGAAATACGCCGCCAACGCCTTTCTGGCGACGAAAATCACTTTCATCAACGAAATGGCCGATCTGTGCGAGGCTCTGGGCGCGGATGTGCAGGATGTGGCGCGCGGCATCGGTCTCGACAATCGCATCGGCCGCAAGTTCCTGCACGCCGGGCCCGGCTACGGCGGCTCGTGTTTCCCCAAGGATACGCTGGCGCTGATTCGCACGGCGCAGGAGGCGGGCCGCCCGGCGCGAATCGTCGAGACGGTCGAGGCGGTCAACAAGGCGCGCAAACAGGCTCTGGCCGCGCGGGTGGCGCGCGCCTGCGGCGGCTCCCTCGCTGGCAGGACGATCGCTCTTCTCGGCCTCGCCTTCAAGCCCAACACCGACGACATGCGCGATGCGCCGTCGATCGATCTTGTCGCCGGCCTTCTCGCCGCCGGCGCGCGGGTGAGCGCCTATGATCCCGAGAGCATGGCGCAAGCGCGCCCGCTCATGCCGGACGTCGCATTCCGGGACGATCCCTACGCCTGCGTGCAGGGCGCGGACGCGCTTGTCATCGTCACCGAGTGGGACGCCTTCCGCGCGCTTGATCTCGCCCGCGTCAAGGCCGCATTGAAGGCGCCGGTGGTGATCGATCTGCGCAACATCTACCGGCCGGAGGACATGCGTCGGCGCGGCTTCGTCTACTCGGGCGTCGGGCGCGGCTGAACGGCGCGCGCCGATCGCTCAGATCGTCACCTGCGCGCCCAGCTCCACCACCCGGTCGGAGGGGATCGAGAAGAAGTCGGTGGCGTTCGCGGCCTGTTTCGACAGGGCCACATAGAGATTGTCCTGCCACAGCGGCATGCCCGAGGTCGGCGAGGGCTTGAGCGTGCGTTTGCCGAGGAAGAACGATGTTGTCATGATGTCGAACTTGACGCCGGCCTTGCGCATCGTGGCCAAAGCCGCCGGCACGCGCGGGCTCTCCATATAGCCGTAATGCAGCGTCACGCGCTTGAAGTCGGGTGAGAGTTCCTCGATCTCGAAGCGCTTCTCGGGCGGAACGCGCGGGCTCGTCTCGGTCAGCACGTTCATGATGATCACGCGCTCGTGCACAACCTTGTTGTGCTTGAGATTGTGCATCAGCGCCGAAGGCGCCACCTCCGGGTCGCTGGTCAGGAAGATGGCCGTGCCGGAGACGCGCGTCGGTTTGGATTTCTCCAGCATGCGGATGAGGTCGCGCGTCGGAATCGAATCGCGGTGCGTCTTCTGCGCCAGTTGCGCCGTGCCGCGCGACCAGGTCCACATGATGACGAGCATCGAGGCGCCGATCAGCACCGGCACATAGCCGCCGTCGAACAATTTGATGATGTTGGCGGAGAAGAAGGCGCCTTCGATGATCAGGAAGGCGCCGCAGAGCAGCGCCGCCGTCCAGACGTTCCAGCGCCAGAGCTGCCACACGACGATGAAGCCGAGGCAGGTGTCGACGATCAGCGAGGCGGTGACGGCGATGCCGTAGGCGGAGGCGAGGTTGCTCGACGTCTTGAACATCAGCACCAGCAGGATGACGCCGATCAGCAGCACGCGGTTGACGCGCGGCAGGAAGATCTGTCCCTCCTGCTTGTCCGATTTGTGCTGGATTTCGAAACGCGGCAGCAGGCCGAGCTGAATCGCCTGCCGCGCCAGCGAGAAGGCGCCGGTGATGGTCGCCTGACTGGCGATGACGGTGGCCAGCGTCGCCAGAATCACCAGCGGCAGCAGCGCCCATTTCGGCGCCAGCAGGAAGAACGGATCGTCGATCGCGGCGGGGTTCGACAGCGTCAGCGCCCCCTGGCCGAGATAGTTCAGGATCAGCGCCGGCAGCACGAAAATGATCCAGGCGACCTGAATCGGCCGTCGGCCGAAATGGCCCATGTCGGCGTAGAGCGCCTCCGCGCCGGTGACGGCAAGGAAGACCGAGCCGAGAATGATGAAGCTGAGCATGCCGTGCGAGAACAGGAACTTCAGCCCGAAATAGGGGTTGAAGGCGTTGAGCACGCGCGGCGCTTCGTGGATATGGCTCGCGCCGAGAACGGCGAGGGTGACGAACCAGATCAGCATGATCGGCCCGAAAGCCTTGGCCACTTTCTCGGTGCCATGGCTCTGGACGAAGAACAGCGCGATCAGAATGACGAGCGTGATCGGGATGACGTAATGCTCGAATTGCGGCGCGACGAGCTTGAGGCCCTCGACCGCCGACAGCACCGAGATGGCCGGCGTGATCACCGCGTCGCCCGAGAACAGCGCCGCGCCGAGAACGCCGAGAATGAACACCACCGCCGAGCGTCGTCCCATGGCGCCTTGCGCCAGCGCCATCAGCGACAGCGTGCCGCCCTCGCCCTTGTTGTCGGCGCGCATCAGAAAGAGCACGTATTTGAGCGTGACGACAATGAACAGCGCCCAGATCAGCAGCGAAATGATGCCGAGAATGTCGTTTTCGCCGACGCCGGCCGCCTTGGTGTGGGCGAGCGATTCGCGCAGGGCGTAGAGCGGGCTGGTGCCGATGTCGCCGTAGACGACGCCGATCGAACCCAGCGTCAGCGCCGTGAAGCTCGATTTGCCATGGCCGTGGTGCGAGGGAGCGTCCTTTCCGGGGTCCGATTTTGGCGACACGACTTCCTGCGCGAGATTCTGCGCCATATGCAAACCTCTCCCCCCGCGCGTTGAGGCGCGGTCCCCGACGGGCGTCCGCCCAGCAGGCCGTATAGCGGTTTTCGTCGGGCGAGAGAAGACGGTCGCCGCCGGGCGCTTGCCCGGCGCACGGCTTGCTGCCATCAGGACACGCATGTCGCGGGCCTTCGATTTTTCGCTTCCCATCGACGCGGCGCTGCCGGAGCTGACGGCGGCGCTGCGGGGGACAACGCGCGCCGTGCTTGTCGCTCCGCCGGGCGCGGGCAAGACGACGCGCGTGCCGCTGGCGCTGATGGGAGAGAATTGGGCGGCCGGCGGGCGCATCATCGTGCTGGAGCCGCGCCGGCTGGCGGCGCGCGCGGCGGCGGAGCGCATGGCGGCCACGCTTGGCGAGGAGGTCGGCGCGACCATCGGCCTGCGCATGCGCATGGTGTCGAAAACGTCGAAGGCGACGCGCGTCGAGGTCGTCACCGAGGGCGTGTTCGCGCGCATGATTCTCGATGATCCGGAATTGTCCGGCGTCGCGGCGGTGTTGTTCGACGAATATCACGAGCGCTCGCTCGACGCCGATGCGGGGCTGGCGCTGGCGCTCGACGCGCAGGGCGGCCTGCGCGACGATCTGCGCCTTCTCGTCATGTCGGCGACGCTCGACGGCGCGCGGGTGGCGCGGTTGCTCGACGGCGCGCCGGTCGTCGAATCGCAGGGCCGCGCCTTTCCCGTCGAGACGATCCATGTCGGCCGCGATCCGCGTCAGCGAATCGAGGAGGCGACTGTCGCGGTTTGCCTGACGGCGCTGGCGCAGCAAACGGGCTCGCTGCTCGTCTTCCTGCCCGGTCAGGGCGAAATCACGCGCGTCGCCAATCTGCTCGCGGACAGGATCCGCGATCCGACGGTGGATGTCGCGCCGCTCTACGGCGCCATGGATCGCGCGGCGCAGGATCGCGCCGTGTCGCCGGCGAAACCCGGTCGTCGCAAGATCGTGCTGGCGACGTCGATCGCCGAAACTTCGCTGACCATCGAGGGCGTGCGCGTCGTCATCGACGCCGGCCTCGCGCGCGTTCCCCGCTACGAGCCGGATCTCGGGTTGACGCGGCTCGAAACCGTGCGCGTGTCGCGCGCCGCCGCCGATCAGAGGCGTGGCCGCGCCGGACGCACTGAGCCGGGCGTCTGCTACCGGCTGTGGGAGCAGGCGGGCGACGGCGCGCTTCAGCCCTACGCCCAGCCGGAAATTCTCTCCGCCGATCTCTCCGGCCTCGTGCTCGACCTCGCGGCCTGGGGCGTGCGCGACGCCGCCTCGCTTGCCTGGCTTGATCCGCCGCCGGCGCCGGCGCTGAAGGAGGCGCGGGCGCTGCTGACCGATATCGGCGCGCTCGACGCCGACGGCGCCGTCACGGACGAAGGCCGCGCGGTGCGCGGCTTCGCCCTGCCGCCGCGTCTGGCGCGGATGATGGTTGACGCGGGGCGGACGGGGCAGGCGGGCCTCGCCGCCGAAATCGCCGCGGTGTTGAGCGAGCGCGGCCTTGGCGGCGACAGTCCCGACCTGACGCAGCGCATCGAGCGCTTCCGCCGCGAGCGCGGGCAGCGGGCCGAGGACGCGCGGCGGCTGGCGCGCGGCTGGGCGCGGCAGGCGGGCGGGGCCGTCGTCGCCGCGCCACCGCAGGAGGCGGGCCGCCTGCTGGCGCTGGCCTACCCCGATCGCATCGCCAGGGCGCGCGGCAAACCCGGCGCTTTCCTCATGGCCAACGGGCGCGCCTGCGAACTGGAGCCGCATGAAGCGCTGGCGCGCGCGCCGTTTCTGGCCGTCGGCGAGGTCGCGGGCCGCGCCGCGGCGGCGCGCATCCTCATCGCCGCGCCGCTCGACGCGGCGGATGTGGAGGCGCTGGCGGGCGGCCGCATCGTCACGCGCGACGAGACGACGTTCGACCGCGCGCGGGCGGCCCTGTCGGCGCGCCGCCGCCGGCGGCTCGACGCCATCGTCCTGTCGGAATCGACCCTGCCGACGCCGACGGGGCCGGAGGCGGCGCGCATTCTCGCCGAAGGCGCGGCCGGGCTCGGGCTCGAGCGGCTGCCATGGACCAAATCCATCCGGCAATGGCGCGACCGGGTGATGTTTCTGCGTCGCGCCGAAGGGGTGGGCCAGGGGTGGCCCGATCTGTCCGACGCGGCATTGACGGCGAGCGCCGGAGACTGGCTCGCCCCCTTCATCGACGGCCGCCCCAGCCTCGCGGCGATCACGGCCGACGATCTCGAACAGGCGCTGCGCGCGCTCTTGCCCTGGGAGATGCAACGGCGGCTGGAGGCCGAGGCGCCGACGCATTACGAGACGCCGGCCGGCTCGCGCATCGCGCTTGACTACGAGGCGGAGGGTGGGCCGACGCTCTCCGTGCGCGTGCAGGAGCTTTACGGCCTCGCCGTCCATCCGGCGCTGGCGGGCGGGCGCGCGGCGCTGACGCTGGAGCTTCTGTCGCCGGCGCATCGGCCGATCCAGATCACCCGCGATCTGCCGGGTTTCTGGCGCGGCTCCTGGGCCCAGGTGAGGACGGAGATGAAAGGGCGCTATCCGCGCCATGTCTGGCCGGACGATCCCGCCGCCGCGCAGGCGACGACGCGGGCCAAACCGCGCGGAACATGAAGCTCGAAAGCGCGCGGTTGATTTAACGCAAACTCAGGGTCTTTCGGCGATGGTGGCCAGCGAGCCGCCGTTGGGCGGCGTTCAGCCCTGGCTTCCCGATGCTCGCGCAATTGAAGTATTTTCTGATCATCGCCGCCGCCGCCGCCTATCTGGGGCCGAAAATTCCGGCTTATCTCGCCGAATTCAAGGCGCAGCAGGCCGCGCCCGTCAGGGCGGCGTCGGCCGTCGTTCCGGCGCCCCGCGCCGCCGGCGGCGGCGGGCTCGGCGTCGTCGAACTGCCGGCCGGTCCGGGCGGGCATTATTTCGCCGATGTCGAAATCGAGGGCGCGCGCCTGCACATGCTGGTCGACACCGGCGCGACGGTGATCGCGCTGTCGGGCGAGGACGCCGACAAGCTGGGCCTGCGCCCGGCGCCGAGCGATTTCAGCGTGCCGGTCAGCACCGCCAACGGCGTCAATCACGCCGCCCGCGCCAGGCTGCGCGAGGTGCGCATCGGTTCGATCAACGTCGCCGGCGTCGAGGCGCTGATCATGCCGCGCGCGGCCGGAACGCAGAGCCTGCTCGGCATGAGCTTCCTCAAGCGGCTGTCCAGCTTCAATGTCGATTCGCAGCGTCTTGTGCTGCGTCAGTGACATTCAACCCTTTTTGCCGTCAATTCGCCGGGATCGCGTCGGAAACGACGCGAATCGGTCCTGCCTGAAGGATTCCAAATGCTCGCCAAACCGGTTCCCCAGCTCATGCCCAACACGCTCGAATACGAGACCATTCCGATGGTCAAGGCGACGGGCTTCCGCGAATATGACGCGCGCTGGCTGTTTGAGAAGGAAATCAACCTGCTCGGCATTCAGGCCCTGGGGCAAGGGCTCGGCACGCTTCTGCATGAAATGGGCGTGCCGCTTGAACTCGCCACGGGACACGACTATCGCGCCTATTCCTCGTCCATCAAATACGCGCTGATGACCGGCCTGATGTCGGCCGGCGTCAAGGTGCACGACATCGGTCTGGCGCTGTCGCCCATGGCCTATTTCGCGCAATTCGCGCTCGACGTGCCGGCGGTGGCGATGGTCACGGCGTCGCATAACGACAACGGCTGGACCGGCGTGAAGATGGGTGCGCAGCGCCCCGTCACTTTCGGCCCCGACGAGATGGGCCGGTTGAAGGAGATTGTGCTCGGCGGCAGGTTCCGCACCGCCGACGGCGGCGGCTACCGCTATATCGAGAATTTCGGCAAGACCTATGTCGACGACCTCGTCAGCCACGCCAGGATCAAGCGCAAGCTGAGGGTCGTGGCCGCCTGCGGCAACGGCACGGCCGGCGCCTTCGCGCCGCAGATGCTGGAGCGCCTCGGCGTCGAGGTGATCCCGATGGACACGCATCTCGACTATAATTTCCCGCGCTACAATCCCAATCCTGAAGATATGGAGATGCTGCACGCGATGGCCGCGAAGGTGCGCGAGGTCGGCGCCGACGTTGGCCTCGGCTTCGACGGCGACGGCGACCGCTGCGGCGTCGTCGACAATAACGGCGACGAGATTTTCGCCGACAAGATCGGCGTGATGCTGGCGCGCGATCTGTCGAAGCTCCATCCGAACGCGACCTTCGTCGTCGACGTGAAATCGACCGGCCTGTTCGCCGCCGATCCGGTGCTGATCGCCAACGGCGTCAAGGCCGACTACTGGAAGACCGGACATTCCTACATCAAGCGGCGCGTCACCGATCTGAAGGCGCTGGCGGGCTTCGAGAAGTCGGGACATTTCTTCTTCAACGCGCCGGTCGGACGCGGCTACGATGACGGTTTGCTGACCGCCATCCATGTGCTCGAAATGCTCGACCGCAATCCGGACAAGTCGATGAGCCAGCTCTACGGCGAATTGCCCAAAACCTGGGGCTCGCCGACCATGTCGCCGCATTGCGACGACGAGAAGAAATACGGGATTGTCGACAAGGTCGTCGCGCGCTTCCAGGAGATGGAGGCGAAGGGCGAGAGCTTCACCGGTCAGAAAATCACGAGCCTCGTCACCGTCAACGGCGTGCGCGTGACGGTGGAGGACGGCACCTGGGGCCTCGTGCGCGCCTCGTCCAACAAGCCGGAACTGGTCGTCGTCGTCGAGAGCCCGGCGTCGGAGGCGCGCATGCGCGAAATGTTCGCCGCCGTCGACAAGGTGCTGCGCGAGAGTCCGGAAGTCGGCGCCTACAATCAGACGATCTGAAGCGCGATCCCCTGAAATGGAGCGCCCGCGACGCGAGTCGCGGGCGTTGTCGCTTTTGCGGTCTGCGAAAGATCAGGGGCAGACGGTCGCGCCGGTGGGCGTGCCCGACAGCGACAGGTCGGAGGCCGCGCGCGGCGGCATGTAGGACGTTCCGCCCATGTTGAGCAGCGCGCCCGAGTTCCACTTCATCAGGCCGTGGCCGAAGCCGGGCGAATAGGTGTATTTCACATCGGCGACGACGATGAACGGACGGGCGGTCGTCGAGGCGGTCGGGGCCACGAGATTCTTCGGGATATTGGTCGCCGTGGGCGTCGTCGTGTCGGAGACCTGCGTCAGGAACGAGGTGCAGGAGCGCGCCGCGCCGCCGTTCTGCACGACCGTCCATTTCACCTTGGCGTCGCAACAGGTGCCGTTCGTCTTGGACTGCGCCTGCACCCCGGTGATGGTCATTTTCAACGTGCCTGTCGAATAGGGCGACAGGATCGATTTCGCGGCGTTGAACGTATTGGTGAGCGTCGTCTGGCTGATCGGCGTGCCGCTCGGCTGCTGGGCGATGAGATCGGAAATGGCGCGCGTCGCCAGATTGACCTTGCGGCTCGCCATGACGCCCTTGGTGATCTCGGCGCAGCCGAGATAGAGCGTCAGCATAACGGGCAGGATAATGGCGAATTCCGTCGCGGCGACGCCGCGCGCGTCGGCGCGGAAGACGTCGAGGACGCAGCGGCCGCGCGGAAGGTTCGGACGGGATGTGTTCGAGAACTTCATGATGTCGCTCCGCGGCTCAGCAACCCGACGCATATCCGGTCCAGCCGCTGTAGGGCTCGGTGCGGAACACGGATGTGCCGATGAGCATGTGGACGCGCTTGCCGGCATTCATTTCGGTGCCGGCGGTGATGGTGCCGATCGAACCGTCGGTCATGCGCGCGATGATCGAGAAATAGACCGGCAACGGATAGAACAGCCGCACGACGGTGATGTCGCCCGGCGCGCCGAGGCAGAACTTGTAGGTGCTGGGGCGGCTGAAATCGATGGTGGCGAAATCCGCCGCGCCGCGGGCGTCGACCCGCAGTTTCGTGCAGTCGATGAAGCTCGGGATGAGTTTTCGCCCGCTGGTCGGACAGACCACATTGCTCTTGAACGCGGCCTCGCTGGTGATCGACGCGGTCTGCGTCTGGCCGGTCATGATCTGACGCGAGGCTTCCGAACCGGCGAACTCGACCGCCTCCGTGGCGAAAAAGACGAACGCCGTTTCGAAAATCGCGAAAAGCAGGCCGAGAAAAGGCACCGAGATCAACGCGAATTCGACAGCGGTCGCGCCGTCCCTGTCGCGCCGGAAACGGCGCAGCCATCGCGCGCCGAACGCGCGCGGCGCGACGACCGTGGCAAGCTGCTCGCTCATGATCACATCTCCCGCGCCGGCCGCTGGGCGACCGGCGACACCGTTACAATGCGATCCATTCTGGGTGAGAACGCTTTCAGAAGGTTTACCGCGCGCGGAGGCGGCGGGTTAATTATTTCGATTTGCCGAGGCCTTCGCGCGCCTTGATCTGGCCGGCCGCGTCGCCCATGAATTTGGCGCTGTCGCCAAGGGCGACGGCAGGCTGGCAGCGCGGCGCGCAGCTGTAGGACTCGCGATCCATGCCCCGCTGCACGACGACGTTCTTGCTGTCGCCATTGACGCGGATCATGGATTCGGCGACCGGCTCGCCCGTTGCGTCGAGGGCGATGAGGTTTGTCTCGCCGAAGCCCTTGCCGGTCACGACCATGGCGCCGTTGGTCTTCAGCAGCGTCACGTCCGCGATGAGCGGATTGCCGATCACCAACGTCTGGGTGCGCTCGGGAACCTTGACGATGCGGGCCTGATCCAGGCTGACGACGACGAGCGAACTCACCGTTTCGACGGCCGCCGCCGCCTGGGGCGCGGCGCCCGCGACGACAAGCGCCAGTCCGAAAATCAAAGTGGAGGGATTACGCATGACGACGCCCCTGGGCAGATGGATTGATCACGACGCATTCCATCGCAAAATGGTGAATGATTGCTGAAGAGCGCCCGCGGCTTCCGCGTTAACGACCGAAAGCCACGTATTGACAACGGCTTCCGCTGAGCCGGGCGATTGCGGCGCGCGGGCCGCGCCCGGCTTGCCGGGGGCGTCGGGCCGCGCTCGGGCCGGGCGGTTCGCGCCACCTCAAGTTGCAGCGCGGTTCGCGCCTGGCGATTAACGGGTTTGCAACGAGTGCTCGCTACAGTCGGGCCAATCCAGCAATTGCCTGAGCAACAGACATGCTGGAGGTTGAAAAGGTTTCAGGAGCACACACATGAAGAATCTGCTTTCGCGTTTCGCCAAGGACGAGTCGGGCGCCACGGCCATCGAATACGGCCTGATCGCGGGCCTCATCTCGGTCGTCATCATCACCGCCGTCACCAAGCTCGGCACGAGCATCTCGGCGAAGTTCAACGCCGTCGCCAATAACCTGACCTGAGACGGTCTGCGTTCAGGCGACGCGAAAGCCGGCGCCGGCGGCGCGAAACGCCGCCGTCCGCCTCGTGCTCTCGCGGCGCCGCTTCGATCAAGGCGTTCGCGGCCCTGTCCGGTCGCGCTTCCCGGGCAGGCGGTCTGACCGGAAACGTCGTTTCCGGCGTTTCGCGGCGAGCGTCCGACGCTTCGGTCCGAAAATGGTTGTCGACGATCCCGGTGCGGAGGCTTGTCGAAACATTGCTCAACATCAAGCGAGGACTTCAGCGTCGAAGCAGCGCGAGCCCTTCGAATCGAAGAAGTCGCAGGAGGGAAATCATGCAATCGCTCATAGCCGGTTTCATCCGGGATAATTCCGGGGCCACGGCGATCGAATATGGTCTGATCGCCGGCCTGATCTCGGTGGTGATCATCACCGCGGTCACCAAGGTCGGAACGCGCGTGTCGTCGAAGTTCAACGCGATCGCCAGCAATCTGACCTGATCAATCGGCCGGCCGGCGCGCCAGCGCCGGCCCGCTGATTCCACGCGCGTCGAAAGGGCCATCCGGAATGCTCACCATCCTCATTCTGACGCTGTTTCCGGTGTTGATGGCCTATGCCGCGCTGTCCGACGTCATGACCATGACGATCTCCAACTGGGTCTCGATCATCCTGGTCGCCGCCTTTTGCGGCCTGGCTTTATGGACGGCCATGCCGCTCCAGGAATTCGTGTGGGATGCGTCCTGCGCCCTCTGCGTCCTCGCCGTGACCTTCTTCTTCTTCGCCCGCGGCTGGATCGGCGGCGGCGACGCCAAACTCGCCTCCGCGACGGCGCTGTGGATGGGCTGGGAAAATCTCGACGAATACAGCATGCTGTTCGCGCTGTTCGGCGGCGTCCTGACCCTCGTCATCCTCTATTTCAGATTCGCGCCGATGCCGGCCTTCGTCGATACGTTCGCCTGGATGCGCCGGCTTCGCGACAAGTCGAACGGCGTGCCCTACGGCGTCGCGCTCGCCAGCGCCGGGCTCATGGTCTACCCGCAGACAAGCCTCTGGCTGAGCGTCGCCATCGCCTGATCGCCGCGCCGGGCCGTCGAAACCGAAGCCGTCGGATCGCCCGGCGGCTTTTGTGCTTCCGCGCTTCGCGTCGCGGCGAGAGCGACACATTCGATTAACCTTAATTTGACTTTTGCCTGCTTGAATCCGGTTCGGTTCGCTGGGAACCGCGTAACGGATTTGACGATATGAACATCGCGCGTGTTGCAGCTTTGGGCGTAACGGTTTTCGCCGGCGGCGTCGCCTTCTTCCTGATGTCGAACGGCCCCAAGCCGTCGGCGCCGGCCGTGATCGAGGTCGTCAAATCGGCGCCGCCCGTCGAGATGGACGCCGTGCTCGTCGCCACGCGCGACATCGGCTTCGGCGCCGTCCTGAACGAGCCGGACATGGCCTGGCAGGACTGGCCGAAGGGCAAGGTGCCGCCTGGCATGGTCCGCAAGAGCGAGAAGCCGAACGCCATCGCCGAGCTGAAAGGCGCGGTCATTCGCGGCAATTTCTCGGCCAACGAGCCCTATCGTCAGGACAAGATCATCAAGGGCCCGAACGCCGGCTTCATGTCGGCGATGCTGTCGCAGGGCTCGCGCGCCGTCGCGATCAACATCGATTCGCAGGGCGCGACCACCGCCGGCGGCTTCATCCTGCCCAACGATCGCGTCGACATCATCCGCACCTATCGCGACGAGGATGCGGCCAAGAGCGGCTCCGGCGAGGTTTTCGCCAGCGAGACCATTCTCTCCAACGTGCGCGTTCTCGCCATCGGTCAGAATGTCGAGGAGCGGAAGAACGGCGAGAAAGTCGTGGTCGGCTCCAACGCGACGCTGGAGCTCGATCCGCGTCAGGCCGAGCTGATCGTGCTGGCGCAACGCATCGGCCAGCTTTCGCTGGTGCTGCGCGCCATGGTCGATTCGGCCAAGCCGGGCGAGGCCGCCGCCACCAATCAAAGCGAACCCAACAGCGCCGAGCGCAGCATGACGATCGTCCGCTTCGGCGTGCCGTCTCAGGCGCGCGGCAAATGACGGATCGCCGAAGAAAAACGGCCGCGACGCGGCGCATCAGGAGTTCGGTCATGGCGTTCAAACCCTCTCCCCGGCTGCTCGGCGCTGTCGCCGCCTGCCTTCTCGCTTCCGCGGCGCCCGTGAGCGCGCTCGCCGCCGAAGGCTCGGCCGCGCCGTCCCACATTCGGGCGGAGGCCGGCGCCACGAAGCGCCTGTCGATGGGCGTCGGCAAATCGGTGATTATCGACCTCCCCAGCGACGCGTCGGAAATCTTCGTCGGCAATCCGAAGGTCGCCAACGCCGTCGTGCGTTCGGCGAGCAAGCTCTACATCATTGGTCTGGAGAATGGTCAGACCTCGATCGTCGCGCTCGACGGGCAGGGCCGGGCGATCTCGACCTTCGAGGTTTCGATCGGCCGCGACGTGGGCGAACTCAATCAGATTCTGCGCGCGGCGATGCCGAAATCGAACGTCGTGTCGCGCACGGTCAACAATACGATCATCCTGACCGGAACCGTGGATTCGCCCGGCGAGGCGCAACAGGCCTATGACATCGCCAAGGGCTTCGTGCCGCAGGGCACGGTAGCCAACGCCGAGGCCGGCGTCGTCGTCAACGCCATCACCGTGCGCGGCCGTGATCAGGTGATGCTGAAGATCACCGTGGCCGAGGTGCGCCGCGACATCGCCAAGCAGCTTGGCGTCACGTCCGGCTCATGGAGCGGCCGGTTCGGGTCGGCCATCATGGACAACCCGCTGTCGCTCAACGGCGCGAAACTGTCGGCTTCGGCGCTCGAACTGGGCACGGGAAATCTGAAAGCGACGCTGAACGCCTATGAGAAATACGGCGTCTCGCGCATCCTGGCCGAGCCGGCGGTGACGGCGGTGTCCGGCGAAAGCGCCAAATTCACGGTTGGCGGCTCGCTGCCGGTTCCTTCGAGTTCAAGCTGCGTGCCGGATGCGTTCGGCCGCTCGGTCTGCACCGTCGGCGTCACCTTCAAGGAATATGGCGTCACGCTGAATTTCTCGCCCGTCGTGCTGGCCGAGGGCCGCATTCTGATGCGTCTGGCCACTGAGGTGACGGAAATCGATCAGGGGCAGAGCGTTTCGATCGCCAACATCAACGTCGCCGGCTTTCGCACGCGCAAGCACGAAACCTCGGTGGAGCTGCCCTCCGGCGCCTCCATCGCCACCGCCGGCCTGATCCAGTCGACGAGCCGCCAGGTCATCAACGGGCTGCCCGGCCTGATGAACCTGCCAATTCTTGGCACGCTGTTCCGCTCGCGGGACTACCTGCGGCAGGAGACGGAGCTGATGATTATCGTCACCCCGTTCATCGTCAAGCCGACCACCGCGACGGCGCTGGCGCGGCCGGACGACGGCTTCACGGACGCCTCGGATCCGCAGTCGATCTTCCTCGGCCGCGTCAACCGGCTCTATTCGACGACGACGAATCCGCAGGTCATCCAGAATTTCAGGGGCAAGGTCGGCTTCATTCAGGACTGACGCCCGATCCGCCCGCACGCAACAGATGGAAAGCCCGACAATGACGACCAAGACGACCAGGACGCGGGATTTGCGGCCGATCCACGCCGCGATGATCGCCTTCGCTCTCGCCGCGCCCCTCCAGGCCTGCGGTGGCGCTGATCGCGTGGTGACCGGCACGACGCCCAATCCGGACTACCGCGTCACCCACCCGATCGCTTTGACCCATGCGCCGATTACGATGGACGTTTTCGCCGTTGGCGGCGCGCTCGACCAGCGCGAGCGTGAACGCGTCAGGGCGTTCGGCAGGGAGCACGGCGAAACCGGCCAGGGCCAGATCACCGTCCTTCTGCCGCGCGGCGGCGCCGGCGACACGCAAGCCGCGCTGGCCGACGTGCGCAAGGCGCTGACGGCCGGCGGCGTCAAGGGATCGATCGCAGTTGGCGGCTATCCGGTCGCCGATCCGTCGCTGGCGGCTCCCATCCGCCTCAGCTTCACCGGACTCAAGGCGAAGGTCGCCTCGACCTGCGGCGAATGGCCGGCCGATCTGGCGTCGGGCTCAACGCTCGAGGGCTGGAACAACCGACCCTACTGGAACTTCGGCTGCGCCAACCAGAACATGCTCGCCGCGCAGGTCGCCGATCCGCGCGATCTCGCCGGCCCGCGCGCCGAAACCGATTCCGACGTGAACATGCGCATGCGCGCCATCCTCAACGTCCGTCAGGGCAAGGATCCGAATACCGATTGGAAGATCAAGAATTCCACCATCGGCAGCGTCGGGAGCAACTGAGATGGGCCATAGCGACAGACCCGACGAACTCGACAGAATCATCGCCATCCCGCGCATCTCGCTGCAAGCCTTTTGCGAAACGCCGGATCTCGCGCATACGATCAACGAGGCCGCCGCCGACCGGCGGATGGACAAGGCGCATGTGAAGGTGCAGATGGGCGGCGCGCCGGCGGCGGTCGAGGCCTATCGCTCGGCGCCGACGCCCAACCTGATCGTCATCGAGACGCTTTCGGATCGCAACGACCTGGTCGCCAATCTCGAGGCTCTGGCCGAATTCTGCGATTCGGGAACGCGCGTCGTGGTGATCGGCCGCGTCAACGACATCATCCTCTATCGCGATCTGATGGGGCGCGGCGTCAGCGAATATCTCGTCGGCCCCGTCTCGGTGATCGATTTCATCCGCTCCATCGGCCATCTCTACGGCCACGAGGGAGCGGAGGCCATCGGCCGCGTCATCGCCTTCGTCGGCGCGAAGGGCGGCGTCGGCGCCTCGACCATCTGCCACAATGTGGCCTGGTCGATCGCGCGCAACCTTGACGTCGAAACCGTGATTGCCGATCTCGATCTCGCCTTCGGCACCGGGGGCCTCGACTTCAACCAGGATCCCCCGCAAGGCGTCGCGGAAGCGGTATTCGCGCCGGATCGACTCGATGCGGGCCTGGTCGACAGGCTGTTGTCGCGCTGCGCCGATAAGCTCAGTCTTCTCGCCGCGCCGGCGACGCTGGAGCGCTCCTATGATTTCAACGAGACGGCTTTCGACAGTCTGATCGACATCCTGCGCGCCTCGACGCCCTATGTCGCGCTCGACGTGCCGCACGCCTGGTCCGCATGGACGCGTCGGATGCTGGTCGGCGCCGACGAGGTTGTGCTTGTCGCCCAGCCCGATCTCGCCAATCTGCGCAACGTCAAGAGCATTCTCGACACGCTGCGCGTGGCGCGCCCCAACGACAGCCGCCCGAAGCTGGTGATGAACGGCATCGGCGTGCAGAAACGGCCGGAAATCGGCATCGCGGAATTCTCGCGGGCCGTGGAGCTGGAGCCGGCTTGCGTCATTCCCTATGACGCGCGTCTGTTCGGAACCGCGGCGAACAACGGCCAGATGATCGCCGAAGTCGAGGCGGCCAACGCCATCGCGGCGACCTTCTCCGAACTCGGCAGAGCGGTCACGGGCCGCTTCGAGATCAAGCAGGCCAAGAAGAATTTGCTGGGGCCGATCCTGGCCCGCCTGCGCAAGCGGGCCTGAGTCCGGCAGGCGGGGCGATCTTCGCAAAGCGCAAGGATGGAATGAATGTTCGGCAAACGCTCCAGCTTCGGCAAGGCAGGCTCGACGCCTTCGGCGCCGCCCCCCGCCGCCGCGCCCGCGCGCGCCAGCGCGCCTTCGGCGCCGTCGCCCACGGCCAACGTGCCCGCGACCGTGCAGCAGGCGCCGCCGCAGCCCGAAGGGCGGCGGTCGGACGAATATTACATCACCAAGAGCATGATCTTCGGCGCGCTGATCGAGGCGATCGATCTGTCGCAATTGTCGAAGCTCGATCCCGAGAACGCGCGCGAGGAAATTCGCGACATCGTCAACGAGATCATCTCGATCAAGAATGTGGTGATGTCGATCGCCGAGCAGGAGGATCTGCTCGACGACATCTGCAATGACGTTCTCGGCTATGGTCCGCTGGAGCCGCTGCTGGCGCGCGACGACATCGCCGACATCATGGTCAACGGCTCCGCCAAGACCTATATCGAGGTCGCCGGCAAGATCCAGCTCACCAACATCCGCTTCCGCGACAACGCGCAGCTCATGAACATCTGCCAGCGCATCGTCAGCCAGGTCGGCCGCCGCGTCGACGAAGCCTCGCCGATCTGCGACGCGCGTCTGATGGACGGCTCCCGCGTCAACGTCATCGCGCCGCCGCTGGCCATCGATGGTCCGGCGCTCACCATCCGCAAGTTCAAGAAAGACAAGCTCACACTCGATCAGCTCGTCAAGTTTGGCGCGATCTCGCCGGAGGGCGCCGAAATCCTCAAGATCATCGGCCGCGTGCGCTGCAACGTGCTGATCTCGGGCGGCACGGGCTCGGGCAAGACGACGCTTCTCAATTGCCTGACCAATTACATCGATCTCGACGAGCGCGTCATCACCTGCGAGGACGCGGCGGAGCTGCAATTGCAGCAGCCCCATGTGGTGCGGCTGGAGACGCGCCCGCCCAATCTCGAGGGCTCCGGCCAGGTGACGATGCGCGATCTCGTCAAGAACTGCCTGCGCATGCGCCCCGAACGCATCATCGTCGGCGAGGTTCGCGGACCCGAGGCCTTCGACCTGCTGCAGGCGATGAACACGGGTCACGACGGATCGATGGGCACGCTGCACGCCAACTCGCCGCGTGAGGCGCTGAGCCGTCTCGAATCCATGATCACCATGGGCGGCTTCTCGCTGCCGGCCCGCACCATCCGCGAGATGATCGTCACCTCCGTCGACGTGATCGTGCAGGCGGCGCGCCTGCGCGACGGCTCGCGCCGGATCACCCATGTCACCGAGGTGCTCGGCATGGAAGGCGATGTCGTCATCACGCAGGATCTGATGCTCTACGATATTCTCGGCGAGGACGAACAGGGCAGGATTCGCGGCATGCATCGCTCCACCGGCATCGGTCGTCCGCGCTTCTGGGAGCGCGCGCGCTATTACGGCGAGGAGGAGCGGCTGTCCGCCGCGCTTGACGCCTCGGAGGCCGCGACCAAGAAGAACGGAGGCTGATCGTGGAAGCCGCCCTCGTCACGTTTGCCGTTGTCGCGTTGGTGATGCTCGCCGCCGGAGCGGCGTTCTACGCGACGGTCTATCCCTACCTGTCGGGCGATGTGAAAGCCGAGAAGCGCCAGGCCGCGCTGGCGCAGACGAAGCAGCGCAAGAGCGTTGACCGCGCCGCCGACGCGGCCACGCGCCGCAAGCAGATCGCCGACAGCCTTCGCGAACTGGAGGGCAAGAACAAGACCAAACGCGCGTCTCTCGACGAGCGCATCGGCCAGGCGGGCGTCAGTCTGACGCGCCCGCAGTTCATGATGGGGTCGGCCGCCGCCGCCGTGATCGTCGGCCTGTTGCTCTTCCTGACCAACGACAATCCGTTCATCGCGCCGGTCGGCGCCATCGTCGCCGGCCTCGGGTTGCCCAACTGGATCCTGTCCTATCTGCGCAAAAAGCGGATCAAGAAGTTTACCGAGGAAATGCCGAACGCCGTCGACATCATCATTCGCGGCGTGAAGGCGGGCCTGCCGCTCGGCGACTGTCTGCGCATCATCGCCACCGAGGCGTCGGAGCCGTTGCGCTCGGTGTTCCGCGATGTCGTCGACGCGCAGTCGATGGGACTGACGGTGGCCGAGGCGGTTGATCGCATCCCCGAGCGCGCGCCAACGGCGGAAGCGAGCTTCTTCGCTATTGTCATCAACATTCAGCAGAAGTCGGGCGGCAATCTCTCCGACGCGCTGTCGAATCTGTCGCGCGTTCTGCGCGACCGCAAGAAAATGCGGGCGAAAGTTCAGGCCATGTCGAGCGAGGCCAAGGCGTCCGCCGGCATCATCGGCGCCCTTCCGTTCGCCGTCGGCGGCCTCGTCTACATCACCAGCCCGCGCTACATCGAGCTTCTGTGGACGACGACAACCGGGCGCATGGTTCTCGTCGGCTGCGCGCTGTGGATGGCGGTCGGCATTATGTCCATGAAGAAGATGATCAACTTCGACATCTGAACGATCGGCGGAGTCGCTATGTTCACTATGGAATCCATCGGCGATCCCCAGACCGTCGTCAGCATCCTGCTGATGATCGCGGCCGTGGCCGCCGTGCTGACGATCTTCATGCCGATGCTCGAATCCGACACGCTCGGTCGCCGCATGAAGGCGGTCGCGACGGAGCGCGATCGCATCCGCGCGCGCGAGCGCGACAAAATGCTGACCACCAAGAAATCGGCCGCCCCGTTGCGGGCCACGCCCAAGGCCTACATGAAACAGGTCGTCGACAGCTTCAATCTGTCGAAATGGCTCGGCGCCGAAGGCGTGCGCGCCAAGCTGGCGATGGCCGGTTATCGCGGCCCGCAGGCGGAGGTGGCGTTTCTGTTTTTCCGTCTGGTCGCGCCCATCGGCCTGTTCTTCGTCACCATTGCCTACATTCTCATGAACGACCTCGGGCTGTCGTTCCTGACCATTGTCATCGCCGGCCTTCTGGCGGTGCTCATCGGCATCAAGGTTCCGGAACTCGTGCTGTCCAACACGACGACCAAGCGGCAGCAATCGCTGCGGCGCGCCTTTCCCGACGCGCTCGATCTGCTGCTGATCTGCGTGGAATCGGGCATGTCGATCGAACACGCCTTCCGCAAGGTCAGCCAGGAGATCGGCGCGCAATCGGTGCCGCTGGCGGAGGAGTTCACGCTGACGACGGCGGAATTGTCCTATCTTCCCGACCGCCGTCAGGCCTATGAGAATCTCGTTACGCGCACGGGCGTCGACTCGATCAAGCAGATCTCGACCGTGCTCATCCAGGCGGAGCGTTACGGCACGCCGCTGGGCACTGCGCTGCGCGTCGTCGCCCAGGAAAGCCGCGACATGCGCATGAGCGAGGCGGAGAAGAAGGCTGCGGCGCTGCCCCCGAAGCTCACCGTGCCGATGATCATCTTCTTCCTGCCGGTGCTGTTCGCCGTCATCATCACGCCGGCCGCGATCCAGATCATGGCGATGCCGTCGAACTGAGCGGCGCCTGCCGAAGGCGCGAACAAAAACCCCGGAGCCGCGCGGCTCCGGGGTTTTCTTTTCTGGCGCGGTCCGGCCTTTTCGCGGGCTGCGCCCTCAGCCCGCCCTGGGCGCGCGCGGCTTGCGCGCCGGCCCGGGGGGTTCGAGTTTCTGGATTTCGCGCCAGGTGTTCGATTGCGCGATCATCGCGCGGATCGAGGCGACCGACGAGGCGGCCTCGGCCGGCGGCAGGTCGCGGCGCGCGATCTCCTCGGCTTCGGAAAACTTGCCGCGCAGCGCCAGCACCATCGACAGGTTCTGACGAACGCGCCGGTCTGCGCCGCGCTGTTGCGCCGCGAGCCGCAAGTGCTCTTCGGCCTCCGGCAGGCGTTTCGCCATGGCGTAGGACAATCCCAGATTGGACAGCGCGCTCGGTTCGTTGGGCGCGATCTTCAGCGCCGCGACGTAATAGCCCTGCGCTTTCTCATGGTCGCCAAGCTGATCGGCGACCGAGCCTTGCGCATTGAGAATCGACCAGTTCGGCCGTTCGGGGGAATGGGCGCGGGTGAGGACGTCGGCGGCTTCGGCCAGACGGCCGGCGTCCGCCAGCGACTTGCCGAAGGCGCCGAGAACCTCGTGGTCGTGCGGATAGTGGATGGCCAGCCCCTGCAGCACGGCCACGGCCTCGGAATGGCGTGAGAGCGCGCGCAGCGCCCGCGCGTAGGTCAGCGTATTGGCCTTGTCGCGCGGATTGGCGTCATAACGCCGGCCGGCCTGCTCGGCATATTGGCGTAACGCCGCGTCGCCCTGCGGCAGCGCCGTTTCCCTGCCGATGGAGCCGGTGACGTCGTTCATTTTCGAACATGCGCCAAGGCCCAGGCCCAGGCCGAGAATCACGACCGTCGCCGGCCATGCGCGCAGACGGCGCCTGGCCGCGCCGGACGTAGGGGACATCGAAAGACGAAAACGCATCGCGGGGTTCCATTCGTTCGTCCTTCAGCAATAAAGCGTTAACGCTAATGGAATGTTAATGGAGCCGCAGGGCGCGGTCGCGGCCCCGGAGGACGGCATGGCTTTGGGTTTTGCAACGGATGCGGCGGGCGCGCGCCCGGTCTGGCTGGCGACGCGGGAGGAATGGCCCGACGTGAGGGCGCGGCTGCCGGCGGCAGCGCGGGATTTCGCCGCCGCCGCGGGCTACGAGCCGGCGGCCGGCAAGCTCCTGCTCCTTCCCGGCCCGGACGAATTGGCCGGCGCCGTCTTCGGCCTCGGCGCGCGGGAGTCCGCGGCGCGTGATCCTTTCCTGCCGGGACAATTGGCGACGATGCTCCCGGCGGGCGTCTGGCGCTTCGACGGCGCGCCGGCGGCGCCGGACCAGGCGGCGCTGGCCTTCCTGCTGTCCTCCTACAGGTTCGCCCGCTACAAGGCCGCGCCGGGCGACGTCGCGCGTCTTGCCTGTCCGGCCGGGGCGGATGCGCGCCGCCTTGAAAGCCTCGCCAACGCCGTCGCGTTCGGGCGCGACCTCATCAACACGCCGGCCAACGACATGGGGCCGGCGGCGTTGGCGGAGGCGGCGCGCGATCTGGCGCGCGCGCATGACGCGCCTTTCCGCGCCATTGTCGGCGACGCGCTCCTCGACGCGCGCCTGCCGTTGATCCACGCCGTCGGCAAGGCGTCGGCGCAGGCGCCCCGGCTGGTCGAATTCACATGGGGCGAGACCGCCGCGCCGAAAGTGACGCTGGTCGGCAAGGGCGTGTGCTTCGATACGGGCGGGCTCGACATCAAGCCGGACGCGGCCATGCTGCTGATGAAGAAGGACATGGGCGGCGCGGCGGCGGCGCTCGCCTGCGCGCGCATGATCATGGAGGCGGGCCTGCCGGTCCGGCTGCGCGTCATCCTGCCGATCGTCGAGAACGCCGTGTCCGGAAACGCTTTCCGGCCGGGCGACGTCTATCCGAGCCGCAAGGGCCTGTCGGTCGAGATCGGCAACACCGACGCCGAGGGCCGGCTGATCCTCGCCGACGCGCTGGCGCTCGCGGACGAGGACGCGCCGGACCTTCTGTTCGATTTCGCGACGCTGACCGGCGCGGCCCGCGTCGCGCTGGGGCCGGACCTGCCGCCGTTCTGGTGCGCCGACGAGGCGCTCGCCGCCGCCATCGCCGCCGCCGGCGCGCGCGAGAACGATCCCGTCTGGCGGCTGCCGTTCTGGGAGCCCTACGACAAGCTGCTCGACGGCAAGATTTCCGATCTGAACAATGTGTCGGGCGGACCCTTCGCCGGCGCCGTCACCGCCGCGCTGTTCCTGCGCCGGTTCGTGTCAAAGGCGAAGGTCTGGACCCATTTCGACGTTTATGGCTGGTCGCCCTCGGCCAGGCCGGGACGGCCGGAGGGCGGCGAAATCCAGACGGCGCGGCTCGTCTTCGCGCTGATCGAACAGCGATTGCGCGACGGCGGGCTTGCGCCGGCGCGGGCAAGCTGAATAATACGGCTCCGAAACAAACGGAGTGGTCATGGCGGTCGCGTTGAGGCCGGCGCAAGCGTTGACGCTGTTGCAAAATATCGGGCTCGGCATGGTGCGCGACGTGCGGCCCGAGGCCGCGCCCGACTTCACGCTACGCCAGCTCGCCATTCTGCTGACGGTCTATCTTGAGCCGCCGCCGCACACGGTTCGCGGGCTCGCGGCGCGGTTGGGCGTGACCAAGCCGGTCATCACCCGGGCGCTCGACTCAATGGGCAAGCTCGAACTGCTGTCGCGCCGCCGCGACGAGGCCGATCGACGCAACGTCATCATCCAGCGCACGCTGAAAGGCGCGCTCTATGTCGAAACGCTCGGCGATCTGGTGGTCGCGCGGGCCGCGGAATTGCCCCGATGAACCTCGACCGCCGTCTCACGCCTGCCCGTCCCGATCTCGCCGCCGCGCATCTGCGCGGGCGCGTCGCAGCGGCGCGTTTCGTCGAGGGCCGCGTCATGCGGGTCGTCGAAGCCATCGTCGATCTTCGCCGCGAGCCGCAGCCCGATTCCGGCGTCGAGACGCAGGCCTTGTTCGGCGAGCGCGTCACGGTTTACGAGACGCACGAGGGCTTCGCCTGGGGCCAGATCGAAAGCGACGGCTATGTCGGCTATCTGCCGGACGCCGCGCTCGCCCCCGAGGGCGCGGCGCCGACGCATCGCGTCGTGGTTCCGCTCACCTTCATCTATCCGGCCGCCAGCATGAAAACGCCGCGCCTGGCCGAACTGCCGATGGGCGCGCGGCTGCGCGTGGCGGCGGAGGAGGGCGCGTTTGTCCGACTCGCCGAAGGGGGCTTCGTCTGGCTGGCGCATCTGCGCGAATGCGGCGCGCATGAGCCGGATTTCGTCGCGGTGGCCGAGCGCTTCCTCAACGCGCCCTATCTGTGGGGCGGCAAGTCGTGGCGCGGCGTCGATTGCTCCGGTCTCGTGCAGATCGCGCTGGCGGCTGCGGGCGTCGCCGCGCCGCGCGACACCGACATGCAGGAGAAGGCGCTGGGCGAGCCTCTGGCGATCGACGCGGCGCTCGCCGGCCTGCGGCGCGGCGATCTGATCTTCTGGAAAGGCCATGTCGGCATCATGCGCGACGCCGCGACGCTGCTGCACGCCAATGGCCATCATATGCAGGTGGCGAGCGAACCGCTGGCGGCCGCGCGCAAACGTATTCTCGTGGCGGGAGCGGGCGATCTGACCGGCGCGCGGCGCCTCGGATGAGACGCGGGCTTCAACGCTTCGGGCGGACGAGACCCGCCGCCTGCTCCAGCGTCTCCAGCAGCAGGCTCGCGCCGATGCGGAACGTCGCGGGGCGCGCCCAGCCCTTGCCCATGATCTCCTCCGCGAGGGCGAGATAGGCGGCGGCCTGTTCGGCCGTGCGCACACCGCCGGACGCCTTGAAGCCGACGGCGCGCCCTGACGCCGCGATGGTCTCCAGCACGATGCGCGCCGCGAACAGACTCGCGCCCGTCGGCGTCTTGCCGGTCGAGGTCTTGAGAAAATCGGCGCCGGCGGCGATGGCGATCTCGGCGGCGCGGCGGATCATCGGCGCGCTGGCGAGTTCGCCCGTCTCGAGAATGACCTTCAGCGCCACATTGTCGGGAAGATGCGCGCGCACGGCGGCGATCATCGCGCCGGCGACGGCCTCGTCGCCGGCCAGCAGCGCTCGCCATGGCATCACGAGATCGATTTCCCGCGCGCCGTCGCGCACCGCCTCCTGCGTATCCTCGACCGCGCGCTCGATATCGGCGCCGCCGCCGGGAAAATTGATCACCGTGGCGACGGCGGTGGCGGCCGAGCCGAGGGCGCGGCGCGCCTCGCCGACGAATTGCGGCCAGACGCAAAGCGCGGCCACGCGGTCGCGCCCACGCCGCACCAGCGCGGCGACGTCGCCCGACCGGCAGGCGTCGCCAAGCTCCGTCAGGTCAAGCAGTTCGATGAGGCGCCGCGCGTCGTCGACGGGGTTCACAGGCGCAGCCCTCCCGACAACCTGTCGTCGCCCGTCTTCAGGAACGCGCGGATCATCCGTTTGAGCACGATGCCGCCCGAGGCGGCGACCTGCCGGCTTTCGGAATGCGAGGGATTGCCGCCGGAAAAGCCGGCGCCGAAATTGGTGACGACGGCGAGCGCGCCGACGTTGAGCGCCAGACGGCGGGCGATGATCGTCTCGGGAACAATGGACATGCCGACGAGATCGGCGCCGAGCATCCGGGCGATGCGGATTTCAGCCGGCGTCTCGAACGAGGGGCCGGCGAACCACATATACACCCCCTCATGCAGCGTCACGCCGCCCTGCTGCGCAGCGCGCTTGAGGCGGCGCAGCACGCGCCGGTCGTAAGCCTCGTTGAGATTGATGTAATTGTTCTCGGTGACGCCGATCAGCGGATTGAAGCCGGTGAGATTGATGTGATCGGTGATGGCCACGGCGACGCCGGGCACCAGGTCGGCGCGCAGCGAGCCCGCCGCGCAGGTCAGCAGCACCGTCTGCGCCCCCATCAGCGCCATCGTTTCCAGCGGATCGGCCATACAGGCGGGATCGCCCGTTTCGTAGAAATGCGCGCGGCCTTGCAGATAGGCGACGCGGACACCCTCCTGCATGCCGACGACCACCATGCCGGGATGGCCGGGCGAATGCGCTTGCGGAAAGCCGGGCAATTCCGCATAGGGCGTGACGATCGGGTCGACGAGCCCATCCGCCAGCGCCGAGAGGCCGGTGCCGGTGACGATGGCGACCTCGATCGTCCCGCAGCCGTTTCGCGACAACAGATCGGCTGCGGCTTCCGCTGAATTGCTCATGACCTTCCCCTCATCGTCGCGGCGCGCGCGACGCGACATCCGTAAATCATTGGAGAGCAATCCGGAATTTGGCAAGTCGCTGGCGCGCGACAGACGCCGGGATTCGCGGCTTGCGGGCGGCGGCGGGGCGGGTCAGATTAGCGCCGCCGCGCCGCGCCGCCGTCATGGAGATGTTTTGTCGTTCCGGCTGTTTGCTTTCCTCGCGCTGTTCGGCGCTTCCGCGGCGCTGGCGCAGGAGGCCGCGCCGATCATCGGCTATGCGCCGCGCGCGCTGCCGGTTCAGGCGCGCCACGCCATGGTCGCCGCGCAGGAGGGCCAGGCCGCCCGCATCGGCCTCGACGCGCTCAGGCGCGGCGGCAACGCCGTCGACGCCGCTGTCGCCGTCGGTTTCGCGCTGGCCGTCACCCTGCCGCGCGCCGGCAATCTCGGCGGCGGCGGCTTCATGCTGATCCATCGCGCCGCGACGCGGGAGACCGTGGCGATTGATTTCCGCGAAACCGCCCCCGCCGCCGCGACGCGCGACATGTTTCTCAACGCCGACGGCCGCGCCGATCCGGCCAGATCGCGGGCGAGCGGCCTCGGTGTCGGCGCGCCGGGAACCGTCGCCGGCCTGCTGCACGCGCTGGAGCGCTATGGCTCGGGCAAATTTTCCCGCGCGGAGCTGATCGCGCCGGCCGCCGCTCTGGCCCGCGACGGGCTGACGGTGAGCGACGATCTCGCCGATTCGCTGCCCTTCGCCGCCGCGCGGCTCGGCCGCTATCCATCGTCGGCGAAAATCTTCATGCCGTCGGGCGCGCCGCTGCGCCAGGGCGACAGGCTCGTGCAGGGCGATCTCGCCGCGACGCTGGAGGCGATCGGACGCGACGGCGCCAGGGCGTTTTACGAAGGGCCCGTGGCGGAAAAAATCGTCGCCGCCGTGCGCGAGGCGGGCGGGCGCATGGGCCTCGACGATCTGAAGGCCTATCGCGTCGTCGAGCGCGCGCCCTTGCGCGGCCTTTATCGCGGCCACGAGGTGGTTTCGATGCCGCCCCCCTCGGCGGGCGGCGCGCATCTCATCCAGTTGCTCAATGTGCTCGAAGGCTATCCGCTCGGCGCGCTGGGGCAGAATTCCGCCGGGACGATTCATCTGATGGCCGAGGCGATGAAGCTCGCCTACGCCGACCGCGCCCGTTTTCTCGGCGATCCCGATCATGTCGCGATTCCGATCGCGGGCCTCCTGTCCAAACCCTATGCCGCGCGCCTGCGCGACCTCATCGACGCCGGACGCGCGCGCCCCGCCGCGGAGGTTGAGCAACTCGATCTCGCGCCGAAGGAGAGCGACCAGACGACGCATTTTTCCGTCGTCGACGCGCAGGGCAACGCCGTGTCGCTGACGACGACGCTGAATTTCTCCTATGGCCTCGGGCTCGTGGCGGAGGGAACCGGCGTGTTGCTCAACAACGAGCTTGACGATTTCGCCGCCGCGCCGGGCGCCGCCAACGCCTACGGGCTGACGGGCGGCGAGGCCAACGCGCCGGGGCCGCACCGCCGGCCGCTGTCGTCGATGACGCCGACTTTCGTCTTCAGGGACGGCGCGCTGCTGCTGGCGACGGGCTCGCCCGGCGGCTCGCGCATCATCACCATCGTGTTGCAGATGATCAGCAACATCATCGACCATGGCCTCAACGTCGCCGAGGCGAGCCTCGCGCCGCGCGTGCATCACCAATGGCTGCCGGACGAATTGCAGGCGGAGCGCGGCCTCTCGCCCGACACGATCCGCCTGCTGGAGGCGAAAGGCCACAAGGTCGTCACGCGCAACGCCTTCGGCTCGACACAATCGATCCAGCGCGTCGGCGACATGTGGCAAGGCGCCTCGGACACGCGGCAGCGCGGCGGGGCGGCGGTGGGGTATTGAGGGGCGGTCTTGTGTCCGCGCTCACAAAAAACTTGTCCCTGTCTTCGGCGCAGGCAATTCGAGATGCGCGGCGAGGCTCGCGCCGATGTCGGCGAAGGTGGCGCGGCGGCCGACGCCGCGGCCCTGGACGCCGGGGCCCCAGAGGAGGGCGGGGGCGTTCTCGCGCGTGTGGTCCGTGCCCGTCCATGTCGGGTCGTTGCCGTGATCGGCGCTGAGGGCGCAGAGGTCGCCCGCGCGCAACGCGGCGTCGAGGTCGGGCAGCCGCGCGTCGAGTTTTTCCAGCGCCGCCGCATAGCCGGCGACATCGCGGCGGTGGCCGTGCTCGGTGTCGAGATCGACAAAATTGGCGAGGACGAGGCCGCCGTCCGGCAGGTCGCGCAGCGTTTCGATCAGCGAGTCGAAATGACCCGCGTCGTCGGCGCGTTTGATTTCCGCGCCGGTGTTGCGATGGCCGAAAATGTCGCCGATCTTGCCGATGCTGACGATGCTGCGGCCGGCTTGCGCGGCGATGTCGAGCAGGTTGCCGTGCGGCGGCGGAATGGAGAAATCCTTGCGGCGCGGCGTGCGCGTGAAGCCCGCTTTCGCGTCGCCGACGAAGGGCCGCGCGATGACGCGGCCGATGTTGAGCGGGTCGCACAATTCGCGCGCCAGCCGGCAGAGATCATAGAGACGTTCGAGCCCGAACGTCTCCTCATGCGCGGCGATCTGCAAGACGGAATCGACCGAGGTGTAGACGATCGGCTTGCCCGTCGCGACATGCCCGGGCCCGAATTCATCGATGACGGCGATGCCGGACGTATGTCTCTCCGCGAGCAGACCGGGCAGCCTGCCGCGCGCGATCAGCGCGGCGCGAATGTCCGGCGGCAGGAACGGAATGGCGTGCGGAAAATAGCCCCAGTCGCCGACGAGCGGCGCGCCGGCCATTTCCCAATGGCCGGAGGGCGTGTCTTTGCCGTGCGAGGTCTCGACCGCGAAACCCCACAGCGCGCGCGGCGCGCCGGCCGGCGCGCGTTGTCCGGTCGAGGCCGCGTGCGCCAGGCCGAGGCCGAGCGCGTCGAGATGGGGAATGCGCAACGGCCCCCGACGCAGCCCGTCGCGGTCGGCGCGGCCGCGCGCGCACGCTTCGACGACATGGCCGAACGTATCGGCGCCGGCGTCGTCGAAGCGCGCCGCGTCCGGCGCGCCGCCAAGCCCGAGGGAATCGAAAACGAGAAGCGCCGCGCGCGGCATGTTTTCTCCGTTACTGCGCGACGATTTCGCCGCCCGCCGCCTCGATGCGGAAAGCGGCGGCGAACAGCGCGCGCGTATAGTCATCTTTCGGCGCGGCGAAAATGGCGCGCGCGTCGCCCGCCTCGATCACCTTGCCGTGGCGCATGACGACGAGATCGGTCGCCAGCGCGCGCACCACCTTGAGATCGTGGCTGATGAACAGATAGGCGAGGCCGTGGCGCTGTTGCAGATCGCGCAGCAGATCGACGATCTGCGCCTGCACCGACATGTCGAGCGCCGAGGTCGGTTCGTCCAGCACGACGAAACGCGGGTTCAGCGCCATGGCGCGGGCGATGGCGATGCGCTGGCGCTGGCCGCCGGAGAATTCGTGCGGATAGCGGTCCATCGCCGCCGGGTCGAGGCCGACGTCGACCAACGCGCTCGCGACAATGTCGCGCCGCTCCGCGTAGCTCTTGCCGACGCCTTGCACGCCGAGGCCTTCGGCGACGATCTCCGCCACTGACATGCGCGGCGACAGCGAGCCGTAGGGATCCTGAAACACGATCTGCATGTCGCGCCGCAGCGGCCGCATCGCCTTCGAGCCGAGCCCGTCGATGCGTTGGCCGAGATAGGCGATGGGCCCCTCCGAGCGGATGAGCCGCAGAATGGCGAGGCCCAGCGTCGTCTTGCCAGAGCCGGATTCGCCGACGACGCCGACCGTCTGGCCTTCGCGCACAGTGAGCGAAATGCCGTCGACCGCCTTGATATGCGAGACGGTCTTGCGCAACAGCCCCGCCTTGACCGGAAACCAGACGCGAAGATTGTCGGCCTCGACGATGGTTTTCGCGTTCGCGTCGGCCGCCGGCGCCTCGCCCTTCGGTTCGGCGGCGAGCAGCGCCCGCGTATAGGGATGTTTCGGCGCGGCGAAGATGTCCGCCGTCGGCCCCGCCTCGACGATCCTGCCTTTCTGCATCACGCAGACATCGTCGGCGATGCGCCGCACGATGCCGAGATCGTGGGTGATGAACAGCATCGCCATGCCGAGGCGCGATTGCAGCTCCTTCAGCAGCTTCAGGATTTGCGCCTGCACCGTGACGTCGAGCGCAGTGGTCGGCTCGTCGGCGATGAGCAGATCGGGCCGGTTGGCCAGCGCCATGGCGATCATGACGCGCTGGCGCTGGCCGCCGGACAATTGATGCGGATAGGATTGCAGCCGTCCGGCCGGATCGGGAATGCCGACCTCCGCCAGCAGCTCGATCACGCGCGCGCGCACCGCCTCCTCGCCGCGCATGCCGTGCAGCTTCAGGATTTCGCCGATCTGCCGCTCGATGCGATGCAGCGGGTTGAGCGAGGTCATCGGCTCCTGAAAGACCATGGTGACGGCCTTGCCGCGCACGCCGCGCAACTGGTCGGCGTCGGCCTGCAGCAGGTCGCGGCCGTTGAACAGGATCTCGCCGGTGGGATGGCGCGCCGCCGGCGTCAGCAGCCGCACGATCGACAGCGCGGTGATCGATTTGCCCGAGCCCGATTCGCCGACCAGCGCCAGCGTGCGGCCCTTTTCCAGCCGGAACGACACGCCGTGAACGACCTGCGTCTCCTCGCCGGCCTGGCGGAAGGCGATGGAAAGATCGCGGATGTCCAGAAGCGGCGCGCTCACGCGAAGGTCTTTCGTGGGTCGAAGGCGTCGCGCACCGCCTCGCCGATGAAGACGAGCAGCGACAGCATGAAGGCGATGACGGCGAAGCCGGTGAGGCCGAGCCAGGGCGCCTGCAGGTTCGATTTGCCCTGCAGCAGCATCTCGCCGAGCGAGGGGGAGCCTGGCGGCAGCCCGAAGCCGAGGAAATCGAGCGAGGTGAGCGTCGTGATCGAGCCATTGAGAATGAACGGCAGAAAGGTCAGCGTCGCCACCATCGCATTGGGCAGCACGTGCCGCCACATGATGCGCGGGTTGGACAGGCCGAGCGCGCGCGCCGCGTTGACATATTCGAAATTGCGGGCGCGCAGGAATTCGGCGCGCACCACATGCACCAGCGACACCCAGGAGAACAGCAGCAGAATGCCGAGCAGCACGAAGAAGCTTGGCGTGATGATCGAGGAAATGATGATCAGCAGATAGAGATGCGGCAGCGACGACCAGATCTCGATGAAGCGCTGCGACACGAGATCGATGCGGCCACCGAAATAGCCCTGTACGGCGCCCGCGAAAATTCCGACGACGGAGGAGACGATGGCGAGCGTCAGGCCGAACAGGATGGAGATGCGGAAGCCGTAGATGAGGCGCGCGGCGACGTCGCGGCCCTGATCGTCGGTGCCGAGCCAGTTCCATTCGATGTCGGCGCAGCCGCGATGGGGCTTGTCCGGGCCGATCTTCCTCGCCGCGGCGCGGGCGCATTCGTCCGGCGTCAACAGCCATGTCGGCGGCGAGGGCGCGGGGCGCGGCAGATCGAGATTATGCGTCTTGTAGGAATAGCGGATCGGCGGCCAGATCATCCATCCGTTGGCCTCGATCTCCTTCTGGATCACCGGATCGCGATAATCGGTATGGGCGAGGAAGCCGCCGAATTTCTCCTCCGGATAATCCCTGAAGACGGGAACGAGAAGCTCGTTCTTGTAGGACACGAGGATCGGCCGCTCGTTGGCGATGAACTCGGCGAAGAGCGAGGCCGTGAACAGGATGATGAAGACGATGAACGACCAGTAGCCGCGCTTGTTGGCGCGGAAATTGTCGAGCCGGCGCTGGTTGATCGGCGACAGTTCAATGAAGCCGCCGCGCGGCAGGTCGGGCGCATGCGGGGCGCTGTCGCCGGCTGTGAGGATGGATTGAGTCATTTGACGCACTCCAACCCTCTTCCGGAGGGAGAGGGTCGGCGCGTAGCGCCGGGGTGAGGGGTTTCTGCGCTGTGCCAAAGGGCGCAAGCCGGTTCGCGGAACCTCTCCCGGGGGGAGTGTAACCCCTCATCCCCGGCCTTTGGCCGGACCTTCTCCCCCCGGGAGAAGGTTGCGCGCCTTCCGTATTCCGGCCGCTTCATCGCCTCACACCTCCCGCGTCTCGAAATCGATGCGCGGATCGATCCAGGTGTAGGTGAGATCGGACAGCAGGTTCACGATCAGTCCGAGCAGCGAGAAAATGTAGAGGTTGGCGAAGACGACCGGATAGTCGCGGTTGACGATCGATTCGAACGACAGCAGCCCGAGCCCGTCGAGCGAAAAGATCGTCTCGATCAGCAGCGAGCCTGTGAAGAAGGCGTGAATGAAGGCGCCGGGAAATCCCGACACGACGATCAGCATCGCGTTGCGGAACACATGGCCGTAGAGCACCTGCCGCTCGCTCAGGCCCTTCATGCGCGCCGTCTGCACATATTGCTTGCGGATTTCGTCGAGGAAGGAGTTTTTGGTGAGAAAGGTCTGCGTCGCGAAGGCGCCGAGCGTCATCGACAGCACCGGCAGCGTGATGTGCCAGACGTAATCCTTGATCTTCGCGAAGGTCGAAAGCTGCTCCCAGTTCTCGCTCGACAGGCCGCGCAGCGGGAAGAGCTGGCCGAACATCGGAAACGAGCCGCCGGCGAACAGCACGATCAGCAGGATGGCGAAGAGAAAGCTCGGGATGGCGTAGCCGACGATGATAACGGCCGAGGTCCAGGTGTCGAACCGCGAGCCGTCGCGCACCGCCTTGGCGATGCCGAGCGGTATCGAGATGATATAGGACAAGAGCGTCATCCACAGCCCGAGCGTGATCGAGACGGGCAGCTTCTCCCGGATCAGTTGCAGCACCGGCGTGTCGCGGAAATAGGAACGGCCGAAATCGAAGGTCGCGTAGTTCTTCAGCATGATGAAGAAGCGCTCCCAGGCCGGCTTGTCGAAACCGAACTGCTTTTCCAGCTCGGCGATGAATTTCGGATCAAGGCCCTGCGCGCCGCGATATTTGGACGATGCGTCCTGCGATCCGCTCTGCGCCGCGCCGCCCTGTCCGACATCGCCGCCGCCGCCGCCGAAGCGCGAGGTCGCGCCGGAATCGAGGCCCTGCAATTGCGCCAGCACGCGTTCGACCGGGCCGCCGGGCGCGAATTGCACGATGACGAAGGACACGAAGAGAATCCCGAGCAACGTCGGGATCATCAGCAGCAGGCGTCGGGCGATATAGGCGAACATGAGCGGCCTATGGTCCCGTGAAGCCGATGGCGCGCGCACGCTCGGGGTCGCGCCACCAGGTCGAGGCGACGCTCATGCCGTAGTTCGGCGGACGCGCCGGCCGCCCGTAGATGTCCCAATGGGCGATGAGATGCGTGGTTTTGTTCCACATCGGAACCCAGTAATGCCCGGCGCGCAGGATGCGGTCGATGGCGCGGCAGATCGTCGTCAACGCGTCGCGCGTGTCGGCGACGAGCGCTTTCTCGATCAAAGCGTCGACGACCGGGTCGGATATGCCGGCCATGTTGCGCGTGCCGGGCGTTTTCGCCGATTGCGAACCGAAATAGGCGCGCATCGACTCGCCCGGAGCGAGGCCGAGGCCGAAGCGCGTCACCACCACGTCATAATCGAAATCGTCGACGCGCCGCTTGTATTGCGCCGGATCGACGATGCGGTGGCGCGCCGCGACGCCGAGCAGGCGGAGGTTCTTGATATAGGGCGCGGTATGAGGCTGGAGCGAGCCTTCGAAATCGAGGAACTCGATATCGAAGGGCTTGCCGCCCGGCAGCAGCAATTGCGTGCCGTCGCGCTTGCAGCCGGCCTGCAGCAGCAGCGCGGCGGCGCGGCGCAGCAAGTCCCGGTCCTGCCCCGATTTGTCGGAGACCGGCGGCACGTAGACGGCGTCGAACACGGCGGCCGGCAATTTGTCGCGGAACGGCTCCAGCAGCGTCCGTTCGGCCTCGGAGGGCTTGCCCTCGGCCATCATCGGCGAGTTCTGGAAGAAGGAGGAGGTGCGCTGGTAGACGCCATACATGATGTTGGCGTTGGTCCATTCGAAATCGAAGGCGAGGCCCAGGGCCTCGCGAATGCGCGGATCGGCGAATTTGTCGCGGCGCGTGTTGAAGAACCAGCCCTGCGCGCCCGACGGCGTCTTGTCGGGAATGGTCTCGCGCTTGATCTTGCCGTCGCGCACGCCGGCGAAATCGTAGCCGGTGGCCCAGACGGCGGAGGTGAATTCCTCGCGCCAGGTGAAGACGCCGGCCTTGAAGGCCTCGAAGGCGACCTTGCGGTCGGCGAAATATTCATAGCGGATCGTGTCGAAATTCGCCTGGCCGATCATGATCGGCAGGTCTTTCGCCCAATAATCCTTCACCCGCTCGAAGGCGATGAAGCGGCCCTGCTCGAAGGGGCCGACCTTGTAGGCGCCCGAGCCGAGCGGCGGGTTCAGCGTCGTCTCCTCGAAATTGTTTTCCGGCTTCGCGTAGAAGGCCTTGGAGAAGATCGGCTGGCTGGCGACGATCAGCGCCGCCTCGCGCGAGTGGCCGGGCCTGAGTGTGACGACGAGCACATCGTCGGCCTCGGCGGCCGTGCTGTCCATGTCGCGCAATTCCTGCCGGATCGAGGGATGGCCCTTCGTTTTCAGAATGTCGAGGGAGAAGGCGACGTCCCGCGCGGTCAGCGGCGCGCCGTCGTGGAAGCGCGCCTCCTTGCGCAGCAGGAACGTGTAAACGTTCCTGTCGGCGGAGACGCGCACGGCGCGCGCCACGAGGCCGTAGAGCGCGTCGGGCTCGTCGGAATTGCCGGTCATCAGCGAATCGAAGATCAGGCCCATGCCGGCGGCGCCGTCGCCCTTGAGGATATAGGCGTTGAGCGTGTTGAAGGTCGCGAAGTTCTGATTGCCGGAGATCGCGCTCACCTGCAGGGTCAGCGCGCCGCCCTTGGGCGCCTGCGGATCGACGTAGGCGAGCTGCTTGAAATCCGCCGGCAGGGCGAGATCGCCGAAGATCGACAAGCCGTGCGTCCACGTGTCCTGCGCCGCGCGGCCCGCGGCCGGCAGCGCCAGCATCGCCAGCGCCGCCGATCCGCTCTGGAGGGCCTGCCGGCGGGTGGGGGACGGTCGGAAGGGTCGGGTCAAGGCGGCCTCGCTGGCGGCCGCGAAAGCGCGGCCGTCCATCTGATTCGCCCCGGATTATGTCGGTTTTTGGCTGCGAGACCAGCCGGTTCGCCTCGCCGCAAGCGCCCAGTTGAGTTTCATTTCCTGTTTTATCTGCAGTGCACTGATTTATGAATCAGTCAATTGCGATCATTCATCATGTAATTATATGGAAAGTAGCCCTCAATGTCTGACTGGTGAATTAATCGCAACGAATATGTCCTTTTCCTCTGCATCTTGCACAATTGCCAGATCCCTTCGGTCGACATCTCTCACAATCCCTACGAATCGCAGCACCTATGCCAAACGTAATTATAGCAAACCCCGCGTCTGCCACTACACGACCTGAGCCACCACAATTTCTGCATGCACCAGAGCCATTACAATTAGGGCAATCTCGCCTTTGCATATGCACGCTCCGAGTTAATCAACTTTATCAAGGTTGAGTAATGGAGAGGAAAAATCAATGTGTTCAAATGTCGCATTTATGCTATTATTGACATATTCTTTGACTCAATGGCGGGCGAGGCGGCTCGCCGGAACTTCCTCAGGCTTCTGCTGGTTGAAGAAGCCCTCGGTGTGGATCAGCTCCGGTTTCGCGCCCAGCGCCTTCACCGCCTTGACGCAATCCTCGGTGAATTCCGGGCTGCCGGCGATGAAGACCGAGTGAGAAGAAAGGTCGGGGAACAGGCCCGGCAGAACGGCCGGGATGCGGCCGTGCAGCCGGTCGCGCCGACTGGCGGGCGGCGTCTCCCGCGTCAGCGTGGCGAGGAAGCGGAATTTGCGATGGCGCGCCTCCCACCAGGCCATCATGCCGGGGCAATAGACATCCTCCTCGCCGCGGCCGGAAAACAGCATGGTGACGGGCTGGCGGTAATTGCGGCGCAGGGCGGCCTCGGCCAGCGCCAGCACGGGGGCGAGGCCGGAGCCGGCGGCCAGGCACAAGACCGGCGTATCGACGGAGGGATCGCCGATGAACGTGCCATAGGGGCCCGACAGCTTGATCTGGTCGCCGATCCTCACCTTGTCGTGCAGCCAGCGGCTGGTGGCGCCGTCGTCGACGCGCGTGACATGGAAGACGAGTTCGCCGTCGGCGCGCGGCGCGTTGGCGATGGAATAGCAGCGCGGCGGCGCGCCGGCGAACGTGTCGCCGATCATCATGTTCTGGCCGGGCCAGTAACGCATCGGCTTGCCGACGGGGCGCAGGGTGACTTCAAGGATGCGCGGCGTGCGCTGCACCTTGTCGGTGACGACGTAATAGAGGTTCTCGCCCGGGGGGAACAGTTTCGGCCTGGCGTCGTCCGTGCCCCATTCGATTTCCAGCAGGGGCGAGATCGGCTTGGCCATGCACATCAGGCCGAAACCGGCTTTGCGGTCCTCCTGCGACAACGCCATGTCGAGCACCATGCCCTGATCGAACTGGCCGCCGAGCACCTTGATCTTGCATTCGCCGCAGGCGCCGGCGCGGCAATTGTTGGGCAGCGCGTAGCCGGCTTTTTCGAGCGCGGCGAGAACGGTGTCGCCGTCGGCGCATTCGACGTCCTTGCCGGACGGTTGCAAGCGGATGAGGCTCATGAAGGGTCTCGCTCGGGAAAGGTATGGGCGGCGGGTGCGGCGCAAAAAACCCGCGCCCGGGCCTCGTATGAAGGCGCAAGCGCGGGCTGTCCGTCAATGGCGTCAGAAGACGGGAATGATCTCGTTCATGTCAATGTCGAGAATTTCCTGTCCGTCGATGCCGACCTCCGGAATGGCCGGGAAGGGGATGCCGTATTTGTCGAGCACGCCCTTGAGGTTGAGCATGGCGCGCTTCCAGTTTTCCTTCTTGGACTCGTAGTCCGGAATATGGAAGCCGGCGTCGCGCGCCACCTTCTCGAGCTTGCGCTGCACCTCGATGAAGTCGGCCGGGATATCCCAGAACTCCACCGGCGGTTCGAACAGCACGGCCGAGAGGAACAGATAGCCGGCGCGGATCTGCTTGGTGATGATGGCGGCGTCTTCCTTGGGCAGCCTGGGATAGTCGCGCTCCATCACCGACATGCAGATCGCCATATGGCGGCCTTCGTCGCGGCCGATGTTGCGGAAGCCCTCCTTGAAGACGGGCTCCTTACAGCCGGCGGCCATCTGGTGGAAGATCGTCGCGGCGGCGATTTCGCCCATCAGGAAGGACGAGAACAGCACGGCGAGCGAATATTTCGGCACCGCCTTCTTGTAGCCGTTCCAGTAGCGGCCGCCATTGTAATAAAGCCATTTGGCGTTGCGCTGGGCGAGCTTGCCGAGTTCGGACTTCGGCTCGTGCTCGAGCGGGCTCGGGCTGCCGAGCAGCTTGGTGATGGCGAGGCCGCACATTTGCTCGTGGTTTTGCTCGTCGCGCGTGACCGAGAAGAAGCAGCGGCGCACCGCGTCCTCCTCGTGCACCTCATAGGTCTTGATCAGCGCCTCGGCGAAGACCGGCGGGGCTGACGCGTCGAAGACCGAGAGGATCGTCCACCAATAGGCGATCGCCTCGCGCTCCTCCCAGGTGTATTTCTCGACGTCGAACGTATCCCAGGGCAGCTTCTTGGGATCCCAGTTCTCGCGCTGCGCCGCGTCCCAGATCTCTTCCAGTTTCTTCGTCTTGTTGTGCCAGGACAAGGGATAGACGTTGGGCTGCTCCGTCTCCGGCGGGAATTCCATGAGATGGGCGATTTTCTCCGGGCCTGCCATGTGCTTCTCCTCCCTATGTTATATGCGGATTATTGCATCATTTATATTTACACAAGCAGCTGAAAAATATTATGTTTTATTTTCCAGCCTCGTGATGTGATACAGAATATCATAATTTGATATAAATCATGTATCATGAGGATGGGCCCGGCGCAAGAGCCGTCGGGCCGGTGGCGGGGCGCAGTGGCGCGCGTTATGGTGCGCGCCATTCGGGATTCGATGCGAGCGATGACGCTGAGCCGCAAAATCAACGAGGCGATCGCGGACCTGGCGGGCCGGCTGCAGCCCAACGCCAAGAGCCTCGTCGTCAGCGTTTTCGGCGACGCCGTGCTGCCGCATGGCGGCGCGATCTGGCTCGGCAGCCTCATCGGTCTGGTGGAGCCGTTCGGCGTCAACGAGCGCGTCGTGCGCACCTCGGTCTTCCGGCTGTCGAAGGAGGGGTGGCTCAGCTCGCAGCAAATCGGCCGGCGCAGTCTCTACAGCCTCACCGATTCGGCGCGGCTGCGCTTCGACGCGGCGCATCGGCGCATTTACGCCGCCGCGCGGCCGGGATGGGACGGGGCCTGGACCCTCGTTTTCGCCGGCGTCGTCGGGGGCGAGGCGCGCGAGGCGCTCCGCCGCGATCTTGCCTGGCAGGGGTTTGGCCAGCTCGCCCCCGGCGTGATGGCGCATCCCGACCCCGACGCCGCCGCCCTGCGGCAGGCCTTGCGCGACGACGGCGCCGGGGACGGCGTCGTCGTCATGCGCGGCGCGGCGGTGGACTGGATGAAGCCGGAGGCCCTGCGCGCCATCGTCGCGCGCGCCTGGAACATCGATCAACTCGCCGCGGATTATTCCGGCTTCCTCGAAAATTTCCGGCCCCTGTGGGCGTTGCTGGAGCAGGGCGAGGCCGATCCCGAGGCCTGCTTTGTCCTGCGTGCGCTGCTGATCCACGAATATCGCCGCGCCATGCTGCGCGATCCGATGCTGCCCGAGGAATTGCTGGCGGCGAACTGGCCCGGCGCGGCGGCGCGCCGGCTGTGCCGCAATCTCTATCTCCGCGTTCAGGCTTCGGCCGAGCGGCACCTGGCGGGGGCGATCCAGACGGCGGAGGGGCCGGTGCCCGTGGCGGACGAGGCCTATCATGAGCGTTTCGGCGGCCTGGCGCCGGGCGCGCGCGCCCTCGCGGAGGCCTGATCCGGCCGCGCCGCGCCAAGCTTGCGCGCGCCCTCCACGATGAGGCCGGCGGCCATGTCCGCATAGGCCTCGCGGCTGAGACCTTTGCCCGGCTTGAACCATAGGTAGTGCCAGTTGAGCATGCCGAACAGCGACATGACGAGCGGCTTGAGAATCTCCGGCCGCCGCGCCAGCGACGGTTCGAGCGCGGCGATCGGCGCGGCGAACATCGCCACCAGCTCGCGCTCCATGTCCTTCAACCGCGCCTGTTTGTCAGGCGGCAGGCGGTCGAGTTCGTTGATCTGGATCTTGTGGGTCACGTCGGCGTCGCGATAGGCCTCCAGCAGCGCGCGCGCCAGTTTGCCCAGCCGCGCGTCCGCCGGCGCGCCGTCGTCGTCCGCCGCCCGCACGGCCGTCAGCAGATCGGCGAGGTGTTGCGCGATGATCGCGTCGAGCAAATCCTCCTTGCTGGCGCAATAATGATAGAGCAGCGCTTTCGAAACGCCGCAGGCGACCGCGATGTCGGCGAGCGAGGCGCCGTTATAGCCCTGCCGCGCGAACAACCCCGCCGCCTTCGCGAGGATGGCGTCGCGCTTGGCGTCGTAATCGGCTGCTCTGGGACGTCCCATGCGGGTCTCCGCCGTGCGGCCGCGGGCTCAGATCTTGCGGTTGTCGATGACGCGGCGCGCCTTGCCCGTCGAGCGCTCGACGAGCGAGGGACGGCGGACGTCGATGTGCGCCGAAATGCCGATCGTGTCCTTGACCAGCCGTCCGAGTTTCTTGCCCGCCGTCTCGCGCGTTTCGGGAAAATCCGCGTCGGGCTTGATCTCGACGCTGATCTCCATCTGATCCATGCGGCCGTCGCGCGTCAGAGTGATCTGGTAATGCGGGGTCAGCGCCTCGACCTTGAGCAACAATTCCTCGATCTGCGTCGGGAACACGTTGACGCCGCGCACGATCATCATGTCGTCGCTGCGGCCGGTGATCTTCTCCATGCGGCGCATGGAGCGGGCCGTGCCGGGCAGCAGCCGGGTCAGGTCGCGCGTGCGGTAGCGCACGACCGGCATGCCCTCCTTGGTCAGCGAGGTGAAGACAAGTTCGCCCATCTCGCCGTCGGGCAGCACCGCGCCGGTCTGCGGATCGACGATCTCGGGGTAGAAATGGTCCTCCCAGATATGCAGGCCGTCCTTGGTCTCGACGCACTCCATGGCGACGCCGGGGCCGATGACCTCCGAGAGTCCGTAGACGTCGACGGCGTGCATGTCGAAGGCCTGTTCGATCTCCTGCCGCATGGCGTTGGTCCAGGGCTCGGCGCCGAACATGCCCACTTTCAGCGAGCTTGAACGCGGATCGATGCCCTCGGCGCGGAATTCGTCGAGAATGGCCAGCATGTAGGATGGCGTCACCATAATCACGTCGGGCTGGAAGTCCTGCATGAGCTGGACCTGGCGCTCCGTCATGCCGCCCGACATCGGGATGACGGTGCAGCCATAGGCTTCCGCGCCGTAATGGGCGCCGAGGCCGCCGGTGAACAGGCCGTAGCCATAGGCGACATGCACTTTCATGCCCGGGCGGACGCCGGCGGCGCGCATCGAACGCGCCATGACCGCCGACCACATGTCGACGTCGTTCTTCGTGTAGCCGACCACGGTCGGCTTGCCGGTGGTGCCCGACGAGCCGTGAATGCGGCTGATCTTGTCCATAGGCACGGCGAACATGCCGAAAGGATAATTGTCGCGCAGCGTCGCCTTCGACGTGAACGGGAATCTGGCGAGGTCGGCGAGGGATTTGAAATCGTCGGGATGGACGCCGGCGGCGTCGAAGTTTCTCCGGTGCTCGGGCACGTTGTCGTAGGCATGGCGCAGCGACCAGGCGAGACGCCTGGTCTGCAGGGCGGCGATTTCGTCGCGCGACGCCGTCTCGATCGGCTCCAGATCGCCCGGGCGGGCGCCGAGATCAAGCATGTCATCCTCCCCCGTATTGCAGTCGCTCGCGGCATCGCCCATGCTGGCCGCCGCCGTCAAAGCGTTGTTTTGCCGCAAGGCTACTATTGACCAACCGGTCGGTCAATAGTAGAAATGCCAAAACGCCAGAGCTGCGCGTCAAGCGTGGCCGCGCAGGAAACGATTCGGGGAAGGACGATACATGCTGCAGAGCTATGCGCGTGACCAATGGTTCACGGCTTCGGGCGGCGGCGCCGACATTCGCAGCGCCGTCACCGGCGAGGTGATCGCGCGGGCGTCGAGCGCGGGTCTCGACATGGCGGCGATGCTCGATCACGCGCGCAATGTCGGCGGCCCCAATCTGCGCAAGCTCACCTTTCATCAGCGCGCCGACCTGCTGAAGCGCGTCGCGGCCTGGCTCGGCGAGCGCAAGCCGGAGCTTTACGCCCTGTCGACCCAGACGGGCGCGACGCTTGCGGATTCGAAGGTGGACATCGACGGCGGAATCATCACGCTCGGCGTCTACGCCTCCAAGGGCAAGCGCGAATTGCCGAACGACGCAATCGTCATCGACGGCGCCGTCGAGGGCCTGTCGCGCGGCGGAACCTTTGTCGGCCAGCATATCCGCACCTCGCTCAGGGGCGTGGCGGTGCATATCAACGCCTTCAATTTCCCGGTCTGGGGTCTGCTGGAGAAGTTGGCCCCCGCGATCCTCGCCGGCGTGCCGGTGATCGCCAAGCCCGCGACGGCGACGGCCTATCTCGCTGAAGCGATGGTGCGCATGGTGATCGGGTCCGGCGTGCTGCCGCCTGGCGCGCTGCAATTGATCGTCGGCCAGACGCATGACCTGTTCGATCATCTCACCGGCCAGGACGTCGTGTCCTTCACGGGCTCCGCCGATACGGCGGCGATGCTTCAGCGTCATCCGGTCATCGGCCGCGAGGCCGTGCGTTTCATCGCCGAGCGCGATTCGCTCAACGCCTCGATCCTGGGGCCGGACGCCGTGCCCGGCACGCCGGAGTTCGATCTTTTCATCAAGGGCGTTCGCACCGAGATGACGGTGAAGGCGGGGCAGAAATGCACAGCGATCCGCCGCATCCTCGCGCCGAAAGCGCAGGTTCCCGCCGTGATCGAAGCGCTCTCGGCGGCGCTCGCCAGGGTGCGCATTGGCCATCCGGGTCTGGAAACGACGCAGATGGGCGCGCTCGCCAGTCTCGGCCAGCGCAACGACGTGCGTGAAAAGGTCGCAGCCTTGCGGGCCGAGGCGCGCATCGTCTATGGCGATCCCGACAAGGTGTCGGTGGATGGCGCCGATGCGGAGGCGGGCGCCTTCCTGTCGCCGATCCTGCTGCATTGCGCCGACGCGGCCTCGGCCCGCGCGGTGCATGGCGTCGAGGCCTTCGGCCCCGTCTCGACCGTGCTCGGCTACGACACGATCGAGGAGGCGGCGGCGCTGACGCGGCGCGGCGAGGGCTCGCTCGTCGCCTCGCTGGTCACGCATGATCCGGCGGTCGCGCGCGCCCTGGTGATGGACATCGCCTCGCATCACGGCCGGCTGCTGGTGCTCGACCGCGATTGCGCGAAAGAATCGACCGGCCACGGCTCGCCGCTGCCCCATCTCGTGCATGGCGGCCCCGGCCGCGCCGGCGGCGGCGAGGAATTGGGCGGCGTGCGCGGCGTCTTCCACTACATGCAGCGCACGGCGTTGCAGGGCAGCCCGCGGATGCTGACGCAGGCGACGGGAAGCTGGATCAAGGGCGCGCCCGAAATCGCGAAGGACGAACATCCGTTCCGCTACGGCTTCAATTCGCTCGACCTCGGCCAGACCTTCCATTCGAAGCAGCGCGTGGTGACGCTCGAGGATATCGAGCATTTCGCCCATTTCACCGGCGACACATTCTACGCGCATATGGACGAGGAGGCGGTGAAGGGCCATCCGTTCTTCCCCGGCCGCGTCGCGCATGGCTATCTGCTGCTGTCTTTCGCCGCCGGCCTGTTTGTCGAGCCGGCGCGCGGGCCGGTTCTGGCCAATTATGGCCTCGACAACCTGCGCTTCCTCAAGCCGATCCAGCCGGGCGAACCGATCGCCGTGCGGCTGACGGTGAAGTCGAAAAACCGGCGCAACGCCGAATACGGCGAAGTGCGCTGGGATGTCGAGATCGTCTCCGGCGCGGCGACGGCGGCGACCTACGAACTGCTGACCATGAACGCCTATTGACGCCCGGCGCGCGCTCGGGCATGTAATGGTTACAAACGGGACCAATTAAGAGGCCCGATCGAAAGTCTGAAATCGAAGGGAGGGTTTGGAATGAAATCGACCATGAAATCGGCGGCTGTCGCCGCGGTGCTGGCCATGACCGTCGCGGGCGCCCAGGCGCAGAACGCCAAAGTAGGCGCCGTTCTTTCGGTGACCGGCCCGGCGGCCTTCCTCGGCGACCCGGAGCACAAGACGCTTCAGATGCTGGTCGAGCAGACCAATGCGGCGGGCGGCCTGCTTGGCAGGAAGCTGGAGCTGGTCTCCTATGACGACGGCTCCGAGGCGGCCAAGGCCAACGGCTTCACCAAGCGCCTTCTCGAGGACGACAAGGTTGACGTGATCATCGGCGGCACCACGACGGGCGCGACGATGGGCATGTATCCGATGGTCGAGAAGGCGGAAATGCCGTTCATGTCGCTGGGCGGCGGCGTCGTCATCGTCGAGCCGGTGAAGAAGTGGATGTTCAAGGTCGCTCACAACGACCGCATGGCGGCCGAGAAGGTGTTTCTCGACATGCAGAAGCGCGGCCTCAAGAGCCTGGCGCTGATCTCGGAGACCTCGGGCTTCGGCGCCTCGGGCCGCAAGGAGACGCTGGCGACCGCGGCGAAATATAATATCGACATCGTCGCAGACGAGACTTACGGCGCGAAGGACACCGACGTCACCGCCCAACTCACCAAGATCAAGGGCAACGACAAGGCGCAAGCTTTGCTCGTCTTCGGCCTCGGCCAGGGCCCGGCCATCGTCACCAAGAACATCGCCCAGCTCGGCGTCAAGCTGCCGGTCTATCAATCGCACGGCGTCGCGTCGGAGGAATATATCAAACTCTCCGGCGCCGCCGCCGAGGGCGTGCGCCTGCCGGCCGCCGCCATTCTGGCGCCCGAGCAGATCAAGGACGGCGATCCGCAGAAGAAGATCGTCGTCGATTACGTCAACGCCCACAAGGCCGCGACCCGGAGCGAGGTTTCGACCTTCGGCGGCCACGCGCGCGACGCCTTCATGATCTGGGTGGACGCGGTGAAGCGCGCCGGCGCGTTCGACAAGGCGAAGGTGCGCGACGCGATCGAGCAGACCAAAGGCTTCGTCGGCACCGGCGGCGTCGTCAACATGTCTGCGACCGACCACCTCGGCCTCGATATCTCGGCCTTCAAGATGTACGAGATCAAGAACGGCAAGTGGTCGGTTCTCTACTGATTGCGCCCTTACGGGCGGCGTCCGCGCGCGGCCGCCGCCCAAAACAGGCCCGACGGGCCATCCGCGTCCGGAGCAGCACATGCTGTCGCAATTCCTGCAATTCGTCTTCTCCGGCGTCACCGTCGGCGCAACCTACGCGCTCGCCGCGCTGGGTTTCTCGATCATTTACAACGCCTCGGGCGTCATCAATTTCGCGCAGGGCGAATTCATCATGCTCGGCGGCATGGCGGCGGTTTTCCTCACGACGGCCGGCCTTCCCCTGCCGCTGGCGATCCTGATCGGCGTGTTGCTGGTCGGTCTGGTCGGCCTGCTGGTGGAGCGCCTCGCCGTGGCGCCGGCGCGCAACGCGGAAGTGGTCAGCATCATCATCATCACCATCGGCGTGTCGATGATTCTGCGCGGCCTCGTCGAGGTGACGCTGGGCAAGGGCAACCATGCGCTGCCGCACTTCTCCGGCGACAGGCCGATCACGCTCGGCGGCGCGACCATCCTGCCGCAATCCTTGTGGGTGCTCGGCGTCTCGGCGGTCGTCGTCGCGTTCCTCGCCTGGTTTTTCGGCGCGACGCGCACCGGCAAGGGCATGCTGGCGACGGCCTATAACCGACTGGCGGCGCAGCTTGTCGGCGTCGACACGCGCAAGGTGCTGATGCTCAGCTTCGTCATGTCGGCGATGCTCGGCGCGGTCGGCGGCATCCTCATCGCGCCGATCGCGACAACCTCCTACGACGCGGGCATCATGCTGGGTCTCAAAGGTTTCGTCGCCGCCACGCTGGGCGGTCTCGGCTCGGGCTTCGGCTCTATCTTCGGCGGGCTGGTCCTCGGCCTGTTCGAGGCGCTGACCGCGGGCTATGTCTCCTCGGCCTACAAGGACGCCGTGCCCTTCGTGCTGGTGCTGATCATCCTGCTGGTGCGCCCGCAGGGATTGTTCGGCGCCAAACAGACAGATCGCGTGTAAGGGAGAGGCGACATGTCCGGTCTTGCCGCCGCACCGACGCAGGCCGCCGAAACAGCGCGGTCGCGCTGGCTGGGTCTCGCCGCGCTCATGGCCTTCATGGCCGTGCTGCCGCTCGTGCTGCCGAACGCTTTCTACTACGACGTCGTCATCCGCATCTGCATCAACGCGATCATCGTCCTCGGGCTCAATCTCCTGATCGGCTACACGGGGCAGATCTCGCTCGGCCACGCCGGCTTTTACGGCGGCGGCGCCTATGTCTCGGCCATTCTCGTCGAGCATTACCATGTCGCGCCGCCGCTGGCGCTGATCGCCGCGGCGGTCGCGATCGGCGCGACCGCCTGGCTCGTCGCCGGCGCCATCCTGCGCCTCAAGGGGCATTATCTGGCGATGGCGACGCTGGGTCTCGGCATCATCATTTCCATCGTCATCACCAACGAGTCCCGCTTCACCGGCGGCCCGGACGGCATGTCGATTTCAGATTTCAGCCTCTTCGGTCTGCGCGTCTCCGGCGAGAAGCAATGGTATTGGGTGTTCGCCGGCCTTCTCGCGCTGGCGGTCGTGCTGGCGCAGAACCTCATCGATTCGCCCGCCGGCCGCGCCTTGCAGGCGCTGCACGGGTCGGAGATTGCGGCGCGGGTGTCGGGCATTCCGGCGGCGAAATTCAAAACGCGCGTGTTCGTGCTGTCGGCTGTCGTCGCCTCGGTGATGGGCTCGCTCTCGGCCCATTACATGGGGTTCATCACGCCCGGCCTTGCGGCCTTCCCGCATTCGGTCGAGCTTGTCACGATGGTCGTCGTCGGCGGCATGGCGTCGATCTACGGCTCGCTGTTCGGCGCGGCGCTGCTGACGGTGCTTCCGCAATTGCTGGCAAGGTTCGAGGGCTGGGAGACGGTCATCTTCGGCGTCATTCTCGTCGGCACGATGATCTTCCTGCCGCGCGGCGTCGTGCCGAGCCTCGCCGCGCGTCTGCGCCGCAAGGAGGCCTGAGATGCTGAAGGTCGACGGCCTCTACAAGTCCTTCGGCGGCGTGCACGCCATTCAGGACGTGAGCTTCGAGGTGCCGAAAGGCGTCGTCTATTCGGTCATCGGGCCAAACGGCGCCGGCAAGACCACCCTGTTCAACCTCGTCACCGGCATCTACACGCCGAGCGCCGGCCGCGTCTTCTTCGAGGACGCCGAGATCGGCGGCGTCGCGCCGGATGAACTGGCGCGGCGCGGCATGAGCCGGACCTTCCAGAACCTGCAGGTGTGCATGAACCTGTCGGCGTTGGACAATGTGATGATCGGCGGCCACCTCAAGCTCAACTCCGGCATCCTGGCGGCGATGCTGCGCTGGCCGGGTCTGTCCGCGGCCGACCGCAAGGCGCGGGCGCGCGCCGCCGAACTGCTCGCCTTCGTCGGCTGCGAACGCTACATCCACGCCGACGCCAACCAGATGCCTTATGGCGCGCTGAAGCGACTGGAGATCGCCCGCGCGCTCGCCGCCGACTCAAAAATTCTGCTTCTGGATGAGCCGGCTGCCGGCCTCAACCACACCGAGACGCACGAGATCGAGGAGTTGATCGGGAAGCTGGCGCAATCCGGCCTGACCGTCGTGCTCGTCGAGCACGACATGAAACTGGTGATGGCCGTCTCCGATCAGATTCTCGTGCTCGACTATGGCAAGCGGCTGGCGGAAGGAACGCCGGCTGAAATCCAGGCCAACCCCGATGTCATCTCCGCCTATCTGGGCGGCGAGATCGAGGGGGAATGACGATGCGCGCGCTCTCCGTCATCGAGGCCGAACACCGCAACATGTGGCGCATGGCCGTGGTGCTTGACGCGTTGGCGCGGCGCCTGCCGCGGGGCGCCGACGTCACCGACATGCAGACGATCGATCTGGTGATCGATTATTTCCTGACCTTCACGGAAAAATTCCATCATCCGAAGGAAGAGGAATATCTGTTCGCGCGCCTGCGCCAGCGCTCGAACGAGGCCGGCGAGATGCTGGACAGGCTCGCCTACCAGCATGAGATGAGCCCGAAGCAGCTCGACCGCATCCAGTTGCTGCTGGCCTCGCCGCAACGCGACGAACCGTCGCGGCTGGCGGAGCTAGCCAAAGAGCTTATTTCTTTCCATGACCGCCTGGGCGAACACATGCGCCTGGAAGAGGATGTGGCGTTTGTCATGGCGCGTGAGGTTTTGACGGCAGACGATTGGCGCGAGATCGACACGGCTTTCGCCGCCCATGTCGATCCGCTCGACGAGGAAGGGCATGCCGGGCGCGAGAGCATCGCGCTGCTGCGCTCGCGCATCACGCAGATCCTGCCGGAGCCGGAGGGGCTCGGCGGCCATGTCGCGCGGGCCAGCCAGGCGACGCCACATGAGCCGCCGCCCCCCGCGCCGGCCGGCATGATGCTGGAGGTGAAGGATCTCGTCACCCGTTATGGCCGCATCCAGGCGCTGCACGGCCTGTCGATCAAGGTGCGGCAGGGCCAGCTCGTGGCGCTGGTCGGCGCCAACGGCGCCGGCAAGACGACGACGCTGCGCTGCATCTCAGGCGTGCAGCCGGTCTCCGGCGGCTCCATCTCCCTGCGCGGCGAGGCGATCACCGCGTCCCGGCCCGACGCGCGCGTGCGCGCCGGAATCTGCCAGGTGCCGGAGGGCCGGCAGGTGTTCGCGCCGATGACGATCGAGGACAATCTCAGAATGGGCGCCTACACGCGCCCCGCCGCCGGGATCGCCGCCAGCCTGGAAGAGGTCTACGCGCTGTTCCCGATTCTGCAGGAGAAGCGCGAATTGCCGGCGGGCACGCTGTCGGGAGGCCAGCAGCAGATGCTGGCCCTGGGCCGGGCGTTGATGGGCAAGCCGCAATTGCTGCTGCTCGATGAGCCGTCGATGGGCCTCGCGCCGCTGATCGTCGAGGAAATCTTCCGCATCATCCGCATGCTCAAGCAGAACGGCATCACCATCCTTCTGGTCGAGCAGAACGCCCGCGCCGCGCTCTCCGTCGCCGATCACGCCTATGTCATCGAGACCGGGCGCGTGACCCTGCAGGGGCCAGGGCCGGAACTCCTCGCCAACGATGAGGTGCGGCGCGCCTATCTCGGCATGTAGCCGGGCATGGGCGCGCAGCCGGGCGCGGCCTGAACGAAAAAGGCCCGCGGACGCGCCGCGGGCCTCTCTCGTTTGAACGCCGGCGCGCCGCCTATTTCGGCAGGAAGTGCTCTTTCGCCATGGCGGTCTCGCCGGTGAGCGGGTCGACCAGCCTGAACACGATGGGCAGGGAGCTTTCCGGGATCCTGTCCTTCGGCGCCGACACCGACACGCGCAATTCGCGCGTCTGGTCCGGTCCGACCTCGACCCGCTGCTCGGCCCCCGGCTCGTCCTGAGCGCCGATGGCGTGGACGCGGGCGCCGGCCGGCATGCCCTCGACCGTGAGCACGAAGGTGCGCGCGCTGCTCTGCCGGTTCTGGAAGCGCACGTCATAATCGTTGCGGACGCCGCCGTCCTTCAGCACGACGAAATGCGGATTGCGCTGATGCCAGGCCGTCACCGCCACGTGCTGACGATGCGTCAGTCCATAGAGCATCAGGCCGGCGACGATCGCGATGACGCCCATGTAGATCAGCGTCCGGGCGCGGAACGGCCGGTAAAGCTCCGGCTGTCCGGCGGCGCGCCGGCTTTCGTTGACGCCGTTGTCATAGGCGATCAGGCCGATGGGGCGATGGATCTGCGTCATCACGTTGTCGCAGGCGTCGATGCACAACCCGCACTGGATGCAGCCGAGCTGCGCGCCGTCGCGGATGTCGACGCCGGTCGGGCAGACCGCGACGCATTGGTTGCAGTCGACGCAGTCGCCGGCGGCCTGACCTTTGGCGCGGGCGGCGTCGGCCTTCTTCACCGACATGCGCGGTTCGCCGCGGTCGCCGCGATAGGTGACGTTGAGCGCCCATTCATCCGTCAGCGCCGCCTGGATGCGCGGCCACGGGCACATGTAGATGCACACCTGCTCGCGCATGAAGCCGGCGAAGACGAAGGTCGTCAGCGTCAGAATGCCGATCCAGATATAGGCGACCATCGGCGCCTGGAAGGTGGCGAGATTTTTCACCAGCGTCGGCGCGTCGTCGAAATAGAGCACCCAGGCGCCGCCGGTCCACCAGGCGATCATCAGCCAGATGAAAATCTTGAGCGCCTGCTGGCTGAAATGCTTGAGATTGAAGCCGGCCTTGTCGGCCTTGATGCGTTCGCGCCGGTCTCCCTCGACCCAGCGCTCGACGGCGTAGAACAGGTCGGTCCACACCGTCTGCCAGCACAGATAGCCGCACCAGATGCGCCCGGCGAGCGAGTTCATCAGGAACAGCGCCATCGCGGCGATCACCAGCAGGCCGGTGAAATAATAGACCTCCTGCGGCCACAGCTCGATGAAGAAGAAATAGAACCGCCGGTGCGGCAGATCGACCAGCACCGCCTGGTTGGGCATGTTGGGGCCGCGATCCCAGCGGATGAACGGCAGGAAATAATAGACGCCGAGGGTGAAGACGAGCAGCGCCCATTTGATGTTGCGGAACCGGCCATGAACGGCCTGCGGATAGACTTTCTTCCGCGCCTGATACAGGGGGCCTTCGATGATCGTTTCGCCTTCCATGACGCAATTCCTTGTCATCGCGTGCTGCGCGAGGGCAGCCGCGCGCCGGTTAGACAGCATATGCGTTGCGCCGAATATGATTTCTGTCAAATTTTTTGCGCCTGGGACGCGTTGTCGCGGCTGCGTGAATTTTGACGCGCGCGAGGCGGGCGGCTAGACAGCGCGCCCCTGTAACGCGCGAATCTGACGAGGGTCCATGAAGCCGATCAACCAGCGCATCGCCGAAGAACTGGGCGTCCACGAGCGGCAGGTGACGGCCGCGGTCGAGTTACTCGACGGCGGCGCCACGGTTCCGTTCATCGCCCGCTACCGCAAGGAAGCGACGGGAACGCTCGACGACGTCCAGTTGCGCGCGCTGGAGGAGCGGCTCTCCTATCTGCGCGAACTGGAGGACCGGCGCCGGGCGGTGCTCGACTCGATCGCCGAACAGGGCAAGCTCGACGACGCCTTGCGCGCGCGGATCGAGGCGGCCGACACCAAAGCGCGGCTCGAAGACATCTATCTGCCCTACAAGCCGAAGCGGCGCTCGAAGGCGACGATCGCGCGCGAGGCGGGCCTCGCCCCGCTGGCGGAGCAATTGCTCGCCGATCCGTCGCGCGATCCGAACGAGCGGGCCGGCGCCTTCGTCGACGCCGGCAAGGGCGTCGCCGACGCGCAGGCCGCGCTGGACGGCGCCCGCGCCATTCTGGTCGAGCGCTTCTCGGAAGACGCCGAACTCATCGGCTCGCTGCGCGAGGAGTTCTGGACGCAGGGGCGCCTGGTGTCGAAGCTGCGCGAGGAGAACAAGGAGAAAGCGCCCAAGTTCGCCGATTATTTTGATTTCGGCGAGCCCTTCGCCAAACTGCCGTCGCATCGCGTGCTGGCGATGTTCCGCGGCGAGAAGGAGGAGGCGCTCGACCTCAAATTCGAAGCTGAGCAGGAGAGCCCGGAGGCGGCGCGCGCGCGGCTGCCCGGCCTTTACGAGCGGCGCATCGCGGCGCGCGTCGGCGTCGCTGACAAGGGCCGGCCGGGCGACCGCTGGTTGGTGGAGACGGTGCGCTGGGCCTGGCGGACGCGCATCCAGACGCATCTCGCCGTCGATCTGCGCCTGCGGCTGTGGCAACGCGCCGAGGAAGAGGCGGTGAAGGTCTTCGCCGGAAACCTCCGCGATCTGCTGCTGGCGGCGCCGGCCGGCGCGCGCGCCACCATGGGGCTCGACCCCGGCTTTCGCACCGGCGTCAAGGTCGCGGTGGCCGACGCCACCGGCAAGGTTCTCGACACCGCGACGATCTATCCGCACGAGCCGCAGCGCCGCTGGGACGATTCGCTCGCGATCCTCGCGGCCTTGTGCGCCCGTCACAGGGTCGGGCTCGTCGCCATCGGCAACGGCACGGCCTCGCGCGAGACCGACAAGCTCGCCATCGAGCTGATCCGCAAATATCCCGATCTGAAACTGACCAAAGCCATCGTGTCGGAGGCCGGCGCCTCGGTCTATTCGGCCTCGGCCTACGCCTCGCAGGAATTGCCGCAGCTTGACGTGTCGCTGCGCGGCGCGGTGTCGATCGCGCGGCGGCTGCAGGATCCGCTGGCCGAACTCGTCAAGATCGACCCGAAGTCGATCGGCGTCGGGCAATACCAGCACGATCTCGGCGAGGGCAAATTGTCGAAGGCGCTCGATGCGGTGGTGGAGGATTGCGTCAACGCCGTCGGCGTAGACGTCAACACCGCCTCGCCGCCGCTGCTCGCCCGCGTGTCGGGGTTGTCGGCGACACTGGCGCAGAACATCGTCGCGCATCGCGACGCCAACGGCCCGTTCCGCAGGCGCGACGCGCTGAAGGAGGTGCCGCGCCTCGGCCCGAAGGCCTATGAACTCGCCGCCGGCTTCCTGCGCATCCGCGACGGCGACGATCCGCTCGACAATTCCGGCGTCCATCCGGAGGCCTATCCGGTGGTGCGGCGCATTCTCGAAGCGACGAAGAGCGACATCAAACTGCTCGTCGGCGACGCGACGAAATTGCGCGGTCTCGACCCGAAGCGCTTCATCGACGCGACCTTCGGCGTGCCGACGGTGCAGGACATCCTGAAGGAGCTGGAGAAGCCCGGCCGCGATCCGCGCCCGGCCTTCCGGACGGCGGAATTTCAGGAGGGCGTCGAGAAGATCGGCGATCTCAGGCCCGGCATGGTGCTGGAGGGCGTCGTCACCAATGTCGCCGCCTTCGGCGCCTTCGTCGATGTCGGCGTGCATCAGGACGGGCTCGTCCACATCTCCGCCATGTCGAAGACCTTCGTCAGGGATCCGCGCGCCGTGGCCAGGCCGGGCGACGTGGTGCGCGTGAAGGTGCTGGAGGTGGACGCGCCGCGCAAGCGGATCTCGCTGACCATGCGTCTCGACGATGAGCCCGGCGCGCAGGCGACGCGCGGCGCCGAGCCGCGCGTCAGGCCGCAGGCGATGAAAACGCGGGAGGAGCCGCGCGGGAGCAACGCCTTCGCCGACGCCCTGCGCAAGGCGGCGGAGAAGGGGACGCCGAAAAGGTAGCGCGACACCGCATCGGGCGCCCTTGCATTCCCGTCTGTTCTGCGCCCTCATGCGGCGAATAGAACAAGAAAAGGAAACGCAGATGGACATCGCGGGCAAAATTGTCGTCGTCACCGGGGGCGCGGATGGCATCGGCGCGGCGCTGGCGCGGCGCTTTCACGCCGACGGCGCGAAAGCGGTCGTCGTCGCCGATCTCAACGAGGCGGGCGCGCGCGACATCGCCGGGGAAATCGGCGGCCTCGCCTTTGCCTGCGACGTGTCGAAGGAAGCCGACATCCGGCGCGTCATCGACGAAACCGAAGCGAAGCTCGGGCCGATCGATCTGTTCTGCTCCAACGCCGGGATCGCCGATCTCGACCGGCCCGACGCCAATGTCGCCGACGCCACCGACGCGCAATGGGACCGCTCGTGGCGCATTCACGTCATGGCGCATATCTACGCCGCGCGCGCGCTGGTGCCGCGCATGAAGACGCGCGGCGGCGGCTATTTCCTCAACACGATCTCGGCCGCCGGGCTGCTGTCGCAGCTCGGCAATTCCGTCTATGCGACGACGAAACACGCCAGCGTCGGATTTGCCGAAAGCCTCGCCATCACCCATCGCGACGACAACATCCGCGTCACCATCCTCTGCCCGCAGGGGGTCGACACGCCGCTCTTGCGCGCCGGCGGGCGCGGGCCGCAGCATCTCGACGGCGTGCTCACGGCGGAGGAGACGGCGGCGGCCGCCGCCGGCGCGATCCGGGAGGAGCGTTTCCTTTGCCTGCCGCACGGCCAGGTGCTCGGCTACATGCGCAACAAGACGGCCGATTACGAGCGCTGGATCGGCGGCATGGCCAAACTGCAACGCCGGCTGAAAGAGGGAACAGCGTGAGCGCTTGACATTCGTTACATCTGTAACGAATGATTTCCGCCAATCCCCGTCCTCTCACGCCGGATTCCGCGCATGAACCCGAACGATGCCGCCTTGCGCTCTTTCATCGATGTCGCGCCCGATTGCGATTTCCCGATCCAGAACCTGCCGCTCGGCGTGATCTCGACCGTCGCCGATCCGGCCAAACGCGTCGCGACGGCCATCGGCGATTTCGCGGTCGATCTGGCCGTTCTCGAAGCGGCGGGTCTGTTGACGCCGGCGCCGGGCCGCCGGGTCTTCGACCAGCCCTCCATCAACGCCTTCATGGCGCTTGGTCCGCAAGCGTGGCGCGAGACGCGCGCGGCGCTGTCCGGGCTTCTGCGCCACGACAATCCGCGTCTGCGCGATGACGCCGGCCTGCGCGCGCGGGCCTTTATCCCCCTGAAGGACGCGGCCCTGCATCTGCCCGTCGTGGTGTCGGGCTACACCGATTTCTATTCGTCGAAGGAGCACGCGACCAATGTCGGCGTCATGTTCCGCGACAAGACCAATCCGCTGCTGCCCAACTGGCTGCATATTCCCATCGGCTACAACGGCCGCGCCTCGACGGTCGTCGTGGACGGAACGCCGATCCATCGTCCGCTCGGCCAGCTCAAGCCGCCGACGGCGGACGCGCCGGTCATGGGGCCGTGCAAGCGGCTCGATTTCGAACTGGAGATGGGCGCCGTGGTCGGGGTTCCCAACGCCATGGGCGCCCCGATGTCGATGGCCGAAGCCGAGGCGGCGATCTTCGGCTTCGTCATTCTCAACGACTGGTCGGCGCGCGACATCCAGCAATGGGAATATGTGCCGCTGGGGCCGTTTCAGGCGAAAGTGTTCGCCACGACGATCTCGCCCTGGGTGGTGATGCGCGAGGCGCTGGAGCCGTTCCGCGTCGCCGGGCCGAAACAGGAGCCGGAGCCGTTGCCCTACCTGCGCATGCCGGGGCCGCAAAACTATGACGTGACGCTCGAGGTCGGGTTGCAGACGGCGGCGATGGGCGCGCCGGAGACCATCGCGCGCACAAACTTCCGTTATATGTATTGGTCGAGTGCGCAGCAGCTCGTGCATCACGCCCTGTGCGGCTGCGCGATGCAGGTCGGCGATCTCATCGGATCGGGCACGATCTCGGGGCCGGAAAAATCGCAACGCGGCTCGCTGCTGGAATTGTCGTGGGGCGGGGCCGAGCCGCTGACGCTGGCGACCGGCGAGACGCGGACCTTTCTCGAGGACGGCGACACTCTGGTCATGCGCGGCTGGCGCCAGGGCCAGGGCTATCGCGTTGGCTTCGGAACGGCCTCCGGCAGAATCCTGCCGGCGCCGGACTTCCCGCAAGGGTGAGGCGGCGCGCTCAGTCAGGCTCCGTCTTGTCCTTCTCCAGTTCGGCGCCGATCGCCTCGATCGACGCGCCGGATTCGATGCGCTTGCGAATGTCGACGAGGCGGGCGATCTGCTGCACGAGCTGCGGCACGTTGTCGAGATTCTCCATCAGCCGCCAGACATAGGAGAGAATGGCGTAAATGTCGCCGGCCTCGGTCGAGGGCAGAAAGGTGGCCCGCGCCAGAATGGCGATGAAGACGAAGATCGACAGCAGTTCGACCGAGGTCCAGTTGAACGCCTCGGCGTCGGACAGCCGGATGCGGAACCGGCGCAGCTTGTGGAAATGTTCGCGCACCTCCGTCGGATCGGCGCGTTCGATCACGCCGACCTCCTGTTCGAGCTGCGTGTTCAACTCATTGTTCACGCGGTAGGAATAGCGGCTGTAGATGCGGTTGATGAGGAACACGGGCAGGAACAGCGCGGCGGCGGTGAGCGCGATCATCAGATCGTACCAGAACAGGATCGCCGCCGAGCCGAAGATGCCGATGATCGACGTGACCGCCAGCGGCACGTCGCGTTCGAAGAAGGTCACGAACTCCCGCGCCATGGACGAACGCGCCGCGACGCCGGTGGTGTTGACGCCTCCGGCGCGCTGGCGCAACACGGTGTCGGTGACGATGGCGTTGTAGACGTTGGTGTAGACGCGCGTGTCGTACATCTTGCGGAAGCCGCCGATGGCGCCCCGCGCCGTCCAGGCGGCGATGATCGGAATGGCGGCGCGCCACTCATGCTGGATCAGGCCGTCGATGGCGAGGCCGGTCGCCCAGGGGTAGGCGAGTTCGAGCGAATCCTCGATCACCGTCAATGTGTATGTCAGGCCGATGCGGGCGCGAAACGGCGCCACGGCCGCCAGCGCCGAAGGCCCTTGCGGCGTCCCTTTGCGGCGGCGGAACGGAAAGCGTCGCTTCGACAGGAACCGCTTGGATTTCGGCACAGGCAAACTCCCGGACAGCACGTCGCAGCGGAAGCCGGCGCGGATGCGCTTGTCAAGCGCGGGCGCGGCGCCATATCCCGTTGATGTCTTTCCATCGCATCATCCGGCGGATGGTTCCTGCAGCCCTCGCCGCGACTTTGTTTCTGGTTTCCGCCGCCGCCGTCGGCGCGGACGGCTCTGTTCCGCCGGCCTTCCGCGACGCGATGAGCCGCGAGCGGCAAGGCTTGCGCGACCCCGCCTTCGACGCCTTTCACGACCGTTGGATGCGGCGGTTGCCGGCGCCGAAAGACGTGCTCGGCGTCGAGCCGCGTCTGCTGGCGCAGGCGCAGAAGGCCATCGTCTCGCGGGCCGAAATCGTCGGCGGGCCGGCGCCGGCCTATGCGACGGGGCGCGAGGGGCCGATCCCGCTGGCGCCTTTCGCGGCGCTGTATGCGAGCTTGCGCGAAACCTTCGCGCGTCGGCTCGCGCTCGCCCCCCATGTCGCCGGCGCGCTGGCCGCTGAAATCGAGCGTCAGGCGACGGAGGCGGCCGGACTCGGCGTTGAGGCCTGGCGCGCCGCGACAGGCGTGTCGCGTCCCGACGCGGCGACAATCTCGGCCGCCTTGCGCGAGGCGACCGCACAGCTCTGGCGCGACAGCCTCGTCGATCATTCGTTTCAGACGCCCTATGTCGCCGGCTATGACCGCGACGACGGCGCCCGTGTTTTCATCGATTGCGCGGTTCCGCTGAAGGCGACGCGCGGCGGCCGGGAGATCCCCGTGGGGCCGCTGCTCGTCCTGCATGAACGGATCGAGAAGGCGGTGCTGCAGGACTACCGGACGCTCTATCCGAGCGCGCATCAGATCGCGCTGCGGCTGGAGAAGGCGGCGGCGCGGGCTCTCGGCCTTGACTGGAAAGCCTATGACGATCTCATCACCGAAATGTCGGAGGCGATCGCGGCGCGCGCGACGCCGCGCAACGTGTCCGACCGGCTCGACATGCAGCCCTATTACACGTTCCCCGATCCCGGGAATCGCAAGCTCGTCGCCGCCATGATGAAGGCGCTGACGCCAGACGACGGGCGGGCGAGGCCGGCGCGGGGTCCGTCGCTTTCCGCGCGGCCGAAATGCGGCGCCGGCGGATGAGCGCCAGGGCCGCGCGAGCGGGCGCCGTCGTCTAGAAATCCGTGCGGCTGCGCATGGCGGCGGTCAAAGTGCCATCGTCGAGATAGTCGAGTTCGCCGCCCACCGGCACGCCATGGGCGAGGCGCGTGACCTTGACCGCGAAGGGGCCGACCATATCGGTGACGTAATGCGCGGTGGTCTGGCCGTCGACCGTGGCGTTCACGGCCAGAACGATCTCGCGCACGCCGCCCTCGCCGAGGCGCGTCAGAAGGCTGTCGATGTTGAGATCCTTCGGCCCGACGCCGTCGAGCGGCGACAGCACGCCGCCGAGCACATGATAACGCGCCGAAAGCGCGCCGGCGCGCTCCAGCGCCCAGAGGTCGGCGACGGTCTCGACCACGACGATCACGCCGGCGTCGCGGCGCGGATCGCTGCAAATCGTGCACGGGTCCGACGTGTCGATATTGCCGCAGGCCGCGCAGACGAGGATGCGCTCGCGGGCGACGCGCATCGCCTCGGCCAGGGGGCCGAGCAATTCCTCGCGCTTGCGGATGAGATGCAGCGCCGCGCGGCGGGCGGAGCGTGGTCCAAGGCCCGGAAGCCGCGCCAGCAACTGGATCAGCCGTTCGATCTCGGGCCCGGCGACGCGGCTCGCCATGTCAGAACGGCAGCTTCATGCCGGGCGGCAGCGGCAGCCCGGCGGTGACGGACTTCATTTTCTCCTCCATCAGGCGCTCGGCCTTCCTGCGCGCGTCCTCATGCGCGGTGACGATCAGATCCTCCACGATCTCCTTCTCGTCGGCCTTGAGCAGCGAGGGATCGACGGAAACGCCCCTCATCGCGCCCTTGGCGGTCAGCGTCACCTTGACGAGGCCGCCGCCGGAAACGCCCTCGACCTCAAGGCGCTCCATCTCCGCCTGCATCTCCTGCATTTTGGCCTGCATGGCCTGCGCCTGCTTCATCAAACCCATCATGTCGCGCATCGGGCGCTCCTTTCTCGAAATCGCGGTCGCGGAACGAGGATCAGCGATCGTCGTCTTCGGGTTCGTCGACATAGACGATATCGTCGCCGCCGGCGCGGGCGAAGGCGGCTGCGGCCGGCTCGCTCTCGGCCGTCTGGCGCACATCGACGATCTGCGCGCCCGGAAAGCGCTCCAGCACCGCGCGCACGAGGGGAAGGGCGCGCACGCCGACGAGCTTTTCGCGCTCCCGCGCTTCCGCCTGCTCCTTCAGCGTCGGCGCGCCGTCCCCGGAGGAGAGCGCGACCAGCCAGCGTTGGCCGGTCCAGTCCTGCAGCTTGCGCATCAGCGTCTGGGCGAGTTGCGGCGAGGCGCCGGCCGCCAGCGAAAATTCGATCTGGCCCTGCGCGAAACGCGTCAGGCGCACGTCGGTCTCAAGCGCGTGCTTGAGCTGAATGTCGCGCTTCTCGGCCGCGAGCGCGACAAGCGCCTCGAACGAGGCGAGGCGAATCGTCGGCCCGGCGGCGGGTTGCTGCGCCGGCGCGTGATCGCGCGCGGCGGCGGCCATGGGCGGGCCGCCCATGCCGGCGGCCGACGGACCCCGTGGCGCGGCCGGGGCGGGAGCATGCGCCGCGCCGCCCGCGGCGCCGCGCTGGTCGAGCCGGCGCGCGAGCTCGCCGGGGCCCGGCAGGTCGGCGGCGAAGGCCAGCCGCACGAGCGCCATTTCGGCCGAGGCGAGCGGGCGCGGCGAATCCCTCAGTTCGGCAAGGCCCTTCACCAGAATCTGCCAGGCGCGCGACAAGGTCGGCATGGAAAGGCGAGCGGCGAAATCCAGCCCGCGCTTGCGCTCCTCCTCCGTCGCGGACGGATCCTTCGCGGCCTCGGGAACGAGCTTCACGCGGGTGACGAAATGCGTGAAATCGGCGAGTTCCGAGAGAATTTGTGTCGGATCGGCGCCGAGATCGTGCTGCTCGCCCATGGCGCGCAGCGCGTCGGCGATGCGCCCGGCCATGACATGCTCGAACAGGTCGACGACGCGGGCGCGGTCGGCAAGACCGAGCATGGCGCGGATGGTTTCCGCGGGCACGACGGCGCCGTTCTCGCCGCCGTGCCCGTGCGCGATCGCCTGATCGAGCAGCGAAAGCGCATCGCGCACCGAACCCTCGGCCGCGCGGGCAATCATCGCCAGCGCCTCGGCCTCAATGCGCACCTGCTCCTTGTCGCAAATGCCGGCGAGATGGGCGACGAGCAGATCGGCGGGAATGCGGCGCAGGTCGAAGCGCTGGCAGCGCGAGCGCACCGTGACGGGAACCTTCTCGATCTCGGTGGTGGCGAAGACGAACTTGACGTGTTCGGGCGGCTCCTCAAGCGTCTTCAGCAGGCCGTTGAAGGCGGCCTTCGACAGCATGTGCACTTCGTCGATGATGAACACCTTGGTGCGCGCCATGACCGGCTTGTAGCGGGCGCTTTCAATGATCTCGCGCACGTCGTCGATGCCGGTGTGCGAGGCCGCGTCCATCTCGATCACGTCGACGTGCCGGCTCTCGATGATCGCCTGGCAATGGACGCCGGGCTCCGGCATGTGGATCGTCGGTCGCGTCACGGCGGGCCGCCCGTCGCGCGCCGGCAATTCGTAATTGAAGGCGCGGGCGAGGATGCGCGCGGTCGTCGTCTTGCCGACGCCGCGCACGCCGGTGAGGATGTAGGACTGGTGGATGCGGTCCAGATCGAAGGCGTTGGTGAGCGTGCGCACCATCGCGTCCTGGCCGATCAAATCCTCGAAGCTGGATGGCCGATATTTGCGCGCCAGCACCCGATAGGCCACAGCCGCCGCCGGAGCCGGAGGCGCGTCGAGACCAGGCGACATCATGTCGCCGGCGGCGGAATCCTGCGGGCGCGGCTCGTTCATCCCGGACCAGATGTGAAAGTTTTGGCCCGAGGCCGCGCCGCGCGCGGAACGGGCCAGGTAGGAGGCTGGACAGAGACCCGCTCAGTCTCGTTAGGGCTGCTTCCTTCCGGACCTGACCCGGTTGGCGAGTGAAACGTCCACCGCCAACCTCCCGGGCCCTATTTGGACCATTGCCAGGGGTTCCGCAAGCCCCTGTCCGGCGCCAGGGAGCGAGCACAACGAACGCAAGGAAGATCCGGCGCGCGAAAATCACCCGACGTAAGAAGTCGACCAGGACAATCGTGCGCCCGGCGGCGAAGGCGACGGCGCTGACGAACAGGGGCAGCGCCAGCGGCGGCGTTTGACACGCGCCGGGCCTGGCGACGCTACGGACGCGGGCGGCCAGCGAAACGGCCGCCGCCGGAATGATCAGCCGATCGTGGCTGGCGAAAGACCACGGCGAAAATCGCGCCCGGAGAAACCACGACCATGACGACGGCGAGGCTGGCCGACAGGGGTGTTGCGGCGACGAAACCTGCGGGCGGCGCGAGTTCCTGAGGCAGGCATGGCGAGCGCGTGAAGAGGAGGAGTTCGGGAAGGGCGTGTTATGTCCTCGCGTATCGGCAACTGAAGCGCAACATTTCAGGGAGCGGTTTGGCCGCTTTGGTTGATTCCATCCCCCGGGCCGCGTGGTTGTCTACAAATATCTGGAAAAACTTCAGATATTTGCCAACTTCATTCGAGCCGCCTATCCTCGGCTCATGCAGTTTGTTCTCGATTCCCGTCTCGCCGCCGATGCGTTTGTCCTCGGTGATATGTTGCTCAGCCGCGTTCTTCTGATGAACGACGCGCGCTTCCCCTGGCTCATCGTGGTGCCGCGCCGGCCGGCGTTGCGCGAATTGATCGACCTCGCGTCCACCGAACGCTCCATTCTGATGGAGGAAATCGCCAGGGCGTCGGCGGCGTTGAAAGAGGCGACGCGGGCCGAGAAGCTCAACGTCGCCGCGCTCGGCAATCAGGTCGAGCAATTGCATGTGCATGTGATCGCGCGGTTCGCCGGCGATCCCGCCTGGCCTCATCCGGTCTGGGGGCGCGGCCCGGCGACGCCCTACGCGCCGGACGAGGCGGCGCGCTTTTCCGCCGAGGTCTCGCGCACGCTCGGCTTCATCTGAGGCCGCCCAAACCGTTCCGCCTCGAAATCGCCCGACGCGCGGCTCAAAATCCGCTGTCGCGTCCGGGCGTGGGCCAGGGACAATTGCAATTGGCTGTGAAGCGTGACGGGCGTAACATGTTCGGCGCGTCGCATATTCCGGCGCGCACGGCATACGGGCGGAGCGGCGGGCATGCGAATCATCTGGCGGGCTCTGGCGGCGGCGGCCGGGCTCGGGCTCGTCGCGGTTCTGCTCTGGCCTGTGTTTCGCCCGGCCGCGCCCCTCGTCCAATCGTCGGGTCCGGGGCGGCGCGGAGGCGAGGCGGGCGCGCCCGTGCCTGTTCTGGCGGCGTCGGCGCGCACGGCGGACGTGCCGGTGCTGCTCGAAGGCGTCGGCACGGTCAAGGCGCTCAACGCCGTTGTCGTCCGTCCGCAGGTCGACGGGCAAATTGTCTCCATCGCCTTCCGCGAGGGGCAGGAAGTCGGGAAGGGCGATGTGCTGGCCCAGATCGACCCGACGCTGTTCAGGGCCGCGCTGGCGCAAGCGACGGCGAAGAAGGGCCAGACCGAGGCGCAACTGGCCAACGCGCGGCGCGATCTCGCCCGCTATGAGACGCTCGTCGCCAACAAGTCCGGAACCATCCAGCAGCTTGAGACGCAGCGCGCGCTGATCGCCCAGCTCGAGGCGCAGATCCGGGCCGATCAGGCCGCGATCGACTCCGCCGCCGCGACTCTCGGCTACACGACGATCCGCGCGCCGATTTCCGGGCGCACCGGCTTGCGTCTGGTGGACGTCGGCAATCTGGTGCGGGCGGGCGAATCGTCGGGCGTTGTCGCGCTGACCCAGGTGCGGCCGATCACCGTTATTTTCAATCTCGCCCAGCAGCACGCCCCGCGCGTCATGGCGGCGATGGCGGCGGGCCCTGTGGCGGCGGAGGCGCTCGACGGCGAGGCGCGCATGGTCATCGATCGCGGCGTTTTGAGCGTCGTCGACAACCAGATCGACCAGACGACCGGCAGCGTCCGTCTCAAGGCCGAGTTCCCCAATGCCGATCTCAGGCTGTGGCCCGGCGGCTTCGTCAATGTTCGCCTGACGATCGAGACATTGCGCGGCGTCGTCGTGGCGCCGACGGCCGCCATTCAGCGCGGGCCGAAAGGCGCCTTCGTTTATGTGGCGGAGGGCGAGCGCGCGTCGTTGCGCCCTGTGGTCGTGCGTCAGCAGGACGAGACGCAGTCCGTCGTCGCGGAGGGACTCGTTGCCGGCGAGCGCGTGTTGACCAGCGGTTTCGCCCGCCTGTCGGACAAGGCGCGCATCGTCATCGGCGCCGACGAGGACAAGCCGAGAACGGCGTCGCAGACTCAGGCGACATCCGCGCCGGATGGCGCGAACGCTGCGCCCGCCGCCGGCGATTCCACGCAGCAAGGCGAGCGCCGTCGCCGCAGACGCGAGGGCGGGGCGCCGCAATGAGCCTGTCGGCGCCGTTCATCCGTCGCCCGGTGGCGACGTCGCTGCTCGGCGTCGCGACCCTGCTTGCGGGCGTTCTCGGCTATCTCGGCTTGCCGGTGTCGGCGCTGCCGCAGGTTGAGTTTCCGACCATTCAGGTGACGACGCAGATGCCGGGCGCCGATCCTGACACGATGCTGGCCCTCGTCACGGCGCCGCTGGAGCGCCAACTCGGACAGATCGCGGCGATGGAGGCGATGACCTCGCAATCCGCGTTTGGTCAGTCGGAGATCACCCTGCGTTTCGCGCTCGACCGCGACATCGACGGCGCCGCGCAGGATGTGCAATCGGCGATCAACGCCGCCGCCTCGACGCTGCCGCGCAACTTGCCTTATCCGCCGGTCTACGCGAAGGTCAATCCGGCCGATGCGCCCATCGCGACTTTGGCGCTGACCTCACCCACGGCCTCGCTCAGGCAATTGAGCGATATGGCCGACACGCTGGTGGCGCAGAAACTGTCGCAGGTGTCCGGCGTCGGCCATGTCGGCGTGCAGGGCGGCCTGAAGCCCGCCATCCGCATTCAGGCCGATCTGGCGCGGTTGTCCAATTATGGGCTCGGGCTCGCCGACATTCGCGCCGCCATCGCCGCCGCCAACGTCGCCGGGCCGAAGGGCTCGCTCGACGGCGCGCGGCAATCCTTCACCATCGCCGCCAACGATCAGCTCACGGCGGTGGAATCCTACCGCCAACTCGTCGTCGCCTCGCGCACCGGCGCGCCGGTGCTGCTGAAGGATGTCGCCGACATCGTCGAGGGGCTGGAGAATGCGCGCTCCGGCGGCTGGCGCGACGGCGCGCCCGCCATCATCATCGACGTGCGCCGTCAGCCTGGCGCGAATGTGGTCGAGACGGTTCGCCTGTTGCAGGGCGAGATGGTCAAGCTGCGCCGCGCCTTGCCCGCCGATGTCGCGCTCGATCTTGTCAACGATCGCACCGGCTCCATTCGCGCCGCCATCCGCGACGTGCAATTCACGCTGGCGCTGTCGGTCGGTCTTGTCGTTCTGGTTGTTTTCCTGTTCCTGCGTTCATTGTCGGCGACGATCATCGCCGGCGTGGCGCTTCCGCTGTCGCTCATCGCCACATTCGGCGTGATGTGGCTTGCCGGCTTCAGTCTGGACAATCTGTCGCTGATGGCGCTGACCATCGGCTCCGGCTTCGTCATCGACGACGCGATCGTGATGATCGAGAATATCGTGCGCCATATCGAGAAGGGCGCGAAACCGTTCGACGCGGCGCTCGCGGGCGCGAGCGAGATCGGCTTCACCATCGTGTCGCTGACTTTCTCTCTGCTCGCCGTCTTCATCCCGCTGCTGTTCATGAGCGGGCTTGTCGGGCGCATGTTTCGGGAATTCGCGCTCACCCTGTCGATCGCGGTCGTCGTCTCCGCCGTCGTGTCGCTGACGCTGACGCCGATGATGAGCGCGCGGCTTTTACGCAAACCGAAGGCGCGCGGCGGGGGCGCCCTCGCCCGGGCGCTCGACCGCACGGTCGCCGCCTACGGCCGCAGCCTTGAATGGGCGCTCGACCACCGCGCCGCCATGCTGCTTCTGACACTGGCGACCCTGGCCGCGACCGCCTGGCTCTACGCGGTCTCGCCGAAGGGTTTTTTGCCGCGGCAGGACACGGGGCTGATCGCGGCGCGCACGCGCGTCGAGTCCACCGCGTCGTTCGAGCGCCTGCAACGATTGCAAAATGAAGCGGCGTCGGCGATCCGCGCCGACGCGGACGTCGCCGATGTCGTCAGCGCGATCGGGCCGGGCGCGGCGGGCTCGACCGCGTCGGACGGCCGGCTCTGGATCGTGCTGAAGCCGCGTCAGGGCGGACGGGACGGCGTCGACGCCGTGATTGCGCGGCTGCGTGAACGGCTTTCGGGCCTCGCCGATATCGATGTGGCGCTGTCGGCGGTGCAAGACGTGCAGATCGCCACCAGCGCCGGCCGCGCGCCCTATCAATATGTCCTGTCAGGCGCGGATGCCGACGAATTGCAGGATTGGACGCGCCAGCTCGCCGACAGATTGCAGGGCGCGCCGGGGCTGCGCTCCGTCGCGCCGGAGAGTCCCGATGGCGGCGCGCGCTTGCAGATCGACGTCGATCGGCAGACGGCCGGCCGGCTCGGCGTCTCGTTGCAACAGATCGTCGAACTGCTCAACGATTCCTTCGGTCAGCGGCAAATTTCGACCATCTACGCCCAGGCGAACCAATATCGCGTCGTGCTTGAATCCCAGCCGCGCTATCGCGACGCGCCGGCCGATCTGCAGCGTCTTTACGTCAGCGGCGCCGGCGGCGCGCAGATCCCTCTGTCGACGCTGGCGCGCTTCGTCGAAGCGCAGGCGCCTTTGGCCATCGTGCATCTGGGGCAATACCCGGCGGCGATCCTCGGCTTTGATCTTGCGCCGGGCGCCGCGCTCAGCGACGCGGTGACGACGATCCGCGCCGCGCAGGCGGACCTCGCCATGCCGGCGACGATCACGGGCGCCTATTCCGGCGAGGCGGCGGAATTCGCCCGCGCGCTGGAGGGCCAGCCCTGGCTCGTGCTGGCCGCGGTCATCGCCATCTATATCGTGCTCGGCGTGCTCTACGAGAGCGCCATCCACCCGCTGACGATCCTGTCGACGCTGCCCTCGGCCGGCGTCGGCGCGCTGATCGCACTCAGGCTCGCCGGCATGGACCTGTCGATGATCGCGCTCATTGGCATCATCCTCCTGATGGGCATCGTCAAGAAGAACGCGATCATGATGATCGACTTCGCCATCGAGGCGGAGCGCAAGCCGGGAGTCGGGCCGCGCGAGGCCATCCTGCAGGCCTCGCTGCTGCGCTTTCGGCCGATCATGATGACGACGCTGGCGGCGCTGTTCGGCGCGCTGCCGCTGGCGCTGGAGCGCGGCGTCGGCTCGGAGCTGCGCAATCCGCTCGGCGTCGCCGTCGTCGGCGGGCTGTTGCTGAGCCAATTGGTGACGCTCTACACGACGCCGGTGATCTATCTCGCCTTCGAGGAGTTGCGCGCGCGACCCGGCGGCGTCGATCGCGCGCCGCCGGCGACGGAGGCGGCGGAATGAAAGGCTTCTCCGATCTCTTCATCGCGCGCCCGATCGGCACGATTCTCCTGTCGATCGGCCTCGTCATCGTCGGCCTCGTCGCCTGGCGGCAATTGCCGGTGGCGAGCCTGCCGACCGTCGATCTGCCGACAATCATGGTCATCACGGCGCGGCCCGGCGTGCAGCCGGCGGATATGGCCGCGACCGTGGCCGCGCCGATCGAGCGGCGGCTCGGCGAGATCGCCGGCGTCACGGAAATCACGTCGTCCAACGCGCTCGGCTTCACCCAGATCATCGTGCAGTTCGACCTGTCGCGGAAGGTCGATTCGGCGGCGCGCGACGTGCAGGCGGCGCTCAACGCGGCGGCCTCGGATTTGCCCTCCGACATGCCCATGCTGCCGATTTTCCGCAAGCTCAATCCGGCGGCGGCGCCGGTGCTGATCCTGACGCTCACCTCCGATGTTCTGCCGGCGAGCGCGCTTTATGATTTCGCCGACACGGTGCTGATGCAGCGTCTGTCGCAGATCGACGGCGTCGGCGACGTGTCCGTCAATGGCGCCGAGCAGCCGGCGATTCGCGTCCGCGCCGATCCGGCGCGGCTGGCGGCGGCGGGGCTCACCCTCGCCGACCTGCGGGTCGCCATCATCGGCGCCAACGCCATCGGACCGATGGGCAGGATCGAGAATGCCGAACGCGGCGCGGCGATTGCCGTCAACGGCCAATTGTTCGATCCCGCGGATTATCGCGACCTCGTTGTCAAACGCCGCCCCGAGGGCGTCACCCTGCTTGGCGACGTCGCCAGCATCCAGCGCGGCGTGCGCAACACGCGTTCGGCCGCCTGGCGCGACGGCAAGCAGGCGGTGATCGTCATCGTCACGCGCCAGGCGGGCGCGAATGTGCTGGCGGTGGTCGATCGCATTCAGGCGGTTCTGCCGGAGCTTCGCCGCACGATGCCGGCGGGATTGAACATGTCGATCCTCGCCGATCGCACGCAGACAGTGCGCGCCAGCGTCGCGGAAATGCAGATGACGCTCGTCGCGACGCTGGCGCTGGTGATGATTGTCGTCTTCGCCTTCCTGCGCCGGGCCGTGCCGACCATCGCGGCGGGAATCGCCATTCCGCTGTCGCTCGCCGGCTCGGCCATCGCCATGTGGGCGGCGGGCTTCTCCATCGACAACATTTCTCTGATGGCGCTGGCGGTGGCCATCGGCTTCGTCGTCGACGACGCCATCGTCATGATCGAGAACATCATGCGCGGCATGGAGGCGGGGCTGACGCCGATGCAGGCGGCGCGGCGGGGCGCGCGCGAGATCGGCTTCACCGTTCTGTCGATTTCGCTGTCGCTGGCGGCGGCCTTCATCCCGCTCCTGTTGATGGGCGGCATGGTGGGGCGGTTCTTCCGCGAGTTCTCCGTCACGCTGGTCTTCGCCATCGCCGTTTCGACACTCGTGTCGCTCAGCGTGACGCCGATGCTGTGCGCGCATTTTCTCAAGCCGGAGAAACCCGGCGACGGCCGTTTCGGCCGGGTCGCCCGGCTGTCGGATTGGCTTTTTCGATCCTACCAACGTTCGCTTGACGCCTCGCTGCGTCGTCCCGGCCTGATGATCCTGCTGCTTGTCGCCTCCATCGTCATGACCGTGGTTCTGTTCGTGAAGACGCCCAAGGGGTTTCTGCCGCAGGACGATTCCGGCCTCGTCTTCGCCATGACGCAATCCTCCAACGACATCTCCTTTCCCGCCATGGCGGCGCTGCAGCAACGCGCGGCGGCGGTGGTGCTGGCCGATCCGGCGGTCGCCGGCGTCGGCTCCTCTCTCGGCGTCGCGGGCGCGACGACGGTCAATCAGGGGCGCATGTTCATCTCGCTGAAGCCGCTCGCCGAGCGCGGCGGCGTTTCGGCCCAGGACGTCATCGCCCGGTTGCGGCGACCGCTGGCCATTCCGGGCATCAACACGTTTCTTGTGCCGGCCTCGGATTTCCGCATCGGCGGACGCTCGTCGCGCTCGCAATACCAGTTCACCGTCTGGGCGCAGGATCTCGACGAATTGCTCGCCTTCGCGCCGCAGGCGCTGGACAAGCTGCGCGCCATTCCGGGTCTCGTCGACGTGACGACGGACCGCGAGCCGAACGGGCTGCAGGCCAATGTGACGATCGACCGCATGGCGGCGGCCCGCATGGGCGTCAGCGTGCGCGCCATCGACGACGCGCTCAACGACGCCTATGCGCAGCGTCAGATTTCGACGCTCTACGGACCGCGCAACCAATATCGCATCATCCTTGAGGTCGATCAGACCAGCCGCGACGATCCCGCCGACATCGAGGGCCTGCACGCGCCCGCCGCGGACGGCCGACCGGTGCGCCTGTCGTCCGTGGCGCGGCTGGGCATGGGCGCCGCCCCGTTGGTCATCAACCATCAGGGTCAATTTCCGTCCGTGACGATCAGCTACAATCTCGCGCCCGGCATGACGCTCGACGCGGCGTCGAAGGCCATCGACGCCGCTTTCGCCGAACTGCATCCGCCGCCCTCGGTGCGCGCCGAGCCGGCGGGCGAGGCCAAAAGTTTCGCCAGCGCCGGCTCCAACCAGCTTCTGCTCATCCTCGCGGCCCTCGCCGCGGTCTATATCGTGCTTGGCGTGCTCTACGAGAGCCTGATTCATCCGCTGACCATTCTGTCGACCCTGCCGCCGGCGGGCTTCGGCGCATTGCTCGCGCTCAACCGGGCGAATATGGAGCTGTCCCTGATCGCGCTCATCGGCGTCGTGCTGCTGATCGGCATCGTCAAGAAGAATGGCGTGATGCTGGTCGATTTCGCGCTGGACGCGGAACGACGGCGCGGCCTCACGCCCCGGCAGGCCATCGCCGAGGCGGCCATCGCGCGTTTCCGGCCGATCATGATGACCACGCTGGCCGCGCTTCTGGGCGCGCTGCCGCTGATCGTCGCCACGGGGCCGGGCGCCGACCTGCGCCGGCCGCTCGGCGTCGCCATCGCCGGTGGGCTGATCGTATCGCAATTGCTGACGCTCTATACGACGCCGGCCGTCTATCTCGGCTTCGATCGGTTGAGCCGCCGCGCGCGACGCAAGAGGCTCGACAGGAACGGCGCCGATCGGATCGCCGGGGCGCCCGAGGGGCTGGGAGGAACAGCGCCATGACGCTGATGCTGGCGCGCGTGGCGCGGCCTGACGAAATCGAAATCGCGCTCGCCGCCGGGGTGGACGTGATCGGGCTCGCCGAGGGCCACGATGGCGCGACAGCGCCCGACGACGCGCGCGCGGCGCTCACGATTCTGGCGGCGCGCGCGCCGCTGTCCGTTCGCGCCGGCGCGCCGGGCGGCGCCGGGGGGGAGGAGGCGCGCCGCGTCGTCGAACTGGCGCAAACGGACGCGTCCTATATCGAGGCCCAGGCCCCGCGAGGCGCGACAACGGACGATCTGCGCCGCCTGAGCGCGGCGGCCGGCGCGGCGCGGATCGTTGGCGTCGTCGATGCGGGCGCTCCGGTCGAGGCTGGTCAGATCGCGCGGCTGGCGGAGGCGGGATTTCACGCCGCCATGCTTGATCTGGCGCGCACGGCGCGCGGTCGCCTGCTCGGCCGACGCACCATCGCGGAGGTCGAGGCTTTCGTCCGCGCCTGCAAGGCGGCCGGCTTACGATGCTGGCTGGCGGGCGGGCTTGAGTCGCCGGACGCGCCGCGCCTGTTGCCGCTGGAGCCCGACGTGCTCGTCTTCGGCGCGGCGCTGCGCAATCCGCGCGACGGCCGGCTCGACGCGCAGCGCCTGCGCACGATCCGGGCGCTGGCGCCGCGGCGGGAGGCGCGCCCGGCGCCCGGCGCGTTGCGCGCTTTCGATCGCGTCTTCGTGCACGATTTCGTCGTCGAGGCGTCGGTGGGCGCCTATGCCGACGAGCGCGCCCGGCCGCAAAGGCTGCGCTTCAACGTTGATGTCGATGTGCGCCGCCCGGCGGCAGCGGGCGACGACATGCGCGACGTGTTTTCCTACGACGTGATCGTCGACGCCATCCGGCTGCGGCTGGCGCGCGGCCATGTTGCCATGGTGGAGACGCTGGCGGAGGATCTCGCCGCCGTCGTGATGGCGAATGATCTGGCGTTGCGCGTCACTGTGCGGGTCGAAAAACTCGACGTCATCGCCGGCGCCGTCGGCGTCGAAGTGGCCCGCGCCCGGGCCGATCTCTGATCAGCGCTTGCCGAACGCGCGGATCGCGATACAACCGGGCGGAAATCGCAGCCGATCGGGGACAAGACCATGACCACCTCCCGCCTCAGCGAAACCGATGTCGCGGCGCGTTTGCGCGCGCATCTGCCCGGTTGGACCTTCGCGGACGGCGCCATCGCCCGCGCGTTCCCCAGCGGCGGCTGGCGGGCCGGTCTGTCGCTGGTCAATGAAATCGCCGCGCTGGCGGAATCGGCCGATCACCATCCCGACGTGACGTTGCGCTACGCGGAGGTCGTCGTGCGGCTGACGACGCACGACGCCGGCGGCGTCACCGACAGGGACATTTCGCTGGCGCGCGACATCGAAAGCCTGTTCGGCCGCAGCGTCGATCCGGAAGCTGTGGCGCAGGACGGCGGCTGAGCGCCGATGCGCGCACCGTTCGACAGCGCGGCGATGGCGGCGCGGCGCGATCGCTTTCTTGCCGGTCTTGGCGCGCGGCCGCGCGTGATGGGCATCCTCAACGTCACGCCGGACTCCTTTTCCGACGGCGGCCGCTTCGACGGGCTCGACGCGGCGCTGGCCCAGGCGCGGCGCATGGCGGACGAAGGCGCCGACATCATCGACATTGGCGCGGAATCGACGCGGCCCGGTCATACGCCCGTGTCGGAGGCGCGGGAGATGGCGCGGTTGCAGCCCCTTCTGGCGCCGCTGGCGGCGGACATCGACCTGCCGTTTTCGGTCGACACCTCCAAGGCCGCCGTCGCGCGCCAGGCCGTGGCGTGGGGCGCGAGCGTGATCAACGACGTCCGGGGCCTTCAGCACGACCCGGCCATGGCCGATGTCGTGGCGGAAACGGGCGCGGCGGTCGTCGTCATGCATCATCGCGAGGAGAAGGACGAAAGCCTCGACATCCGGGCCGACATGCGCCGCTTTTTTGAGCGCTCGCTGGGGCTTGCGCAGCGGGCCGGCGTTCCCCGCGGCCGGATCCTGCTCGATCCGGGAATCGGTTTCGGCAAGACGAAGGAGCAGAATCTCGCGGCCCTGGCCGATGTCGGCGATCTGGCGCGCGATTTCGGCCTGCCGGTTCTCGTCGGCGTGTCGCGCAAATCGATTTTCGGTCTGCTGCTCGGCGCGGAGGTGGACGCGCGGCTCATTGGCACGCTCGCCGCCAATCTTGCCTGCGCCGCGCGCGGGGCGCATGTGTTCCGCGTGCACGACGTCGTCGAGCATGTCGCCGCGTTCAAGGTGTTTGACGCCATTGCCCGCGCCTGACTTCGATGTCGGCCTCGGGCTCGGCTCCAATCTTGGCGATTCGCCCGCCAACATCCGCCGCGCACTGGCGGAGATCGAACGGCGCGGCTTCGCGCGCGTCACGGCCTTGTCCCGCATCTACCGAACGCCGCCCTGGGGGCCGGTGGCGCAGCCGCCCTTCGCCAACGCCTGCGCGCTGGCGCGCACACGGCTCGCCCCGCTCGATCTGCTGGCGGCGCTGAAGGCGATCGAGGCCGAGATGGGCCGCGCGGCGGGCGAGCGATGGGGCCCCCGGCTGATCGATCTCGACATTCTGTTTCACGGCGCGGGCGCGCTTGACGTCCCGGGTCTTCATCTGCCGCACCGGCATCTGTTCGAACGTGCTTTCGTGCTGATTCCACTGGCGGAAATTGCGCCGGGGCTGCATCTGGACGGACGCTCCGTCGCGCATGCCGCCAGAACGATCGACGCCTCGGGGATGGAAATCTGGTCCACGCGCGCATGAGCGGCTTGTGTTTAATGGTTACTCATGAAACTATCAGGCGCTGAACCGGGTGAGCCATGAAAGAATGCCTGCTCAGGGGCGAACGCATCTATCTCGACGCGTTCATGCCCTACCGCCTGAATATTCTCGCCGAGACAGTCTCGCAGGGACTGGCGCGGCATTACTCGCGCCGTTTCGGCATTTCCATCGCCGAATGGCGGGTCATCGCGACATTGGCTGACGGCTGCGCCATGACGGCGCGCGACATCGGCCTGCGCACGCATATGCACAAGACGAAGGTGTCGCGCGCGGTCAGCGATCTGCTGACGCGTCGGCTGATCGAGCGGCGCGAAAATGCCGAGGATCGGCGCGAATCCTTTCTCAAGCTCGCGGCGGCGGGCCGCGACGTTTATGAAGCCATCGCGCCGATCGGGCTCGCCTATCACCGCCGCCTGATTGAGGGGCTCCCGGCTGAAGATCTCGCTGCGTTCGATCGGCTTGAGCGTCACTTCAGCGAAGTCGCGCAGCGCGTGCAGGTGACGATGGCGGAACACGAAACCGACAGGCCCGACAGCACCCAGATTTTCGAGGAGATTTGACGCATGAGTGAGTCCAGGGCTTTCGCCTCGACCGGCGACATGGCCGCCAAGACCGTGACCTTCTCTGAGGTCGGCCCCGACCTCTACGCCTTCACCGCCGAAGGCGATCCCAATACGGGCATTATCGTCGGCGACGATTGCTGCATGGTCGTCGACGCGCAGGCGACGCCCGCCATGGCGCAGACGGTGATCGAGCGCGTGCGCAAGGTCACCGACAAACCGATCAAATATGTCGTGCTGACGCATTACCACGCCGTGCGCGTGCTCGGCGCCTCGGCCTACAACGCGCATTCGGTGATTTCGTCGCTGGAGACGCATCGCCTGATCGAGGAGCGCGGCCAGCAGGACTGGGAATCGGAATACGGCCGCTTCCCCCGTCTGTTCCAGGACGCGGAGAGCATTCCCGGTCTCACCTGGCCGACGCACGCCTTCTCGGGCGAGATGAGCGTCTGGCTCGGCAAGCGCGAGGTGCGCCTCATGCACCTGGGCGCCGGCCACACCTCGGGCGACATCGTGGCGCATGTTCCCGACGCCGACGTGATGTTCACCGGCGATCTCGTCGAATATCACTCGGCCTGCTATTGCGGCGACGCCTATCTGCGCGAATGGCCCTCGACGCTTGACGCCATCCGCGATTTCAACCCGCGGGCGCTGATGCCGGGGCGCGGCGACGCGCTGGTCGGGCAGGGCGTCGTGCGCGAGGCCCTGGCCTCGACGCGCGATTTCGTCACCTCGCTCTACGGCGCGGCGGAAATGTCGGTGGCCAGGGGCCGCACGTTGAAGGAATCGGCGGCGGCGACGCGCGAGGCGATGGATGCGAAATTCGGCTCCTTCGCCATTTACGAGCATTGCCTGCCGTTCAACGTCTCGCGCGCCTACGACGAGGCGCGGGGCATCGACGATCCGGTGATCTGGACCGCCGAGCGCGACCGCGAGATGTGGGCGGCGCTGCAGGGGTAAGGCGATTGCGGGCGCGGCGCCATTGAAAACCGTCTCCCTGTGGGAGAAGGTGGCGCGGAACGCGCCGGATGAGGGATTGCGCGGAGTCGACAGGGGACGTCGTCCAGGGGACGCGCGATCCTTTCCATCTCCGTCACTCCTCTCCCGGACGCTCACGCGGCGACCCTCTCCTTTCGGGGAAGGTTGCGCCCGCGCCGCCGAGGAAGCGCTTCATCATGCCCATCATCGCCCTGACGACGCGCGACGGCGCGACGATTTCCGGCTATCGCGTCGACCCGGCGGGCAAGCCGCGCGGCGGCGTGGTCGTCGTGCAGGAAATTTTCGGCGTTAATGCGCATATCCGCTCGGTCTGCGATTTCTATGCCGGCGAGGGCTATGTCGCGGTCGCGCCGGCGCTTTACGACCGCATCGAGCCGGGCTTCGAGACGGGCTATGCGCCTGACGACATGCAACGCGGCTTCGCCATGCGCGCGCGCACGCAACTCGCCGATGTGCTGGCTGATGTCGAAGCCGCCGTCGCGGTCGCTTCGCAAGGCGGCAAGGTCGGAATCGTCGGCTATTGCTGGGGCGGCGCGGTCGCCTATGCGGCGGCCTGTCATGCGCCGGGCCTGAGCGCCGCCGTGAGTTATTATGGCGGCGGCCTCGTCACGCTCATCGGCGACAGGCCGAAATGCCCGATGATGCTGCATTTTTCCGATCGCGACGCGCATATTCCGATGACCGACGTCGGGAAGATCGCGGCGGCCTTGCCCGATGCGCCGCTCTATCTCTATGCGGCCGATCACGGTTTCAATTGCGACGCGCGCGCCGCTTATGACGCCGAGGCGGCGAGGCTGGCGCGCGAGCGCACCCTGTCGTTCTTCGCCGAACATCTCTGAGGAGACAATGACCGACATGCTTGCGGAGGCGCGGCGCGTTCTGTCGCGCGTCTACGGCTATGCCGATTTCAGGCCGGGACAGGCCGAAATCCTCGCGGCGGTCCTCGCCGGCGAGGATGTGCTGGCCGTCATGCCCACGGGCTCGGGCAAGAGCCTGTGCTATCAGCTTCCCGCGCTCATCGATGGCGGGCTGACGCTGGTGGTTTCGCCGCTCATCGCCCTGATGCGTGATCAGGTGCAGCAATTGCGCGCGCTCGGGGTGAGGGCCGGCGCGCTCAATTCCGCCAATGACGGCGAGGAGAACGCCGCGGTGCTGCGGCTGCTGCGCGAGGGCAGGCTGTCGCTGCTCTATGTCGCGCCCGAGCGCCTCGCGCGGCCGGACACCCAGGCGCTCTTGCGCGAGGCGAGGCCGCGCCGCATCGCCATCGACGAGGCGCATTGCGTGTCGCAATGGGGGCATGACTTCCGCCCCGACTATCTCGGTCTGCGCGCGGCGGCCTCGGCCATCGGCGATATGCGGATTCTTGCCGTGACCGCCACGGCCGACGCGCCGACGCGCGCCGACATCGTCAACCGGTTGTTCGATCGCGAGCCGCGCGTCTTCCTGCGCTCCTTCGACCGGCCGAACCTGCATCTCGCCATGGCGCGGCGGACGAACCGTCTCGGCCAGATCATGGATTTTCTCGCCGCGCGCAAGGGCGAGAGCGGCATCGTCTATTGCGCTTCGCGCGCCGGCGTCGAGCGTCTGGCGGCGGCTTTGTCCGAACGCGGAATCTGGGCCTTGCCCTATCACGCCGGCATGGAGCCCGGTCTGCGCGCGTCGAACCAGGACGAGTTCCTGCGCGCCGACGGCGTGGTCATGGTCGCCACCGTCGCCTTCGGCATGGGCGTCGACAAGCCCGACGTGCGTTTCGTCGTTCACGCCGACCTGCCGCAATCGATCGAGGCTTATTATCAGGAGATCGGCCGGGCCGGGCGCGACGGGCTCCCGGCCGACACGCTCTGTCTCTACGCCGAGGCCGACGCCGTGTTGCGCCGCCGCCAGATCCGCGAGAGCGGCGCGCCGCGCGAGCGGCAATGGATGGAGTTGAAGAAGCTCGAAGCGCTGGAGGCTCTGTGCGAGACGCCGCGCTGCCGGCGGCAGACATTGCTGGCGGCGTTCGGCGAGAGGTCGAAGCCCTGCGGCCATTGCGACGTTTGCGACGGGGGATTCCGCTTCTACGACGCGGCGGTGACGGCGCAGAAGGCGATGTCGGCGATTCTGCGCACGTCCGGCCGCTTCATGGCCGGACATCTCGCCAATTTGTTGTCGGGCAAGAGCACGGAGGCCATCGTCGAGCATGGTCATGACGAGTTGAAAACCTTCGGCGTCGGCGCGGAGTTCACGCCGGCGCAATGGCGCTCGGTGTTCCGTCAATTGCAGGCGGCCGAACTCATCGCTCGCGACGAGGACGATCGCGACCGCTGGTTGTTGACCGGGGCGGGACGGGAGGTGCTGGCCGGACGCGCGGCTTTGCAGTTGCGCGCTGACGACCCGAAGCGCCAGCGCCGGCGCGCCTTCGACGCCTTGCGCGCCGTGGAGGATCAGTCGCAGGATCTCGAAGACGGCGTCCCCTTCGCCCCTGCGGCTGGCCCGCGCAAGGCCGATGGCGGCGCCTTGACCGTGGCCCAGGCGCGGCTGTTCGCGGCGTTGAAGGCGCATCGCATGGATCTGGCCAGAACCCGGCGCGCGCCGGCCTATACGATCTTCGCCGACCGCTCGCTGATCGACATGGCCGAACGCATGCCGCGTGATTTACCCGAATTCGCGGAGGTCCACGGCGTCGGCGAGGCGAAGCTGGCGAAATACGGCGAGAGCTTTCTCGCCGTGATCGCGCGTCATACGGGATAGGCGCGCCGCCATCGACAGTCTGACGAACGATCGTTAGGATCGCGAAATCACATTTCAAAAACGAAGAAAAGGGAAACGCCATGGGCCCGCTCGCCGGAATCAGAATCGTCGAACTCGCGGGCATCGGCCCGGGCCCCATGTGCGCCATGTTGCTGGCTGATCTCGGCGCCGAGGTGATTCTCGTCGAGCGCACCGGCGAGAGCGGGCTCGGCGTGCCGTTGAAGCGGAAGTTCGCCGTCACGTCGCGCGGGCGCAAATCCATCGCGCTCGATCTGAAGAAACCCGAGGCCATTGAGGCGCTGCTGCGGCTGATCGCCAAATCCGACGGGTTGATCGAGGGCTTCCGCCCCGGCGTGATGGAGCGGCTTGGCCTCGGGCCGGACGTGTGCATGGCGCGCAATCCGAAGCTTGTCTACGGCCGCATGACCGGCTTCGGCCAGCAAGGGCCGCTGGCGCACGCCGCCGGCCACGACATCAATTACATTTCCCTCACCGGCGCGCTGCACGCCATGGGCCGCAAGGGCGACAGGCCAGTTCCGCCGCTCAATCTTGTCGGCGATTTCGGCGGCGGCGCGCTCTATCTCGCCTTCGGCATGATGGCGGCCATGCTGCGCGCGCAGAAGACGGGGGAGGGCGACGTCGTCGACGCGGCGATGGTCGACGGCGCGGCATCGCTGATGGCGATGTTCTTCGGTCTCTCGGCGGCCGGCCGCTGGACCGACAATCGCGGCGAGAACATTCTCGACACCGGCGCGCCCTGGTATGACGTCTACGAGACGAAGGACGGCAAATATTTCGCCATCGGCGCCATCGAGACGAAATTCTTCGCGGTGCTGGCCGAGCGCATCGGCCTCGGCGAGGAGGACCGCAAGCGGCAGTACGACGTGACCTATTGGCCGATTCTCAAGGCGAGGATCACCGACATCATGAGGACGAAGACGCGCGACGAATGGTCGGCAATCCTCGAAGGTTCGGACGCTTGCGCCACGCCGGTGCTCAGCATCGCCGAAGCCCCGAACCACCCCCATATGGCGGCGCGGCGGACATTCGAGACCCGCGCCGGCGTGGTCCAGCCGGCCTCGGCGCCGCGCTTCGCCCGTGCCGGCGCCCCGGCTGTTTCGCCGCCGCCCGAAACCGGCGCGCAGACGAAGGATCTGCTGGCGCTCGCCGGCTATTCGGACGCTGAAGTCGCGTCCATGCTGGCGAGCGGCGTAGCGGTGTGACGGAAGACGGGCGCCGGCAGGGAGCCGCCCTGACACGTCGCGACATCACGGGCATCATCACAGGCCTGCTGCTGGCGATGCTTCTCGGCGCGCTCGATCAGACGATCGTGGCCACCGCCATGCCGACGATCGGGCGCGATCTCGGCGATCCCGAACATCTGCCGTGGATCGTCACGGCCTATCTGCTGGCGGCGACGGCGGCGACGCCTCTCTACGGCAAACTTGCCGACATCCATGGCCGACGGATCATGCTCCTGTGGTCCATCGGTCTGTTCATGGCGGGTTCCGTCGCCTGCGCGTTGGCCCCGACCATGGTCGCGCTGGCGCTGGCGCGCGGCCTGCAAGGCCTGGGCGGCGGCGGCCTGATCTCGCTGTCGCAGACCATCATCGCCGATCTGGTCAGCCCACGCGAGCGGCTGCGCTATCAGGCGGCCATCGCCTCGGTGTTCGTCGCCTCCAGCGTCGCCGGCCCGGCGCTCGGCGGCGTCTTCGCCCAGCACCTGCATTGGACGATGATCTTCTGGATCAATCTGCCGCTCGGGTTGGCCGCTTTCCTGATCACCAACGGCCGGCTCAGGCGCGCGCCGCGGCATGAACGGCCGCATGCGCTTGACATTGCCGGCGCGGCGCTGCTGACAGGGGCGACGACCAGCCTGCTGCTCGCCCTGTCCTGGGGCGGGCGCGTCTATCCATGGGGCTCGGCGCCGATGGCCGTCCTCGCGGCCGCGACGCTGGCGCTTTGGGTCGCGTTCGCGCTGCGGCTGGCGCGGGCGGCGGAGCCGCTCGTGCCGCCGACCATCCTGCGCGATCGCGTGGTGCGCGCCTCCACATTGGGCGGCGCTTTGGCGATGGGCGTCTTCATCGGTCTGTCGATCTACATGCCCCTGTGGCTCGAGGGCGTGCGCGGCCTGAGCGCCAGCCAGTCCGGCCTCGCGCTCATTCCGCTGATGGTCGGCACGGTCGCCGGCGCCACGATCGCGGCGCGGCTGATGTTGCGCATCCGCCGCTACCGCCTGCTGCCGCTGGCCGGGCTCGCTTTGGCGATCGGCGCGCTCCTGTGGATGGCGCTGGCCGGCGCTCCGGTCGATCTGCTCATGCTGGAGACGCTGTTTTTCCTCATCTCCGTCGGTCTCGGCGCGGTCTTGCCGGTGTCGACGATCGCCGTGCAGAACGCCGTCGAACTGCATGAAATGGGCACGGCGACGGCATTGGCCAATGGCGCAAGGCAATTGGGCGGCGCCATCGTCGTGGCGATGTTCGGCGCGCTGGTCATCCACGCCTTCGGCGGCGCGGCGGGCGGGCATGAAGGCTTCGACCTTGCGCGCGTTGACCGCGCCGCTTTGGCGGCCGCCTTTCAGTATGTGTTCGTCGCGGCGATCGGCCTGCTCGTGGCCGCCTTCGCGGCGATGGCGATGATGGAGGACCGGCCGATGCGCGAGCGCGAGCGCGGCTGATCAATCGCCGAGCGGCGCTTCGTCGCGCGCATAGGCGCCGATGCGTTCGGCGACGAGCGCGTAGTCGCGCTCCAGCGTCTCGGCGCATTCCGCGCCCTGACGCGCCAGTTCGGCGGCGTCAAGCGCGCGCCAGGTCAGGCACTTTTCGTAGATCGAGCGCGCGCCGACATTGGCGGCGCAGGAGCGCAGCGCGTGCGTTTGATCGCGAAACGTCGCTTCGTCGCACGCCTCGGCCGCCGCGCGGATGGCGCCCAGCAGGCCGACAGCGTCAGCCAGAAACTGCGCGGCGATGTCGCGGGCGAACGCCTCGCCGCCGAGCGTTTCCAGATCGCGCAGGGCTGTGATGTCGAAAGTTGGCGCGTGTTCGGCGAACCGGGGCGCGTCGGGCTCATCCGCGGCGTCTGCGAGCAGGGCGATGAAGGCGTCCGGATCGACGGGCGCGGCGATGAGGGCGTCAAATCCCTCGGCGCGCAGGCGCGCGCGCGCGCCTGGGTCGGCGGGTTCGCCGACGCCGATCAGGCGGGCGGGGGCGACCGCCGCCGCGCCAATCCGCGCCAACGCCGCGAAGGCGTCGAGATCGGGCGCATCGAGATCGACCACGATGGTCTCGATCGGCCCGGCTTCGAGACGCGCCGCGGCCGCCGCGACGGTCTCGACGCAGAAAGCCTCGAACCCGTCGGCGCGGGCCAGGCCCGTCAGAACGCGACGGCTGGTGGCGTTGGCGGCCACGATCAGCGCGCGTCGGGCGGAAGCGTCGATGCGCGAGGGCGGCGCGCCCTTGTCCCTGGCCGGGGGCGAGAGAGCGTCGAGGGCGGCGTCGAGTTCACGCAGGATGTTCGCCTGGGCGGTGGCGAGGCTCCCGGCCATCTCATCGCGGGCACTATCCGAATCGGCGCGCCGCAAACGCTCGCCGATCTCGGCCGCGCGCGCGAGGTCTTCGCGCAGATCAAGCAGCAGGGCGGCGGGATCGCGCGCCGCCGCCGACGCGAGGGCGACCCTGGCGATCATGCGCTGAGAGCCTCGCGGCTCTGCCTGGCGACGAGGGCGATAAAGTCGTCCGCGGGCATTGGCTTGCCGAAATAATAGCCCTGCACCTCGTCGCAGCCTTCCGCCTGCATGCGCGCGAGTTGCTCGGGCGTCTCGACGCCCTCGGCGACCACCTTCATGTCGAGGCTGTGCCCGAGCGTGACGATGGCGCGCACGATGGCCGCGTCGCTCGGCTCGTTGCAGATGTTGCGCACGAAGGACATGTCGATCTTGATACGGTCGACGGGCAGCTTCTTGATATAATTAAGCGACGAATAACCCGTGCCAAAATCGTCGATCGAGACATGCACGCCGAGGTCGAGCAGGCTGCGCAGATCGGCGGCGACGGCGTCGATGTCCTGCATAACGATGCTTTCGGTCAATTCAAGGTCGAGACGGCTGGGCGACAGGCCGGATTCGGCGAGCGCCTGGGCGACCTGCAGCGGAACGGTGCGCTTGCGGAACTGCAGCGGCGACAGGTTGACGCCGATGCGCAGGGGCGGCAGGCCGACGCTGTCCCAGCGCCGCGCCTCACGACAGGCCTCGCGCAGAACCCATTCGTTGATGGGATGGATGAGCCCGTTCTCCTCCGCATGCGGCAGGAAGACATGCGGGCCGACAACGCCGAAGCCGGGCCGGCGCCAGCGGATCAGAGCCTCGGCGCCGACAATGGCCCCGGAGGCGAGGTCGACCTGCGGTTGATAGAACAGCTCGAATTCATGTTCGACAAGCGCGCGCCGCAGCTCCTTGTCGAGCAGCGCGGAATTGCGCGCCTGCGCCTGCATCTCGGCGACGTAGAAGCAATAGGCGTTGCCGCCGTCGGCCTTGGCCCGATACATCGCCATATCGGCGTTTTTGAGCAATTCCTCCGCATCGTTGCCGTCGGCCGGGTGCAACGCGACGCCGATCGAGGCGGTGACGGGCGCGTTGGCGTTGTCCGTGCAGTCGGCGATGACGGCGAGAAGACGGCGGGAGAACAGGGCGGCGCTGTCCTGATCGGCTTCGGCCTGCAGCACGGCGAATTCGTCGCCGCCGAGGCGCGCGATCGTGTCGGATTCACGCATCTCGCTGCGCAGCTTCTCCGCCACGGTGCGCAGAAATCGATCGCCGGCGGAATGGCCGTGCAGGTCGTTGACCCCCTTGAATCCGTCGAGATCGAGCAGATGCAGGGCGAATCCGGCCTCGCCGCGTTTTGTCCGCAGGGCGAGGCGACGCATGCGTTCGCGCAACAGAGAGCGGTTGGGAAGGTGGGTCAGCGAATCGTGATGCGCCATGTAGCGCAGATTTGCTTCCGTCTTTTTCCGCGCCGTGATGTCAAGCGACGAGGTGAGAACGGCCGAAACCGCGCCGGCATTGTCGCGCAGCGGCGATTTCACCGTCAGGAAAACGTGGCGGGCGCCGGCGCTGTCGGCGATCTCTTCCTCGAAGCTCGGCAGCGGCTTGCCGGTCTGGAACACCATGCCGTCGAGCGACTGGCTACGCGCGCCCGGCTCCTCGCCGAACAGGACGGTCACCGGCTTGCCGATGACTTGCGGCTGGGTGACGCCGAAATAGGCGGTGGCGCCGGCGTTGGCGAACAGCAGGCGGCCGTCGGGGGCGGCGGCGCTGATAAGCACCGGCAGCGTGTCGATGACCTGCGTCAGTCGCTCGAAGGAATCGCGCATCGCGCGTTCGCGCGAGCGTTCGGAGTGCTCCAGCCGGCGTTCGAGGCTGTCGGCGCGGTCGGCGAGCAGCAATTGGTGTTTGCGAAGATTGAGGAGATTGCGGGCGCGCGTGACGAACTCATGGTGATCGACCGGCGAATTGAGAAAATCGGTGGCGCCGGATTCGAGCGCGCGCAGGCGAAACGACCGCTCTTCGTAGACGGTGATGACCACCACCGGAATATCGATGCAGGTGGATTGCGCGCGGAAGCGCCGGATGAACTCCGCGCCGTCCATTTGCGGCATCTTGAAGTCGGTAATCACCAAATCCGGCGTGTGGTCCTGCAGCCAGACGAGCGCCTCGGCGGGATCGCCGAATGTCTTGACCTCGATGCCTTCCTCGATCGCGGCGGCCAGCTTCGCGAAAATGTTGCGATTGGTCAGACGGTCATCGACAATAACGATCAGCGGCATCGTGAAACTCGCTCGAACGACGCGTCTTTCGCGCCGTATTTGTCGGATCGTGCCAGCAATCCCTTAAGCAATTGCAACGCTCGCATGTTACGTTGCGGTAAGCCGACCCCTGAAAAATGGGGCGGTCGTGGCGTCCCACTTGGCAACCGGCGATCCCTGCGCCAGGCTGGCATTCCAGCGGTGAGGGCAGGGCATGACAAATTTGGCGGATTGGACGGCGGTCGACCTCACCCGGGCCTTCGCGACGAGGAAATTGTCGCCGGTCGAGAGTCTCGAGGCGGTGCTCGGAAGGGTCGAGGCGAGCGAGCCGGCGCTGCGGGCGCTTTATCTTTTTGATCCTGAGGCCGCCCGCGCCCGCGCGAAGGACTCCGAGGCGCGCTGGGCGCGAGGCGCGCCGGCGGGGCCGCTCGACGGCGTGCCGGTCACGATCAAGGAAAACATCGCCACGCGCGGCGACCCGGCGCCGATCGGCACGGCCGCGAGCGATCTGGCGCCTGCCCCGGCCGACGCGCCACCGGCCGCGCGGCTGAAGGAAGGCGGCGCCGTTGTCTTCGCCAAGACGACGATGCCGGATTTCGGCATGTTGTCGTCCGGCTTGTCCAGCTTTCACCCGCTGACCCGCAATCCCTGGGATACGACGAAGAATCCAGGCGGCTCCTCGTCGGGCGCCGGCGCGGCGGCGGCGGCCGGTTACGGCCCGATTCACCTGGGAACGGACATCGGCGGGTCGGTGCGTCTGCCGGCGGGCTGGTGCGGCGTCGCCGGGCTCAAGCCGTCGGCGGGACGCATCCCGATCGATCCGCCCTATGTCGGCCGCGTGGCGGGGCCCTTGTGCCGCAGCGTCGCGGATATCGCGCTGGCCATGGGCGTTCTGACACAGCCCGACCGCCGCGATCATATGAGTCTGCCTTTTCAGAAGATCGAATGGGGCGCGCTTGAGCTGGACGCGCGCGGCAAACGCGTGGGCCTGATGCTCGACGCCGGCTTCGGCTGGCCGGTCGAGCCGCAGGTGAAGGCGGCGGTCGAGGCCGCCGCGCGCGTTTTCGAGAAGGCGGGCGCCACGATTGTCCCGATGGCGCCGTTCATGACGCGGCCGATGATGGATGGGCTCGATCGCTTCTGGCGCGCGCGCGCCTGGGCCGATATCTCGAAGCTTCCCGAAACGCGGCAAGCCAGAATATTGCCCTTCATTCTCGCCTGGGCGAGGGCGGCGGCGCCTTTCGACGGCCAGCAGGTGTTCACGGGGTTCGAGCAGGTGATGGTCATCCGCCGCGCCGCGGTCGCGGCTTTCGCCGAAATCGATTTCGCGTTGACGCCGACCGCGCCGATGACCGCGTTCGCCGCCGAACTTCCGGCGCCGGGCGCCGATCCCGATCGCCCGCTGGATCATATCGGCTTCACCGTGCCCTATAACATGACCGGCCAGCCGGCCTTATCGGTGAATTGCGGCGCAAGCGATGCCGGATTGCCGATCGGTTTGCAGATCGTCGGTCAACGCTTTGACGATCTCGGCGTCTTGCGCATGGGCCGGCTTTTCGAGACGTTGCGTGGTCGGCAGGCCGAATGGCCGAAGCCGCCATTTTCAGGAAACGGCTGACGACCCGCGTCAAGAACAAACAACAACCCCGGGAGAGGAAAAATGCATCATATGGTTCGCGCGGCCGTGGTGGCGGCGGCGCTTGTGGCGGCTTCGGCGGCCAGCGCCCAGAAGAAATATGCGCAGGGCGTTTCCGACGCCGAAATCAGGATCGGCCAGACCATGCCGTACAGCGGCCCGGCCTCGGCCTACGGCATTCTTGGGCGCGCCCAGGTCGCCTATTTCCGGATGATCAACGAGCAGGGCGGCGTCAACGGGCGCAAAATCAAGCTGATCTCGCTGGACGACGGCTTCTCTCCGCCCAAAACGGTGGAGGCGACGCGCCGCCTGGTCGAGGACGACGGCGTCTTCTTCACCTTCAGTTCCGTCGGCACGGCGGCGCAGAGCGCGGTGCAGAAATATCTCAACGCCAAAAAGGTTCCGCAGCTCTTCCTGTCGACGGGCGCCGCGAAATTCAACGATCCGGCCCGCTTTCCGCTGACCACGCCGATTCTCCATCTGTATTCCACGGAGGGCGAGGTCTACGCGCGCTATCTGCTGGCCTCCAGGCCCGACGCCAAGGTCGGCATCCTGATGCAGAACGACGACTTCGGCCGTGATTTCGTCACCGGTTTCAGGAAGGTTCTCGGCGACAAGGCGGCCGCCATGATCGTTCGGGAGGCGGTGTTCGAAGTCGCCGATCCGACGGTCGACTCGCAAATCCTGGCGCTGAAGGCGAGCGGCGCCGACGTGCTGTTCAACGTCAGCCTTGGCAAGCAGACGGCGCAGTCGCTGAAGAAGCTGGCGGAGATCGGCTGGAAGCCGATGCACATCGTGGTCTCGACCTCGGTCTCGCGTCAGGTGCTCGACGCCGCCGGACTCGAGAACGCCCGCGGCATCGTTTCGGCGCGTCCCTACAAGCAGTCCAGCAGTCCGGCCTTCGCCAATGATCCCGACATCATCGCCTTTCGTCAGTTCATGCAGAAATACATGCCGAACGAGGATCCGACCAACGAACTGGGGTTCTCGGCTTATTCCTGGGCCGTCGTCATGACCAAACTGCTCGCGAGTTGCGGCGATGATCTGTCCGTCGAGAACCTCGTCAGGCAGGCGACGAATATGAAAGGCGTGACCGCGCCGGCGCTTTTGCCCGGCATCACCTACAATACGACCCCGACAGATTACGCGCCGATCAAGAAATTGCGCATCCAGAGACTGGGCGGAAACGGCGATTGGGAGTCCATCCAGGACGTTTCGGTGGATTGACCGGGTCGATCGAGACAGATTGCCGCACCCGCCGGGCCAACACGGCGGGCGGCGTTGCGACCGCGTTCATTTTCGTTTGGTTATGACCATCGCGACGAAGAGCGGAGGGCTCGCCGGGTTGTCTTGCCGGGCGCGCTGACGCATATATCGCCCCTGCGGTCGCAGCCGCTCAGCGTCCGCTTGCTTTCAGGGTTCTCCGGGTGGGGAATCGAATTCAGGAAGGAAAGAGCATGAAGTTCAAATTCGTGATCATGGCTGCGGCTGTCGCTTTCGCCGGCTCCGCTGGCGCCGCGATGGCGCAGGACGCCGCCGCCGGCGAGCAGATCTTCGTCAAGAAGTGCAAGGTCTGCCATCAGCTCGGCAAGAACGCGGTTGGCCCGAACATGGTCGGCATCATGGGCCGCAAGTCCGGCTCGGTCGAGGGCTTCAACTATTCCGAGGCCAACAAGAACTCGGGCATCACCTGGGACGAGAAGACCTTCAAGGAATACATCACCGATCCGAAGAAGAAAATCCCCGGCACGAAGATGGTTTTCGCCGGCCTGCCGGATGAGAAGGATCGCAACGATCTGACCGCGTATCTGCTGACGCTGAAGTAAGCAGCGGCGCGGAGCGCCTTGCGGCAAATATGAAGGCGGCCGAGCAATCGGCCGCCTTTTGTTTGGGGGAACCGGCGTCAGGAGCTTATGTCGCCGGCGCCCGCCGGGCCAGATTATTCCTGGTCGCGAAACGCGCGGTCCCAGGCGGCGCGCTCCGCGGGGCTTGAGCGGCGGCGCTCGACCAGCCAGGCCTGCGATTCGCGCTGATCGCGCGCATCGACGCCGCCGACGGCTCTGCGTCGAAAATAGCGCGGCGCGTCCCGCGCCTGTGGCGTTTCACGGGTGATGTTTGCGCCGTGCATGGGCTCTGGTCCTGTCGCGCGATGATCCTGAAGGCAGATTGCCAGAGACGCGCGAAGGTTTCGTGAGCCGGATCGCTCAAATTGTCGCAATCCCGCAGGGCCGCGCATCATTTGCTGTCATCCGAAGATCCGGTCGTGGATTTTCGCGCGGCGCCGTGAGATGCGTGCCCGCCTTTGCGCCCGGCGGCGGAGGCCAGCGCGGGATCCTGCGCGAAACTGCGCTTTTGCGGATTGACGCTTCGGCCGCCCTTCCGGCCCGCTTCCGCGGCCAGGCCCGGGTTCTGTGAAAAACTGCGCTTCGCGTTCGGCACGCTCTCGCCGCCCTTGCGGGCGATCGCGCGTTGCTTCTCGGGATCCATCGAGGCGAAGCCGCGCGTCGAGGTCTTCCTGGCCGTTTTCCCTTCCTTTTCCATTCCGACGTCCTTCCTTGCGCCCGGAACTGTAACGCCGGAGCCCGGATCGGGTTCCACAGATCGGCGGCGCGATGTCCGGTCGTCATCGAAATGGCGTTTGCTGTCCGGATTTCAATCGCGGGCCGCGGGCGCTATCGCCCGGACCCGGCGTCGCGACGGCAACGCTCGGCGATGGCGGTCAGGGCTTTTTCCTGATCGGCGTCGATCCGGTCGTCGAGAATGTTCCGCCACAAACCCGCGCTCTTCGCGCCTTTGACGCTGCAGGCGCAGGCGCCGCGGCAGAGCGGCTCCTGGCCTCCAGAGGCGGCGCATTGTTCGTGGCAGAATCGCAGGAACGGCGCTTCGTCATGGCTGGCGCGCGGCAACCCCTGCGTCGCCAGCAGCAGCGCGCCGTAAAGCAGCGGCTGATGCACGAGATAGATCGCCAGCGAATGGCGGCCCGCGCGCGCGGCGACAGACAGCGGCGCGGGCAGGGGCTTGTCGCTGGCGAACCAATCGGCCGCGCCCATGCGGGCGGCGGCCATGCCGGCGAGGAATACGCCGAACCACGGCAAGAAGGCGCGGAAATCGTAGGTGTAGGGCGCGACCGTGCCGAAACCCGTCCAGATCAGCGCCGGCCGGTTGAACGCCTCCGAACTGAACAAGTGCGGCGCCAGCAGCGCCGCCGCGCCGCCCGCGACGATCAGCCAGACCGGCGCGCGCAGGAAAGCCGGCGCCACCACGCTCGCCGCCGCGATGCAATGCAGAATGCCGAAGAAAATGAAGGCCTCGGGCATGGCGTAATATGTCACGATCGTCACCGCGGCGGCGGCGGCGGCGATCAGGACGAGGCGGCGCACGTAGCCGGGCGCGTCAAAGCCGCGCCGATGCGCCAGAACGAAACTCAGGCCGGAAACCGAAACGAAAACGGCGGCGATGGCGTGGCCGATCCAATGGAAGACGGCACTGTTGGCGAGATCGGCGCCGATCAGCCCGAAATGCTTCAGATCCCAGGTCAGATGATAGAAAACCATGGCGACGAGCGCGCCGCCGCGCAAGGCGTCGAGCACGGCAAGACGCGTCTTTCGGGTGGCGGGAGGCGCGACGATGGTCGAATAGTCAGTCACGTGATCTCGATTCACCTGGTCTCGAAATGGCTGAAGATCATATCCGGGGCGCTGAGGTTGTGGCGCGAGGGAAAGCGACGGCCGACCCAGAATTCGGTCGCGTCGACGGACGGAAACTTCATGACCGGCGCTTCGCCCCACGCCGCGCCGCCTTTGGTGCGCCACGCCACCTGGGCGGCGTCGGAATTGAGTTCGGTGGCGTACATGGAGCGCAACGTGGCGAAGGGCAGCCCGTTGGGCATGGCGCCGTCATAGCTGACATCGAGCATGATGCGGTCCTGATCGATGAGATTGAGCTTCACCCTGGCGGCGCCGCCGCGCGCGAAGCTCAGGGTGAAAGTCAGGGATTCGGGGTCGAAGGCGATCTCCCTGATGTCGACGATCGGGCGTTCCTGAACCTCGACCGGGCCGATCAGGAAGGACGAGCCATAGGCCGTCCAGCGCATGTCGCCGAAGGGCAGCGGCCGCATGCGCCAATAGCCGTCGGCCGGATAGATGACGAGAATTTCCTCGGCGCGCTCGCGGTGGCTCATCCATAATTGCACGACATGCAGGCCGTTCTCGACCCGGTCGCCGACCCGGAGCGGCGTGTTGGCAGGGCGCCAGAACGAGTCCTGCGTATAGCCGGTGAGCCAGAATTTCGGCGTCTCCCAGAAGGTCACGCGCCGCGCTTTGGCGCCGAAGGAGGGGTCGTGCGACATGTCGCACGACGTGAAATCCGGCGCCCAGCGATCCGTGACGATGGTGTTGATAAAGGCCGGGTGGACCGCCTGAACGCGCATCGAACGCAGAATGGGCGAGGTGAAGTCGATCTGGATGTTGTCTTTCTCTGCGCAGAGTTCGCCCTCGCTGCGGTTGTCGACGCGCACGGCGATCTCGCGCGCATGCGCGGACGCCGCGTCGGCGCGGGCGGGGGCGGGTTCAAGCAGGGGCGGCAGGGCCAGCGCGGCCAGAATAAGGAATTTCAGAAGCAAAGACGTCGTCCTGTTGAGAAGCGCGCGACCATACATGGGGCGGGCGGCGCGCGGCAACGGCCGTCGCCGTCGCGGTGGCGGGCGGGCCCAATATGCGCTATGCCGACGGCCAACCAGAACCCGAGGCGGCATTGAGCACGACATTGGGCGCCGAACCCGACTTCATAACGCTGCAGGGCGACGCCGCATGCGTCGCCGTCGAGCGCGCCATCGCGGAAATCCGCGCCGGCCGGCCGGTCGTCGTCGCCGACGGCGGGCGCAGCCTCGCGCTCGGCGTCGAGGCTCTGGAGGCGCCGCGCGCGGCGGCCTTCGCGGCGCTGGCGCGCGGCGGCGCCCGGCTGGCGCTGTCGGGCCCGCGTCTGCGCCGGCTCGGCGGCGACGATGCGCCCGGCGCCGTCCTCCTGCCGCAGGTTGATCCCGCGCGGGTGCGGGCCCTGGCGCTGGAGAAGGAGGGGCGGCTCGACGCGCCGCTCCGGCCGCTGGATCGGCGCGATCGGGCGGCGTTGGAGCTGATGCGGCTGGCCCTTGTCGCTCCGGCGGCGCTGATCGCCGATCTGGCCGGGGAGGGCGCGCCGGGCGCGCTGGTCGTTTCCGCTGCCGACATCATGGCGTTTCGCGCCCGCCGCCTCGCCGGTCTGCGCATCGTCGGGCGCGCGCCGGTGCCGCTCGAGGGCGCGCCGAATTCGGAATTCGTGGTGTTTCGCGGCGGCGAGGGCCTGCGCGATCAGGTCGCCGTTCTCATTGGCGCGCCGGATCTTTCCCGGCCCGTCTGGCTGCGGCTGCACTCGGCCTGCCTCACCGGCGACCTGTTCGGCAGCCTGAAATGCGACTGCGGCGATCAGTTGCGCGGCACGGCGCGCTGGATGGCGGAGAATGGCGGCGGCGTGCTGCTCTATCTGGATCAGGAGGGGCGCGGCAACGGCCTTTCCAACAAGATTCGCGCCTACGGCCTGCAGGCGCAGGGTTTCGACACCTACGACGCCGACGCGGCCCTCGGCTTCGGGCCGGACCAGCGGCATTTCGATTTCGCCGCCGCCATGCTCGGCGCGCTGGGCGTGACGCGGGTGCGGCTGATGACCAACAACCCGGCGAAAATCGCCGCCCTGCGCGAGGCCGGGCTCGACATTGTCTCCGACGCGCGGGTGATGGGACGACGCAACGACCACAATCAGGGCTATCTCGCCGCCAAGCGCGACCGCGCCGGTCATCTGTTCGACGCCGATGTCGACCCGGCCGCCGACATCTGACGCCGCCGCGCCGCACTGGCGGCTGGCGCTGGCGCTCTATCTCGCGGCCTGCGTCGTGCTCGCCTGGCCGTGGGTGTCCGGCGCGGTCACGATCCCCTGGGACGCGAAGGCGCATTTCCAGCCGCAGCTCGCCTTTCTCGCCAGGGCGCTGCACGGCGGGCAAAGTCCGTTCTGGACGCCGAACGTCTTCGCCGGTTCGCCGCAGATCGCAGACCCGCAATCGCTGATCTTCTCGCCGCCCTATCTGCTGCTGGCGCTCGCTGCCCCCGAACCGTCGTTTCGCGCCGCTGACGCGACATTGTTCGCGATGCTGGCGCTCGGCGGACTCGGCTTCTTCGGGCTGTTCCGCGATCGCGGTTGGCGGCCGGAGGGGGCGCTGGTCGCCGCGCTCGCTTTCGCCTTCGGCGGCTCCGCGGCCTGGCGCATCCAGCATGTCGGGCAGGTTTTGTCGATCGCCTGGTTTCCGCTGGCGCTCTGGTTGCTGGCGCGCGCTCTGGCGCGCGGCTCGGCCGGCTGGGGGCTTGCGGCGGGCGTTGTCGCCGGGCTGATGGCGCTGGGGCGCGATCAGGTCGCCTTCCTCTGCGCGCTCGTGCTCACAGCGTTCGTCGCGCAAGAAATCCCTGGGCTCGGCCGGGGTGAGCGGCTGCGCGCGGCGGTGAAGCCGCTGGCGGCGGGGCTCGTCGGCGGAACGCTGGTCGTGGCGCTGCCTCTGGCGCTGACCCTCGATCTGGCGGCGCAGTCGAACCGTCCGGCCTTCGAATACGAGGACGTGCTGCGCGGCTCGCTGCATCCGGGATCGCTGCTGACCCTGTTCGTCGCCGATCTGTTCGGATTCAACGGGCCGCTGAAGGATTTCTGGGGACCGCCGTCGCCCATCTGGGGACCGACCAACCAATACCTGGCGCGAAACATGGGCGCTCTCTACGCCGGAGCCCTGCCGGCGTTGGCGCTGTTGATTGTTGGCCTCGCGCGCGGACGGGCGCTGTCGCGCGCTATCCGCTTCTTCGCGCTGGCCGCGCTCGTCATGCTTGCCTATGCGCTCGGGCGCTATACGCCGGTGTTTCACGCGGCCTTTCATCTGCCGGGCGTTGATTTCTTCCGCCGGCCGGCCGACGCCGCATTTGTTTTCGGCGCGCTGGCGGCGTTGACAGCCGGCTGGTGCGCGCATCGCGCGCTCGCCGACGACCTGTTCGCCACGCCGCGCCGGCGTCTGCCGGCGATCGCGTTGACGGGACTTGTTCTCGCCGTGGCGGCGCTGACGGCGCTGTCCAGGGGCAAGCTCGCCGCGTCCGCGTTGGCCATCGCCTCCGGCGCGTCGTTCCTGATGCTGGCGCTCCTTTGGTTGTTCGAGGGCGCGCGACTGTCGCGCGCCCGACCGCGCGTCGCGATGGTCGCGCTGGCGGCGCTGATGACGCTCGATCTTGGCGTCGGCAATCGGCCGAACGAATCCACCGGTCTGCCGCCGCAGGACTATGACATCCTGCGCGCCGACACAGGCAACGAGACGATCCGGCTGCTGAAGGGCAAGCTCGCCGAGGGCGCGCGAGAAGGGCGGCGGGATCGAATCGAACTGGCGGGGTTGGGGTTTCACTGGCCCAACGCCGGCCTTGTGCACGACATGGACAATCTGCTCGGCTATAACCCGATCCGCCTGAAATCCTTTGTCGCCGCGACCGGCGCGCTCGATCATGCCGCCCTGCCGGAACAACGGGTTTTCGCGCCGTTCTTTCCGTCCTACCGTTCTGTCGCGGCCGATCTGTTCGGCCTCCGCTATATTGCGCTCGGGGCGCCGGCCGAGACGATCGATCCGTCGCTGAAACCCGGCGATCTGACGCTGATCGCGCGCACCGGCGACGGCTATGTCTACGAAAATCCGCGCGCCCTGCCGCGCGCCCTGGTCGCCGAAACAGCGACCGCTGTTGATTTCAACGTCTTGCTGAAAGATGGCAAATGGCCGGCGTTCGATCCCCGGAACGCCGTATTGCTCGAGAAGCCCGGCCGCGCGGCCGGCGCGCCGGTCGGCGACGGGCCGGCGCGGGCGACGATCGTGGAATACGAAAATGCGCGCGTGCGCGTCGCCGTCGACGCGCCGCGCGGCGGCTGGCTCGTTCTGAACGACATCTGGCATCCCGGCTGGATCGCGGCGCTCGACGGCGCGCCGGCCGAAATTCTGCGGGCCAATGGCGTGTTCCGCGCCGTGGCGCTGCCGCCGGGGACGCATGAGGTCGCGTTTGAATTTCGGCCCTTGCGAGGACTGTGGCGGCCGCGTCGCGGCGAATGACGCCGCCGCCTTGCCATTGCCCGATTGGCGCAGCATAAATCGCGCCCGGCGAATATGCGCCGGTCGGGATATGAGGACAGCGTGGCCGACAGATTGCGGGATGAATTGCCCGGCGGCGCGCTCGGCCAGCAGGTCGCCGACGATCCCGGTGTCGAAATCGACATCGAGGGCAAGACACAGGCGCGCCGCAAGGCGATCCATCGCGTCGGCATGGCGTTCAGCCTGGCGATCTTCGCCTTTGCTCTCTACGTGCTCAGCCAGACGGTGGCGACCGTCAATCTGAGCGACCTGCGCAAATCCGTCGCTGCGACCAGCGCGGAACAGATCGTCGCCGCGGCGTTGTTGACGGCCCTGTCGTATCTGGCGCTGACCGGTTACGACGCGCTGGCGCTGCGGCAGATCGGCGCGCGCGTGCGTTATCGCACCACCGCGCTCGCGTCCTTCGCCTCCTACGCCATCTCGTTCACGCTCGGTTTTCCGCTGATCACGGCCGGCGCGGTGCGCTATTGGGTCTATTCGCAGGCGGGGCTGTCGGCGGGCCGCGTCGCCAGTCTCACCATCGTCGCCGGCCTGACCTTCTGGCTCGGCATGGCTTTGGTGGTCGGCGTCGGGCTTGTCCTGCGCGCCGAGGCGCTGGCGGATATCAATCAGCTCAAGGTCTCGATCAATCTGCTGATCGGCTCCGGCGTTCTCGGCGCGATCGGCGCCTATCTGGTCTGGGTCGGCGTGCGGCGTCGACGCGTGCGGGTGCAAGGCTTCCGGCTGCGTCTGCCGGGCGCGGGCGTCACGCTGGCGCAAATGGCTCTCGGCGTCATCGACCTTTGCGCGGCGGCCGGCGCGCTCTACGTTCTGCTGCCGCCGCAGGCGACGCCGGATTTCCTGACCTTTGCCGCCACCTATGTGTTCGGCGCGTTGCTCGGCATCATCAGCCATGCGCCCGGCGGCATCGGCGTCTTCGAGGCGACAATGCTGAAGGCGCTGGTCGCGCCCAACCACGCGACGCTGCTTGCCGCGTTGCTGTTGTTCCGTGTGATCTATTATCTCGCGCCCTTCGTGCTGGCGCTGGCGTTGCTCGGCGCCAATGAGGCGCTGCGGCGCTGGCAGGGCCTGCGCGAGGCGATCGACCGCTCGCGCGGCGAGGAGTGACCCTCAAACCGTCTCGCCGCTTTCGGACAGATGCCGCTCCAGCAGAAAGCCGATGCGCTTCGGCTTGCCGGAGACCGGCACGGCGACGAGCAGCATATTGACCTGCGAGATATGCTGCATCAGTTCGACGGGGTTGCCGTCCGCGTTGCGGCCGAAGAACGTGATGAGATCGGGGCCCCAGAAGCCGATATCGTCGATGGCGATGGTCTCGCCGGGCGCGAACTGGATCAGCCGGGCGCCGATCTCGCGCGTGGCGTCGAGCTTCTTCTCGAAGGCGATGACGGAGCGCACCAGCCGCTCATACATCCATTTCGCCGGATTGACCGCGATGTCCTCCGGCCGCGGCGCGACGTCCCGCGCGGGCTCGAACCAGGCGACATCGGCGGGATCATTCGACATGCGCGGCTTCCTTGCCCGGCCAGCATAAACGCCCCCGCGGTTTCCCGCGAGGGCGCGATGTCATCTCCTCCGCCGGTATGATCAGACGCGCGGAACGCCGCGGTTGCGATCGCGGCGGCGGTCCTGCGCCGGCTGATAGGCGATGGTCGCGTGATAGGCGCAATACGGGCCCTCGCCGATCGGCGAATGGGCGCCGCAGAAACGGAAATCGGCGCTGGTCGGGTCGCCCATCGGCCAACGGCACATCGACTCGCGCAATTCCATGATTGTGACGCGCTCCGAGATCGGAATGACGACTTCCTCCATCGGCCGCGCGGCCGGCGCGGGCGTCGTCGCGGCCGAGGCCATGGGCTGCAGGGCCAGCGCATTGGCGCCGCGCGTCATCACAACGGGCCCACCGGTCTCCACCATGCCGCGCGCGGCGGGGCGGGGCGCGGCTCCGCCAATCGCGGGGCGCGGCGCCGCCGCTTGCCTGGCGCGTGGGCGGGCGGGCGCCGGCGCCGGCGCCTTGGCGCGGCCGGACAGGCCGAGGCGATGCACCTTGCCGATCACCGCATTGCGGGTGATGCCGTTGGCGAGCTCGGCCGCGATCTGGCTGGCGCTCAGGCCTTCGAGCCACAGCTTGCGCAATTGCTCGACGCGTTCGTCATTCCAGGACATTCAAGTCCCTCCTCATTCTGGGTCCGCCCGGCCAGGCCGGTCGGGAAGTCGAATCCGAAAGCTCCGCCGCACCGGTGGCCCGGTGTCGTTCAACGCTGGATACGCTCTCGGATGGTCCGCCGCACGAGATGTCGTAGTCGACGAGCGGCAAACTACACTAGCCCTTGAATCCGGCGCAAGAGTCCGGGATGCAACACCGGGGTTTTCCCCAGAAGGTTGTCGCGGCCGGAAACAAAACGCGCCTCTCGGCCGAATTGACCGCAGCGCCCGCGATCCATTATGAAAGAGTAAAGGCCATTGCCGCCCCCACGGGGCGGCGATTTGATTTTTGGGCCGGCCCGATCGGGCCTCGCATGGGAGATGACACGTGTCCTCGCTGCTGCCGACCTACGCGCGCGCCGATCTCGCTTTCGAGCGGGGCGAAGGCTCATGGCTGGTGTCGGATACGGGCGAGCGATATCTCGATTTCGGCGGCGGCATCGCCGTCGCCTGCCTCGGTTACAATCATCCCCACCTTGTCGGCGCCCTGAAGGCGCAGGGCGACAAGCTTTGGCACACGTCGAACCTGTTCCGCATTCCGCAGGCCGAGGCGTTGGCCGGGCGGCTGTGCGAGAACTCCTTCGCGGATTATGTGTTCTTCACCAATTCCGGCGCCGAAGCGCTGGAGGGGGCGATCAAGACGGCGCGGAAATATCACGCCGCCGAGGGCCATCCGGAAAAGTTCCATATCATCACTTTCGAGGGCGCCTTTCACGGGCGCACGCTGGCGACGATCGCGGCCGGCGGCAATCCGAAATATATCGAGGGCTTCGGGCCGAAGGCCGCGGGCTTCGATCAGGTTCCCTTCGGCGACATCGAGGCGGTGAAGGCCGCGATCGGCCCGCAGACGGCGGCGATCCTGATTGAGCCGATTCAGGGCGAGGGCGGCGTCCGCGAGGCGTCGCCCGCGTTCCTGCGCGCCTTGCGCGAGTTATGCGATGAACATCGTCTGCTGCTCGTGTTCGACGAGGTGCAGACGGGCGTCGGGCGCACCGGCAAGCTCTGGGCCCATGAACTCTCCGGCGTCGCGCCCGACATCATGGCCATCGCCAAGGGCATCGGCGGCGGCTTTCCGCTCGGCGCCTTTCTGGCGACGAAGGAGGCCGGCAAGGGCATGGTCGTCGGCACGCACGGCACCACCTATGGCGGCAACCCGCTGGCGACGGCGGTCGGCGGCGCGGTGCTCGACATCGTGCTCGGCGAGGGCTTTCTCGATCATGTCGCCGCCACGGGCCTGAAGCTGAAACAGAAGCTCGCGGCCTTGCGCGACGCCCATCCCGGCGTCATCGCCGAAGTGCGCGGACACGGGTTGATGATCGGCCTGCGCACGGTCGTTCCGAACGGTGATTTCGCCGTCGCGGCGCGTGATGAGAAAATGCTTGTCATTCCGGCCGGCGACAATGTCGTGCGGCTGCTGCCGCCGCTGATCGTCGGCGAGGCGGAGATCGACGAGGCGCTGAAGCGGCTGGAAGCCGCCTGCGTCCGTCTGGAGCGCGCGGCGGACGCCACGCGCAAGGGGGCTTGAGTCATGAACGCGACGGCGGCGCGGAAGGCGCGCCATTTTCTTGATCTGTCCGAAACGCCGGCGGTTGAATTGCGGCGCATCATCGACCACGCGAGGGCGATGAAGGCGGCGCGCGGCGCCGGACTTGAGACGCGGCCGCTCGCCGGCAAGACGTTGGCGATGATCTTCGACCGGCCGTCGACGCGCACGCGCGTCTCCTTCGATCTGGCCATGCGTCAGCTTGGCGGCGAGACGATCATGCTGACGGGGCAGGAGATGCAACTCGGGCGGGGCGAGAGCATTCCCGACACGGCGCGCGTTCTGTCGCGCTTTGTCGACGCGATCATGATCCGCATCCTCAGCCACGAGGATATGGCGGAACTCGCGGCCAACGCCAGCGTGCCCGTCATCAACGGGCTGACGAAACTGTCGCATCCCTGTCAGGTGATGGCCGACGTGCTCACCTTCGAGGAACATTGCGGCCCGATCGCCGGGCGCACGCTCGCCTGGACCGGCGACGCCAACAACGTGCTGACGAGTCTGGTCCACGCCGCCCAGCGGTTCGACTTCACCCTCAATATCGCCACGCCGGCGGAATTCGCGCCGGGCGCGGCGATCATGGATTGGGCGAAGGCCAATGGCGCGCGCGTCAACCTGACGCGCGATCCGTTCGAGGCGGTCGACGGCGCGCAGGCGGTGATTTCCGACTGCTTCGTGTCGATGGGCGACGAGGCGGAGGAGGAGCGGCGGATGAAGCTGCTCATGCCCTATCAGGTCAACGCCCGATTGATGGCGGCGGCGGACAAGGGCGCCGTGTTCATGCACTGCCTGCCGGCGCATCGCGGCGAGGAGGTGACCGACGAGGTCATCGACGGTCCGCAATCGGTGGTGTTCGACGAGGCGGAGAACCGTCTGCACGCGCAGAAGGGCGTGCTGGCCTGGTGCCTCGGGGCGCTCGCATGAGCGAGGCGCCGACGCGCGACGTCTCCGACGCCGGCGCCGACGATGTCGTCCTGCCCTTCGCGGTCGAGCCGCTTGACCTGCGCGGCCGGATCGTGCGGCTGGGACCATCGATCGATCGCATCCTGTCGCGGCATGGCTATCCCGCGCCGGTGGCGCGGCTGTTGGGCGAGGCGGCGGCGGCGACCGCGCTGCTCGGCGCCGCGCTGAAATTCGAGGGCCGCTTCCAGTTGCAGGCGCGCACCGACGGCGTGGTCGACATGCTGGTCGTCGATTTCGAGGCGCCGGACAAATTGCGCGCCTTCGCGCGTTTCGACGCCGGGCGTCTGCGCGCGGCGACGAGCGTCGGCCATGACGGCCCGACGCAATTGATGGGCCAGGGCCATCTGGCGCTGACCATCGATCCGGGCGGCGACATGGCGCGCTATCAGGGCGTCGTCAAACTCGACGGCGAAACGCTGGAGCAGGCGGCGCATCGCTATTTCGCGCAATCGGAGCAGATCCCGACCGTCGTGCGCCTCGCGGTCGCGCAGAGCGTCACCGGCGCGGGCGTGCACTGGCGCGCGGGCGGGCTTCTCGCGCAATTCCTGCCGGATTCGCCGGAACGGCGGCGGCAGGCCGAGTTGCATCCCGGCGACGCGCCGGCGGGCGCGGCGGTCGCCGAACATGTCGAGGACGACGCCTGGGCCGAGGCCAAGGCGCTGGTCGGCACGGTGGAGGATCACGAACTGGTCGATCCGACCGTGTCGAGCGAGCGGCTGCTCTATCGCCTGTTTCACGAGCGCGGCGTGAAAGTGTTCGCGCCGCAGGCCATCGTCGACTCCTGCCGCTGCTCGCGCGAGCGCGTCGCGACCATGCTGCGCCGGTTCACGCCGCAGGAGCGCGCCGACATGATCGGCGACAACGGCCGCATCGGCGTCACCTGCGAATTCTGCTCGACGCATCAGGATTTCGATCCGGCGGAATTCGGGGGTGAGTAAGGCGCGTCTTTTCAGGCGGAACAGGGCGGCGAGCGATGTCGCGCACGAACTCCCTCACCCCGCTTGCGGGGAGAGGGTCGGGGTGAGCATAAAGCCAGCGCTTTCGTTCTGAATTGCGCCCTACGCCAAGCCCCTCATCCGGCCTTCGGCCACCTTCTCCCCGCACGCGGGGAGAAGGGACAGGGCGGCGCGTTTCGGCTTACTCCGCCGCCACCGACGGCAGGCCGGCGAGGGCCATCGCCAGTTCGCCCTCGTCGTAATCCTGATCGACGAGATTGCCGGAGAAATAGTTGATATAGGCGCCCATGTCGAAATGGCCGTGGCCGGAGAGGTTGAACAGGATCGTCTCCGCCTTGCCCTCGGCCTTGCAGCGCAGGGCCTCGTCGATGGCCGCGCGCACGGCGTGGGTCGACTCGGGCGCCGGCACGATGCCCTCGGCGCGGGCGAACTGCACGCCCGCCTCGAAGCAGGCGACCTGATGATAGGCCCTGGCCTCGATCAGCCCCAGCTCGTAGGCGTGCGACACCATCGGGCCCATGCCGTGATAGCGCAGGCCGCCGGCGTGGAAGCCCGGCGGCATGAAGGTGGAGCCGAGCGTGTGCATCTTGACCAGCGGCGTCAGATGCGAGGTGTCGCCGAAGTCATAGGCGTATTTGCCGCGCGTCAGCGACGGGCACGCCGCCGGCTCCACCGCGACGACGCGACGCTTGCGGCCGCCGCGCAATTGCAGCCCGAGGAAGGGGAAGGCGATGCCGGCGAAGTTCGATCCGCCGCCGGCGCAGGCGATGATGACGTCCGGATCGTCCCCGGCCATCTCCATCTGCTTGATGGCTTCCTCGCCGATGATGGTCTGGTGCAGCATGACGTGGTTGAGCACCGAGCCGAGCGCGTATTTCACGTCCGGGTTCTTCGCCGCGATCTCGACCGCCTCCGAAATGGCGATGCCGAGCGAGCCGGGGCTGTCGGGATGCTGGGCGAGAATGGCGCGGCCGGAGTCCGTCTCGTTCGACGGCGAGGCGATGCAGCGCGCGCCATAGGTTTCCATCAGCGCGCGGCGATAGGGCTTCTGGTCATAGGAGACGCGCACCTGAAACACGGTGACGTCGATGCCGAACAGCGAGCCCGCGAAGGCGAGCGAGGAACCCCATTGGCCGGCGCCCGTCTCGGTCGACAGCTTCCTGATGCCGGCTTCCTTGTTGTACCAGGCCTGCGGCACGGCGGTGTTGGGCTTGTGCGAGCCGGCGGGCGAAACGCCCTCATATTTGAAGTAGATCTTCGCCGGCGTGCCGAGAATTTTCTCCAGACGGCGGGCGCGGATCAGCGGCGAGGGGCGCCACATGCGCAACACATCGCGCACCGGCTCGGGAATGTCGATATAGCGCTCCGTCGCGACTTCCTGAAGGATCAGCTCCATCGGAAACAGCGGCTCGAGATCGGCCGGACCGACGGGCTGTTTGGTGCCGGGATGCAGCACCGCCGGCATCGGCTGGGGGAAATCCGCGTTGAGATTGTACCAGCTCTTCGGAATCTGGTTTTCCTCGAGCGTATATCTGATCCGGTCGCCCACGCGATCCTCCCTTGCGACAATCGGCGGCGCGGTTGACGCGACGCCGCGAAACTCCGGTTCCGGCTCCGGCCGGTCCGCGACGCGTCACTATAGACGGCGCGCGCGCGGCGTGAACTTGACCTGTGTCAGACCCAATCGCCCGCTTGCGCGCCGACGACATCGGCCAGCCGCGCCTTGCCGCTGGCGGCGAGGCGCTTCAGCAGACCGGTCTTGATCTCGTCGACGAGGCCGAGGCCCTTGTAGATCAGCGATGAATAGACCTGCACCAGCGTCGCGCCGGCTGCGATCTTGCCCCAGGCGCTCTCGGCGCTGTCGACGCCGCCGACGCCGACAAGCGGAAACTGGCCTTCGACGCGCACGAACGTCGCCGCCAGCATTTTCGTCGCCAGCGGGTAGAGCGGCGCGCCGGACAGGCCGCCGGTCTCCAGCGCCGTCGTCTGGTCCTTCAGCGTGTCGGGCCGCGAGATGGTGGTGTTCGAGACGATCATACCGTCGACGCCGCGCTTGCGGGCGACCGCCACGAGATCGTCGAGATCGGACAGAGTCAGATCGGGCGCGATCTTGAGCAGCACCGGCTTGCGCGTCGTGCGGTAGGTCGTGGCGTCGCGGGCGTCGAGCACGCGGGCGAGCAGATCGTCGAGCGCCGCCGTTTGCTGCAGATCGCGCAGGCCGGGCGTGTTGGGCGAGGAAATGTTGACGGTGAAATAGCTCGCCACGTCGGCGAAGGCCTCGACGCCCGCCACATAATCGGCGGCGCGGTCGACGGCGTCCTTGTTGGCGCCGATGTTGACGCCAACGATGCCGAGGGCCCCGGCGCGGCCGACCAGGCGCCGCCGCACCGCCGCATGGCCCTCGCTGTTGAAGCCGAAGCGGTTGATGATCGCCTCGTCCGGCGTGAGGCGGAAGGAGCGCGGCTTCGGGTTCCCCGGTTGCGGCTTCGGCGTCACCGTGCCGATTTCCGTGAAGCCGAAGCCCAGGCGCAACAACGTGTCCGGAACTTCGGCGTGCTTGTCGAAGCCGGCCGCCATGCCGATCGGATTGGGGAAATGCAGGCCGAAGGCGTCCACCGCGAGGCGCGGATCGTCAGGGCCGGCGGCGAGCACGGGCAGGGTGCGCAAGGCGGCGATGGTGACCCCGTGCGCCTTTTCCGGATCCAGGGCGAGCAGGAAGGGCTTGGCCAGCGCGGAGGCGAGCGACATGATCATGCGAGCAATCCCGTGAAATCGTGGCGGCCGTCGGCGCCGAGCGGCAAAGGCCGCGCCCGGAGGACTTTCGTCAAGGGCAGGGCCGCATAGAGATGGGGAAAAAGCGCGCCGCCGCGCGAGGGCTCCCATCGCAGCGCGTCGAGCCCTTCGGTTTCGACGGCGGCGAGGACCAACCCGGATTGTCCGGCGAAATGTTTCGCCGCCGTCCCGGCGACCTGCTCGCGCGTTGAAAAGTGAATGTAGCCGTCGGCGCGGTCGACCGGCGCGCCGGCGAACTGACCATCGGCCTCGAAGGCGCGCCATTGTTCGGCCGAGAGAATTTTGTAGATCAACGCCACGACAGGCCCCGATCGTCGGCGGGAGGCGCCGGCGCGGCTGGAACCTAGACGAGATGCGGCGGCGGCCGCAAGCGGGCTCTCCGTTTCCGCCCGGATCGAAAACATTTCAAAATGGTAACTTGCGCAACCGGAAGAGAGAGGATACGGGTTGTAGGAACTTTATCCTTTGCGTGTCATCATGCGCGCGTCCCCAAGCCGCGACGAGGAGCGGTCGCCATGCTTAGTCATACGCAAATCTGGTCGGCCATCGACGACCTCGCCCGGCGCCACGGCTTCAGCGCGTCGGGACTCGCGCGCAAGGCGGGGCTCGACGCCACGACGTTCAACAAATCGAAGCGGCAAACGGCGGATGGCCGGCTGCGCTGGCCCTCGACCGAGTCGATCGCCAAGATCCTTGAGGCGACGGGCGCGAGCATGGGCGAGTTCCTGACGCTGGTGGAAACCAGGGCGGGCGGCGAGAAGCGCCGGCCGCTGCCGCTGATCGGCATGGCGCAGGCCGGCGCCGGCGGCTATTTCGACGACGGCGGCTTTCCCGTCGGCGCGGGCTGGGACGAGGTGCATTTTCCCGACGTGACCGACGAACATTCCTATGCGCTGGAAATCTCCGGCGATTCGATGACGCCCGCCTATCGCGAGGGCGACATCGTCATCGTCTCGCCAGCGGCGCCGGTGCGACGCGGCGACCGGGTCGTGGTCAAGACCACGGAGGGCGAGGTGTTGGCCAAGGAGTTGAAACGCCAGACGGCCAGGACCATCGAACTGAAATCGCTCAATCCCGAGCATCCCGACCGGGTGCTCCCGGCCGATCAGGTGGCGTGGATGGCGCGGATTCTGTGGTCGAGCCAATGACGCCCGCGTCCCAATAGGGCCGCGGACCGAAGCGGCGGCTGAGGAAATCGACGAAGGCGCGCACTTTCGGCGACAGGTGCCGGGCGTGCGGATAGACGGCGCTGAGGCTCAGCGTCTGCGGCAGGAAGTCGTCGAGCGCCGTCACCAGACGGCCCGCCTGCAGGTCGGCGCCGACGATGAAGGTCGGCAGCATGACAATTCCCACGCCGTTCAACGCCGCCACCCGCAACGCGTCGCCGTTGTTGGCGCTGAGGCGGCCCTTCACCTCGACGTGGATCGGCTTGCCGTCGCGATCGATGAAGCGCCATTCGCGCCCGGAGAGGATGTTCGAATTGCACAGGCACTCGTGCGCCTTGAGGTCTTCCGGCGCGTCCGGGCGACCACGCGCGGCGAAATAAGCCGGGCTTGCGCAAAGGACGCGGCGGACCGGCGCGAGTTTGCGGGCGATGAGGCTTGAATCCGTCAGCGCGCCGATGCGCACGGCGACGTCAAAGCCTTCGTCGACCAGATCGACAAAACGGTCATTCATCGTCATTTCGATCGAAACGTCCGGATAGAGCGCCAGAAAGTCCGGAATGGCCCCCGCGAGATGCAGGAAGCCGAAACTCATCGGCGCATTGACGCGCAACAGGCCGCGCGGCGCCGCCTGCAACTGGCTGACCGCGAGATTGGCCTCGTCGAGATCGGCCAGAATGCGGACGGCGCGGTCGAAATAGCCCTGCCCGGCCTCGGTCAATGTCAGCGACCGCGTGGTGCGGTGGAAAAGGCGCGCGCCGAGGTCGCTCTCCAGCGCGCTGACCTGTCGGCTGACGGCCGATTTTGACGCCTTCAACCGTTTCGCGGCTTCGGAAAACGACCGCGTTTCGGCGACGCGGACAAAGGCCTCCAGTGCGGCAAGACGATCCATTGTCTCGGTTCCTGCAACAAACCTATCCGCAAACCATGGATTGTCCAGGATTGCTGCGCAAGTCATTTTGCCGGCCATCGTCACCAAACCAAAGGATCATCCATGTCGGATATTTCTCTCTCGCGGCAGCCGATCAGGCCGCTCATTCCCGCCCTTCGTTCGCTGACCGACGCCTTGTCGCCGCTGGCCGAGCCGATGTTGCGCCTCGCGACCGGGCTGCTGCTGGTTCCCCATGGCGCGCAGAAGTTATTTGGCCTGTTCGGCGGCTACGGTCTGACGGCGACCGGCCAGTTCTTCGCGACGAAACTCGGACTGCCCGCCTCCTTCGCGCTCCTCGCGGGGCTTATCGAATTCGCCGGCGGATTGATGCTGGCCGCCGGCCTGCTGACCCGCCCCGTCGCCGCGCTGGTCGCCGGCGTCATGGCCGTCGCGGCCTTTGGCGTGCATTGGCCGAACGGCTTTTTCTGGACCTCGGGCGGGCTTGAATATCCGCTGTTGTGGGGCGTTGCGGCGCTCTTTTTCGCGGTGCGCGGCGGCGGGCGCTATTCTCTCGACGCGACGCTTGGCCGCGACGCCTGAGGCCGGTTCCCGCGCGCGGGAGCGCGCAAGGGGTTTCCGGTCAGTAAAAGCCGACCGGAAACCATTTCAGATAGAGGTCGCCATAGACGCCGCGCCGGGAGAGGCGCGACAGGGCGTGGTCGAGCGCGCGGCGCAAGGCGGCGTCGCCCTTGCGCACCGCGACGCCCACCCCCTCGCCGAAATAGCGGCTCTCGGTATAGGGGCCGCCCTTGAAGCGGCAGCAGTCGGCGGCGTCCGCGCCGTTGAGCCAGACGGCGAAACCGACGCCGTCGCCGAAGGCGGCGTCAAGGCCGCCGTCTCTGAGCGCGGCGCGCAGGGCGGCCGGGTCATCGTAGGTTTGCGCCTTCGACTGCGGAAAGAAGCGCTCCAGATAGGCGGCGTGAGCGGAGCCGGCGACGACGCCGACCGTCATGCCCGTCAGCGTCTCGGGCGTCGCGTCCGCGAGCGGCGAGGTCTTCGGCGTGACGAAGCGGGCTGGCGTGGCGTAATAGGGCAGAGAGAAATCGAACGTCTGGCGCGTCTGCTGCGTGATTGCGATCGACGCGACGATGGCGTCGGCGCTTTTGTCGGCGAGGGAGGGCGCGAGCAAATCCCATTGCCGCCGCTGGATGGTGCAGGAGACCTGCAGTTCCTCGCAGATCGCGCGCGCGATATCGATATTGAAGCCGGCGAGCTGGCCGTCGGGGAGAGCGAAGTGGAACGGCGGATAATCATCCTCCGTCACGAAACGGATGGCGTTCAGCGTCGCCGGATCGGGCTTGGGCGGGTGCTGCTGCGGATCGGAGAAGGCGGGAATGAACAGGCGCTCCTGCGCCGTCCCGCCGGTCAGGGCGAGAGCCACAATCGCCGCTCCCGCGAGAATCGATCTGTAAGGAATCATGGTTTTGTCCGGCGCGACTTCCATGCGGCTGCATGCGATCTTAACCAGACGTTAAGCAAGTTATCGCGTGGAAGTCGAGAATGCGGCGGCCGGCCGAGAGGTATGAATGGACAGGCGCCTCCGCGCCCGGCCCGTCGCCGTCGCAACGACGCGGGCGGGAACGTCAGGCCTGGCCGCGCGAGAGCCGTGAGCGCGAGACCGGGCGTTGGCCGGACGAAATCGGCTTTCTCGCGCCGACGCTGTCGCCGGGCGCGCTGGCGCGCGCGGCGGAGTTGGCGCGCGCGCAAGGGGTGAGCGCCGATCGCGCGCTGCTGGCCGAGGGATTCGTCAGCGAAACGATCTTCTATCGGGCTCTCGCGCGCGCCGCCGGCGCCCGCTTCGTCGACGAGGCCTTTCGTCCGGTCGCGGGCCAGAACTACGCCGCGGCCATCCGCTTCGGCGCCGTCGCCGTTGAAACGCGCCGGGGCCGCCGTTATCTCGTCGCGCCGCAGGGCGAGACGTTGCAAAGTTTTCTGCGATTGCCAGGCGAGGTCGTCGCGGACTCCATGTTGGTGACGACGCCCGCCCGGCTGGCGGACTGCGTCCGCGCGGCGGCGCGCGCGCACGAACTGGAAGGCGCGAGCGACAGCCTCGCCGCGCGCGATCCGTCGGCCTCGGCGCGCACGCCGCTCTCCCGACGGTTCGCCCTTGCGGCGCAAGCCGCGTTGGTCGGGCTGGTCTTCGCCGCGGCGGCCGCGCCGGAAGCCGTCTGGCTGGCGGCGTCGCTGGCGTTCACTCTGGTTTTTCTGACAGCGGTGGCGTTGCGCGCCGTCGCGGCCGGGGCCTCCTGCGCGCCGCCGCCGCCCGGCCGTGCGCGGCGCGATTGCGACCTGCCGATCTATACGGTCGTGGTCGCCATGCGGCGCGAGAGCGAGGTGGCGCGCAAGCTCGTCGCCGCGCTTGACGCTCTCGACTATCCGCGCGCGAAGCTCGACGTCATCCTGGCGCTGGAGGAGGACGACGAGGCGACGATCGTCGCCTTTCGCGAACTCGATCTGCCGGCGCGCTATCGCATCGTCGTCGCGCCCGACGGCCAGCCGCGCACCAAGCCGCGCGCCCTCAATATCGCGCTGCCGCTGGCGCGCGGCGAATTGCTGACGATCTACGACGCCGAGGACGAGCCCGAGGCCGGGCAGTTGCGCGCCGCCGCCGCGCGTTTCGCGCTCGCGCCGCTACATGTCGCCTGTCTGCAAGGCCGGCTCGCCATTGACAATTTCGAGGACGGTTGGCTGGCGCGGCTGTTCGCGCTGGAATACGCGGCCCTGTTCGACGTGCTCAATCCGGGGTTGGCGGCGCTCGGCCTGCCGATCGCGCTGGGCGGCACGTCCAATCATTTCCGCGTCGAGGCCTTGCGCCGCGTCGGCGGCTGGGACGCCTGGAACGTCACGGAGGACGCCGACCTCGGCTTGCGCCTTGCGCGCTTTGGCTATCGTGTCGAGGCGCTCGACTCGGTGACGCACGAGGAGGCGCCGGCGCGGCTTTCCGCCTGGCTCGGCCAGCGCCGCCGCTGGCTCAAGGGCTGGATGCAGACGCTCGCCGTGCACTTCCGCGCGCCGCGCCGGCTCATCGCCGAACTGGGGGCGGGGCAGGCGCTGGCGGCCTTCGCGCTGATGTGGGGCGTGGTGCTGGGGCCGCTCGTCGGGCCGGCCTTCCTCGTCATCGCGATCGGGGATCTCGCGACGGGCCGCTTCTGGACGCAAGGCCCGCTGACGCTCCTCTGGGCGACCCTTTTTGTCGGCGGCGCCGCGACCACGCTCGTCACGCTCGGCCTGGGCATGAAGCGGCGCGGCCTCGCCGGCCTCTGGCCATGGCTGGCGGCTTTGCCGGTCTATTATGCGCTGGTCTCCCTCGTCGCCTGGCAGGCGCTGTTCGAATGGCTCGACAAACCATTCCACTGGGAGAAGACCCGGCACGGGCTGGCGCGCAGCTCGCGAAGAGCGGGGCGATCGCCGGATCGCGCGCCGCCGCACGGCTGACGCGCGACGCCAAAGCCCGGGTCACGGCGCCGGGCGCGGCGCCATGACGAACGTATTCAGGCTGACGCTCGCCGGCTTGTCCTTGCAGGTCGTGTTCATGATCTGCGCGCGCGCGCCGCGGCCCCTGGCGAAATAGCAGAAGCCATCCGGATCGGGCCGATTTGGCTTGCGCGAATCGACGGAGACAATCCGCCTGACGCGGCGGTCGTAGGTGTAGAACTGGCCGAAAGAATCGTCGCTGCACTCCCGCATGACCGAGGCGAACGGCGCGTCGCCGGCGCCGGTCACGTCGCTCATGCAGAATTTTGGCGCTTTGGCCGAGCGGATGCGGTTCTGTTTGTCGTCGAAAACGAACAGCGCGGCGGGCGACGCGCAGGAACCGAAATAGAGTTCATCGAGCCCGCCGTCCTTGTCGGGCCGGGCGGTGATGCAGGTCTGCAGCTTGTCGTCCGTCGCGAACACGACCGGGCCACCCGGGGCCGCGGCGGCGCCCGCGCTGGTCTGGGCATGGGCGGCGCCGGATACGAACAGCGTGGTCAGAATCAGGATTGCGAGGCGTTTCAGGCGCAATGTCGACTCTTCCTTCGTTTGGCGGGCGACCGCCGATCGCGGGTTGCGGCGACCGGCGAGACTCAGGGACGGGCCGCGACCGGGCTTTGCCGGCGCGATGCGGCTGGCGCCCCGGCGCCTAGGCCGGCAGCACGATGACCTTCGTCTTGACCGGCGTGCGCTCATAAAGGTCCAGCATGTCCTGCGTGATGAGGCCGGTGCAGCCGCTCGTCAGATTGGTTCCGATCGTCTCGGGGTCGCTGGTGCTGTAGATCGTGTAGAGCGTATATTTGCCGTTCTGATAGAGGTAGAGCGTGCGCGCGCCGAGCGGATTTTCCGGGCCGCCCGGCATGCCGCCGGCATATTTCGCGGCCTCGGGCTGGCGCTTGATCATCTCTTTCGGCGGCGTCCAGATCGGCCACTCCCCCTTGCGGCCGACATAGGCCTCGCCGCTCCACAGGAACCCCTGCCGCCCGACATTGGCGCCGTAACGGGTGGCGGCGCCGTCGCCCTCGACGCGGTAGACATAATAATTGGTCGGATCGACGATGATCGTCCCGGGCGCTTCCTTGCTCTCGTAGCGCACCGTCTGACGATAATATTTCGGATCGAGCTTGCCGAGGTTGACCGCGGGGATCGGGAATTTCTTGTCGGGCGCCGGCCCGTAGAGCTTCTCCGCCTCTGCGAGGCTCAGGCCTTCGAGCGTCGTGCAACCGCCGAGCCCGAGAGCGCCGAGGCCGGCGGCGGCGCCGGCCAGAAATGACCGGCGGCTGAGACGCTCCGCGCCAACCGCGCCCGGAGCGCTCACGCTGTGTTCGCCGGCGCCGACGACGCCTTCGTTCCTGATCATGATCCTGCGGCTCCCATGCTCCCACGCCTCACGCGAGACGACGCCCGCGTCCAAACGGCCGGCGCTGTCTTCGATCCGAGACTGCCGCTCTCCGGCGCGCCTGGCAAGCCCACCCTGCGCGCCAACCCCGATCCGGACATTGGTGCGGATTCCGATTTAATCCGGCCACCTATTCCGACGCGAAGCCGGCCGGGATTCCGATTTGATGTCGGCCACCGTTCCGATTTGAAGCCGGCCACCATTCCGAGATGAAGTCGGCCGCCAGTGCGG
>Ga0209573_1000250_pt1 | contig 132231 bp, 115 predicted proteins | sample TNRBio252014_DNA_FD_185870 | JGI IMG/M metagenome (GOLD analysis project Ga0209573, IMG submission 185870) | Wastewater treatment Type I Accumulibacter community from EBPR Bioreactor in Madison, WI, USA - TNR Reactor_6/25/2014_ DNA (SPAdes)... | ecosystem: Engineered > Bioreactor > EBPR >...
CTCCCATGGAACTGGAAGCCGGCTGCAGTCGTCGCCGCCGCATAAACCCCGCCGAGCAATCGCAACCCGAATAACCCGCGGGCTTCACCGGATGGGTACAGCTCAGGGTCAGCAGCGGCTGAACCTAATTCAGCCGGGCTGCGCCATAACACGCGACCTGCTTTCGCCCATAACGCGCCATCAGCTGACATCAAGCGCTGCCCATAAACGGACATTCAATTTCGGCCCATTTGGCCCCGCTCAATTTTCGTGGTCCGCTTGCGCGGAACCGATCTGCCTAAGGCCTGGATCGGCGATGCCGCGGTGTCAGGCCGTTGTGCAACGCTATGATCGGTTGAGCCAAACATTAATAGGTGCTCGCCTAAAGAGACCAATTTGACGTAACATTAGGTGATGAACCGACGGAAGTTCGGCTTTGGGGGCAGGTATGGCGGCCGGGAAGAGGGCAACGCGCGAGGGTGGCTCGCTCGACGACCGGTTCGAATTCATGGGGGATGCCGTCGCCGCCGGCGATCGAGCGGCGCTTCGTTCAGCGATGTTCGAAGTTGAGGAGCGCGTTTCGGGCGCCGAGCGCACCCTCAAGCTCTGGCGCAAGACGGGCACCACCGTTGATGAGGATTTGCGCCAGCTCTGGTTGCACGAAATGCGGCAGGTGCAACGGGTCATGGCCTATGCCGGAGCCCGTGACGTCATTGTCGACGTGCTTGAGTTCGTCGAGGACAACGAGAATTTCGGGGTTCTCCTTGAGCGGGCCGGTCGGCCCCTCGTCGATGCGCGACGGCGCGTGCCTCGCCAACACTGGCTCCGAAACCTTGGAGCTCCACGGGCGCGGGTTCTATTCTGGCGAAACCTGAAGCGCGTAGTTAGGGCGCTTGGTATTGTTCACGCGCAAGGTCTCGTCCACGGCCAGTTGACCTCTAACGTGATCTTGACCGAGGGCGGGGACGAGCCGGACTTTCAGCTGGGCGGCTTCGAATGGAGCCTCTGGCTGAGCGCCGATTTGGTCGAGAAGTCGCACGCGAGGGTCGGCCCGACGGCCGCCGTCAATCGGGCGGAAACCTACTCGTTCGCGGCCGACTGGCGGGCTCTTGGCTTGATGGTGGCTGAATCCCTCGACGCTGAAGTTCGGTCGTCGGGCGAGATTCACCCGCGGCAAGGGAGCGAGACGTCCATTGCGCTCCATGTGCCGGAACGCATCCTGCTGAAGCGACTGATCGCTCCGGCTCGCATGGACCAGCTCGACGCCGACTCCCTCGAAAGAGCAATCGACGACCTGATCGCCAGCGTCAGCCGGTCAGTCTCGGCCCGCGCAGGCTTCCTCGTGCTGACGTTCGACCGCCAGTCCAAGCTCGGGGAGGCGGTCTACGATGCGACCCGCGGCGAGGTCCCCGTCGATGAATACCGTCGGCAGCTTGACTGGGTGCGGGGAGACATCGATGGCGGCGCCACCCTTCTGGTGCCTCGCACCTTCGATCCGGCGTCCAGCTGGTTGAGGCTCGTCACCGAAAACACGGTGTACAAGCTCCGAGCATTCCGCGACGAGGGCGCCGTGGTCTGGGATGTGGCGGTTTGTCAGGGAGTCGAGCTTCGAGACGGCGCCTTCAGCCTCGGTGACACCGACGAGCACGCTGTGCTCCAGCCGGTGATCATCGCCGCGAACTCACGCGAAGCGCAGGAAACGCGAGGGCGGCTCGGGCCGGACGCGCTGGACTGGAGCGCCTTCGCCGATCCCACCCGCGACGCCGGCCCCGCGACCGAAGGCGACGCGATCCGCCGTGCCTTGCTGCTGGTCCAGGTTGTCGAAGCAGTGGTCAAGGCGCTCGAGGTCTACCCGGTCCAGATTCTGGACAGCGGTCGTCAGGACGGTCGTCAGTATGTCGTCCTCAGAGCAGAACCGAACAACGATCGCGATCGCGTCGCCAAGCGCGTCGGCCTGCTCGAGAGCGCCAGCGCACTCAAGCGCCTATTCGAGGAGGAGCATCAGGACGCCGAGGCCAAGTGGCGACTCAGTCAAGCGGCGAGCCTAGGCGCAACGCGTACGAACGACGTTGTGGCGACGTTCGTCGATGTCGTCGATCATCGCGGTCGCCGCGGTTACCGCTTCGAGACCGACGAGGAATTGCCGAAGGAAGGGCCGTTCTTTCTGCGCACGGAGCGCGACACCGGCACTGAACAGGTTATCGCGCGACGGCTGCGCAACATCAAAGCTCTGGATACGCGAGTCGATCTCGCTGAAATGCTGGCGGATCCTTGGCGGGTGAGGCGATCGAGCCGAGAGGCGCTCAGCGATGATGATCGCAAAGACGCCGCCTTTCTCGACCTAGATAAGCCCAAGCAGGACGCACTGGCTGGCCTCTGGTCGATTCTGCCCTCCTTTTTCGTGGTCGGACCTCCAGGGGTAGGCAAGACCCGGCTCGCGACCGAGGTCGTGCGGCGTCGCTTCGTCGCGGATCGCTCCACCCGGATGTTGGTGAGCGCCCAGGGGCACGATGCCCTCGACAACCTTCAGGAGAAGATCAAGGAGGCGCTCTCGGCTGCGTCCCTCGATGACGTTCTGGTGGTGCGCTCTACCACGTCGGAGCGTCGCCCGACGAGCGATGAGGAGGTTCATCGAGCCGGCCTTGACTACCTGGGCCGGCTGTCGCGCAGCGCGCTCGCTCGTGATGTCCCCGCATCGATGCGGGCCCGGATCACGGTTCTGAAGGACGCGGCGGGGCGCCTGGAAGCAGCGAAGGAAACCGTCGACCGAGACCAGAGGTCTGGTCTCGGAGCGGTATCGCACCTCGTGCTGGATGCCGCGAACATCGTCATCTCGACGGCGAACTCGCCGGATATTGAGCGCCTCGTCGAGGCGCGGGAGCAGTTCGACTGGGTGGTCGTCGAAGAGGCGGCAAAGGCGATCGGACCTGAACTCATTGGCCCATTGATGCTCTCCGGCCGGCGCCTGCTGATTGGTGACCACCACCAGCTGCCACCGTTCGAGGCGGATCGCTTGGTCAGGATTCTAGGCGACCACGGCCTCGTCACCGAGGCGTTGAGCATCGCCGAGCAGATGGTCGGCCCTCTGCTTCGCGAGGGGGAGCTCGACGAACTCGACATCATTGCCGCCGATGACGGTGGGCTCCGGCAAGCGGCTGGCACGGCTCTCCGGCTGCTTGAGCCCTTTCGAACCTTCGTAGAGGACGACGAGCGGCGTGCGATCGGAAACCTCGGGCACCGGCCGATCGCCGCTACACTCACTGAGCAGCGCCGGATGGACCCCGCCATCGCCGAAATCGTGTCTAGGGCCTTCTACGAGAGAAAGCTGACCACAGAAGCGAAACGCGCGCGGGCCGCCGAAGAGGAAGAAGCACCAGTGCTGCAGCTCGGGGCGCTGCCTCGGTCGCCTGTGGTGGTCGTCGATTTCCCGCATGTAAGCTCGACGGGCCGGAGCGAGGCGATCGAGCGTGGTCGACCGCGCTGGCACAATCCGTCCGAGGTCGACGCTGTTATCGATGTTCTGCGCCTGCTGCGCGCGCGCGATCCGGCCAAGCCACCGACCCTCGCGATCCTGTCGCCTTACAAGGCCCAAGTGGACAAGCTCCACGAACGGGTGAGCGCACTCAAGGCCCGCGACCTCTCACATCTCAAGGAGTTTGCGTCCGTACGCAGCAATGGCGCATTCGTGGGCACGGTGGACTCGTTCCAGGGCAGCGAAGCCGATGTCGTGGTTCTCTCGCTGGTCCGAAATAACTCGCGCACGGGCGGTGGGGCACTTGGGTTTCTGCGCGACCGGCGGCGCATGAACGTGGCCCTCAGCCGTGCCAAGTCGCAGCTGATCATCGTCGGAAGCCTTACCTTCCTCCGCGAAGCGGTTCGCGGCATGAACCCTGATGCGGAGAGCCACGACCTGTCGTTTCTGACCGAGATGGTGGGGGCGATCGAAGCGCTGAAGGGCCGAAAGCGAAAAGACATCCCATTGGCGGACTTTGTCGGTCCGACAACGCTGAGGGCGCGCGGATGACCGTGCTGATCGCCGTTCCGGTCTTCCGCGTTGGCTGCAAAGTGGGCATAGATCGGGGGCGGCCCTGGAGCGTCATCGACGAGGTCGTGCTCTGGGCGATCACCCGTCAGTCGAAGTCGATCGCTGCTTTGGCGGCGGAAGCGGACTTGCCGCGTCAAATCATCGTCGCATCCATCGCGCGGCTGATGCGTTTTCGGTTGGTCGAGGTCACCCCGAACGAGAACGGCGTCGCGTTTCGGGCCAGCGACTACGGCTTCAAGGCGGTCAGCAGCGGCAACCCACTTCCGTTCTTCCCAAAGCGGGTCTCTCGTCGGGTCAGTTTCGTCATCGAATGGGCGACCGGGGACTTCTTCCCGACTCGCCAGATTAGACTGTTAAACCGCTATAAGCTGGAAGAGGCCCGGCGGGCCGGAGCCGAGGTGCGGGCCGTGATCGTAGACGGCGGCGGCCCGTCGATGTCCCACGAAGCAAACCTCAACAGATTGTCAGATATTGCGGCGCGGGGTTGGGATGAGCAGGTCGCGGTAGTGGACGGCCGGACCGCCACGATGCGCGATGATGAGTACATGGTCCTGCGCGTCATCGACGGACTCCCGCAAGGCCTGCCGGACAGCGCAGGGCCCGAGCTACGACGTCTTGTTGAGGAGGCCGCCGCCCTGCCTCGCGGCACGACACAGGTGCCCGTCACCTACGCTGGGCCGCGCGACGCGCTGGATCAAGAGCCCAAAACTCACGCCTGCGCTTTCGATCCGGGCGATGTCGTGATCGGAGGCTCGGCCCAGCGGACGTGCCTCGAAGGCCTGCTCGCCAAGGCCCACCGGAGGGTCATCATCCATTCGACATTCCTCGATTCCGCTCGCTTCGGCGAACTGAGCGACCCCATTCGTGCAGCCTGCGTTCGCGGAGTCACGTTCGATCTGCTTTGGGGAGCGGAGAAGGACGAGGAGACGGAGCGGCGCAACGCGACGGCCGCGTCGCAGATCGCGAAACTCGTCCGAGAAGATCGGGACATGCGTGGTCGATTCCGGATGCACATGCGTACGACCGGCTCGCACGCGAAGCTAATCCTGGTCGATACCGCGGAGGACGGCTGGATCGCGGGGGTGGGATCCTGCAACTGGGTTTCCGCGCCGTTTCAGTCCATCGAACTCACGGTCGTGTTGCGGGACCAGCATGCCGTGGCGGACGTCGCCATAGCGGTGCAACGGTTGGTCGGGCGCCGCGGCCTCGCGGATGACATCGCCACCGAGATGGCCATCACCGCGCGCGATCTGCGTCGCGGACCCGCGTCGGGCGGAAGCGCTCGGATCGCCGTGGTCGTCGGCGATCACCATGATCGACTTATTCGCGCGGCAAGCAGCGCAGCCCAGCGCAAATTTGTGGTCGGCAGCAACCGCCTGGGCTCCACCGCGAGACCCGGGGCGCTGATGCAGGGCGAAGTCGCAGGTGGGCGCCCCGGCGTCGCGGCGACAGTTCTCTACACTCAGACGACGGGCCCCTTGAAAAACCGGCACGCCCGGGCCCTTGCTGCGGAAGCTCGACAGAACGGTTTGACCCTGACGAAGACAAAGAAAATCCCGCTCCACGGCAAGTTCGTGGCTTGGGACGAGGATGACTTGGTCGTTACCAGCTTGAATTGGGCTTCATCATCGGCGGATCTCGACTTTCCCTGGGGTGAGATTGGGGTGCATGTTCATGCTACCGGGATTGCGTCGAACGCTCTCGCCCGCTTGGAGGCGATCTTCCCTGAACTGACCGCCGCGCCCGCCGGAGCCGAAGCCCCTTGATCAGGAGTTGCCTCACTCAAGGAGCCTTCCGCCCGAGTTCCGAGTCGCGGCGGCGGCTTGAGGGGCCAGTCCCTGCAATCTTAGACACCCAGGAAGTGCTTTGCGGCAGCAAGGTTCGGCGCGTACTCCATCCCGAGGACGGCGAACTCGGCTGCGAGATCGCTCTTGAGGGTCTTGCGGGTCTCTCCGGTGTAATCGGCGGTGTTGGAGGACACGAATACAGCCTTGGCGGTCAGGCCCGCACTGCGCAGCTTGGCAACAATGTCGAGATAAGTCTCAATAACGACGCAGTCCTTCATCGAGTCCTTGCCCTTCTGTGCCGGTGTGCGGGCTTGGTTTAGCCGAACAAAAGCCCGCGATGCGATGTCAGGCTGCTGCTTGGCGGGTGTAGCCGCCGCCATCCATCGGTCGACGATGGCGCGCGCTCGAGCGGTGTGGTCATCGAGATGCCGAACGCTCGTCTGACCCACCCCGCCAAAAACAGCGGCAACCGCGTCGATGCGCGCGAGTTGGTCGCGCAGCTTCTTGAGGGACTTGGTAGCCTCCTCCTCCACCGCCTTCGCGTTCTCGCCGAACTCGAACCCAACTTGGTCGGCCATGAGCGCGATAAGCTTCGTCCCACTCTCGATGGCGGCCAGAAGGTCGAGGGCGGCTTGGCTTTCGTGCGCCCGTGCCGTCTCGCGTGTCGGATCGCGCATGATGTCGAGGACGGTGCAGGTGTCGAAGCACAAGAGTGGGGCCTGGAGCGCAGCGACCCGCGCCATCTCAGCGGGCATCATGTGCTTAAGATCGGTTTCGGTCGTATTCGTCGAGCAGGGCGAGGCCGAACTCGTACTCGACGACGAGATCGTGGGCCTTATCATCCGACCAGCCCTCAACCTCTACGAGCCAGCGCGCAAGGCGATCGGCGTCGAGGGATGGGGTCACGCCGTGAACGCTCAGTAAGAAGGCGAACCAGCGCGTTCGGTCGAGAGGATGAGATGAGCCGGTAGCCTTGTTTGCTGCCGCCGAGAAGCGGCGCAGCGCGTCGACTGCAGCAGGTGGAAGCCAATCGCTCAGTGATTGCTGGGGTGCGGTCGTCTCGATGCTGAAGCCGGCCTGCTTGGCGGCTCGGGCAGCGACCCGATCAATGAAATCCTGCAGCAGAGCGTTGTAGCCCGCGGGGCCCAGCTCCCCCACGTCACGCGGCACGATGTTGGTCACTTCGTAGCCCCCAGATCGAGACCACAACACCAATCCGGCCGCGTTAAGCTCGTCTCCCGCGTCGCGTTGAAACACGATAACGTCGGCCTCGCCTCCCGCGTGAGCCTCCAGGTCCTCCTCTTCGTCCTCGGCATGCCGCCAGGGCGCGATCGCATTGTCGATCAAGGCCTGCCGTAGAGCCGAACGGCCGCTCTCGTGGCCGCGCAACGCAAGATCCCGGAAGACTTCGAGTTCCGTCATCTCTGACATGGTCGTCCTCGTTCCACGCGAGCAGGCTAGAACCCCACCCGGCGACGAGGCCCGGTTCTTGGGATCTCACCTTATTATAGACACTCTGCGGCGGGTAACCGCATGTCGCTGAGACTCGAGGTATAACCGAGCTGCATCGCGGCGGGTAGGGCATTTGAATGCATTGATGACCGTGCACCCAGGCATTCACCCCGTTTGCACATCTGCAGCACGTGCTGACGTTGGGGTTTTGTTCCGCTTGTTGTAGGCTCCGCGTGAGAACCGATTGTCCTCCGAGAAAGCGCCTTTTAGATCCACTTCGGCCGCAGTGGTAATTGCCCAGCTACCCCTAGTTGCCGAGAAGCTGACGATCTGAACGTCTGCAACGGGTCAATTGCGGTCACCTCCTTCCCTCTATTCGTACAGCAACTGCCCTGCGATGATCCCGGCGATCCAGCGGCGGTCTTCATCGTGGTCATTGGGAATGCGTTGTTTTGGATGGGAATTCACGGTTGCGGAGATGGCGCGCCAGTGGTCGCCCTCGCGAACGAAATTCACTTCGTAGATGCAATAGCCTGTCCAGCTTCGATGCAGGTGCAGGCACGACTTTTCGAACCAGGCAAACCATTTTTCCTCCATCGCCCTGGGCAGGAGCCCTTTGCGGATCCTCGCCATGGCGAATTCGTCGAAGCGAAGATCGAGCGCGATCTCTCTGCGCTGCCTGGGCATCTTTTTGCCCCGGCGGTCGTCCTTCCAGGCTGCGGGTCTTTGCGACCATTTCAGGCGGACGCACACATCTTGCGCCGCGCGCAGAATGGCGAGATCGCGCTCGCGCTCGGCTTCGCCCTGCGTCTGCGCAATGAGGTCCTGCGCCGTCCTGAAATCAACCCATTGGCTCGAAGCGGCGCTCCCCGCGCGTTTGCGTTCGCCGGGCGCGCGACTTACGACGTAGAATGCCGACAGCGATGTCGTGTCGGGAAAAGCTCCCGGAACGACTTCGAGGATCTCGGCCGGATAGCCGGTTCCCTCCAGGGCGGCGCGCACGGCGGTCTCCGCCGGGCTTTCGTCGGGCCTCGGCTGTGCTTTCGGAAAAGTCCAGACCTCGCCGCCGAACTCATCGGCCTGTCGGCATAGCAGCACGCTTTGCGAGGCGTGGAGCATCACGGCGCCGTACAGGTCGGCGCGTGCAATCTTGATCATCGGTCACTCCGTTTGCAGGCATGTCCGCGGTTCGCACAGTTCGCGTTCACTCCTCGGCGAGCGTATGCGGCAGGGCGAGGTTGCGCCTCATGCGGCTGCGCGCGCCGCAAGCAGCGCTTCGGCGAGATCCAGCGCGTCGTCGGGCCAGTAGTCCTTCGGGCGCGGGTGAATGACGCCGGGTGCGGGCGCCGGCCGGCAGGTCAGGATGGCGTTGCGCCATTGCAGCGGCGCCGCATCGCGCCCCTGCAGCGCGCCAATGAGCGCGCCGCAAATCGCCGCATTGGTGTCGGTATCGCCGCCGCGGGCAACCGTGACTGAGACGGCGGCGCTCAACGGCGCGCCCTGCATCAGCCAATGGAAGGCGTTCTGGAAGGCGATCAGCACCCAGCCCATCTGATGGCCGAACTCCTCCGGCCCGACTTTGAGCGCGGCGACGAGCCGCTGCCGGATCGCCTGCGCGCCTTCGCCGTCGCCGGCATGGTCATGGGCGGCCGTCCACATCGCCCTCGCGTCGCCGCCGGCAACACCCGCCGCGATGGCGGCCGCAAAGGCGGCGCTTGCCGCCTGACAGAAGGCATGCGGATGGGTGAGCCGGGCATCTTCCGCGCCAAGTCGTGCGGCCAACGCCGGGTCGCCTGCAGCGAACAGGCCGATCGGGCTGACACGCATCAGCGCGCCGTTGGCCTGGCTATCGGACTCCGCCCGACGGCCAGCCGCGATCGCGGCAATTCCGGCGCTGGTTGTGCCGCCGATGTCGAAGGGTCGCGAGTTCCGCCAGCGGACATAAGCCCTGCCGACATCAGCGGCGTCGAATTCGCCGCGCGCGACCAGGCTGCGGGCCAAGGCCAGCGCCATTTCACTGTCATCGGTGGGTTGACCGGCAATCAAATTGAACGTGCCGCCATCGGTCAGCAGCGTGACGCCATGGGGATGCCGCCGTGCAATCGCAGCGGCTGTCTCAAATTCGACGGCAGAGCCGAGCGCGTCGCCGGCAAGCTGTCCGATGAGGCACCCTTGTGCGCGCGACAGCGACGCCGCGTCGGCGATGCGGCGCGCCGCCTGCGCGGGCCGCCGGGGCTCCGCCCTGCCCTGCACGCGCAGGCCGCGAACGAGGCCTGCGATGAGTTCCGGACGGCCGCCGATGCAACCGTTCGCGCCCGAACCGGGCGCAATTGGCTGGCCGTGGCGATCGACCAGGTCGAAGCCCGCGCCGACGAGCAAGGCCTGCCCTCCGGCGATGTCCCAAGGCTCCAAACCGCACGTCAGGCTGACCGCCGCATCGACCTCGCCCGCAGCCGCCAGCGCCAGCCGATAGGCCGGGCTCGGCATGGCTCGAACACGCAACTTGCCGAAAGCCTCGGCATGGCTGGAGGCATAATCGGCGGCGTTGGCGTTCATCGCTACGACCTCCGGCGTCAGCCGTGCGGCCGCTTCAACGGCACGTCCGTTGCGCCTGACGCTGCCTCCCGCCGCCCACGAGATGAGGTCGCCGTCGTCATCCGGAGCAAGCGGCGCGCAGACGATTCCGAGCACGTATTGCCCGCCTGACAGCAACGCCACCGAGATCGCCGAACCGCGACGCCCCTTGAGGAAGTCGTCGGTGCCATCCTGCGGATCGACGATCCAGATATCCTCGTCGACGGCGCTGCGGCCTTCCGTTTCCTCGCCAAGCCAGCCGGCGGGATGCGCCGCCAGGAGACGATGCTTGAGGAACTCCTCGACCTCGACGTCAACCAACGCCTTGCCGTGCATGACACGCGGGCCTTCGGGCCGATGGAATTCCGTCCGGATCAGGTCGCCTGCGGCAAGCACCGCGGCTTCGACTTCTGCGAGAAGGCGGCTCGTCGACTTGGGCTGGATCATTGTCATCTCCCCTGCTTTCATTCCCTCATGCCTAGCAGTGGGGCAGCGCCGCGGCGGAACCGTCGGGATTTTCCGAACCGCCGGACTGGAGGATTGCCATGGGGTGTCGGAAGGCTGTCGGCTTTTACTGGACGTTGCCAGTCCCCTGGGCCGGCTTCACCGCCCTGCCGGAGGACATCGACGCGGCGGCGCGGGCCAGCCGGACGATCCGCTACCAGCGCGACGCCATCCGGCGCCATGCGGCGGAAAACCGATACGACCTCATCGCCGAGAAGGTGTTCCTCGAGATCGCGCCCGACCGCGGCAGCGACTACATTCGCGAGCCATTGGCGGAAGCCGGGCAGATTTGCCGCGACAATGACGCCGTCCTGCTCTTCGTCGATTTCTCCTTTGTCCAGGGCTGGCGCAGCCATCACGCCATGGACGATTGGGCCCGGAATGCGGGCCTCGACGTCTGCCCTGTCACCCCTGACCCGATCATGATGGACGGTCAGTCGTTCGAGCCTGACGCCCATTTCGTCGCCTGGCGCAAACGGCAGTCCGAGTGGCGCGCGAACAAGGCCCAACGCGTCGAAGTCGCTTTTGCCGAAGCGCGCAAGCTGCTGGAGGATGGCGCCAGCCATCATGCAATTGCCGACAGCCTGAACGAGCGCCAGATCCGCAGCGCAACAGGAAAACTCTGGACGCGCGACAATGTCGCCAAATTGCTGGCGCAGCCCGTCGCTGATGGCAAATCCGTCAAGTGACGTACTGCAATCGTCGCCAGCTGCCTGCATCGTCAGGTTGTAGCCATCCTGCTGGCCGGCTAAGCTTGGCCGCGAACGTGGCGACCGAAGGAATCAACAGCGTTATGGGAATTTCTCGAGCCATTCCGATCCTGATCAGGCCAGACAACAGAAGTCTATGATAGCATCATTAACAAGACGCCGCTTGGGGCGCGCACAAACAAGATACTCGGCGGCGTCGCGCCGTCGATTTACCTCGCCAAACTTAAAAAGTGAAAATCGGATTTCCCGGGCATCACAGCTGAAAACCTCAACGCCGCACTCGCTTCGCATGAAATCGAGATCGAACTCCTCGAAGCAAACGACTTCGCGAAGTTCTTTGACGCTCGCCGCGCCAGGCTGCGGGATTTGATCGAGAAGGCGATGGGCAAAACGGCGGTGCGGGAGGATGTGGCGCCTGCTGATCTGGCCGACGTCATGGACGAAGAGGAAAAGGAGGCTGCGCTGCGCGAGACGACAGAGACAGAGCCCGACGACGATGACGCGAAGGACGCGGCCTGAAGCAACTTGGATGCGTGGCCCACCCGCTTTCCTTGGCGGTCATGTGTGATACCAGTCCGCATTGTACACATCACTGTGCACACAATTGTTTCCGCAATCGTACACAGGAAGTCTGGGCGCGTCATTTCAATGGGTTAAGCGCAGTAAAATTGGCTGAGAATCTTTTTGTCAGGCTCCAGGTCCCCCAGCCACTCCTTTCCGCTAAAGCCGCGATGTGTTCGGCAGCGTGTTGCGCCGCGCCCTTGAAGGCCCGCCGCGATGGCCTATATCTGCGCCCGGCCGGGCCTTTCCGGCAGGGAGACAGCGCCATGGCCGTCAACGCCCGGACTTTCGGACAATCGACGCGCGCGCTCGACGCGGCGGCGCGCCTGGCGCGGCTGGAAAAGCTGGCGCGTCTGCTCGACACGGCTTTCGGCATCCCCGGAACGCGCTTTCGCTTCGGCTTCGACGCCATCGCCGACATCATTCCGGTCGTCGGGCAGATCGCGCCCCAGGCGATTTCGGCCTTCATCGTTTACGAGGCCTGGCGCCTCGGCGTTCCGCGCGCGCTACTGCTGAAGATGATCGGCAACGTCGCCATCGACACGGCCATCGGAACGATTCCTGCCGCTGGCGTCATCGGCGACGCCTTCTTCAAGGCCAATGTCCGCAACGTCGCGCTCCTGCGCGATCATCTGCGAACCGGCGTCTGAACTTCCGCGACGCTCCGGGCGTGGAGACGCTCGGCGAAGCGGCGCGCGAACGTATGGGCGTCTCCGGGCCAGCGCGCCGACACGTAGTCGCCGTCGACGACCACGAAAGCCGGACGTTCGTCATTGAAGCGATCACGCGCACGCCCGCTGCTCTTGAGGGCGAAATCCTTGTCCGACGGCTCCGCGTCGCGAAAATCCGACGCTGCGGCGAGCGCGCGGGTCACCTCCGCCTGCACGCCGCGGAAGCCCTCGGGTTCGCCGGGCCCATCCGGATAGGTGCTGTAATAAGCCGGATCCCACCAGCGCGCGACCCGACCGATGCGCACGGCCAGCCGTTCGAACCGCCACGGCAGCGCCGTGGTCTGGCACCCGTGCAATACGGACAAGCCCGTCGCCGGATCGACGCTGCGCGCCAGCAGCGCGACGCCGTGGCAGACGGCCGCCACCGGCTTGCCGGCGCGAAAGAAGCCGACGGCGAGGGCCTGCAGGACCGGGCTCTCCAGATAGGCGCGCATGCCCCGCGCGCGATGCCCGCCAGGGAGCAGCAAACCGTCGAAATCCTCGACGCGGGCCTCCTCCCAGCGCATCGGCGCGCGGAACGCCGCATCCGCATTCATCTGTCCATAGGCCGCCCGGCCCGCCGCGTCGGCGCGCAGCGCCCGGCCGACAAGGGTCAGACGGTCGAGACCTGGCGCGAAGCCCCACGGATCAAGTCCGCGGCCCGTCAGCATGATGTCGTCGGCGACGGAGGCGGCGCCGTCAGGCGTCGCGAAGGAGACCGCGCAGCCTTGTTCGCTCAACACCCGCCACGACACCGCCGCCTCTGTCGGATCAAAATCACAAGCCGGCAGAGGGATCAGAACGCGGGGCCGTTGTCCGATCACGCCAGCCCCACGGCTTGCCTCACTTCGGCGATCGTCGCTTTCTCGGCGTCCGTCACCCGGACGCCGCCGAATCCCAGAAAGCCGCCTTCCGTGGAGGCCTCGGCCGTCGCCTCGGCGACGCGTATCAGCAGCGCGCCGTAAGCGGCGGCCTCATCGGGGGCCTTCCGGCCGATGATCATCATCGCCTGCCGAACGCCGTTGATGGCCCGAGCCTTGATGTCTTCGCGCGTCGCGCCGTCCATGCGCGCCTGAACGGCGGCTTTGGCGGCGGCGCGCCCCCCGCTTGCGCCCACGGCTTCAGCGATCGCCTTTGTCAGGCCGGTCCCGTCCTTGCGATTCTCCTCGAGCAGGACGCGCCCGCCCGCCATCCCTTCCTGCACGAGGCCGATCAGGCCGCTCGGTTCGGCGGCCGTGACCGCCATGGCGGAAAGCAGAACTCCCGCCAGCAAGGAGCCCCATTCGTCGGAGGTGAAGGCGGATTTGTCGACCATGACATGACCTTTCCGGGAAATGCGTTCACTCCTCGACACAGGCGTAGCGCCAGGGCTCCGCCGAGGTCAACTCACGCCATCAGCCTCAGCGCGTCGGCGAAAAACGTCGGCGCGCCGAAATTGCCGCTCTTCAGCGCCAGCAGCATGTCCTCGCCCGCGCCCAACGTGCGCAGCACCGGCACGCCGGGCGCGATCTCGGGCCCGAGACGAAAGGCGGCGAGCCCGAGGCGATCGACGACCGCGCCGGAGGTTTCGCCGCCGGCGACGACGAGGCGGCGCACGCCGGATTGCACCAGCGCCAGAGCGATCGCGGCGAAAGCCTGCTCGATCGCGCGGCCGGTGGCGTCGCGGCCGTGGCGCGCCTGCGCCGCGGCGACCTGGTCGGGCGTCGCGGAGGAGGCGATCAGCACGGGCCCCTGCCCCAGACGCGCGCGCGCCCAATCGATCGCGCGCGCCGCCTCTTGAGCGCCGGCCATGATTTTCTCGGGATCGAGACGCAGCACGGGCATGACGTTCTCCGCTTCGGCGATCTGTCCCAGCGTCGCCTGCGAACACGAGCCGGCGAGACAGGCGGCGAGGCCGCCGACGCCGGAGCCCGCGTCCGCCGCCAGGGCCCGCCCCGTCGACAGGGCGCGGGCGAGGCCAAGGCCGAGGCCCGAGGCGCCGACGGAAACCCGACGCCCCGCCGCGACCCTGCCGATGGTTTCAAGATCGCCTTCCGACACGGCGTCGGCGATGGCCGCGCCCTTGCCCTCCCCCGCCAGCGCCGCCAGCCGCGCGGCGAGCGCCTCGGCTCCCCGCGCGACGGCCGCGTGATCCGCGAGACCGACCGGCGTTTTCGTCTGGCGTTGCAGCACGCGCAGGAGATTGGCGTCGCGCATCGGATTGAGCGGATGATCCTTCAGCGGGCTCTCGCTTAACAAAACAGAGCCGACGAAGAGATGGCCCTGATAGACGCTGCGCCCCGTCTCGGGAAAAGCCGGGGTGACGAGAACGACGCGTTCGCCCGCGTCGGCGGCGAGCGCGTCCATCACCGGGCCGATATTGCCCGCGTCGGTCGAGTCGAAGGTCGAGCAGATTTTGTACATCACATGGCGCGCGCCCCGCCCGCGCAGCCATTGCTCCGCTGCGCGCGCGGCGGCGACGGCGTGCGCCGCCGGCACGGAGCGAATTTTCAGCGCGATGACCACGGCGTCGACCTCGCCCGCAGCCAGATCCGCGCCCGGAACGCCAATCGTCTGCACGGTGCGCAGGCCGTTGCGCTGCAGGGTGTTGGCGAGGTCGGAGGCGCCGGTGTAATCGTCGGCGACGCAGCCGAGTTTGAGGCTCACGCTCTGCTCTCCCTATACGGTTCGAACCAGCCCAGACCGGCGACCGTGCCGTTGCGCGGCCGGTATTCGCAGCCGACGAAGCCGTCATAGCCCAGCCGATCGAGTTCATCGAAGATGAAAGGATAGTTCAGTTCCTCGCCGTCGGGCTCGTTGCGCGAGGGAACGCTGGCGATCTGGATATGGCCGATGATCGGCGCCATGCGGCGCAACGCGATGGTGACGTCGCCGTGCAGGATCTGGCGGTGATAGACGTCGAACTGCAATTTCAGATTGGGCAGGTCCAGTTCGGCGATCAGGTCTTCGGCATAGCTGAAATCGTTCAGATAGAACCCCGGCATGTCGCGCGCATTGATGGGTTCGATCAGGAGATCGACGCCGCGATGGGCCAATTGTTCGGCGCACCAGCGCAGCGAGTCCTTGTAGGCGTCGCTGGCGCGGCGATCATGCCGATCGGCGAGGCCCGGCATCAGATGCACGCGCGCAACGCCGGTGGCCTGAATGTAGGGCAAAGCCCGCGCCAGGCCCTGCTTGACCTCGTCGAACCGGCCGGGCAGCGCGGCAAGGCCGCGCTCTCCCCTGGCCCAATCGCCGGGCGGCAGGTTGAACAAGGCTTGCGTCAGGCCGTGCTGCGCCAGCCGGACGGCGATGTCATCGGGGGCGAAGTCGTAGGGAAACAGATATTCGACGGCGGTGAAGCCCGCGTCCGCCGCCGCCGCGAAACGGTCGAGAAAGGCGTGCTCGTTGAACATCATGGTGAGATTGGCGGCGAAATCGGGCATGGCGGTCGCTCCCTTCTCAGGCCTTGTCGCCGGGCAGTTTCGCGCCGCCGGTCCGCGCATAGACGCGCGCGACGGACGAATCGTCGTCGCCGCCCATCCCCATGGCGGACGCCATCAGGAACATTTGCAGAGCGGCGGCGGCCAAAGGCGCGGGATATTTCCGGGCCCGCGCCATGTCCTGGACGATGCCGAGATCCTTGACGAAAATATCGACGGCGCTGCGGGCTGCGTAATCGGCGTCGAGCACATGCGGCATGCGGTTTTCGAACATCCACGAATTGCCGGCGGACGCCGTGATGACCTCATAGACCTTGCGCAAATCGAGGCCCTGCCGGGCGGCGAAGCTCATCGCTTCGCTGGCGGCGGCGATATGCACGCCGGCCAGCAACTGATTGATCATTTTGAAGGCGGCGCCCTGCCCGGCCGCATCGCCCAGTTCGTAGAGTTTCGCGGCCATGGCGTCGAGCGCGGGGCGCGCGCCGTCGAAGGCGCCCCTGGAGCCGGAGGCGAGAATGGTCAGCGCGCCTTCGGCCGCGCGCTGCGCGCCGCCGGAAATCGGCGCGTCGAGATAAAAGCGTCCGCTCGCTTCCAGCTTTGCCGCGAGGCGGCGGGCGACGTCCGGGTCCATCGTCGCCGAGGAGATGAACACCGCGCCTTGCGGCAGAGTCTCTGCGACACCGCGCCCGCCGAACAGGATCGCCTCCGTCTGCGTCGCGTTGACGACGACGCTGACGGCGACATCAGCGTCGCGCGCGGCCTCGGCCGGATCGGCGGCGCCGCGTCCGCCGACGGCAATGAAGCGCGCGACCGCTTCGGCCGACACGTCGCAGCCGACGACGTCGAAACCGGCGCGCAGCAACGATTGCGCCATGCCGAAACCCATCGAGCCGAGACCGACGACAGCGGCTTTCTGTTTGTGCTGAGCCATATGTCCCCCGACCGCGCGACGGGCCTGATGAGAACGGGCTGGCCTCGCGCGCAAACCTTTGGTAGCGTTCACATCAAGACATATCAGAAGTTTGCGGACGCGCCAATCGGCGCGCGAAACGATGGGTCCGTCGATGAGCGACGCCAAAACGCGCGAGGATGTCTGCCGCTACGGCCGCTCGCTGTTCGAGCGCGGGCTGACGCCGGGCTCCTCGGGCAATATCAGCGTGCGGCTGGCCGACGGCGGCTGGCTGGCGACGCCGACCAACGCCTCGCTCGGCTTCCTCGATCCCGCGCGCCTGTCGCGGCTGGACGCGCGAGGCCGCCATGTCGACGGAGACCCGCCGACGAAGGAAATTCCGCTGCACACCGCGCTCTACGACACGCGCGGCGCGGCGAAGGCCATCGTGCATCTGCACTCGACGCATTCCGTCGCCGTATCGATGCTGCCCGGGATCGATCCGAAAAACGCGCTGCCGCCGCTGACGCCCTATTATCTGATGCGCGCCGGCGAGACGGCGCTGGTGCCCTATCACCGCCCCGGCGATCCGGCCGTGGCCGGCGCCATCAAGGGGCTGGCGGGGCGCTATGCGAGCGTTCTGCTGGCCAACCACGGGCCGGTCGTCGCCGGCGAAAGCCTTGAGGGCGCGGTCTTCGCCACCGAGGAACTGGAGGAGACGGCGCGGCTTTATCTGCTGCTGCGCGGCCTCAACCCGCGCCTGCTGACGCGGGCGCAGGTGGACGATCTGGTCCAGACGTTCAAACTGGATTTGCCGTCACGGGACGAAACACATTCTCACTGAGCCAGAGGGCCGCCGGCCTCTGGCCGGCATGCCGACCTTAAGGTCGGCGGTCCCTTGCGGAGCGCATCGCCAAGGAGTCCCGATGTCCACCACCGCCGAACAGATGATCGAACCGGATCTGAAGACCGATGCGACGATTCCGCGCCTCACCGGCGTCTTTCCCGTCGCGCCGACGCCGTTCCGGGCGAATGGCGATCTCGATCCCGACGGCATGCGGCGCGTGCTCGACTGCATGGTCGATCAGGGCGTCGACGGCATTTGCATTCTCGCCAATTTCTCCGAGCAATTCCTGCTGACCGACGCGGAGCGCGAGACGCTGACGACGCTGTGTCTCGACCATGTGGCGGGCCGCGTTCCGGTGGTCGTCACGATCAGCCATTTCTCCACGCGCATCGCGGCGGCGCGGGCGGCGCGGGCGCGCGCCGCCGGCGCGGCGATGCTGATGATGATGCCGCCCTATCACGGCGTGTCATTGCGCGCGTCGGAGGCCGGCGTGATCGAGCATTTCGCCGCCGTCGCGGAGGCGTCGAACCTGCCGATCATGGTGCAGGACGCGCCGCTGTCGGGCGTGACCCTGTCGCCGGCGTTTCTCGTGCGGCTGGCGCGCGAGATTCCGCAAGTCGGCTATTTCAAGATCGAGACGCCCATGGCGGCGGCGAAGCTGCGCGACCTGATCGCGCTCGGCGGCGAGTCCATCATCGGTCCGCTCGACGGCGAGGAATCGATCACGCTGATGGCCGATCTCGACGCCGGCGCCACCGGCACGATGTGCAGCGCGCTGGCGCCGGAAAAAATCCGCGAGGTCGTCGTCCTGCATCGCGAGGGCAAGCGCCGGGAGGCGGCCGCGGCTTACGCGCGCATCCTGCCGCTGATCAACCACGAGAACCGGCAATGCGGCCTGCGCGCCGCCAAAACCGTGATGATGGAAGGCGGCGTCATCAAATCCGACGCCGTGCGCCACCCGCTGGAGCCGCTGCATCCGCAGACGCGCGACGGCCTGCTGGAGCTGGCGCGCGAGGCGGACGTGCTGGCTTTGCGGTGGGGGACGTAGCCGCAAAAACTGATCGCCGCCTCACGCCCGGACTTGTCCCGGCCGTGGCGCCGTTGCCCTGCCCGTTCATCCGATCCGGCCGCCCAATTCATCCTCGACATGCGCGCGAATGATCTCGTCGAAGGTCTTCTCGGCGCGGAACCCGAGCGCTTCGGAGCGGCTGGCGTCGAGTTCACGCGCCCAGCCGGAGACGATGCGGATGATCGTCTCGTCGGGCGCGCGACGGATGAGTTTGACCGCCTTGTCGCCGGCGACGCGGCGCAGCGCCTCGATCTGCTCGCCGACCGTCGCCGAGAGGCCCGGCATCGACAGCGCGCGACGCGGACCGACGGGCGCGAGATCCATGGTCGCGGCATGGACGAGGAATTGCACGGCGGCGCGCGGGCTGGCGTGCCAGTGACGCACGTCCTCCGAAACCGGCAGCACGGCCTCCCGCCCCGCCAGCGGCTCGCGCAGGATGTTGGAGAAGAAGCCCGAGGCGGCGGCGTTGGGCTTGCCGGGGCGGATGCAGATGGTGGGGAAGCGGATGCTCAGCCCGTCGAAAAAGCCCTTGCGCACATAATCATTGAGCAGCAGCTCGCCGATGGCCTTTTGCGTGCCGTAGGACGTCAGCGGCGTCAGATAGAATCCTTCCGGAATCGGGTCCGGAAACGGCGCGCCGAAGACGGCGATGGACGAGGCGTTGACGACGCGCGGCGCATAGGCCTCGCGCAGCCCCTCCTGCCGGATTTCCTCGAACAGGAAGCGGGCCCCGTCGAGATTGATGGCGTAGCCCTTGTCGAAATCGGCCTCCGCCTCGCCGGAGACGATGGCGGCCAAATGGACGATCACGTCGGGTCGGCCGGCGACCAGCCGCTTGACCTGGGCCCGATCGGAAACATCGACGGCCCGCGTCTCGGCCTTGCCGGAAAACCCGGTCGGCGCGACCGGGGCGACGACATCGGCCAGGACCAGCCGATCGATCGGCCGGTCGCCAAGCCTGCCGTCGCGGACAAGCCGCTCCACGAACTTCCGACCGATCATGCCGGCCGCGCCGATAATCAGGACATGCATGCGCCATCTCCTCGCGTTCGAACGCCGCGCCCTGAAAATTTCCGGTCCGGCGGATTTGCCCTTCCCTTTATCGCCGGATACCATAGAATGGGAGCGCTACCAAGAACAAGCGCCGTTGATCGGCGCGCGGAAAAAGACATGTGCGGGGGCCCCCGAAACATGCGTGGAGCGCGGGGGAACAACCGGCCGCAAGCGCCGGCGTAGACGAACAAGGGGTCAGGACATGGCGTCGGTCGACATCGTCAACGTGCGCAAATCGTTCGGCGCCGTGCCGATCATCAAAGGCGTGGACGTCAAGATCGACGATGGCGATTTCGTCATTCTCGTCGGCCCCTCGGGCTGCGGAAAATCGACGCTGCTGCGCATGATCGCCGGGCTTGAGAACATCTCGGCCGGCGAGATCCGGATCGGCGACAAGGTCGTCAACAACCTGCCGCCGAAGGATCGCGACATCGCGATGGTGTTTCAGAACTACGCGCTCTATCCGCATATGACCGTCGCTGACAACATGGCCTTTTCGCTGAAACTGCGCGGCGCCGCGCGGGAGGAGATTGAGCTCCGGCTGAAGCCCGCCGCCGAAATTCTCGGCCTCACGCATCTGCTCGACCGCTATCCGCGCCAATTGTCCGGCGGCCAGCGCCAGCGTGTCGCCATGGGCCGCGCCATCGTCCGCGACCCGCAGGTGTTCCTGTTCGACGAACCCTTGTCGAACCTCGACGCCAAGCTGCGCGTGTCGATGCGCACCGAGATCAAGGAGCTGCATCAGCGGCTCAAGACCACGACCGTCTATGTCACGCACGACCAGATCGAGGCCATGACGATGGCCGACAAGATCGTGGTGATGCATGACGGCCTTGTCGAACAGATCGGCGCGCCGCTGGAGCTTTACGACCGGCCGAACAACCTGTTCGTCGCCGGCTTCATCGGCTCGCCGGCGATGAATTTCATCAAGGGTCGCCTGAAGGAAGGCGACCCTTCCGTTTTCGTGACCGCCAAAGGCGGCGTCGAATTGCCCGTCGGCCAGACCCCCCCGGCGGGCGCCATGGGGCGCGACCTGATCTATGGCGTGCGGCCGGAGCATTTCCGTCAGTCGAGCACGGGCGTGCCGGCGCGCGTCGTCGTCGTCGAACCCACCGGGTCGGAGACGCAGGTCGTCGCCGAAATCGGCGGCGAAGAACTGATCACGGTGTTCCGCGAGCGCATCTTCGCCAGACCGGGCGAGCACATGCGGCTCGATATCGCCGCTGACTCGACCCATCTTTTCGACGCCGGGACGGGCCAACGCCTCGTGTCCAACTGATCGAGCGCCGCCGTCGCGGGACGGCGGAACGCCCAGAAACACACAAGAATCCCGCGCATTTCCAAGGGAGACAGCCATGACGATTTCAAGACGCGACCTTCTGGCCGGCACGGCCGGCGTCATCGCCGGCGCGGGCCTCGGCCTGCCCGCCTTCGCGCAGGGCGCGGCCGCCCCGGACTTCAAGCCGGAAGCCGGCGCCAAACTGCGCGTGCTGCGCTGGGCGCCCTTCGTCAAGGGCGACGAGGACGCCTGGATCGCCAATACGAAGAAATTCACCGCGCAGACCGGCGTGGAAGTCACCATCGACAAGGAGAGCTGGGAAGACATCCGTCCCAAGGCCGCCGTCGCAGCCAATGTCGGCTCGGGTCCGGACGTGATGCTCGTCTGGTTCGACGACCCGCATCAATATCCCGACAAGCTGCTCGACGTGACGCCGCTCGCCAATTATCTCGGCGGCAAATACGGCGGCTGGTATCCGGGCCTCGAAGGCTACGGCAAACGCGACGGCAAGTTCATCGCCCTGCCGCTGGCCTCCATCGGCAACGCCATCATCTATCGCGACAGCCATATGAAGGCGGCCGGCTTCTCGGCCTTCCCGAAGGACACGGCGGGGTTCCTCGAATTGTGCAAGGCGATGAAAGCCAAGGGCACGCCCGCCGGCTTCGCGCACGGCAAGGCGGTCGGCGACGGCAACAATTACGCCCATTGGCTGCTGTGGAGCCATGGCGGCAAGGTCGTGGACGAGGCGGGCAAGGTGGTCATCAACAGCCCGGAGACCGTCGCGGCGCTGAAATATGCGACCGAGCTTTACAAGACCTTCATTCCCGGCACCGAAAGCTGGCTCGACATCAACAACAACCGCGCCTTCATCGCCGGCCAGGTGTCGCTGACTGCCAACGGCGTCTCGCTCTACTATTCGGCGAAGAACGATCCCAAGCTCGCCGACATGAAGGCCGACATGCGCTCTGTCAACTTCCCCATCGGGCCGGTCGGCCAGTCGGTGGAGCTGGCGCAGACCACGTCCTGCATCATCTTCAGGCACACGAAGTTCCCGCAGGCGGCGCAAGCCTACCTCAAATTCATGTATGAGGCCGAGCAGATGAACGCCTGGATCGAAGGATCCAGCGCCTATTGCTGTCAGGCGCTGAAGGCCTTCGCCGCCAACAAGGTCTGGACGTCCGATCCGATTCACGCGCCCTATGCGCGCTCGTCGGAAATGCTGCGCCCCAATGGCTACGCCGGTCCACTCGGCTACGCCTCGGCGGCGGTGATGGCCGATTACGTGGTCGTCGACATGTTCGCCGAAGCCGTCACCGGCCAGCGCTCGCCGGAGGAAGCCGCCAAGCGCGCCGAGCAGCGCGCCACGCGCTACTACCGCGTCTGACGCACGCCCGGCCCCGCCGCTTCACGGCGGCGGGGCGTTCCTCGCGCCGCAGCCAAGGCCGGAGATTTCCATGTTCGCTTCGCTCGGGCAGAGCCGCAATGCGCCCGGCCTTCTGTTCATGCTGCCGGCGGCGGTGTTTCTGTTGTGCTTCCTCGCCTATCCGCTGGGCGTCGGCACCTGGCTCGGCTTCACGGACACGCGCATCGGCCGGGCCGGCCATTTCATCGGCCTCGAGAACTACCAGTCGCTGTGGCAGGATTCGGTGTTCTGGCTGTCGGTGTTCAACACCGTTCTCTACACGGGCGTCGCCTCGGTGCTGAAATTCGCGCTCGGCCTGTGGCTGGCGCTGATCCTCAACGAGAATCTGCCGTTTAAATCGTTCTTCCGCGCCGTCATCCTGCTGCCATGGGTGGTGCCGACCGTCCTGTCGGCCATCGCCTTCTGGTGGATTTACGATTCCCAGTTCTCGGTGATTTCCTGGGCGCTGATGAAATTCGGCTGGATTTCCGCGCCGATCAATTTTCTCGGAGATTCCACCAACGCCCGCGCCTCCGTCATCGCCGCCAATGTCTGGCGCGGCATTCCGTTCGTGGCCATCTCGCTGCTCGCCGGCCTGCAGACCATTTCGCCCTCGCTGCAGGAGGCCGCCTCGCTTGACGGCGCGACCTCGTGGCAGAGGTTCCGTTATGTGACGCTGCCGATGCTGACGCCGATCATCGCCGTCGTCATGACCTTCTCGGTGCTGTTCACTTTCACCGACTTCCAGCTCATCTACGTGCTGACCAAGGGCGGGCCGGTCAACGCCACGCATCTGATGGCGACGCTGTCGTTCCAGCGCGGCATTCCCGGCGGACAACTGGGCGAAGGCGCCGCCATCGCGGTCGCCATGGTGCCCTTCCTGCTCGCCGCCATCCTGTTCAGCTTCTTTGGCCTGCAACGCCGCAAGTGGCAGCAGGGCGGATCGGATTGAGGAGCCCGACCATGAGTTCGCAAACCTCCGCCCCCGCCCCTGTCCTGCAGGATGACGCCGAGGGCATGAGCTATCTCTCCAACCTGCCGCGGCGGGTGGTGACGCTCTATATGCCGCTGGCGGTCTTCGTCTTCGTGCTGCTGTTCCCGTTCTACTGGATGGCGATCACCTCGGTGAAGCCGAACGACCAGTTGACCGACTACGCCAATTTCAGCCCGCTCTGGGTGGCGGCGCCGACATTGCAGCACATCAAATATCTGCTGTTCGAGACGTCCTATCCGGGCTGGCTGCTCAACACGATGATCGTGGCGACGGCCGCGACCTTCCTCGCGCTGGCGGCCTCGGTGTTCGCGGCCTATGCGATCGAGCGCGTGAAGTTCAACGGCTCGCGCTATGTCGGCCTGGCGATCTTTCTCGCCTATCTGGTGCCGCCGTCGATCCTGTTCATTCCGCTCGCCTTCATCGTCTTCCAGTTCGGCATCTACGACACCAAGCTCGCGCTGATCCTGACCTATCCGACCTTCCTCATTCCGTTCTGCACCTGGCTGCTGATGGGCTATTTCCGCTCGATTCCCTACGAGCTGGAGGAATGCGCGCTGATGGACGGCGCCTCGCGCTGGCAAATTCTCACCAAAATCGTCCTGCCGCTCGCTGTGCCGGGGCTGATTTCGGCCGGCATCTTCGCCTTCACCCTGTCGTGGAACGAATTCATCTACGCGCTGACCTTCATCCAGTCGTCGGAGAACAAGACGGTGCCGGTCGGCGTGCTGACGGAACTGGTGCGCGGCGACGTGTTCGAATGGGGCTCGCTGATGGCCGGCGCGCTGCTCGGCTCGCTGCCCGTCGTCATCCTCTACTCGTTCTTCGTCGATTATTACGTGTCGTCGATGACCGGCGCGGTGAAGGAATGAAACCATGAAAAAGACGGCGCTCGTCACCGGCGCGGGCTCGGGAATCGGCCGCGCGGTGGCGCAGGCCTTCCTGCGCGAAGGCGACAATGTCGTGCTCGCCGGGCGGCGCGTGGAGCCGCTGCGCGAGACCGTCGCGCGCGCGGGCGCGAGCGAGGCGAATGCGCTCTGCGTCTCCGCCGACGTGTCGGACCCCGATCAGGTGAAGGCTTTGTTCGACGCCGCCGTCGCCAAATTTGGCCGCGTCGACGTGGTGTTCAACAACGCCGGCGCCGGCGCGCCGCCGATCCCGCTCGAAGATCTGGCATTCGAGGATTGGGCGCGCGTCGTCGGCGCCAATCTGACCGGGCCGTTCCTGTGCACCCAGAACGCCTTCCGTGTGATGAAGGCGCAGAACCCGCGCGGCGGGCGCATCATCAACAACGGCTCGATCTCGGCGACCTCGCCGCGGCCGAACTCCATCGCCTATACCGCGACGAAACACGGCGTCACCGGACTGACCAAAACGGCGTCGCTCGACGGGCGCAAATACGACATCGCCGTCGGCCAGATCGACATCGGCAACGCGCTGACTGACATGGCCATGGCGATGACAAAAGGCGTGCCGCAAGCCAATGGCGACATCGCCGTCGAACCGACGATGGACGTGGAGAACGTGGCCAGGACGGTCCTTTACATGGCCAGCCTGCCGCTCGACGCCAACGCCCTGTTCGTGACCGTCATGGCGACGAAAATGCCGTTCGTCGGGCGCGGATGACAAAAGGCCCGCGTCCTGCCGACGCGGGCCTTTCGGTTCAGCCTCGTCGCCGCGTTCAGCCGACGATTTCGTTGCCCGCGAACCACTGGGCGATCTCGATCGCCGCCGTCTCCGGGGCGTCGGAGCCATGCACGGAGTTCTCGCCCATGTTGAGCGCGAAGTCCTTGCGGATGGTGCCGGCGTCGGCCTTCTCGGGGTTGGTCGCGCCCATCACGTCGCGGTAGCGCCTGATGGCGTTGTCGCCCTCCAGCACCTGCACGACGACCGGGGCGGCCGACATCTGCTCGACCAACTCGCCGAAGAACGGGCGCTCCTTGTGGACGGCGTAAAACGTCTCGGCCTGGGCGCGGGTCATGTGGACGCGCTTCTGGGCGACGATGCGCAGGCCGGCGGCCTCGATCTTCGCGTTGATGGCGCCGGTCAGATTGCGACGGGTGGCGTCGGGCTTGATGATGGAAAAAGTGCGTTCGGTCGCCATGTTTTTTGTCGTCCTTCAATACTGGCGGAAACTCGCCGCGCTTATAGCCGCGCGCCGCCGGGGCGACAAGGCGTGCAAAGGCCGCCGGTCCTTGCGGAGCGGCGGCCTTCCATCGCAGGCTTGACGCCATCAGGCGTCCAGCAGCCTGGCGCGGAACGGCGCGCCGGCGATGGGCGCCACGATGAACAGCCAGCGCTGCGCCATCGCATTGCCGCCGACGAAAACCGCGAGCCGGAGCCGAGCTTCGGGGTCGCGCCGGGAATGGCGACGAGGAAGATGAACGCGCCGACGAATTCCGTCAGGAAGGCCGCGCCTATCGTATATTCGTCGAGCACGCCCGGGCCAAAGCCGTTCTGCCCGAGACCGCCGGCGGCGAGGTCATAGCCCTTCATGCGGCCGGCGCGGATCATGTAGAGGATCGCCGCGCCGAAAATGCCATCGAGATATTGCGAGACGATGTAGCCGGGAACGTCCGACGTCGGCATGCGGCCGGCGGACCAGACGCCCATCGCCATCGCCGCCAGGCCGAAGGCGAGCGCGACCGGCAGCAGCGCCAGCGGCGCCACGAGCGGCAGGCCGGAGCCGGGGATCGGGCCAAGCCAGCGATGGTCGCCGAGCCGCAGCCCATGAGCACGAGCACGGCCGCGCCAATGAATTCGGCGAAATATTTCTTCATGTTGAAAACCACATGAAGCGGACCCAACGCCTGCTCCTGCGACGATAGGTGAAACGAATATGAACGAAAGCTGTATGACGGCGCGCTTCGGCTTGCCTTGCGCGCGCCCTCGCGCGACAAGCCGGCCATGCTCCATCTGAACGACATCACCTATCGGCTTGGTCCGCGCCTGCTGTTCGATTCCGCCACCGCCGCGCTGCCGGACCGGGCGCGCGTCGGCTTCGTCGGCCGCAACGGCGCGGGCAAGACCACGCTGTTCCGCATCGTCTCGGGCGAATTGTCGCCGGAATCGGGTTCCTTCACCCTGCCCCGCAACGCCCGCCTCGGCCGCGTCGAACAGGAGGCGCCGGGCGGCGCCCGGACGCTCGCCGATTTCGTCCTGGAGGCGGACAAGGAGCGCGCGGCGCTGCTGGCGGAGGCCGAAACCGCGACCGACCCGCATCGCATCGCCGAAATCCAGACGCGGCTCGTGGACATCGACGCGCATTCGGCCCCGGCGCGCGCCGCGTCGATCCTCTCCGGCCTCGGCTTCGATCATGACGCGCAGGCGCGGCCCCTGTCCGAATTTTCCGGCGGCTGGCGCATGCGCGTGGCGCTCGCCGCCGTGCTGTTCTCGCAGCCCGACGTGCTGCTGCTCGACGAGCCCACCAATTATCTCGACCTCGAAGGCACGCTCTGGCTGGTCGATTATCTCAAGACCTATCCGGCGACGATCCTGGTCATCAGCCACGACCGCGATTTGCTGGATGAGGTGGCAGACCACATCCTGCACCTCGACAAGGGCAAGCTGACGCTGTGGAAGGGCAATTATTCCTCCTTCGAGAAGCAGCGGCGCGAGGCGCAGGCGATCCAGCTCAAGCACAAGAAAAAGCAGGACGACCAGCGCCGCCATCTGCAGGAGTTCGTCGACCGCTTCCGCGCCAAGGCGACCAAGGCGCGCCAGGCGCAGTCGCGCCTCAAGGTGCTGGCGAAGATGGAGCCGATCGCCGCCATGGTCGACGACGAGGTGCTGCCCTTCCAGCTCCCCTCGCCGGAAAAGCCCCTGTCGCCGCCGATCGTGGCGATGGACGGCGCCAGCGTCGGCTATGACGAGCGCGTCATCCTGAAGCGGCTCGATCTCACCCTGTCGAACGATGATCGCATCGGCCTGCTCGGCTCCAACGGCAACGGCAAATCGACCTTCGCCAGGCTCATCGCCGGGCGGCTTCAGGCGATGGCGGGCCGCGTGCGGCGCTCACAGAAGCTCGAGGTCGGCTTTTTCGCGCAGCATCAGATCGACGATCTCAACCCCGCCGACACGCCCTATTCCGCCGTCGCGCGGCTGATGCCGGACGGCACGGAGGCGAAAATCCGCGCGCGCTGCGCCGGCCTCGGCTTTCCCAATGTGAAGGCGGACACGAAAGTCGCGTTGCTGTCGGGCGGCGAGAAGGCGCGGCTGCTGATGGGGCTCGCCACCTTCAACGGGCCGCATCTGATCATCCTCGACGAGCCGACGAACCATCTCGACATCGACAGCCGCGCCGCGCTGATCGAGGCGATCAACGATTACGACGGCGCGGTCATCCTCGTCTCGCACGATCGGCATCTGCTGGAGGCCTGCGCCGATCGGCTGTGGCTCGTGGCGGACGGCTCGGTGAAGACCTTCGACGGCGACATGGACGATTACCGCCGCTTCGTGCTCGATTCGGCGCGCACGCAAAGCTCATCGGAGCCACGCGAGGACAAAGGCGCCAGTCAGGCCGAGCAGCGGCGCAAGGCGGCCGAAACGCGACGCGATCTCGCGCCCCTGCGCCGAAAGATCGCCGCGGCGGAAGAAAAAATCGCGAAATTTCAGGTTCTGCTGGGGCGCATCGACGCCATGCTGGCGCACCCGGAAGCCTTCACCAGAGAGCCCGCCAAGGCGCTTGCCCTGTCGCAGCAGCGCAGCGAGGTGGAGCGGACCATCGCCGCGGCGGAGGAGGAATGGCTGGAGCTGACGGACGAGTTGGAGGGCGCCTGAGGCTCGCGCCATCGTGTTCGCGCCGCAATTCGCTCTTAGGAGTTTCGCGTCTATAAGCCGCTCCCATCGCTTTCGCCCCCCGCGCGCGCTGATTCGCCTTACCTTCCCGGAGACCGCCCCATGAGACTGCCTCGCCTCTTCCGCGCCCTCGCGCTGGGCCTGATCGCCGGGACGGCGGCGGCCGCGCCGGCCGCGGCTCAATCCTTCCAGCCGGCGCAAAAGGGCGAGATCGAGCAGATCGTCAGGGACTACCTGCTGAAGCATCCGGAAGTGTTGCGCGACGCGCTGACCGAGCTGGATCGGCGCCAGAAAGCCGAAGAGGCCGCCGCGCGCGCCAGGATCCTCGGCGACGTCAACGGGCCACTCTACGCATCGAAGCAGCATGCCGTGATCGGCAATCCGAACGGCAAAACCGTGCTTGTCGAGTTCTTCGACTATAATTGCGGCTACTGCAAACGGGCTACCGACGATCTCGCCAGGTTGATGAAAGAGAACCCCGACCTCAAGGTGATTCTCAAGGAATTCCCGGTTCTTGGACCGAATTCCGTCGAAGCCCACAAGATCGCCGCCGCGGCGCGCGAGCAACTGGGCCCGAAATATTGGGACTACCATCAGAAGCTGATGGCCACGCGCGGCCAGATCGGCAAGGCGCAGGCTTTGGCGGTCGCGAAAGATCTGGGCGCCGACGTCGCGAAGGTCGAGAAAGACGCCGAAGGCGCCGATGTCGGCAACGGCCTCAACGAGACCATGATGGTCGCCGACGCGCTCAATCTGTCCGGCACCCCCGTCTACGTTCTCGCCGACGACGTCATCATCGGCGCGGTCGGCTACGACAAGCTCAAGGGCAAGCTCGACAACCTGAAGAAGTGCGGCAAGACAGCCTGCTGACCTTCGGCCGGGTTTGTGGGCTTTCATCGCGGCGCCAAAGGGCTTATACGGCTTTGTCGGCGCCGCCTCCGGCCGCTCGCCCGAGACGAAGATGAAATCCGTCCACGTTCTCAACGGTCCCAACCTGAACCTGCTCGGACAGCGCGAGCCCGCGACCTATGGCGCGCAAAGCCTCTCCGATATCGAGGCGCGACTGAAACAGCTCTGCGCCGCGCGCGGCGTCGCGCCGACCTTCCGCCAGTCGAATCATGAAGGTGATCTCGTCACCTGGATTCAGGAGGCGGGGCTGGCGAAAATTCCGGTCATCCTCAACGCCGGCGCCTTCACGCATACATCCATCGCCATCCACGACGCCATTCGCGGCGCGAACGCCGAGGTGATCGAGGTGCATCTCTCGAACGTGCACGCGCGCGAGAGCTTCCGGCACCATTCCTTCATCTCGCCCGTCGCCAGGGGCGTCATCCTGGGTTTCGGCGCGCGCTCCTATGAGCTGGCGCTGGAAGCCCTCTTTCCCGCAACCTGAGAGAAACCGAGAGCCCATGCCGCGCGCCAGCACGCCCCGTCCGAAAAAACCCGAAGCCGCCGCCGGCATCGACGCCGCCCTTGTGCGTGACATCGCCATGCTGTTGAAGGAAACCGATACGGCGGAGATCGAGATCGAAAAGGGCGATCTGAAAATCCGCGTCGCGCGCTACGCCGCGGCGCCGGCCATGCAGGCCGCGCCGGCGCCCGTCGCCGTCATCGCGCCGCCGCCTGCGCCAACGGCCATGACCGCCGCCGCGCCGGCCGCCGCCGAAAGCCCCGGCGCGGTGAAATCGCCGATGGTCGGCACCGTCTACATGCGCCCCTCGCCGGACGCCAAGCCCTTCGTCGAGGTCGGCAGCGTGGTCAAACCGGGCGACAAGCTGCTGCTTGTCGAGGCCATGAAGACCTTCAACGACATTGTCGCGCCCCGCGCCGGCACGGTCACGGCCATTCTCGTCGAGGACGGCGAGCCGGTCGAATACGGCCAGCAGCTTCTCGTGATCGAATAAGGAAGGGCGCGCCTTGTTCGACAAAATTCTCATCGCCAACCGGGGCGAAATCGCGCTTCGCATCCTGCGCGCGGCCAAGGAACTCGGCATCGCCACCGTCGCCGTGCATTCGACGGCGGACGCGGAGGCGATGCATGTGAAGCTGGCCGACGAATCCGTCTGCATCGGCCCGCCGCCGGCGCGCGATTCCTACCTGAACATCCCCGCCCTGCTCGCGGCCTGCGAAATCACCGGCGCGGACGCGATCCATCCCGGCTACGGCTTTCTGTCGGAGAACGCCCGCTTCGCGGAAATTCTCGCCGATCACAACATCGGCTTCATCGGCCCGAAAGCCGAGCATATCCGGCTGATGGGCGACAAGATCGAGGCCAAGCGCACGGCGCTCAGGCTTGGCATCCCCTGCGTTCCGGGCTCGGAAGGTGGCGTCGGCGATGATGATGAGGCGATGGCCATTGCCGGGGGCATTGGTTTTCCGGTGCTGGTGAAGGCGGCGGCCGGCGGCGGTGGACGTGGCATGAAAGTCGCCCGAACGGCGGCCGATCTGTCCAACGCGCTCGCCATGGCGCGGGCGGAAGCCAAGGCGGCCTTCGGCGACGACGCCGTCTATCTCGAAAAATATCTCGAGAAACCGCGCCACATCGAAATCCAGATCCTCGGCGACGGCCAGGGCGGCGCGATTCATCTGGGCGAGCGCGACTGTTCATTGCAGCGCCGGCATCAGAAGGTGCTGGAGGAGACGCCCTCGCCGGCGCTCAACGACGAACAGCGGCAGGAGATCGGCGAAATCTGCGCCAGGGCCATGCGTGACCTGCGCTATTCGGGCGCCGGCACGATCGAGTTTCTCTATGAGGACGGCCGCTTCTATTTCATCGAGATGAACACCCGCATCCAGGTCGAGCATCCGATCACCGAAATGATCACCGGCTTCGATCTGGTCAACGAACAGATCAAGATCGCCGCCGGCTCTCCGCTGACCATCCGGCAGGAGGACGTGGTCTTCCACGGCCACGCCATCGAATGCCGCGTCAACGCCGAGCATCCCGCGACCTTCCGGCCCTCGCCCGGCAAGATCGCCTATTACCATCCGCCGGGCGGTCTCGGCGTGCGCGTCGACAGCGCGGTTTATCAGGGCTACACGATCCCGCCCAATTACGATTCGCTCGTCGGCAAGCTGATCGTGCACGGCCGCAACCGCACCGAGGCGATGATGCGGCTGCGCCGCGCGCTCGACGAATTCATCGTCGACGGCATCGACACGACCTTGCCGTTGTTCCGCACGCTGGTGCGCAACGCCGACGTGCAAAACGGCGTCTACGACATCCACTGGCTGGAGAAATTCCTCGCCACCGGCGGCATGGATATCGGCGGATAGAAAATCCTCGCTTCCGACAGAGCCGTAAGCGAAGCTCCGGTTCTTGCTGACGTATCGTCGTCACGCGAACCGGCGTTCCATTCGCCTGGAGACGCTCCCGCCTATTCCGCGACGAAGGCCTCGCCCCTGAAGCGCAGGGTCTTCTCGCAGCCCGGCGGCTTTGTTGGCCCACAAACCTCGCCGGCCATGGTCGCGACGATGCGCGCGACCTTGCCGTCGCGAACGACGCGCCAGCTTTTCACCTTGAAGTCGCCGGACGGAGAAGCCATTTCGGCCGACGACAGGTAGATCGAAATCTTGCACCCTTCGTCGCTGTTGCAATAGAGCGCCTTGTTGGCGGCGCAGCCCCTGGCGATGTCAAAGACGTAATCGGCCTTGCCGTCGCCGTCGAGATCGACCTCGGTAATGAAATCGGCGCGCTTCGGCGGCTTCTGCTTTTCCTGCTGGCAATCATAGACGAAGCCGGAGAACGGACCCGCCACATACATTGGCAGTTCGGCGGCAATGGCGGCGCGCGGCGCCGCGGCCATGACGAGCGCGAGGACAAGCGCGCGGACAGGCGTCATGCGATTCACTCCGGATTTCGGGCCGCCATTCTGACCGCGCCGCGCCGGCGCCGCCAATGACAAATCCCGTCACGCCAGCCCCGCCAGACGCAGCGCCAGCCCCGCCGCGCCGGCGCCGGCCAGCGTCGCGACCATGCCGACATGAAAGCGGAACGTGGCGAGAATCGCGCCCAGCGCCAGCAGCAGCGCCCCGGGATCGAGGCTCAACCAGACCGGCGCGTCGAACGCCAGGCCGGCGGCGCGCACCGGCCGGGTTTCGCGGAAGACGACGTGAATGGCGAACCAGACGGCGAGATTGAGGATGACGCCGACGACGGCGGCGGTGATGGCCGCGAGCGCGCCGGCGAGGGCGCGGTTTTCCCGCAAGCGCTCGACATAGGGCGCGCCGGCGAAAATCCACAGGAAGCATGGCGCGAAGGTCACCCAGGTCGCCAGCAGGCCGGCGAGCGCCCCCGCCAGCATCGGCGGCAAGGCGCCGGGGGCGCGGTAGCCGGCGAGAAAGCCGACGAATTGCAGCACCATGATGAGCGGTCCGGGCGTCGTCTCGGCCATGCCGAGGCCGTCGAGCATCTCGCCGGGCTTCAGCCAATGATGCGTCTCGACCGCCTGCTGCGCCACATAGGCCAGCACGGCATAGGCGCCGCCGAAGGTGACGACGGCCATTTTGGAAAAAAACACGGCGATGGTTGTGAACACATGGGCCGGGCCGAGCCAGAGCAGCAGCGCGGCGACAGGCGTGAGCCAGAGCGCGAGGAAAATCCAGGCCCAGCGGCGCGTGGCGGCGAGATCGGCGCGCGGCGGCGGCGCGGCGGCGCGCGGCGCCCCACCCTGCCCGCGCGCCGCGAGATAACCGAACAGGCCCGCCCCGACGATCAGCACAGGGAATGGCGCGGCGAAGAAGAAGATCAGCACGAAAGACAGCGCCGCGAGCGCATAGGCCCGGCCGTCCCTGAGGGCGCGGCGGGCGATACGCAGCAGCGCCTCCAGCACAACCGCCAGCACCGCCGCCTTGAGGCCGAAGAACAGGGCGCCGACAAGCGGCGTCTGGCCGAACGCGGCGTAGAGCATCGACAGCGCCATGATGGCGACGACGCCAGGCAGGATGAACAGCCCGCCGGCGACAAGCCCGCCGCGCGGGCCGTGCAGCAGCCAGCCGATATAGGTCGCGAGTTGCTGCGCCTCGGGACCGGGAAGCAACATGCAGAAATTCAGCGCATGGATGAAACGCGGCTCGTCGATCCATTTTTTCTCGTCGACGAGAATGCGGTGCATGGCGGCGATCTGCCCGGCCGGTCCGCCGAAACTGAGCAGGGCGACGCGCGTCCAGACGCGCAACGCTTCGCTGAAGGACGCGGGACGCGCTTCGCCCGATGCGGCCGTCTGATGTTCCATGATTTCCCTTTCCGCGCGAACCGACGAGCGTCGGGCGGTCAGGGCAGAGCTTGGGCGCCGGGCGGCGTCTCAACCGGGGCGTCCGCCGAAGGCCCCGCGCAAATCTAAAACCGCGGAATGACGGACTCAAGCGCATTTGGCCGGCGCGCCGCGCGCCGGGCCGTCCACAGGACATCACCAGCTTATCCACAGGTTTTCCACAATCTTTCCACAGGCTCGCGTCAACCGCCGTCGCCCGCCTGTGCGCGGCGCCCTTGCGCGGGGTCGCCGGGCGCGCGACAAGATCGCCATGGCCCGCGCCCGCCTCAACCTCCGCGTCACGCCGCAAGTTGTATTGCGCGCCTATTCGCTCGGGCTGTTCCCGATGTCGGAAAGCGCGGACGACGACGAATTGTTCTGGGTGGATCCGGAAAAGCGCGGCGTCTTTCCCCTCGACGGCATTCTCGTGTCGCGCAGCCTGGCCAAAGTCGTTCGCTCGGACCGCTACGAGATTCGCGCCGACGGCGATTTCGACGCGGTGATCGCGGCCTGCGCCGGCGCCCGCGCCGATGGCGGCGGCACCTGGATCAACGGCGAGATCAGGCGCCTCTACCGCGCCCTGTTCGATCTCGGCCACGCCCACACGGTCGAGGCCCGCGACGACAGGGGCGCGCTCGTCGGCGGGCTTTACGGCGTGTCGCTCGGCGCCGCCTTTTTCGGCGAAAGCATGTTCCATCGCGCCCGCGACGCCTCGAAAGTGGCGCTCGTGCATCTGGCGGCGCGGCTCAACGCCGGCGGATTTCGCCTGCTCGACACGCAATTCGTAACGCCGCATCTGGCCAGTCTCGGCGCGGTGGAGATTTCGCGGGCGCATTACAAGGTTCTGCTCGACGACGCCATCGCCCATCACGGCGATTTCGACGCCCTGCCCCGCGGCGGCGTCTCCGGCGGCGAGGCGTTGACGGAACTGGGTTATCGATCGGCGCGCGCCGGCGCGCCGGAAGCAAAACAGAGGTTCACATGAGTCCCGCCCCCACGGTCTTGCTCGCCAATGGCGTGAGAATGCCGCAACTCGGCCTCGGAACCTGGCCCATGGACGACGCGCAGGCCGCCGCCGCCGTGGAACAGGCGGTGCGGCTTGGCTATCGCCTCATCGACACCGCCGGAAATTACGGCAATGAAGCCGGCGTGGGCGAAGGCCTCCGGCGTTCAGGCGCGGCGCGGTCCGAGATTTTCGTCACCACGAAATTCAACCGCCAATGGCACAGCGTCGCGGGCGCGCGGCTAGCGACGGAGGCGAGCCTGAAACGACTGGGGCTCGACTACGTCGATCTGATGCTCGTGCATTGGCCCAACCCCGATCAAAACCGTTATGTCGAGGCGTTCTCGGGCCTTGTTGCGGTCATGAAAGCCGGCCTCGCGCGGGCGATCGGCGTCTCCAATTTCAAGCCGGCGCATCTGCAAGAGCTGTTCGACGCCGGACTCGCGCCGCATGTGAATCAGATTCAGCTCGATCCGACGCGCCGGCGCGACGATCTCGTCGCGATCCATCGCGCGCGCGGCATCGTCACCGGAACCTGGAGTCCGATCGATCGGGGCGGCGCCCTGCTCGCCGACGCGACGATCGGGGCGATCGCGCGGCGCATCGGACGCACGCCGACGCAGGTCGTGCTGCGCTGGCATGCGCAGAACGGTTTCATTCCCGTCCCGAAATCGGCTGACGCGGCGCGGCAGAAGGAAAATCTCGCCGTGTTCGCTTTTGAGCTGGATGCGGACGACATGGCCGCTCTCGGCGCGCTGGCGCAAAGCCCGCTCGGGCTGGACGCCGATTCCTTCGGCCATTGAGACGAGGCTGGCCCCGCCTCAATTGTTTCCGGCCGGATCGCGGCCGGGCGCCGCCTCGGTCGGGAAGAATCGCTGGGAAGGCTGGCGGCGCGGCTCGGCCGCCGGGGAGACGTCGCGCGGCGGACGCAGATCTCCCGGCAGCCCGGCGGGGGGCGTGGGGCGATTCGGCGCGGGCGATCGCTGGCCTGGCGCCGCGGCGCCCGGCGGCGGCCGCACCTCGATCGGGCCTGCGGGCGTCGTTGGCGCGCCGCCGGTGACCGGCTCGAAACCGGGCGCGGCGGGCGCCTGAGGCGCCGCCGGCGCATTCGGATCGACCGTGCGGCGCGGGCGCGGCACGGTGCCGGGCCTGGGGCGCGCGCCCTCGGACGCCGGCGGCGCCTCGGCCTGCTCCGACGGTTTGGGATCGGCGATGACGGTCGTGCCACCCTTGCAGTCGGTCAGCCAGATATCATAGACGGCGTGCTCGACGCCGTGCAGCCCGGGGCTGGCCGCATACATCCAGCCATTGAAAATGCGCTTGTATTCGTTCTTGGTGTCAACCTCGTCGACTTCGACGAACGTAGTCGTTTGCGGCGCTTCGGTGCGCGGGCGCGTATAGCAGACGCGCGCGGTGATCTGCAGCGATCCGAACTGGACGGTCTCGCCGGTCGACACTTCGAAAGCGATGATGCGGCCGGTGATCTTGTCGAGCCCGGCGAAGACGGCGATCGGATTCTTGATGCGATCGGCGAGCGCGGATGGCGTCACGCCGGCGAGGGCGGCGGAGGCGAGCGTCACCCGCAACAGAGCGCGCGAGGCGTCGCGCAGCTTGTGAAAAGTCATATCGTTCCAATCCGGCGGCCGCATCGTCGGGACGGGCGCGGCGCGCGTCCCGTCGCCAGCCCTTAGCACGGGAGGACATCGCCATGAAAGTCCGGCCGCAATGCGGCAAGCAGCTGAATCGCTCAGCTTTGCTTAAGATTGCGATGCGATGATGCGATTCGACCGGAACGGGAACCTGACCGAAATGCGCGCTTCGCTGCCGATTCTATGCATCGCCCTGGCCGTGGGCGCCGCCGGTTGCCGTCAGGCCGAGGAGCCGGACGCGCCGCTGATCGGCCGGCTGGCGGGCGACTGGGCGCCGATCGTGCTGGAGAACTGCGACCTGCGCGTCAAATTCGGCTCCAGTTCGATCTGGGTCATCCGGGACGGCAAGACGCACAAGATTTCCAGCTTCCACCGCGTTCGAATCGACGGCACGGACATGGACATCGTCCTCAACGAGGGCGAAGCCAGCAAAGTGCTCAGCTTCAGGACCGGGCCGAACAATCTCAAACTGGTCTCGGTGCGCTCGCCCACGGGCGAGGATCTCAACGACAGCATCAGCGAAGACGCCGATCAGAAGATCAAATATCTGTCGATGCGCGCGAAGACGCTGTTCGATTTGCGCCGCTGCGTCGAGGTCAACGACGAAGAGAAAAATTAGACTGGCGTCCGCCTCGCCCGCCGCCGCTCAGGCGCCGGGCTTCCAGGCCTGATAATCGCCCGTCGCGGCGGGACGCACGCCATCGCGCAAGGTCGAGCCTTGCGGCCGGTAGGCGGCGTGTGTGCCGGTCATATTCGCCAGATGCGGCAGCTCCCACTCGCGGGCGACATATTTCTCGTCGGTCGGGGGCGTGTCGACCGTATGGTGCAGCCAGCCGTACCAGCCCATCGGCGTCATCGTGCCTTCCGAATAGCCGTTGAAAATGACCCAGCGGCGCTCGAAACCCAGAGCGGGATCCTTCTTGCCGCCCCTGGTGCGGTAATAGGCGTTGCCATATTCGTCATGGCCGACGAGTTCGCCGTAAAGCCAGGTGTGGAGTCGCGTGTTGAGCGTCTGGCCGTTCCACCAGGTGAAGAATTGGGTCAGCCATTTCAGCATGAGCGGTCGTCCGGACTGGCAAGCGCGCGCAGCGCGCGGGAGAGCGCGCTATCTATGGCGTCCTGCGCCGATCCTGTCCAGAGCCGCGCCGGCGCCAACTTGGTCGCAGGCCGGGCTTGCGGGACGCATATGGAATTTTTTTGCGCCTTGCGCCAACGCCGCGCCGGCGACACGCGAATCGGACAGCGCCGCGCCCGCCCGATTCTCGCCTCGTCCCCCCGATTTTCCGGGGGGTTCGATGTCGGCGTCGTGACGGCGCCGCGTCGCGCCAAACGCAAGCAAAAAATGAATTTTCCCCATAGTTAACCAATCTTAACATTCGCGGCGACTTGAGCTTCACCATTCGCGGAGCCCTCCCCGGCGACGTAATCCCAAGCAATTCAGGGGGCTGCGCGGCGACTCGGGCGTCTTGACGAAAATCGACGCCGCGCACTACATTTGGTGCCGCCTGTCAAATTCGACACTAGGTCTTGCGCCGCCCCCGGCGACTGTCATAGTTTCGCCATACCCGGACGGACCGGGCCGTCATCGCCGGACGGCGCGCGAGCTTGTTGCAAGCTCCCGCGCGCGGGCGTCGCGGCGAAGGCCCGGCGGCTCTCGACAAGAGGCCGCGGTTCGGGACGTCAACAAGCGCGACGGCGCCACCGACGAAGTTCGGGTTTCGTAATTTTGGATTTTGGCTTCAGGGACCGGCCACGGTCCCGCGCGGGCGTTTCGCCCGTGCTCACGGGGGATGGACGACATGCGGATCGAGCGGCGCTACACCAGGGACACTCTCTCTCCCTATGCGGACATCGCGTTCCAGCGAACGAAGAGCGAGATTCGCAATCCCGATGGCTCGGTCGTGTTCTCGCTCGACGGCATCGACGTTCCCGCCGCCTGGAGCCAGGTGGCGGCCGACGTGCTGGCGCAGAAATATTTCCGCAAGGCCGGCGTGCCGGCGCGTTTGAAAAAGGTCGAGGAGACCGGCGTTCCGTCCTTCCTGTGGCGGTCGGTCCCGGATGAGGCGGCGCTCGCCGCCCTGCCCCCGGCCGAGCGTTACGGCTCGGAAAAGTCGGCGCGTCAGGTGTTCGACCGTCTCGCCGGCGCCTGGACCTATTGGGGTTGGAAGGGTCGCTATTTCGGCAGCGAGGCCGACGCGCAGGCGTTCTATGACGAATTGCGCTACATGCTCGCCGCCCAGATGGTCGCGCCCAATTCGCCGCAATGGTTCAACACCGGCCTGCACTGGGCCTATGGCGTCGACGGCCCCGGCCAGGGCCATTTCTATGTCGATCACGCGACGGGCGAATTGACCCGTTCGGCCTCGGCCTACGAGCATCCGCAGCCGCACGCCTGCTTCATCCAGTCCGTCGCCGACGACCTCGTCAACGAGGGCGGCATCATGGATCTGTGGGTGCGCGAGGCGCGCCTGTTCAAATACGGCTCGGGCACGGGCTCGAACTTCTCCCGCCTGCGCGGCGAGAACGAGAAGCTGTCGGGCGGCGGCAAGTCCTCCGGACTGATGAGCTTTCTCAAGATCGGCGACCGCGCCGCGGGCGCCATCAAGTCGGGCGGCACGACGCGCCGCGCCGCCAAGATGGTGGTGGTCGACGTCGATCATCCCGACATCGAGGCCTATATCGACTGGAAGGTGAAGGAGGAGGAGAAGGTCGCCGCCCTCGTCGCCGGCTCCCGGATCGTCAGGAAGGCGATGAAGGGCATCATGCGCGCCTGCGTCAATTGCGCGGGCCCGGGCGACGATTGCTTCAACCCGGAGAAGAATCCGGCGCTGAAGAAGGAGATCAGGCTCGCCCGCCGCGCCCAGGTTCCGGACAATTACATCAAGCGCGTCATCCAGTTCGCGCGGCAGGGCTACACCGACATCCGGTTCGACACCTATGACACGGATTGGGATTCGGAGGCCTATCTCACCGTCGCCGGTCAGAATTCGAACAATTCGGTGCGCGTCGCCGACGACTTCCTGCGCGCGGTCGAGGCCGACGGCGACTGGACGCTGACGCGCCGCACCGACGGCAAGGTCCACAAGGTGCTGAAGGCCAGGGATTTGTGGGAGAAGATCGGCTACGCCGCCTGGGCGTCCGCCGATCCCGGCCTGCAATACCACACCACCATCAACGACTGGCACACCTGCCCCAAGGCCGGCCCGATCGTCGCGTCCAATCCGTGCTCGGAATACATGTTCCTCGACGACACGGCCTGCAATCTCGCCTCGCTCAACCTGTTGCAGTTCCGCGACGCGGCGACGAAACAGTTCGACGTGGAGGCCTACGAGCACGCCGTGCGGCTGTGGACCGTGGTGCTGGAAATCTCGGTGCTGATGGCGCAGTTCCCATCGCGGGAGATCGCGCGCCTGTCCTATGAATACCGCACGCTCGGCCTCGGCTACGCCAATATCGGCGGCCTTCTGATGTCGTCCGGCATCGGCTACGATTCCGACGAAGGCCGAGCCATCTGCGGCGCGCTCTCCGCCATCATGACCGGCGTCTGTTACGCCACGTCGGCGGAAATGGCGGGCGAGCTTGGCCCGTTCGCGCATTACGACGAGAACGCCGCCGATATGCTGCGCGTCATGCGCAACCATCGCCGCGCGGCCCATGGCGTCGCCCATGGCTACGAGAAACTCTCCGTCGATCCCGTGCCGCTCGATCACGCCGCCTGCCCCGATCAGCGCCTCATCGCGCACGCGAAAGCGGCCTGGGACAAGGCGGTGGAACTGGGCGAGAGGCACGGCTATCGCAACGCGCAGGTCTCCGTCGTCGCGCCGACCGGCACGATCGGTCTGGTCATGGATTGTGACACCACCGGCATCGAGCCCGATTTCGCGCTGGTGAAGTTCAAGAAGCTCGCGGGCGGCGGCTATTTCAAGATCATCAATCGCGCCGTGCCGGAAGCCCTGCGCGCGCTCGGCTACGGCGAGGCGCAGATCGCCGAAATGGAGGCTTTCGCCGTCGGCCACGCCTCGCTGCGCCAATCGCCGGCGATCAACCATGCGACGCTCGCCGCCAGGGGCTTCCCTCAGGCGAAGCTGGATGAACTGGAAAAGGCGCTGGCCAGCGCCTTCGACATCAAGTTCGTCTTCAACAAATGGACGCTCGGCGCCGATTTCCTCAAGGACGTGTTGAAGGTTCCCGCCGCGAAGCTCGAAGACCCCTCCTTCGAGATCCTGCCCTGGCTCGGCTTCTCCAAAGCCGACATCGAGGCCGCCAACACCCATGTCTGCGGCGCAATGACGCTGGAGGGCGCGCCGCACCTGAAGCCCGAACATTATCCGGTGTTCGACTGCGCCAATCCGTGCGGGCGCACCGGCAGGCGCTATCTCTCGGTCGAGAGCCACATCCGCATGATGGCGGCGGCGCAGCCCTTCATCTCGGGCGCCATCTCCAAGACGATCAACATGCCCAACGAGGCGAGCGTCGAGGATTGCAAGAACGCCTATCTGCTGTCGTGGAAACTGGCGCTGAAGGCCAACGCGCTCTATCGCGACGGCTCGAAACTGTCGCAGCCGCTCAATGCGCAGCTCATCGCCGATGACGAGGAGGAGGCCGACGAGCCGGTCGAGACGCTCGCCGCCGCCGGCATGCCGGCGCGCGTCACGCAGGTGACCGAGCGCATCGTCGAACGGATCATCGAGAAGGTGATGCGCGACCGCGAGAAGCTGCCGGAGCGCCGCAAGGGCTATACGCAGAAGGCGGTGGTCGGCGGCCACAAGGTCTATCTGCGCACCGGCGAATATCAGGACGGGCGCCTCGGCGAAATCTTCATCGACATGCACAAGGAAGGCGCCGCCTTCCGCTCGCTGATGAACAATTTCGCCATCGCCATTTCGCTTGGCCTGCAATACGGCGTGCCGCTCGACGAATATGTCGACGCCTTCACCTTCACCCGCTTCGAGCCGGCGGGCCTGGTGCAGGGCAACGACATGATCAAGAACGCCACGTCGATCCTCGACTATGTGTTCCGCGAACTGGCCGTGTCCTATCTCGGCCGCAACGACCTCGCCCATGTCTCGCCCGACGACATCGGCCCGGCCGCCATGGGCCGCGGCGAAGCGGAAGGCAAGGCCCCGGCCCCCGCCTCGGCCGCCGCCAGCATCGTCTCCAAGGGCCTGGTGCGCTCGCAGACCGACCGGTTGATGGTGGTGCAAGGCGGCGCCGTGAGCGTGACGACCACGCCCGACGCGCGCGGCGGCAGCGTCGTCACCAGCGTGACGACCATCGGCGCCACCGCGCTGAAGAGCGAGGTGGAGGCCGAGGTGAAGGCCGAGATGGGCCATCTCTCCTGGTCCGCCCCCCGCCCCGCCGACGCCATCGCCGAGAAGCGCGCCGAGGCGCGGATGAAAGGCTATGTCGGCGAAGCCTGCGGCGAATGCGCCAATTTCACCCTCGTGCGCAACGGCACCTGCCTGAAATGCGACACCTGCGGCGCGACGACGGGATGCTCGTGAGAATCTTCGTCCCGGCGATGACATGACGAGCGGCCGGCGGAAACGCCGGCCGTTTCGATTCCGACGCGCGCCCGCGCGCCCGGAAAACCCGCGTCTGGCGCCGGCGCGGATCGGGGTCTATCCTCGCCCGTCGCCCAGGCGCCGCGCGAGGAACCATGATCAAGCTCTACACATTCGGACCGCTGCGGAACCTTCCCGACGGCAGCCCCTTCGTGATCAAAGCGATGCTGCTGCTGACATTCGCCGGCCTGCCCTATCAGGAACGGCCGGGCGGCCCCCGCAAGGCGCCCAAGGGCAAGCTGCCCTTCATCGAGGACGACGGCGACGTCATCGCCGATTCCTCCTTCATCCGCTTCCACATCGAGAACAAATACGGCTTCGATTTCGACGCCGGTCTTGACGCGCGCGACCGCGCCATCGCCTGGGCCGTCGAGAAAATGTGCGACGAGCATCTCTATTGGGCGCAGGTCCACACCATGTGGATGGACGACGGCAATTTCGAGCGCGGCATGGCGCGCTATTTCGACATCGCGCCGGCTCCGTTGCGTCCGCTGATCAAGTCGTTCATGCGCAGGCGCGTCGGCAAAACATTGCGGACGCAAGGCTTCGGCCGTCACAGCCGCGAGGAGCTGGAGAAGCTGGCGATCCGCGACATAGAGTCCATCGCCGCCATTCTCGGCGACAAACCGTTCCTGATGGGCGGCCAGCCCTGCGCCGCCGACGCCATCGTCTGGGCGCAACTGGCCGCTTTCACCGCGCCCTTCGTCCAAAGCCCCATAAGTTCAGCTACAAGGAAATATGGTAGACTTGTTGACTATGTCGCCCGGATAGGTCAGACATACTTCCCTAATCTCCCGACGTGAGGCGTCCGACGCCGCATGCGGGTCGGCGTCGGAGAATATCATGACAAGGGCGGGCGCGCGGCGCGGGCGCAAGAGCTGGGCCGAAAAGCTGCGGCCGGACATGCAGCCGTCGCTCGTCGCCGACCGGGGCGGGTCCGGCCTCATGCTGATCGCGACGCCGATGCTGGTCGCCTGGCAGATCGCGGCGATCCAGCAGGGCGAGACGATCTCGATGGCGGAATTGCGGGCCCGGCTGGCCAACGCCCATCACGCCCAGAGCGCGTGCCCGATGACGACGGCGATCTTCTACAACATCGTCGCCGGCGCCAGTGAAGACGACCGCGCCGCCGGACGACCCGTTCTCGCGCCTTGGTGGCGCGTCACCCTGCCCGACCTCACCTTGAGCCCGAAGACGCCGCCGGGCCCGCAAGTTCAGGCCGAGCGGCTTCAGGCGGAAGGCCATCGCGTCATGCGCGACGCGCGTGGCCGCTGGCTGCTATTGTCCTGATCAGCTCTTGATCTTGCAGACCGCCAGGGTCTCGCGCGCTTTCGCGCTGGCGTTGGCGCTATAGGCGCCGGTGGCGCGCAATTCCGCCAGGTCGGCGGGCGACATCGCCTTCATCATCCGATCGCTGTAGCAGCCGCATTTGGACGACGCGCCGGCGCTCGCGCCGCTGCCCTGCAACACCGTCACGCAGGATTGCGTCAGCCGGGCGCGCAATTGCGCATTGGTCGCCACGCCCGCGGGCGGGCTCGACGGCATGCAGGCGCCGAGCGCCAGGGCGGCGGCGGCGAGAACGAAAACGCCCGATTTGCGCACGCGACTCACTCCTTCTTTGATTGTCGAAACAGCGACATGATGCCCGCCGGGTCCGCCCGCGCAAGCCCCGCCGCGATATTCACGCCTTGCGCAAATCGACACGCGTGTCGTGCACCGCCGCCCCGCCGAACGGCGCGACGCTGTCGTCGCCGGTGAGCATGTTGATCCCCTGCCCGTCGACAAAACGATGGTTGGGCCACACGCCCTCGCTGACAAGCACGCCGCGCCGCAGGCCGTCGAACAATTTGGCGTGCAACCGCACCCGGCCGCGCGCATTCGCCAGAATCACGAGATCGCCCTCGGAGATTCCGCGCGCCGCCGCGTCGTCGGGGTGGATGTGCACGGTCGGCCGCCCCTCCTTCGCCAGCGAGGTCGGCGTTTCGGTGAAGCTGGAATTGAGGAAGTTGCGCGCCGGGCTGGTGGCGAGGCGGAAAGGGTGGTCTGCGTCCGTCTCCTCCGTCACGGCCCAATGGTCGGGCATCCCCGGCATGTCGCGCCACGGACCGAGCAGACCGATATTCGCGAAGGGCGTGTTCGGCCAATCCGGTTTCAGGCGGAATTTGCCGTCCGGCCAGGCAAAGCCGTCGAGATAATGCGCCGTGCGAAAATCCGGCTGCAGGTCGCGCCAGATCGGCTGCGCGAAACCGTCGACGCCGCCATGTCCGGCCTCGCGTAAGGTGGCGTCGATCAACTCCAGCGGCGTCATGCCGAAACCCGGATGCTCCGCCCCGACCCGCGCGGCGATGGCGCAATGCAGATCGTGATTGGAGCGGCATTCTCCCGGCGGTTCGACGAGCTTGCGCGCCACCTGCAAATGCTGGTGCCCGCCGCCGGTATAAAGATCGTCGTGCTCCGGAAACATCGTCGCCGGCAACACGATGTCGGCCATCTTCGCCGTGTCGGTCATGAAATGCTCGTGCGCGACGGTGAAGAGATCCGCGCGCGCGAATCCTTTGCGCACCTTCGTCTGATCGGGCGCGATGGCCATCGGATTGGTGTTCTGGATCAGCAGCGCCTTCACCGGCCCGCCGCCGCACAAGGCTTCTGGTTCTCCGGTCAGCACCGCGCCGATGCGCGACTGGTCGAGCACGCGCGTCGCCGGATCGACAACGTCCTTGCCCTCGATCAACGTCTGCGCGAGCCCGTAGATCGCGCCGTTGTTGTGGAAGCAGCCGCCGCCTTCAACTTGCCAATGACCGCCGACAACCGGAATGCACGAGGCCGCGTGCATGGCGACCGCGCCGTTGCGCTGGCGGGTAAATCCGTAGCCGAGACGAAAGAAGGTCTTCTTCGTCGTCCCCACAAGCCGGGCGAACGCCTCGATCTCGGCCACGGACAGCCCGGTGATCGCCGCCGCCCAGTCCGGCGTGCGGCTTTGCAGATGCGCTTCCAGCTCCGCCGGCGCGTCGGCGTATTTTTCGAGATAGGCGCGATCGGCGTAGCCGTCGCGAAACAGCACATGCATGACGGCGCAGGCGAGCGCGCCGTCCGTGCCGGGGCGAAGGATCAGGCCGAGATCGGCCTGCTCCATCGTCGCATTGCGATAGACGTCGATCACCACGATCTTCGCGCCGCGCTCCTTGCGGGCGCGCACGGCGTGGGTCATGGCGTTGACCTGCGTCACGACGGCGTTCGTGCCCCAGATGACGACGCAATCGGCCTTCGCCATCTCGCGCGGGTCCGCGCCGGCGAGCCGCCCCGTTCCGGCGATGATCCCCGGCCAGGCCATATTGACGCAGATCGTCGAATAATAGCGCGAATATTTCTTCGCGTGCGTCAGCCGGTTGATCCCGTCGCGCTGCACCCGGCCCATCGTGCCGGCGTAATAATAGGGCCAGACGCTCTGCGCGCCGAAGTCGCGCTCCGCCGCCAGAAATTTCGCCGCGATCTCCTCCAGCGCCTCGTCCCATGAGATGCGGGCGAATTGGCCGGAGCCCTTCGGGCCCGTTCGCTTCAGCGGATACAGCAGCCGGTCGGGATGATGGATGCGCTCGGCGTAGCGCGCCACCTTGGCGCAGACGACGCCGGCCGTATAGGTCTGGTCTTTCGCCCCATAGACGCGGCCGATGCGCGCACCGTCGACGACCTCGACGTCGAGCGAGCAAACGGACGGGCAATCGTGCGGACAGACGGAAGAGCGGCGTTCGATGCGAGGCAGAGCGTTCATGCCGCCAGCATACTGGCATGTTTTCCCGCGCCCAACGGAAAAGCGCGGTCAGGCTTTGGCATAGGCCTTGCCGTAATTGTCTGCCGCCCGCATCGCCAGCACGATGTCGACGGCGTCGACATCAAACGGCTCGTTGGCGATGTTGCCGCCGGTCTTGATGATCCTGTCGGCGACGCGTTGCAACCCGGCCGCATCGGCCGGATCAATGCCGATTTGCGCCAGCCGCACCGGCAGGCCCACATCGGCGCAGAAGGAGAACAACTCGCGCCGCAGCTCGTCCGGCCGCGCACTGAGAAACAGCGAGGCGAGCAGGCCGAAAGCGACCTTCTCGCCGTGCATATATGCTTTCGTTTCGGGAATTTCGGTGAGGCCATTGTGGATCGCGTGCGCCGCCGCGACGCCGCCGGATTCAAAGCCGACGCCCGACATCAGCACCGTCGCCTCGACCACCGCCTCCACATCCGGCGTCGCCAGATGCGCGGCGACATCGGCGACCGCCTGGCGTCCGCGCGCGAGGATCACGTCGCGGCACAGCAGCGCGGTGGCGTGAGCGAGCTGCCCGCCCTGCTCCTTGGCCACATTGCCCGCGAAGGATTGACGGCAGGATTCGGCCTCGTACCAGGTGGCGAGGCCGTCGCCGAGACCGGCGATGAAGAAGCGCACCGGCGCCTCGACGATCAGCGACGTGTCGACCAGCACGATGTCCGGGTTGCGCACGTTGATGCGCCCGAGCATGACGCCGTTGTCGTCATAGAGAATGGAAATGCCAGAAACCGGCGCGTCCGACGCCGCGATGGTCGGCGCGGAGAGAAACGGCAGATCGAGTTCGGCCGCCGCCGCCCGCGCCACGTCGATCGTCGCCCCGCCGCCAAATCCGGCGACGACGCGCGCCCCGGCGGCGCGGATCGCGGCGGCCACCGCGTCGAGTTCGCGCCGCGTGCAATGGCCGCTGAAGGCGAGGTAATCGCAGGCGACCTTGTCGAGCCCGCCGAGCCGCGCCCGGACCTGCTTTTCCGCCGCGGCGTCGACAAGGCAGAAGACCCGCCGGCCGTAGCGCGCCGCCTCCTGCCCGAACAAATCGAGCGCGCCGCGCCCCTGCACATAGCGTCGCGGAAAAACGCTGGAACGGATCACGGTCCTGCTCCGAAAAAGATCGCCCGGACAACTTGCGGAGCCGATTTGGTAGCGATACCATCGCAATCTGTCAATCCGCGCCGTCCGACGCGCGGTCGGGGGCCAGCCCGTGAACATCGAGGCGCCGACGAAAACCAGACCCGCGAAGCCGCGCAAAAGAACGCTCGGCCGCGCCACGATTTCCGATGTCGCGCGCATCGCCGGCGTCTCGCCGATGACAGTGTCGCGCGCGCTCAAGGATTCAACCCTCGTCACCAGGGAGTTGCGCGAGCGCGTGATGGCCGCCGTGGCGGAGCTGGGCTATGTGCCCAATCTCGCGGCGCAGACGCTGGCCTCGGCGCGCTCCAATCTGGTCGGGGTCATCATCCCCTCGCTGTCGAATTCCGTGTTCATCGAAACCCTGACCGGCATTCGCGATTGCCTCAGCGTCGCCGGCTATCAGATCATCATCGGCGAAACGCTCTATTCGCCGGATCAGGAGCGCCAGTTGCTGTCGACGCATCTCGCCCGCGCCATCGACGGCGTGCTGGTGACGGGCGTCGATCTCGACGCCGACGTGCGGCGCGGGCTGCTGGCCCGCAAGATCCCCCTCGTCCACATGTTCGACATCAACGTGGATCCGGAGGCCCTGTCCGTCGGATTCTCGCAATTCAACGCCGGCCATGAGGTCGGCCGCTATTTGCTGGCCAAAGGCTATCGTCGGCCGGCGCTGATCGCCGCGCAGCTCGATCCCCGCAGTCTGAAACGCATCGACGGCTTTCGCCGCGCCCTCTCCGAGGCCGGCGTCGGCGATGTCGGCGAGATGCTGACGCCGGAGCCGACCGGCATCGCCATGGGCGGCAATCTGCTGTCGCGCCTGCTCGCCGCCGCGCCCGACCGCGACTCCGTGTTCTGCGTCAACGACGATCTGGCGCTCGGCGCCCTGTTCGAATGTCAGCGGCGCGGCCTGCGCGTTCCGGACGATCTCGCCATCGTCGGTTTCAACGACCTGCCCTATGCCCGCCTCGCCGTGCCGACGATCACCAGCGTCACCACGCCGCGCTACGAAATCGGCTTTCAGGCGGCGCATCTCATGCTGCGCCAGTTGAACGGCGAAAGGCTTGAACGCCGCGCCATCGATCTCGGCTTCAAACTCGCGGCGCGCGACAGCGCCTGACTTTCCGGAGACCCCGCATGTCCTTCGTCGAACAGCTCTTCGGCCTTGACGGCCGCGTCGCCCTCGTCACCGGCTCGTCCGGCGGCATTGGCCGCGCGCTCGCCGAAGGATTGGCGAAAGCCGGCGCCCATGTCGTCGTCAACGGCCGCGACGCCGCCCGCGCGGAGAGCGCCGCATCGGCCATTCGCGCCGCCGGCGGCCAGGCGACCGCCATGGCCTGCGACGTGACCGACACGGCCAGCGTGCGCGCCCTCGTCGCGCGCATCGAATCCGGGGTCGGCCCCATCGACATTCTGGTCAACAACGCCGGCATGACCATTCGCGCGCTGATCGAGGATTTCGCCGAGGAGGATTGGCGCAAGGTCATGTCGCTCAATCTCGACAGCGTGTTTTTCGTCGGTCAGGCGGTCGGCCGCAACATGCTGACGCGCGGGCGCGGGCGCATCATCAACATTTGCTCGGTCATGAGCGAACTGGCGCGCCCCGGCACCGCGCCCTACGCCGCCACCAAAGGCGCGGTGAAAATGCTGACCAAGGCGATGGCGACGGAATGGGGCCGCAAGGGCGTCAACGTCAACGGCATCGGCCCCGGCTATTTCGCCACCGAGCTGACGGCGCCGCTGGTGCAGGACAAAGCCTTCACCGCCTGGCTCGAAGCCCGCACGCCGGTCGGCCGCTGGGGCGACGTGAAGGAGCTTGTCGGCGCCGCGATCTTCCTCGCCTCCGACGCCGGGAGTTATGTCAACGGCCACATTCTTTACGTCGACGGCGCCATGACCGCGACGGTGTGAGGCGCTCGCTCCGCGATGCGCTCCCCGCAAACCTCCCCCTCATGCCGGGGAGCGGCCAAAGGGCCGCGTCTCGAAGCATGGGCCGCCAGGCATCGACGATGGCGCCAGCATTGCCGCCAATCGCCCCTTCGAGACGGGCGCTGCGCGCCCTCCTCAGGGTGAGGGGGTTGGTTCCACGAGAAGGAAAGGCGCTGCGTGTCTTCCTCAGGGTGAAGAAGCCGGCTCCATCAGCCCTCGCAAGACGCGCACGTCTGAGCCTGGTCTCCCCGACTCACACCCCGACCGCCTGGCCCGGCTTCGGCGCGACGATCTTCGTGCGCTGCTCGCCCATCGCCTCGATGAAGCGGTCGGGCGTCTGGTCGATGATCGGGAATGTGCCGTAATGCATCGGCACGATGTGATCGAACCTGAAGAAGCGCTGCACGGCCAGCGCCGCGGTGTCGCCGCTCATCGTGAACCGGTCGCCGACCGGCACGAGGCCGATGCGCGGCTTGTACAGCTCCTCGATCAACGCCATGTCGGAGAACAGATCCGTATCACCGAAATGGAAAATGTTCGGCGCGTTGGGATGATCGATGACAAGGCCATTGGGATTGCCCAGATAGATCGGCTTGCCGTCGACGATCGTGCTCGACGAATGCAGCGCCGGCGTGAAGCTCACCTTGAACTCGCCGCAGGAGAACGTGCCGCCGGTATTGCCCGGATTGACGTTCTGCGCCCCCTGCGCGTTCAGGAACATGCAGATTTCGAAATTCGACACGACCTGCGCGCCCGTGGCGCGGGCGATTTCCGCCGCGTCGCCGACGTGATCGTCATGCCCGTGCGTGACGAGGATATGGGTGGTTCCCTTGATCGTCTCGTCGAAATCGCCGGTAAAGGTCGGGTTGCCCTTCAGGAACGGGTCGATGAGGATGACCGAATTGCCCGCTTCGAGGCGAAAGGCCGAATGGCCGAGCCACTTCAGTTTCATTGCGCGCGCTCCCTGATGCGATTCCACGCAGGATAGAGCGCGGCGCGCGGCGGGCAAGCGGCCTATGCGCGCGGCGGGCGGCGTGCTAGGTGCGGGCGCATGGCCGCCGACATTCCCGACATCGCAGATCTGCCCGCCCGCCTGAAGCGATTCGACCGGTTGATCGGCGTCGATCTCGGCACGAAAACCATCGGGCTGGCGCTGTCCGACGTCGAGCGTCGCATCGCCACGCCGCTCGAGACCATCGCGCGCGTCAAGTTCAGCAAGGACGTCGTTCGCCTGTTCGACCTGATGGACAAGCATCAGGTGGCCGCGCTCGTCGTCGGCCTGCCGCTCAACATGGACGGCAGCGAAGGGCCGCGCGCCCAGGCGACGCGCGGTTTCGTCCGCAATCTCGCCTCCTTGCGCGACGTGACGATCGTTTATTGGGACGAGCGGCTGTCGACGGCCGCCGTCACCCGCTCGCTGATCGAGCAGGACGCCTCGCGCGCCAAACGCGCCGAGGTCGTGGACCGAATGGCCGCAGCGTATATTTTACAGGGCGCGCTCGACCGCATGGCGCGGATCGCGGCCGGGAAGGAGAACGCGACATGGACGGAATGACGCCTGTCCCGACTGATCAGGTGGAGCTTATTCGCAAAAACGCCGCCATGGTTCGCGAAGCGCTCGCCGACGCCGAGGGCGCCGACGCCGGCTTTGGCGCCGAGGGCGCCGCGCAACTCGACCGATATATCGAATCCGTGCGCGCCACGGCCGGGAATCCCGCGATGCTGGGCCAGATGTTCGGCTGTCACCTCGGTGAAAGCCTGATCGCCGCGTTCGGCGGCGAATGGGTGTTCACGCCGGAGGGCCTGGGCGTGCGGCTCGCGCCGGCCTTGATCGCCTATCCGCTCGCCAAATGCGCAAAACAGATGGAGTCTGGACAAGCGGAATCGGTCCGGGCCTATTTCGCGACGACCGACGCGCTGCTGCGCGCGCGCAACGCGGACTGAGGAGCCGACCTCCCGCAAATTTCGTGTATCGCCATACCCGCGTTGGTTGTGCAATCAATAACACAACCAATCGTGAGCACATCGAATCGCGGCGAGGTCGATATGAATGCGAAAGAAGCTGCGCGCACCGACTCAAAGCCGTTGCGCGAGTGCGAGCAGGATGACCTGATTGTCGAGCAGGCCGCCCTCGCCCGCTACATTGCCGACATGACGGCGGAGCTGGCGCGCATGGCCGGGCAGAAACAGCTCGATCTGTTGACCTATCTTCTCAACATGGCGCGGGTGGAGGCGGAGCTGACGGCGCGGCGCGATCCCACGTTCGAAATTGCCGAAATCCCCGAGGACGATTGGCCCGAGGCCAAAACCGCCTGAGCGCTCATCGCAGCGAAACGAGGTTTGCGCCGGCGCGCGCGATGCGGCCCTGCAACTCGAGTTCCGCCAGAACGCCCTGAACATCGCGCGCCGAAGCCTCGGCCGCGCGCGCAAGCTCGTCGACAGAAACCGGGCTGGGCCCGAGCAAGGCCATGATCCGCGCGGCGACGTCTCCGGTCTGCGGCGCGGCCGCCTCCGCCCACTCCTCAGCGGCCGGAGCCGGCATGCGCGGCGCAGCTTGAGCCCCGACGATAAAATCGAGTTCGTCCCACAGCGTCGCCTCGCTTGCCGATTCACGCGGGGCCTCGCCGAAAAGATCGGCCTGGCCGGAGCGGCCGCGCTGCGCGTCGAGAACGCTGGTGATGTCCTCGACGCGGGCGCACAGCGTCGCGCCCTCGCGCAGAAGGTCGTTGGCGCCCTCGGCGCGCGGATCCATCGGCGAACCGGGAACGGCGAACACCTCGCGGCCGTGCTCCACCGCGAAGCGCGCCGTGATCAGCGAGCCCGAGCGCCGCGCCGCCTCGATCACAGCTGTCCCCATCGCCAGCCCCGCGACCAGCCGGTTGCGACGGGGAAAATCGCGACCGCGCGGCTCCCACCCCATCGGCATTTCGGTGAGCGCGGCGCCATGCTCAAGGATGCGGTCGAGCAACGCGCCGTGATCGGCCGGATAAAGCCTGTCGTGCCCGCCGGCCAGCACCGCGATCGTGCCGGTCTGCAACGTCGCCTGGTGGGCCCGCGCGTCGATGCCGCGCGCCAGCCCCGAGACGACGACGTAGTCAGCCTGCGCCACCCCCCGCGCCATCCGCTCGGTAAAGGCGAGGCCGGCGGCCGAGGCGTTGCGGGAGCCGACCATCGCCACGGCCGGACGAGCCAGCACCGACGCCTGCCCGCGCATCGCCAGCAGCGGCGGCGCCGCGTCCACCTCGCGCAACAGCGGCGGATAGTCGGGATCGCCGAGCGGCAGCCAGCGCACGCCCATGCGCGCCGCGGCCTCCAGCTCGCGCTCGACCTCGTCCAGTGGCGCGACCCTGAGCACGCGCCCCCGTTGCGCGGCAAGGTCGGGCAAGGCGTCGAGCGCCGCCGCCGCGCCGCCAAAGCGATTGATCAACGTGCGAAACGTGCGCGGGCCGACATTCTCGCTGCGGATCAGCCGCAGCCAGTTGAAAAGCTGGCCATCGTCGAGACGTCCGCTCATCCCTTCTTGCCGATCTTGCCTTCCGTGCCGGCGCGCAGGCGGGCGATATTCTCGCTGTGCTTCCACCACAGCAGCGCCGCAAGCCCGGCAAAAACGGCGGCGGCGAGAGTCTGGCCGAAGAGCAGCAGCGCGATCGGCGCCGCGACGCTGGCGACCAGCGCGCCGGCGGAGGAATATTTGGTCGCGAACGCCGTGGCGAGCCACGCGGCGGCGAAGATGAGAGCCGTCGGCCAATGCGCGCCGATCAGCGCGCCGATGAAGGTGGCCACTCCCTTGCCGCCCTTGAATCCGAGCCAGAGCGGGAAAAGATGGCCGAGAAAGGCCCCCGCGCCGGCGATGAGCCCCAGCTCATAACCCCAGCGCCCGGCGATCAGCACCGCCGCCGTCGCCTTGAGGCCGTCGAGCAGCAGCGTCGCCGCCGCCAGCCCCTTGCGCCCCGTGCGCAACACATTGGTCGCGCCGATATTGCCCGAGCCGATGGAGCGGATATCCCCCGCCCCGCCGAATTTGGTCAGCAGCAGGCCGAAGGGAATGGAACCGAGAAGGTAGCCGAAGAGGAGGCTGGAGAGAGAAGCGAACACGGGCGGGCGCTTTCGATGATTGCCATTGAAGCCTATTCGTGCGCGACCGCGCCGGCAACCAGCGTCAGCTTGACGCGGCCCTCCATGCGCGCTTCATCGAACGGCGTGTTCTTGCAGCGCGAGCGCAATTTGGCCGGGTCGCACACCCAGGGCTCTTCGGGATCGAAGCGGATGAGATCGGCCGGCGCGCCGACCGCGAGCCGCCCCTGCGGCAGACGCAGGATTTCGGCCGGCCGGGTTGTCATCGCCGCGATGAGGCGCGGCAGATCGACATGGCCGGCGCTGACCAGCCGCAACCCGGCCGACAGCATGGTCTCGACGCCGATGGCGCCCGCCTCGGCCTCTGCGAAAGGCAACCTTTTGGTCTCCACGTCCTGCGGGTCGTGGTCGGACATCACCACGTCGATCAACCCCTCGGCCAAAGCCTCGACCAGCGCCAGCCGTTCATCCTCGCTGCGCAGCGGCGGCCTGAGCTTGAGGAAGGTGCGGTAGTCGCCGATGTCGTTCTCGTTCAGCGTGAGATGATTGATCGAAACCCCGCAAGTGACCGGCAGGCCGCGCGCTTTTGCCGCACGGATGACGTCCAGGGATTGCGCTGATGAGACGATCAGCGCGTGGTAGCGCGCGCCGGTCAGCGCCGCGAGGCGGATGTCGCGATCGAGGATGATCGACTCGGCCTCGCGCGGCACGCCGGACAGGCCGAGCCGGGTCGCCAGTTCGCCCGCGTTCATGACGCCGCCGGCCAGATCGGAATCCTCGCAATGGTGCAGAATCAGCGCGTCGAAATCCTTTGCATAGGTCATGGCGCGGCGCATGACCTGGGCGTTGCGCAGGCTGCGCTTGCCGTCGCCGAAGGCCACGGCGCCAGCTTGCGTCAACAGGCCGATCTCGGAAATCTCGCGCCCCTCGAGCCCTTTGGTCAGCGCCGCACAGGGCAACACCCGCACGACGCCGGCGTCGCGCGCCCGGCGCATCAGAAAATCGACCACTGCCGTATCGTCCACCGGCGGGCTCGTCTCCGGCGCCGCGATGAGCGTGGTCACGCCGCCCGCCGCCGCCGCGGCGGCGGCTGTGGCGATGGTCTCGCGGTGCTCCGCCCCGGGCTCGCCGACGAAGGCGCGCATGTCGATCAGCCCCGGCGAGACGACATCGCCGCCGCAATCGATAACGCGCACGTCGGACGGCAGATTGAGCGCGCCGACCTGCGCGCCCAGCGCGACGATCATGCCGCGCTCGACATAGACGCCGCCGCGCGTCTCCGTTTCCGCTTGCGGATCGAGCAGGCGGGCGTTGACGAGGGCGATGGGCGGGGCGTTGATCTGCATGGCGGCTCAGCCTCGGTTGCGGCGTGCGGCGGCGCGCGCGAAAGCCCCCGCGAGGGAGCCGACGACGGCGATGAGGCCGTAGATCAGGAACAGGAAAACCGGATTGTCCGAGGCGCCCGCGACCTTGTCCGGCCCGCCGACCGGCGCGCCGTAGACATGCGCGACGACGGCGCCGAGCATGGCGACGCCCAGGACGCCCCACAGGCGTCCGCCCAGCCAGCCCGACAGCAGCGCCAGCGCGAACGCTCCCGCCCCCGTCCATTGCGCGAGCTGCGCGACGAGGGATTCCGCGATGAGGACGACCATCCGGACGATGGCGACCATGGTTCGGCCTCCTCAGTTCGGCAAATTGCGCGCCAACGCTTCCAACACCGCCATGCGCACGGCGACGCCCATCTCCACCTGTTCGCGGATCAGCGATTGCGCGCCGTCGGCGACGGCGGAATCGATCTCGACGCCGCGATTCATCGGGCCGGGATGCATGACCAGCGCGTCGGGCTTCGCCAGCTTCAGCTTCTCCTCGTCGAGGCCGAAGAAATGGAAATATTCCTTGGCGGACGGGATGAAGGCGCCGTTCATGCGCTCGCGTTGCAGCCGCAGCATCATCACGATGTCGGCGTCGTGAATCCCCTCGCGCATGGTGCGATGGACCTCGACGCCGAGCCGGTCGATCCCGGACGGAAGCAGCGTCGACGGCCCGACGACGCGCACCCGCGCGCCCAGCGCCGTCAGCAGGATGATGTTGGAGCGCGCCACGCGCGAATGCAGCACGTCGCCGCAGATCGCCACGACGAGCCCGGAGATACGGCCCTTGTTGCGGCGGATGGTCAAGGCGTCGAGCAGGGCCTGGGTGGGATGCTCGTGCGCGCCGTCGCCGGCGTTGACGACGGCGCAATCCACCTTGCGGGCGAGCAGATGCACCGCGCCGGCCGAGGCGTGGCGCACGACGATGATGTCCGGTCGCATGGCGTTCAGCGTCACCGCCGTGTCGATCAGCGTCTCGCCCTTCTTCACGCTGGAGGTGGCGACCGACATGTTCATCACGTCGGCGCCAAGCCGCTTGCCGGCGATCTCGAACGAGGATTGCGTGCGCGTCGACGCCTCGAAGAACAGATTGATCTGCGTCCGCCCCGACAGCACCGTCTTCTTCTTCTCGACCTGACGCGAGACGTCGACGGCCTGATCGGACAGATCCAGCAAGGCGAGGATGTCGAGCGGCGAAAGCCCCTCGATGCCGAGCAGATGCCGGTGCGGGAAGGAAGGAAGCGTTTCAGGAGCGTTCATCGCAGCCCGTCTATAGGCGAAACGACGCGTCTGGGGAAGTCACGCCCGCGTCTGTTGCCCGTCCGGCGCGGCAATTCGCCCCCGGCGACGATCCACGCGATCCCCCTGGCGCCGTCGCCGAAATCAAGCTACGCGAGAGCGTGGGCAATCAACGAGCGCCGCTCTTTTCCACGCGCAGGAACCCGCGGTCAGGCCCGGCGGTTGCGCCCGCGATCCGATCTCATCATGGGAGTGTCGACATGAACAGCAACCCGGCAGAAACCCGCGCCCGCCTCGCCGCCGCCGGCATCGGCGCCGATGACCTGCGCTGGCTCGACTCCATCGGCTGGAGCGACGCCGCCGTGCCGCCGGTGAAATCGGAGGCCGACGCCGAGGCCTACCGCCGCCGCGAGGCGAAGCTCAACGCCGCCGTCGCCCGGCTCACCTACGCCGAACGCGGCGAATCCGTCGAAGGCAAACTCGCCGCCGCGCTCGGCGCCCGGCTGGCGGACGCGCGCGATGGGGACGACGACGAGGAGTGAGCGGCTCTAGCGCGCGATGCGAACCGCGCCGGAGCCGCCTCCGGCGACCGCGCCGTCGTACATTTTCTGCATGGCGCTGGCGATGCTCGCCGTGTCGCTGGCGGTAAAGGCGTAGTCTGGCTTCGAGGCGCAGGATTTCATATTGCCTTCGATTTTCGGCACAACATTGTAGGTTACGTAGTTGACGTAGGGCGGCTGCGGCGGCGACGGCGACAGATAAGTCACATATAATGTCATCAAGTTCGTGCCGGTATTTTTGAGGACCGCGCACCAGGACGGGTCAATCGGCAAAGTTACCGTATCCTCAATTTGGGAGGACATATATTTCCCGACTTCCGTCGAGTAATAATTGCTGAAATACGGCTGCGCATTACAGACTGGCAGGTTGCCAAAGAGCGCCGCGAGCGTAGCTGAATCGGTGATCGACACGGAGTTTGCGAGCGTCGCGTAGTTCGAGCAGGCGACGCCCGACTTGAGCGCAACGCCAGCGGTGGAATATTGGTTGGCGTTGGCGACGTAATAGGCCCAGTTGGCCTGTGAGACGGAAGTCGGATTCCAGTTCACCCAGTCCGCGTAGGGAGCATAGCTGCCCCCCGTCGGCGGATTGTTCGATGTGTCGGCGACGCCGTCGGTGGCGAGAAACACGAAGGTTTTTGCCGTCGCCTGCGTCTTGCCGTCGCCGCTCTTTGGAACAACCGCCGCCATTTGTTTCAACGCGTTCGGCGGGTTGGTGCCCGCGTCAAACTGGGCGATGTCGAGCGAATTGATCGCGCCGAAGATCGTCGTCGTCGACATGTCGCTTGATGAACCGAACGTGCCGGAGAGCGGCAGGACGGTCTTGAACGGGCTCGCGAACGTATAGACGCCCAAACGGATATTCGCCGTCTTGTTCGCGACGGCAGTCTGCGCCTGCGTCACAACGGACTTGAGCGCGCTCTTCAGCGCGTCGATGCGCAAATTGAAGCCGAGGCTGTGGGCGAGCATGACGGTGTCGTTCGAGGTCGTGCTCTTCTGGTTGGGATCACCGTTGTGGCAGGCAAAGGCGCAACCCATATAGCTTTGCATCCCCGCCTGGTCGGCCTTGGACGCGCCGAGGCCCATCGACGCCGACACATCGACCAGCAGGTAAATGTCGATATAGGGAGCCGAGCCGCCGGCGCCGGAATTGACCGTCGAGGCGACGCCGATCGGAATCGTTGTTCTCGATCCCATGTAGGTCAGCGGATACAATTGCGTGATATAGCGCGGCGAATTCGCCGTCGCGCGCACGTAGACGTCGCCCGCGTTCAGCGTTGCGCCGGCGGATGTCGTGCAGTCGCCGCCAGCCGCCGTGCAGATGCGCAACTCCTCGACGGAGGCCAGCACGCGATTGGCCATGTTGCTCTGCAACGCCGCAGCGGCGATGCTTTGGTATTTGTTGGCGGTCGGACTGGCGTCCGCCGAGGCCGATATCTGGGTGGCGACATGCAGCGCCGCGCTATCCGCAGAATTCTGGAGTTTCGCCCGGAAATTGGTGGCGTAGCCGTAATCCACGGCCGCGCCGACAATGCCGAGAAGGGGGATCAGTGAAAATGCGAAAACCTGCGCGATGCCGCCGCGCCGGTCCCGCCACATCTCTCTCGCTTTGGACGCCACCTGATCAATCATCGCCGTCAAGCCTTCCTGTCAGGTTGAAGCTTGGACCGCGGCCTCTTAAAAAACCCTTGTTCCGGATACAAAAGAAACAATTAACATACTTATATCACTCATCTTTTTTGATCAGCAGATTGGCGCCTCGTCAACGCGCCAGGCCGGCGTCGCGAATGACCTCGTCCAGAATTTCATAGGAGCGAACCCGCGCCGCATGGTCGTGTATCGCGCTGGCGACGATATATTCGTCGGCTTGCGTCCGCGCGATGAAGCGCTCCAGACCCTCGCGCACGCTGCTATGCGATCCGACGATGGAGCAGGCGAGCATCCGCCCGACGCGCGCCATGTCGATCGGCTGCCACAGTTTGTCCATATCGTCGACCGGCGGCGGCAGCAGCCCGCGATCGCCCTGCACGATGCCCAGCGCCCGCTGTTGAGCCGAAGTGAACAATCGCTTCGCCTCCTCGTCCGTCTCCGCCGCGAAGACGTTGAGCCCGACCATCGCGTAGGACGCGCGCAATTGCTCCGACGGCTTGAATCGCTCGCGATAGATTTGCAGCGCGCTCATCAGCGCATCCGGCGCGAAATGCGAGGCGAAGGCGTAAGGCAGGCCCAGCATGGCGGCGAGCGTCGCGCCGTAATGGCTGGAGCCGAGAATCCACAGCGGAATATTGGTCCCCGCCCCCGGCACGGCGCGCAGGGTCTGTTCGGGCGCGGCAGGCGCCAGATAGGCCTGCAATTCCAGCACGTCGTTCGGAAAGTTCTCCGCCTCGCCCGGTTGCACCCGCAACGCGCGCGACGTGCGCTGGTCCGTGCCCGGCGCGCGGCCCAATCCAAGATCAATCCGGTTCGGAAACAGTTCGGCGAGCGTGCCGAATTGCTCGGCGATGACCAACGGCGCGTGGTTGGGCAGCATCACGCCGCCCGCGCCGACGCGAATGCGCTTCGTCGCCGCCGCGACCTGCCCGATGATCACCGCCGTCGCCGCGCTGGCGATGCCGATCATATTGTGATGCTCGGCCAGCCAGTAGCGCGTGTAGGACATGGAATCGGCGTGTCGCGCCAGATCGATCGTGTTGCGCAGGGCGTCGCCCGGCCCCTTGCCTTCCGGCACGGGGGCGAGATCGAGAATGGAGAATTTGGGCATGAGCTGCTTTCGGCTGCGTGGTCGGCGGACCGTAGCAACGCCGTGGCCCCCGCGCCACCCTCAGCTCCGCAGGCCCGGCGCCTCGTGGCCGGAGCGGGCGACATATTCGGTGTAGCCGCCGCCATAGGCGTGCAGGCCCTCGGGCGTCAACTCCAGCACGCGGTTCGACAGGGCGGCGAGGAAATGGCGGTCGTGCGAGACGAACAGCATGGCGCCTTCGTAATTCGACAGGGCCGCGATCAGCATCTCCTTCGTCGCCATGTCGAGATGGTTGGTCGGTTCGTCGAGCACCAGGAAATTCGGCGGATCGTAGAGCATTTTCGCCATCACGAGCCGCGCCTTCTCGCCGCCCGACAGCACCCGGCACTTCTTCTCGATGTCGTCGCCGGAAAAGCCGAAGCAGCCGGCGAGCGCCCGCAACTGCCCCTGCCCCGCCTGCGGAAACGAATGCTCCAGCGACTGGAAAACGCTATGCTCGCCGTCGAGCAGGTCCATCGCGTGCTGGGCGAAATAGCCCATCTTCACGCTGCCTCCGAGGATCACGCTTCCGGCGTCGGGCGCAGACGCGCCGGCGGCCAGCTTCAGCAGCGTCGACTTGCCGGCGCCGTTGACGCCCATGACGCACCAGCGCTCGGCCCGCCGCACCTGAAAGTCGAGCCCCTCGTAGATGCGCCGCGCGCCATAGCCCTTGTCGACGCCTTTCAGCGTCAGCACATCCTCCCCCGAGCGCGGCGCCGGCGGAAATTCGAACAGGATGGTCTGGCGACGCTTCGGCGGCTCGACCTTCTCGATCTTGTCCAGCTTCTTGACGCGGCTCTGCACCTGCGCCGCGTGCGAGGCGCGCGCCTTGAAGCGCTCGATGAACTTGATCTCCTTGGCCAGCATCGCCTGTTGCCGTTCGAACTGCGCCTGCTGCTGCTTCTCGTTCTGCGCGCGCTGCGCCTCGTAGAACTCGTAGTCGCCCGAATAGGAATTGAGCGACCCGCCATCGATTTCGATGATCTTGTTGACGATGCGGTTCATGAACTCGCGATCGTGCGAGGTCATCAGCAGCGCGCCGTCATAGCCTTTCAGGAATTGCTCCAGCCAGATCAGGCTTTCAAGATCGAGATGGTTGGACGGTTCGTCGAGCAGCATGGCGTCGGGCCGCATGAGCAGGATGCGGGCCAGCGCCACGCGCATCTTCCAGCCGCCGGAGAGCGCGCCGACGTCGCCGTCCATCATCTCCTCGCTGAAGCTGAGGCCAGCCAGCACCTCGCGCGCCCTGCCCTCCAGCGCATAGCCGTCGAGTTCCTCGAAGCGCGCCTGCGCCTCGCCGTAGCGATGGATGATATGCTCCATTTCGTCCGTGCGTTCGGGATCGCACATCGCGGCTTCGAGTTCCGCCAGTTCGGCCGCGACCGTGCTCACCGGCCCGGCCCCGTCCATCACCTCGGCCACCGCGCTGCGGCCCGCCATCTCGCCGACATCCTGGCTGAAATAGCCGATGGTCACGCCGCGATCGACCGCGACCTGCCCCTCGTCCGGCGGCTCCTGCCCGGTGATCATGCGAAACAGCGTCGTCTTGCCGGCGCCGTTGGGGCCGACAAGCCCCGCCTTCTCCCCCTTGAGCAGAACCGCCGAAGCCTCGATGAACAGGAGCTGATGACCGTTCTGCTTGCTGATGTTTTCGAGACGAATCATGGACGCGCGAAACCCCGGTGGAAAATGCCGGGGCCCTTATGGCACGACGCGCGGCGCGAGCGGGAGCCCGCTCAGGCGAGAACGTCCGCCCATTCCGGATGCGCCCGGAATTGCGCCCGCACATAGGAGCACAAGGGCCGCACCCTGAAGCCGCCGGCGCGCGCGTCCGCCACCATATGCGCCACCAGCGCCGAAGAGACGCCCGCGCCGCGCAGATGATGCGGCGCGAAAGCGTGGTCGGCTCTCACGATATCCGACGCCAGCACGGAGAAATTCAGTTCCGCCTCCCCATGGACGCCGTCGAGACGGGCGACATAACGGCCGCCGCCGCCATGAACGACCTTCGAGATTTGGATAGCGTTCGTCATCGTGACCTCTCCGGCAAGACCACGCCCATACTGCGAATATTGGGAGGCCAGGCGCGCGCGGCAACCGCCGCGCCTTGCGTTGCCGATCCTTCCGCCGCAAAGCTATCGTCGGCGCGATTTGGCGAAACGGGCGCGAGGAGAGTTTCATGGCTTTCGGCGAACAGGTGGAAGGCTGCTCCGTTCCCGTGCTCAACGAGCGCGAGGCGCGGGCGGGCGCGGGCATTCTGTTCACAATCGCCCTCGTCGCCTTCATGCACGCATGGCTTCAGGGCAATTTCGGGCTCGTGCGCCTGGTGATCATCGGCTTCTTCGTGGATTTCATCCTGCGCGTTCTGATCAACCCGCGCTATGCGCCGAGTCTCGTGCTCGGTCGTTTCTTTGTGCGCAATCAGGCTCCGGAATATGTTGGCGCCGCGCAGAAGCGCTTCGCCTGGGCGATCGGCCTGTTGCTGGCCGCCGTCATGGCCTGGTTGTTTCTTGTCATGGGACTTCGCGGCCCCGTGACGCTGCTCGTCTGCGCGCTGTGCCTCGCGCTGCTGTTCTTCGAGACGGCGTTCGGCATTTGCCTCGGCTGCATGATCTACAATGCCGTCATGAAAGATCCGGCCCAGCTCTGTCCCGGCGGCGTTTGCGAAACCCGCGCGAAGGAGCCGATCCAGAAACTGAGCCTGGCCCAGTCCGCCGCCTTCATCGCCTTTATCGCGGGCATGATCTTCATTCCCCCGCTTCTGCCGCAGCCGGCGCCGCGCATGATGTTCGGCCCGCCGGCCGGCGCGAGCGAGGCGGAGCGCTGCAAGGTTCCCGAATTCGCCAAACGCATAGGCCACGAGGAAATGTGGAAGAAACACAACGGCTGTCTGTGAGAAGCGCGGGCGCCGCCCGCCGTCAGCGCGGCTCCGGCAGATGGCCGATGATGAGCCGCGCGCCCGACAAAGTGACATGGCCATAATCGTAGTGAAACGGCCCGCCTTCGGGATCGGTCATGCGGCACCGGCCCTGTGGGCACGCGATGTCATAGGGCGAAAGAAACCGCGCGCCGGCGCGCGCGACCATGGCGGCGATCTCGTCGTTGAGCGGCTTGCGATCCTGCACCCGCGCGTTTTCGATCGCCGACAGGTCGCCGCGCAACAGGCCCATGGCCAGCATGCGCGGAAATTCGCCCTCGTATTCGACGCCCGGCCCGATCACCGTCACGTCGAGCCCGCGCGCCTGCAACATGCGGATCGTCGCCTCCAGCCGCCCGGTTTCGCCGGCGAGCCAGCGCCCGCCGAGCACGATGGCGTCGATGCGGTTGCGCGTCAGGAAATCGTCGAGCACGTGAGGCACGAAATCGTTGCAATGCGCTTCGGTGGAGACGCCATGCATCGGCCGGCAGGCCGCGCCCGTCGCCTGCATCACGTTCCAATCCGGAAAGCGCAAAGCCAGCGCGCGCCAATATTGCGCGGCGTGGCTGTCGCCGAACACCAGCATGTTGCGCTTCGTCGCGCTCATCGCCAGACACGCCTTGCGGTCGAAGACCTCGCCCAGGCTGACAAAGCACGTGCCTTCGATGAATTGCGCCTGATGGTCGGGCCACGAGCGATAATCGACATAGGAGGCGATGCGACGCACCTCGGGCGGCAGATCGCGCCACAGATCGGCGCGCGCATGCACGATGAAGGCGCCCGCGAACACGGCCGCCAGCGCCGCCCCGCCGACGCCGAGAACCGGCATTGGCGCGCTATGCCGGAAGCGATGCAGGAACCAGCGCTCGACGAGGAGATAGGAGGCCGTCGCGCAGGCAAGCGAGACCAAGACGACCAGCGCGCCGCCGGCGAGCGTCAGCGTCATGTCGGTCTGCAAGCGATAGAAGGTGATGACCGGCCAATGCCAGAGATAAAGCGAATAGGACACGGCGCCGAGCGCCCGCATCGGCCGCGACGCCAGCAGCCGGTCCGTCGGCCCGCCGCCGCCATAGGCGATCAGCAGCGCCGCGCCGACACAGGGCAGAAGCGCCCACGGGGCCGGAAAGGCGCTGGCCGAGGTGATGAACGCGAGCCCCACGGCGATCAGCCCGAGCCCCGCCAGCGCCAGCACGGCGCGCATCGGCGCCGGCGCTTGCGGGAAGGCGCCCAGGGCGACGAGGCTGCCGAGCGCCAGCTCCCAGGCGCGGCTCGGCAACAGATAGAAGGCGGCGTTGGGCGCGCCGCCGACCCAATAGAGGCTGAGCCCGAACGAGGCCGCCGCGACCAGCGCCAGCAAGAGCGGCAGCCGCGTCGGCATGAGGCGCCGCGCCGCCATCAGCAGCAGCGGATAGAACAGATAGAATTGCTCCTCGACGCCGAGCGACCAGGTGTGCAGCAGCGGAATGGTTTCCGCCGCCCCGCCGAAATAGCCGGCGCGGCTGTCGAAATAGACGTTGGAGACGAACCCCGCCGCGGCGGCCGCGCTGCCGGCGAGCGCGCGCAGATCGTCCGGCAGCAACAGCGCGCAACCGGCGACCAGCGTCGCCGCCAGCATGACGAACAGGGCCGGAAAGATGCGCACGACGCGCCGGCGGTAGAAACCGGCGATCGAGAATGCGCCCTCCTCCATCTCCCGCGTGATGATCGAGGTGATCAGGAAACCGGAGATGACAAAGAAGATGTCGACGCCGATGAAGCCGCCGCTGAGCTTCTGCAAGCCGGCGTGAAACAGCACGATCGGCGCGACGGCCACCGCCCGCAAGCCATCAATGTCCGGCCGATACTTCACGCCCCGCCCATCCCATCGCAGCGACGCGCGAACCCGCCGCCCGCCGCGCGCCCTTCTGGGACGAGCGCGCCGACAGTGTCAACGCCGAAGCGCCATCGCAGCAACGACAGGCGACGTCAACGCGGCGATCTTCGTGGACGGATGAAAGAGATGGCGCGCCCAAGGGGACTCGAACCCCTGTTTTCGCCGTGAAAGGGCGACGTCCTGGACCGCTAGACGATGGGCGCGGGTTGCGGCCGTCCGATTCAGACGGCGGCGCGAACGGGGCGACGTATAAGCGGCGGCGCGCGCCGGCGCAAGGGCAAAGCTGCGCGCGTTCACACGCGCCGCGCGCGAGCCCGGGGCCGGCGCGCGCCGCTACCGCCTTTGCCCCGGCCGCGCCGCGTCGATGAGGCGAAATTGCACGCGCTCGCGTCCGCCGTAATGGTCGAGCGCCAGTTGGCCCGCCAGATGCAGGCTCTCGCCCCTGCCCTGCAACAGCATGTCGCCGAGCGGCGCGCCGGCGGCGCGGAAGGCGATGCCGTCGAGCCGGGAATTGTCGCCGGCCGCCGCCCGAAACCGCACATGCGCGCCGCCGACGACCGCCGCGTCAAGGATGCGATGCGCCGGAAAGGCGAAAACCGGCTCGGGATTGGCCGAGCCATAGGGCCCCGCCTTGTCCAGCGCCGCGATCAGCTCGGGCCGCGCCCCGCCCGCCGTCAGCGCCGCGTCGATCAGCAGGGCGGAATCGGCCCGCGCCCGCTCCACCGCCGCGCCCAGCTTGTCCTCGAGAAAGGCGCGGAAATCGCCCAGCCGTGCGCGCTCGAGCGTCACGCCCGCCGCCATGGCGTGGCCGCCGCCCTTGACCAGCAGCCCCGCCTCCGCCGCCGCGCGCACGGCCCGGCCGAGATCGACGCCGGGGATGGAGCGGCCGGAGCCCGTTCCGATCGCCCCCGGAAAGGCGATGGCGAAAGCCGGGCGCCGGAACTTCTCCTTCAGGCGCGACGCCACGAGGCCGACGACGCCGGGATGCCAATCCTCCCCGGCGACGACGACCGCCGCGCCTTTCTCCTCCAGCCCGAGACTGGCCAGCGCCTCGGCCTCGGCCACGGCCACGGTTTCGGCCTCGATCGCCTGCCGTTCGCGATTGAGGCGGTCGAGTTCGGCGGCGATGGCGGCGGCCTGCGTCTCGTCCTGCATCAGCAGCAGCTTGGCGCCGAGCGCCGCGTCGCCGATGCGCCCGCCCGCGTTGATGCGCGGCCCGATGAGAAAGCCGAGATGATAGGGCCGCGGCGGCCCGTCGGCGCGCGCCGCGTCGAACAGGGCGCGCAGCCCGGGGCGCCCGCGCGCGCGCATCAGCGCCAGCCCCTTGGCGACGAAGGCGCGGTTGAGGCCGGTCAGCGGCGCGACGTCCGCGACAGTGGCCAGCGCCACCAGGTCGAGCCCCTCCAGCAGGTCGGGCGCCGGATTGCCGGCGTTGAACCAGCCGCGCTGACGCAGGACGCGCACGGTCGCCACCAGCGCCATGAACACGACGCCGGCCGCGCAAAGCTGGCCCAGGCCAGACAAATCGTCCTGCCGGTTGGGATTGACGACGATCGCCTCGGGCAGCGTCTCCGGCGCCTGATGGTGATCGAGCACGATCGCGTCGAGCCCGAGGCGGCGCGCCTCCGCCATCGGCTCATGGCTGCTGACGCCGCAATCGACGGTCACGAGCAGCGTCGCACCCTCGCCCGCCAGCGCCCGGATTGCCTCGACATTGGGGCCGTAGCCCTCGGTGATCCGGTCGGGAATATGAATGATGAACGGCGCGCCGCATTTTTCCAGAAAGCCGGCGAGCAGCGCCGCCGAGCACGCCCCGTCGACATCGTAATCGCCGAAGATCGCCACGGTCTCGCCGCGCGCGACGGCGTCGGCCAGCCGCGTCGCCGCCGCCTCCATATCGACCAGCGTCGAGGGGTCCGGCATCAAGGCGCGAAGGGTCGGATCGAGATAGGCATGCGCCTCTACGGGCGAGACGCCGCGGCCGGCGAGCACGCGGGCGAGAATGTCGGGCAACCCATGCTGTTGCGCGATGGCCTGGGCCCGCCCCTGCCCTTCGATGTCCAGCCGGTCGCGCCACGGCCGGCCGAGGGCGGAGCGCTCGACATTGAGGAAGAAGCTTGGTTCAGCGCGCACGTCGGCGACAAACCATCAGGGCGGACGCGGCCAGTGTGCGCCGAAACATTAGCGGGAGAGGCCGGATCATTGAACGGCGCGCGGGCGCGATCTCGGGCTCTGCCGCAGTCGCGGATCGACAAGGTTCAGCTTCTCGGCAGGGTCGTAACCAAAAATCTCCATGAACCGGTCGGGGCCGAGCAGAGCCGCAGCCTGATCAAGCAGATTCTGGTTTCTGGCGTTTAAGGTTTCGGCGGACGGCGGCATGGCTCCGGGTGATCGCTGCGCCGTAAATTGTCGAACTTCGCCCCTTAACGCAAGAAGGCGGTTCAAGACGTCCGGCTCCCTTTCACCAAGGACGGCGCGCGCCCGTGTCTCAAAATCATCAGGACGTCCCACCATCGCTCCTCGCTCCCATAATAGCCGCGCCCCGGCCGGCGGCGGCGCTCCGCAACTCGCGATACGATGCAACCAGGCGCTCTGCTGATGACCATACTGTCCATACAGGAAGACGCTTGCCGTGTATCCGCGCGCACCTTCAACCGTCACCGGCTGCCCCGATGTCACTGCAACATACAGGACTTGATTGGCCAATTGATGGCAGACGCCATCAAAGCCGTAGTCGAAAATCACGCCGCATCCACCGGGATCGATGCTCGAATCCGCATTAGGCTTGACCAGGCACTGCGCCAGACCAACGTCTCCCGGCGTGGAGCGGAGAAGCCCGTCGGCGGAATGGGCAGCGCCGCTGCGCGAATGAAAATCTCCCCAACAGAACCAGTAGAGCGCGCCCGAACGAACGACTTCTTGAATATTACGATGGGGATCAATTCTATTATCGTAATTTGTGACCCACGTATGGTCGACCGGTGAACCGTCGAAGAACGCAGGCGTCGCCCATGCAAAGAGCGTCGACGAGCCGGTCATGATCTCTCCTCCGCGAACGTCTCGATGCTTTCCGAAAGGAATATGCTCCCAAACCCTGGCTTGTGCAACTCACACCGATGAGTTCACGAAGACGGAGGCAGAGGCCCGGACGGTTAAGTGACAGCGCGATATGGAGACCTCACGGTCTCGCGCGCCATTGCTTGTCGCCGCGCGCCCGGCCTATGCTGGCGCCAACACGCGCAACGCGGAGGTAACCGCGGCGCCATGGAGGAAAAAATGAAGCATTGCCTCGCCGCGCTCGGGTTGTGCGCGCTTTCGACCACCGCCTTCGCCCAGACGGCGGCGCCGGTCCTGCCGCCCTCGGTCGGCTGGCAGGAGATCGGCCTGATGCAGGGCTATCCGCCGGCGGAGGACAAGCGCGTCACCAGGCTGAACTGGCTGAAATATCCCAACACGGTCTATTCGCTCCAGCACATCCGCGAATTGTTCCCCACCCGCCTCGTCTCGCGCGGCATGGCGCCGCTGCGCCCGCTGCCCAACGGCAAGCCGCTGAAGGAATTCACCTTCAGGAACGACAAGGGCCAGGACTCGAGCTTCCTGCAATTCCAGCGCGACACCTACGCCGACGCCATTCTGGTGCTGCACAAGGGCAAGATCGTCTACGAGCGCTACGACCACGGCATGACGCCGACGACACCGCATTTGTTGTTCTCGTCCACCAAGAGCTTTGTCGGGCTGATCGCGCAAATGCTGGTGTCCGACGGCAAGCTCAACGAGACGGCCAGGGTCGGCGACATCGTGCCGGAGTTGAAGGACGGCGCCTTCGGCGGCGTCACCGTGCGCGACGTCATGGACATGCGCACGGGAATCAAATTTGACGAGAATTATCTCGACCCCAAGGCCGACATTCACGCCTACATGATCGGCGCGGATTTCTATCCCGCGCCCGCCGGCGTCGCCGCCCCGCGCAATCTCTATCAGGCCATGACCGCCCTGAAGGACCGCGTCGGCCCGGCCGGCGATTTCTTCAACTATCAGTCGGTCAACACCGATGTTCTCGCCTGGATTCTGCGCAAGACCACCGGCCGCGCGATTTCCGATCTCGTCTCCGACATGATCTGGAAGCCGATCGCCGCCGAACAGGACGCCGCCTTCCTCGTCGATCCGCTCGGCGCGGAAGTCGGCTCGGCCGGCCTGAACATCGTGTTGCGCGATTTCGCCCGTTTCGGCCAGATGCTGGCGCAGGGCGGCCAGTTCCGCGGCAAACAGATCGTCTCGAAAGCGGCGATGGACGCCATCACGAAGGGCGGCGATCCGAAGGCCTTCAACAAGGTCGCGCCGCAGCCGACCCGTCCCGGCTGGGCCTATCGCAGCCAGTTCTGGATGACCAACAACGAGAACGGCGGCTTCTGGACCCTCGGCGTCGGCGGACAGCGGCTCTATGTCGATCCGAAGAATCAACTGGTCGTCGCCAAATTCTCCTCGCATCCGGTGCCGGGCAACGCCTTCACCGACAAGGCGCACGAGGCGGCTTACGCCGCCCTGCTCAAGGAGCTGACGAAGAAGAAGTGATTGACGCGCAGCCGGTCGGCGGCGCGGCCGGCTGCGGCGTTCACCCCTTGTCGCGCAGCAGTCGGCCCTTCTCGCGGCTCCAGTCGCGTTGTTTCTCGGTCTCGCGCTTGTCGTGCAGCTTCTTGCCGCGCCCGATGGCGATCTCGATCTTGGCGCGGCCGCGATCGTTGAAATAGATCTTCAGCGGCACGAGCGTCATGCCCTCGCGCTCGATGGCTTGCGCCAGTTTCGCAATCTCGCGCGTCTTCAGCAGCAGTTTGCGAGGCCGGCGCGGCTCATGGTTGAAGCGGTTGGCCTGGAGATATTCCGGCACATTGGCGTTGATGAGAAACACTTCCCCGGAACGGTCCACCGTCACATAGCTCTCGGCGATCGTCGCCTTGCCGGTGCGCAGCGACTTGACCTCCGTGCCGGTGAGCATCAAACCGGCCTCGAAGGTCTCGCCGATTTCGTAATGAAAGCGCGCCTTGCGATTGTCGGCCGCGATCTTGAAATTGTCAGGCTGTTTGGCCGCCAAGAAACGTCACCTCTGATGTGGTCGCCATGAACCTTCTCCCATTGGGAGAAGGTGGCGGCGCAGCCGCCGGATGAGGGGTCACGCGGCCGGGGATTGGCCTCGCGCCAAAAACGGACGCCTGTTTGACACAGGCGCCCCCTCACCCCGATCCTGCGGATCGACCCTCTCCCTCCTGGAGAGGGTTGGGAAGCCTCCTTACAACACACCCGCGTGCGTCATCGCCGCCTTGATCGCCTCGCGCGTCGGCGCGGTCGCCGACATCAACGGCAGGCGCACCTCGTTGCTCATGCGGCCGAGAATGTTCAGCCCCTCCTTGGCGCCGGCGACGCCCGGCTCCATGAACACCGCAGCGTGCAACGGCGTCAGCTTGTCCTGCCAGGCGAGCGCGCCGGGGTAATCGCCCCGGAACACGGCCTCCATCAGTTCGGCGCAGGGCTTCGGCGCGACGTTGGACACGACGGAAATGCAGCCATGCGCGCCCGACGCCATGCAGGCGAGCGCCGTCATGTCGTCGCCCGAGAATTGCAGGAAATCGGGCCCCATGGCGTCGCGCTGCATCGAAATGCGCGCCACATTTCCGGTAGCGTCCTTCACCCCGGCGATGTTTCTCAGCTCGAACAGACGCTTCATCGAATCGACCGACAGATCGACCACCGAACGCGGCGGAATGTTGTAGATGATGATCGGAATGCCGATGGCGTCATTGATCGCCCTGAAATGGGCGATCATGCCGGCCTGCGTCGGCTTGTTGTAATAGGGCGTGACGACAAGCACCGCGTCGGCGCCGGCCTTCTCGGCGTGGCGCGCGAGGTCAACCGCCTCGGCGGTGTTGTTCGAGCCCGCGCCGGCGATGACGGGAACGCGGCCCCTGGCCTCGGCGATGCAGACCTCGACGACGCGGTGATGCTCGTCATGCGACAAAGTCGGGCTCTCGCCGGTCGTGCCCACCGGAACGAGCCCGTGTGTGCCCTGCGAAATCTGCCAGTCGACGTGGGCGCGGAAGGTCGCCTCATCGAAACGGCCGTCCTTGAACGGCGTGACCAATGCGGTCATCGAGCCCTTGAGCGCGGCTTTCGTCGCCATGTCTGTCGTCCTGCGTCCGGTGTCACAATCGCTACGCGCCGCGAGAACGCCGTATTTTTCCGGCTGTCTCATCAGCGAACGCCAGACATAGCCTCTGCGCGCGCGTCCGAAAAGGGGTTTGCGAGCGCGCAATGCGAGAAACCCCCCGGCCGGAACGCCGGACATGGTTGACGCTTCGTAAAGATTTTCGGCCGATGCTGGCCGCTTCGGGATTTTGAAGGAGCCACGGCGATGCGCGGCATGCGACGCCCCAGCGCGATGCTTCTCGGCGTTTCGGCCCTGGCCGTTCTCGCCCTGGCGCCGAGCCGCCTTGGCGAACCCGTGTCGCTGCGCGAAGCGCTGGCGCGCGCGCCCCGTTCCGACCCGACGCAGGCCGCCGTGCGCGACGCGATGTCGGTGGATGTCACCGGCTCCATCGCGCCCGCGCGCGCCCCCGGCTTAAGCATCGTCTCGATTCTCTCGCCGTTCTTTCCCGCCGCGCCGCGCCCGCCCGCCGGGCCCATCAACGAATATCTTCCCGTGCCGACGCCTCTCGACGCGCTGGGCGTTGATCTGACCGGCCTGCGCGAGGGGCTCGCCGCCTACAAGGCCGGCAATCTCGTCGCCGGCGACGCCGCCGCGCGCGGCGCGAAGGACGATCTGGCCCGCGCCGCGCTGGAATGGCTCGCCCTTCGCAAACAGCCGCAGGAAGCCGGCTTTGCGCGTCTGGCGGCCTTTCGCGCCGCCCATCCCGCATGGCCCGCCGCCGCGCTGATCAAGCGCGCCGAGGACATTCTGTTCAGGACGCGCGATCCGCGCGCCGGCGAATGGTTCGCGCAAAACCCGCCGACGACCCCGCTCGGCAAGCTGGCGCTGGCCCGCGTCCACATCGCCGCCGGCCAGAAGGCGCAAGCGGCCGATCTCGCGCGCGCCGTCTGGCGCGAGGCCGATCTCGGCGCGCCGCTGGAGAAATCCATTCTCGCCGAATTCGGCGAATTTCTCGGCAAGGCGGAGCACAAGGCGCGCGCCGTCTTCGCCGCCTACAAGGAGCGCGACGCCGCCGCCCTGCGCGCGGCGGCGCTCGCCGGCCCCGACGTGACGGCGCTCCTGCGCGCCGTGGTGGCCGCGACCAACGACGGCGCGAGCGACAAATTGTTCGCCGCCGTGCCGGCCGAATGGCAGAAGGACGCCAGCCTCGCCTTCGCGCGCATCCACAAACTGCGCAAGGCCGGCAAGATCGAGGAGGCGGCGCAGGCCATGCTCGCCGCGCCGCGCGATCCCGCCGAATTGATCAATCCCGACGAATGGTGGACCGAACGCCGGATCATCGCCCGCAAGCTTCTCGACAAGGGCGACGCGGCGACGGCCTTCCGCATCGCCGCCGAGCATTCCGCCACGGGCGCGGAACAGCGCATAGAGGCCGAGTTTCACGCCGGCTGGATCGCGCTGCGCTTTCTGAACGATCCGGCCAAAGCCGCTCCGCATTTCGCCCGCATGGCCGAAACCGCCGCCACGCCGCTGTCACGCGCCCGCGCCTTCTATTGGCAGGGCCGCGCGGCGGAGGCGACGCCGGACGGCGGCGAAGCGGCGCGCGCATTCCATGACAAGGCGGCCGCCTTGCCGGCTGCCTTTTACGGCCAACTGGCGCGCGCCAAAATCGGCGCGGCGGCCGCCGAATTGCGCCCCGCGCCCGCCGAATCCGTCGGCGACAGGCGCGCGGTCATCGTCCGCGTCGCCGAATTGTTTTACGCCCTCGGCGAGAAGGAGCTGGCGGCGTCGCTCGTGTCCGAGGCGGCGCGCGGCCTGACCGACGCCGCCGACATGGCGGCGCTGGCCCGCGTCGTCGCGCGCGACCGCGACGCCCGCGTCTCGCTGATGCTCGGCAAGCTCGCGAGCCAGCGCGGCTTCGCGCTCGACGACCTCGCCTTCCCCGTCTATGGCGTGCCCGGATTCGAGCCGACGGCCGGCGCGGCGCCCCGCCCGCTCGTCTATTCCATCGCGAGGCAGGAAAGCGCCTTCGACGCCCGCGCCGTGTCGCACGCCGGCGCGAGGGGCCTGATGCAGATGATGCCGGCCACCGCGCGCAAAACGGCCGAGCGCGCCGGCGTGCCCTACGACGAATCGAAACTGCTTGCCGACCCGTCGTTCAACGCGCGCCTCGGCGCCGCGCATCTCGGCGAATTGCTGACCGAGAACGGCGGTTCCTACATTCTCACGCTGGCCGCCTATAACGCCGGCGGCCGGCGCGTGAAGGAATGGATCGCCGCCTATGGCGATCCACGCGCGCCGCATGTCGACCCCATCGACTGGATCGAGCGCATCCCCTTCACGGAAACGCGCAATTACGTGCAGCGCGTCATGGAGAACCTCGCCGTTTACCAGGCGCGCTTCACCGGCGCCTCCGCCATGCTGACGGATGCGGACCTGCGTCGCGTTCACGCGAAATTGTAGACAGTCACCCCTCGCCGCGATCGACCGCGACATCGGCTCCTGCGATCGTGGTGAAGGCGACGCGCGTGTCGCCGCGTCCGGTGTCGGCCAGTTGGCGCGCGACCCGAACAGCCAGCGCCCGCCCGCGCGCGTCGAAAGCGACGATCTGCGCGGCGGTCCAATCCGGCGTGTCATAAGGGCCCGGCGGCCGCTCGGCCGGAAAGTCGGCCTGATCGTAATCCATCAGCCAATCGAAAAGATCGTCCGACAGGCGCGCCGACAGGCCGAAACTCTCGGGCGTATGGCTCTCGTCGGGCCGGGCGGCGTCGACCAGCGGCCAATCGCGGGTCTGCGCCCGCAGGATCAGCCGTTTCGCCGTTTGCGAGGGCGCCAGCGGCTTCGGCTCCGGCTCATGGCTCAACCGCGCGCCGAACCGTTCGGACAAACGCGCGAAAAGCTCCTGTCCGCGCGCCGCCAGCGCGGCCCGGACCTCGGCATCGGCAATGCGCGCGCGCGCCGGATCGTCGGGATCAAGCGCGCGCTGAAAGTCGTCCTGCCATGCCTCGAGAGCGGCGCGGTCCGCGTCCGTCAGCTCGCGCAAGGGATAATGAAACGGGACGGATTCGTCGTTGTCCGCGTCGATCAGGCCTGTTCCGCCGCTTGTCAGGCGCAGAACGAAACGCCGGACGTCGAAGGCGGCGAATTCCGTCTCCGGCGAGGTCGGAGCGGAGTCCGGCGGCGCAAGGTCCGGCAGGCGCGGGGTGCCGGACGCGCCGCGCCAGGACCACGCCGCCGCCGCCAAAAAGGCCGCGGCGCCGACGCAGAACGTGGCCACGATCCGCGCCTGCGCATGCGCGAACGGAATCATGCGGCCCGCGCGCCAATGCCCGATCACGAGGAGAAAAACGCCGCCCATCGCGAGCATCGCGATCCACGACCGCCGGCGCGCGCCCGGCGGCGGCGGATCGAACCGGTCGAAATAGAGCGGCAGCGCGATCAGCAGACCGGCGAAAACCAGCAGGGCCGCGGCCAACAGCGCCGCCGCGAGATCGAGCATCAACGCCAGCGCGAGCCCGGCCAGACCGCTGACAACGAGCGCGCCGAGCATGAGCGCCGCATGCAGCCGCTGCGCGGCAAGCCGCGCCGCGCTGTCCGCCCGCGTCTGTTCACTGGTCGAGGACAGGGCTGCGATCGCTTCGTCGATCACAAGAGCCGTGGCCAGGCGCCGCAGCGCGAGAAAGGCGACGAGGGCGTAGAAGCCGCCCGCCAGGCGCAAAATCACATCGATCAGATCGTTCATGGCCCCGGCCAGAAAGTTGGGATCGCGCCAAGAATAGCGCTCCGGCGCCGCCCGGTGCATGACAAATGCCGCAATCCGCCCGACGCGCGGGCGTTGCGCGGACAAACCGTCCCGCTACATTGTCTGCGAGACACATGCGAGACCCCCATGCCAGCCAACGCCGCGCCCTACGTCAGCCGCTTTTCTTCCGCCCCCGACGGCTTGCGCCTGCATCTGCGCGACTACGGATCGGCCTCGGATCCGGGGACGCCGGTCGTCTGCATCGCCGGATTGACCCGGAATTCCGCCGATTTTGATCCGCTCGCCCGCGCGCTGGCCGAGGGCGCCGCCGGCGGCAGGCGTCGCCGCGTGCTGGCGCTGGACTATCGCGGCCGGGGTCTTTCGGATTGGGACAGGGACTGGCGCAATTACGACGTCAAGGTCGAGAACGCCGACATTCTCGCCCAGCTCACCGCCGCCGGCGTGGATGAGGCCGTGATCGTCGGCACGTCGCGCGGCGGCATCCACGCGATGGTGCTCGGCGCGACGCGGCCCGCGATGTTGCGCGGCGTCGTGCTCAACGACGTCGGCCCTGCGCTCGAATCGAAAGGCATGGCGCGCATCAAGGCGATCGTCGGCAAACTGCCCTCGCCCGCCTCCTTCGACGACGCCGTCGATCTGATGAAGCGGATGAACAGCGCCCGGTTCTCCGGCCTGGACGAGGAGGACTGGCGGCATTTCACCCGGACGTCGTTCAGGGAGAGCGGCGGACGTCTGGGCATGACCTACGATCCGCAATTGATGCGCACCCTCGACGCGCTTGATGTCGACAAGCCGCTGCCGACCATGTGGCCGTTCTTCGAAGGTCTCGCCAATGTGCCGGTTCTGACGCTGCGCGGCGAAAACTCGGACCTGCTGTCGGCGGCCACAACGCGGGACATGTGCGCCCGCCACAAGAATTGCGTGGAATTCGTCGTCCCCGGCCAGGGCCACGCGCCGCTCATCGCCGATCCGCCGACCATCGCGCGCGTCGCCGCTTTCGTAGCCTCTTGCGATCGATAATTATATCGATTTATCAGTAAATTATGCGACTTTCCGGATTCTCCCCGGCAAGCGCGGGTCGCGTGCGCCTCTCTGCTGAAAGGAAAAATACATCTCCTGATCAAGGACTTGACGATCTGATCGGATTCAGTTTCGCAAGTTGGCAAGAAAAAACAGGCGGCACGAGGCCGCCTGTTCGCTTTCATGGACGGGGCGAATCGGCCTCAGTCGTCCTTCTTCGGCACGTGCGCGATGTTGGATTGACCGAGGGAGCCGTCGTCCTTCGACGTCGGCACCAGGCCGGCGGCGGCGCGTTTCGAGAATTCCGTCTCGATGCCCTGCGCCAGCAGCCTGGCTTGCTCCACCCATTTCTCCCGGTCGATGCGCCCGGGGAAAGCCAGATAGGAGCCGATCCACAGCACCTCCTCCGCCGTCCAGGCGGCGATCTGGTCAAAATGCCAGACGCCGAGCCCGTGCAGACGGCCTTCGTTCTGCGGACCGATTCCTTTGACGTGCTTGAGGTCATCCGCCTTACCGCCGCGCGGTCCAAGCAGGCCCGGAGGCCGCTTGCCGGCGTATTTCTCCTCGCCATCGATCGGGGGCGCGGGCGGCCCCTCCTCGATCGCGGGAGCCGCCGGCGCCGGCGCAGCCGCCGACCAGACAGCGCCTGAGGGCGCCAACGGCAAGGCCCCGGCGGGCTGGACGACAGGCTTCGGCGCGACCGCGATGGCGGCTCCGGCCGCGGCCGGAGCGGCGGCAGGCGGCGCGGCGGGCGCCGGCGCCGGGTTCGCCGACCGGGCGACGACCAACGGCGCGACGGCCGCCGTCAGATGGGCCACAGGCCCGCCCGTCGGCGCCAAAGGCATGCGTCCGTGCAGCCTGGACTCCTGCGCGCGCAAGGACCACGCCGGCCCGGGCGTCGGGGCGGCGGCGCCAGCGGACGCAACGGCGACCGACGTCGGAACGGCCATTCCGGCGACCGCGGCGGGCGCGGAGGCTGCGCCGGCGGAGGCCGGAGCCGAAACCGGACGCGCGTCGTCGGCGGGCGCCAGCGGCAGCCCGCCCTGCGGCCGCGCGACCGGCGCGGACGCGGCCGCCGGCGCAATCGGCTGCGCGGCGACAGGCGTGGCGGCCGGCGCCGGTTTTGGCGCGGTTTCGACGATCTGCGGCGTCGCCGGCGCGGCGTCGCGGGCGACAGGGCCGCCGGTCGGCGCCAGCGGCAGCCCGGTCGACGCCGCCGTTCCGACGGACGCGCCCTCGGCGGGCGGCGCGACCACGGGCGCGGCGGCTTTCGCCGCTCCGGCGTCCGGACCAGCAACGGCGTCAGCCGACTGGACCGGGGCGGCGCTCGTCAGTCCGGCTGCGGTGGCCGCGCCAACGCCCGAACCGGCCAAGCCGCCCGCCTCCCCGGCGCGGCGGCGCGCCGCGCGCAGCAGCACGGAATAATCCGTGTCGCGGCCCGCGGCGAGAACGCGCGCCTGCGGCGTCCATTGCTCCGCCTCGACGCGGCCCGGCGCGCCGAACATTTGGCTCGCCCAGGCGACATTTTCAGCGTTCCAGTCCGCGACCTGCGCATAATGATAGACGCCGTTGTCGTTGAGCTTCTTCTCCTCGTTGGGACCAATGCCCTGAATCAGGCGCAGATCGTCCGCCACGCCGCCGTTCGGCCCCGCGAGCGCCCCCGGCTTGAGCGTCCTGACCTCCGAAACGGCGGATTTGTTGGTGGTCGACGCATCCCGCATCAATCCGGCCAGCCAACAGCCGACGAAACAGCCGATCATATACGCGGCAGAGAACAGCAGCGCGGTGTCGAGCAGCAGACCGGCCCGCCCCGGCAGGAGCTTGAGCAAGGCGATGATCAGGCCGATGACGAAGGCGGCCAGAGCGACGATCCAGCCGGGGCACGGGCCCCGACCGCGACAGGTGAACAGCGACACAAGAGCGCCGACGAGCAGGGCCGCGATAAGCCAGCCCGCATAATTGGACAGAAGATACATCATGGCTGCGCGTCCTTATTTCACGACGAATTCGATGCGCCGATTGCGGGCCTTGCCCTCGGCGGTCTCGTTCGTTGCAATGGGCCGCGTTTCGCCATAACCGGCCGCCGACAGTTTCGACGACGACACCCCGGCCTTGCCAAGATAATCGACAACCGCCTGCGCGCGCCGCCGCGACAGATCCAGATTGCTATCCGGATTGCCGACATTATCGGTGTGACCGGCGATCTCGACGTCGCTGGTCGCGCAGGCTTTCAGAACGCGCGCGAGTTCATCGAGAACATCGCTCGATTCATCCGAAATATGCGCCGAGCCGGTGCGGAACCGGATCGCTCCACGACTGAGCACCCCGGCGAACTCAAGCTGGCAGGCCTGATCCGCGCGCGCCTGCTGCTCGCTCTTGACCGGCGGCGGCGGCGCGCCCGGCGCGCCGAGATCGGTGATCCTGATGTCGCCGGGTCGAAGCCCTCCCGGCAGCGCCCCTTTCAGCCGATCGAGAATGGCGATCAGATTGGGCGTCCACGCCTCGCCGGTGATGGACAGCACGCCGTCTTTCACGTCGACCGAGCCGGCGCGCAGCATCGACCGCAGCCATGACGTCAGAGCATGAACGTCAAGCGCATTCCTGGCCTCAAGCTCTGCTTTGGCGCGGGCGGCGGCTTCCGCCACGGCGCGGGCGCGAGCCTCTTCTTCCGCTTTGGCGCGGGCCGCCGCCTCAGCCGCGAGACGCGCCGCGCGCGCCCCCTCTTCCGCTTTGGCGCGGGCCGCGGCCTCAGCCGCGAGACGCGCCGTGCGAGCCTCCTCTTCCGCTTTGGCGCGGGCCGCGGCCTCAGCCGCGAGACGCGCCGCGCGCGCCTCCTCTTCCGCTTTGGCGCGGGCTTCGGCGTCGGCGCGCGCCTTCAATTCAGCCGGACTCAAGCCGAGATCACGAATATCGACCGAACCGGTCTTCAGTCCACCCGGCAAGGCGCCCTTCAACCGGTCGAGCACGTTGGCCCGATCGCTCGTATATCCCTCGCCCACAACCGACAGCACCCCATCGGTATAGGTCGCAACGCCGGTCCTGAGCCTGGCGAGCAGCCCGGCGGCGAAAGCGGTCGCCGCTTTGTGGTCGAGCCCCGCCGGCAAGCCGGCGGCAGGCTTCAATTCATTGAAAATCTGCAGCGGAGGAGCCTGAGCCGCCTGGCCCGCGGCGTTGATGGCCGGCGTATCGGGCGCGAAGCCCTGCAACGTCATGCGGGCGCCGTCGTTCTTCAGAGACCAGACATAGGGCTTCACAACCGGCGGCGTCACATCCATCGCCGCCAACGACATGCCGCCCGGCAACGCCCGCGCGCTGTCGATGACGGTCCGATAGGTCGGCAGCGTCGCCGCCTGACCATGAATCGAATAGGCCTGATTGCTCAAACCAACCTGCCCGGACGACAAGCCGCCGAGGTTGGCGAGCGCAAAGCCGGCCGCCGATTCGAAATTGGCGGGCGCGCCGGCCGCGTAGGTCATCTCGTCAACAATCTCGGCGCCGGGAATGGCGGCCTTCGTCGCCGCGACCAGGCCGCTCCGCGTCCTGGCGTCCGGCGTCACGCCGCGCAGCACGACCCTCGATCCCTCTCGACTGGCCGTCCAAACGTAGGGCTGCGCGCGCGGCAGAATCTGCACCGCGCTCGCGTCGACGAAGCGAACGCCGTTTTCGGCGTCAGCGGCCGCGACAGCGGCGTTGCGTTTTGCGTCCTCGACAAGGCCGGCGACACGCACGTCACGCCCTGATGCGCTGACGGACGCCTGGTCGAGGCCAGCCTTGCCGATCGCGGCGCCGGCGCGCTGTGTGAGATCGGATTCGATCGGCGTGGTCTTGACCCAATTGGCCAAGCCCCACAGGGCCAGAAGCGGGAGAAGCCCGATCCAGCACTTGGAAGGTCTTATCATGGGAGGATCCATCAAATGCGCTAAAGAATGATATGCCGCGCACGGGGGCGCCCCCGCCTCGGCTCCCCGACTTTAGATCACGTTTTCAGGGAAAACCACGGCGTCGGCGGCGCCATTCACCAATTATTCACGATGTTCTTTCGGCTACGTCATAACGAAAAACCCCGGCGCTTTCGCGCCGGGGCCTGAATTTACGACTGATCGTCAGATCAGAAAGCGCGCTGCACGCGGATGCGGGTCTCGAGCAGGCTCTCGTTGCGGAAGTTGTTGAGAGGCGAACCCGGGAAGAAGTAGACCGGCGAGGACTGCTTCAGCTTGGCGTACATCAGCTCGGCGCCGATGCCGAAGCCCTTGACCGGGGTCCACATGACGTTGGTGCCGATGCGATACTCGGACCAGTTGGTCGTCACGCCCGAAGCGATCGTCACGGCGTCGTACTTGGTCTTCATGTACGAACCGTAGATCGCCTGCGAGACGGTCGGAGCCCAGTAGTGCTGGAACGCGGCCGTCAGGGCGTAGCCCTTCTGCTGGTGACAGGTGCCGACGGCGTCGACGAAGCAGTCGTAGTCGGCGAAGGTCAGACCGGGCGAACCGGGCAGACGGGCGAGACCACGGCCATAGCGACGGTCAGCCTGGATGCCTTCGATCGTGGCGATGTTCAGGCCGTTGATGTAAGCGGCCGCGCCCTTCTCGTAGGTCGCCTGCAGATAGAGAGCGTCGCCGGCGGCGAGCATCGGCAGGTTGATCTTCACGCCACCCTGGATGGCCCAGCCCCACTTCTCGGCGCTGCCATTCGGAGCGGCGTTGTTGCGCGAGGCGCGGACGTTATGCATGGCGCCCGACAACTGGGCGGAGCCCCAGCCCTGATCGACGCGCAGGTTGGCGACGATGTCCGGAGCGCGGGTGCCGCCGACATCCCAAACCGTGCCGACCGCCGGGGTCGAGCCGACGCCAGCGACCGCGTTGCGGCGACCGGTCTCGTCTTCAACCGACAGCGTGGCCGAGAAGCCGCCGCCGAACGTGGCGGTGTAGGCCAACAGGTTCGTCGTGGCGTTCGAGCCGCGCAGCAGCTCCCAGTTGAACGCATCGGCGTAGAAGTCGAACATCGACTGCGCGCGACCGGCGGTGATGCCGGCGAACTGGATGAACGCCTTGTTGACGGTCGTGATGTCGCGGGCGGCGGTCGCGTTGGTGGCCGAGTTGCCGGCGGCGACGGTCAGCGCGCCGAGCGAGCCCGTGGCGGCCGTCCAGGCGGTGCCGTAGCCGGCGTCGATGCGGGCGAAGGCGCGCAGCGTGCCGTAGCCGGTCTGCGTGCGGGCGTCGAGCTCGAGACGGCCGAGAGCCGACGAGCCGTAGCGGTCACGGTTGAAGCGCTGCGTGGCGACCGTGGCGTTCGGGCGAACCGTCAGCTTGGACGGCCACTGGGCGCGAGCTTCCGCGACCACGAGGCCGCCGACGCGCAGGCAGGTGTCCGTGCCCGGAATGTAGAAGAAGCCCGCGCCGTAGGCGTTGCAGACCTTCACGTACTCGACCGGGGCCGACTTGCGCGAGGGCAGATCGGCGGCCGAAGCGGCGGCGACGGTCGCGAGACCGGCGGCGGCGCCGAGGAGAATGCTCTTGGCGAGCTTCATGTGGTAAACCTCCAGAAAAGAAAGACCCGTTGGCTGGGGTGGTTTCGTTTCGTCGCCCTTCGGATTTCCTCGACTTCGCCGATGACCCGACTGACCCGGAAACTTGGCCTTTGCCCCTTATTGTTTCGACCCGACCCCGAGAGGCCAAACCGTGTGACGAGAGGGCTCCCCTGCTCGTTGTTGGCAACATACTGCCGACCCCGGCGCAAAATCATCCCCTTTTGGCGGCTGGCGCGCGCTTTGGATCCAATTGTGTCATTCTGGCAACGCTTTTTTGCCACGATCCACCGAGCAATGGCTTCAGCGAGACGGTTTTCCCGGGAATGGCGCGTTTTTCGGCTTGCGGCGTTCGACGCGGCGCCGACCGCCGGCGCGATGGCGGACGAATCGTGACGTCGCAGCCTTTCCGCGCCCTTGCGAATCCGCCCCGCCTCGGGCATATGGACGGCACGCGCTGCGCCGGGCTCCGGCGTCGCCGTTCGGAGACGTGGCCGAGAGGCTGAAGGCGGCGGTTTGCTAAACCGTTATAGGGTTGTAAAGCCCTATCGAGGGTTCGAATCCCTCCGTCTCCGCCATTTTTCGTCTCCTGCCGCATCTTGGCCGCAACGTGGCGGCAGCATGATGTTCCCTGTCGGGGCCGGCCCGATTTTCACTGGACTTTGAATGCCGCTCGCGCGTCGCATCGCCACGTTTCTGACGGCCGCCGCTCTGGCGACGGGCGCCGCCGGGGCGGCGGCCGCGCAAGGAGCGATCCCGTTGCCGCCGGCGCGCCCACCCGCCCTGTCCGGCGAGCCCGCGCCGCGCCCCGAAGCCCGGCCCGCGCCGGCCGCCGCCGGGCCGGCAAGGGCGGCTGATGACTTTACCCCGGTCACATTGCCGCCGGCGAGCCGCGCCCGCATGCATGAATGCGGCGTCGAATGGCGCCGCAAGAAAATGGCCGAAGAAACCGGCGGCATGCTCTGGCGCGACTTCGCGCGCGCCTGCCTGACCCGCTGATCACGGCGCCGGGACGGCCGCCCGAATCAAAACCGCCGCGCCATGATCGACAGGCGCGGCGGTTTCAATCACACAGCGCGGGAGAGCGTCCCGAGCCAAAGTTCAATCCGCGGACGGAGGCGTGGTCTCGACCTTCGCCTTGCGCGGCGAGCGCTTCTTGGCCGGAGCCTTCGCGGCGACAACCTTCTTCGCGACTTTTTTCGCGGCGGTCTTCTTCACGGCCTTCCTGGCCACGGTTTTTTTCGCCGCCTTCTTGGCGACGGTCTTCTTCACGGCCTTCTTCGCCACGGTCTTCCTGGCCACGGTCTTCTTCACCGCCTTCCTGGCTACGGTCTTCTTCACCGCCTTCCTGGCGGCGGTCTTCTTCACCGCCTTCTTGGCGGCGGTCTTCTTCACGGCCTTCTTCGCCGCCGTCTTCTTCACGGCCTTCTTCGCGGCGGTTTTCTTCGCCGCCGGTTTCGCCTTGGTCGCTGCCTTCGCCATATGTCTGGATCCCCTGCTTCTGCGCCGACGTCCGCCCGCCGGATACGAGGCAAGGCGTAGCGTAGCGTGGTTAACCATCTCTTCAAGCGGCTCTGTGCTTGCGCCGCGGAATTCGCGGCCGGAAAACATGATCGCATCGTCGGCTGCGCATCGGCGCGACGCGCCGCAACGCCTGTGAACACAGCGCGATCGCGCCGCGAAACCGGACTCGCAAGGATGCGCGGATTTACTTGCGCGACGACGCGTTTTGGACACGCGCGCGCCGTAACGCGCAACGCGCGCCAAACCGTCGCATCGTCGTGACGCCTTGTTTTTCAGGCGATTTCGCGGATCGTTCGCCACAACGCGACAAGGCGCCGTTTCCGCGCCGCCGCCGGGTCAATCTCCGCAATCGACAGTCTATCTCCCGCGAAGACCATCGCCGCCGACATTGCGACGCGCGCAACCCTGCTCGCGCTTTCGCGCGCGGTGGAGAACGACCTGATTTTTTTTCCCGCAGAACAAAAAAATGCGCCGCGAGGCGCGCGGCGCATCGTGATTGTCATGAAAATCGCGCAGCGCGTTTGAGCGCGCGCGATTCGCGATTCGTTTTTCAGATGCCGAGACGGCTCTTCAACAGCTCGTTCACGGCTTGCGGATTGGCCTTGCCGCCGGTCTGCTTCATCACCTGTCCGACAAACCAGCCGAGCATTGTCGGCTTCGCTTTCGCCTGCTCCACCTTGTCGGGATTGGCGGCGATGATCGCATCGATCGCGGCTTCGATGGCGCCCGTATCCGTCACCTGCTTCATGCCGCGCGTCTCGACGAGCGCGCGCGGATCGGCGTCCTTCGCCTCGCTCACCAGCAGCGCCAGAACGTCCTTGGCGATCTTGCCTGAGATCGCGCCTTCCGAAATCAGATCGACGATGCCGGCGATCTGCGACGGCTTCAGATGCGTCTGGGCGACGGAGAGGCCGACGCTGTTGGCGTAGGCGGCGACATCGCCGGTGATCCAGTTGGCCACCGCCTTCGCGTCACGCTTGCCGCCGCCGTGCTTCACAGCCGCCTCGTAATAATCCGCGCTCTCGCGATCGGCGACGAGCACGCCCGCGTCATAGGCGGGCAAACCGTAGTCGCGCATGAAGCGCGCCTTCTTCTCGTCGGGAAGCTCGGGCAGATGGCGCGCCAGATCGTCGACCCAGGCCTGATCGAATTCGAGCGGCAGCAGGTCGGGATCGGGAAAATAGCGATAGTCGTGCGCCTCTTCCTTCGAGCGCATCGAGCGCGTCTCGCCGCGGCCGGGGTCGAACAGCCGCGTCTCCTGATCAATCTTGCCGCCGTCCTCGAGAATGCCGATCTGGCGGCGCGCCTCGACGTCGACAGCCTGGCCGATGAAGCGGATCGAGTTGACGTTCTTGATCTCGCAGCGCGTGCCGAGCCCCTCGCCCGGACGGCGCACGGAGACGTTGACGTCGGCGCGCAGCGAGCCCTGCTCCATATTGCCGTCGCATGTGCCGAGATAGCGCAGAATGGTGCGCAGCTTCGTCACATAGGCTTTCGCCTCGTCCGCCGAGCGCATGTCAGGCTTGGACACGATCTCCATCAGCGCCACGCCGGAGCGGTTGAGATCGACGAAGCTCTCGTTCGGCGACTGGTCGTGCAGCGATTTGCCGGCGTCCTGTTCGAGATGCAGCCGCTCGACGCCGACGACGATCTGCTCGGTCGGCGACAGATCGACGATGACCTCGCCCTCGCCGACGATCGGGCTCTTGTACTGGCTGATCTGATAGCCCTGCGGCAGATCCGGATAGAAATAGTTCTTCCGGTCGAACACCGAGCGATGGTTGATCTGCGCCTTGAGGCCGAGGCCGGTGCGGATGGCCTGCGCCACGCATTCCCTGTTGATCACCGGCAGCATGCCCGGCATCGCCGCATCGACCAGCGACACATGCGCGTTCGGTTCGCCGCCGAATTCCGTCGACGCGCCGGAGAACAGCTTGGAGTTCGACGTCACCTGCGCATGGATTTCCATGCCGATGACGATCTCCCAATCGCCGGTGGCGCCCTTGACGAGCTTGGAGGGCTTGACGTGCTTGGTCATGAAGGGGCCTTCGCAAGGATGCGGATCGCGTGTCTGGCCGCGACATATAGACGAGACAGGGCGCGGGGGGGAAGGCTTTGTCAAAATCAGCGTATCGGCCCGCCTGCGCCCGTCACGCGCCCTCCAGCTCCAGATCGACCATCAGCTCGCTGGCGATGGCCTCCAGCGACGCGCGCAGCGCCGCCATGTCGAGCCCCTCGGGAATGTCGAGCGCCGCATGAGCCTTGAACATCGGTTCGCCGGAGAACGAGCCGCTGACCTGCTCGGTCTCCAGTTCGGCGATGCTGACCTGATGCGCGGCGAGCGCGCGCGAGATTTCGCGCACGATGCCGGGCCGGTCGAGACCGAGAAGATCGAGGGTCGCCCGGCTTCCGGCATGCGCGTCGCCGTCGGCGCTCTTTTCGATCAGCAGCCGCAGCCCCTGCCCCTCCAGCTTGTGCAGCGCCGCGACAAGCGCATCGGCCTTCTCGCGCGCCACCTCGACCAGCAGGATGCCGGCGAATTGCCCCGCGAGGCTGGCCATGCGCGTGTCAAGCCAATTGCCGCCGCCCGCCGCGACCGTTTCCGACACGGCGCTGACGAGACCGGGCCGGTCGCGTCCGATCACGGTGAGGACGAGGTGGGTTTGCATGGATTTTCTCCCGTTCGGCCGGCGTGAAGCGGCCGCAAGTCATGTCGGCGGTCACGGGAACGAGAAAACCCGCAACCCGGACTTGTCAAGCCGCGACGCGGGCGTCGGCTCTTCGCCAGCGCGTTGCGGTTGACTGTGACAACGCCAAAAGCTCCAACAGGCGGAACCGGAGACGCGCATGAACAAGGAAAACGCCTCGGCCCAGCCAACCCCCACCCTCATCGGCGCATGGCGCGACGCAGTCCTGGCGACATTCGCCGCCGCCGACGCGCATCTCGCAACCCCGGCGGCAGGCGACAGCGTCGTGCATGCGGCGCGGCGCGAACTGAAGCGGCTGGCCGCGCTCTCGCGTCTCGCGCCTGTCGAAATGCGCAATCTGGCGCGCGAGACCCGCGCCGCGGCCGACCGCGCCCGCCGCGCCCTCGGCGGCAGCCGCGACGCCGCCGTGCTGGCGAAGCTGATCGAATCCGCCCATCTCGAACTTGGAGCCGCCGAGCCCGCCGTCCGCGCAGCGGTTGAAAAGCGCGCGCGGCCATTGCGGTCGGAAGCGGTTGTCGCCGGCCGGGAGGAACTCTCCGCGCTGCGTGAAAACTGGAAAAGCGCCGAACCGGCGCGGGACGATGACCTGCTGGCGCGCGTCGTCGGCAACTACCGCCGCGCCCGTCGTCGCATGGAGAAGGCGCGCGAGGGCTCGGCGTCCGCGCTGCACCGCTGGCGCGGCGCCGTCGTGGCGCACCATTGCCAGATGGGTTTCCTCGCGCGCCTCGCCCCGACGCTGAAACCGCGCGCCAGGGCGCTCGACGCCCTGCGCGACCGCCTTGGCGACTGGAACGATATCGACATGTTGCAGGTCCACACCCGCGACGGCCTCGCCAAGGCCGAACGCCGCGCCCTCGGCGACGCCGTCGCCGACGACAAGGAGCGACTGGTCAAGGCGGCGGAAAAGGCGGGAAACGCGCTGTTCGCGGCGCGCCCGCGCGCATTCCGCGCGGAACTGTCCGGGGTTCTGGAGGCCGCCTTGCGCGAAACGCATGCGGCAAAAAGCGAAAAGCCGCGCAAACCTCGCGCGGCCTCAGCGTGAGGCGCGCAGAATCCGCTCCGCGACAAAGCCCGACAGCCAGCCCGCCGCCGTCAGGGCCAGCGCCAGCAACACATTGCCGCCCGGCCGCGCCCATTCGTCGCCGCGCAGATATTGGGTCACGAGCAGCACGAGCAAAAGGCCGGCGGTGATCCACAGCAGCCAGCGCAGGGCGACCAGGCAGCCATAGGCGATGGCCGTCGCGAAGGGGCCCATTCTGCGCCCCTATTCGATGATCTTCGGCACAAGGAAGAAATTGTCTTCCGTGGCCGGCGCATTGGCGACGATGCTGTCGGCGATGCCGCCGTCCGTGATGACATCGGCGCGTTTTTTCATGGCCATCGGCACGACCGAGGTCATCGGCTCGACGCCCGTCACGTCAACGGCGTTCAGTTCCTCGACGAAGGCCAGGATGGAGTTCAGTTCACCCTGCAGATGCGGCACGTCCTCCTCCCGGACGGCGATGCGCGACAGATGCGCGATGCGGCGGACGGTGGCCTGATCGACGGACATGGGGCCTCGCTGGGCGGTGAATGTTGCTGGCCCGCTATAGCACCGGCGCGCGCGCCGGCGCAAACGCTCACGCGCCGCCGAGCAGCCCGCGCCCGGCCAGATGCCGCATCAGATGCGACACGCCGTAGGTCCAGGGCTCGCAGGCGTCGCAGGCGCGCATGCGGTTGACCAGCGCGCCGAGCTTCGGCGCCGAGATCGTCACGATGTCGCCCATCCTGTGCGTGAAGCCCTGCCCCGGCGCGTCGCGGTCCTGGATTGGCGCGAACATCGTGCCGAGGAACAGCGCCGCGCCGTCGGGATAGCCATGATGCGGGCCAATCATCTGGGCGACGAGATCGGTCGGATCGCGGCTGATCTTCGCGATCGAGGAGCGCCCTTCGAGACGGAAGCCGTCCTCGCCCTCCACCGTCAGCGCCACCTCCGTCGCCCGCACGTCGTCGAGCGAGAAACTCGCGTCGAAGAAACGGATGAACGGGCCGACGGCGCAGGAGGCGTTGTTGTCCTTGGCCTTGCCCAGCAGCAGCGCCGAGCGGCCCTCGACATCGCGCAGGTTAACGTCATTGCCGAGGCTCGCGCCGACGATGCGCGCATCCGACGACACCATCAGCACCACTTCCGGCTCCGGATTGTTCCAGCGCGAGGCCGGATGCAGCCCGGCGTCCGCGCCCGTGCCGACCGCCGACATCGGTTGCGCCTTGGTGAAGATTTCCGCGTCGGGGCCGATGCCGACCTCGAGATATTGGCTCCACGCGCCCTGCTCGATCAGCACCCGCTTCAGCCGCATCGCCTCGGGCGAGCCAGGCTTCAACGCGCCGAGATCGCCGCCGACGAGCGCGGTGACTTCGGCGCGGATGGCGGCGGCCGAGGCGGCGTCGCCGCGCGTGCGCTCCTCGATGACGCGCTCCAGCATCGACACGGCGAAGGTGACGCCCGCCGCCTTGATCGCCTGCAAGTCGAGCGGCGCCAGAAACCGCGTCGCGCCGGCCGGCGCGGCGTCGCGGGGCGTGGCCGCGAGAATGTCGTCGACGGCGCCGATGCGCTCGCCCGAGGCGGCGCGCAAGGCCGCCGCCGGATCGCGCTGCTCGCACAGATCGCGCAGGGTCGGAAAGGCGCGCGTCACATCGAAAACGCCATCGGCGCGGATCGCCACGACGCCGGGGCCGCCGAGATCGCCGCGCCAGACGCGCCCCGCCAGCGCGCCGGCGAAACCGTCCTGCGGCAAATGCGCAGCGGAATTGTCGAACGTCAGGCGTGCCATGAGTCCCTCCCGGAATTCGCGCTTTGAGTGCTTGCGCGGCGCGGCGCGCTCCGTATACTTGTTACCGCTACCATCGGTTCTGCGTCAACGCGCCGCCGCAAACAGGGAACCCGAGCCATGACCCGCCGCATCGAGCCGAAGGATCTGCGCTCCCGCGCCTGGTTCGACAATCCGCGCAATCCGGACATGACCTCGCTTTATCTTGAGCGCTATCTCAATTTTGGCCTGACGCGCCACGAATTGCAGTCGGGCAAGCCGATCATTGGCATCGCCCAGACGGGCTCCGACCTGTCGCCATGCAACCGGCCGCATCTCGAACTGGCCAAACGCGTGCGCGAGGGCATTTTCACCGCCGGCGGCGTCGCCATCGAATTTCCGGTGCACCCGATTCAGGAGACGGGCAAGCGCCCCACCGCCTCGCTCGACCGCAACCTCGCCTATCTCGGCCTCGTCGAGGTGCTCTACGGCTATCCGCTCGACGGCGTCGTGCTGACCACCGGCTGCGACAAGACCACGCCCGCTTGCCTGATGGCCGCCGCCACCGTCAACATTCCCGCCATCGTCCTGTCGGGCGGGCCGATGCTGAACGGCTGGTTCAAGGGCGAGCGCACTGGCTCGGGCACGATCGTCTGGAAGGCGCGCGAACTGCTCGCCGAAGGCAAGATCGACTACGACAAGTTCATCGAACTCGTCGCCTCCTCCGCGCCGTCGGCCGGCTATTGCAACACGATGGGCACGGCGACGACGATGAACTCGCTGGCCGAGGCGCTCGGCATGTCGCTGCCCGGCTGCGCCGCCATTCCCGCCCCCTATCGCGAGCGCGGGCAGATCGCTTACGAGACCGGCCGGCGCATCGTCGACATGGTGTGGGAGGACATGAAGCCTTCCGACATCCTGACGCGCGAGGCGTTCGAGAACGCCATCGTCGTCAATTCCGCCATCGGCGGCTCGACCAACGCGCCGATCCACATCAACGCCATCGCCCGCCACATGGGCGTGAAACTCGACATCGATGATTGGGAGACAAAGGGTCTCGACGTGCCGCTCATCGTCAATCTGCAACCGGCCGGCGCCTATCTCGGCGAGGATTACCATCACGCCGGCGGCGTGCCCGCCGTCGTCGGCGAGCTGATGAGGCACAAACTCATCCACGAGCGCGCCCTGACCGTGAACGGCAGGACGATGGGCGACAATTGCCGCGATGCGGAAGTGCTGGACCGCGACGTCATCCGCACCTTTGACACCGCGTTGAAGCCCGCCGCCGGCTTCAAGGTCATCCGCGGCAATCTGTTCGACTCGGCGGTGATGAAGACCAGCGTCATCTCGCCGGAATTCCGCGCCCGCTATCTGTCCAACCCGACCGATCCGGAAGCCTTCGAAGGCCGCGCCGTCGTCTTCGACGGGCCGGAGCATTACCACAGCGACATCGACGATCCGGCGCTGGCCATCGACGACAATTGCATCCTGTTCATGCGCGGAACCGGGCCGATCGGCTATCCCGGCGCGGCGGAAGTCGTCAACATGCGCGCCCCCGCCTATCTGCTGGCCAAAGGCGTGCCCTCCCTGCCCTGCATCGGCGACGGGCGCCAGTCGGGCACGTCCGGCTCGCCGTCGATTCTCAACGCCTCGCCGGAAGCCGCCGCCGGCGGCGGCCTCGCGCTGCTGAAGACCGGCGACCGGGTGCGCATCGATCTGAAAAAAGGCCGCGCCGACATTCTGATTTCCGACGCCGAACTGGCCACGCGCCGCGCCGAACTGGAGAAAGCCGGCGGCTACAAGTTCCCCGCCTCGCAAACGCCGTGGCAGGAAATCCAGCGCGGGCTCGTCGACCAGCTCGATCAGGGCATGGTGCTCAAGCCGGCGGTCAAATATCAGCGCGTCGCCGAAACCTTCGGCCTGCCGCGCGACAACCACTGACATGCGCCCGCGCCTGATCGGCGTCGATTGGGGCACGACGCGGCTGCGCGCTGCGCTGATCGGCGACGGCGGCGTTGCAATAGCGACAAGCGAGACGGGCGAAGGTCTGCGCGCGCTCGGCCCCGGCCTGTTCGAGCCGGCCCTGGCGCGCGTCGTCGCCGACTGGCGCGCCGCGCATGGCGCCTTGCCGATCCTCTGTTCCGGCATGGTCGGCGCGCGCACGGGCTGGATCGAGGCGCCTTATGCCGCCTGCCCCGCCGACGCCGCGACGCTCGCGGCGGGCGTCGTCTTTGTCGACACGGCAAGCCTCGGCCGCGTGTCCTTCATCCCCGGCGTGCGCCAAAGCGACGACGTGATGCGCGGCGAGGAGACGCAGATTTTCGGCGCGCTGGCCTCCGGCTGCGCCGATGGCCTGTTCGTCCTGCCGGGCACGCACAGCAAATGGGTGCGCGTGCGCGGCCAGACCATCGCGTCGTTCATGACGTTCATGACGGGCGATGTCTACGCCGCGCTGAAAGGCCACACGATCCTCGCCGCGACGATGACGGAGGGCGCGGGCGACGACGGCTTCGCGCGCGGCCTCGACATGGCGCGCGCGCTCGACGGCCCCGGCGCGCTCGTGGCGCGCCTGTTCAGCCTGCGCGTCGCCGCGCTCGACGGCGGCTTGAGCCCGTCGCAAGCCGCCAACGCGCTCTCGGGACTGCTGATCGGCGCGGAGCTGCGCCAGATGGCGCGGGAGTCCGATGGCTTCACCCTCGTCGCCGGCGATACGCTGGCGCCGCGTTACGAAACGGCCGCCGCCGCGTTCGGCCTGACGCCGCGCCGCGCGCCCGGCCAATGCGCGGCGCAAGGCCAATATGTCCTGGCCCATGCGGCGGGATTGATCGGGGGCGCGGGATGAGCCGACGCGCAAAGCCAATAATGACAGCCCGCTCTCTGCGCGAGGCGGCGACATTGGCGCCCTTCTCCCCTTGCGGGAGAACGCAGCGCGCAGCGCCGGATGACGGGGATTCGCGAAGCGATTTCATGAAGTCCGCGCCCGATGCCCGCTTCGCGCCGCCGCGCGAAAAACCCCTCATCCCCGGCCTTCGGCCGGACCTTCTCCCGCAAGGGGAGAAGGAAAGGCGCGCGCCATGACGGACCTCTCCCTGCGCGAGGCGCTGGCGCAATGCCCCATCGTCGCCATCCTGCGCGGCGTGCGGCCGGACGAGGTCGAGGAGATCGCGCAAGCGCTTTACGACGAAGGCGTGCGCGTCATCGAGGTTCCGCTCAATTCTCCCGAACCATTCGAGTCGATCGCGCGGCTGGTCGCGCGCTTCCACGGCCGCGCGCTGATCGGCGCGGGCACTGTGATGAGCGAGAACGACGCGGCGCGGCTCGCCGAAACCGGCGCCCGTCTCGTCGTCATGCCGCATGGCGATCCGGCGGTGATCCGCGCGGCCAGGGCGCGCGGCATGATCGTCGCGCCCGGCGTGTTCACGCCGACCGAGGCCTTTGCCGCATTGGCGGCGGGCGCCGACGCGCTGAAACTCTTTCCCGCCGAGGCCATCCCGCCGAAAATCGTCAAGGCGATGCGCGCTGTCTTGCCGAAGGAGACGCTCGTGCTCGCCGTCGGCGGCGTCGGCGGAGACAATATGGCCGATTACGCCCGCGCCGGCTGCGACGGCTACGGCATCGGATCCAGCCTTTATGCGCCCGGACGCGGCGCCGAAGATGTCGGCCGCGCCGCGCGGGCGCTCGTCGCCGCCGCACGGCAAGCGAGGAATTGACATGAGCGACAAGCAGCAGGCCCTGCGCGATCTCTTCGCGCGTTTTCGGGTCATCCCGGTGCTGACCATCGCCCGCGTGGAGGACGCCGTTCCGCTGGCGCGGGCGCTCGTCGCCGGCGGCCTTGCCGCTTTGGAGATTACCCTGCGCACCGAGGCCGCGCCGCAGGCCGCGCGCGCCATCGTCAGCGATGTTCCGGGCGCAATCGTCGGCCTCGGGACGGTGCTGAATGCGCGCGATCTTGCTGTGGCGGAAGACATCGGCGCGCGCTTCGCGCTGAGCCCTGGCGCGACGCCGGCGCTGCTCGACGCCGCTGCCGCCGGCGCCCTGCCCTTCGCGCCGGGCGTCGGCACGGCGTCGGAAGCGATGGCGGCGATGGAGCGCGGTTTTCGCACCCTCAAGCTATTCCCGGCCGCGCAGGCAGGCGGCATCGGCATGGCGCAGGCGCTGGGCGGCCCCTTCCCCGATCTGCGCTTCTGCCCGACGGGCGGCGTCAGCGCCGCCAACGCCGCCGAATGGCTGGCGGAGCCCAATGTCATCGCCGTTGGCGGATCGTGGATCGCGCCCGCCGCCGACATCCGCGCCGGCGCCTGGGACACAATCGCGCAACGGGCCCGCGCCGCGCGGGCGCTGTGGGGGTGAGCGGATGGCGCGCATCCGCCCTGTGCGCCAAACGCATAGCTTTCCGCGCGATTTCCCGCTAGAAGCGCCGCAACCGCGCGCTTGCGCGCTCGCGCGTCCGCGCCAATTCGAATCGAGACCTCTTTGCCTTTTCCCGATCTTCGCGCCCCTCTGGCGCGCGCGCTGGCCGAACGCGGCTATGCCGAGCCCACGCCCGTTCAGGCCGCCGTTCTTGCGGCGGAAGCCGACGCGCGCGATCTGATCGTTTCCGCCCAGACAGGCTCCGGCAAGACCGTCGCCTTCGGCCTCGCGGTCGCGCCGCAATTGCTCGGCGAGGCGGATGTGCTTGAGCCGCAGCTCGCGCCCTCCGCCCTCGTCATCGCGCCGACGCGCGAACTGGCGTTGCAGGTCAAGCGCGAGCTGGAATGGCTTTACGCGGAGGCGCGCGCGCGCGTCGTCGCCTGCGTCGGCGGCATGGACCCGAGGCGCGAGCGCCATTGGCTGAGCGAGGGCGCGCATATCGTCGTCGGCACGCCGGGCCGGCTGCGCGACCACATCGAGCGCCGCGGCCTCGATTGCTCGCGTCTCGCCGCCGTCGTTCTCGACGAAGCCGACGAAATGCTCGACATGGGTTTCCGGGAGGATCTGGAGTTCATCCTGCAAGCCGCGCCGGAGACGCGCCGCACGCTGATGTTCTCGGCCACGATGCCCAAGGCCATCGCCGCGCTGGCGCAGCGCTATCAGCGCGGCGCCCTGCGCATTCAGGTCGCCGGCGCCGAACGCGGCCACGCCGACATCGAGCATCGCGTCGTGCGCGTCGTGCCGCAGGAGATCGACCATGTGGTCGTCAACCTGCTGCGCTATGTCGATCCCGCCGGCGCCATCGTCTTCTGCAACACGCGCGAACAGACCCGCCGCCTGCACGCCAATCTGCAGGAACGCGGCTTTTCGGCCGTGCTGCTGTCGGGCGAACTCGGCCAGCACGAGCGGAATTCCGCGCTTCAGGCGTTGCGCGACGGACGCGCGCGCGTCTGCGTCGCCACCGACGTCGCGGCGCGCGGCATCGATCTGCCGCATGTCGGCCTCGTCATCCACGCCGACCTGCCGCATGACGCGGAAAGCTTCCAGCATCGCTCCGGCCGCACCGGCCGCGCCGGCCGCAAGGGCATGAGCGCGCTGCTCGCGCCGCCGGGCCGCCGCCGCCGCGTCGAGCAGTTGATCCAGATCGCCGGCGTCAATCCGCAATGGTCGGGCCCGCCGACGTCGGAGGAGATCGAGGCGCTCGATCATGAACGGCTGATGGCCGATTTGCTGACGGCCGAACCCATCGGCGAAGACGAGGCCGCGCTCGCCGACACGCTGCTCGCCAAACGCGATCCGCGCGACATCGCCGCCGCTCTGGTGCGGCTCTATCGCGCCCGCCTGCCCGCGCCGGAAGACGTGCGCGACCCCGGAGAAGGCAAGCCGCCGCGCGAGAAGCCCGTGCGCGACGAGGCGCCGGCGCGCATGGCGCGCGATGAATCCGGCGTCTGGTTCCGCCTCGCCATCGGCCGCGCCAAGAACGCCGATCCGAAATGGCTGTTGCCGATGCTGTGCCGTCGCGGCGGCGTGAGCCGGCAGGAAATCGGCGCCATCCGCATCTTCCCCAACGAGACGAAGGTGGAAATCGCCGCCGCCGCCGCGCAGCGCTTCGCCGCCGCCGTCATCGGCGATGGCGAGGACATTCCGGTGACTCTGCTGGGAACGGACGGCGGCGAGCGCCACAGCCCTCGCGCCGACAAGCGCCCGTCGAAGCCGCAGCGCGCCTTCGAGCAACGCAAACACGAAAAACATGAGGGCAAGCCGCCCTTCGCCGGCAAGCCCAAAAAGAAGAAGTCGCCGACGGCGTGAGTCGCAACGCGCCCATCGCTGTCTATATCGACGCCGACGCCTGCCCGGTGAAGGACGAGACATATAAGGTGGCGGAGCGTCACGGCCTGCGCGTCCACGTCGTCGCCAACGCGTTCATCGTCGTTCCGCGCGCGTCTTTCATCGAGCGGGTCGCCGTGCCGGCGGGGCCCGACGAGGCCGACAACTGGATCGCGGAGCGCGCCACGCGCGGCGACATCGTCGTCACAGCCGACATTCCGCTCGCCGCGCGCTGCGTAAAGGCCGGCGCCAGCGTGCTCGCGCCCAACGGCCGCGTTTTCGACGACGCCTCCATCGGCATGGCGCTGGCGACGCGCAATCTGATGGAAGACCTGCGCTCCGCAGGCGAACAGACGCGCGGGCCCAGACCCTTCGCCGCGCGCGACCGCTCGGCTTTTCTCTCGGCGCTGGAAACCGCCGTGCAAAGGCTGAAACGCGCCGGCTTCCGCACGGGTTGAGCGCCGCTCGCCCGCCGCCGCCGCCGCCATCCGGAGGGAAAGGCCGAAAATCCTTGCAAGTCGGCCCCCCGCCCATGCTAGAAGCCGGGCCAAGCAGGAAGGGGTTCCAATGCCCGAGGTTATTTTCACCGGCCCGGCCGGTCGTCTGGAAGGCCGCTTTCATCCGTCGAGGCAGCGCGGCGCGCCCATCGCCATCGTGCTGCACCCGCATCCGCAGTTCGGCGGGACGATGAACAACCAGATCGTCTACAATCTCTATTACGCTTTCGCCGAGCGCGGCTTCTCGGTGCTGCGCTTTAATTTCCGTGGCGTCGGCCGCTCCCAGGGCGCTTTCGACCACGGCCAGGGAGAACTCTCCGACGCCGCCGCCGCGCTCGACTGGGTGCAGTCGATCAACCCCGAGGCCCGCGCCTGCTGGATCGCCGGCGTCTCCTTCGGCTCATGGATCGGCATGCAATTGCTGATGCGCCGGCCCGAGATCGAGGGTTTTGTCTCCATCGCCCCGCCGGCCAATCGTTTCGACTTCTCCTTCCTCGCGCCCTGCCCGTCCTCGGGCCTGTTCGTCCACGGCGATCAGGACCGCGTCGCGCCGTTGAAGGAAGTCACCGGCCTGATCGAGAAGCTGAAGACGCAGAAGGGCATCGTCATCGAGCATGCGGTGATCCCCGGCGCCAACCACTTCTTCGAGAATTGCGTCGAGCCGCTGATCGAGGAAGTGTCCGCCTATCTCGACAGGCGCCTCGGCAATCCGCCGCGTCTGCCGACGCCCACCCGCGCCGATTGAGCGCTCAGCGCCCCCGCGTCAGCACGCCGCCTGTCAGCGGCCGGGCCACGCCGGTCGTCGTCGGAAAGGTCAGCGGCAGACCTTTCAGCGACCGCACGGCGAGATAGGCGAAGGCCTGCGCCTCCATCGCCTCCGCCGACCAGCCGAAATCCTCCGCGACCGCGACGCGGCAGGGCGCCAGCGCCGCCAGCATCCGCATCAGCGTCGGATTGCGCGCGCCGCCGCCACAGACGATGACGCAATCGGCCGGCGTCGGCAGATCGCGCACCGCCCGCGCCAGCGTTTCGGCAGTGAAGGCGGTCAGCGTCGCCGCCGCGTCCTCCGTCGCAAGGCCGGCGACAGGCGCGCGCGGGAAGGCGTTGCGGTCGAGCGACTTCGGCAGCGGCAGCGCGAAAAACGGATGCGACAGCAGGGCCGCCAGCGCTGCGTCGTCAACATGGCCCCGCGCCGCGCAGGCGCCGTCGCGGTCCATGGCCGCACCGGTGCGCTCCAGCATCAGATCATCGAGCAGCGCATTGCCAGGCCCCGTGTCGCCGGCCAGCGGATCGCGACCGGGCGCCAGCGACGTGATGTTGGAGACGCCGCCGATATTGGCGACGACGACATGCCCCGACGCCCCCGCCGCCCGAACCAGCGCCTGATGACAGACCGGCACCAGCGGCGCCCCCTGTCCGCCGGCCGCGACATCGGCCGCCCGCATGTCGTAAACGACATCGATTCCGCACGCCCGCGCCAACGCCGGCCCGTCGCCGATCTGCACGGTCAGCCGCGCCTGCGGCCGGTGCAACACGGTCTGTCCGTGAAAGCCGATCACGTCGACGGAGGCCGGCGCGATATCCTCGCGCCGCAGGAAAGCGGCGACGGCCTGCGCATGACGATCGGTGACGAGACGCTCCGCCGCCGCCAGCGCGCCTGGCCGCGCCGCCCGGTCGCTCAACCCGACCGCCTCCGCCAGCGCCGCGCGCAAGAGGGCGCGATCCTGATCCGAATAGGCGAACGCGGCGAACGGCCCAAAAACCACCCGTTCCGCGCCGTCCGTCGCGATCAACGCCACATCCACCCCGTCCATCGACGTGCCGGACATGAGGCCAAGAGCGCGGGTGAGGGACGCGCGGGAGAGAGACATGGGACGAATCCTGCGAGCACAGGAGCGCACTATAGCGCACCGGACATCGTCCGGCTCATGCGCGCAAACCGGCGCCGCCCCCCCCATACGCTCAGAAATGGCTGAAGGAGCCCTTGCCGAAATCCAGCGGTCGGCCTTCCGCGTCGCGAAAGACCGCGCCCTGCCCCGCGCGTGCCACGCCAACCTGTGTCACGGCAACGCCGGCGATGCGCGCGGCGGCCTCGAACGGCGCGCATTGGCCTTCGGGAATCGTCGCGATGATCTCGTAATCGTCGCCGCCGGTCGCGATGGTCGCGAGCAGGCGCGGCGCGACATGGAACGCGACTCGCGCGGCAGGCGACAGCGGCAGTTTCGTGATGTCGATGTCGGCGGCGCATTCGGACGCGCGCAACATTTTCGTCAGGTCGCCGACGAAGCCGTCCGAGATGTCCATGCCGCCGTTGGCGTAGGCGCGCAACGCCTTGCGCAGCGGCAGGCGCGGCTGCGGCTCCAGATAGCGCGCACGCAGGAAATCCCGCGCCTCGGGCGGCAATGCGGCCGTCCAGTCCGCGTCTTCGGACGTGGCGAGGCGCAGCGCGAGGCCGAGCGCAGCGTCGCCGATGGTCCCCGAGACATAGATGCGGTCGCCCGGCATGACGCCTGTGCGCGGAACCATGTCGCCCTCGGGCGAAAAGCCGAGCGCGGTGACGCTGATCGTCAGTGGCCCCGGCGTCTTCACCGTATCGCCGCCGATGAGCGGAAAGCGAAAGGCCGCGCCGTCGTCGCCGAGGCCGCGCGCGAAGGCCGCAAGCCAGTCGTTCGTCCAGTCGGGCGGCAGCGCCAGCGCGAGCAGATAACCCGCCGGCTCCGCACCCTTGGCGGCGAGATCGGAGAGGTTGACGCGCAAGGCCTTGCGGGCGATGGCGTCAGGCGGATCGTCGGCGAAGAAATGCACGCCGGCGACCAGCGCGTCCTTCGTCAACACCAGTTCCATGCCGGGCGGCGGGCTCAAGACCGCGACGTCGTCGAGCAGGCCGAGCCCGCCCGGCCCGGCCAGCGGGGCGAAAAGGGTTGCGATGAGATCGTCTTCGGACAGGCGCGGCATGGCGGCCAGCTAAAACGCGCGCGCGCGAAACATCAAGCGCGCGGCTCGAATTCCTCCGCGCGGAAGCCGCGTGCGAGTCGATCGAGCACGGCGTTGACGACGCCGGATTCCTCGCGCCCGAAAAACGCGCCGGCGACATCGACATATTCGGTGATGACGACGCGGGCGGGGATATCCTTGCGTTTCTTCAACTCATAGGCGCCTGCGCGCAGCACGGCGCGCATGACGCTCTCGATGCGAGCCAGCGGCCAGCCCTCCGCCAGCGTCTTGTCGACAGCGCGATCGAGCGGGGCCTGATCGGCGAGCACGCCGTTGAGAATATCGCGGAAGAAGGCGAGTTCCGCCGGCTTGTATTGATCGCCCTCAACTTCGCGGCCGATCCAGTGCGTCTCGAATTCGGCCAGAGCCTCGTTGACGCCCTTGCCGGTCACGTCCATCTGGTAGAGCGCCTGCACGGCGGCGAGACGCGCGGCGGAGCGATGTTCGGCCTTCGACATCACGCCGCTCCGATCTGGCGTTTGAAGCGCCAGAGCGCCAGCGCGGCGCGGGCGGCGTCGCCGCCCTTGTCGCCCTGCCCGGGGTCGGCGCGCTCGATCGCCTGCGCCTCGCTCTCGACCGTCAGGACGCCGTTGCCGAGCGCGAGGCGGCGGAACAGCGCAAGGTCCGTCAGGGCGCGGCAGCTTTCATTGCTGACGATCTCGAAATGATAGGTCTCGCCGCGAATGACGCAGCCGAGCGCGACGGCGCCGGCATAGGGCTCGCCCTTCTGCTTCGCCGTGTCGAGCGCGACGGCCATCGCCAGCGGAATCTCCAGCGCGCCGGGCATGGCGATCACATCATAGGTCGCGCCCGCCTTGTCGAAAGCGGCCCTGGCGCCGGTGAGCAGCATGGCGCCGATATCATCGTAGAAGCGGGCCTCGACAATGAGGAAACGCGCGCCTTCGACGCTCTGTTCTTCTTGCGCCGCGGCGCGGCGGGGTTCGGCCATGTGCATCACATCCGGTCATACGCGCCGTGGCGCGGAAAGCTGGCTTGTGAGTAACGCGCGAGACCGCGCGACGCAAGGCGAAGCGGCGACGCCGCAAGCGCGCGCATGACGCCGGCAAACGCGCGTCCCTTCTCCCCTCGCGGGAGAAGGTCCGGCCGCAGGCCGGGGATGAGGGGTTTTTCGCGCGATAGCGCGAAGCGGGCGAAGGGCGAGGATTTCAGGAATTCGCCTGCCGCGAGGCCCCCTCATCCGGCGCTGCGCGCCACCTTACTCCCGCGAGGGGAGAAGGGACGCGGCGGGAGCGTTCATCTCGCCTCCGCCAGCCGCGCGGCGTAGCGCGCCATCACGTCGACCTCGATGTTGAGGTCGTCGCCGGCTTTGCGCGATCCCCATGTCGTCACGGCGAGCGTGTGGGGAATGAGCAGGATGGTGAAGGCGTCGCCGTCGACCTTGTTGACGGTGAGCGAGGTTCCGTCGAGCGCGACGGAGCCTTTTTCGGCGATGAATTTCGCCAGCGCTTGCGGCGCCTCGATGGTGAAATGCGCCATGCCGTCGAAATCGCGCCGCTCGCGCAATTTCGCCACGCCGTCAACATGGCCGGAAACGAGATGGCCGCCGAGTTCATCGCCGATTTTCAGCGCGCGTTCGAGATTGAGCCGCGTTCCGGCGCGCCATTGGCCGGCGGTGGTGACGGCCAGCGTTTCGGCGGCGGCGTCGATGTCATACCAGGCGCCCGGCCCGCGCGCGCCGACATCCACCACCGTCATGCAGACGCCGTTATGGGCGATGGAGGCCCCGAGCATGATGCTGGAGGGGTCGTAGGCGCAGGCGATGCGCAGGCGCTTGAGCCCGCCGCGCGGCTCGACCGACAGAACTTCGCCGACATCACTGACGAGCCCGGTGAACATTTACAGCTTCCTCTCGTGCAGGGTGCGGCGGTCGACGCCGATCGTCGCCGTCCGCGCCGCCTCGTAGCGTGCGGGATCGGCGAGCATCGCGCGCGCGTCCGCGCTCAACGCCGGCAAGCCGGCGCGGCCGAAGGGTTTCGGCGCGCGGTAGAGAATGACGCGGTCGGCGAGGCCTTGCGCGATCAACGCCGCGCCGATGCGCGGTCCGCCCTCGCTCCAGACGCGAGTGATCCCGCGCGCGGCCAGTTCGCCGAGCGCGGCGGCAATATCGATGCGGCCGTCCGCGTCCGCGACGCAGGCGATCTGCACGGCGCCGCCGCCCGCCTGCTCCAGCGCGTCGATGGCGGCGGGCGCGACGCCTTCGCCGGCGATGATCAGGGTCGGAAAGTCCTTCGCCGTCTGCACGAGCCGCGAGCGCGCGGGCGTCTCGAGCCGCGCGTCGAGCACGACACGCAGCGGCCTGACATGCTCCATGCCCGGCAGACGCACGGTCAGCAGCGGATCGTCGCCGCGCACGGTGCCGACGCCGACCATCAGCGCGTCGTGTTGCGCGCGCAGCGCATGCACCTGCGCATTGGCGGCGGCGCCGGTGATGGCGAGGCGCGGGTCATGTTCGCCGCCCGCCGCATAGCCGTCCGCCGTCTCGGCCAGCTTCAGCGTCACCATCGGCCGAAGCCGCGTGACGCGCAGGATATGGCCCAGGTGATCGCGGCGCGCTTCCTGGGCGCAGACGCCGACGAGCGCGTCGATCCCGGCGGCGGCGAGCATTTCGTGCCCCTGCCCCGCCACGCGCGGATCCGGGTCTTCGAGCGCGCAGACGACGCGCGCGACGCCGGCGCGGATGATCGCCTCGGCGCAGGGCGGCGTCTTTCCGTGGTGGCTGCACGGCTCCAGCGTGACGTAGAGCGTCGCGCCGCGCGCCGCCTCGCCCGCCTGCGCCAGCGCTTGCGTTTCGGCGTGCGGGCGCCCGCCTTCGGCGGTCCAGCCGCGGCCGACGACGAGGCCGTCCTTCACGATGAGCGCGCCGACGGCCGGATTGGGCGCCGTGCGTCCCATATTGCGGCGGCCCAGCGCCAGGGCGGCGCGCATCAGCCGCTCGTGATCCGCCAGATGGTCGAGACGGCCGCTCACGACGTCACGCGCTTGCCGCGCGGACGCGGCTTGTCATCCGTTTCCGTCTCGGCCAGCGTCTCGACCAACTCGCCGAATTCGCGCGCCTCGCGAAAATTGCGATAGACGGAGGCGAAGCGCACATAGGCGACGCCATCGAGCGAGCGCAGGCCCTCCATCACCAGTTCGCCGATGCGGTCGGACGGGATTTCCGAATCGCCCTGGCTTTCGAGCTGGCGCACGACGCCGTTGACCATGCGCTCGACGCGTTCGGGATCGACCGGGCGCTTGCGCAGCGCGATCTCCAGCGAGCGCATCAGCTTGTCACGATCGAAGGGCACGCGGCGGCCGGATTTCTTGACCACCACCAGCTCGCGCAATTGCACGCGCTCGAATGTCGTGAAACGCCCGCCGCAATCCGGGCAGACGCGCCGGCGCCGGATCGCGGAGGCGTCGTCCGTCGGCCGCGAATCCTTCACCTGCGTTTCGAGACTGCCGCAATAGGGACACCGCATCTGGCGTTTGATCCTTGGTTCGGCGCCCTGCTATACGGCGCGTCAGTCGGCGAAGTTTGGCGGATCGCGATGCCAGCCAACTAACCGATTCATATCGATCGGCACAAGGTTCTCAAATTGTTCGATATATTTTGAAGCTTGCCGCGTAAAGCCAGACGTTGTCACGAGGTAACCACGCCAAGCCGCGTGACACTGCATCGCACCAATGAACCGCTGCACTTCAGGCCCTCCAACCAAATTGTGCTCCGCATAGCGCTTGCATTGGACAACAAGCAGGCCATTAACATGTCGGGCAAAACCGTCCACGCCCCCATCGCTGGTCGGTTTCGTGACGCTGACATTATGAAAATCGCCGCCCGAAAAGAAACTCATCACATGATGCTCGAACCCGAGCCAATCCATATCCAGTAATTTTTCACGTAGTTCGTTTTCGTCGTCTGGCAGATTGGATCTTACAGGCTTTTCCGGCTTTCCCTGCGCTCCGTTCCGAATATCGGCACGCATTTGTCGGAGAGCTTCATCCCTGGAAATCGCATCCAAAATGGCTTGAACATAGGTGCGAGTGTCCACGTTCCGCGTGCAGGCGTCGATGATCGAGGAAATGCCCGCCGATCCCAGAAATACAAGGAGCAAAACAGGGACGCCGACCGCTCCGCCAAACGCTGCTATGCCAGCCGCCTGCCCTGCCGCATAAGGTGCGGCCAACAATGTTACTGGAATAGATACTTTTACAGCCAAAGGAATATTTGAATTCTTGTAATTTTTTATAGATTCAACAACACTATTTAAAACTATTTTTATAACTGAACTTGTGTTAATCCCTTTATATAGAGCGATATATTTTTCTTTTGTGCTTCTTGTGGAGCCGACAATTTCTTTTGATTGCACCAACCAAGCGATGGCGTTTTGACGATCTTGTTCCTGGGAGATATGCGATATCGCGCGAACGAAAAGCCCGATCACCCACGCTCGGAGCTTGTCACTAACGGGTTGCACAGATGGCTCCCGTCGGCCGCGAATCCTTCACCTGCGTTTCGAGACTGCCGCAATAGGGACACCGCATGACGCTCTTCCAAACTTGAGCGACAACCTTCTCCCGGGAAGAGAAGGTGGTCGCGAAGCGGCCGGATGAGGGGTTGCGCCGTTCGCCGGAAAGGCCAATCGGCTGCGTCGCGCTTCGACGGCAAACCGCGCAACCCCTCACCCCGGTCCTTCGGACCGACCCTCTCCCACAGGGAGAGGGTTGGCAAGCGCCTCAATAAATCGGGAAGCGTTTCGTCAATTCGGTCGCCCGCGTCTTGATGGCGGCCTCGACGGCGCCATTGCCAGCCTCGCCGTTTTTCGCAAGCCCATCAAGAGCTTCAACGATCATTTTGCCGACCTGCGCGAATTCGTCGGCGCCGAAGCCGCGCGAGGTCGCCGCCGGCGAGCCGATGCGGATGCCCGAGGTGATGAACGGGCTCGCCGTGTCGAAGGGCACGCCGTTCTTGTTGCACGTGATATGAGCGCGGCCGAGCGCGGCCTCCGCCGCCTTGCCGGTGAGGCCCTTCGGCCGCAAATCGACCAGCATCAGATGATTGTCCGTGCCGCCGGAGACGATGCGGAAGCCGCCGTCGGCCACCGCCCTGGCCAGCGCTTTGGCGTTGTCGACCACCTGGCTCGCATAGGCCCTGAATTGCGGCTTCAGCGCCTCGCCGAAGGCCACCGCCTTGGCGGCGACGACATGCATCAGCGGACCGCCCTGCATGCCGGGGAAGACCGCCGAATTGATCTTTTTGGCGATGTCCTCGTCGTTGGTCAGCACGAGACCGCCGCGCGGCCCGCGCAGCGTCTTGTGCGTCGTCGAGGTGACGACATGGGCGTGCGGGAACGGCGAGGGATGCGCGCCGCCCGCCACCAGACCGGCGAAATGCGCCATGTCGACCATGAAGATCGCGCCGACCGAATCGGCGATCTCGCGGAACCTGGCGAAATCCCAGAAACGGGAATAGGCCGAGCCACCGGCGATGATCAGCCTGGGCTTATGCTCGGCGGCCAGACGCGCCACCTGCTCCATGTCGATGGTCTCGTCGTCCTTGCGCACGGTGTAGGACACCGGCTTGAACCACTTGCCCGACATGTTGACCGGAGAGCCGTGGGTCAGGTGGCCGCCCGCCGCCAGATCGAGCCCGAGGAACGTGTCGCCCGGCTGCAACAGGGCGAGGAAGACCGCCTGATTGGCCTGGCTGCCCGAGGAGGGCTGCACATTGGCGAATTTGCAGTCGAACAGCTTGCTGACGCGCTCGATCGCCAGTTTCTCGGCGATGTCGACGAACTGGCAGCCGCCGTAATAGCGCTTTCCGGCATAGCCCTCGGCGTATTTGTTGGTCATCACCGAGCCCTGCGCCTCGAGAACGGCGCGGGAGACGATGTTCTCCGAGGCGATCAGCTCGATCTCGTCGCGCTGGCGGCCAAGCTCCAGCTCAATGGCGCGGGCGATCTCGGGATCGGTCTCGGCGAGGCCGGCGCTGAAAAAGGTGTTCGACCGGGCGGCTGTCGTCTGGCTCATGTGCTGTCGCTCCATTCATGGCGCGACGCGCGGGCGGCGAATCGCGGCGGGCGACCCGGCGTCGGAAACCGCGACGGCTGCGCGGAAACGCCCGGGCTTTGGAGCGGCACGCTCTAACACAGGGCCTTAGCGAGGGGAAGCCGCGCGGCGCTTTGTCCCGGCGGCGTCAGGGGCTAGTTTGCCGCCATGACCCGCGACGAATTCAACGCCTTTTGCGCCGCCCTGCCCGCCGCGACCCATGTCGTGCAGTGGGGCGGCGCGGATGTGTGGAAGGTGGGCGGCAAGGTGTTCGCCATCGGCGGATGGGACGCCGGCGCTCCCGCCGTCACGTTCAAGGTCAGCGATCTCGGTTTCGAAATCCTGCGCGACGCGCCGGGCCTGCGGCCCGCGCCCTATCTCGCCTCGCGCGGGCTGAAATGGATTCAGGCCCACGCCCAACCCGGCCTGAGCGACGCGGAATTGCGGGACTATCTGCGCGAATCGCACGCCATGATCGCCCGCGCCCTGCCGAAAAAGACGCGCGCAGCGCTGGGGCTGGCCGATCCGCCGGGTTGACGCTCCCTTTCGCCGCCCCCACCCTGCGCGCCGCCATTCGACAGGACTTCAGCCCGCCATGACCAAGGCCACCCCCGACAGCCGCAGGACCATGCACTCCCGCACCAAACTCGTGCACGCCGGTCGCGAGCCGTTCGGGCAGCACGGCTTCATCAACACGCCCATCTGGCGCGGCTCGACCGTGCTGTCGCCGACGATGGAAGACCTCACCGCGCGCAAGACGAAATATATCTACGGCACAAAGGGCACGCCGACGACCAACGCGCTCGAAACCGCGTGGAGCGAGATCGCCGGCGCGGCGGGAACCGTGCTCGTCCCCTCGGGCCTTGCCGCCATCACCATCGCCCTGCTGACCGCCGTGAAGGCGGGCGATCATGTGCTCGTCACCGATTCCGCCTATCGCCCGGCGCGGGTTTTTTGCGACACGGTGCTCAAGCGCATGGGCGTCGAGACGACCTATTACGACCCGATGGTCGGCGGCGGGATCGAACAGCATGTCCGCCCCAACACCAGCGTCGTGCTGGTCGAGGCGCCGGGCTCGCAGAGCTTCGAGGTGCAGGACATTCCGGCGATCGCGGCGGCCGCGAAGGCGCGTGGGATCTGCGTCGTCATGGACAACACCTGGGCGACGCCGCTGTTCTTTCCGCCGCACGAACGCGGCGTCGACATGGCGATCGAGGCCGGCACCAAATATCTCTCCGGCCATTCCGATCTGCTGCTCGGCCTCGTCTCGGCGACGGCCGAATGGTTTCCGCGCCTGCGCGAAACCTTCGACGCCTTCGCCATGTGCGCGGGGCCGGAGGATGTCTTCCTCGCCCTGCGCGGGCTGCGCACGATGGAGCTGCGGCTGCGCGAGGCGGAGCGTCAGGGGCTGGACATGGCGCGCTGGCTGGAGGCGCGGCCGGAGGTCGCGCGCGTGCTGCACCCGGCCTTTCCCTCCTGCCCCGGCCATGACATCTGGAAGCGCGATTTCCTCGGCTCCTCCGGCCTGTTCTCGGTGATCCTGAAGCCCGTTTCGCGCGCCGGCGTCGCGGCGATGCTCGACGGGCTCGAACTGTTCGGCATGGGCTATTCGTGGGGCGGCTACGAGAGCCTCGTCATCCCGTTCGATTGCCGGACCTATCGCACCGCGACGGAATGGAATCCCGGCGGCCCCGCCCTGCGCTTCTCCATCGGTCTCGAACACGCCGACGACCTCAAGGCCGATCTGGCCAAAGGGTTCGAGCGGATGGCGGCGGCGGAATGACCTGAAACCTTCTGCCGAGGGCCGTCGGATAGGCTCCGGCCGCGGCGGGACGGCCGCTGCTCCCGGATTTTTCCGGAACCTCCCCGCCCCTTTCGCGTTGATTGCCCAGGTGCGGCGCGCTCGCGCCGAAGCAATCAACACGGGAAGGAGCCTCACATGGCCAACACGACCCCCATCCAGGGCAACCCGCCCGGCTGGATCACCCCGCCCGCCAAGCGCTTCAATCTGGCGACTCTTGTGTTTCCCATGACCAGCGCCGTCACATTCGGCTTCGGCATCGTCGCGATCCTGATGAACGCGACGCTGACGGCGAACGCCTTCGTGGCGATTCCGGCCATGATCGTCTTGTCCCTGGCGGCAGGCGCGATTGCGGCCTGGGTCATCGCGCCACGCCTGCGCGCCCGGGCGCCCCGCGACGCGCTGTCCTGACTGAATTCGCGGCGTTCACCCCCCTCGAACGACGCGATGCCGCCCCGGATCGATCCCCCGTCGATCCGGGGCCATTTTTTGCACCGCATTGCGCGCGCCGTCCCGACGCACTAAACCTCGCGCCAATTCCCGCGAGGACGCCATGGCCGACGATTTCCGCCCGCAATCCGATTTTCTGCGCACGCTGATCGAGCGCGGCTATCTGCATCAATGCTCCGATCTGGCCGGACTCGACGCCAAAGCCAGGGCGGGCGAGATCGTCGCCTATATCGGCTTCGACTGCACGGCCCCGTCGCTGCATGTCGGCTCGCTGGTGCAGATCATGATGCTGCGCTGGTTGCAGAAGACCGGCAACAAGCCCGTGGCTTTGATGGGCGGCGGCACGACGCGCGTCGGCGACCCGTCCGGCCGCGACGAAAGCCGCAAGCTGTTGTCGCTCGACGATATCGAGAACAACAAGAACGGCATCAGGAAGGTCTTTTCCAGGTTCCTGACCTTCGGCGAGGGCAAGACCGACGCGGCCATGGTCGACAACGCCGACTGGCTGACCAAACTCAATTATATCGATTTCCTGCGCGACGTCGGTCGCCACTTCTCCGTCAACCGCATGCTGGCGATGGATTCGGTCAAGCTGCGGCTTGAGCGCGAGCATGAGCTTTCGTTCATAGAATTCAACTACATGTGCCTTCAAGCCTATGATTTCGCAGAGCTTTCAAAGCGCATGGGCGTAAACCTGCAGATGGGCGGCTCCGATCAATGGGGCAATATCGTCACCGGCATCGACCTTGGCCGCCGCATGGGAACGCCGCAGCTCTATGCGCTCACCTCGCCGCTCCTGACCACCGCCTCGGGCGCCAAGATGGGCAAGACGGCGGCGGGCGCGGTCTGGCTCGAGGCCGACATGCTGTCCGTCTATGATTACTGGCAGTTCTGGCGCAACGCCGAGGATGGCGACGTTGGTCGCTTCCTCAAGCTGTTCACCGAATTGCCGTTGGACGAGATCGCAAGGCTCGAAGCGCTGCAAGGCGCCGAAATCAACGAGGCCAAGAAGGTGCTGGCGCTGGAGGCGACCCGCATGATCCACGGCCGCGCGGCGGCTGAGCTTGCAGCCGAAACGGCGCGGAAAACCTTTGAGGAAGGCGTCACCGCAGCTTCGCTGCCCGGCGTCGCTGTCTCGCGCGCGGAGCTGGCGGCGGGCCTCGGCGTGCTGACAGCGTTCCACAAGGCGGGCCTCGTCGCCTCCACCGGCGAGGCGCGCCGTCAGATCAAGGGCGGCGGCCTGCGCGTCAACGACGCGCCTGTCGCCGATGAACGCGCCGTGCTGCGCGAGGCGGACCTGATCGACGGCGCGATCAAGCTCTCGCTCGGCAAGAAGAAACATGTCCTGCTGAAGGTCTGAGCGTCACCGCTCGGGCGAGAACGCCTCGCCCGGCGGCTCCGTCGGCGCGGCCCTGGGCGCGGCCTGCGCCGGCCGCGCGGCGCGCGGCCCCCCGCGTGACGGCTGCGTCGGGATCGTCTGCGGCGGCAGCGCCTGTCCCGCGCCGAAAATCTTGCGGAAGATGCCCGGCGCGATCGCCGACAGCGGATTGACGTTGAGCGTCGGCGAACTGACCGAGCCGGTCAGACGGTAATTGACGCCGAAAATGCCCTCGTTCGAGCCGCCGCCAATGATGACGCCGACGACGGGAATGCGGGCCAGCAGATTGTTGAGCCCGTAGGCCGGCACGAAGGTGCCGCTGAGGTCGAGCCGGTCGCGGCCGAAGTCGATCCACCCTTCCGCGGTGGTGCCGATCGCCGGGCTGTAGATCGTCGCGTCGCGCAATTCGATGCGGCCGGCGACCTTGGAAAAGGTCGTCGACATGCGCTGAAACTCGACCAGCGTCGGATTGATCCTGGCCCGCGCGCCCTCCTGGGGCGGCGCCTCGTTGACGAGCCGCCGCAGAGCCGGTTCGTCGCGCAGCACGAAATTGCGGATCGCCAATTCGCCGTCGAGCCGCTTCTCTCCGGTCTGCATGGTCAGCGACATCACGCCGCCTTCCATGCGCTTGTAGATGTCGAGGAAGCTGAGCAGCGATCCCGCGTCGGCTGTCGTCACACGCACCGCATGCCCTTCGGTCGCGACGTTGAGCGCGTCGCGGCCGAAGCGGCCGCTGAGCCTGGCCGAGCGCAGCGCGCCGCCGCGCTGGGTCAGATCGAGGTCGACATTGCTGGCGATCTGCCGGTTGTAGCCGGTGACGATCGGGGATTTCACGTCGAGCTGCACTTCGCGTCCGCCGCCCGACGAGCTGTCGCCCTCCGCCAGCAGGCTTTTGATGAAGGGACGGGCGTCGATATTGGCGCCGCGAACCACGACTTTCAGCCCGGCCCCGGCGCGGCTCACGTCGACGCGCATGTCATCGCTCGGCGACAGCTTCACCTGTGAGAGTTTCACCTCGCGGAAAGCGCCGTCCGCGCCCAGTTCGACCACGCCGCGCGCCGTCGCGCCGCCGCCGTCGAAGGCGAGATCGGTCAGCGTCAGCGGCCCGTCGCCGGGAACAAGCGCGAAGCTGAGCTTGCCCGGGCGCCCCGCCGGCTTGCTGAAGCCCGGCACGACGCCGTCGATGCCGGCCCGCGTCAGATCCATCTCGACCTGCGCCCTCGGCTTGTCCTTGCCGCCAAGCGGCGAGGTCAGCTTGACGCCGACCGGACCCGAGAGACCGGGGATGGCGCCGAACCCGTGTTTGGCGCGCAGCGCGTCGTCGAGCGTCAGCGAGATCGACGCCTCGCCGACGCGATCCGCCGGCTTGCGCATCTCGATCTGCGCGGCCGCGCCGAAGACGCGCCCCTGCCCCGCCGCCGACACGCCGGACGGATCCACGGCGACCGTGAGATTGGCGTTTTCCAGCGCCTCCTTGCCGATCAGCTTCTGCGCCGTGAAATTGCTGACATTGGCGATGATGTTCATATGCGTGCTGTCGGGGCCCGCGCCCTTTCCCAGTAACATGGTCAGCCCGAAGCGGCCTTCGATCTGCCCCTTGATCGTCGCCGGATCGAACGGAATGGTGGCGTAGGGCTTCAGCGCCGGCGTGTTCAGGAGATCGGCGACAGCGTCGATATTGCCGCCGATGCGCGTGTCGAGCGCCGCCGGCGCCGGTTTCTTGCGGGTGTCGGACACGCTGAACTTGCCGTCCGCCATATTGAGCCGCGCGCCGGAGCGCGTCTCGACATGGGCGCGCGCCACCTGCAGCGCCGTGCCGTGCCCGGTCACGCGGCCGGTGGCGGTCAACCCGCGCAACGGCGGAACGCCGGCAAGAAACTCAAGTTGCGCGTCGTTCACCGAAAAATCGACGGCCAGGGCTTCGTCCGTCGGCAGCGACTTGTCCGCACGCATGGCGCGCAAAGCCTGCGCGTCGAGGTCGAGATCAATCCGGCTTTTTTCGAAGGCGCCGCCGCGCAGGCGCGTGAACAGCCATTCGCGCACGGCGGGGGCGACGAAGGCCGGCCAAAGCCGCATGACCGCCCGCGTCGGCATTCGCCCCGTCGTGATGCCGAGTTTGACGCGCGGGCCTTCGAGCCAGGTGATATCGCCTTCGATGCGGAGATCGACCTCCGGACCGCCGACTTCGAACGACTCGATGCGCAGCGTCTTCGCGGCCGGCGTCAACGTGACGATCAGTTTGCCCCGGGAGAGCCCGATCGGCGCGTCGCTCCGCCGCTCTTGTCCGTAGCTGGCCTTGTCGACGAGGCCGCCCTCGAAGCGCCAGCCGCCGCCGGGCTCCGCCGGCGGCGCCAATTCGCCGGCGAACGCGAACTTCGTGTCCGCGGCCGCGAACTCCGTCTTCCCGATACGGATTCGCCGGGCCTCGGCGTCCCAGAAAAAGCCGCCGTCGATCCGGTCGATCATCAGCGGTTCGTGATCGGGATCGTCGAGGCGCAAATAGCCCGCGCCGAAGGTGAAGCGGCCGCCGGCGACATCGACGAGCCCGCCCGGCTTCAGCCCGAGATCGAATGTGGCGGAAACGGGCATGTCGAAATCAAACCCCGGCTCGCGCATCCCGCTGACGATCGCGATCTCGTCGCGCGACAACCCGTCGAGCTTGATTTGGAGAGTCTGACTTTCACCGCGCGCGCCCTTCGCCAGCGCCGAGACGCTCCAGCGGCCGTTCGGCCCCCTGGCCGACAGGTCGATATGCGCGCCCGCCGCGTCCTTGCGCACCGCCAGTTCCATCGCGTCGAACAGCCATGTCTGGCGGGCGGCGCGATCGTCGATGACCAGCCGCGCGCGCGACACGCCGATCCGCTCGACCGCCGACAGCGGACTGTCCGGCCCTGTCAGGAATTCGACGATGGCGCGCAACCCGTCGCCCGCCTGTTTGAGCACCGCGCCGCGCGGCGCGGCCTGCTCCGGCGCGGCGCCTGCGGCGGGCGCAACCGGCGCGGGTTCGCCGGGGAGGCCTGCGGCGGGCTGTGTGACGTCCAAAGCCGCCGGCGCGGGCGCCGGCGCCTCGCCGCCGGCGAACGCCCGCGACAACGGAATGGCGGCGTCAGGATCGGCGCCCGCCACAATGGCCAGGGCCCCGTCCGGCATCACCACCAGACGCAGCTCCAGATCAAACACTTCGAGTTTGCGGACAGAGATGCGTCCGAACACAAGATCGAACGGATTGACCGCGAGGCGCGCGCTCGGCGCGACAAGGATGAGACGCCCGGATCCGCTCTTCAGCGACAGACCTTTCACAGCGAGTTCAGGTCCGAAGCCGCCGTCGACGACGGCGGCTTCCGTCAGGCCGAAATCGTAGCCATGGCCGAAACGTTCCTCGAGCGCGGCGTCGATGCGCGGAAGATATTCGGCGACGCCGATCGGACCCTGCGCAAGACGCGCGTGGAGAAGCGCGAGACCGACCCCGGCGACCACGAACAAGGTCAGGACGAACGCGGCAAAAGCGAGCGCCGCCCGCCGGGCGAACGAACGCTTGCGTCGGCCGGGTCTCAACCGCGCCCTGAGATCCGCGCCGGGATCGTCGTATTCGGGCGCGCTATTGCTGTCCTGTCGATCCAATCGGGCGTCCAGACGTCGGGGCGGCGGTTAAGAGGAAAATCGAATCGCTGGGAAACCGATGGATTCAATATATTATTCGCGCCCGGCGACACGGCCGGCAAGTCGGCGCGCGCGACGCAGAATTTTTCGCGCGTCATTTGGACCAAAGGAAGGCGTTTCATGGCCAAAGAATTGAAACCGGGCGACGCGGCCCCCGATTTTCTGCTGCCGCGCGACGGCGGCGCGACCCTGTCGCTGGCCGACTTCGCCGGACGCAAGCTGGTTTTGTATTTCTATCCGAAGGACGACACCTCCGGCTGCACGATGGAGGCGGTGGAGTTCAACGAACTGGCCGGGGATTTCGCGGCGGCGGACGCCGCCATCGCCGGCGCGTCTCCCGATCCCGTGAAGAAGCACGACAAATTCCGCGACAAATACGGACTCTCCTTCCCGCTCCTCGCCGATGAAAGCAAGGCGATGCTCGACGCTTATGGCGTTTGGGTCGAGAAAAGCATGTATGGCCGAAAATATATGGGCGTCGAGCGCTCCACTTTTCTGATCGGCGCTGACGGAACGATTCTGAAAATCTGGCGAAAGGTCAAAGCGAAAGGACACGCGGCGGAGGCGCTTGAGGCTGTCAGGTCAATTTGAAACAGCCGCGCATGGCAGGCGTTTCCTTTTGATTAACCTTCATTTTGCGAAGGATTAACCTTGTTGCGGTCAAATCGCGGGCATTGATCCCATGCCGCGTCGCTCCGGGCGACGCCGGAGTTTTCAATGTCATTGCGCGCGCAATATCCGAAAGCCCGACTGCCGGACACCCATTTCTTCGTGACCTTCGCCCGCGGCGAGCGCGCGCGCTGCTTCGCGATCCGGCCCGGCCTGCTCTGGTCGCTCGCCGCGCTGCTGCCGGCGCTGGGCGTCTGGTATTTCGGCGCGACGCTCTATCTCGTTTTCCGCGATGACATGCTCGCCTCGCTCATCAGGCGCCAGACAGAGATGCAATACGCCTACGAGGATCGCCTGGCCGGCATGCGCGCCCATCTGGACCGTGTGACGAGCCGTCAATTGCTTGATCAGGGGACGTTCGAAGGCAAGGTCCACGATCTCCTGTCGCGTCAGGCCCGGCTGGAAAGCCGCGCGGCCGTCGTGGCGTCGCTGGCCAATCAGGTGTCCTTCGGCGACGCGACCGGCTCGATCCCCAAATCAGCGGGGCCCAAAGCCTCCGCTCCGCCCGTCACCGGCTTCATGCCGGTCACCGGCCCCGCCGTCGGCGGTCCGGCGCCGGGCTCGGCGCTCGGCTTTGCGCCGACGGACGCGCCGGCCAAGCCCCGGCCGGACGGATTCGAATTGCGAAGCTGGCAGGCGCCGGGCGCCGTCGCCCCCGCCTTTGTGGAGACGGTCGCCAACGCCGTTCCCCCGGAAACCTTGCCGGCCCGCCTCGGCGCCATCGCCGCCAACCTCGATCAACTCGAACGCCAGCAGATCGCCACGATGGCGTTGATGGAGAAGCCGGCCGCGACCTCGGCCGCGCGGCTGCGCCAGGCCTTCGCCGACCTGGGCCTGTCGCCCGACCGCATGAGCGCGCCGAAATCGGCGCACGCCGCCATGGGCGGTCCCTTCATCCCCCTCAAGGTCGACGCTGGCGGCTCTCCCTTCGAACAGGCCGTCGCGCGGCTGCAGGAGGCGCTCAAATCGGCCGACAAGCTACGCGCGCTCGTGCCCTATGTGCCGCTGCGCAAGCCGTTGCCGGGCGCCGATGTGACCTCGAACTTCGGTTCGCGCGTCGATCCGTTCTTCGGCCGCGCCGCCATGCATTCCGGCATCGATTTCCGAGAGGAATACGGCTCGCCCATTCGCGCCACCGCCGCCGGCAAGGTGGTCGCGGCGGGTCAGAACGGCGGTTACGGCAACATGGTTGAAATCGACCACGGCAACGGCATCACCACGCGCTACGCGCATATGTCGGCGATTTCGGTGTCCGAGGGCGACGCGGTCGTCGCCGGCGCCATCGTCGGCAAACTCGGCTCAACCGGCCGCTCCACCGGCCCGCACCTGCACTATGAAGTGCGGATCGACGACGAAGCCGTCGATCCGATGCGCTTCCTGCGCGCCGGCGGCAAACTGTTCGCCCGCGGCGGCTGAGCTAATCGACATCCTCGACGACGGCCGGCCCGCCGCCATGGACGCGCTGCGCCAGCGACGCCTCCATGAAGGAATCAAGATCGCCGTCCAGCACCTCGCCCGGCGTGCCGGAGGTGACGCCCGTGCGCAGATCCTTCACCAACTGATAGGGCTGGAGCACGTAGGAGCGGATCTGGTGGCCCCAGCCGATGTCGGATTTCGACGCCGACACGGCGTTGGCCTCCGCCTCCCGCTTCTCCAGTTCCTGCTCGTAGAGGCGCGCGCGCAGCATGTTCCACGCCGTGGCGCGGTTTTTGTGCTGGGAGCGCTCGCTCTGGCAGGCGACGACGATGCCGGACGGGATATGCGTGATGCGCACCGCCGAATCGGTCGTGTTGACGTGCTGGCCGCCCGCGCCCGACGAGCGGTAGGTGTCGATGCGGCAGTCGGATTCCTTCACGTCGATCTCGATCTTGTCGTCGATGACCGGAAACACCCACACGGAGGCGAAGCTCGTGTGCCGCCGCGCGTTGGAATCGAACGGCGAGATGCGCACGAGGCGATGCACGCCCGACTCGGTCTTGGCCCAGCCGTGCGCGTTATGGCCCTTGACGAGAAGGGTGCCTGACTTGATGCCGGCTTCCTCGCCCGCCGTCTCCTCGATCACCTCGACCTTGAATTTGCGGCGCTCCGCCCAGCGCGCATACATGCGAAACAGCATGCGCGCCCAATCCTGGCTCTCGGTGCCGCCGGCGCCGGAGTGGATTTCGATATAGGTGTCGTTGCCGTCGGCCTCGCCGGACAGCAGCGCCTCGATCTGGCGCCGCTCGGCTTCCGCCTTCAGCGCCTTGAGCAGATCGACGCCCTCTTTCTCGGTCTCTGCGTCGCCCTCGGCCTCGCCGAGTTCGACCAGCGTCACGGCGTCGTCGAGTTCGCCCTCGAGCTTCGCCACGGAGCCGAGCTTTTCCTCAAGCTCCGTGCGCTCGCGCATGATCTTCTGCGCCGCGTCGGCGTCGTTCCAGAGATTGGGGTCTTCGGCTCGCGCGTTCAGTTCGGCGAGGCGGCGTGTGGAGGTTTCGACGTCAAAGATGCCTCCTCAGCAGTCCCACGGACTGCTTGATGGCTTCGACGAGCGCTTCGGGCTCTGCGCGCATGGCTCTCTCATGCTGAAAGAAACGAAACGCGCCGAAAGGCGCGTTCCGCAGGATGGCCGCAACCTAGTCGCGCCCCGCGATTCAGTAAAGCCCGCCCGTTCCCGATCCGACCGCCCGGTCGGCGTCCGGCGTCACGGAAAGCGAGCGCGGGCTGCCGTCGCCAAGGATGGAATAGGAATCCGGCGGCGCCGTGCCCGGCTTGAAGGCTTCGAGGATCGCGCCGGCGCCGCTGCTGCGCATGCCCGATTTCGCATCGACCGAAATCAGCTTGACGCCGGCCGGCACGCGGAACGGCGTATCGGGCTTGTCCTTCAGCGCCACTTTCATGAAATCGCGGAAGATCGGCGCGGCGTATTGGCCGGCGGTCGCCGAATCTCCGAGCGAGCGCGGACGGTCGTAGCCCATGAACACGCCGACCGCGAGATCGGGCGAAAAGCCGACGAACCACACGTCTTTGGCGTCGTTGGTGGTGCCTGTCTTGCCGGCGATATGCTTGCCGACTTCCCGGATCACCTGCGCCGTGCCGCGCGTGACGACGCCCTCCATGATGGAGGTGATCTGATAGGCGGTGAGCGGATCGAGCACCTGCTCGCGCTTGTCGACCAGCTTCGGCTCCGGCTGATCGCTCCATTTCGGCTGCGAGCAGCCCTGGCAGGCGCGCTCGTCGTGCCGGAAAATCGTCTTGCCCCAGCGGTCCTGAATGCGGTCGATGAGCGTCGGCTTGATGCGCCGCCCGCCGTTGGCCAGCATGGAATAGGCCGTCACCATGCGCATCACCGTGGTCTCGCCGGCGCCGAGCGACATCGCCAGGACGGGCAGCATGTCGTCGTAGATGCCGAAGCGGCGCGCATATTCCGCCACCAGCGGCATGCCGACATCCTTGGCGAGCCGCACGGTCATCAGGTTCTTCGAGTGCTCGATGCCATAGCGCAGCGTGTGCGGGCCGTAATTGGTCGAGCCGCCGTAGTTCTCGGGACTCCACACCTCGCCGTTGCCCTGCGGGATCTCGATCGGCGCGTCCATGATGATCGACGACGGCGTATAGCCGTTGTCGAGCGCCGTCGCGTAGACGAAGGGCTTGAACGAGGAGCCGGGTTGACGCATCGCCTGCGTGGCGCGGTTGAACTCGGATTGATCGTGCGAGAAGCCGCCGATCATCGCGAAGACCCGACCGGTATAGGGATCCATGGCGACGATGGCCCCGGAGATTTCCGGGATCTGCCGCAACCGGAACTGCCCGGGCCGACTCTCGATCGGTTCGACATAGACCACGTCGCCCGCGGCGAGCGCGGCGCGGACGCTGCCCTTGCGCGTCCAGCGGATGCCTTCGCCGGTCAGCAGGCCGGTCTCGCGCTCGCGCGCCACCTCGCCCGATTTCTCGCGCCGCGGCTGCAGGCCGATGCGCGCCGAGGCGTCGCCGCTCTCCAGCACGACGGCGAGGCGCCAGGGCGCGACGTCTCCCAGCGCCGGCACGTCCGCCAGCGGCGGGCCCCAATCCTGCGACACGTCGATCTGCCGCATCGGGCCGCGGAAGCCATGCGCCTCGTCATACCGCACCAGGCCGTCGACGAGCGATTTACGCGCCCAGAGCTGCATCCTGGGATCGAGCGTCGTGCGCACCGACAGCCCGCCCTCGTAGAGCTTCTTCTCGCCGTAGCGCTCGCCAAGTTCGCGGCGCACCTCCTCGGCGAAGAAGCCGGCGGCGTAGGAATTGGGCGACAACACGCGCGGATTGACCCCGAGCGGCTCCCTGGCCGCCTTCTGCCCGTCCGCCGCCTTGATCACGCCGTCCTTGACCATGCGGTCGATGACGTAATTGCGCCGTTCGAGCGCGCGCTCCCGCTTCAGAAACGGATGATAATTATTCGGCGCCTTGGGCAGCGCGGCCAGATAAGCCACTTCCGCGATCGAGAGTTCGTGCACCGACTTGCCGAAATAATTCAGCGCCGCGGCGGCGACGCCGTAATTGCCGAGACCGAGATAGATCTCGTTGAGATACAGTTCGAGAATCCGCTCTTTCGAATAGGCCGTCTCGATACGCAGCGACAGCAGCGCCTCGCGAATCTTGCGTTCGAACGAGCGCTCGTTGCCGAGCAGGAAGTTTTTCGCCACCTGCTGCGTGATCGTCGAGGCGCCCTGCATGTGCTTGCCTTCGACCATCACCATGACCGCGCGCAGGATGCCCTCGGGGTCGATGCCGCTATGAGTGTAGAAATTCTTGTCCTCGGCCGAGATGAAGGCCTGCTTCACCAGCGGCGGGATGGCGGTGCTGGGCAAATAGAGCCGGCGTTCGCGCGCATATTCGGCGAGCAGCGACCCGTCGCCGGCGTGCACGCGCGTCATCACCGGCGGTTCGTAGTTCTTGAGCTGCGTATAATCCGGCAAATCCTTCTGATATTTCCAGATGACGCCCGCCACGGCGATCGCCCCGAGCACGAAGACGATCGCGCCGGTGGCGAAAAGGAACCCGAAGAATCTGGCGATCAGCCGCATGCGTGAATGGCCTTCGTTTTTGCGCCGCCGGCGAATTCGCGCCCACGGGCGGGCGCGCTGCGGCCGTCATACTCCCGGGGCGCACGACAATCCAAGCCCCGTCGTTGGAATCGCGTCGTTATGCCTGTGGGAATTTTGTGTCGAATCCAGGACGGCGGCGCCGTCCGGTCACGGACCGCCGGGGGCCGGCGCTGGCAGCGAGCCGGTGGCCGACGGATCGATCGCCGGCCCCGCGTACGCTTTTTCCGGCGCGCGCGCGGCGAAGAAATCGATGATCGTGCGCGCGACATTGGCCGCCGTGCGGGCGCGCCATTCGGCTGAGGCGAGTTCCTCCACGTCGCGCGGGTTGGACAGATAGCCGAGTTCGAGCAGAACCGACGGCACGTCCGGCGCTTTCAGCACGCGAAAGCCGGCGCTGCGTTGCGGGTTCTTGTTGACGCGCGCGCCCTGTCTCCAGTTCTCGACCAGCGCCCTGGCGAAAACGTGGCTGTAGGCGCGCGTCTCGCGTCGGGTCAGATCGAACAGAATGTCGGCGACGTCGCCGCGCGTTTCGTCCGCCTCATGCCCGGCGGCGGCGTCGGCCATGTTCTCCTGCTCGGCGATGCGCGCCGCCTCCGCGTCGGACGCGCGGTCGGAAACCGTATAGACCGTCGCGCCCGTCACCGAGGGCCCGTCGTGCAGCATGTCGGCGTGAATCGACACGAACAGCGCCGCATTGGCGGCCCGCGCGATACGGACCCTTTCGTTGAGCGCGACGAAGACGTCGGACTTGCGCGTCATCACCACATGGAATCGGCCGTCCGCCTCAAGTCGCGCGCCCAGAAGTCGGGCGAAGTCGAAAACGATGTTCTTTTCCACGACATGCGCCGCCCCGATGGCCCCGGCGTCGACGCCGCCATGGCCGGGGTCGATGACGATCACCGGTTTGGCTGTTTTCTGGACGGCGGCCTGAGGCGCGCGCGGGGCCGCATCGCCCTGCCCGTCGCCGCCGCGCGCGTTCCGGGACGCCGCGGCGCGAAACGCCGCCCGATCGACCGCCTGCAATTCGATGACCAGCCGCGCCGGGCCGTTCGCCTCGGCGATCGGCCGCGCCTCCACCCGCACCGCCCGCGACGGCTGCGCCAGATCGACGACGATGCGCGATTTGCCCGGCGCCAGAAGGCCGAATCGGAAGGACGACACGACGCCGGCGAGCGGTTTGCGCGCCGCCCCGCGCGCCTTCGGGCGTGGCGGAACGCCCGCGTCCGGTTCAATCTGGAAATTCACTTCGGGAAGGTCGACAATCAGCCTGTCGGGATCAGCGAGCACGAACGCCTGCGCCGCGACAGGCGCCGACAGATCGAACCGCAGCCGCGTGATCGGACCGTCTTCCTCCACATGCGCGCCGATGGCGACGGGCGCGCCGGCGTTCGCGGCGAGATGCGCCATCGTCGGCGCCGTCAGTCCGGCGTGCGGCCGCGGCGCGGCCACAGCGGCCAGCCCCCCGGCCAACAGGCCGAGAAGCGCCGCAAGCGCCGCTCCCGCGCGAGGTCTGCGTGACACCTTCGCCCCCCTTGCCCCCGACGGTCGGGACCGGCCCGCGCTCAGCGGGAATCGTCTCTTAACCAATAGTCGGGCAATGGTTAACGGCTGGTAAGCTTTGTCGACGCGCGAGCAAACGCGAGTGATGTTTTTACAACAATCGCCGGAAAACTTGCCAAACCGAAAGGATGCCTCTAAGAACAATCCTATCCGGTTTGGGGTCGAGTCTGATTCACACGACCGGCCTGTTCTGAAGGGTGGATCATCCGCCCGGTTTTGCGCCTCTCCCCGATCACGGCGGAGGTTTGCGCAGGGCAAAACGCAGGCCATGGCGGGTTCGCCCGCGCCCATCGCCCGAATCGGAGCCTTCGACGCCGTGAAGCGTCGTTTCGAATAGGTGACGTGGCATGGCTGACCCCCAACAGGGTTCACGCTTGAAGTCCGGACGCAACGGCCTCGCCGCGCGTCGGGCGGCCGCGTCTGCATACCGCGTATCCGTATCGCCCGTCGCGCTTCGCGCGCGTCGCGGCTTCTCCGCCCTTTCCTTTTTTCAAGACAAGCGCATGACGCGCCGCCGCAGCGGCTCCGCGCCGGTTCATGGAGCCATCAGCGCTCCACGGCCGGGGCGGCGAACGCGCGCGCCCATGCCGGCAAGAGTATCCCATGGCCAACAAAATGCTCATCGACGCATCCCACCCGGAAGAAACCCGGGTGGTGGTGCTGCGCGGTAACCGCGTCGAGGAATTCGATTTCGAGTCTGCCTCCAAGAAACAGCTTCGCGGCAACATCTATCTGGCGAAAGTGACGCGCGTGGAGCCCTCGCTCCAGGCCGCCTTCGTGGATTACGGCGGCAACCGTCACGGCTTCCTCGCCTTTTCCGAGATTCATCCGGACTATTATCAAATCCCCGTCGCCGACCGGCTGGCGCTGCTCGAGGAAGAGAGCCGCGCCCATGCCGAGGAGGAGGAGGAGGAGCGCGGCCAGCGCCGGTCGCGCCGCAATCGCGGGCGTGATCGCGACCGTGAGCGCGGAAAGCGCGCCAGCTTCGGCGACGAATCCGTTTCCGCGAAAATCGACATCGTCGAAAGCGATGCGGCGCGTCCCTCCGGCGCGCGTCCGCAGGCGAGCCTTCCGCTCGCCATCGAGCCGCATTGGTCCGAGCCGCAGGCGCAGGCCGTCGCCGCAGCGCCCGAGGCCGACGCCGACGCCGACGCCGACGCCGACGCGACAGTTGACGCGGTGGAGCCGGCGAGCGAAGTCGCGCCCGCTCCCGCGGAGGACGCGGCCATCGTCGATCACACGCTCGCCGTCGACGCCGAGGGCTTCGCCGTCGTCGAGGAGCACGATTCCGACGCGTCCGGGGACGCCGCGCCCCGCGCCGGCGACGACGAGGACGAGAGCGAGGACGAGGAAGACCAGGTCGAGCAGATCGGCGGCGACGCCATGGACGAGACGCCCTACCGGGCGCCGCGCCTGCGCAAGCAATACAAGATTCAGGAGGTCATCAAGCGCCGGCAGGTGCTGCTGGTCCAGGTCGTCAAGGAGGAGCGCGGCAACAAGGGCGCGGCGCTGACCACCTATCTGTCGCTCGCCGGCCGCTATTCCGTGCTGATGCCCAACACCGCGCGCGGCGGCGGCATCTCCCGCAAGATCACCGACGCCGTCGACCGCAAGCGCCTGAAATCCATCGCCCAGGAACTTGAGGTTCCCGAGGGCATGGGCGTCATCCTGCGCACCGCCGGCGCCTCGCGCACCAAGCCGGAGGTCAAGCGCGACTTTGAATATCTGCTGCGCATGTGGGAGACGGTGCGCGAGCTGACCTTGCAGTCCACCGCGCCGAGCCTTGTCTACGAGGAAGGCTCGTTGATCAAGCGCGCCATCCGAGACCTCTACAGCAAGGAAATCGACGAGGTCGTCGTGTCCGGCGACACCGGCTATCGCGAGGCGAAGGAGTTCATGCGCATGCTCATGCCGAGCCATGCGAAGAACGTTCAGCCCTGGCGCGATCCCCAGCCGATCTTCCAGCGTTCCGGCGCCGAGGCGCAGCTCGACGCCATGTTCTCCAATCAGGTCACGCTGAAATCGGGCGGCTACATCGTCATCAACCAGACCGAGGCGCTGGTCGCGATCGACGTGAACTCCGGTCGCTCGACGCGCGAGCACAATATCGAGGACACCGCGCTCAGGACCAATCTGGAGGCCGCCGACGAAGTGGCGCGCCAGTTGCGTCTGCGCGATCTCGCCGGCCTCATCGTCGTCGATTTCATCGATATGGAGGAAAACCGCAACAACCGCGCGGTCGAGCGCCGGATGAAGGATGCGCTCAAGAACGACCGCGCCCGCATCCAGATCGGCCGCATCTCGCATTTCGGCCTGCTGGAAATGTCGCGCCAGCGCATCCGCACCGGCGTGCTCGAGGGCTCCACCGTCGTCTGCCCGCATTGCGTCGGCGCCGGCATGGTGCGCTCCACCTCCTCCATCGCGCTGCATGTGCTGCGCGTGCTGGAGGACGCGCTGATCAGGAACTCGGCCCATAACATCACGGTGCGCACCCGCACGGCCGTGGCGCTCTACATTCTCAACCAGAAGCGCCCCAACCTGCGCGATCTCGAACAACGATTCGGCGTCGTCATCACCGTCGCGGCGGATGATACCCTGACCGGCTCGACCTATCACGCCATGGAGCGCGGTGAATTGGCCGCCGGCCCGGTCGAACCGCTGGCGCGCGACATGGTTCGCGTCGATTCGATCCGGCCGATGGACATCCAGTTGGATGAGGATGAGGACGAGGCGGGGGACGACGAGAGCGAGGCTGGCGACGACGCCGAGGCGGCCGGCGAGACCGAAACCGACGCCGAGGGCGATGCGCGCCGCAAGCGCCGTCGCCGGCGGCGTCGCGGCCGCGGCGCCGAGCGCGAGGGCAGCTTCGCCCAGGCGGACGCGCCGCAGCCCTCCGACGACGGTCTGGCCTTCGTCGCCGAAATTGGCGGCGATCTGTCCACGCCGGCGACCGGGAGCGATGAAGAAGAGTCCTCCGAGGGCGGCGACGGCGCGGGCGATGGGCGCAAGCGGCGCAGGTCGCGACGCGGCGGCCGCCGCAACCGCTTCGCGGGCGATCAGCCGGAGGAGGAGACAACGCCGTCGGCGGAGTTGACCGCTCAGGACGAAGCCATTGTCCACGACGTCGAAAGCGAGCATCCGGTCGAATCCGGCGAGCCGACGCCGGAGATCGATGGCGGCTGGGTGGCGACCCTGCCCCCGGCGCCGATCGAAATTCCGGCCGAGACAGTCATTCCACCGGCGCAGGACGAGCGTGTCGAGATCATCGTCGCCGAGCCTGTCGCGCCGCAGCCGGAAAAGATTGACCTGCCCGAAGCCGAGGTCGATCCCGACCGACCGAAACGCTCCGGTTGGTGGCAGCGCGCCAAAACGACATTCGGCGGCTGAGCCGGAAACGCGAAATGAGTCTGGAAACGGCGGCTTGGGCCGCCGTTTTCATCTTCTACCTGAGCCAGTTGCGCAAACGCTTCAGCGCTTCGACCATCTCCGTTTCCGCTCCTGCGAAAGAGAAACGCAGATAACGCCCGCCGCGCGCGGGGTCGAAATCGACGCCCGGCGTCGCCGCCACGCCGGCCTCATTCAGCATCCGCGCCGCGAAATCGAGCGAGTCGTTGGTGAAGCGCCCGACATCGGCGTAGACGTAGAAGGCGCCGTCCGGCGGGGGAAATTCGCCAAGACCAAGCGACGGCAGCGCGTCGAGCAGCAGGGCCCGGTTGCGCGCATATCCGGCCCTGACCGCCTCCAGCTCCTCGCGCGCGTCGAACGCCGCCTCCGCCGCGACCTGGCTGAGAAACGGCGCGGAAATCGCGAAACTCTGCTGCAGGCGCTCGACGGGGCGAACCAGATTTTCCGGCAGCGCCAGCCAGCCGATGCGCCAGCCCGTCATACAATAATATTTGGAGAAGGAGTTGACGATCACGGCGCGCTGCGAGAAGCGCAACGCCGTCTCCGCCGCCATGGAATAGGTCAGGCCGTGGTAGATTTCGTCCGAGATGAACGCGATGTCCAGGCGGTCGCAGGTTTCGCAGATGTCGCGCAGCGCCGCCGCGTCCATCATCGTGCCGGTGGGATTGGCCGGGCTCATCAGCAGCACGCCGTCGAGCGGCTTCTGTTCATGGGCGGACTCGATCATCGCCGCGGTCACCCGCCAGCCCGTCGCCGCCGAGGCGACCAGACCGACGGTCTCGATTCCGAGGGCCTGAAAGATGTTGCGATAGGCCGGATAGCCCGGTTCGGCCACGGCCACGCGCGCGCCCGCCTCGAACAGCGCGAGGAACGCGAACAGAAATCCGGCGGAGGAGCCTGTCGTCACCGCGATCCGGCTGGCGGCGATCTCCACGCCATAGGCCTCGCGATAATGCCGGGCGATCCGTTCGCGCAGGCTGGCGCGGCCCAGCGCCTCGGTATAGCCGATGCGGCCCGCCTCCAGCGCCCTTGCCGCCGCCTCGCGCGCCAGCCGCGGCGTCGGCGCGCCCGGCTCGCCCACCTCCATGTGCACGATGCGCCTTCCGGCCCGCTCCAGGGCGCCGGCGGCGCTGAGAACATCCATCGCGAGAAACGGCGCGACGGCGCTGCGCAGCGACGGCGTGATCGGACGGCGGATCGTCTCATGGGGCATGGCCGACTTTCAGGCGAAGGAACAGGGTGGCGCTGCGCGCTCGCTTCGCACATGTTGCCTGACGCCGCAACGCGAGGAAGACCCCATGGAGCCCGACGCACGAATCCGAACCCTCCTCGGCGTCGAACTGCCGATTCTCCAGGCTCCCATGGCCGGCGCGCAAGGCTCTGCGCTGGCGATCGCGGTCTGCGAGGCCGGTGGACTCGGCGCCCTGCCCTGCGCCATGTTGAGTCCCGATCAGATCCGCGCCGAGGTCGCCGCCATCCGCGCCGCCACGGCCAGGCCGTTCAATCTGAACTTCTTCTGCCATGCGAAGCCGGCGCCCGACCCCGAGCGCGAGGCGGCGTGGCGGGAGCGGCTCGCGCCCTATTATCACGAGACCGGCGCGGATATGGCGAGCATCGCCGCCGCGACCCGCGCGCCGTTCGACGAGACGTTCTGCGCCCTGGTGGAGGAGTTGCAGCCGCCCGTCGTCAGCTTCCACTTCGGCCTGCCCGCGCCGCGCTTCGTGGCGCGCGTCAAGGCGGCGGGCGCGAAAGTCCTGTCCTCCGCCACCACGGTGGCGGAAGCGCGCTGGCTGGCCGAACACGGCTGCCACGCCATCATCGCCCAGGGCGCCGAGGCCGGCGGCCATCGCGGCATGTTTTTGACGCAGGATGTCGCGGCGCAGGTGGGAACCATGGCGCTCGTGCCCCAGGTCGTCGACGCGGTGCGCCTCCCCGTCATCGCCTCGGGCGGCGTCGCCGACGCGCGCGGGCTTGTCGCGAGTCTGGCCCTCGGCGCCGGCGCCGCGCAGATCGGCACCGCCTATCTGCTCACCCCCGAGGCGACCATCGGCGCGACATGGCGCCAGGCGCTGGCCGCAACGCGCGACGACGCCAGCGTGCTGACCAATGTCTTTTCCGGCCGTCCGGCGCGCGGCATGCGCAACCGGCTGATCAACGACCTCGGCCCCCTGTCGGCGGCGGCGCCCGCCTTTCCGCTCGCCAGCGCGGCGGTCGCGCCGTTGCGCGCGAAAACCGAGCCACGGGGCGACGGCTCATTCACGTCGCTCTGGTCGGGCCAGGCCGCCCGCCTCGCCCGCGCCGAGCCCGCCTTCGACATGACGCGGCGACTGGCGGCCGAGGCGGAGGCGCTCAGGCGGCGGCTTGCGACGCGATAGCGCCCCCCTCAATGTTTCAGCGGCACTTTCGGCACGACGCTGCCGCCCTTGCCCGATGCGGAACCGTCGCCCTTCAGCGGCGCATCCGGCTCCGGCGCGGCCTTTGGCGCCTCGCCTTTCGGTTTGGCGGCTTTCGGCCGGCGCGCCTCGGGCTCCGGCTTCACCCGCCGCTTGGCTGATTCGACGATTTCCCGATCCGGCCGCGGCAGGGCCGGCCCCTCGGGGAAGACGAATCCGAGCTTTTTCACGCCCGTCTCGTCGCCGGTGACCACCACGCGCACCGTCCCGCCGGTCTTCAGGCGGCCGAAAAGCACCTCGTCGGCCAGCGGCGTCTTGATCGTCTGCTGGATGACGCGCGCCATCGGCCGCGCCCCCATCGCCTCGTCATAGCCATGCTCGACCAGCCATTTTCGCGCCTCGTCGGTCAGTTCGATCGTGACGTTGCGGTCGGCGAGTTGCGCCTCAAGCTGCATGATGAACTTGTCAACGACGCGCGAAATCACCTCCGCCGGCAGATGGCCGAAGGAGACGACGGCGTCGAGGCGGTTGCGGAATTCCGGCGCGAACATGCGGTTGATCGCCTCCTGGTCGTCACCCTCGCGCTTGCTGCGCGTGAAGCCAAAGGCGGCTTTCGCCATGTCGGCCGCGCCGGCATTGGTGGTCATGATCAGGATGACGTTGCGGAAATCAATCTGCTTGCCGTTGTGATCGGTCAGCTTCCCGTGATCCATCACCTGCAGCAGGATGTTGTAGAGATCGGGATGCGCCTTCTCGATCTCATCCAGCAGCAGCACGCTGTGGGGATGCTGGTCGATCGCGTCGGTCAGCAGGCCGCCCTGGTCGAAGCCGACATAGCCGGGCGGCGCGCCGATCAGGCGGCTGACCGTGTGTCGCTCCATATATTCGGACATGTCGAAGCGGATCAGCTCGACCCCGAGCGCCACGGCGAGCTGCTTGGCGACCTCTGTCTTGCCGACGCCGGTCGGGCCGGAGAACAGGTAGTTGCCGATCGGCTTTTCAATGTCGCGCAGGCCGGCGCGGGCAAGTTTGATGGCCGAGGCGAGCGCGCCGATGGCCGCGTCCTGGCCATAGACCACGCGCTTCAATGTCGCGTCGAGATGTTGCAGAACCTCGGCGTCGTCCTTGGAGACGGTCTTGGGCGGAATGCGCGCCATGGACGCGATGGTGGTTTCGATCTCCTTGACGCCGATCGTCTTCTTGCGCTTCGCCTCGGCCACGAGCATCTGGCTGGCGCCGGTCTCGTCGATCACGTCGATCGCCTTGTCCGGCAATTTGCGGTCGTGGATGTAGCGCGACGACAGTTCGACCGCGGCTTTGATCGCCTCATTGGTGTATTTGATGCGGTGGAAATCCTCGAAATAGGGCTTCAGCCCCTTCATGATCTCGATCGTGTCGGCCACCGACGGCTCGTTCACGTCGATCTTCTGGAAGCGGCGCACCAGCGCCCGGTCCTTCTCGAAATATTGCCGGTATTCCTTGTAGGTGGTGGAGCCGATGCAGCGCAGAACGCCCTGCGCCAGCGCCGGCTTGAGGAGGTTGGAGGCGTCCATCGCCCCGCCGGAGGTCGCGCCCGCGCCGATCACCGTATGGATTTCGTCGATGAACAGGATCGCGTGCTTGTGCTGCTCGATCTCCTTCATCACCTGCTTCAGCCGCTCCTCGAAATCGCCGCGATAGCGCGTTCCGGCCAGCAGCGTGCCCATGTCGAGCGCGAACACGGTGGCGCCAGCCAGCACTTCCGGCACCTCGTTCCTGACGATCTTGCGCGCCAGGCCTTCGGCGATCGCCGTCTTGCCGACGCCGGGGTCGCCCACCAGCAGCGGATTGTTCTTCTGCCGCCGGCAAAGAACCTGAATCGTGCGCTGCACCTCGGCCTCCCGGCCGATCAGCGGATCGATGCGCCCTTCCTTCGCTTTCTTATTGAGATTGACGCAGTAAGCCTCTAACGCGCCTTCCTTTTTCTTGCCGCCGTCTTCCTTGGCGTCTTTCGCCTCATGACGCTCGTTCTCGTCATCGGCGGCGCCGCGCGGGGTCTTTGCCGGATCGCTCAGCCCCGGCCGCTTGGCGATTCCGTGGCTGATGTAATTGACCGCGTCGTAGCGGGTCATGTCCTGCTCCTGCAGGAAATAGGCGGCATGACTCTCGCGCTCGGCGAAGATCGCGACAAGCACATTGGCGCCGGTCACGTCCTCGCGCCCCGACGATTGCACATGGATGACGGCGCGCTGAATCACCCGCTGGAAGCCGGCTGTCGGCTTGGCGTCGGTTTGCCCCTCGACGACGAGATTATCGAGTTCGTTCTCGATGTAGTCCTTGAGGTTCTTCCGCAGCAGCTCGATATCGACCGAACAGGCGCGCAGCACCGTCGCGGCGTCGTGATCCTCCGTCAGGCTGAGCAGCAGATGTTCAAGCGTGGCGTATTCATGATGACGCTCGTTGGCCGCGGCAAGCGCGCGATGCAGGGATTGCTCGAGATTCCGCGAAAAAGACGGCATAGGCTAGCGACCTCTCACTTCTTTTCCATGACGCATTGCAGCGGATGCTGATGCTTGCGGGCGTAATCCATGACCTGCGTGACTTTCGTCTCCGCCACCTCGTAGGAGAACACGCCGCACTCGCCCACCCCGTGATGGTGCACATGCAGCATGATGCGGGTCGCCTCGTCCGGCCCCTTGTTGAAATATTTGCGCAGCACGATCACGACGAACTCCATCGGCGTGTAGTCGTCATTGAGCAGCAGCACGCGATACATGCTCGGCCGCTTCGTCTGCGTCCGCGTCCGCGTGATCACGGCGGTTCCGGAGCCCGGCGGGCCGTCTCCCTGTTTTTTCGGATCTTTGCCGGCGCGCGCCGGCGCCCGCCCGGCCGCGGCCTCGTTCAGGGAAATGCTTGGAGCCAATTCGGTCATCTCGTTCCGGGATCGTTCAGCGCACGCGCGCCGTCCGCATCGATCAAATTTATGAATCGCCGCGCGACTTGACCAGTATGCGGCGAAAGTCTTTTTCGGCGAAACGCGCCACGGCGCATAAAAAAAGGCCCGGGCTTGCGCCGGGCCTTTCAGGCGCCTCTCGCGAGGCGTCGAATCATGGGCGGGCCCGGAGAGCCCGCCGAACTTACTTCGCGGCGGCCTGAACCTTGGCCACGACCGTCTCAACCGGCTTGAAAGCCTCCTTGGCGAGATTCTGGTAGAGCTGCCCAACCTTGGTCGCCTGGGCGACGAAACCCTCGTAGGAGGCTTTGGCGAAATCCTGCTGGAGCTGGATGGCGCTCTCGAAGGTCTTGGCGCCGATCAGCTTCTCGACGAAGGTCGAGCCGGCTTCAACCGACTTCTTGGCGAAATCGCTCTGCTCGGCGGCGATCGCCTGAACGCCCTTGGCGAAGTTCGAGGCGGCGGCCACCGAGGCTTCGAACTGGTCTTTGCCGAACTTCTGGAACTGGTCAAAATTGGCGTTCATCGTCGTCTCCTGATTTGTAATCCGCTCTCGACCTGCTTTCGAAGCGGCCGCGTCAACCGGCAACGCGAAAGATAGTGCGGCGCACAAAATCGTCAAGCGGTTTTTTGTGCGCCGCAACATTTCCGCCATCCCCATCAAATGTTTCAAATTTTAACGGACGGGTAACTGCAACCGGCTAGCTTCCCACCCTGTGCTGTTTCAGCAACGCGGCGTTAAGGCCTCTTCGGTCGGCGCCGCAGGCGGAACGCAAGAGGACGGGTGGCGTGGATGTTCAAGCGTAGCGTTTCCGATCGCGGAGTTTTCCGCGCTGCAATCGCGAGCCTCGGTCTGGCCCTGATCATGTCGAGCCTCGCCTCCGTTCCGGCGGAAGCGCGCAAATGGCGTCGCCATCACCCGGCCCGCGCCAATCACGCCGCCGCCTACACGCCGGCTTTCGCCTCGATCGTCATCGACGCCAACACGGGCCGGACGCTTCAGGCGCGCAACGAGAACGAACTGCGCCATCCCGCGTCCGTCACCAAGGTGATGACGCTCTATATGCTCTTCGAGCAGCTTGAGAAGGGCCGTTTCCGGCTTGACAGCGAAATCCCGATTTCGGCTCACGCCGCCCGGCAGGCGCCGTCCAAGCTCGGCCTGCGCCCGGGCGAGACGATCGCGGTCGAAGACGCCATCAAGGCGCTCGTCACCAAATCGGCCAACGACATCGCCGTCGCCGTCGCGGAGGCTGTGGGCGGCGACGAGGACACCTTCGCCGAACAGATGACCCGCAAGGCGCGGGCGTTGGGCATGACCCGCACCGTTTATCGCAACGCGTCCGGCCTGCCGGACGACGAACAGGTGACGACCGCGCGCGATCTGGCCCTTCTCGGCCGCGCGGTGCAAGAAAGATTCCCGCGCTATTACAAATATTTCTCGACGCACGTCTTTTACTTCGACGGCGGCGCGCACCGCAATCACAACCGTCTCCTCGGCCGCGTCGAGGGCATGGACGGCATCAAGACGGGATACACCCGCAAGTCCGGCTTTAACCTGCTGACCTCGGTCAAGCGCGACGGGCATCACATCATTTCCGTCGTTCTGGGCGGCAAGAGCGCCCGTGGCCGCGATCAGATCATGGCCAATCTGATCGAGGAGCATCTCGACAGCGGCTCGACCCGCCGCACAGCGACCATGGTGGCTGAAAACGCGCCGGTCGAGCGCCAGCCCGACGCCTTCGAACGCCGCGAGATGGAGCGCGCCCGCATCGAGACCGAGCGCGCCCGCGCCGAGCGTCCCGAACCGGCCGCCAGACCGGAGCCGGTCCGGCTCGCCGCCTATGCCGCGCCGATGCAGTTGACCCCGCCGGCCGCCATTCCCGCCGAGCGCCCGCGCCCCGCCTATGTGTCCGGCGCGCCGAAGCCGACGCCGGTCGAGGATCGTCCCCTGACCACCGCCACCATCAAGGCGAACAAGCGCGTCGCGCTTGACGGCTCGACGCGCGCGGTCGCCGCCTCCGCCGCCTCCTCCACTCCGGCGCAGATGCGCTGGATCGCCGGCAAGCAGCCCGCCGGCGCGATGAAGACGGCCGCGCTGGCGCCCAGGACCGAAATCGTGAAGCCGCCCGCGAAAATCGAGAGCGTGAAGGCAAAGGAGACCGCCGGCCGGCCCGCCAATCACGGCTGGATGATCCAGATCGGCGCCACGGACGACGCCGCCAAGGCCAACGACCTCCTGGCGAAGGCGAAGACCAGCGGCCAGGGCGCCCTGGCTTTGGCCAAACCGTTCACGGAAAAAGTGCAAAAGGGTTCGGAGACGCTCTATCGCGCCCGCTTCGCCGGACTCCAGGCCGACAGCGCCGAAGCCGCCTGCAAGACGCTGAAGCGCTCCGGCATGTCCTGTTTCGCCACCAGGAATTGACCTGAAAGGCGCGCAATGTCCGCGCGCTTCTCCCGATTGATTGTGACCGCCCGATTGAGAATGGAACCGGGAGCTTATTGATGACGACGCATCAGGACGTCCTTGGCCTCGTTGACCCGAGCCGCCAGATCCGTCGAGCCCCCGTGGTCGGGATGGAATTTCTTCATCAGCGTGCGGTGCGCCCGCGCGACCTCTTCGCCCGTGGCGCCTTTCTGAAGCCCCAGAACCTCATAAGCTTCATCCTCGGTCATCGCGCCGGGCTGGCGGCGGCGCGCGTGGCGGCCCCCCGCGTCTCGATCTCCATTTCCTGCCTGGCGCCATCCGGCAAAGCGGCGGTCCATATACGCCTCTAGCAGCCGCGCGCCGTCCTGATCGTCGGCGAGACAGGCGCGGTAGAGCTGATCGCATTGCGCGTGGGTGAGATCGTCGAGCTTCATGCCCTCATGCTTGCCGGCCAAAACAACGCCCTGCATCGACCCCGTCTCGTGATCGAGTTCCATCTCGATCATCGCGGACCGCACCCGCGACACGCCGCCCTTCTGGCCGACGTTGCGGAACGTCCCGCCCGACTGCCATTGCGAGAACGCGCCGAGCAAGGATGCGGCGATCGCGCCCAAACCGATCGCGAAATAAATCTGGCCGCGCGTCAACATCGCCAAAGCTCCGAATAAAGCCGCAAATCCGCCGGCCCGCCGCAACCGCCGCGCCAGCATGGCGGGATTGGCCCGCGCGAAAGCCTTCAGCGCGTAGCGCAGCAACAGAAAACCCAGAAGGGCGTAGATGACATACAGCATCGGTCGCTCTCGGCGTCACCGCATCTGTGATAGCAGATTCTGCGCCTCGCGCTTGCCCTCGCGCGCCTGTTTTTCCAGCGCCAGCCGCCCGCCCGCGGCATAGGCGGCCGCCGCCTGCAGCAGTTCGGCCAACCGCTTCGGCGCGCCGGCGTCGAACGCCGCGTAGGCCCCGCCCGTCAGCCGCGCGATGTCCCGGAACGCCCGCCCCGCCGCCGGGTCCGCGCCCTCGTGGAACAGGAAGCCCTTGACGCCGAGCAGCCCGAGTTCGCCGGCGGCCTGGGCCAGATCGTCGACATTCTCCTCCATCGCGTCGCCGACGAAGACGAAGGCGCCGACGCGCGCCCGCTGCGTCTCGGAGCGCACATGCGCCAGCACCTTGCGGATTTGCGTATGGCCGCCGCGGCAATCGATGCCGCCCATCAGATCGGCGAGCCCCTGCCCGCCGGAGACAAAGCGCGACGCCTTGCATTCGGAAAAGCCGCGAAAATAGACGAGTTGAACGTCAAGTCCGCCCAGCGAAGCGGCCGTCTCGAACATCTTGCCCTGCAGCGTCAGCGCCAGATCCCAGGTCGGCTGCCGGCTCATCGTCGCGTCGAGCGCGAAAATCAGCCGCCCGCGCCCATCCGACCCGACAACCGGAATCTTGCGCGCCTGATCAAGAAAGGTCTCGACCGCTGCCGCGCCCGCGCGCTCCAAACCGGGAATCTTGTCCGCTCCTGCCGTCACGATGCCGCCTCTTGCGAAAAGAACGATACAGGTAAAATCGTGTCGCGACCGTCTGCGCGCAAGAGCGGACTACAACAGACCGAGTTCGCCCAATTCCCGACGCAGGCTCTCCGGCATGTCGGTCAGCCCCGCCCCGGTCTCGGCGAGATCAGGCGGCGCGTCCTTCTCCGCCAGATAGCGCCAGCCCTGAAACGCCCGCATCGGACGCGGGCGAACGGGACGCACCTGCGGCTCCAGCACGATGGCGCAGCGCGACACCCCCTCCCCGTCGACAAGACCGCGCAAATCGAGAATGACCTGCCGGGCCGCGATTTGCCCCTTGATCACCCAGTAGAGAGAACCGCCGTCGCGAATCTCGTCGCCGCGTTTCGGCGTCATGCGCGTCACATGCTCGGGCGTGAACGCCTCGCCCCGCGCCTGCGCCGCCCTGGCGCGACGCGCAATCCAGCGCTCGAGATCCTGAACGGACTCGACCCCGACGCAGAGTTTGACGAGATGCAAAGGCATGCGCCTTTGTGCGCGCCGCCGCCCCGTCGGGTCAAGACCGCCGCCGCCCGCCACGCGATCCGCGGTGCGCCGCCCGGACACCGATAATCGCGGCTAATCGCTTGAATTGTAATTTGCACTCGGCTTTTTCAAATCCTAGCATTGTAGCAGGCGCCGGCAAGAGCGCGATCGTTGAACAGGAGGGAGCGCCATGCCGACTGTCACCAGCCCCATCACGATCAGTTCGATTATCGGCGGTTCGAACACCCGGCCGGACGTGGCCGTCTTGCCGAGCGGCCGATTGATTGTTGTTTTCGAAACGAGCCATGACGTCGTCAGCTCTCTCGACGGCAACGATCAGACAGCGCCGCCGCTCGAGCGCACCGACCCGGATATCGACGGCGTCTTCGTCGGCGCGCGCGGCGCCGCCAGCGCCCAGTTCGAGATTTCCATGGATGTGCCGCCGGGGGACATCCTCGCCCGCTACCTCCAGAGCAGGCCGCAGGTCGCCGCGACAGCGGATGGCGGGTTCGCCGTCGTTTATACGGACATGTTCAACAGCTATCCCGACGGGGTCTCCAGTTGGGTTGCGCGCACCACCTGGGTTGTGCGCCGCTTTGACGGCACGACGGGCGCTCTTCAGACGACGCAGACGAGCGTCATTCCGCATACCCAACTCAACGGCAGCCTGAATGTCGGGGCCGGACGCGTCGATATCGTCGGCCTCAACGACAATTCGCTTCTCGTCGGCTTCCATGCAGGCAACCCGCCAGACGCGCTGATGGTGAACGCCGACGTCAATTCCTACGGCCTGTTCCAGTCCTCGATTTCAACATCCAACACGACGGGAGCGTTCACGCAGATCAATCAGGTTACAACCGGCACGCAGCGCTATCACAGCTACGCGCAAGCGCCGGACGGGTCTCTGGCGCATGTCTGGATTTCAGACGCCTCCGGCTCGCCGGCGGTGATCGCCTCGACCAGCGGCGGCGAGTTTGTGGTCGACAGCCAGCTTATCGTCAGCCAGGAAAGCGGCCCCAGCGCGGCCTTCCTTGACGCGGATTCCATCGTGGTCGCCTACGAGCGGAATTACACCGCCTATGTGCCGGGCGTGGTCGATTCGCATAACATCGCCTTCACCATCGTCAACGTGAACGGCAGCGCGGAGACCGCGCGGATCGACGTGACGCCGCCCGACGGCCTGGGCATTCGCGTCGCGGATCCTTTGGTCGCCAGCGCCGGCGACGGACGGTTTCTGGTCGTATGGACAGAAGGTCCGCTCACCACCGGAACCGTCAGGGGTCGGTTCTACACCTCGTCAGGCGCGCCGGTCGGCGACGCCTTCGATATTTCCACGCCGGGCACGCAGGTCAGAATCAACACCACCTCGGATGACATTGCCCGACACAGCCTCACGGTGATGCCGGACGGGCGCTATTTTGTCACCTGGGAGACGATCGGGGCCCAGGTCGTCGGATCGTTCATCGACGGCCGCACCCAGGCGATCAATTTCGTCGGTACGACCTTCGGCGACGAGGCGGCCGGAACCGACTTCAACGATCAGATGAGCGGCGGAGTCGGCGCCGACAATCTGTTTGGCGGCGACGGCGCGGATACGCTGATCGGCGGGAACGACAACGATTCTCTCGCCGGTGAAGGCGGCAATGACACGCTCCGCGGCGGGTTGGGGAATGACATTCTGGACGGGGGCGCGGGGCTCGACACGGCGGATTATTCGGACGCGGGGTCCGGGGTTTCGGTTTATCTGGCCAATCTGGCGGCGCAGAACACGGGCGGGGCGGGCGTCGACACGCTGGCGGGGATCGAGAACCTGACGGGGTCGGCCTTCAACGACACGCTGTTTGGCGACGACGCGGCCAATTCGCTGGTCGGCGGCTCGGGCAACGACGTGCTGCGCGGCGGGCTGGGCAACGACGGGTTGCGCGGCGGGCTGGGCAACGACGTGATCGACGGCGGCGGCGGCAACGCCGACACGGCCTATTACACCGAGGCGGCGTCGGGGGTGACGGTGA